>Ga0247808_10000004_pt1 | contig 475427 bp, 495 predicted proteins | sample UWRJL089202R1_FD_179914 | JGI IMG/M metagenome (GOLD analysis project Ga0247808, IMG submission 179914) | Plant litter microbial communities from Arlington Agricultural Research Station in Wisconsin, United States - UWRJ-L089-202R-1 | ecosystem: Environmental > Terrestrial > Plant litter >...
AGCGGATAAATCCTTTAATCCGAAGATCATATGCGGCATTAGACTCCATTTCTGGAGCTTATTCCTCACTTTGGGGCATGTTCCCACGCGTTACTCAGCCGTCCGCCGCTCGTCATCATTTCTCACAATTCCCTCCTTATAAATAAGAAGAAGACAGTGAGAAACATGTTACCGCTCGACTTGCATGTGTTAAGCACGCCGCCAGCATTCATCCTGAGCCAGGATCAAACTCTCCATAAAAATGTTTCTATTTCAAAACATCTGACTCAAATACATAATAAACTGACGATGATAATTTCTAACGTAAATCATACAAGCACGAAGCCTATATTATCTTTGTTAGAAATAGATTTGCACAACTAAATTGTCAAAGTTCATGTCTTTGTATCTACAACTCCACGTTGAGACCTTGGCTGCCGTGGCGACCAGACTCTGATAAATATACATGTTATCTGTTACTACGTCAAGGGATAATCGAAACTTTCTTCAGATAAGCTCAAAAGTTAGCTAAGAGGCGTGTGTTGCAAAAAATACCACATATGCAACAACCGCTCCAACGAGGGCTCCAACGAGCACTTCAACAGGGGTGTGACCCTTCGCAACTCGTGGCGGTACAATCTTACTCTTCGCTTCGGTAAGGAATGCGAGAATTGCGACACCCTGCTCACCAGATGAGCGTCGAACCATAATTGCGTCATACATAACAACAGCAGCAAAGACTAATGCGAGCGCAAAGACCGCTGACCCAAAGCCATCAGTCAGCCCAATAATGACGGCGAGAGACACTACTGTCGCACTGTGTGCGCTCGGCATGTTACCTGAAAGGTATAAGTTACGGAACTGGCGGGCATTACGCGCCTTAATGCTTGCAATGACGTACTTAGCTCCCTGCGCAACGAGCCAAGCGACAAGTGGAGCAAGAAGGTAGATCGTCATGACCTACGCCTCTGCCCCTTCGTCTTCGTCAGCTTCTTCGATTGGTTGTGCCGGCACAAATCCAAAGGATGATACTTTATCCCCTTCACTCGTACGCATAATACGAACACCTTGTGTCGTACGGCCAAGAGTCGGAACGTCCTTGATGCCAACACGGATCGCTTGTCCCTTACTTGAGATAAGGAGAATCTCGTGTGTATCTGCTTCAAGTGAGCGAACTGCCACGATCGGACCGGTCTTTGCGGTCACGATTGCTGCTTTGATACCAACTCCTCCACGTTTGTGGGTTGGGAAGTTTGAAGCCTTCGTTACCTTACCGAAGCCACACTCACTAATAACTAAGAGTGTTCCTTCGTTGTTAGAAACAATATCCATACCAACTACACGGTCGTTTGGTCGGAGGCGAACTCCACGAACTCCACGAGCGGCACGTCCCATTGGGCGAGCGTCTTTCTCGCCGAAGCGAATTGCTTGTCCGGCTGATGTTGAGATAATAACATCATTCTCACCAGTAGTCTTCTTGATCCAGCGAAGCTCGTCACCATCATCAAGCTTGATTGCAATCAGTCCGTTTGTGCGGATATTTGCATAGTCCTTAAATGGTGTCTTCTTTACTGTCCCGTTAGTTGTCGCCATAAAGAGATAGCCATCGTCATTCGCATCTTTTTCATGCTTAATAATTGAAGTAATCTTCTCTTCGGGTTGAAGTGCGAGGAGGTTTACTGCAGCAACACCCTTAGCGGCCAATGAGGCAGCGGGGACTTCATATGCTTTCAGGCGGAAGATACGACCCTTATTCGTAAAGAAGAAGAGATAGTCGTGAGTGCTTGCTGGAATCAGCTGATCAATCACATCCTCTTCCTTAGTGGTCATGCCTCGTTTGCCCTTACCGCCACGGTGTTGGCGACGGTATTCACTGACAAGAGTACGCTTGATGTAGTTCTCGGTCGTCAACAGAATGACTGACTGTTCTTCTGGGATCAATTCTTCGTCACTGAACTTACCAAGTTCGTTCGGCATGATCTTTGAGCGTCGGTCATCACCGAACCGTTCTTTCGCTTCAAGAAGTTCTTCTTTAATAATACGTAGGATTTCCTGTTCATCACCAAGGATGCGCTCGAGTTCAGCAATTAATTTCAAGAGTTCAGCAAGTTCTTGCTCAATCTTGTCACGCTCAAGTCCGACGAGACGTCGAAGTTGCATCGCAAGGATCGCTTGTGCCTGGATCTCAGAGAGTTTAAACTTCTCCATCAGTCCATTTTGGGCAATTTCACTGGTTGCACTCGCACGAATCAGCTTAATCACTTCATCGATATGATCAAGGGCGATCTTGTACCCTTCCAGAATATGAGCACGGGCTTTCGCAGCCTTTAGTTCAAACTCTGTGCGGCGACGAATCACTACCTGACGGTGCTTAATAAACTCACGAAGGATTTCTTGAAGACCAAGAATTCGTGGTTGTAGCCCATCAACAAGTGCAAGCATGTTGTAATGGAATGCTGTTTGCAGTGCAGTCATCTTGAACAACTGGTTCAAGACCTTCTTCGGGTATGAATCCTTACGAAGTTCGATGACGACACGAACTGCACCACGCGCACTTTCGTCACGTAGGTCGCTAATGATAATTTTCTTCTCTTTATGAAGCTCAGCAATCTTTTCAATAAGCGTTGCTTTATTTACACCATAAGGCATCTCCGTAACGACGATTTGGCTCCGGCCATTCTTCGTTTCTTCGATGTTAGTCACTGCACGAATTACAACACTTCCCCGTCCAGTTTGGTAAGCTTGACGCATTGGAGCACCGCCATATACGATTGCGCCTGTTGGGAAATCAGGACCCTTTACGAATTGCATAAGGTCTTCGACGGTTGCGAGAGGGTTATCAATTAAATGAATCGTCGCATCAACAAGTTCACCTAGGTTATGCGGTGGAATGTTCGTCGCCATACCGACAGCAATACCAATTTGTCCATTAAGGAGCAAGTTTGGTAGACGTGCAGGAAGGACCGACGGCTCCGACTCGCTACCATCGTAGTTATCGACAAAATCAACAGTATCCTTATCAAGATCTTCAAGTAGTTCGTTACCTGCACGACCAAGACGAGCCTCGGTGTATCGGTTGGCAGCTGGTGGATCTCCGTCCATTGAACCGAAGTTACCTTGTCCATTTACCAGTGGGTAACGCATCACCCAATCTTGGGCGAGGCGAACCATCGCCATATAGATAGATGAGTCACCATGTGGGTGGTACTTACCCATCACGTCTCCGATAATACGCGCGCTCTTAAGGAAACGACCTGTTGGACGGAGGTTTTGCTCACCCATTGAGTAAAGAATACGACGGTGAACTGGCTTTAACCCGTCACGGACATCAGGCAGCGCACGCTCAACAATCACGCTCATTGAGTAACGAAGGAAGCTGTCTTCCATAACGTTTTCAACAGACAAGTTCTCAACAATACGTGAGTGTGTCTGTGGTGCAACAACAATCTGGCCTTCCGGTGTTACCGGAGCATTTTCGTTTGCTGCATTCGCTGAGTCAAAAATCTGTTCGTCGTCCATACTAAATATCCAAATCCTGTAAGCTTAATGATTTCGCGCGGCTTTGAATAAAGCTCTTGCGGAGGTCAACTTGGTCACCCATTAATTTCGTAAAGATAGCATCTGTCTTTTCAGCGTCTTCAACCTTTACTTGAATCAAGACACGATTCTCTGGATTCATCGTTGTGTCCCAAAGTTGTTCAGCATCCATTTCACCAAGTCCCTTGTAACGTTGCAGTAATGTAATTCCTGCTTGTTTGTTTAGATCGGCTTCTGGGTCAATTTTTACGCCCTTTTCTTTACGGTCAGCAATCATACGCTGAATAATCGAGTCGCGTTCATCGTCGCTGTACGCATACTCTTTCTTTGTTCCTTGGCGGAGCAAGAATAGTGGTGGTTTCGCTAAGTAGACGTGTCCCCCAGCGATGATTTCTGGCATATAGCGGAAGAAGAAGGTCAAAAGCAATGTTGCAATGTGGCTACCGTCAACATCGGCATCGGTCATGATCACGACGCGGTGGTAACGAAGACCATTGATGTCGAATTGATCACCAATACCGACACCGAATGCCTTAATGAGGCTCACAATTTCGTTATTACCAAGCATACGGTCAAGACGCGCGCGTTCAGTGTTAAGGACCTTACCACGAAGTGGCAAAATTGCTTGCGTCTTGCTGTCACGACCAGATTTTGCCGATCCACCTGCAGAGTCACCCTCTACAATATAGATTTCAGATTCAGAAGGGTCTTTGCTCGAACAGTCAGCGAGCTTACCTGGAAGACTCAGTCCATCAAGTGCACCCTTACGGATAACATTGTCACGTGCTGCACGAGCCGCTTTACGCGCACGAGCTGCAAGCAATGCTTTTCCGACAATCTTCTTAGCAATCGCAGGATTCTCATCAAGATAGTATGAGAAGTATTCGTTCATAACTTGTTCAACATACCGACGAACCTCTGGATTACCCAGCTTGTTCTTAGTCTGACCTTCAAATTGAGGATCTGGCAACTTTACGAGAATAATCGCCGTTAAGCCTTCGCGGATATCATCACCGGTAAGATTATCTTCTTTTTCTTTCAGAAGACTACTCTTTCGAGCGTACTCATTAATAACGCGAGTTAACGCTGAGCGGAACCCAACAAGATGCGTTCCCCCATCAGGAGTGAGGACGTTGTTAGCGAATGGCTTTACAAGCTCTACATACGTTTCGTTGTACTGGACCGCGATTTCAATCATCGAGTCTTCAACCATCTTCTCAACGTAGAAAATATTGTCAGTTGTAACGTCTTTACCGATGTTCAGGTGCTTTACGTAGCTCTGGATACCACCTTCAAAGTAGAAAGCAGCTCGTTTGCCAGTCCGCTGGTCAGAAACAGATACATACACACCTTTTGTAAGGTATGCCTGGTGACGAATGTAATCAACAACCCAGTCGTAATCAAATTCAACAGTTTCTTTAAAAATAGTTGGGTCTGGATAGAAAGTAATGGTCGTTCCATTTTTACGGTCAGTTTTTCCGACTTTTTTGAATGGCACTTTCGTCGCACCACGCTCGAACTCAATACTATAGAGTTGTCCTGCTTGGACGACTTCAGCAATCAGCGTTGTCGAAAGTGCGTTCACTACAGATGAACCGACACCGTGGAGCCCAGATGATACCTTGTAGCCACCACCACCGAATTTACCACCGGCGTGAAGCACGGTAAGAACCGTCTCAAGACTGCTGAGTCCTGTTTTAGGGTGCTTGTCGACAGGAATACCACGACCATCATCAGAGATCGTCATTCCGCCATCAGCAAGAATGGTGACTTCTACTTTTGTCGCGTAGCCAGCAATTGCTTCGTCGATTGAGTTGTCAGCAATTTCCTTAATTAGATGATGGACACCGTCGAAGCCAGTGCTTCCGATGTACATACCTGGTCGTTTACGGACTGGTTCAAGCCCCTCAAGCACTTGAATCTGTGAGCCATCGTAAGAAGTATCAGTTTTTTGTTTAACCACAATGCGTTCCTCTTTATCCCCTATATTTCGGCCGCGGACGGACGTTTGACTACCCACTATTATATCGCAAAAAATTTGTTCACGCTAGGGGTATTGCACTGAACATATTTCTTATGCTAATCTTAGCGACAAGAGGTACACACAAAAAACAAAAACATGTTTAAAAAAATTGTCTCAAATCTATCATTTAGCCCCGCCTTAGTAGGCCAACTTGGGTTTTACGCTCGGCGTTTACGCAAAGAACAGACCACCCGTCGCCTGGGATTAATCTTCGTGGCGCTTGCGCTCGTGGTTCAATCACTCGTTGTGTTTCAACCAACCGAATCAGCGAATGCATCAAGCTCAAACGACTTTATAGCCGGTGGACTTGGCGTTGGATCTAACGCCTCGCTCAATAACTTCCTCGCTCCGTACGATAGTAACGCCGGTAACCTTAAGGACATCATGACGTACTTTGGGATAACCCGCGATGAGATTACTCGCGCACAGTACGGCACCATGGTAACCGGTAACGGTAAGATCAGCTACGGACGTGAGCCACGCGCCCAAGGAACAACGATCAACATTACAAATGCAGCCGGCCAACAGGTCCTCCCTATCTATGGACGCGACATGGAAGTCGGTAACGGCGCTGGTGTTGAGTTCCAAGGCTGGATTGGCTACTCAGCTAAGCTTGGTTGGTTCGGAATTATGCAGGCCTGCGGAAACTTGGTGACTGACCACTTCCCTCCTGTGCCACCGCCGCCGACACCGCCGACACCTCCTACTCCACCGACTCCTCCGACACCGCCAACACCTCCGAAGCCGACACCACCAGCTCCAAAACCTGCAAATATTGTGTTCTCAAAAACCGCAGTAAATGTGAGCCAAGGAAATGTCGTAGGTTCATCAGTCTCTGCAAAAGAGAACGATAAGATTATCTTTGAAATCACCGCCAAAAATACCGGTGGTACCGCAAAGACAGTGAAACTAGAGGACCACCTCGGTGATGTACTCGAATATAGCACGCTTATCGATAAGGGTGGTGGAACTTACAACGAGACCACAGAAATTCTTTCTTGGCCTAGTGTATCGATTAAACCGGGGGCAACTGAAAAACGCACCTTTGCAGTTCAAGTACTGCCGACGATTCCTCTGACAGCTCAAGGCTTGAGTGATCCAAGCTCATATGACTGTAAGATTGAGAACGTCTTTTACGAAAAGAGTGTCGTGATCCCTGTCACCTGTGCACCACCAAAGGTCATCGAAGAAATTACTCCGGAACTTCCCCACACTGGACCGCGAGAGAATATGATCTTTGCCGCAGCAGTCCTCGCCTTTACAACGTTCTTCTTCTTCCGTTCAAAACAACTCGGTAAAGAGGTACGGCTCATCCGTCGCGATCTCAATGCAGGAACATTTTAATAAGTACTTAATAATTGAAGCGAGATAACGATGAGCACACCAGAACAACTCCCCCAATCACCAGAAAACAACGCTGAAGCGCCACGTGTCTCAGCGGAGCACTACGAACGCCTCGATAACAAAGAGACGGGCGAGAGAAGCTTAGAGAGTGCCGAAAAGCAGGTCGAGAAAGCCAAGATCGAAGCACTCGAAAACGCTATCAGCGTAGAGAAAGCCGGTGCAGAAAAAGACCATAGACCAAAGGATAGTCCTGCTGTTCGTCGTCGTGGAACAGTCGGCAAGAAGGAAAAGGAAGCAAGCTTCAAAAAGCGTATGACCCAGGTACAAGAAGAGCTCCCTGCGCCAGAACGCGCCTTTAGTAAGCTCATCCACAATCCTTTCATTGAAAAGACCAGTGAGGCGCTTGGTTCTACTATCGCACGGCCAAATGCCATCCTCGCCGGAGCAGTTACCGCTTTCTTCTTAGTTCTTGCTGTGTACATCATCGCAAAGACCTTTGGATATGTTCTTTCTGGCTTCGAAACTATCGCTGCCTTCATTATCGGATGGGCGTTCGGACTACTCTACGACTATCTTCGAATTATGATTACTGGCAAGAAGTCTTAACGTAACTGGATAGAGATACCATCACTCGCGTTCTTATCTGAATCACGAATATGTAACTTATCAGGTTCTGGAATAACTTCCGGAACCTTTTCTTTTGGTGCTTCAGCGGTAGGCGCTGGCGACTGGCTTCGAATCGGTGCGTGCACTTCCTGCGCAGGCACAGTCTGTGTGGTTGGCGCAGCTTGAGGAGCAGGGATTGAAGTTGGCATTGGTGGAGCAACAGGAGTTGGCACCGGCGTAGTCGGACCAAAGGCTGGATTCGGAGGAGTCGCAGCAGGTGCTACAGGTGTACTAGCGATCTGTTGTCGTTTAGCGAGCCATTCATCCAAGAAAGATGGTGGCCCAGCAGGTGCTGAAGGAGTACCACTACTGCTGGTGATGCTGTTTGACCAGCGGTTGGCCCAAAACTACTTGCATTGTTTCGAAGCGCTGCCATTCTTTCTTCTTGTGCCTTCTTGAGAGCCTCTGTCTTGGCTTTCTTGGCTGCATCCCCTGCACCGAGTCGTGCAAAGATATCGCGCTCCACCTCGGCCCTTGGACGACCGTATTTAGCAGCCGATAATTTCTTCAGTGCGTCACGAAGTTCAGGGTTTGATTGTCCCATCGGTGCAACGAGCTGCATGCTGAATGCTGAAGACGGTACGTTATTAATCATGACTGAGGCAATCGTCTGGAAGTTTGGAAGACGCGTCAGGTCTTCGGCGTCAAACGTTGGCGAGAACTTCTTTACTAAGATCTCTGCATCAGTGATACCGATACGTCCACTAATGACTGTTCCGATATTACCCAAGATCGACTCACGAATCTGATCAGTCAGCTGGGTCATAAACTGGTTGGCAAGCACCAAGCTGAGGCGGTACTTTCGAGCTTCAGACAGAATCGTTGCAAAACTCTCTGTCGCAAAGTTCTGGAACTCATCCACGTACAGAGAGAAATCAACACGTTCGCTCTCTGGTATATCAGCACGGCCCATAGCGGCTGCCTGGAACTTCATCACAAAGATCATACCGAGAAGCTGTGAGTTCAGCTCACCCACTCGCCCTTTCGACAGGTTTACCAGTAAGATTTTCTTATTATCCATTATCTCGCGGAGATTAAAGCCACTCTTTGTCTGACCAATGATATTACGCATCATCTCATTTGAGAGGAAGGCACCGAACTTTGAGACGAACCACCCAAGGACCTCTGATTTATTCGCTTCACTTGTCTGTGCCATTTCTTTATTCCAGAAGTCGAGGACGGTACGGTCTGTCACGTGCTTTAGCTTCTCATCAGTAAATGACTGGTCATTAAAGACCTGTGGGACATCAATAAAGGTAGAGCCATTATCAAGGTCGCTCATGACCGTTAACGCCGCATTACGGAACCAGTGTTCATATCGAGGACCGACAATACCGGTGTGCCCTGGGTCATACAACTTATAGAGCATAGCGATTGACTCTTGAATTAAGAAGTCACGCTGATCCTGGTTCTCAAACTCAAACAGGTTAAGCCCGACGGGCATCTCCATATCGCCAGGGCTAAAGTAAATAACATCTTCAACACGTTCCTTTGGCACCATCCCAAGAAGCTCTTCAGCAGAGTCACCGTGCGGATCGATAAAGGCAAAGCCTTTTCCGTCCATCATGTCCTGGAATGCAAGGTTTTCGAGTAGCTTTGATTTACCCGTTCCTGTCTGTCCAATAATATAGGTGTGTCGACGACGATCATTATTCGCGAGACGAATCGGTTTCTTCACGCCACGGAACTCGTTTGTTCCTAGCAAAAAGCCCTCATCCATCAGCTGCGTTGGGCCATCAACTTGCTTTGAGGCTTGTCGTTGCAGTTGTGAGGTTGGAATCATGTCTTGGCTTGGCAAGTGGAAAATCGTCGCGAGTTCAACGGTATTTAAAATATTCTGATTCACTTCTTGCGGGAAGAAGCGAAAAAGATACGCCGTAACGAATTCATCGATATTCTTCGTAACGGCGAATTTAAACCCATTATTAGACGCAGAGTCGAACAACGAAAAGGCCGACACGACATTGTTCATTAGAGTCTGTGACTTGCCTGCTGTATTCGACGAAGCAACCACGCGAATTAACGTTTCGTACCCTGGGTAGCGGGTCTTGTCTTCAATCGCCTCGACTAATCCCTGCTCAAGTGAACTGAGCTGTTTATCTTCAGGCTTTGCCTCGTGAGATTCAGGCGGCTTCCAGAGTGCTTCCATGAGTCCTCGGGCATCGACAGCTGGACCATGTTTCACTCCTTTGTCTTTACGGATCTTGTCGGCAATACCTACCGATGCTTTCGTCCAACCCTGATACGCAGGACGGATCATAATTTGAATCCCAACGCCGTCTTCACGAGTCGCACCCGACAATGCATTTAAAAGTGCGCGGCCGGCATCACGCTTTGCTTCTTGATACGTAGCGATCGGATAACCAAAATCTTTCTTTAACGTAAACTCTCCCCCAATCGTGCCGCTCATTCGACCAGCAGGATTAAACAAGTTACGTTCATTCACCTCTTCAAGTCGAGCGGAAGGATAGGCCGCAGATACCGCCTGTTGGATAACATCAGTTAAAGAAACTGGAACGACGACATAATAATGTATTAGCCCTTCATGGGCGACAATCTCGAACGATAAGTGCCGTTGACCATAGATCTTACTCTTTAGGCCCTTCGTGGCAGTACTGGCGATAATGTTGTACATGACCTGTGCCTGTGAAAGTACTTCTTCGGTTAGGTCACGTTCATCACGACCACCGCCCTCGATATCGTCACTGACCGGTGGAATATGGATATAGAGCGGCACCATCTTCAGGCCGCGTTCATAATTTTTTGCTTCACGAAGGACTCGACGATACTGCCAAAACACCACAGCAACAGCACCTGCGATCAGCAAGATGATTACTACGACTGTGATTATGAACCCTATCACCCCTTGTCTCCTCTTATCCGCTAACTTTGTGTACCAAGTTCTTTGCCGTATCGCTTCTTCAGATAATCTCTCTGTAGTTCGTTGACCCGATTCGTTCGAGCGTGCGGATCATCTTTTGTCTCAAGGATAATCTGCTTCGCTTTATCCACCCATTCTTTTTCGATCACATCCTCGTCATTCGCAACCAGTGGACCAACTGTTTGAACAACGGGAGCTACTGGTACAGGTGGAGCAACCGGTTGAGGTTGCGCTCCCACTGCTGCTGCATCGGCAACGGCAGCCTGTGCTTCAGCAGTTTGCTCTCGTCGATCTGCCCCTGTCTCGATTCCACCCTCAGGCGATGGCAGCACAGGAACGCGCTCTCCACCTGGAGTCGGTTGAACCGGAAGCTGTTCTAGCCCTCCGTTGTGTTCGATGTTCTGGGGCTGCATAGCTGTCATTATAGCATAGGCGCCCCCTGAAATTGCTCATGTTTATGAGTTTGTTGCTAGATTCTTTTCGAAATATATAAACAGCCGAGTAACGCAAAGATGATTACTAATAATGCCTCATACCAGGTCACTGAACCGACAGACTGCAAGCTAATCAGCATAACCGGTGCCGCTGCTAAAATTGTTGAAAAATAATAAGCACGACGAAAGCTCATACGCTTTGCCGGACGACGCGTATTGAACCCTGCTGAGACATAAACAAAAACGCGACTCACTCCATACAAAAAAAAGCTTATCAAACCAAGGGAGGTGAGATAAGCTGAAATAAATATCACGAGAAGGCCGAGTGGTCCTGCGTTGGCTGGCGTTGTTGTCGTCAGCATGATACCCAACAAGCAGATGCTTGCGATGGTTAAAAGTGCAATGATTCGTTGTAGCATATAAATAACTATACTACAGAAACATAAGTGAGATTCACCTATTCGGGGTGCCCGAGCAATGCACGTATATGTTCAGGTATCAGCAGACGCCACTAAAATTATATTTGAGCGTGTGAACCATGAACCGTACATCGCTGCGGACTTCTGACCGCTCCGACATAGTCGGGGCAACCGTTTGCTCAAATGCCTCGTGTTCCTCAAGATGCATCTAGTGCTTTCACTACTTCTCAACAAAATAGGGATTTACTAGATGCATCGAGTACCCACGATACATACGCTTTTGGCGGAGCATCGGCACGTAACTAGGATAGTGTTTCTTACGAAACAAAAGGTGCGTGTAATCTGGTTTATAAACAAAGGTTCATATACTTTTTTACAATTATCCTGTTGGCGTTAACGTGACCGTTTTTCCGTCAAACTGATCGCCGCCTAGGTGATGTGTTGAATTGTTAAGGTGTTGTACTTTTGCCCTGAACTTTTTTGTGGCTTTTGTTTGTGTTGCTAAAAGCTTGTTTTTAATTTAGCATAAACAGTTCAATTGGTCAATACTACTGAACACTATTCTTATGTTTTCTCCACAACAATGTCTCATAAGATTTGATTTACATCTGTTAATGAGTTTATGTTGTTATAATTATAACGATGTATTTATTGTGTACTCTTTGCATTCAAAGTGCTTATACGTATCGCAACTGTTTAGCTTCCACCTACCCATGAGCGCCAAGTGCCACCACTGAGCGCACCATATCGGGCACTTGCCGAAGTGATTCCTGAGGCTGGAAGTAGTTCATTACATATCGCAGCAAAGCCACCAATGTCATTGCTCCCTGTGTACTGCTTTAATCCAGCTGCGGTTGAATAGTAAAAGACCTTACCTGATTTTGCCTTAGCGATTAAGAGGATTGCACCTGTTGGGAGTGTTCGGCCAACAAAGCAGTAGAGGAAGTTCCCTGCAGTGTCGTAAGCACTTTTCGTAGCCGTTACCCCAGCCTTCCCTAGCTCCGTATCATCAGCATCCGGAAATGCACCATTCCCGTCTGTTTCCCTATAGATCAAAATTTTATTATATGCCGCTTTCAAATCCGCCTGAACCGTTGAATCATACGCTCTATTTTGAATACCGTTATAGGCAACGATCGTGATGGCGGCAAGAATAGCGATCACTACTATCACAATAAGGAGTTCGACTATTGTAAATCCTCGTGTCTGTTTTGCCCACTTCATATATGTATATCTTACCATAACCAGTACGCTGCGAGGCGAGACAATCTATCTCACAATGATAATTGGATCGTCGATTAAGCCATTAAAGTAATTACCGCCTCCATGAGCGCCAATTCCGACGCCCGTATTTGGCGTATTGTTTGGAGCAGGAACACCCGTCGCTGTTGCAACAACTTTACCATCTTCAAATAATTTCATTGTCCCATTATCAAATTCGACTGCAACATAATACCACTTATTTACCGAAAGCTGGTTGGGCGAAACAACATAATTATAGTTACCTTGATGCCCTGACTTTAATACACAACTTGCAAAGTAAAACGGTGCGTCCGACATCGTCGCGAGATCTCCACGAGAAATTATGTTGTTACTACCACTACAATTAGTTGTCTTTACCCAGGCTCCTTTGAAGTAATACGTCGCACTTAAGGGGACCGCGGGATTAAGCCGTGTTGAGCCATTGAATTGGAGGGAACAACCCTTACCAGTTGGCGTATCTGAGCTCCAAGCAACCGTACCAATTATAGGCGCATCTGTAGCAGTACTTACATCACTTTTCGCAGTCGAGCCACTACATTCATCAAACGACCAATAGCCGCCCGCGTCTGCAAGACCCTGGTGTTTCATTTGGCTTGCAAATGATAGTGCACTACTCATACGTGCTCGTTCAGATATTCCATTATATGCGACGATTGTAATCGCTGCCAAGATGGCGATCACAACAATAACTATAAGTAGTTCAACGATCGTGAAGCCTTTTTGTTTTCTTGCCCACTGCATGTGCCTTTATTTTAGCACAAGCTTAAAGCGGTGGACCTGTTGAAGTTGAATTATTCGTTGTACCATTCCATATCCAGTTCGCAGAATTACCATCGGCGAATGTCGGTACTGTCGATGATTCGACAAGCATGAAACTATCAGCGTCGAGCGTATCCCCTATCGCTGGCTTTGTTCCATTAAGAAAAGATGCCTGTAGTAGTACGCTTGTCACCCCAGCTGGCGCAGTAACAGTCATCGAACGACTGTTCCATGCATTCTGCGTAGCAGCAGTCGACGCACTAGCGCTCCATGCCGTTGGAGTCCACGCAAATTGCAATCTCATCTGCGCGCCAGCCCACGATGGTCGCGCATCAACGCGAGCAGAATACGTTTTGCCGCCTTCAACCACGGCAGAACATTGAATAGCAATTTCACCTGTTGCTGCAGCCGTCCATGTCGCACGGTAGGCAGCATTCCCACTTGTGGCGGTAGCTGTAGAACGTGCAGCGGTAATCGCACCACCACCAGCCCCAGAAGAACAGTTGTTCAGGTTTGTCTCTATACTTGGATTCAAAATAAGATTCGTGATCGCCGCAACACCTCCTTGCCCATGGCCTTGGTAGCCTCCTGCAGCTGGTGTAGATTTGGTATTACTCACATAGTACGAAAACGTCCCGTTTGTTGCGGTGAGGCCGTATGTTTTTGGCGTGGAAGTATTATTGAAACTATACTCCAAGGCCCCATCCGCATTATCAACACCGGCAATAGAAAGACTTCCTGGGTAATCGTCATTGTTGGTAACCGCCCACGCAAGGATCTTTTTATTTGCCTGAGCAAGTCGAGATTGAGCAGAAGATTGCTTTGCTCTATTTTGTATTCCGTTGTAGGCAACGATCGTAATGGCAGCAAGAATCGCGATAACGACGATTACAATAAGGAGTTCGACGATAGTAAAGCCAGATGGTTTTTGTTTTACCCACGCATTCATGGATTTATTTTAGCATAAGCTTAAAGCGGAGGACCCGATGAAGTTGCATTATTCGATGATCCATTCCAGGCCCAGCCTGACGAGAAGCCGTCAGAATACCCATATAATGTCGTTCCTTCGGTAATCATAAGGGCTGTCGCATCAAGCTTATCCCCTACCGACCACGTAGCGCCTGATGCATACACGGTATATATTGCCGCCCGAGTAGCGCCCGTAGGTGCGGTGACCGAGAATGATATTCTCACCCAACTATTAGCCGTGGCGGAAACAGGGGCACTAAATGCGCCTGATCCACCCCCTACCCAGCTTGTACCTGAGTCTGCGAAGCGGACTCCAAGGATCACGTTTCGCGTAGCGCTTGAACGAACATATTCGGAGATCATATAGTTTGTTCCCGCAGTCACCGGTAGATCACCTCCATTAGGCGCCGTAGGATTTGTTGTCTCAGGGTTATTAGTCGTATTATGGAAGCCTCTTCCGGAGCCACCGGAGGCAGTTGACGTTGCACGTGCATATGTAGGAATCCACGTAAACGGTCCGTCACTTGCTCCTGTTACAAGACTGTATGCAGTATCCGTCGACCATCTCCCGCTCCTGAATCCGATCGCTGTTGCAGAATATGAAGTTGCTCTTGGATCGGTTGCTAGATTCGTAATCGCCGCCACCCCATTCGCACCATGTCCCGCACACGCACCACTCGTTGGCGTGCTCACGCTGCTTGAAAGATAATATGACTGATTACCATTTGTTGCCGTTAGGCAAAATGTCCTAGGGCTAGTAGTGTTATTTGCTGAGTATTGATAGGTAGTATCACCATTAGTAATACCCAGTGCGGCAAGGTTATCGATCCCGTTTGCCCCTAGAGCAACCGGATACATGTCTGCATTATCAATAGTGTATGCTAATATTTTCTTATTTGCCTGAGATAGAGCAGATTGAGCCGCACCTGCCTTCGCCCTGTTTTGAATTCCGTTATACGCCACAATCGTAATCGCTGCGAGAATAGCAATGACCACAATCACAATTAACAGCTCGACAATCGTAAAGCCTGGTTGTTTATAGTTGCGTGTCATTGCCCTTCCCCCTTTTGCTGATATATGGATACGCGTACCTTGCGGGGGGATCTTGGGTTTTTTGAAAACACAAAACCCGCCGCAAGGCGAGCCTTTTTAGGGGCCCCATAGAAGTTTCCAACTATGACGCGTAAACGATACCTCACGACGGGATCAGTATTGTTTACGCGTTTTTCAACCGTGCCTTTCGCCTATAGCTACTCAGGTTAGGTTGTGTTTGCCGAATTGTGGCGCACAGAATCTGTGCTTACGGTTATTGTAGCATACCCTTAAGGGATGCCAAGTCTAGTGTCATATAATCTGCCCAGTGCATACATATAGTGTCCGCTTTTTGACGTATTTATTACCTATAAAATCTTTGAAAAAGTCATTGACACAAGCGGTATTCCGACATATTATAGGGGTAGCTTCTGAATAAAAAACTTATACACACAAAGTGACTAAGCGTTCAGAGCCAAAAACAAAAAATTACGAAAAAACTCCACGTGTATGACCGTTCCTCGCAGGCGGTTATACGAAAAAGAAGCACTTACGGGTGCTTCTTTTGTTGTTCACTGGTATAAAAATAAAAAAGACCATAGAAATATGGTCTTTTTAAATACATCGTGGTGGAGCTGCCGGGTACCGCCCCCGGGTCCAAAAGGTAACGAGTTATTCGTCTACAAGTTTAGTTTAATCTACGTTTTACGTTCCAAAGCACCTCAAGATCAAACAAAAAGGGTGTCTGGATCGCGCTGTAAACTGTCCCCCGGAATCACAGCTGCCTAAAACAGGGGTAATTAGCATAAATATAACACCGAACTCTCTATGCTACCTCGAGAGGATCGATGGCGTTGGGTATTAAACCAATGCTGGCGCAAAAGCAGGAGTACTGAACGCTTGCGCGAACTGAGCTACCTTAGCTTTTACTGATGCAAGTATGTTTGCAGTTAAAAAAACACTTTACGAGTGTAACGACTTGCGGAATAACCTGTTAAAGTCCTCTCGTCGAAGCTAGATTCAGCCCCACGACCTCTATTATTTTAGCAAAAAAGTTAATGATTTTCCACTGTTTTGTTTTCTAGACTAGAAACATGATTGCAAAGGTATTATCAGTCGCACTAACAGGGATAGAGGGAGCCCTTGTTGAGGTCGAGACCGATATGAAGCAAGGGCTACCCGGTATTCAGATTGTCGGGATGGGCAATAAAGCCGTTAACGAAGCGAGAGAGCGTATTCGAAGTGCAATTCGCCACTCTCTTCTTGAGGTACCCGCCCGTAAATTTACTATTAACCTTGCCCCTGCGGCCCTTCCAAAGGATGGATCGCACTTTGACCTCGCGTTGGCCGTCTCTTTACTCGTTGCTACCAGTCAGCTACGACAAACAGAGGTCGATGACGCATTATTTGCTGGTGAACTCTCTCTTGATGGCACCCTGAAGCCCGTGAGAGGCGCAGTAACCATCGCAGAAGCGACAAAAGCAGCAGAAGTTCATTCTCTCTTCATCCCCGCCGCTCAAGCGCCCCAGGCAGCCTTAATAGATGGCGTATCGGTCTACGGGGTCTCCACACTAAAAGAAGTATTCCTTCATCTAAAAGGAATTGCACCATTATTACCCGCAAAAAAGCCCCAGGTTCCCTATATACCTCTGTTAGATTTTTCATTTGACGACATAATTGGGCAAGAAACGGCTAAACGTGCGCTACAGATCGCTATTGCCGGTCACCATAACCTCTTAATTATTGGACCACCAGGGGCAGGAAAAACACTTCTCGCCCAAGCAGCCCAAAGCCTTCTCCCTCCCCTTTCGCTCGAAGAACAGATTGCGATTACAAAAATTCAAGGGCTTTCATCTCAACCCACCTCTGTTATTACTGCTCACCGACCCTTCCGAAACCCTCATCACAGCACCAGTATGTCGGCATTGATTGGTGGCGGATCAAAACTCTATCCAGGGGAAATAACTCGCGCTCATTTAGGAATTCTCTATTTGGACGAATTACCTGAATTTTCACCAAACGTTCTTGAAGCACTGCGCCAGCCGCTTGAATCACGCGACGTTCAATTATCACGTCTGAACACACATCATACCTATCCTGCGGACTTCATTTTAATCGCCACAATGAACCCGTGCCCGTGTGGATATTACGGCGACGCTCAGCAGACCTGTCGTTGCTCGGCGTCTAAAAGACAACGGTACCGACGGCGATTATCAGGTCCGCTGCTTGATCGAATCGACATAATTATTCATGTTTCACGTTTAGAAATAGAATTATTACAACGAACAAATATGTTGCACAAAGGTCAACATTCAAAGGTGTTAGAATCTGTTGTTAAAAGTATTAGTGTTCAACATGCACGATATAATAGTAGTCATAAATGCAACGGATATTTAACTCCGAGAGAGATTTCAGTCTTTTTAAACGTCGAAAAAACAGCTGAAAAGCTTTTACAAACTGCTGCTAAAAAGTTACACCTCACCGCCCGCAGCTATTTCAAAATCTTGAAGGTTGCACAAACAATTACAGACCTTGAAGCCGCCAGGACAATCACAAACGCGCATGTCAGCGAAGCGCTTCAGCTTCGTGTTTCACTATCCGAAATGTAGCAGAAACCTACCCCTTGTATTACCTCGGTGATTTTGGTAGAATAGTTGCTGAGTAACACGCAAAAGCAACTGTGCTCTAAGAAAAGGAGTTCTTATCAACCAAACTACTCGTATCAACACCGCCATTCGTGCAGACGAATTACGTGTTATCGGAGAATCAGGCGAACAACTCGGTGTCATGAGTCGCAGCGACGCACTCAAGATGGCCGAAGAAGCAGGACTTGATCTGGTTGAGATTTCTCCAAACGCCAACCCGCCGGTTGTCAAAATTGTCGACTGGGGCAAATATCAGTACCAGAAGATGAAAGAGGCGCAGAAAAACCGCCGCAGCAACAAGCAGGGTGAACTAAAGCAAATGCGTTTCGGCATGAAGATTGGTCAAGGTGACCTTGATATCAAGCTACGTAAAGTGCGAGAGTTCTTGGCGGAAGGTCATAAAGTCCGTCTCCAAATTTTCTTCCGTGGACGTGAAAACGCTCACCGAGAACTGGGATACGAAATGATCAAACGGATTGCAGGCCTTCTCGAAGAGGACGCAGTGCTCGAGCATGAGCCAACTATGGCTGGACGCAACCTCAGTGTCGTGATCCGAAGTAAATAGTCAGAAGTAAATAACGGAGTAACAAGATGCCAAAGATGAAGACACACAAAGGTACCGCGAAGCGGATCAAGGTTACCAGTACTGGTAAACTGACTCGTCGCCGTGCATTTGGCGCCCACCTCCTCGCAAAGAAGAGTAAGGGACGTAAGCGAAGGATCAACACCACTGCAATCGTTACCGGCGGCGTGGCCAAAAATATTAAACGAGCCCTAGGAATCTAATCATGCGAGTTAAACGAAGCGTTACAGCACGAGCACGACACAATAAGGTACTTAAAGCCGCTAAGGGAATGCAGCACAACCGCACCCGTAGCTACCGACTTGCGAAACAAGCCGTTACTCGTGCACTCGAGTACGCCTACCGCGACCGACGTAACCGTAAGCGCGATCTTCGCGCTCTCTGGATTACTCGTATCAACGCGGCAGCTCGCATCGAAGGTACTACTTACGGTAAGCTCATTGCCGGCCTTAAGGCAACAAAGATCGAACTCGACCGTAAAATCCTTTCTGAACTAGCCGTTAGCGAACCTGCAGCATTTACTGCAATCGTTAAAAGCGTTCAATAATCCCCACCGACTGTAGGGAATAAAAAATAACCACCTGTTAAAGGGTGGTTATTTTCATAATGTGATGGCAGATCGTCGATAAGCCGGGTTTTGTCGTGGACGATCATCTATCTAGCCCCATGATTGCTCATAGGATCAAGCGGGTATCGACCAACGGACGGAACGCCCTTAATGTTGATCTCCTTGCAGCAGACAGGGTTTACCTTCTCCGCATGTCACCATGCGACGCTGTGGGCTCTTACCCCACTCATTTCACCTTTTCCTCTTGCGAGGTAGTTTTGTTTCTGTGGCACTTTCCCTAGGGTCACCCCCGGTCGCCATTAACGACTGTCTCTATCCTATGCTGCCCGGACTTTCCTCTTACGTTTTTAATGCAAGCGATCGTCTAACGAACTGCCATAAATAGTATACCATTATTCTTTTTCGCGGGCATGCTCGTCCAAGGTCTTATTCACCATCCCATCAGCCAGTTGGTTAAACTCGCGCAATACATGCGTGAACGTCACCTTATCAAATTGCTTCATTAATTCACGGATTCGTTCGTGGATTGGCCATAGCTCACGGTTCTTGATTTTGTAGATGCCCTTCATTTGATTCACCACTAACATGCTATCAATCTTGAAATCAACTCGCTTAAATTTTAAAGCAATTGCTTGCTCGAGCCCTAATCGTACCCCTTGATATTCGGCCTGATTGTTCGTCGTAATCCCGAGATACTCCCCACCTTCGGCAATCACCTCTTGTCGATTATTGAGAATAATGAAGCCTGCCGCAGAAGGGCCGGGGTTCCCACGCGATCCCCCATCTGAATAGATAGTTATAGCATCTTTAGATGTGTTTTTTGCATCATTATTCTTTACAACGCTCAAAGTCTGATCTGTTATCTCTTCTTGTTCAATAATACCAAGTAGTAGCTGCGAAAGATCAGTCAATTGATATTGTTGTATGTTTGACACTGATTGCCATATATATTTACTATAATTTCCGCTCAATTTGATGGGGCGTCCGTCTGAAACAAGTGTGACTAAATACACAACGACTGCATATTGAATGCCTCGATCGTCATGGTCAATATAGGTTACCGCATCGAACAGTTGCGCTGACTTTATGTGCTGTCCTGTGTCGTCATGAAGGTACCGTCGCAATGTATCTTCTGGCTGTTCACCATAGGCTACCTTTCCGCCAGGAAGTTCATATTGCCCCAAAATACTTGGACGACCATTCGCCCGCTTGAGGAGCAATGCCTTGCCGTCGTGGTTGATGATTGCGCGAACTGAAAGTCTTTGTTTCATGTTTATTTCTTTTCGTTTATGGTTTTAGTATATACCCGAAGCGTGAAAATAAAAAACCCACCGCAATACGATGGATAAGGAAAAGAAGCGATAAAACCCAGAAATGATTCGTCAGCGTATGATATTCCCCGCGTACGTGCAAGGTGGTTGACCTCAACCTATCTCCACGGAGATTGATATATCGGCTTCCCAATCATATGATATCGGAAAATCATATGCCTCAGAACCCTTCTGGGTACTCTTATTATATCACTCAGATCCTGAAGATAAGGTTAAAGACGTGAAGGAAAAAGTTAATTCCTCCACCAATTAAGCTTCCTAGTGCGGCACCGGCAACAAGCACGATAATAAAGACAAAGATAATGCCAAATTGCTCAATTGCCCGCATACCGGTCCGCACAAACTCTGGGGCAATTGCGTAAAGTACTCGTGATCCATCCAGTGGTGGAATCGGTATTAGGTTAAAGAGGAAGAACCCTAGGTTAATACTTACCATGGCCATGAGGAACTGAGCGATGAATCCCTCTGCCGGTGTACCGAGCACCACCCACACACCGAAACTCAAGAATGCGATTACCAAATTAGTCAGTGGACCCGCGAGTGCAACGAGTGCGGCACCCCAATCACCACCCCTTACCCTATCGGGGTTAAAAGGAACCGGCTTGGCTCCACCGAAGATCGGTGCACCTGGAATTAATGCCAGCCCAAGCGGTAATATCAGTGTCAAAAAAGGATCAACGTGCTTTATAGGGTTTAGAGTCAGCCGGCCCTGTCGCTGTGCGGTATCATCACCAAGCCAATAACTAACAAAGGCATGCATTGCCTCGTGTAGGGTCATCGAGATCAAAATGACCCCAACAACGATTAAAATATATGCCACATCCATTCCTTTCATTATACCAGGCTTAAGAAAGATTGACTTATTTGTAATTTAGTGGTAAAATATATATAGTTTTCGAACCTTCCCATCCCCGATTCACCAGGAGTGATCATGTCAGAAAAACCGATTATTGTCCCCTTTCAAGGAAGACATCTCGGCATGAACCGAGAAGAAGCACAGGCCCTACAGGAAGCGCTGCTAGCAAAACTCGCAGCGCCAGAAGAAACTGTCCCCCATGAGATTGTGGAGCGACTTGCAGGCTCCTTCACCAAGGAATACCTGCGGCGATCCGATCTCGTCACGCTTCTTCAGGCCATCAAGTCAGAAGAAACTTCCACCAACGTCACCTCTCAGGCGACGAAGCTGTTCGGAGGACTGCTCCGCTTTGGCCGGGACAACCCGAGCCTCCTGACTGGACGCTGCACAAAATGCAGTGGCTCAATCTACAAATCATGTGATGCGTCCACAAACCGGGCGTATAACGTGCACTTTGCAGACAACTACGTCCAGTTCATCGAGCTCGAGACGTCGTCGATCAAAGTGATCAATTCACATCAGTTCCGGGTCAACACCTCCCACGTCGGCCTCTCCATCAAGAAAGACCTCGATCGTCTCCAAGTGATCCTGTGAGAAAGGAAGAAAACACGTAGGCTTCTGCCTGTCCCCGACTACGTCAACGTCGGTTCTCACCTATTTTCTTGAATGATTCGAGAATGTAGGCGAGAATCACCCCCTAAGACTTGACTCTGAGGGGTAAAAAGTGTAAAATTAGGGACATTGTCTAAGAATAAATTATAAGAGACTAAGAGGAACCCATGACAGCACGATGCGAACTCACCGGAAAAGGTAAGCAATTTGGCAACAATGTTAGCTTCTCTTTGCGTCGCACAAACCGCGTCTTCAAGCCAAACCTACAGAAGAAAACTTTCTTCGTAGACGGCCAAAAGGTCACTATGGTTCTGAGCACTCAAGCTATCCGTACGCTAAGGAAAAAAGGCGTTCTCGCCTAAACATCCGCTTACTAAAAACTCCCGGTCATCCGGGAGTTTTTAATTTGCTTTGTTTTGTTACCCGCAGGGTTAGCTACGAGTAACATTGATGACTGTCAGTACAGGAGGGAGAAGACTCGCCTGCTTTAACTTGAACTTCGTCGTTTCCTCAACAGGGGCACCGAGTTCCTTAACGAAAATCTCGAGTGGATCCTGGGTAACTTCGTATTTCACACCACTTTCAGCGTAGTGAATAGGGATAACTACCTTAGGGTCGATCTTCCGAACAAGACTTGCCGCACCGGTTGCATCGAGGGTATAGCCGTTTCCACCAACAGGTAAGATAAGGATATCGATAAGCCCAATCTCTTCAAGTTGCTCTTCACTTACCTTCTCGTAGATATTACCGATAAGGGCGATGCGAACTTCGTTTACTTCAATACGATAGATGGTAGAAAGCAAAGGATCTGTTTCACTATCAAGATGGCGCTGCGCAGCAACTCCCCTGATATCAAAAAGTGAAACTCCATATTCGCCGGGACCTTCGATGTTCAGTTTCGCATCTGATGAATTCAGCGCAAAGCGAGCTTCAGTTGCGATTTCAATCTGGTCTTTTGTTGAAGCATCTTTCAATCCTACGAGTGACAACTTTGGATCAGTGATGATCGCTGCCTTCTTTGTCGCAATAACGACCGTGTTTCCACCTTTGTATTCAATTTCCAGCATATATTTCTCCTTTATTTCTGACTGAGGACGTTATCTTTATCAATCGCGACAGAGTGCTTACTATTCAAGATTTGAGTAATGAACTTGTCTCGCACACTGAGACGGTAATAAAATTCTTCGTACGGCAGGACACTGTAATTAATTTCTCGGCCTTCGAGGCGCTCGATGATTGCCATCGCTGATTTTACCTTAGCAGGCGGCAAGTTGCCAACCAGCAATACGTCAACGGTGCTTCCTGAGCCCTTCACGAGAATTCCCGAGAGAATTGCGAGGCGCAGTGAAGAGATACCGGCGATAGCACTCAGGTATTGTTCATTTACCCCTTCGTGCTCGCCTGCAAGTGATGGCTTCGTTGCGTCGATTGGCTCGTTCGCAAAGATTGCCCGCAGTGCAGAATAATACTCGTAGCGTTGGTTTACTTCATAGTACAGCTTATTATCGGCACTATCGCTGGTGATCACCCCAACTTCTAACATGTTCGAGAGTTCTCGTCGGACTGAATTAATTTGTTCATCAATCAAACGAGTAATTTCGCGAACATAAAAAGATTGTCCAGGATGATTCAAAAAAAGGTGCAGGAGCTTCACCCGTGTCTTCGAGCCGAATAATGCATCAATCATTGTGTTCTCCCTCGTATAACTTTCGTGTTCTCATCATATCACGAGTTGTTCACTGAGGCGAGTCGCTGAGCAATGTAATTTCTCGCTTCGTCACGTTCAAGCCATGTAATATATGGGTTTCGTTTAAACCAAGTCATTTGGCGCTTCGCAAGTCGCCAATCAGCCGTCTGATTTTTCTGTTTCAGTTCATCAAAAGTGATCTCATTTTTTAAGTACTGATGCACAAGACGATAGATATTTCCCGTCATCGCCTCACTTTCCCAGCCGTAGGTTTCCCCTAATCGTGTCGCCTCTTCAAGCATTCCATCGTCAAATAATTGTTCGGCTCGTGCTGCTATCCGAACACGAAGTTCATCTTTTTTTGTAGTAATACCAACAACTATAGTATTACTCAGAGGTTCAGATAACCTCTCTCGATTGATGTTTTTTTGCTCAATTGCCCGAATCACATATCGTCTGTTTTGATCGTTTTCGGGCAATATTACGTTGTTTTCAAAACAATACTTTTTTAATTCTTCAAGCGTCATCTCTTCCAACTTTGCCCGTTCACGGGGGTCAGCCATCGGACCAAACTGATAATCAAAGATTACCGCATCAATATACAACCCGCTCCCCCCTACCAAAAAGGGTACTTTTCCGCGCGCCCGAATGTCAGCAATTTTTTCTTGAGCGTATTTTTTAAAATCTGCTGCTGTAAATACGACACCAGGTTCCACAAGATCTAACCCCCAATGTGGAACACGTGCTTGATCCTGCTTACTCGGCTTCGCTGTGCCAATATCCATGTGAGTAAAAATTGTACGGGAGTCAGCACAAATAATTTCGCCATTATAGTGCGCCGCGAGCTCTAATCCGATCGCCGACTTTCCACTTGCTGTAGGACCGACAACAACAATTAAGGGCGCCATCGTCGTTCCTTGAAATTATCAACAATAAAATCAGTACAGGAAACACCCTCTGCGGCCAAGTGTTCGGCCTGAGCTTCGCGTCCACCATAATAGCCACTCGCCAAACCACCGAGTCGATTTACTAAACGATGCCATGGCAATTCTTGATCGCCATAGTGCGCCATGCCGCCTACAATACGAGCAGCATACGGATGACCTGCAAGTGCAGCGAGGTCACCATAGGTCGTCACTTTACCAGCAGGAACTTGCGCCATAAGTGACTCAACCTTACGGCGAAATTCACTATTCAGCTCGGCCATTCAAAACCTCGAGCACAGCAGGCCAACTACTGCATCGTATTGCTCCGTTAGGAATAGAGGGCTGCCATCCGTAGTCACCGAAAAGAATAGCTTCGACCCCTTCGTTAAGTGCAGACGTTATGTGTTCAACGTTATCATCAATTAACATGAATGCCCCAAGCTCTACACATAGTTCACCCTTGGAACGTCCAGACTTTAGACGATTATTCTTAGCGAAATAGATATCAATATCACCAGGGAGATGCGCCTTTACCCATGCTCGTGTCTGTCGCTCCAACTCTGTATTACGAGAAGTGATGAGGATAACATGAAATTGCTTCTGTAATTCTTCAATCGCGAAACTAGCACCAGCAAGTACCGGAACATGGAGCTGATCCGCAATTAAATCAGCCTCAAAATCATCATACGATAGACCTTTCAGCCCATACGTCTCCCAGACTCGTTCATAGTATCCCCAATACTCAGCGGGCATCTGATACTGTTCAGGGGTGAGCTCTACTCCACTCACCCGATTGCTCCAAAGACGCATCGTCTCATTCATATCTACGAGAACATCATCGATGTCGAGGGCAATTGTTCGCTTATCTGTTGTCATCTTACAGGCCTTTCAAATACTCCGCCAGCTGATCAAGTCCCACCTTCTCTTCTCCGGCCTGAGTACGGACACTCACCTCTCGTGCCTCTTGGTCTTTTGGACCAACAATTAACTGCACGGGAATCTTCCAGGTCGTTGCTTCTCGGATCTTCTTTCCAAGCGATTCGTTACGATCATCGACAGTAAAGCGAAGTTCGTTGTACTTTATCGGCGTATCAAGTACGACATTAGAAAGAACGACACTGATCTCTTCAACATAACCACCAACAGCGTCATTGATCGTTAAGATACGAAGTTGCTCCGGTGCTGCCCAGAATGGGAACCAGCCAGCAGTATGTTCGATAAAGACACTCAGGAAGCGCTCGATTGAACCAAGCAATGCACAGTGAATCATTACTGGAGTCTGCGCGTTACCTTCATTATCCGTATACGTCAGCCCGAACCGCTGCGGTTGGACGAAATCAAGCTGCACAGTGGCGACCTGGTGCTCACGACCAATAGCGTCAGTCGCCATAAAGTCGATCTTTGGACCGTAAAAGGCCGCTTCACCGTCTTGCTCAAAGTAATCAAGTTCATTGGCAACGACTGCCGTCTTGAGTTGCGTCTGAGCGGTCTCCCAGAGGCTTGTATCACCCAGGTATTTATCACTACTGTCTCGATAGGAAAGACGGACACGAAGCTTCATGCCGACAGTACCGTAAAGCTCACGAGCAGAAGCCAGTAAGTTGTGAATTTCCTGTTCGATTTGATCAGGTCGAGCAAATACATGACTGTCATCTTGAGTAAAGGCACGAAGGCGGTTAAGGCCACCAAGCTCACCTGTCTTTTCATCACGATAATCAGTTGTCGTTTCAAGATAGCGAACTGGCATATCTTTATAGCTCCGTGGCTGAGATGCAAAAATCTGTGTATGGTGCGGACAGTTCATCGGCTTTAAAGCAAAACTATCACTTGTCTCTTGGCTAGTGACTAAGAATAGCTCATCACCGAACTTTGCCCAGTGACCAGAGGTCTCGTAAAGATCTTTCTTTGTAATATGCGGTGTAAATACCTTTTGAAAACCAAACCGCTGCCGCAATTGGTTCGAGTACTGGCTCATAAGGTCACGAAGTATCGTTCCTTTAGGGGTAAACAGAGGCAGTCCCGCACCTACGAGGGGCGAAACGGTGTAAAGATCAAGTTCCTTGCCGAGTTTTCGGTGATCGCGAAGCTTCGCCTGCTCAAGTCGCTCAAGATATTGGTCGAGTTCTTCCTGTGTCTCAAACGCAACCCCATACAAACGCTGCATCTGTGGGTTCTTCTCGTTCCCGCGCCAATATGCACCAGCGACACGAAGCAACTTAAACGCACCGACTTCTTTGGTATTCGCAACATGTGGACCGCGACAAAGGTCGACGAAGTTACCGTTCTTATAAAATGACACGTTCTCTACTGCCGCATCACCTTCTGTTGCCAAGCCGAGTTCGTCGGCATCAAGATCTTTAGCAATTGTTGTACCAGAGCGCTTTAGGTCGTTAAGAAGTTCTTCCTTATACGGCTGGTGGTTCTGACGCGCCCAGTCAATCGCCTGATCAATCGGCATTTCGAAACGTTCGAAATCATCACCGTAGTTGATAATACCACGCATTTCTTTCTCAATCTTAGCGAAATTGTCCTCAGAGATTTTACGTTCACCAAGGTCAATGTCGTAATAGAAACCATTTTCAACAACAGGGCCAACGCCAAACTTAGCATCAGGCCAGATTCGTTGTACTGCAGCAGCAGTAATATGTGCCAAGCTGTGTCGCATTGCGTGTAGATGTTCGTTATCGCTCATAATCTTTTCTCCTGCGGGGCTCGCTCGCGGACCCCTTAAATAATAAAAGAAACATGCAATGTCGGGTTTAAAATATACTTAAATCCTTCGATTGCATGTCTCGGGTCCTCTTTTTAGGTGAGGACGGTTCCACCGGACGTTTTACTTGTGATACCCGTTATCGTACAGGTAACCTCCACGGAACTCGGCGGGTGGTTGGACCGCTTCATCGTTCACTTCGTAGTATACCATAAAGAAGGCTTGTCGACACTGGTCGTCGAGCAAGCCAAGGATGCTTATTTCTTGATAACTTCAAACTTATCAGTGAAGTCGAGTAAGGTTTTCTCAATTGCTTCAGACTCGCCTAGCTCCAGCTCTGGACCGTACGTTGAGGTCTTCAGAATGACAATGCTTTTTTCTCGTACGAAGTAATAGAGATTACTGTTGCTATAAGTGGCCTCCGTCTGCTCCTTATACACTACTTTTTCTTTTGGCGTTTTCAGTTCAGAGCATGAAGGGTTATCCTCAAATGGACTCCGCCGAGAGTATCCTCCTGTTAAGATTGCATTCATTGTCTGAACATCGCACGTCTGTTCCGAGCTATTATATTTGTACAAAAGCATTCGAGCCTCGTCATATGGTCCAGAAGAAAAATCTAAAGCTAGACACCTGCTATCGTCACTAAGTTTTTGTATACAGACAATAGTACACCCCTTCGTTGCCTTGTATACATATCCCGCATCCATACATGTTTCGATCCGGGCTGCGTCGAACGACCCAGGAGTGGCGACAGGAAGCACTGGCCATCCATCACCGATCTCATGATCAAGCGAATTATTGTCGTCATACCCCTTCAAGAGTGCCGTTTGATTTATCGGCTTATCAAACATTGTTGCGATAGCTTTTGTTACCGGGCCGATAGCAGATATAACCGTCGGTAAGACAATTAAGCCAATCAGGAGTCCGGTCTTTAGTCGAGTTGGCCACTGCTTCCCTATGACATTTGTCATCCATGCTAGTAAAAGGATGCTCGCTGCTCCACCCAGCCCCAAAATAAGGAGCATATATCGAAACGGCTCACTGCTAAGATACACCCCTAAATAGCTCCAATTCCAGACCGAAAAGAAAATTTGCTGAATATTCAGAAGTGAAGATAAGAGGCCATAAAGTGCATTCGCAAGAACGATAGCCGCCAGCGAAATAACATATGCGTACGTTATCGAGAACTTTTTCAGCACAATCATCCCTGGAATCGCAGTAAGAAGCCACGATAGATAGATGATGACCTGCCACGCCCCGGCACTCGTAATTGGTATTACTCTCAATATCAGGCTGGTTATAAGAGGTGCAATGAGAGTCAACAACAACCCAACAGCACCTATGACAAGCCACTTAATAATCGTCGGCCTTTTCTTCACTTCTTTTACTTCGGCCCCAGGAGCCAAATCCGCATCAAACACCAATGCCGTCGGTGGAGGCAATGCCGTATTCTCTGAAGGAATCGGCTGTACCGTTACTATAGGAGGTGCTACAGGAGCTGGCGGAGGGGGTGTGTTTTCCTGTCGTTCACGTAATATATCTGCTTCATTACTTATAGGCTGAAGCGTTAGACCTTGGCGTATTGTAGCTTCAGCAGCTGGCGTTTCCTGAACAGGCGTCGAGAGGCTTGGCTGCGCCACGACAGGTACTGGATTTATTGGTGGTTGTGGCGCTGCAATAGGTGCTGGCGCCGGAGTTGGCGACACAGGTGGCTGAGGCTGTGGAGCTGGTTGAGGTGTTGGCGTCTCGGGATTCATGTTTATGTTTATCCTATCTGGGCCGAGTATAGCAATATCCCGGTCAGCCAACAAGGCTCTCTAAGCTAAAGTGGTTGCCCCTTAGAGGTCGAGGCATGAGCCGTTGATGTCCACACCCAGTTCGGTGATGAACCATCGGCATAGCCATATGGTCCTTCCCCTTCGGCCATAAGGAGACCGTCGACATCGAGAGTTGAACCAACTACAGGGAATGTCCCGATACTCTCAACCAAGAACCGAACGCGAGCCGTCCCAGCAGGAGCAACACCACTGGTTGTAAGATTTCCCCACTGATTTGTCGTCATAGCCGCACCCGTCGAGACAACTGAACTAATCGTAGCGTTTGAAGCATTCCACCAGATAATATTAAGCCGTAATGTTGACGCCCAGTTACTTCTAGCTGACGCTCTGAAGAAATAGGTTTTTCCAGGAGTAGCATCGTTCGTTCCTCCACCGGAATTCTGTATATATGCGCTCCCCGACACCGTTTGTGCTGCCGACCACGTTGCACGGTAGAAGCCTGGACCGTAAAGTCCTCCGCTTGTTACGCGAGCACCCGTCGCTGCTCCTCCCCCGCCCCCGCCGCTTACTGAATAATAACTCACTGCCGTCTCAATGCTCGGATTTACAACAAGATTCGTAATCGCAGCAACGCCATTCTGGTCATGACCCGCACAGCCGCCAGCCGTAGGAGTGCTCCCCGACTCTGTGATGTAATACGACACGTTATTGGCTGTCACTGTCGCGCAGTACGCACCATTGGTGCCCGGAGTGTACTGATAGGTCGCACCAGATGGGACGATCGTATCGAAGGTCGATTGGTCAGGTACCTGACCAGCATTATCAACTTGCCATATCGCTAGCTTTTTTGCTGCTTGAGCGGCAGTACTCTGTGCCGCCGAGCTTTTCGCCCTATTCTGAATTCCGTTATAGGCAACGATAGTAATAGCGGCAAGAATCGCAATCACGACAATAACAATAAGAAGTTCAACGATCGTAAAGCCGGATTTTTGCTTTGCCCACTGCATTGCCATTATTGTACCATAGCCTACCCCGTCATCTTGTCTTCCGACCCCCATTTTGGTATGCTTGTTAAAGTCTTATAGACCTACGGGTCCTTAGCTCATTTGGCTAGAGCGCCTCATTGACGTTGAGGAGGTGAGAGGTTCGAATCCTCTAGGACCCACCACTATTATTAAACCGCCCTTTTCACAGGGGCGGTTTTTGTTTACCCACAACTCCACAGCACTTATCCACTACCCTATTTCGCCCTTCAGATGGATCCATATACCATCCATGGTATTTCACATGAAAGTCTGTTCCATTGACAATTTATGCTGTTTATGCTAATATGTAAACATGAGTAAACAACAGATTGAAAACTCGCACAACCCGTCAGCCCTCGATCGTTTTTCATTAACATTTGAATACAACAAGACGATCCAGGAGATTAAGAAAGAAGTACGGATTCGTACCATTTAATCCATTCGTCCATGAATAAGAAGAACCCCTCTTTACCGAGGGGTTCTTCTTTCTTCTACCATAAAAGGATTACTTAGAGGATTTGGCCGCTTTCGCCTGCGCAGCAAGCTCTTTAGAAGCAGCCGTCGCCTTCGTGGTAACATCAAACTTTACTAAGTACTTCCCGAAGAACAACCGTGCCTGCGCATTAAGCGCTGCAAACGACAGGTATCCAATAGCCACAACAGGCATCAAGACCCACTGTAAGATCATTCCGATCGTTCGACGACGCTTATAGCGTTCTGGGCGCGGCGGCAGCATCTTGAAGCCTAAGAAGACGAGTACCACGATTCCTATCAAAGCAATCTGCTGAATAGTACTAATCGCATCCGGTAACTGATGGGCAACCACGTTACGGTAGGCATCAGGATTAAGGAGTAACGGTACCCACCCACCAAAGGCGACAATAATAGAAACGCTTGCTGCAGTGACATAGCCGTCTAATGCACGTAAAAACCATACAAACGCCGGCCAAAACGGTACCGTACGTTTACGAGTAAAGATATGGCTTGCAACATACGGAATGTCAGAGGCACCGTACATCCAGCGACGAAGCTGAATAAATTGTGCCTTAATTGTTTTCAAGTACGTCACATCCAATACGGCGTCCTGATAGATAGGAATATACACCGGATGAACTGAATAATTACCGTTAAAGTAGAAATAGCTCCGCCAGAATTGATGTCCATCTTCTACCACCGTTCGAGTACTCCACCAGTCCATCTCCACCAATGCTTCCATCGATTGAGAGTGCGAAGCAAAGTTACGAAGCAGATGTGGCCGCATCGAACTAATAATATTCCAGAAGGTATTCCCTGTTGCGACGACACGCATTGGTGCCGGCACATCCCAAATATTATTAAGGAAAAGTGCAATTGGCTGATACGCCAAGTGCTTACGGTCTTCGTTGACGACGTACTCATAGGTAACATAATCGAAATATGAAGCGTGTGGACGGTTGTCGGAGTCGAGGCTCGTTACCATTACGTTCTTATATTCAATTCCTCGTGAATCAAACCAAGGCTGCATCTGGAAACCAGCATACGTAATGTTACCGCCCTTCCCTACGATCTCATTCGGAAGATCGCGAGGGTGTTTAATGATCTCAAACGCTAAGAATGTATCTTTAAACTTTTCCTGTAAGCGATGGGCAGTTTCTTCCATATCTGGACCACCACGCTCTTCGTACGCCAAAGCAATCACCAGCTTCTTATTGTCGTAATGCGTATTTACTAGTGATTGAACAGTTGGCTCAACCACCTCATATGCTTCATTGTAGGCAGCGATAATCACTAAGTTGTAGAGATCGTCAGGTTTAGGGAATGCTCCCGGGTCGGCTGCGGCGAGTCGAAGATTCTCGGTGTGTTGCAGTGCACCGTACGCATGGATACTTTCATGCTTTGCTCGTTCATAGGCTGCTACGGGGTCGTTAAAATCAGCTAAACGCTTCGACCACTCGATACGTTGCGCCTTTGCTAACCGGCCATATCCCGTAATGGTATGAAAAATAATACTTGTTGAGCGCACAAGCATCGTGATGATGATTAATAGCAAGTAAATGGCCGCGAGAAGCGGCGAGAACAATGCGAAGACAATAAGAAGAATAAACGCCCCGTAACTGATGATCGCTGGGACTCGTTCAAAAAAACGATAGAAGCGAGTGCGCTTCCCGAGCGGAAGCTCAAAATCTGCCATATTAGATTGGTGACCACACGTTAATGATCGAAAAGCTCACAATCCACGCCAAGATAATGATTCCAATTCCAATCCATGCGACCATAATCGCAAGTGGATGGCCCTTTGTCACATATAGCTTAACAGCAAGTGTCGTATGCAGAAATGCGACCATAAGACCAAAGATACCAAACCCAAACAAGTAGAACCATTGGTCACGATACAGTTTCGTTACCCCATACGCAGTATAGTGAGTCACGAGTTGCAACTCACTCGGATGAACAGTCAAAACAATATACAGCAAGAACGCCAGCGCCAATACGACGGTCACGATAGCAAGAATCGTTAGATAACGATTTGTTAATAATTCCTTGAATGCTTGTTTGATTGAAGTGGTGTTCATATATATGTATGGAGCCGCTATCCGGAGTCGAACCGGAGACCTACGCTTTACGAAAGCGCCGCTCTACCAGCTGAGCTATAGCGGCGGATTCCTACCCTGCAGTATTATAGCACCTCCTCCACTATAAAATAAACGCCCCTAACAGTTGCCATCAGGGGCAAAAACTGTTAAAATCTCTAGAGTCTTAGGCTATAGACTACTGTGCCAACGCACAGACAATTACGAGGGCTCGTAGTGAAGCTGGCCTATCACGTCTCCCTGTCACGGAGAAGATCGCCGGTTCGAATCCGGTCGGGCCCGCCAAGAAAAAAGCTTATCCAAAAGGATAGGCTTTTTTCTTGCCATTTTTTTTCAAATCGAAACTATGCTATTATTACCCCTGTTCAGTGAGGTCTGGACACCGTCGAAGACTTTGTCTTCATTCCAGTAAGGAGTTCTGATGCCCACACAGGTATCGCACATCACCAAGCAGGCCGTCTGCATCTACCTCGAAGTAGATCAGGATGCTCCTCTCAGGGAGCTGCTCCAAGAAGCCCAGGAGCTCGCCACCAGCGAGAACAAGATGGTCATGTTCTACGCCAGCGGAAACGTCTTCCAGGTCACGAACCAGTCCAACATCGAACACATGATCATCGGTCACCGCGACCGCTTCAACACTTCGGTGCTGATCACCTAGACGCCCCTCGATGGGCACTTCCCTCTCACTGCAAAGTGATGAGTGCGGGAGTGCCCAGAGTGGCATTCTCATTTCTGAACAAATATTTTACTCTCATCCGTAACAGCCTATTAATTGACTTTATACAATATTTATGATATATATAATATATACATCAGTCCAAAATAAACAGTCGTAACGAGTAAAAAGTACCTTCATTCATGATAGACAACTTCCAGGATCCTATCCCAGCAAATACTCTCCCCATCCCAGAGATTATTCCTGATCATGACAGTGAATACATCGCGACTGACGATGCGCAAGAACTGCTCAAAGCTCTGTACAGTGCCGACTTCCCCCTCAGCGACTGGGCGTTAAAAGAACTAAAAAGCGAAAACGATTTACGATATGGAAACGCCTACGCTTGGATGACACGTGCGCTTGCAGGCTGGATCAATGGCTCATCTAACGAGCTCTTTAAGGAGCCAAAGATTGACTGGTCTGACGAGCAAGATGATTGGGTGCCAATCGAAACACGTGACGCCTCTCGACTTAATTACACAGGGAGTAGCGGCGCAGATCTTATTATCGACCTTACAAAACAAGTTATGGACGCTCAGAATCGTGGCGATACCACTTCCGATATCCCTGTCAGTGAACACCCCTCTCATCTACGGCAATCGGGCTGCAAAGATGTTGAGGTCTACTTCGCGCAAGCAGTTGCCGGCTACTTCGGACAGAAGTCTCTTGAGACTGTCGACATTAATGGTAAAGAATTCTGGCATAAAACCCACGGTGCCCATACCTACGTAAACCTCGAAGAGGTTCGTTACAACGGAGTAACGCTCCCTCCGGGATGCGTCTTCCGTCATGATGACGAAAATAAGGGATATATCTTTCTCCGTGTCACTGGTTTTGCCTTTCCACAACACGAAGCAGTTGAACTTTTCGGGAGTGCTATTTCGAACTGGTATGAAATGAAGGGTGGACCCGAAGAGATAAATAACGCTTTTAGGCGATTTGCCCGTGACCGTGACAGAATCTCCGATCGAGCAGAACTGTAGTAGTCCCCTTTAGATTGCAGCAGCCCCTTGTCTCATTCCTCTTATGCTATTCTTAAGGGAGAACTTTACACCCTTTAATTAAACTAATCGTAAGGTAAACAGCAAAAACGTATGTCATCCAAGCTCCTTGATTTCAGCCCCCAAGCACTGCCTAGACGATCAGCAGTATTCGTAACTGCATTTTTCATTACCCTCTCGAGTATCATCGTTCCCTTGCTAAGCATCGGAAGTGATGCAAATGCACTTGTAGGAGATTATACGAGCGAAACAGTCGAGCAACCCCTAACAGCAGGGGGAACGCGCAATTGGCAGAATATGGCGGCTTCTAATGACGGGACGAAGATTATTGCTGCTCTGAGCACCGGCTATATCTACGTATCTCAAGATTCAGGCGTCACTTGGACAGAGCGAAACCCGGCAGAAGCATCAAAAACATGGGGATATGTTACTATTGCAGATGATGGACTAAAGCTTACTGCAGCAGCGTGGAATGGCTACATCTATACTTCCACGGACTCGGGTGTCACGTGGACGGTACGTACCTCGGCCGGTTCGCGTAGCTGGTATATGGGCACTACCTCTGGTGACGGAACAAGGCTTACCGCAGTCATCGGCAATGCATCTGCTGGCTATGTCTATACGTCCACGGACTCGGGCGTCACGTGGACGGAGCGAGATCCGATTGGCGCAACGAAATCATGGCGTTCAGTCGCCTCTTCTGATGACGGCAGTAAGATTGTCGTCGGTGCAGGAAGTGGTTACATCTACATCTCAACAGATTCGGGGACGACATGGACAGAGCGAAAACCTATAAGCACTGCAAAAGGATGGTCGGTAGCAATTTCCGACGACGGAGCGAAGCTCATGGCCGTTGTAACAAATGGCACCGCTGGATCGGTATATACATCTACTGACCTAGGAGTGACGTGGACGGAGCGCACAAGCGCCGGTTCGCGTATTTGGTATGGCCTCTCCCTCTCTGCCGATGGTACAAAGGCTGCCATCGGAGCAACGGGCGGATACGTCTATACGTCTGTTGACTCTGGAGTTACATGGACACCTCAAACAAGCACTGGTACAAAAAACTGGCGACCGGTAGCGATATCTAATGATGGCAGTAAGATTGCCGCAGGAGCGTTCGGAGACTACTTCTACACTTCCTCGGATTCAGGAGTGACGTGGACTCCACGAGACCCTAAGGGCGCCGTAAAATCATGGCGCGCACTTTCCACCTCTGCCGATGGAACAAAGTTAGTTGCAGCAGTGTCCACTGCGAATAATAGCTATGTCTATACATCAGTTAATTCAGGGGTAACGTGGGTGGAGCAAACTGGCGCTGGATCACGCAATTGGTATTCAACCACTTCATCAAGCGATGGGACAAAGTTAGTTGCAGCAGTTGGGGGAAGCGGCATAAATGGATACATCTATACGTCCTCTGATTCGGGCGTCACGTGGGCGGAGCAAACTGGCGCTGGATCACGCAATTGGTATTCACTCGCCTCGTCTGCTGACGGTACGAAGCTTGCTGCAATAGCAAGCGGAGGATATATTTACACTTCCACAGACTCGGGAGTGACATGGACAGAGAGGACTGGCGCTGGATCACGCAATTGGTATTCACTCGCCTCGTCTGCTGACGGTACGAAGCTTGCTGCAGGAGTAACCAACGGCTTCGTCTATACTTCGACAGATTCTGGAGTGACATGGACAGAACGAAGTCCAGCAGGTGTTGCTAAGAACTGGTGGACTATGGCTTCATCTGCTGACGGAAATACATTCTTTGCCGGAACAAACACTGGGTACGTCTATATTTCTACCGATTCGGGCGTCACGTGGACAGAGCGAAACCCGGCAGGCGTTGCTAAGAACTGGAGTTCATTAGCGATCTCAGCTGACGGCAAGACACTCACCGCGTCTGTTACCCCAGGATATATCTACACGTCAACGGATACAGGAGTAACATGGACAGAGCAAACTGCTGCCGGATCACGCCCCTGGTATAGAATCGCTATTCCTGCGAATGGCACAAAAATCACTGCTGTCATCAACGGAGGATATATTTACCGCTTTGCTCGTGAGCTCCCTGTTCTTTCAGTCGATAGTACCTCCCCCATCACCAACAACCAAGTGATTGATACAAAGCCGACTTTTTCTGGAACGGCAGTCCCTTACGCACTAGTGACGGTCACCGTTCACTCTGATCCGATCAGTTGTACTACAACCGCCAATGCGCAAGGAGACTGGACCTGTACGCTTCCTGAAAGCCTTCCAAATGGCGCTCACACAGTCAATGTAGTACTTACAAATAGTGCGAGTGGTGAGGTGACGACACTCCCAAGTTATGCGGTACAGGTTGTTAACGAAGAATCGCCTATGATTATCCCAAGTATTCCAAACATATCTTCTGCAAAGTCTTCTAGATCTTCCTCGGGAATCAGGACAAGCGTTCCTCCTGTCGTTGCCGTCACGACTACCGACCCTAGCTCCACACCTCCCACCCCAGAAAATAAAACCGACACACAACCAACCGTCCAGACAAACACTAACAACGTAACGGCAGAAGAACAGACTCAATCCTCGCCTCCCTACGTCCTATGGTGGGCACTTGGTGCACTCGTAGTGATTGGTGCAGTTATCGCATACATTGTCTCTCGCAGAGTGTAATTCCTTACTCACTTCGCTATAATAAAACCACCATGGAAGTCCCTCAACCCGAAATCCCCGCTGAAGTACAAGCAGAAATCGCAAAAATTCATCCGAAGTTCGTCTACCTCATTGATCGTGGCAATGATGGCTTTGTCCTCTGTGCTGTTAACGCCGATCCTGTCGAAGTATTCAATCGCGGCATTCTTGAAGAAGAAATTATTGGCAGCTTCAAAATAAAAGAGGGCGTCGCAACGCTCCCCTTTTTGCCTAATCCGGCGTATCAGTCAGAATAATTATTCGTAACGGCTGGCAACAAAATTCCAGTCAACGATATTCCACCAGGCGGCGATATACTCTGCACGCACATTCTTGTAATCAAGATAGTAGGCATGTTCCCAGACATCAAGGCCAAGGAGAGGCTCGGCGCCACCTTCCATAAGGGCAGAATCCTGGTTTGGTGAAGCAGTGATCTCAAGCTCAGGTGTTAACCACACCCACCCACTTCCAAACAGACCAAGTGCTTTGGCGTTGAATTGCTCCGTAAAGGCAGCGAAACTGCCGTACTTTGCGACGATCGCATTTCCTAAGGCACCGGTTGGTTCTCCTCCACCTTGTGGTGAAAGAAACTTCCAGAATAGCGAGTGGTTATAGTGACCGCCACCGTTATTACGCACTGCAGTACGAATTTCTTCAGGAATTTCATCCAATGATCGAAGTAATTCTTCGATCGTCTTCTCTTTCAAATTATCGTGACCTTCAAGCGCTGCGTTGAGCTTATCAACATAGGCTTGATGGTGTTTATCATGATGAAGTTGCATGATTCCCTCACTGATGTAGGGTTCGAGATCTCTGTAGTTATAGCCAAGGGCTGGAACAGTAAACATAGTTACTCCTTACTGATTAGTTGTCTTCACTTCCGGGATAGAAATGTACTCGGAGATGCGTGCGCCTGCTTCGCGGGCCTGTCGTAACCGGTCATTTAAGACGGTAAGAGGAATTTGAATATACTCATAGTTTACTTGAGCATCGTTGCTATCGAGAAGTTTCACGTAGTAATATGCTTCACCGGTTGTTGACTGAATAGCCGCAGAGATCTGGCCTTTTTGCAGCTTCGCTGCAGCGGTCGTGACGCCACCATCCTGGTTTGTTCGTGGCAAGAAACCGAGAGCACCATACGTTACCTTTGCGCCCGCTGTGCTGAGCTGATCGGCAAGTACGCGCAGATCTGTTGCTCCTGCCTTAATCTTCTCCCCTACTTCCTTGGAAGTCTTTTCAGCTTGGGTATCGATTGCAAATGCAACCTTTTGACGAATCAGTTTATTTTTCATCGCTTCGCGGTATTCTTGTGGCGTCCAGCCATAGTAATCAAGGATTACTGCATCATAGGTAGCCTGCGAGACGTCGCCATCAGTCGAAGTCCGCTGTTCCTGTAAGAATTGCTCCAATTCAGCATCAGACACGTTTATATTACGCTCATGTGCGATTTTTGTAGCATACGCGTCTGCAATCGCATCTTTCATCGCTTCACTCTTCACGAAGTCAGCCTGACGCTTGCCGTCATCAGTCGCAAGATTGATTCGTTCCTTCTCTTGAAGATAATGGATCGAGCTTCGATATTTCATAAGATAATCACTATACCGAACTTGTTCACCATCAATGCTCGCAACAGGCACTGGTACGACCCGAGTGACACGATACATAAAGTCAGAAGTGTTCTGGACAATATAGAGTTGCCACCAGGTAATGACAATAAGGAGGATAACTGCGGCGACACTGACGATAATGGCATTAAAAACAAGTTTGTGTCGCGCATATTGAACGGGATACTTAAAGCGTCGTCCGCCCGCAAGCATACGCTCACGATGTTCGACAATCGTGTCGGTAGTAATACGCTGTGGCTGCTCTGGTTCTTTTTTGCGACGCAGCTTACTGAATACTTTCTTCTTCATCATCCCCTTGAAGCTCGATTGCATCTGCAACGGCGTTCTGTAGTTTATTGTATGTTTTCTCTGGATGTTCGACGTGGCGGATCACAAGGTCACCGACAAACGTCTGGATAACAATCGTTCCGAAGCCAAAAACTTCACCACTGAACCCTGGTATATTATAGCTTATGTTCTGGATCTTTGACAGTCGCAGCTCGACGACATCCTTACCGAAGAAGCCTTTCTGCGTCACCTGTCGGATACGCTCAGTCGTCACTAGATAGATGGTGAAATACCACATAATGTAGTGGTAAAGGAACAAGATAAGTCCAAGAGTAAATCCTCCCAGAGGTAATAGGAAAAGTTCAAGGTTGTCTTGCCAGATCAACGGAGGAATCGCCGTCAACGCGAAAGGAATGAGTAAGAGGTAAAAGCCTTTGCGCATCGCAATAATGTGACGGCGAAACACGAAAAGCACCTTTTCATTCGGGCGTTGCCCTTCGAAGTCTTCTCTATTGCCACTTTTTTCTTTAGCCATACAGGTATTTTACTCTTTATTCGTTATTGTCGTCGAGGTTTACTTTAATGGTCACTCTCGACGGGCCGGCATTCGGATCAATTTTAAAGAAATCTTCAGAGAACTCACCCTTCATCAAGATCTCGCTGCTGCCTGCATCGTCGCGGAGTTTGCTTGAGACGCTGAGGCGGATATATTCACCTTTATCAGTTTTGTAGTGCCGTTGAGGCTGGAGACTGCCTGGATACGGGTCACCTATCGGTGTATAGCCTGCATCTTTAATCAGCGTATCAAAACGCGCGAAGGTTTCGTCGACCCGGGCAGCGACGACGAAAGTTTTTTCAGAAGATTTACTCCGTCCACTATCGTAATCGTATGGTCGTTTATCGCCAAAGATATCCTCTTCATAGAAATATGTCTGCTCAGGTGTCGGGATTGTACTGTAAATCGCCTCAATTCGCTCAAGTCGTTGCCTGTCTTGTTGTGTGTTTAAAAACTGCACCGCTTGATACGCAAGGACAGAGATCGCCGCAAGCGCAATAACGAGGATTAAAGCTCCAAAGATATAGTGTTCTTTGCGATACTGGATCTTTTTTAGTGACTTTTTGTTTGTCTTCTTTTTTACCATGTATTCATAGTACCATAAGCAAAATGACTCCTGTTAGAGAAGTCATTGAGTCATCATAATATCTTGGTACCCCGGGCAGGAGTCGAACCTACAACCTTATCCTTAGGACGGATTTGCTCTATCCAGTTGAGCTACCAGGGCGTGGTTCTATTTTAACAGATAGAGCACCTTCCTTGTCCTCGTGCCGGGTATTTCATTGAAATACTCGGGCTGCGGAGACGGAAGGTCGCTCTATCGCTAAAATATCCAGACTTAGCGAGTGAACTTTTCGTTCAAAACGCTGTAGTCGTACAATTCGTCGTCTGAGAACCAGTGTGGAATCTCTTGTTCAGCGTCAGCAAGATCGCCTGAAGCATGGATGAGGTTTGGAATCGCTTTATCTTCAGCGTCACCATAGCCATAACTCATGTGTGAGAAGTCGCCACGGATAGTTCCAGGAGCGGATGACTTTGGTTCGGTCGAACCAACGAGTTTACGGACAAGTTCGACTGCTTCGATACCTTCAAATACCATTGCAATCACTGGGCCTGAGTTCATAAGATCAAGATTATTATTAAAGACCTTTTCACCACGACGGGTAATCACCTGTCCGATCTCTTCGTAATGCTTGTAATAATGTTCACGGTCAGGTGCGATCATCTTCGTTCCAATGATCTTCAGACCAACACGCTCGAAACGAGTCAGGATTTCCCCTACCACTCCGCGCTGGATTGCATCTGGCTTAAATAATACCAATGTTCGTTGAATATGTGTCATATTGTTCTCCTTAACGATTTATTGTACCAAAAGTATGGCTGCTAATACGATTGATAACCCAATACGGTACCAACCAAACACTGCTAATGAATGTTTTGCTAAGTACCGCATTAGGAATCCAACAGCCAGTAGCCCACTGGCAAACGCGACAAGGTTTGAAACGAAGAGAACACCGGCGTTAGCAATAAGATAGTCAGAGTCACTCACTAATACCTTCAACGTAACCCCAAGCATGATCGGGAGTGATGCCAAGAAGCTATACTCGGCAGCCTGAGCAGGCTTAAGTCCGGAAAAACGACCCGCTAAGATTGTCGCTCCTGATCGAGACACTCCTGGAATCAGTGCCAGCATCTGAGCAAGACCAATAATAAAGGCACGGATTGCAGGAAGCTTTTCCCCATCAGCAATAGGTGAAGCATGGGGCAATTTCTCAACAATTACCATAACAATACCGACAATTGCGAGGGTAAATGTCACCGTTACTGCACTACTAAAGAAACCGTGTGATTCAATAAATCCGGCCAGTAAAAAGCCGACTACCGCCGCCGGAACAGAGGTAAGTATAATATTACGAGCCAGACGAAAATTTTTATTCACAAAGATGTCGCGAATAATTTGAGCAATTCGCTTACGAAAGAACACGAATAATGCCAGCATTGTCCCGATATTAATAAATTCAAGCAAGAGATGATCAGAGGCGCCTGACAAAAATGTTTGCGCGATCACTAAGTGGCCAGAGCTACTGATAGGGATAAATTCAGTCAGTCCTTGGATCAGTCCCAAGATTATTGCAGTCAGCCATTCCATTCGTCTTATTGTATCGTCCTCGAGGCTTTTAGGCTATGCTTATTACATGTATATGTCCGAACTCATCCTGGATTACATCGAACACCTTGAGGTAGAAGGTGGTCGTTCCGCAAAGACCGCCGAGAACTATAAGCTATATCTCGAGCGATTCGTTGAGTTCACCGAAGACATTAAGGTTGGCGACATCAGTACCGAGACGATTCGTAAATATCGACTCTGGTTAAATCGGCACAAGAACGATCAAGGAGATGAACTCGCCACAATTACTCAAGCGTATCACTTGATCGCACTCCGCGGCTTCTTAAAATACTTAGCAACTCGAGATATCGAAAGCCTTGCACCAACAAAAATTATTTTGCCAAAGGTGAACCGCAAGCAAGTTACCTTTCTTCACTATGATGAGGTTGAACGTCTCATCTCAGGGATCGACATCTCGTCCGAGGCAGGGCTCCGTGATCGCGCCATCGTCGAACTTCTTTTTTCGAGTGGATTACGTGTGTCTGAATTAGTAAATCTCAACCGAGATCACATTAACACCAAACGGCGCGAATTTATGGTGCGAGGTAAGGGACAAAAAGACCGTCCTATCTTTATCAGCCAAGCAGCAGCTGGCTGGGTTGATCACTATCTGGATGTTCGCGAAGACACCCTCCCTCCCCTCTTTATTAGCTACAGCAAGAATGTTGAAGCGACCAATAGCGGCGACTACCGCCGCCTGACATCACGAAGTATTCAGCGAATGGTATCAAAATATGCCCGCTTAGCAGGGATTACAAAGCACGTCAGCCCCCACACGATGCGCCACAGCTTTGCTACTGACCTTCTTATGAATGGTGCAGATATTCGCAGTGTTCAGAGCATGCTGGGACATAGTAACATTAGTACAACCCAAGTCTATACTCACGTTACTGACGAACACCTCCGAGAGGTGTACGAGAGGTTTCACAGCGAATCCGACGGATCGTAGCTAGAGGCTACAACTATTAGAGTAGTCGGCTTCTTGGTCAGTTATCACAAAAGCCTTACACAGTGAATTAGTAATATCAACTGCAGCTTCTGGGAATGGGAAATTCGTATTCTCTAGATCAACACGACTCTCAATTCGACGGAAGAACTCATTTGCTCGTCCTGTTGAGTCGATACTTGGCTGTACAGCGTGGAATTCTGAGCCACCACCGAGCGTGACCCTAAAGTGCGTCGTATTATAGAGTGCGGTAAGACGTAGGTACGCATCACCTCTCGTGTTATCACCCGCTGTATTTCCTATTGGTTCAGGAAGGTTAAGCCTTGCTGTACAGGCATAGCCACCATTCTTCACGCTTCCCTTACAATTGTTACCAAGGGGGGCAATACTACCCGAGCGACGAACGTCTCGATTAAGGAAGGTCCAGTTACCTGAAATTGAACTCGTCGATCCAGTGGTTCCTATTGGATAAAGGAACATTGTATTTGCATTACTTTGCGTTGAGGTATTGTTATCGAAGCTATCGAGTGTAAAGTTCTTTCCCACCTGCATAAGCTGTGTCCGCATGAGTGGCGGTCGAGTTTCACCCCAGTCTTCTTGTGATAATAATGGCAGCGTTGCAGCAGGAGGCTGTAAATTAACTACCTTGGTATCACTCTTTACATCTTCAGACGTAAACCATTGTAGGGTCACTGTCGTAAATGTTGGGTTTGGTGAAGCTGGATCTGTTTTCAACGGAATAAGCTTTGACTCATTCGCCGATAATTTCCCGACGTAATCAGGTGTATTAAGATCTGCTTTGACACAGGTGTATGCCTGATCTAAGCGCTCATCATCCTCACTCTGTCGAATTAAAATTTCTCCGTAGGTCCCACTTACCTTGCCGTCTTTATTCTCACTATCAGACCCGATGATATTACCAAGTCGTACTACCTCATTACAGGTATCACTGTTGATTTTATCGGCGAGGTTTTTACAGGTAGCCTCTGTTGAGGTTTTACAGATAGTGGCATACCGCAACAATGCACGCTTGGCGTCCTCAGTACCACTCAACGCTGAGTCGTAGGCACTTTGTGACAAGTCGTTATTTGACGCCTGTTGCTGTTCATTTGTCATCACACGAATAAAACTCACGGTGATAACACTCAAGAGTAAGGCCGCAATGATAACCGAAAAAATTGATACTGCCCCAGATTGTCGGCGAGTTGCACTTATGCTTTTCATAGAACTAGTTAACCCCATTTCCTGTCCTTATAGCAAGACTAAACTGGTTTACTGCACAATATGCGAGGTCCGAACCGTCACTTTCGGGTCCGAGACAGAGAGTCTGATCGTCGTTCAGGGCATTAATATCCGCAGTTCCAACGATGAAACTCAGATAGTACAATCGCTCACCCGTTTGTGTATCCGTACTGAGAGATGACGGAAGTTTTAGCTCTAGCTGATGGATGCTCAATGATTTTTCACCAGACTTTAATAGTTCAACCGTCTTCGTTACATCAGCCGATCGTACTTTCTTTTGTGTCAGTGAACCGTCGTCGCTTCGTTCACAGTAAATTCCAGAAGCATCGGAAACCTTTGCAAGATGAATTTGTTCGGTTGAGCCATCATACGTAATCACGTCTGCGTTTTTCTCTTCAATCGCTTCTGCGTAATTCCATAGGTATGAGAATTGATTAACACACAGTCGCCCTCCTGCAGTTGTGGTTACGTAGTCATCGGCAAGCTTGAAGTCTGAACCAGCAGCAGCAATGCTTCGCTGTAAATCATCGCTAACACTTCGTCCTATTTGGTTCACGTCCTTCACTGTCATGCCGCGAGTGTAGGTTGTTCCAATCTGAACCGTCAGCAATGCAATCGCGAGTAATAAGGCACTAATAAAGGCCATCGCGAGCATCAGCTCGACTAATGTAAATCCGTGTTGGGTTCGTCTATGGCTCATATAACCTCACAATCGTTCCCGTCGTCATCGGAACACTTTGCCCTAATGTCGGCCAGCAAGCTCGAATATGAAAATCGATATAGCCCGCACTCGTACCTTTCGCTGGTTGACGAATAGCTTCAATCCATATCCCTTGTGCAGATGAAAGACTCATCTTTCCAGCACCATACACTAACTTTGAAGAGGTGGTTGCCGGCTTTAAAACCGTTCCACTTGCATAACGAACAGTTTGCGGGTTAATGATAAAACTCTTTTCCGGCGCAGTAGGACAATCTACAGCAGACCCACCAAAGGGAGATGCTTCGACACCAGTCTGTGCACTTGATGTCGTCAATTTATACCACTCTTCGGCAGGAGACGTTACTGAATCAGTAAGGTCATAGGAAAGTCCAGGACGATATGCCGCAACATACGAGCCGTGGAGATAGCGAAGAGCCTCTGCTTGAGCATCTATTTGCTGTCGCACGAGCGTGATCTCAAGTGAACGTTGCGCTGAGGCTGTTCCTTGGTTCATGATCATCAAGGCACCAACTGCGAGCAAGCTAAATACTGTCACTGCAAACAACACCTCAATAAGCGTGTCGCCTTGGTCTCGTCGACGAGCCCTGCCTAGCACTGTACGTCCTTCCCTCTCGTTGAGAGAAGCAAGGAGTTACTCATTAACTCGATTGCACTTGGACCGGTCGCAAACTTATTAATAACAAGAGCACTATCACCCCCTACCGCTAAGCCTTCTGAAGTGATACACATCACTCGCTCTGCTTGAGTTCCAGGGGCAACATCTCCAGCGACAATCATTGCTTTTAGGTTTGCTGGTGAAGGATCAGTGTAAATTTTATTGGTCGTAAAGGTATACGTTTGTCCGCTCGTCGGAGAACGAAGGAATAAAATACTTACTTTAACGTTCGTAGGATCGGTGTTCGCACCATCTATCGTAGCCGCAGCAATACCAGTTCCCCACTCCATTTTTAACGAATCAACTGAAATTGGTGAATCATTCAAACGATAGTGGCTCTTGATGCTCGTAACATCATCTTCACCCTCCACTGGTGGACTGACTTCATAGCCAACAATTGAAGATACCGTTATGGTCTTTTTATTAATACTCACCAGCTTCCCAAGCAAGAAACAATCACTTTGGCCTCTATTCTCTGTCGTGACACCTTTTTCTTCGATTGTCGTACTACTATTACATGACCAAGTATTTTCTCGGTCATTATAAATACTTGCCAATTCACCATACTGGTTTTGCAGCACTGACTTGAAAGTTTCGGTCGCATCACGATAGCGTTCATTGTTAATTGAACCACTCACCGCCACTAATAATCCCCCGACTAATAGCCCCGTAATCGACAGGACAAGCAGTACTTCAATGATCGTAAAACCTTGCTTAGCGTGAGCGCTCATATTGAGGCTATTATAGCATAAGCATCATCTGTTGATGCCTAAAAAGTGAGTGTCGTATACCATCCAAGGATAGCAGCACCAAAAAGCTGTGCGATAATTGTCCCCACTATGAGGAGTGGTCCAAATGGGATAGTTGAAGTCCGCTTTACTTTCTTTGCAACCATCAGTGGAATAATCACTAAACAGCCTATAAGGTTCGCCAAGAAGAGCGCTAACAAGGCAAAGGTCCAGTCACCAAGCAACAACCCGAGACCAACTCCTAATTTAATATCACCGAAGCCAATCCATCGGCCTTTTGAGACGACATACAGCACGAAATAGATGCCTGCCATAATACCCACTGCAGCCAGAGCGTTAAGAGTAACAGGAAGAACATCTCCGGTTGCGAGAGCTGTCTGTACGACACTCGCAATACCGACGGCAATTAAAAGGAAGTTCATACTATCGGGCAAAAGGTACCACTTTGCGTCATAGGCGAATAAGATCGCGAAGACAACTCCTGCGATCAGCCAAATAACCAATCCCGCAATTGCGATCGGCGAATCAAGAAGGAATGGCCAGAATGCATAGGAGGCAACGAAATACAGCGCCGTTCCAAGCTCGATGAGTGGCTCGAGATACCCGATACGCTTTCGACACTGACGACACTTACCGCCCAGACTCAGCCAACTCACCAGAGGAATCAGGTCATACCAGCGAAGCTCATATCCACAATGTAAACAAACTGATCGGTCCTTTGTAAGAGAATGCTTTGTCAGCTTCTTGAGACGAGCATATTCCTTTGCATCAACAAATTCCCCTACTTTCTTGTCCTGACGTAACTGACGCGCTCTCAAGCGCCATACTGTCGCTCCTGCAAAGCTACCGAGGCACAGCCCAAAAAGCACCAATGCTATATAAATCACCATTTCCATAACCATTATCATAACAGATCACCTCTCCTTCCCTATAAAAAAGACCCCGGTGTGGAGTCTTTTTTATTATGAGCGAGAGTTTCCTAGCTATCTTGGCAGAAGTAGGTGCCGCCAGCAGCTTCAAGCTTCAAGATGACTGCGTATTGTCGAGCTGAGCCCTTCGTTACCTTTACACCATCTTTACTTGCTGCACCACAGCGAGCTTTTTCGCGGATAAGAATCTTATCGTCGCTTGCGGTCAAGTTCTTATCTTCACTTGATCCAGTATTTCCACTAATCGTCACACCGACAGTGTTAGAAGAAACGTTATCAACATATCCACCGTTTCCGGCTTTAATTGTTCCGTCATCGCTACCAGTTAGCTGCTTGATCGTTGGGAAGTCCCCACGGTTTGCACCAGCATAGGTATTAATACCAGAGATAATGACGCTTGCGTCGTTTTTACGTGCTGTATCTCGTTGACCACTCTGGAGAGCCGGTAACGCGATAAACACCATCAAGAAGATCAGACCTGCGATTGCGAGGACTAAGACGACCTCAATGATTGTGAACCCTTTTTTTGATTGTTGAACATTCATCGGAACATTCCCACCTTTCAAATGAACTTATTAACTAATGGTTGAGTTAATCATAGCGTAAGCACTATGATTTGTCTAGATATTTATTCCGTTCACCAGGCTGTAGATTGGGAACAAGATTGCCCCTACCATACCACCGGCAACAACCGCCAGGACGACCATCAAGATTGGCTCAATAAGTGTTGAGATAGTCCGAATTTGCTCATCAAGCTCGTCTTCGTACACCTTCGCTACTTTGCCCATCATTTCATCAATACGCCCTGACTGTTCACCAATTTTGATCATCTGCGGAACGAACGGAAGAATGATCTCATGCTCTGCTTCGAGAGCCGTCGACAGTGCTTTACCGCCCTTCACCTTATCCGCACTACGATCAATGCTCTTCTTAACAATACTGTTATTAACCGCACGGCCTGAGATTGTTAGCATATCAAGCATACTCACTCCTGTACTTAGAAGTGTCTGACCAGTTCGAGCGAAGCGAGCCATGTAGAGTTTTTCAAAGAGCCTTCCGAAAAGCGGAACGCGTATTTTGAATGTATCTTTAAACTTAATTCCTTCATCAGTTTTAAGGAACTGAATGTAGAAGAAAATACCGATACCAAGTGCGAGTCCAACGATCCACCAGAAACTCGCCAGGAAGTTCGATACATTCACCATAACCTGCGTCAATAATGGCAACTGCTTATTAAGGTCTTCGTACAACTTCTCTACCTGTGGCACGACGGTCAAAAGCATGAAAGCCATTACTCCAAAGATAACCAACAGAACGATAACAGGATACGTCATCGCACCACGAATCTTACTCACCACAGCTGCATCCTTTTCTTGTTGATCAGCGATGCGCACCAATGCCACATCTAATGTTCCCGATAATTCACCGGCCGAAATCAATGCAATAAATACTTCGTTAAAAACAGTCGGATGCTTCGAAAAAGCGCTTGAGAGTGAACGACCGCCTTCAACACTTCCGATAATATCTTGAACGACGCCTTGGAGACGCTTATTGGCTGTCTGTTCCATAACTGTACGTAAGCTTTGGCTCAGAGGAAGACCCGCTCCGAGCAATGTTGCTAATTGACGCGTAAAAGTGACTTTATCTTTCGTCGTAATACGGTTCGTTAGCTTGTTGATAAAGCTATTGTCACTATCTTGTTCACGAAGGTTAAGGGGTACAAATCCCTGTTTAATCAGCAGTTGCGCTGCTGCTGATTCGGTTTCGGCTTGCACAGACGATTTGACGATTTTGTTCGTCCCTTGGTCACGTGCTTCGTAAGAAAAACTTTTCACCGCTAGCCTCTCATCAACCTTTCAAACTCATTCAAATCAACAGCGAACTCGCGAGCGCTATCATAGGTAATTGTTCCCGCTTGGACAAGACTAACGAGTGTCCGGTCCATTGTCTGCATTCCTTGGTCAGCACCTGTCTGAATGATTGCATCCAATTGGTGGGCCTTCCCTTCACGGATAATGTTACGAACCGCTGGGTTTGCTACCAAAATTTCTGCAGCAACCACACGGCCTCCTCCGATTGAAGGAACCAAGCGTTGTGACACGATTGCCATCAAAATGTTTGAAAGCTGCGCACGAATCTGTGGCTGTTGGTGTGGAGGGAAAACGTCGATCATACGGTCGATTGATTGAGCTGCACTGTTTGTGTGCAGTGTTGCAAAGACAAGGTGTCCGGTTTCTGCAATCGTAATCGCTGCCGAGATCGTTTCGAGGTCACGCATCTCACCAATCAAGACAACGTCAGGGTCCTGACGCAGCGCTGAACGAAGCGCCGCTGAGAAGCTATAGGTGTCATAGTGAACTTCACGCTGGACAATCACTGACTTCTTTGACTTGTGAGTAAACTCAATTGGGTCTTCGATAGTAATAATGTGATTTGATTTCTCTGTGTTAATCTTGTCGACTAACGCCGCAAGTGTTGTCGACTTTCCGCTTCCTGTTGGTCCTGTGACGAGCACGAGACCACGAGGGTAGTCTGCAAAGCCCATGACGACATTCGGCATGCCTAACTCAGTGACTGATTTAATTTCATTTGGAATTAAACGAAGCGCACCAGCAAGGTTACCACGCTCATGGAAGGCATTTACACGGAATCGCCCAAGTGTTCCAAAGGCGAAGCTGAAGTCGAATTCCTTATCTTTCAAAAGAATTTGGCGTTGGTCTTGATCAAGAATAGCGAAAAGAAGTGTCTCTACGGATGCCTCATCAAGAGGATTATATCCGGATATAGGAGTTAATGCTCCATCGACACGAAGCATTGGCGGGAGACCCACCTGTAAGTGAAGGTCTGATGCCTTACGGCGCACGACTTCTTCTAGGAGCACTTCAATTCTGAGTTGTTGATTATTCATAACTTTTTTCCACCCTTATGCTGTATCTGATGTAACCCTATTCACTTCTTCAATTGTTGTGATACCCGTCAATGCTTTGAGATATCCATCCTGACGCATGGTGATCATCCCTTGAGAGACCGCCTTTTGCTGGATTTCTGAACTGGTCGATCGCTTCACGATCATGTTCTGGATTTCTGTGTTCACATCCATGACCTCATAGATACCAGCACGACCACTGTAACCATGAGGCTGTTGAGGGGTATCAGTTCCTCTCACCAAAGTATAAGCGCTTTGGCTCGCTAAAGGAAGGTCTTTGTACCCTAAATCTTGCGAAACTCGGGCAACTTCCTCTTTCGTCTTCGGTAAAAGATGTCCGACAGTCGCGATAATATTCTGTGTTTCAATGGGACTTGATTGATATACTTCACGTCTTTGGCCAACTCGACGTACTAATCGCTGACCAATAATTGTGTTCACCGTACTGGCAATTAAGAATGGTTCGATATCCATGTCGAGCAATCGAGGCAACACTCCCGCAGCACTGTTTGTGTGCAATGTACTAAACACAAGGTGGCCTGTTAGCGCAGCCTGTACCGCGAGTGCAGCTGTTTCTTTGTCACGGATCTCCCCTACCATCACGACATCAGGGTCCTGACGCAAAATTGAACGAAGTCCATTCGCAAAGGTGAGCCCTACCTCTGAATTCACTTGGATTTGGTTGACGCCATCCATTTTGTACTCAACAGGATCTTCAAGTGTCACGATATTCACCGTGTCATTTTTGATCTCCTTGATCAGTGCATATAAACTCGTCGACTTACCTGAACCTGTTGGTCCAGAGGTAAGCACCATACCATTTGGTCGCTTAATACCATGGCGAATCACTCTCAGTGAGCGTCCTGCATATCCCATCTCTTCAATGTCGAATGAGTTTCCGCTTTTATCAAGCAAACGAATGACAATTTGCTCACCCCATACAACAGGGCTGATCGCGATACGAAGGTCAACTTCTTTTCCGGCAATCTTCACGGTAAACTGACCATCTTGTGGCACACGGTGTTCGTCGATCTTTAAGTTTGAAAGAATCTTCACACGACTCACAAGGGCCGGCTCAATACTCTTTGGAAGCTGCATAATTTCACGAAGCACACCGTCGACACGGACGCGGATCTTTAGACCCTCTTCCATCGGCTCGACGTGGACGTCACTGGCACGCGACTTAATCGCGTATTCAAGAATTTTACTTAATGCCTGACTAATCGGTGAATCCTGAACGATCGTCTTTACGTCGCTCGATGCCTCAGCCTTTTCTTCAGCTTGTGAAGCTTGAGCAGCCTTATCAACACTCGAAAGGTCTGTTCGATATTGGTTGAGGATATGTCGCACACCGCCCTCTGAAGCCATGAAGACTTTTAGTGGGCGCTGAATACGGTTCGCAAGATAGTCGACTGCCTGCACGTTACTTGCATCAATCATCGCGACCGCTAAGCGGTTTTGTACTTCTGCGAGTGGAACTGCCATAAATCGTTCAGCGACATCTTCGGGGAGTAGCCCAAGAATACTCTGATCAACCATTGTGTTCGTTAAGTTAACGTACGGCACGCCAGACACCTGCGCAATTGCATGTGTCAGCAACTCATCATCGACGATGTCTTGTTCAGCAAGCAAACTAAATAGCGGACGGCTTGACCGAGTTGATTCTGCTTGAGCAGACTTAATCACCTCATCAGCGACAAGGCCTTCATTCACAAGAAGCTGGATCAGTTTCTCTTGTATGTCGTCGGTCAAAAGAGCCATCGTAACCCCCTATTGACTGGTGTCAGTGTCGCTAATATTTTGGCCTTGGTTGTTCAATTGAACCTCAACGGCAGGGTTAATCGCTTCTGCGTTAAATATTTTAGTGCTTGGCTCTTCGATAGTCTCAGAGATGACGTCAATCGTCTGCACTTTTGCCTCTTGTTGAGAAATACCACCAAAGAAGTTATTAGCAATCACGTAGGCAACACCTGCGCTAAGTGTCGCAATAAGGATGATCATTGCTATGTCTGTTTTTTTCATGGCTTCACCACCGTATCATATAATTTTACTTCTCGAGCAGGCTGATAGAATGCACGAGCGTTCACTGTCATTATTTGTTGTGCATCTTGGTTTTCAATCTGAACACTCAATACATGAATCGTACGGATAGAGCGCTCTAGGTTATTCAATACTTGCTTCAGTGAAGCTTGGTTTCCCGAGACGACAAAGCTGAAATCAATTGAAGGGGCAACTTCTTCGTCATCCGTTTCTTCAGAAGAAGAGACCGACCCGTCATCATTAGCGATACTCTCAACTCCAGCAACTGGGGTGACATTGAGACTTTCAAGTGTTAGGCCTTCAATACCCGCGAGTAATCGTGTCTGTAAAGAGGCACCAAGTGCAAGTGAGTTCGCTTCTGACGGCAATGCATCAAGAATCACTTGAAGCGATTGGTCTGAGCTATTTGCCTTGCTCGTCGCGAGCGCCGTGTTTGTATCTAGAACGCGAATCTCTGTTTGTAACTTTTTGATCGCCTTATTATTACCATCAAGTCGCGAAACTGTTGTGTTCATTTCGTTGATGACTTTTATGTTGAAGGCAAGCTTTTGTACCAAGAAGACAGAAGCAACAGCCGCAAAGCTTACTATTACTGACGCAACAGCTACCCAAATAAACATCGTCTTACTTGCGCGTGAGATCTGTGACCTCTTTCGTATCAATTGATCAGATGCCATTATTGCGCTCCCTGTATATCATTAGCTCGGTCCGTAAAGATGCTTTTTGGAACACCTAGGTACGAGTCAGTGATATTACCCTGGTTATTTAGTACGATACTGATGTTCGTAATAGTTGGAGAGAAGAGCATCTCGTTATACTTAAAGGTTAAGTTAAAGCGTAATACTCGTGAACCATTATCTGCATCGCCGTAGCTGACGTCACCTGTGTCAATTTCACTTGCAAGTGGCTCAGTTTGTGTCTTTTTATCTTCATCTATATAACGCAGTTGCGCAAATCCAACCGTCTTCTTGAATGTTTCGAGTGCTTTATAGCCACTTGGCGCTTGACCTTCGATATTCAAAGTTCCCTCTTCAGCATCAATCACAAGGCTTGATATCTGAACATTGTCAGGTGAAGGCGGAATGATCGATTCAAGTATTTGGAAGATACGTGAATCGACTTGTTTTCCATCGTTTAACTGGTTTACCTTAGTAAGCTGGTTCTGAATAGTCAGGATCTTAGAAAGATCTTTTACAGACTTGAGTTCTTTGTTCTTGTCAGTAATTTGCTGGGAAGCAATTCCGACCTGGACCGTCTGAACACCGAAGGTGTAGATCGCGAGAAGTACAATCACCGCAACTGCAACAAGACTTGCAACAATTGCAAAGGAAATCACCGTTGTACGAACACGAACCGCTTGGATAAGTTGACGTTTTACATCAGGGATGAGGTTAATTTCAATCATGACTTATTCACCCTCTGTGCAAGCCCTATCACTGTCGCAAATTCAGCAGCAATTGGCGCAAGCTGTTGTTGATCAGCCTGTGATACATTAATATTCTGCCAAGGATTCGCCAGCGTTGCAGGAATACCTGTCTTTGTCGTTACGTAGTCACTAAACTGAGGGACGATTGAGCCGTAGCCAGACAAGAGAATACCACTTACTGCAGTACTAGCGTAACGAGTCTGGAAAAACTTAATCGATTTCGTTAGCTCAGTTGCAAAATTATCAAGCGTTGATTCAATTGCACGATATACCTGACCTTCAAGACGGTCTGGAGCAAGTCCGAACTTAAGAATGAACTGACGAGCCTGATCTTCTTGTACGTTGAGGTTCTGTACCGCCGCCTTTACGAGTGAACGGACCCCAACTGGAATAGTTCGTACTAAACGGGGGTTACCATCGAAAGTAATCGCAAGGTCGGTTGATAGTTCTCCGACATCGATAAGAAGTCGTGCATCAGTAACGCCATCAGGAAGTAATGAACGAATCATAGCTAGCTGATCTGGTTCAGCAGCAATAACGTTAAGACCGAGGCTCTCAATAAACTCAAGACGTTCTTCAGCGTAGGCATTCGCTGTACTCGCGATGAGTACCTCTTGCTGCTTTGGATCGTGAAGTGATGGACCAAGCAGTGCCCAGTCGGCCTTTGCTTCATTTGCCGCCATTGGGATGTACTGATCGATTTGATACTTTAGGGTACTTCGAAGTTCTGCTTCTGGCATCACAGGAAGATCAATCACTGTCGTGAATGTCTTACTTGAAGGAAGGCCAATAACGACGTCCTTAACCTTAATACCACTCTGCCCTACTGCAGTCATGATAATATCACCGAGCTTTCGAAGGCTCTCGGGTGAATTACTTTGACTTGTCTTCTCGTCAAGAGGTGCATACCCGAAATGATCGAGGTTCCATTTATTTGGACCAGTCTGCGAGATCTGCAGTACTCTTACTGCATTCGTTCCTATATCTAGAGCAAAGAAGTCGCCCACGCCTTTTAGTATTGCCATATTGTCCCTCATTATACAGAAGCATAAGCACGAAAAGCAAGGTTATTTCTTATATTAGAAACGAGGAGGTAATTCGCGCGTTTCGATTGTTTCAAGACGGCTTGATTCTGCGCTCTGCGCAAGACCCCAAAGGTAGGCATCAGAACGGAGATTAAAGATCTCAGCTGGACTACCAGAGGCTGTACCCGTGCCTGACCCAGCAGTTCGTCGAAGCCACAAGCTCTGTGCCATAACAGGGCCATTAACCGTCAGGACCTTATTACACTTCTGGCTTGTCAGTTTAGCTTTATAATTGATTCGATCTATATCACAAGTGTCTAAGATACCCGTCTTGTTCGCTGTCGTTCCCTTTGCGATCAGCCATGCATCAACGCGCTCTACTGAATCTTTTATATAGATATTCTTAGCAATGATCACCAGTTGTGGAATTTGCTTAATGTCAGTAAGTGGCGATGAGTTGTACGTCAAGTTGCCAGTAATTGTCACGTTGCCTGTCGTCTTTATGATAACACTGCGACCAGTTTTAAGTTCACCCTTTGGTAACTCAAGGTCAGTATTGAGCAGATAGACATGTTGTCCGACTGTTTCATCGGATAGTTTAAGCGTCGATTTTGTGTAATTAACAGCCGAGCCACTCGTGAAGAATCGAGATTCGACATCAGGGATTGTCCCCGCGTTACTCTTCGTCGTATAACAGCCATAGCCAACAGCCGTACAGGTGCCGCTCGGAACATTTGCAAAGGTAAGCCTACTCCAGGCACTTTGAGCACTTGAAATACTATCGTTATCTTTGTTTAAACCTGCACCGGATGCCATCGTCCTAACAAAACCGGTAGAAAGAAGCCCGTACTCCCCCCATGATCCCCATACACTTCCCGACGTGGTATAGGTGTCGGCATTAATCTTAAACTCGTCAATAAGAATACCCGTGTGAGTATAGGTCGAACGAACTCGAATCTCTAAAGTATTACTTCCTTCTTTAAAGATATTAGTAAGACCTATATCGCTCGGTTTCGGCGAAACAACAGTCGTAGAAGTATTCTGCGAGAGGAATCCAGGCTCCTGGAAACCGCCTAGGGCAACTCCATTTACCACAAATTGAATCTGGTTATCGACTGCACCTCGGACACTCAGCTGTACGCTACTGAGGTCAATGGTGCCACCCGAGGTAATCGTGAATCCTTTCGTCAGTTTAAATACATACACATTTGCGAACGGCATTCGTGCAACATCACCCGGTTCTGCGACGAGCGTACTCGGATCTGGACACAAGCTTGTTGAATCATTTCGTCCATACTGATTCTGACCAACCCAACGAGCGTTTGGTACGGTACGGAACCATGGACCTGATGCACTTCCAACATACGATCCAGCCGTACCATTTTGTTCGGTAATGGTTGTTGCCGATCGAGGGAACGTACCTGTCTGACAAGGCTTACTTCCTTTTGGATTGTAAACAGATTGCAACGTCCAGTTCGGATCAGTTTTACCTGCAGCTAATTTTTGATTGTACCCAGATGACCCTGGAATACAGCTCACCACTCCTGTGTTACAGAGACCCGTAAAGAATGATTGTGGTGCGGTTGATTTCTGTGGTGGAGTTGTTTTTATCGTCATACTTGTCCGTATATCCGAACTTGTTGGTGCAGTATAACCAGCGAATGCCCTTCCAGCCATAACATCACTTCCCCATACCTGTATCTTTGGTTTTTCAGAAACAGTCACACATTCGGTCTTTGAATGCATCCATCGTGCATCACTATCAGAGTGCTCTTTCACCGATAAGGCAAAACAAACATCTGTCCCTACGGGTAAGTCGTCGACGTACGCTTTTTGAGCCGCAAGGGTCGTTGTCCCACTCGCCATTGCCCCACTCGTCGTACAGTCCCACATCTGAATTTTTACCTTTACGTCACCGTTGCGTAAACCATTTGCATCGGCATCGAGACACTTAGACTTCGTCTTTAGTTTCAGGCTGTTATCGGAACCAAACGTCCACAACTGGTTATAGGTAGCTTTACAAGTGTAAAGCTGTATCTTACTCGCCCCATTTATATCTACTCCTGCAGCTTCGACGTCCAAGCAGAGCTTACTTCGTGTGTCTCGAATAGATCCATTTGAAAGGATATCCCATCGCTGGTTAGGGCCGCCGTGGCAATCGTAGACATTTACAACTGATCCGATGGAGGTACCACTGGCATCAAGACATTTATTGGCATCTCGGCCTACTCGTATAACTGTTCCGGTTGTTGTACTCGACTTGTACCACATCTGGTGTGCGTCAACGAGAAATCCCTTTCCGGTCTTCAAAGGCTGACAACTTGTCGTAGCGGTCTTAAAGTAACCTGTTCCCTTATCGGTACAAGGTTCGGTAGAGTCAGGTTTACCTGCAGCGAGGTTAGGTGGATCATTGCCTGGCTTCGTGGTCATCATTGTAAGCTGCCACTGTGTACCGTCCTTACTCTTAGTCTTTCCTGCATTTGAAATCGAGGAAGGTACCGTCACCTCTTGTCCCGCTATCGCCGTATCGCCTAGTGTTGACCCGTCAACCTGAGGAGTAAGTTCATAGCTATAACACGGACCCACTGTTCGTGTTCCAATCAAAGGATTATCACCTCCCCCATAGTTAATCGCATAAGCTTTCACGACATGCCGCCGAGCATCAATTAAGCCATCGAGTCCTGAGGTTGCGCTGAAGCCATGTTGCCCGTTCCCTATGCCCGCATTCTTCAAGTCGGTGCGAAAAATATTCGCCGTTGTTGCCTGAGCGAGTGTTGCATAAGGGCTCGTGCTATATTCACCGTCAGCCCACAGATGAACCTCAATCGCTCCGCTGTAGTCAGGATCCCATGCCCAACCTACTGCCTTTGGAGCACACGTCAAGTCTTCGAAGTTACCCTGAGGCGGGCTCTCCTTCACTTTAATCTTCATACTAAACCCGTAAGCCGACTCACCACACCCCTGAGCATCAAAGTTCGAGACATTACCACCGATACATATATAGGTACCACCACCATGGAATGACCGAAGACCAATCCCCTTGGCAGTAATATTTACCGTCTGTTCTGCTTTAATGCCACCTGTTGGCTTATAGTCGAAGCTCGTCTGGTCCTGGTTGAACCAATAACGTGATGAAGCGCTTTTCATAACATAACGGTTCTGATTAAGCGTGTTACCTGCGTTTGTAATTGACCCCATGTTTGCCGTCACACTCGTAAACTTGTATCGTGACCAGTCAGTCGGAACGCCGAAAGGATTTCCATCACCTGGTAAGTTAGGATAAGACACGCCGTTACCATTTACGTGATCGTAACACACCATATCAAGCATATTAATTTGCATTGGAATGGTAGTCGTTCCTCTATCAACGGTTGCTTCGGTTTCTCGCGGCTTATCTTTTAGAGAGAGCCAAATTGTCGTACGGTACTTCTCGGCAATACTGCCACACTGGTTATCGTAGGCTCTTAATTGAGCTCGAATATTATCAGGGATGTCGTTTGGTGTAATTGCATTAGCTTGATTCGCACTAAAAAACGAAAGAGAGACAATCGCAAATACACCCACCAGTAATAGCCGTGTCGTCTTTTTCATTATGCGCTTAACTCTTTCAAGGCATTCTCACTGCCAATATACTCGGGTCCCTGTGTGTTATTTTCAGTTGTTGCCCGTGATTGAGTAAGTTCAAACGCCTTAATAGTAAGCGCCTTCTGCGTATCATTAGGAGACGCAGTATAGATTTGCCACTGCACCATCGCAACAGAGTATGCTGTACGTGCAGAAGCGCTCAGTTCGTCCGCTTTCTGGGCATATGTTAGTGCTGCCTTAGTATCTTTGTCTTTATTCAAGGCTATTGATGACTGCTCAAGGTAGAAGTTCACCTTTTCGGCAGAGTCGCTCGTTGCTGCAATCTTTTTCTCCAGCCCTTCAATCGAATCTGAGTACCCAGGATCTTTCCACTTAATACTCAATGAAGTTCCCTCTTCTTCTCCTGAAATCACACCTGAGTCAGCGTGAAAGATATTCTTGTTTATCCAAGGCCATAAAAGAAACGCTACCACTCCGATAATAATAATTGCCGAACCGACGACAATCAGAATAAGCCTCTTGCGTGACTTTTTTGTTCGTAGGGTAGTATCTGGCATGTAAAATTATAACCTCAAGCGTTTAACTACCTTTGATTATACACGGCTCACCTCGAGTTGCAATGTTGATACAAAAATAAGCTACCTCTGTTACAATAAATATATATGAGTTTATCTATCGGTATCGTCGGTCTTCCAAATGTTGGTAAGTCTACCCTATTCAACGCACTAACCGACAATAATATTTTGGCGGCCAATTACCCGTTTGCTACTATCGAACCAAACACGGGTATTATTGCTGTACCCGATGACCGTCTTGAAGTACTGCAAAACATGTATGAAGCGAAGAAAGTTATCCCTGCTACTGTTACCTTCGTCGATATTGCCGGCCTCGTTGCTGGTGCCAGTAAAGGTGAAGGTCTCGGAAACAAGTTTCTTGCCAACATTCGGGAGTGTGATGCAATTGTTCACGTGGTTCGAGCATTTGAGAACAAGGACGTTACCCACGTTGACGATCACGTTGACCCGAAGAAAGACATCGAGACAATTAACACCGAGCTCCTTTTAGCCGATCTCCAAAGCCTCGAGCGTCACCTCCCTAAAGTTGAGCGTGAAGCAAAATCAAACCCTGTTCTTCGCCCTCAAATAGAGGCGATCAAAAGTCTACAGACACAGTTAGAACAAGGGACGCTCGCTACTCAAGCTACTGGGGTGAACACAGAAATTGTTCAAAGCCTCCAACTCCTTACCTCGAAGCCGGTGATCTATGTCTTCAATGTTGACGAAAACACCCTTGTCGACGAAGCAAAAAAAATCGAGCTTGCAACGCTCGTTGAAGGGTCGCGATGTATCTTTATTAGTGCAAAACTTGAAGAAGAACTTCGCGGTGTATCAGGTGACGATAAGCAAGAGCTTCTCGATGCTTACGGCGTGAAAGAATCAGGACTCGCCCAATTGGGGCGCGCTGCCTACGAAACATTCGGCCTCCAAAGCTATCTTACTGCTGGGCCACAAGAAGTGCGCGCCTGGACTATTCACCAGGGTGACACTGCCCCACAGGCTGCCGGTGTCATTCACACCGATTTCGAAAAAGGCTTTATTGCTGCGGCAATTGTCGACTACGACGACCTCGTTGCTGCGGGAAGCGAAACGGCAGCCAAAGCTGCCGGAAAACTACGCACTGAAGGTCGCGACTATGTGATGCGTCCTGGTGACGTGGTTGAATTCCGGTTCAACGTTAGCAAGTAGAACCGCTCCTGATTCCCCTTTGCACCAGCGACATCACTATCTCGTTTATCCTGAATAACAAACAGCTCTTTTGTCCACGTTTCAAAATCTTTTAAGATTTGGCGACGGACACTATCGTTTTTAATAATTCCTTTATTTGTTTGGTGACGACCCGCTTCAAACTGTGGCTTTACCATAGCAGCGAAGATCGTTTTTTCAGTCGCAACATTCGCCGCAAGGTGCGGCAAGATATCTCGAAGACTAATAAATGAAACGTCGATGACGATAATATTAGGTGCTTCAGAGGGGACGAAATCACGGATATCAGTTTTTTCATGGAGTTCAATTTTTGGATGACCGTGAAGGCTCGGATGTAGTTGGTCGGTTCCGACATCAACAGCATACACCTTACGAGCACCGTGCTGCAGTGCATAATCGGTAAATCCACCAGTACTGCTGCCGACATCGAGCACGATAGCGTCTTTGAAATCCAAGTTGAGTAATTCGGCAACGCTCGCAAGCTTTAAGCCTGCACGACTCACATACACCTCTGGTGCCGCGAGCTTAATCTCCGCAGTCGGAGACGCAAAAAAGCCCGGCTTTGTCACGCTCAATCCATTGACGGTGACTTTGCCAAGCTTAATAAAACTTTCTGCCTGTGAACGCGTGGTCACAAGACCACGACGCGTCATTTCGATATCAAGGCGTTGTTTTGTCATACGCCTTCCCCTCTCGGGTTAGTCCTTCTTTCGTTCGCGATACTCACCAGTAGTGGTATCGACAGAAATAACATCACCAAGCTTAATAAAGGCAGGAACCTTCACGACGAGTCCGGTTTCAACCGTTGCGTCTTTGAGAACACTACTGGTTGTATCACCCTTTACAACATCGACCGTATAGGTAACTTCGAGATAGATGTTCTTTGGAAGTTCAATGTTAATAACCTTACCATCAAAGAATTGAAGGCTCAGGCTATCGCCTTCCTTGAGGTAGCCAGCGCTTTCTTCCACGAGGTCACGAGGGAGTTGGAACTGTTCAAATGAAGTCGGGTCCATGAAATAGAAGTTATCTGCATCAGAATACAAATATTGTACGGCCTGATTCGTCACTTCTGCTGAATCAACTCGTTCCTGACCTTTAAAAGTCTTTGGAAGGACGGTACCATCGATCAAATTCTTCAAACGAAGGTTAACGATACTGCCGCCGCGGCCCATAACTTTTTGGTTGTAGTCAATGACCTTAAAAGGCTTGCCGTCTATTTGAACGACAACACCTTTTTTAAGATCAGTTGGCTGGTAATATCCCACGATTGACTATCCTTGTGATACGAAGGCTAGTAATGCGAGGTGACGTGCACGCTTGATAGCGACAGCGAGTTGACGCTGTTGCTTTGCGCTGAGTCCAGTCTTACCGATAGGCTCGATTTGACCGTAGATGTTTACGAAACGCTGCAGAGTTTTGACATCTTTGTAGTCAAAATATGCTGGAGTATCTCTTTTAGATCGCTTAATTGGCATGTTCTTATTCTCCTTAAATCATTCTATCCAAGCGGATTAGAATGGGATTTCACTTAAATCAATTGGTTTGTCGTCGATGTCTTCAATAACAACATCGTCAGATTTGCGGGTATTGTTGGCACGAGGAGTTGCATCTGCAGATCCCCCGTCACCATTTGGCCCATCGAGGAAGGTAATGTCGCTTGCGGTAACTTCGATACGTGATCGCTTTTTACCGGTCTCTTTGTCGTCCCAGCTGTCTTGTCGAAGACGGCCTTGAACGAGAACACGACGGCCCTTACCGAGGTATTGCATGACGAGCTCGCCAAGCTTTTCCCATGCAGAAACATCAAAGAAGTCTGCTGCATCATCTTGACCACCTCGGTCAACGGCAATACTAAAGCTTGCAATTGTTTTTCCGGTTGTGGTGGTGCGCTGTTCTGGGTCGCGAGTAAGGCGTCCCATTAGGATAACTTGGTTAATGCTCTTTGCCATGGTCTACTCCTCTTCTTTTTTGTCAGCTTTATCAGCGTTGGCAGCAGCTTGTTCAGCAAGCGCCTTACGAGCCTTCACATCAGCCTTTACTAAGAGGTAACGAAGTACTTCATCAGTAATGTTGAATGTGTTTGAGATCTTCAATGGAGCTTCGGCAGGAAGTTCAACGTCCATGTAGACGTAGACTGCAAATTCTTCTTTGTTGATCGTGTAGGCAAGCTTCTTCTTACCCCAATTGTCCTCACGAACAATGGTTCCGCCTGCTGTTTTGATAATGTCACGCACTTTATTAAGCGGTGTCTCTAGATCTGCTTCCAGATCAGGGTGAATCAGAACAGTTAGTTCATATTCTTTCACTAGGTTCTCCTTTTGGAATCCACAGTGATGTGGATGCTTATACTCTTCATATAAGCTTGAGTTAATAACTTCATTATTATACCGTAACTCCCCCCTTTCAGCAAGCGCCTCACCTCTTACACTGTTTCTAGTGTAGAAAAGAAAAACTCGACCGACAAGTGCGATCGAGTTTTGGTTCAGACGGTGTTAAGAATTACCCGAGGTCTTCGTCTTCTTTTGTACTACCACCGAAGACATCATCGAGACTACTCACGAGGACATCCCGAGGTCGTGCACCGTCAGCAGGACCGATAATCCCCTGCTCTTCCATTGTCTCGACAAGACGGGCTGCACGAGCGTACCCGACACGGAGACGACGCTGCAAAAGACTCGCACTGGCTTTGCCGCTATCAATCACGACGCGGACAGCATCGCGGTACATATCATCGTCACCTTCGTCGTTGAAGTCCATAACGACTCCGCCCTTACCGTTGATTGTCACTGGTTGACTGACAACCTCATCATTGTACTGTGGTGGTGATTGCTGACGAAGATGGTCGGTAATCTTGACCACTTCTTCATCGGTTACCCAAGCACCTTGAATACGCTTTGGCTTGCTCATACTTGGGGTGAGCATCAGCATGTCACCTTGGCCAAGCAACTTCTCTGCTCCAACCTGGTCAAGAATTGTACGAGAGTCAATCTGCGAAGCTACCGTAAAGGCAATACGCGCTGGCACGTTGGCCTTAATAAGACCGGTAATAACATCCACTGATGGACGTTGTGTCGCGAGAACTAAGTGAATACCGACTGCACGTGCTTTCTGGGCAATACGGACAATCAGAGCCTCGACGTCGCGTGCAGCGGCCATCATCAAGTCGGCTAGCTCGTCGATCACAATCACGACGTACGGCATCGCGCCTTCCTTGTGTTCTTGAGGGATTCCCTCTTCATCCTTTACAGTCACCTTCTTCGCACCAGACTGAACCATCGTGTTATACGTCTTAATGTCGCGAATCTTGTGTTCAGCTAAGAGTGTGTAACGGCGCTCCATCTCGTTCACTGCCCATTTCAAAGCGCTAATTGTCTTCTCTGGCTCGGTAATTACTGGAGTCAAAAGGTGTGGGATATCTTCATAAGGAGCCATTTCCACTTGCTTTGGGTCAACCAAGATAAGCTTCATTTCGCTTGGGCTATTGCGGTATAGCAAGCTCGTAAGAAGTGTATTGATCATCACTGACTTACCCGAACCAGTTTGACCAGCGATCAAAAGGTGGGGCATTTTGTTTAACTCACCGACAACGGCTTGACCGGAAATATCTTTACCAACAGCAAAGGCGAGTGGTTCAAAGTCACCCGTCCATTGACGGCTTGAAAGGATTGAATGGAGACGGACATCGGCCGCTTTTCGGTTCGGCACCTCAATACCCACAGCTTTTTGGCCAGGAATTGGCGCTTCAATACGAAGACTTTGTGCAGCCAGGTTAAGGGCAATATTTGTTTCAAGCTGTGTAATACGGGTAAGTTTCACGCCACTTGGTGGTCGCAGGGTGTACTGTGTGACCTTTGGCCCAATGTTGGCACCTTCCATATCGACATCAATATTGAATTCACCAAGGGTATCCTTGATAATTTGGGCGTTCTGCTGGACATCACCAGCATCAGCAGGAGACTGCTTCTTCTCGAGGAGATCAATACTTGGAGATTGCCAATTAGGATCGGTGACGGTCATCAGTGCAGACTTTTCTTCTGCAGCCTTATCCCGAGGGGTTGAATCGCGGAAAGAAGAACGACGGCTTGAGGGCTTCTCTTCTACGGCATCGAGTGTCGGTACACCGGCGTTGAGTTTAAATTCAGCCAAGTTTGTTTTTGGTGCATCAATCGCCGCAGCGTTACGCATAACTTTAACGTTCGCTTCTTGCTCGGTAGTATCTCGACGAGCGAAGCTCCAGAGTTTTTTAATAATCGTGATCGGTGAAACACGAATAATAAATAGTGCCGTAATAAGGATTAAAAGTATATAGACAAAGGCCGCCACTCCCTTATTCACTAGCAAAAGCATGCCACTATTGGCGAGGTCGCCGACAAATCCACCAGTTGTCGCTCCATCAGACGATCTCAGAAGACCAAAGAGACCTGCAAACCAAACAATCGACAATGCAGTTGCAAATCGCATCGCTAATGGCAGGCGGTTATCTTCAGCACGGAAGATTTCGACGGCAACATAGGTAAAGATGAGGGGCACCACATAGACGGCATAGCCGATGGTGTCGAGAGAAGCTTGGTATAGCCAATCAAGAACAGGTCCCCCAACCTTAAACCAACCAAGGATTAATAGGACGGAGAATGCGATCAAGAAGATCGCCCCTACTTGAGACCAGAAACCTGAAGGCAGCGTATGCTGTGGAGCAGCCGGTGCGGATTTCTTTCGTGATGCAGATCGTTTTTTCTTTTTAGCCATAATCTTTTTTATTATAACGGGTTAGCCGTGGTTTACTCACATATATTATAGCAAAATTTACCACATTTTGCAAGAGGCTTATGGTTGCAGTCCAGGAGGAGTTGCTTATACTGAGAATAATTGTCCAATATCTTATCCGAAAGGTGGTGAGGGCAACGCCCTTGCAACTGAAACTTCACCTTGATCTTGAAGGTAGCATCCTGACTGTCAAAGAGGAACCCTCTGAAGGCAGACTGGTAGTCACCACCATTACCGGGAAGCGAGAGCGGCTTATCAAGGCGCTCCGTGAGCGTGCCGAGGAGCTTGATCTTCACCCCGTGTCTCTCATCGGCCGTGAGCGTCAGCTCACGGAGGCAGACGAGGCACTGTCATGGAGACTACTGGAGACGTTCGACGCATCCTCTCCCGAGATGAGCCAGCTCATCACGCAGGCGTTTTCGTCCATCTTCAATGCCATCCACATCGAGCTGTTTCACAACATCGGCACCCACCGGTCGTCAGGTGATATGCGTCTTTTCCTTGATGCCACAGAAGAGTCACTCCTTCCGTGGTTCTGGAAGGACACTGTTCGCTGGATCGAACCGGTGATCATTCACCCCTAGCCCCGCACTGCGTCGAGCCTTCTCTCCAAAAAAAGGAGGGCTCCGCAAGCGGGGCCCTTCAATTTTATGAACTATCTAACTAGTAACCGCGGCTCTCAGTTGGGGCTTTTGGTTCATTTGCTTCAGTGTCAGGAACTGCAGGTGCCTGGAATTTCTTCGGCGCAGGACGACGGTAAGTATTACCACCTTCTGGCTGTTGACCTTCTTGAGGCTGTTGCTGCTTTTGTCCACCACCACCTCCGCCACCAATTTCGTTGATCACAGGGATCACGATTGGAGTACGGCGCGTTTGGTCATAGAGAACGTGCGTGAGCTCGTCCTTGATTTCCTTCTTCACGACATCGAGGTCGACACGACGACCGTTAAAGGTGCGGGCAACTTTTTGCTTCAAGTACTGGCGGATAACTCCCATCAATTCTTCACTATCGCGGAGGTAAATAAACCCACGTGAAATGATGTCAGGGCTGGTAAGTAGACGGCCACTTCCTCGTGACACCGTAAGAATCACGACAAACATACCTTCGCTGGCCATGTGGATACGATCCTTCAAGACCACTTCGGAGACGATCGCACCAGAGTCGTCATACATGACACCACCAACAGGAACACGACCGAACTTACGAGCGTTTTCTGAGGTAATCTCAACGACATCACCGCTGTCACAGACAAAGATATTGTTGCGAGGAATTGCTGCCTCTTTTTCTGCGAGCTCGGCGTTGTGAACCAACATGTGGAACTCACCGTGAATTGGCATGTAATATGTTGGATGCAAAGCATTAATCAGCTTAACGTGGTCATCATAGTACCCGTGTCCAGAAAGGTGGAGTGGGCCAACACCGGTAAGGTGTGACTTTCGGTCTTGGATGACTTCACTGCCTTCTCGCATCAGACCATCAACAGTACGAACGATATACTTCTCGTTACCAGGAATCTGGCTTGAGCTAAAGACGATAACATCAGTGTTCTTTACCTTGATGTGTTTGTGACTACCGCTCGCCATACGGTTAAGGACGGCGTTAAACTCACCTTGTGAACCAGTACAAACGATCGTCACTTTGTTATCAGGAAGTTTGACGATATCTTCCATTTTTACAATGACGTCCTTTGGTACCTTGATCGCGCCGGTGCGAAGTGCAACTTCGACGTTTTGGATCATACTGTAGCCGGCAAAGGCAACTTTACGGTCGTGCTTTTTCGCCTCTTCAAGGATGAGCTGCATACGGTGGATCATACTACTGAAACAGCTAATGATAATTCGATTATTCTTCTCTCGGTCCATGATTTGGCCGATGCTTTCTTGAATCTCGAATTCACCGTGAGTGTGTCCACCTTCGGACTCACAGTTGGTTGATTCGTTCATAAGCATAAGAATGCCTTCTTTAGTCGCGATTTCGGTCAAACGATCAAGGTCAAACTTCTTACCATCGACTGGTGCATCTTCGAAACGCCAGTCACCTGTATCGACAAGGACACCTAGTGGCGTACGGATGACGACTGCAGTAGCGTCAGGGATTGAGTGGTTCACACGAACAAGTTCAATGCTAAAACTATCACCAAGTTGTGCACGCTCATGAAGATCAGGGTCGAGAATGTTATATTCTGGCTGATATTCAGTTGTTGCCTCTTCCATTGTCTTTTGAACCATGGCGATAGTGAACTTACTTCCGTAAACCGGTGCAGGAATCTTATCGATTAAGTGACGGAAAGCACCGATGTGGTCAAGGTGTCCATGCGTAAAGACGACACCGCGGATTTTATGCTTGTTCTCTTCAAGATAGGTAATGTCTGGCACGATGTAGTTAATACCTGGGTAATCAGAGCCTGGGAATAAGAATCCCATGTCGATAACAACGATGTCATTATCGTATTCGATCGCCATCATGTTCTTTCCAATACCCATTTCACCTAATCCACCGATTGGGATGACGCGGAGTTTCGGTCCGTTTACTTTTGGCATCTTCTTTTGATCAGCAAGGCTGAATTGACGTCCACCGTAGCCGTTATAGATCGACTTATTTACTGGGACGTTAATGATGTGCTGTGAGGCACGAAGGTTTACCCCTTCACTCGTACGACGCTGTGCGCGGAATACTTCCCCACGACGGGTTTGTGTGTTCGCGAGAACGGTGTTAGTTTGCTTTGGACGTGGTTGCCCTTGTTTGTTGTTATTGCCGTTTCCATTGTTATTGCGTGGTTGCTTTGATGCATCGTCAGCTTGTGGTGCGGCGAGTCTTTGTTGACCCATATAGTGTGTTTCTCCTTTTAAGAAATAACTTCTTTTTATTGATTAGTTAATGACAAATTATGTAAGTGAGAGCAAGCGTATTCGGAAGTGGTGGTCAGACGCTCTTTCTGTTCCAAGTGACCTTAGTATAGCAGACGAGATTGCTATTGGCAATATTTACCTCTGAGAGATATTGACTTTTTGAGTATTTTGTAGTATAATTTACTTACTCTTTCCGAACGTCGGAGAGAACGAATCCCTTGGGAGTTACATCATGGCAGCAAGCAACACCATCCCCGCCCCTCTCATCGATGACGAGGAACTGCAGAACGCACGCGACCGGGCAGCTCGGCGCCAGAAGCGCTGGATGTCCAACGTCGGCAAGCCGTACCTGGCGGGCCGAGCAGCTCGGCTGAACCACACCCAGCAGAGGCTGGAGGCGGACACCATTGAGTGCAGCAAGGCATCGGAGTACCTGTTCGTCGAGGACGAGGCCGCGGAGATCTACGCGAGGCGTCTGCGTCCCAGCAACCTGGCAACGAGCTCGGAGCGCGCCGACCTGCGTAAGGAAGGCGTTATGCGGAAAGCGGAAGTCAGGAAGGCCGACAAGGTCCTCCGAGACTTCGGCTTCCGAACCAACGAGATGCTGACAGCTCAGGTCGACTAGATGGTGGCTGCGGGCAATTCTGCCTGCGGCCGCCATCGCGGTCCCCCAAGGAAGAGCCCGACTATACGTCGGGCTTCGTTAATTCTCTCGCTTTTTAATGACTTCGGGAACTTTTAAGAAATCATCGATCAGAGTCTGGCGCAGTGACCCGTTATAGAGTGCTGCGGCTGGATGAAATAACGGCATAATAACGATCTTATGATCACCGAATTGTATTCTTTTTGGCTCTCCGTGTATCTGGCCAATCTTCATACCTGGCAAAAAGTACTCCATACTGTGGCGACCAAGGGTGATTACCACTTTTGGGTTGATAATCTGGAGTTGTTTCAGAAGATATGGCCAGAAAGCCGCTTTCTCTTCAGGTGAGGGGTCACGGTTATTTGGTGGCCGGTATTTCACAATGTTCGTAATGTAGACGTCACTCCGATCCATGCCGGCAGCGGCGAGCATTTCATTCAAGAACTTCCCTGCGGCACCGACGAACGGGAGACCCAGCTCGTCTTCTTTTTTACCCGGTGCTTCCCCGATAAAAACAATCTCTGCATCGAGATTGCCATCCCCTATTACTAAGTTTGTCGCCGTCTTGGCCAAATCTGGACAGACATTCTTTTCTCGAATGTCTGTCGCAATTTGATCAAGCTGAGATTGCTTGTCCACGCAGGATTCCTACGCTTCGACGTCCTTGAGACTCAAGCTTAAACGTCCCCGTTCGTCGATCCCCGTTAGCTTCACGTTAACGATCTGACCTTCGTGAAGGACATCTTCCACTCGTTCAACACGTTCGTTGGCCAATTGCGAGATGTGCACCATTCCATCAGTGCCAGGCATGATGTTAATAAATGCACCAAAGTCCTTAATACTTACGACAGTTCCTTCGTAGATCTTGCCTACTTCTGGTTCTTCGGTCAAGCTCTTAATCCAGTTGAGGGCTTTTTCGATATTATCTGCGTCAGCTGCGGCGACCGTAATCAAACCGTCGTCCTTAATGTCGATCTGCGCCCCGGTTTCGGCAGTAATGCGGTTAATCACATCTCCACCCTTACCAATGACTGCACCGATCTTATCAGGATTAATCTTAATCTTCTCGATACGTGGTGCGAATGGGCTCAAGCTAACACGAGGCGCAGCGATTGTTGTCAGCATGTGTTCAAGGATATGAGCACGCCCCTTCTTCGCAGTCATCAGTGCTTCGCGAAGAATTTCCACAGGAAGTCCATGTACCTTCATATCCATCTGTAGCGCGGTGATACCGTTGGTAGTACCGGCGGACTTGAAGTCCATGTCACCAGCAAAGTCTTCTGCATCAGCAATGTCAGAGAGAATGTGTGGAGTATCGCCTTCCATAATGAGTCCCATGGCAATACCAGAGACAGGAGACTTAATCGGCACACCAGCATCCATCAATGCAAGCACACTGCTACACACTGCTGCCATCGAAGTTGAACCGTTCTGGCTCATGATTTCAGTGACACTTCGGATAGCGTAAGGGAATTCTTCTTCAGTCGGGAGTACTGGGAGAACGGCACGTTCAGCAAGGTAGCCGTGTCCAATTTCACGTCGACCTGGACCACCAAGACGTTGTACCTCACCAACGGTGTAGCCGGGGGCATTGTAATGGTGCATATAACGGCGTTCGCCGTCAGTCACTTCCATAGTGTCAACAATTTGCGCAAAGCTCATTGGTGCAAGTGTGACAATGTTCATTCCTTGAGTAAGCCCACGGGTAAAGAGTGCTGAACCGTGGGTTCGCGGCAAAATACCAATCTCACTTGAAAGTGGACGGATTTCATCAAACTTACGTCCATCAGGACGGGTAAGGTCGGTTATGATGCCGTGACGGACATCTTTGTGAACAGCAACCGTGAAGGCTTCGTCGTATTTGTCGTGCAGTGCTTTGTATTCGTCAGCACCAAGCTCTTCGACCATTCCTTCGTGAAAAGCCCAGCGAAGTTGGTTTACAAGATCATTACGTTCTGCGTATGGCTTACGGACCGCTTCTCCGAGCTTGCCGTGAATCCATTTATCGACGGTCGCTTGAATTGCTTCGTCGGGAAGCACGAGTGTATATGCCTGCTTTTCTGGGGCAATCTTCTCAGCCAATTCCTTTTGTAGTTGAATTGCTGGTTGGTAGTGGTCGAATGCCCACGCAAGTGCATCAGCAATAACTTCTTCAGGAACCTGGTCTGCACCAGCTTCAACCATCGTGATGCCACTTTCGATACCCGCAACCACAAGATCGAGGTCGCTTTGTTCGCGCTCTTCTGAAGTCAAGAAAGCCTTGAACTCACCATTTACTCGGCCAATACGAAGCCCAGCAACAGGACCGTCGAATGGTGTTCCCGTAAGCATCAATGCAGCACTGGCAGCGATCATTCCGATCATGTCAGGACGGAAGCTTGGGTCCATTGAGAGGACGCTCGCAACCACTTGAACTTCTTGGCGATACCCTTTAGGAAACAGAGGTCGGATTGGGCGATCGATGATACGACCAATCAAGACTGCTTCGTCACTAGGACGACCCTCACGCTTAACAAAACGGCTACCGCTGATTTTACCAGCTGCATACATTTTTTCTTCATAGTCGATACTGAGCGGGAAATAATCCAGCACAACTGGTCGTGACCCTACCTGTGCGGTTCCCAAAATAACGGTATCACCATAAGTAACAAGAACAGAACCAGTACTTCGAAATCCGACCCGGTTGACCTCAAGTGTCAGTGGTCGACCCTCAAACTCTGTGGTTAATTTAATAATTTCCTTACCATAAGGGTTGATTGTGGCCATGAAGGCTCCTTCTTTTTAATTTGCGGAGGGAGGTAACGGGTGTATACATTCTTTATAGAAATCTATAGGAATATAAGCATCCAGCACCTCTTCGCAGTCAATTTACTCTTTTATTATACCTTAGAAAGCGCTGTCATGATATTCTAAATACACTATGATCCCCCGGGATCCGCTATGCGCCAACGTCTGGACGAGCCAAACCACTAGCGCTTCTTATACAACAACAATTTATTACAAGGAGAGGTCATGAAGACACGACGCGTTAATGTACGAGGTATTATTTTTAGTAACGGTAAACTTTTGCTCACAAAGTTCCGCCAAGACGACGATTCAGAGAGCGCCCACTGGGGCACGTTCGGTGGCGGACTCGATATCGGAGAATCTATCATTGACGGACTCTACCGTGAAATGATTGAAGAAACTGGCATCGCACCAAAAATTGGGAAGCTACTCTTTATTCAGCAGTTCGAAGATGAAGAGAAGGAATATCTCGAACTCTTCTTTCATATTGAAAATGTTGAAGACTATGAAGTAGTTGACCTTGAGGCGACGAGTCACGGGGCACTTGAGCTCACTACCTGGGGATATGTTGATCCGAAAAAGGAGCACGTTCTCCCCTCTTTCCTTTCTTCGATCGATATCGAGCAGGCAATTAGTTCACCTCAGCCTGTTTTCATCGATAGCGAACTCTAGACGCTTACGCTTGCAATCGCGTTCATGCTGTAACAAACTTGTCCTACTACATCAAAAAGGATAGCAATGAGCTTTATTGACAAGTTTCAGGATTTGGTCGCACAGGAAGCAACAGAAATAGCACGTCGCAAAGCAGAGGAAGAAGAACGGCAACTCCGTTGGGAACTCGGCCTGTTAAATCGTGAAGAGAAACACGAACGACAGAAACACGAAGCAATCACCCATCGTACCGAAACCCTCAATATGGCCTGGGTAGCAGCTGGTCTTTTGAAAGCGGCCGGGGTGACCCCAAAACACTGGCTTGGTACTGAGACCATCCGTGAGAAAAGGGGTATTCTACGACGCGAGCAAGTAGTAGGAACCCGCGATACACTGTTATTAGAGGGCTGGCCACTTCTTAATTGGCAATATGGCCAATTTCAACCCTTTCCTACTCACACTCTCGTCCTTACTCCAGATGGCATATCAGGTCAGGATAGTAACCTTTCTTACTTCACGCAGAATCGAAATGGCCTGTACGCTTCTGGCGACTTGGCACCTCTCGATCCTTCAGATATCCACCCTATCGGAAGAGAGCCGCTTAGCGAGAACGATATGCCGTGGACAACGAACTGGTCGGCACCACATGATGGCGTTCAAGGGCCAAAAGACGAAGTATTCATTCGTAGTGCTACGAGTGGCGGGATCCCCGACTATCATAAATACGAAAAACTTAAAATCGAGCAGCGTGTTCAGCGATCAATAGCCCATGTTGCGGCACGCTACCTCACTGTAGCGGATCGAAATACAATTATCGAGGCCGGACACACTACTAATCCAACTGAACTGTAACCTCTATAGCCAACACACCGTAGGCTGCTTGGTCTTCGGTCGAATAATACTTATCGTACTCAGCCGCAGCTTCTTCGGCGCTTTGTGCAGAGGGAATAACTTTTTTATACCCTTCGGCAGATACCATCTCTAAAAATGAAGTGTAATGGCGAATTGCGACAACCTTCACTGTGGCAGCACTTGGCTCTCCATCCTGAAGAGTTCCTTTATCGTCGCGGTAATCTCTGCGAATCGAGACGCTGTCCCCCACCTTATACTCAGCAAACTTGCCCTTATTGAGGCGACCTTCAATTGTTTTACGACCAGCAATAATATCATCGAGGAGTCCCGATTCTCTGCCTGATTCCCAAGTTGTCATAAAAGTGTCCTAAAAAAAGAACCCCGTATTATTTACGGAGTCCTAGTTTTGCGACTGTCGCCTTGTAGGCTTCAAAGTCTTTCGCTTCAAGATACTTCAGGAGTTTCTTTCGGCGGGCAACCATCTGGATAAGTCCGCGACGACCCATGTGGTCGTGCTTGTTAGCCTTTAGGTGCTCAGTGACTTCTTTAATACGAGTCGTCAGCACTGACGCCTGGGCCTGTGGGCTTCCGACGTCGGTTTTGTGAGTTTGGGTGAGGCTGAATGCCTTTGCCTTGTTTTCTGCTGTAATCATCGAGTGTGTATTGTACCAGAGTTCTCTTCACCTTTCAACCCCCTATCGCATCCCTGACACCTTAAGCGGTATGTCAGGGGTATAATATTGACAAATAGTCATCAATATAGTATAATGACTACTGTTTTAAGGCTTGCGCCTTGGAACGTTCCTTGAAAACGAATAAACCCTCCCGCCCACAAGGCTTTCCGCCCGAAAGGTGGTCGAGGAATTATTCAAAGGAACGCAGAAAAGGTGAAGAAACATCACGACCATCCAACTATTCTATTTTGAAAGGAGGTGGTCGTAATGACCACCAACACCACCACTCCGACCCCCGCACCCGCTTCAACTACCCCGACGCACAGCCGTCTTTCGAAGGCCCCGAACTGGATGAAGAACAGTGTTCTCAACAAGGACTGGCTCAAGGATCACGTCTTCTCGATCGGCTTGCTGATCGCGAGCGTCGTCATGCTGTTCGTGCTGGTCAACACCGGCTGGCTCGGCGTGTTCGTCTACGACGACACCCTCGCCTGGTCCGTGTTCGTCTTCAACCTGGTGATCATGGCATGGCCGGCGATTCGAGCGATCAAGACCCGTCAGCACAGTGTGCTGCGGATCGTGATCATCGCTGTCACCGTCCTGTTCACGTTCCCCCTGTTCAACCTGTGGCCGATGTTTATCAGAGGCATGGGCGGAACCGTGGGGTACGCACTGTGGCAAGTACCGTTCTTCGGACCGGTCGTGTGCACAGTCGGCGCCGTTCTCTTGCACGCCCTCGCTGCCTACTTCCTCAGCCACCAGCCCTCCTCGGAGGACGATGAGCAGGTGAAGAACGACAAGGAGAGCATCGAGGGAGTCGAGGCGACCATCCCCGACCTCAGGGCGAAGAAGAACAGTGCTGAGATCGCGCACACCAGCGCAGAAGACGCCGAGAAGGATGCAGACACCGAGTATGAGCGGCTGCAGACCGAATCAGACAAGTCCAGCAAGAAACTCGACAAGAAGCAGGAGGCCTATGACAAGGCCACTGCTGTCGTCAAGCTGACCAAGGCCGCCAAAGACCTCGCATCCAACGAGGAAAAAGCTGCCAAGGTGCGCAAGACGCTCGAAGAGTTGCAGGACAAGCTGAAGAACGCCGTCCTCTCTGCCAAGCAGAAGACCGAATTTGAGCGCCAGGAGCGTGAGGCGAGCGACCTGCTCGACACCCTCATCACCGATGGTGACGCTCTCCGTATCGAGGTTGACTTGCTCACCGCCCAGGTGGACATCAGCCCCGAGAAGCGAGCTCTCGAAGACGCCAAGGATGCCAATCAGAAGGCAGCCAAGCGAGCGGACAAGGCACGAAGCGTCCAGAAGGAAGCCAGTGACCAGGCAGCCAAGGCCAGTGCAACACATGCACGTCGGTCGAAGGCCCTGGAAACGGCCGAGCAGCTGATCAAGGACGCCAAGGCGCGCATCGATGAGGCCCAGAAGGCCGAACGTGCGCGCTGGCGTGACCGGGTCTGGGTGCCGATCGTCCTGCTGGTGCCGGCATTCCTGCTGTATCCCACGTGGTACGGCTGGGTGCTGAGCACCATCTCCGTGTAGGCTCGGAATGGGTGGCGGGCTCTTATAGCCGCCACCCATTCCCCTCTTTACCTTTTCTGCATACACCCCTGTTTTTCTAAAGGTTCATGTACACCGTACGTGGTTCATTAATGCAACAGGGAAATCATTGCTTTAGAAATAAGCATAGGCATTGACAATATGCCAATAAAGTGATAGAATTAAACAGTTATGTGGGAAGTATCTAAATACCTGCTGCACCGAGGGAACTCAATGCAGCAAATCCTTACGCGTGCCATCGTGACCATCGTTACGGTCTTCTTTTTGGCACTCATCGCTACTACGACAACATTTGCTGCCGGAAGTGCAACCTGGAACGGTAACACTATTAATTACGACGGTGACACCTACGCCTCAAAGACAGCAGATGGAACTACCCCTCCTGGTTTGAATAAAAACCAACTTTACTACGGGTTTAGCGAAGTAACTGACATAGCCTCTGGTTCAGGCCAGAGCCAAGTCATCTACTTCCCGAGCGGTACTGCAAATATTAAAGCTGCAAAAAGCGCAAAAGTAGTCGTATATAAACTCGATGGTTCTGGAAAATATGGCTCACGCATCTCCGGACCAACCGACATTACTCTGATTCCACAAGCTTCAAGCCCTTCATCGAGTCAAGCCGGATGGTCAGGTAATAACCTCTCTTTTGACGGTAAGACATTTACCGGTGACGGAACTGGTCCTAAAATTGCAGACGGCACCACTAATCCCGTTCTCAACAAAGGCACACAGTACTACCAGTCGCGTGGTTCACCAGATGCAGTAACAGGTGAAGCAACGCTCCATGTCCTTTCTTTCCCTGCAAATGTGGATGCGAAAAAGGCAACCACCGCAACCTACACGACATTTAAAGTCGATGGTTCTGGAAATATTGGTGCTAAGACAGGTACAGCTAAATCAGTTACCGTAGTCCCTGCAAGTGTGACAACTGAAAATCCCGATGGCTCAGAAACCACCGGCGCTTCGTCATGTCTGGTTGACGGACTTGGATGGATCGTGTGTCCTGTTGCAAACTTCCTCGCATGGGGAATGGACAATATCTTTACGATGCTCCGTGGATTCCTCGAGGTACAGCCACTTTCAACAGACTCCGCCTCCCCTCTCTATCAAGCATGGAACACTATCCGAAGTATTGCGAATGTTGCCTTTGTTATCGCCTTTATGATCATCATTTACTCGCAGTTAACGAGTGTCGGCCTGAGCAGTTACGGTATAAAGAAAATGATTCCACGGCTTATTATTGCCGCTGTTCTTGTTAACGTATCGTATTACATCTGTGCCGTAGCCGTTGACCTCTCTAATATCATCGGAGTAGGACTACAGGAACTACTCGTTGGTATGCGACCAGATCTTGAGGATGGTGCTTCATTCGTGCCTAGTTGGGGCTCAGTTACTAGTGCTATATTGTCTTCAGGAACAGGTGTTGCTGCAGGTGCTGTCGCTCTTGGTGGAATTGCTATCGCGAGTGGCGGAAGTCTTGGCGCCGCACTCATCCTCCTTCTTCCAATGCTCCTTGGCCTCTTGGTGGCAATTATCGTTGCGCTTCTTGTCCTTGCATCACGCCAAGCACTTATCATTATCCTGATCATTATTGCACCGATCGCATTTGTCGCTTATCTTCTCCCAAATACAGAGAAGCTATTCGAGAAATGGCGCAGCATCTTTGTAACGATGCTCGTCTTCTTCCCTATCTTTGCTCTAATCTTCGGTGGATCACAGTTGGCCGCCTTCCTTATTATGCAAACAGCCAGTCAAGCAGGCGACAACTCAATTAACGTTATCCTCCTTGCAATGTTTGTCCAAGTAGCCCCACTTGTGCTGACACCACTCCTTGTACGCTTTAGTGGAGGTATTATCGGACGTATTGCTGGGTTGGTTAATAATCCAAGCAAGGGTCTTATCGACCAGACACGCAACTGGAGCAAACAGCAATCTGAATACATGGCCGCACGTAACATGGCACGAACCGATCCTGTTCGTGGCCGCCAACTCTTCCGTCGCTTTGCACTCGGTGCAGATCAAATGCGTCGATCTCGTGAAGACCGTACGGCAGCATATAAAGAGGCTTCAGATGCTCGTTGGACAGGTACTCAGACATATAGCGACATCCAGCAGGATCTCCGTTACTCACAGGACCAAAAGACTGAAAACACTGAGCGCGTCAACTTACGATACGAAACATCCAAGAATGTCGCCGGGCAAGTACAGAACCTTGATCTTCGTGTCCGTCAGGTGAAATTAGAGACCGAGAATGCCAAAGCTGTTTCAGATGTGCGCTGGGAAAGCGATCACTCTGCACCTGTCGCTCAGGCACGTGTTCAATCACGAGTACTTAAAGACCAGGTCTCGGCAATCCACTCTACACATGATGCTGAGTTTGAAGAATTTAAGTCTGGACGCATTGGACATCTCCCTCCTGGTGGCGCAACAGGCGCTATGCTCAATCAATCACGTGAAGACACCCGCCGTCTCGCTATCAACTCACTTCGTGCAGAATCAGCAAAGCGGGCTGTTAATGAAGACTTCACAAAAGCGATCGAGCTCAACCGAAACAGGGATCGAATCGATGGCCAGCTCCTACAGACTTACGCTGGTGGCGTTCAGGGAGTTACTGGTGCGCAACGAGCATTGGCAGCGGCAATTAACGCACAGTCTAAAGCTCACTCTGAAGCAGTGGCTAATGCAACTGCAATCCTTACCCATGGTAACTACGCTGATAACACAATTACAAGAATCGCGCTTGGATCTAACGGCGGTACTCGAGTGGTTGTCACCGACGACATGCGTGAAGCGGCTATCGCTAAGATTGCCGGTGGAGCTAATGCGACTGAAATTGTTAACTTGATGCGTGACCTTGAGATTAACCCAAGTGCCGCAAACCAAGACTTCCGGCAAACATTCGTCGAAGCGTTACTGCCTAATGGTAATAAACCTAAGTTTGCAGGCGCTGGTATACTCGCAGCTGCGAAGCAAGGTATTGCACCAGCTCCAGGTAAAGCGCGTCTTGATACCTGGATTGCTGAAACGATTAATGCCGATAAGCTTGGGTCTGCAGATATCCTTGTCAGCCAAGATCGTGATTACCTCGAGGCTGTTCGTGACACGCTTCGTAATAACCTTTCAACCATTCCATTGTCTCCACAAGCTCGTGCAACAATGAAGACTTCGATTCAAATGGCAATGACCAACCCGCTCTATGCTGGTAAGATCGGTGAACGACGAGCCGTACTCAACGACATCGACCGACTCCTCTAGGCTTCGTAATCACTTACAGGCTCAGCATCTTCCACTGACCACTCTGCGACCTTCGTTCGTCGAAGCTGCGTACAATACGCGCCCGTGTTAAGGACCGCCCCGATATCTTGGGCGAGAGTTCGGATATAGGTTCCGCTCCCCACGTGAGTTCGAATCTTCAGCTCTGGGTAGGTATAGTCGAGCACTTCGAGACTAAACACCGTAACGGTTCGTTCGGGCATCTCGACAACTTCTCCTTTACGAGCAAGTTTGTAGGCACGTTCGCCATTGATCTTAATGGCGCTGTAGATAGGAGGACGTTGTTTGATCTCACCGATAAACTGCGTACACGCTGCCTCTACTGCTTCATGCGAAGGAACAAGATCTGAGACGTTAGTAATTTCGCCCTCTGGATCACCAGTCGAACTCGTTTGCCCAAAACGAATCGTTGCTTCATATACTTTGTCGAGTTTCGAATAGTTACCAGCATTCCGACACTCTTTGCCCGTCACGATGATCATCAGACCGGTCGCAAAGGGATCCAGTGTGCCCGTGTGGCCAACTTTCGCCTTCTTACCTATCTGCTGGCTCAGGCGACGTCTGACACGTGCGACAACGCCAAAGCTGGTCATGTTGGCGGGTTTATCAATAAAAAGAATACTGTCTTCGTTCATAGAAGACAGTATATCGTACTCGCTGTTGTTTATTGCTGACCAGGAATTTTAAATTGGCCTGGATTGTCCGCAGGAGGTGGTGCATAAGGACCTTCTAGGACCGGAGCCGTAGGCGCCGCATACGCTGTTGCATCAGGTACAGGTGGTACCGGTGCGACGGGTGCATATGCTGATGGATCAGGCGCAAAAATGTCACCTAATCGCTCTGGTTGTGCAGGTACTGTTGGAACCTCAGGTGCGTAAGGTCCTGCAAGTGATGGCGGCACAGAGAAGTCTGGGAGTGGCGGTGGCATTGGAAGTCCTAGATCAGCTGGTGTTGGATTAACCGGTGGCTGAGGGAATTCTGGCTGCGGTTCTGTGTAGGCTGGTGCTTCAAATGAAGTGACGGGTGGTTCAGGGATAGGTGTTGAGAAGCTAGGGAGCGGGGGGAAATCAGGCGCGAATGGCTGGCTTGGTTCCGAAGGAGCGCCGTGGGTCAAAATAGTTTTATTCTGGTCACTTTCCTCTTCTCGACGTGAATCATCAGCCGCTTGTTCTGCAGTTGCACTGAGGGTTCCACCAAGTGTTGGTTCTTCGGCTTCATCATTTTGAGTAACGACAGAAGACACGAGGCTCTCTGCTGGAGATAATTCGTTCACAGGTTGTTGTTCTGGAGTTGGCTCAAAGATTGGTTCGGCTGGGGCTTCCGTTATCTCATCGAGAGCTTCAACAGCTGCCTCGGCTGCCTCTTCTTGTTCAGCAGCTTTGACGCGCTTGTCCATCTCTTCGAGTGATTCGAATTCGTTGTGAGTAATCTCGACGTTTTCTGTTGGCTCAGATTCAATCTCAGGTTCTTGTTCTTGCTCAACTACGATTTCAGGTTCTGGTTCGGATTCAGACTCAGGCTCAACGGGAGTCTCTTCCTCTTCCTTCTTCTCATGATCAGTTATACGAAGTGTGCCATCCGCATCAATCGCACTTTCTTGAGCTGGTTCTGGTTCAGATTCTTCGACGATAGGCTCTTCTACGTCAGGGATCGACTGCGCTTCTTCAAGTTTGCCCGCAATAAGCTGTTGGTCTGCACCGGCTGCCATCAGTTGTGCAGCAACGGTCATTACCTTTGCGCTAGTATTTCGGTTACTAAACCGTTCAGTCTCCGCAACAATACCGGTGAGATAGGCGGTAGCGACTTGCTTGTCCATGACGGACTTTACTTTGTCGGTTTTCAAAAGATCTGCGATACCGCTTAACATTTCACTGAGGCTACTTGCTTGGTCGTCGTGCCAATCAATTCCACCAAGTGTGCTGGTTTGTTCGCCGGCCGTGACGGTCACGACGGTTGCATCGTGAAGGATCTGCCCATGAGACTCAAGAGCTTTGTCGAGGTGATCCTGATTATCAACACCGAGAGCGATTACTAATTGGACATTATAATCACCTTGGCTGAAGACGAGGTCATCACTGGTAATAGTAGTCTTGTAAGGAGTAATAAAGATCTTTACTGAGTCCCCTTCGATCTTGTAGCGAAGGTGATCGGCTTTTTCTTTATCAAGCGCAATAATAAAATCTCGAAGACTATCAGTCGTATCATCAAGAATTTTTTCTGGTTCAAGGAAGGCGATTGCCGGTGGTACAACACCACTAAAAACGGCTGTACCGTACTTTCCTAGTTTATCTAACTGCAGGGTGAGTCCAATTGCTGCTGAAAGAGCATCTACCGTTGGATTATCCGAAACGGTGACAAGAATGTTTGTCGACTCTTTAATCTTCTCGACGATCTGTTGTTTGGCTTTGATGTTGTCCATGTTGTTGTTTTTTTCTTTTTGTTGAGCGCTAGCTTTTGCCTTACTATACCATAAGGGTTTTTATAGCGTCAACAAATCCGACACAGATCTTTACATTTCATCTGTTTTACTCTATAATCACCTCCTGAATATACATCAATTAGATACAGCATTTAAGAGACAAGGAAATACATGCCAATCATCAAATCCGCTATTAAGCGAGCAAAGCAAACCGTAAAGCGTCATGAACGCAACGTGAGCGTCAAACGAGACGTCAAGGAAGCAACAAAAGCCTTCCTCGCTGCACCAAGCGCTACTACCCTTTCAAAAGCACAGAGTGCAATTGATACAGCGGTCAAGAAGAACATTCTTGAGAAGAATACGGCAAGCCGACGCAAGGCTAATCTTTCAAAGACAGCGAAAGCTGCTGGCGTAAAGATCGCTGGTGCTGCAAAAGCTGCGCCAAAGGCCACTGCAGCAAAACCTGCTGCGGCTAAAAAGCCTGCTGCTGTCAAGGCAACTCCTGCTGCTGCGAAAAAAGCTCCAGCAAAGAAGCCAGCTGCAAAAAAGCCTGCTGCAAAGAAATAAGCACTGTCTTATACAAAAACAACCCCAGCATTGGGGTTGTTTTTTATTGGGATAATTCGAGTAATGCTTTTTCAACAAGGAGCCAGGGCTCACCCTTTGAACGTTTCATGTCAGCATCTGCTTTCGCAAAGACCTGTAGCGCGTGTCGTGCACCTCGAGAACCAAGTCGTTTAGCATGACGCGAAAGTTTTGAAACAACAAAGGGATGAATGGCAAAGTCTTTCGCTGGATTGTCATCGGGACTGGCCAGTGCCACTGCGGCAAGCTGAAATACCTGTGACGAAAGCAGCGCAAAAACCGCATAGGAGTCTTCGGTTAACTCAAGGGTAACGATCACCTCATGGAGTCGCTGGCGCTTTCCTTCCAGTGCGAGCTCGAAGAGCTGAAAGACGTTTTCTGAGGGAGTGAGATCAATGTGCTCATCAATAGACTCTTTTGTTACCGTATCGAGGAGAGAGAGCTTCTCAAGAGCCGAGGCAAGTTGCCACTGATCAAGTCCGACCCGATATACTAAATGCGAAGCAAGTACTGGAGAGAGGCGCATATCAAGCTCCCCTGCCCGAGCAATCACCCACTTCTCTGCTACGCCATGATCACGATCTGTCCAGAGCGGAAATTCTTGAATGACTCCCGCAGACTTTAAGGTTTTATAGGTAACCGTTCGCTTATCGGGCTTTCCATCGACCAGAATAAGATGTGTCGTATCAGCCACACGATCAAGCCAATCACTAAATACTGGCCAGAGGGTACTGTTTTGCGAGAGGTCCTTGATGATAATAAGCCGGTCTTGAGCAAACAAAGTGCCCCCCATTAATAAGTTTGGAAGCTGAGAGAGCTCGAGCGTTGAACCGTCGATGCGTTCTGGAGTGCCTTGAAACTTTTTGATAAGCGTGGCGAGCGCCTCGCGCACTGCAAAACTATTCTCTCCCGTCAGCGCAGTAATCATACCCTTTAGTATAGCCTAGATCTGCTGGCAATACGGGCAGACATGCGTACCTCGCCCGGCAACACGCGACTTCTCGATAATCGTGCCGCAACGAGGGCATGGTAAGCCTTCACGCCGGAAGACACGGGCAAAATCCATATAACTCCCCTTCTTGCCCTCTGCATTCACGTAAGTATGGTTCGACGAGCCACCTTTTTCAATCGCCAAGTTCATCACTGAACGAAGTTCAGTATAAAGATTTTCAAAATCTTGCTCACTCAGCGATGCGACGAGTCGTTGCGGGTGGATCTTTGCTCCCCATAAAGATTCGTCGGCGTAGATGTTCCCTACCCCGGCTATAACGCTCTGATCAAGCAATGCTGCCTTAATATTAGTCTTAGCGCGGCGCGCAAAACGTTCGGCGAATTGCTGTGGCGTAAAATCAGCCTCAAGCGGCTCCGGACCAACTTTTTGCATAAAGCTGATATTTGGGATCTCTATGGTAGGAAGTAAACGAACCCAACCAAACTTTCGCTGGTCGTTAAAAAAGAGCGTTGAACCATCAGTAAAATGCACCGACACCCGCGTTGATTTATCTGGAAGCGCATTCACAAGGCTATCGTTCGGATGACCTGCTCCAAACCGTGTCATCGGATCGACATAGACCAGTTGACCGGTCATCTTTAAATGAATAAGTAGCGTGTAGTCGGTAGAAAGTTCAATCATCAATACTTTTGCACGACGATAAATACCCGTAATTGTTGCGCCAATTAAGAACGCTTTCACATCAGCCGGTGCGTTTGGAAATCCTTTTTCAGTGTCGTGGTCGACAGCGCTCACAACTTTTCCAATAATCAGCTTAGCGAGTCCGCGACGGACGGTTTCAACTTCTGGTAATTCTGGCATAACACCTCTTAAAGGTTAATTTTTCTAATGAGGGCCGTTCCATTAGGGAACTGGCTAACGAATAAGTTCGTCAGTTGCTGAACATTCGCATCGAGCGTTCCTTTTGACCCGTTACAGGTAGAAGTCCACAGACGTTTGACGGTTTCTCCAGCATTAATAATACTGAACTCATAGACGTTACCAGTAGCACAAATACCACGGACATCATTACTTCTCTCTGTTTCTTCGCCCTTTGCTAAGTTTGCTCGATCAAGTGCATACACAAATTGTTCATAAGCGGCAGTATTATTGCCGAGAACCACACGATCAACAACCGTATCAAGGTAGCCGCCATAGGTCACGAGACTTCGGTCATTAGGGGTAATTGTAATACTATACGATTGGAATTTCTCCTCAGCGACAATTGGGCCACGTACGGTCATATTTACGCTATGTCCGGCTGACGTATTCAATAGTGAGGCCTGGCTCGTGTCTACCCGAGCAGTATCATTCGATGAACTACTTCCCGAGAAGAACACTACCCGTGCAAGCGACACAAGCGCGGTGATTGCGATAACAATAACAACAATTACAAGAACGATTGGAAGGACGCGTGAAGATCGATAAGTAGCCATGCATTAACCTTAGTAGCTTTACGAGAGCTTGTCAAATCCTGTACTTCCAAATCCCCCATCGCCTCGTGCTGTTTCAGTGAGCGCATCAGCTGCTTCCCACTCTACTTTCTCGTATCGACTGACTAGAAGTTGTGCAACGCGCATGTCAGGCTCAATCGTAAAAGCTTCTTGCCCGAGATTAATCATAAGAATATTAAGCTCCCCCCGATAATCTGCATCAATTGTACCAATCCCATTCACGAGCGTTAGCCCATGTTTAATACTCAGTCCACTACGAGCACGGACTTGCATTTCAGTACCTTCGGGAAGCTCAAATGCGAGACCAGTCGGTACCATTGCACGTTCAAGGGGCGCAAGTGTCATCGGTGCATCGAGGCAAGCATGTACGTCGAGCGCTGCGGCGTGTTCTGTTTGATACTCGGGAATTTTCGCTGACTCACGAAGTTTTTTAATGCGTATGTTCACGGAAACCCCCTACTACTGTCTTTAGTTCATTTAATGAAATCTCTGCATCAAAAAATGGCAATGTCTGCATACCGACAATGTCAGCAGCTTCACAGAATCGATTGATGTCGTCAACGAACAAACACTCGTCAGGCTGAACACCTAATTCAAGTGCAGTGAGTTGGAAAATTTCAGGTTGGGGCTTTTCATAGTCGGTATCACCCGAGGCAACAACGACGTCGAATAGCTCGTCGAGTTCACCTTCAGCAAAGTGGCGCTCTAAACTGGCGCGACCCGATACGTTACTAAGCATTGCAAGTTTGAACTCACCCTTTAGTGAGGCGATGTAATCAACAACAGGCTGGAGCTTTCGATTCGTCGTGACATCAAGAACGACACCAAAGCAATCGAAGATAATCGCTTTTATCATAGCTCTCCCCAGTTCTTCCCAATACTCACATCGACTTTTAATTTGATTCCCAGATCAGGAGCGATGGTTTCCATGGTTTCTTTCAGCATATCGGCAACTTCTTGTGCATTCTCCTCTGGACACTCAATTAAGATACTGTCATGAATTTGCAGCACTTGATCACCACGCCCCGCGAGACGTTCGTCAACTTTAATCATCGCAAGTTTCATCAAGTCCGCTTCGGTTCCTTGGATTGGCATGTTCGCTGCGGCACGCTCTGCTCCAGCTCGAACCATGAAGTTACTACTTTGAATGTCAGGAGTTGGGCGACGGCGGCCATCATGTGTTTCAACATACCCCTCGGTTCGCCCCATCGCGAGCGTGTCGTTAATGAATTTACGAATCGGTGAACGAAGCTGGAAGTATTGATCGATAAAGTCACGGGCCTGAGCAAAAGTCATACCCGTGTTTGCGGCAAGACCGTGTGGGCTCATTCCATAGAGAACACCAAAGTTAATCACCTTAGCCGCACGGCGCTGGTCTTTAGTAACCATTTCCATCGCAATGCCGTAAACATCGCTAGCGGTTTTCGTGTGTACATCAATGTCGCCATTAAAGTCTTCAATGAGCTTTTCGTCATTGGCGAGAATTGCCGCAAGTCGAAGTTCAAATTGTGAGTAGTCTGCGCTAACAAGTGACATTCCCTTATCAGCAATAAAAGCACGGCGAATTTCACGTCCTAGCTCTGTGCGAATCGGAATGTTTTGTAGGTTCGGATTAGTGCTACTTAATCGTCCGGTTGCCGCAACATCCTGATTGAAGGTCGTATGGATACGATCGTGTTCATCAGCAAGCTTTGGAAGTGAATCGGTATAAGTGTTTTTAAGCTTTGCTAGTTCACGCGTTTGTTCAATCAATTCAATGATCGGATGTTGGCCACGGAGCTTATCAAGTTCTGCCTGACCAGTACTGTAGCCAGTTTTTCCACGTTTTATCCCTGTTGTAGGAAGTTGAAGCTTCGTAAACAGTACTTCGGATAACTGCGCAGGGCTCCCAATATTAAACTCATAGCCAACCATTGCATACATTTCTTGTTCGAGTTTTTGGTGCCGCTCGCCCAAATCTTTACTCATCTGATTAAGTACTTCGGGGTCGACTTTGACGCCGCGATGCTCCATGCGGAAGAGTACGTAAATAAGAGGAAAATCGAACTCATGGGCGATGCGAGCAATCTTCGGTTCCTTCTCGAAAGCGCTCACCTGTTGGGCATAGACATCCCATAAACCGGCAAAGATAACGAGTGGGTCTTCGGTCTCCTGCCCAATCAATGCCACCGATGAACGATCGCGACGCAATGGATCAATTAAGAAAGCTGCTTGGCGAATATCATGCACCGTTTGAAACTGCACCGAAATACCCGCTGCAGCAAGCGTATGGTACAGCTCCTTTACATCGTAATTAATAATTGTCGCCATTTCGAGGGCACGCCAAACACTTGTATCGACGTCTTCAACTTTTTTACTTGAGACAGTTTTTTGGTCAAGCGATACCCATAACTCACCCTCAATCAAGTCGAGTAAGACAGGGCCATCAATCGAAAGCGTCTCGGGCCAATCAACTTTCTCGAGACCCAGAATATCTACCTTCTTCTCCTCGATATCAATTACCTGGCCGTCAATTTTCATATGTTTCGGCAATCGAGCTATCAATGACTTAAATTCAAACTTATGTAAAACAGCAAGAATGTTATCGACGTTCGTGCGAGCAATATCGGTCTCAGTCCAATCAATTTTGATCGGTGCATCAGTAAAAATTTGAGCGAGTTTTTGGCTCAAATATGCCGAATCTTTTCCTTCCGTCAAATACTTCTGCCGAGCACCAGTTATTTCATCGACATGCTCATAGATACCATCAAGAGTTTGGTAGGTTGTGAGGAGATCTCTGGCGGCTTTTTCACCAATCATACGGACACCGGGGATATTGTCACTCGAATCCCCTACCAATGCCTTGTAATCAACAAACTGCGCCACTTTAATGCCATACTTTGCTTCAAATGCGGCATCATCATATTTCACGAGGTCAGTGCTACCCGTACGAGTAATATACACAGCGGTATTGTCGTTAATTAACTGCAACATGTCGTAGTCACCCGTAATGATACAGGTTTCAACACCTGCTTCTTTAGCTTCGACAGAGAATGTGCCCATGATGTCGTCAGCTTCATACTGATCGAGTTCATAGAGCGGCCAATTAAAGGCAGCGAGCACCTCTTTTAGGATCGGTAGTTGTGCGTAGAAATCATCTGGTGGCTTCGTACGGCCCGCTTTATAGCCGTCAAATATCTCGAGACGCTTCGCCGCACTCGTTCCTTTAATATCCCAGGCAATTGCAACGTAATCAGGTTCAATTTTTTTAATAATTTCAATCGCGATCGACGTGAACCCAAAGACACCACCAGTTGGCGTACCGTCGGGCAACGCAAGATTTGGCATTGCATAATAGCCTCGGTAAAATACGGACTTTCCATCGATTACTGCCAGCCGTTTCATATGATCTTATTATACCTTAGGATTCAATTTCTTGCTTGGCATCACGCTGACACATTCTTAGTCTGTTGATTCTTGTTTATATTCTAATAAATTAAGTGCCGATAGCCGCTCTCTAAATAGCCTGCCTCCCTCTTCGACTGAAACTCGTTGAGAGATACGCTCATTAAAACGAGTAAAGGCGCCCTTTACACGATTTGATTTTGTATCTAGCTCAAGAGCAATCTCGTCAGCAGAAAGACCGGAAAAGCGCAAAGTAAGTAGCTGAGCCATATCAAGCGAACGACGCTCGACTCTCTCGAGCTTTCCCTGAGCTTCAAGCAAGAAATCGACAGTCACCGGTATATGTCCTTGATGAAGAACAAGGTCATCAATAGGACCAACTAAGCCTGCGAGGTATCGCTTTCCAACCCAGTGAATCGATCGCTGCGCACCCTCAACGTTTACCGTTTCGACGCGCGTTTCGGAAGATCCAAACTCACCGTTTGTTTCGGCTATTTCCATAAGTACCTGTGCGGCAGACGAGAACGCATACTGTAACCGTTCGATCTGATCTTCCTTCGCTAGTTCAAGTGTAGATATACCCCGGGTAATTGATTCCTGAGATAAATTTGCGAGAGCCGCATACCCTAAATAGGCACTTCGGGCATAATCGGCAAGAGACGGTTCGCTCCGTTCACCATTATGCTGTGGATGTTGCTCAGAATAATTAGGCATTGTATTCTCGTTTAACTTTGGCCTTCATCATAGTTTGCCCCTGTTGATAAGGCAAGCATAGGCGTATAGAACCTAACTGTAGAGAGACTTAGGAGGAAGTTCCTCACTATCGGCATATGGTTCAATTTTCTCAGAATCAAAATAATGGTGAAGATGACCGCTTTTATAAACATGCTGTTTGAGATCATCTTTTGCTCTTTTAAGCATTTGGCTTACAGTGCTAGTTTTTACCCCCCGTTTTTCGGCAATGGCTGCTACGCCCATAGGTTCGTGACCATTGAGTCCAAAATGTAACACCATGAGCTCTTGCTTCTCTTCAGACAGTGTCCCGATTAGCTCACTTATATCCTCAGATTGATAGTGAAGCTCCATAGCACTCATAGGATCGACCGCATCGACATCAGCAATAAGATCGCCAAACTCAGCCTCTTGATCATCACCTAACTTTACATTTATTGAGGTAACGTTCTGCGACGAACGGACGAGCAAAGCAACCTTTTCGATGTTCACATCAATATCAGCTGCTATTTCTTCAAGTGTCGCATCGCGCCCTAATTCAGCCTGAAGCAACTGTCGTGATTTCACTATTTTCGCCAGAACTTCTTGAGAATGCACGGGAATACGAATTGTGCGAGCTTGATCGGCGATAGCTCTCGAAATCGACTGCTTTATCCACCATGAAACATAGGTAGATACCTTATTACCTTGCTGATAATCGAACTTCCGAATACCATGGATCAAGCCGATATTCCCTTCTTGAATGAGATCAAGAAAATCCAGTCCTCGTCCGACATGATGTTTTGCAATCGATACAACGAGCCTTAAGTTTGATTCAACCATTTTCTTAAACGCCCTCTCACCTTGTCTCTGGAGGGATAAAAGCTCGCGTTTTTCTTTTGGTGAAAGGGACGCCTCGTGTAGTTCGGCTCTCTCACCCGCAAAAAGCCCCGCTTCAATTTCCTGCGCCAAAGTAACCTCTTGTTCGGCAGTAAGGAGTGGACTTCGGCCTATGAGACGTAACCAATCTTTCACAGGATCAGAACTTGTAAGCCGTACTTGTCGTAATTGCTCCGATATATCTTCATCTCTTTCACTTGTGGTCCGCAAAATACCCTCTTCCAAAGGCGTGTCATCTTGTAGTTCGTCATCGATGAATGTATCAATCGCAAGAGGCGCAGTAACAACAGAAAGCATTGCTTGTCGCGCAAGTTTCTTTGATGGTACAGCTGTGACCGTAGGATTAAGAGCTTTTTCTAATTGTTGAAGGGCCTGATCAAGCTCAACAATCGCAATACTGTCGATAGTCTCTTTAGGGTAACCACAAAGATACAGGGCGACGGTCGATTGTACATCTTCACCTGACAGTTTAAATAGTAGATCACTTGCACGGCGCAGTTGTTCAGCTGGGTCACCTTCCCCAAAATGCATACTTAATCTTTTAAGCGTTAGGGGTGGAATTTGATCTGCTGATACTGATGCATCGGCGTCAAAAGCATACTCCGGGAACCAAAGTTCCATACTACGAGCAGCGTCTTGCGTTTCTACCCCACTACCCCTGTATTGCTCGGCGCTATCGGTCACACTACCATCCTACCTATGTTATCTATAAGATCACGCTCGAGTTGCTCTTTAGAAAGTTCCGGATTCTTTTCCTGGGCTTTTCGCAAAACATCATCAAGGGTCTTATACCCCATCGCTGCAGTACTCAACATTTTAATACCGACTAAAGCATGGGGTAAATCCTGCAGTTTCTGTAGGTCTGTTTTTACCAGCAAATTCTGAAGGTCTGCCATAGCGGCCCTTTGAGCTGGGGTATCTTGTCGATACTCCCCGGCTTCATCAAAGTGAAATCGTTGCCAAAGCGCTTGTGCGTTTTCAGTCGTTATACCGTATTCGGTGAGTACTTGAACCAATGAAACTTCTGTGTGGGCGAGCCACTCTTCTCGCGTCGGAATAGTCTCTTCTGTCGAGACGGGAGCTTCTTTCTTTACGAACTTTAATGCAGCAACTGGAGGTTTTGGCGTAGGCTTTAATACGATAGGTTCCACAAGCGGCGCGGTGATTGTATCCATACCTAACCCAGCCTCAGCATCGACAACTTGCGGTTCTCGCTGTTCGGGAGTGGCATCAGGCCGTGTCAGACGCTCTTCATCAATATCAAGAATTTGTTGCAAAGCAGTCATTGCATCAGAAATAATTGTTTCTGCCGGTTTTGCATTTCTTAATCTCTTTAATACAAAAGCCATAGTATTAATTGGTCGTTCTGCTGAGTCACCAGATGTCTTTTTATACCACGCACCCATCATATGTCGGAGTACGAGTTTTTGTGAAACGGAAAGGCCAAGTATCTCGTTATCAATCGTTTCGTAATACTGACTAATATACTGAATAAGTGCGTCTACTGATTCACGTTTTTGTTTATTCAACATTACTCCTGCAAGAGGGTTGAGGAATTCCTTCAAAGCAGATTGTAGCTGCCTATTAAGGTCGAGCCGTTCCGCCCATGCATTACCCACAGACAAGTAGGTGGGTTCAGGGATTTCAGGAGCGTCTTCGACTTCCGGCTGCGCTTCTTGATTAGGTGCCTGTGGAGTATCTTCACCCAACAATCGTGAAGCGATTATTCGGTGGCGAAATAGCTTATTGGCTTCATCTTGGGAATGAAGCTTTTTTATATTGTTAGAAAGTTGCCAAAAAGTAGTGTGGATGTTGGGAACTTTTTTGCCAAACATTTCTGCCATTTCCACTACGGAAGTATTCTTAAAGCGCGCTTCTAATAATGACCGTATATTGACCGATCGTAAGTTTATTTTAATTTCCCCTCGAAGCTCAAGTAGTCCATCAATAATTGCAGTGATGTCATTGGATGTTAATTCAAGGTCATCGATTGGGCCAACGATAGACTGAATATATTGCTTATCTCCCTGACTCACCGGTAGCACCTGCACATCAGCTTCTCCGGCTAGCTCTGTAACATCTTGATCGGTGCCAGTCGATAGTTCTTCAGTTTCAGCAGCCACTTCAACTGTAAGGGTAGGTTCAATTTGTTGATCGGTGGAATTAGTAAGAGGCTCAGTAGCGTGTCCCTGCTCTCCTCTGGCTGTAGCTAAAAGCTCACTTATCAGCTGTGCGGTACCGACTGTTTTTTTACCTATTTTTTTTATTTCTTTAGGGCTAAGTGTCTCAAACTTCGTTCGTGCACCTTCGATAAGTTGCTGTGTTGCATCAGTAGAAAGATCGAGTGTTACCGCAAGTTGATTTAAGGAGGCGAGAATGTTCGCACGACGCGCTCCGACCACCCCACCTTGGGCTAATACTTTTTCATCTTCACGCAAAAAATTGAGATCTTCACTCATACACATCACATCCTGGTTACTTTGTGTAATCATAGCTGGAAAGCGTTTTGGAACGCAAGCATAAGCACCCAATCTGGTAGTATAGAGGTATGACCCATTACCCAAACCTGAAAATTATTGCACTTGTTGGCATGACCGGATCTGGAAAATCAACTGTCGTTGAGCACTTTACAGAAAAAGGCTTCCCTAAGATATACCTCGGCGGTTTTGCCTATGAAATGATGGCCGAACGTGGCATCGAAAAAGGTGAAGAAAACGAAAAGAAATTCCGTACCGATATTCGTGCCGAACAAGGCGAAGATGTCTACGCGAAACGAGCTATTGATCAAGTTACGCACTTAGTTGAAGCTGGTCAGCACCGCATTATCATTGACGGCATCTACAGCTGGAGTGAATACAAGACATTAAAGCACGCATTTCCTGGCGAAATGACTACTGTTGCTGTTGTTGCACCGAAGCACAAACGGTATCACTGGCTTGCTCATCGAGAAGACCGTCCGCAAACTGAAGAAGTTTCAAGTATTCGCGATTATAACGAAATTGAAAATATACAAAAAGCCGGCCCCATCGCTGCAGCCGACTTCTTTGTCATGAATAATGGCTCATTCGAGCATCTTTACGAACAGCTCGATGATATTGCTCAACACCTAGAGTTCTAGGTTCTTTTGGAAATGTTGGTAATCGGTGCGTCCTGATTCCGGCAACCAATCACCACCCCATTCCCAGCCACGGTCTTTCATGAATATAACGAGCTCATGGTCGGGGGTAAGGACGCCCGGTTGAGAAGGGTCGTAAACGGCACCGTCGGGACTCGCCGATACCGATCCATCTTCAAAGTGTCGAATGTAAGGATTAAGTCTGGTGTTTACATCAAGTGCAAGACCGCGTCCATGTAGTGATGGACGATCAGTTCCCTTGATAAGACGATAGTTAAATCCAGAACTGGTGTTAGCAGCAATTAATTTGTCATCATCCCAGGCATAGTCAGGATCGCTGCTGCGAACGACGTTTTCGATAGGAAAGCCAAGCTCAAAGGCTTTTGCGAAAAACAACTTCACGTCTTCGTAGACCGCTCGATTTACCTCAATTGTCCCCTGCCGTACCTCACCATTAAAGTCGAGATATTCCACTTCAAGTGGAGTGATTTGCCAGGCTATTTCTGGCGGCGTGGGACGTTCTGGATTAGAAGCAACAGGGTTATCGAAGTGTTCAGAACGCACGACAACAAGGTCACGAACGTTATCTTCTCTACCCTTAGCTGCTCGGGTGTGTGAGCCGTATCCCGACTCCATTGACGCAGTATCGGTTGTATCGAGGAAAATCTGTCGCTCTTCAAGTCCGAGATCAATAAACGCGTCGTAAACGGCCTTGGGCATATCAATGCCAAAAGTATAGGTCTGTGCTCCTTTGTCTTCGACAACACCAACGAATAGATTTCCTTCATAAGGAACTGGTTTTTCCAACGTGTCGTCTGGGGTGTAGTCAACGAAGCTGAGGGTTTCAGCGTGTCCCCCAGGAGTAACGTAGACGTCCAACGTCGAGAGGTCGACATCAAGGAGAGCAAGCTCTTTATACATATCCTCAAACTGTCCATAAGCAGGACCCCGCCAAGCAAAGTGGAGCATCATATATATGCGTCCTTTTGGCGTTTCGGCAGACATAACAGCAATCGGACAGTCAGCTGGTCGAACAGCCATGACAACGTCGGGATTATAGGTATAGATGAAGTCACCTCGCTCTTTGAGCTTCACCGGCTCACCGCCTTTATACGCCGAATCATCTTCGTCGACGTTTACCACCGAAAGTGGTGATTCAAAATAAGTACGTTCTGGGTTAAGTACCCGCACCGTTGAAGGATCAACTCCGAGCGAATCAAAATAAGCATTCATATTAGCCACTGCATCGTCATATCGTTCTTGGTCAGTAAGATGACGAGGTCCATACGGAACTTTCCCGTCAGCCAGCCGAACAGGACTCATGTTACCCGCCTGGACAACGCGATCAACCTGATATGGTATAGGTCGACGAGGATCGCCAGCGCTATTCAGTGACATTGTCACCGAGAAAGAACGCTCAGAATCGTTTAGGTACCAAGACGCCCGATTCAAGGTATCGATACGATCGTAGCGATTGGTGAATTCGGGCGTCTGGGGAAATTCTGACATGGGGTTTTCTTACTAGCTAAGGTATTCGTGAAGCTTCTTTGAGTCTTTGTGCTTGCGAAGTTTCGCAAGTGCCTTGGCCTCGATTTGGCGAATACGTTCACGGGTGACCGCAAATTCCTGCCCTACTTCTTCGAGAGTGTGGCTCTTGCCATTCTCAAGTCCGAAACGCATCTTAATAATCTTTTGTTCACGATCTGAAAGTGTTGAAAGGATCGCTTGAACCTGTTCCTTCAAAAGCTGTGAAGCCGCTGACTCTTCAGGGGTAACACCTTCTTCGTCTTCGATGAAATCACGAAGAACTGAGTCCTCGTCATCACCATCACGACCAACACCCGCATCGAGTGAGGTAATGTCTTGCTTGATCTTCATGACGTATTCAACTTTTTCAGGTTCCATCTCGAGCTCTTTCGCAAGCTCTTCGATACTTGGTTCACGGTTAAGTTCTTGTGTCATGCGACGTTGTGTCCGAAGCAATTTGTTAATTGTTTCTACCATGTGAACAGGGATACGAATAGTTCGCGCCTGATCGGCAATTGCACGAGTAATCGCCTGACGGATCCACCATGTTGCATAGGTTGAAAACTTAAATCCTTTATCTGGGTCAAACTTTTCAACAGCACGCAGAAGTCCAGTGTTACCTTCTTGGATAAGGTCAAGGAAGTCGAGTCCACGGCCACTATAGCGCTTTGCAATCGAGACGACTAGACGCATGTTCGCTTCAGCCATCTTGTCCTTTGCCTTTTTGTCACCAGCAACTACCTTTTGAGCAAGTGCGAGTTCTTCTTCAGCGTTTAAGAGAGGGATCTTACCAATTTCACGGAGATAGAGACGGACACTGTCGTCGCTTGCATCATCAAAGTACTGCTCTTGGCTTAAGAGATCTTCGTCGTTATCGACTTCTTCTTCGAGGTCTTCAAGTGCTGGCTCGTCAATATCAGTTAAAAGTGGGTCAGCAGCGGGCGCGGCAGGAGCATCAATGATAACTTCATCTTCAATTGGTTCTTCGTTCTTTTTACTTTTGGGCACGGGGTATCTCCTTGATAAGTTCGTTAAGTTGCTGCCTAATCGTGCGAGCTTTTTCATCATCATCTGCCGTTTCGGCCAGACGTAACTCGTCGGTTAATTGCTGTTTTTTGGTTTGCTTGTGTTCGGTTATGAGTTGGCGGATCAGACGGGCGGTCTCGAAGTAACGGTCTTCGTCACTCCACTGCCCATAACGTGCATCGGCCTTTAATAATACTATTTTCACATAGGTGTCGATATTTTGCAAGTCGGCCGGAACTTCAATGATCGGTTCCTGATGAGATTTTAGGTACTTAAGTAGCTGCTTTCGCTCATCGGTAACGACCATATCCTCAGTAACATCGGCAAGAAGACCTCTCACTGCTGGATCGATAATTGCGACTGCGACAAGATTGTCTTGATTACTAGTTGCTTCAGGACTAACAGGCGCAACAGTATGAGCCACCTTTTTAAGAGGCCTCTCTTCTTCAATAATTACCCCAGCAAGCTTCTCTTTTAATGTTTCAATTGATGAATCGGTATAAGTAGCAATTTTTTGAACATAATGTTCTTGTTCAACCCCGTCCTGTAGCGAGCGGACGACCGTTAAGGCGGCGGTCGTAAAGTTACGCTTCCCTATCGCAGAAGATAAATCTTCGCGCTGTGAATATTGTTTGAGAATCCAATCAACAATCGGCTCTGCTTGATCAATTGCCTGCTGCCAGAGCGCAGGGTCTTTTTGAATCACTTCATCGGGGTCTTTAAACTCTTTTGGCAGGCTGACAATCGTCAGATCGATCCCCACCGTTTGCGCAATGGGAATTGATCGCTCAGTTGCTGCCAATCCTGCTGCATCTCCATCGAAAGCGAGTCGTGCATACGGACTGAGTCGTACGAGAGCTTTTAAGTGGTGTTCGGTCATTGCAGTACCTGCCGTTGCAACAACTTGTGTGATACCCGCTTGATGGCTACTCACCACATCGAGGTTACCTTCCACAATAACGGTATAGTCATTCTTACGAATTGATTCTTTTGCCTGACTGAGTCCAAAGACATGACGACCCTTGTCGTAGAGCATTGTCTGCGGAGTATTAAGGTATTTTGGTGCATTAGGTTCGTCAGCGATAATTCGTGCCGTAAACCCAATCACTTGCCCGGAACCATCCATGAGTGGCACCATCATTCGACCACGGAAAAGATCACCACCAAAACGGTTTGTTAATCCGGCCTGCGACAACTCCTGATTACTAAAGCCTTTTTTTGCGAGAAAAGTCACTAAGGCATCACCTGACGAGGGTGCATACCCAATACGAAACGATTGAACAATTTCTTTACTTAATTTTCGCTTTTTAAACACGTACTCAACCGCATGCTCATTTTTTACGAGACTTTGCTGATAATACTGTGTCGCTAATTCATGGGCTTCGAGTAATCGACGTTTGCGTTGCGCAATTTCCTGGGAACCTTTTGAGGTATAGGCCGAAAGATCAACACCAACACGAGGCGCAAGTAATTCAAGAGCTTCACGAAAATCAATTCCCTCAACTTCCATGACGAAGCTAAAGACATCGCCACCCTTATTTGAAGAGAAGTCGTGCCAAATATTTTTGTCGGGACTCACGTAGAAACTTGGTGTTCTTTCCCCCGTAAAAGGACTCAGGCCCTTAAAGTTTCGACCGGAACGCTTAAGCTGGACATACTCACCCACAACATCTTCGATGTTCAGTCGAGCTCTGATCTCCTCTTTCGCGTCTTGCATACCACCAGTATACCACCCTTTACCTCTGTTACTGTTTGTGGTTAAATTGGGCATATGTATCCTAACGATCAACAGCAACCACCCTATCAGCCACAACCAACGACACCGGTTGACTATTTAAATCAAATCGCGCCACAACCAGCGAAGAAAAGCCCTTTTAACGGTCTTATCTTGAAGTTAGCGATTATTGGTGGTGCTTTGATACTCGTCGTTATCATTCTGGCCGTTACCGTTAACTCTATCGCAAGCTCACAACGCACCCCTGTTGAAACCCTCGCAAGTCGTCTCACGGCTACCGAAGAAATTGCCGACGATGCACAACCGAAACTAAAGAGCAGCCAACTTAGAAGCCTCAATAGCAACTTGAGTATCTATTTCACTAACACCAACCGTGATATTACCGAGCCTTTGACGAATCTAAAAATGAAAGCTGCAGATATAGACAAAACAATCATCGCTAAAGAGACGGCCACTGCAACGGGCATCACTGATCGACTTGAAGACGCTCGTTTAAATGTTGATTTCGACCGAACCTATGCACGAGAAATGGCGTACCAGCTTGATACGCTTTTGAATGCGATGCAACAGGTGTCTCGCACTACGCAAAGTACTTCTATGAAAAGTTTTGTTGCCGGTGCATACAAGAACCTAAAGCCGACACAAGAGGCCTTTGCAGCCTATAACGAAGCGACTAACTAGTCTTCAGTGACGAGTCGATAGCTAAGTCGAATAAGATCTTTGATCTCATCTTCAGTTAACTGACCTGAACAAATAATTGTATTCCAGTGTTTTTTATTCAAGTGATACCCAGGCAAGACAGACTCATATTTTTCACGCAAATTCTTTGCAAGTAATGGGTCGCACTTTAAGCTGATCCGAAGAGGGTTACTGCCATCATCAATTAAGGCAAATAGCTTTCCATCGTTCGCTGCTTTATCCCCTACTTTATACACAGAGGTTCCTTCACCAAAAGGAAAATCGAGCCATGTGTTTGGGTAGGTGAGGAGATATTCGTCAAAATCTTTGTGTGTCATTATTTCACTCTCTTCAGGTAATATTGCAGTTCTTCGATGCTTCCACGAATATCACTAATCGCTCGGTGAACTTCTGGTTTCGCAAACTTCTTTTTAAACTTACCTTCGAATACGACTTTCCATGCCGTCACGTCAAGCATACGGTAATGAAGTCGTTCGTCGAGTCGCTTCCATTCATTCTTGATAAATCCACGGTCGATGTGAATTGAGTTGCCTGCAAGCAGGACGGGCTCATTCGCCGGGAAATGTTCGTCCACAAATGCAAGAAGTTCGTTTTCGATCGTCCGACCAGAACGACCCTGTTCATCATTTTGCTTGATCAGCTGATCGCGAACGTTCGCATGTTTATTGAAGAATTCAGCTGCGGGCCCCTTCAACATACGTCGTTCAACGAGTCGCGGTCCAACCTTAACGACTCCCTCATATTGAGCGATTTCGTTAAAATCCCAGTCGGTGACCAGTGCCGCTACTTCTAAAATGCGATCTTCGACTGGATCAAGTCCGGTCATTTCAAGGTCAATCCAGAGAATACGGCTTACTTTTTTGTTCGCAAGCTTTTTATCCATAAACCCTATTATACAACATCTACCTCTGATTCGCCTCGAGAATCGTTAGTAGAGGAACTATTCCTTTTTCTTATCAAGTTTTGTCAGTCCAAGCGCGTGAAAAATGAAGTAGACAACGAGCGCGATAACAACGAAGTTAATAAAGTCGTTGAGGAAGGTTCCGTAGTAGATAACCGCTGGGTCACCATCAACCTTACCAATCGTCCACGAAAGCCCTTTAAGTCCGTCGTTAGAACCAAGGAGAAGACCAACTGGTGGCATAATGACGTTATCAATTAATGACTTCACAAGAATACTGACTGCACCACCCAAAAGTAGACCGACCGCCAACCCGACAACACCTTGGGTGCGAATAAAGTCGAGAAATCCTCTTACTTGGCTCCCCCCTAGCGTGACAACACCAGTGGCAACATCTTTCACGTGGTCAGGTTTTGCGGATACGGTTTTTTTGGTCGTTTTCTTTGCTTCTGCCATAACTGACTCCTTGTGGTTTTATAGTTCCTATTATAAATCATGGAAGGGATCTGGAGGAATATGACGGGTGCGGCGGGGTGGCGATCGCTCGCCACCCCAGCCGTGTCGCTCAGGGCTTGCGATAGATTCGCTTCTCGGTCGTCGCGTGTGCCTGACCGTGAGAGCCACTGATGGTGATCGGTTTTCCCACCATCTCGTGAGTGAGCCTACCTTTCAGGGTGAGGTCGTTGACAGCACTCATTACTGTCTCTTCGATCCGCGGACTTTTTGTGGTGATTCCGAGGGCCTCACAGACGTGGAGCTCGATGTCACGGTTCTCGATGAGCAGGCCATCTTCACCCTTGCTCTCGACGAGTTCCAGGAAGGACTCCTGGATCGTTGTCTTGCTGAGCGGGATTGTTGCATCCATGTTTCTTCCTCCAGATTGTCGATGTGTACTGCATTGGAACAAAAACACCGAGGTTTCCCTCGGTGACTATTTCTTCTAAGCGTAACTTCTAGGAAATACTCGTCGAGGGTGCCTCGAACAACATTGCAACCATGAGCCGACAGTGTTGTGAGTAAATCTTCATACGGTATTCCTGGATGTTATCTTACACCCGTTTTTGGTACGGTGCAACTACATATGTTCTGGAGCTTGAATGCCCAGAAGTGTCAGTCCGTTCTTGAGAATTCCAGCGTAAGCTTTTGTCAGTTCAAGGCGAAGTGCTTCTCGCTCGTCCTCAATAATGCGACTATTCTCGTAAAAACGATTAAACGTTTGAGCGAGTTCATAAAGATATGTACAAATGATGTGCGGCAAGAGCTGAAGCGTCGCCTGCTCGACAACGTCAGTAAATTCAGTCATCTTTACAAGCAGTGAACGTTCATTATCATCAAGCTGCCAATCGTCTAAATCAATACCAATAAAGGTACCTTTAGAAAGAATCGAACGCGCTCGTGCATGAGCATACTGAAGATAAGGGCCGCTATTACCTTGCAAGGCAACCGATTCGCGAGGATCAAAGATCACGTCTGCACCAACCCTATTTTTCAAGAAAGCATACTTGATCGCACCTAAAACCGGTCCATCATCACGGTTACCCTGTGCTTTTTCGTTCTCCTCGGCAGCAATTTCAAGGACATCAACTGCCTTTAAGAAGTTACCTTTTCGGCTACTCATCTTTACACCACCCGCAAGCTTCACGTTTCCATGAGTGACGTGTCGGGTTCGTTCAGAAAGTTCTGGTTTAAATTGTTCGATACTCTTCAACACTACCTTCATATATTCGGTAATGTCATTTCCTGTAATAATGACCGACTCATCAAAATGATAATCGTCCCACTTCTTAATGCTCAAACCAACGTCTTTTGCTTCGTATGTCGGTAGTCCTTGTTTATTCACAAAAACGCGAGTATGAAGACCGTAAGCATCTCCATCAAAAATGATTGCGCCGTCACTCTCTTTATATACGCCTTTTTCTTTTTGTTCTAAGACAGTTTGTAATCCAAGAGGAGCTGTTTCGCTTTCAGGATAATACTTCTCGAACTTAGTCCCGATCCGTGCATAGAACGCGTTGAAATAATCATAGCTCCATTCACGACATGTCCAGTAGAGCTGCGCAAAAGCCGATTCGTGATCATTGTCAGTAAAGAGCTGGTAGACCCTTTTATTGAGTACCGTAATGGCCTCTTTTGCGATCTCGTCGTCTTCATACGCACGAGTTCCTTCAACGTAACATCCTGCCATCCATTCGGAACGTTGGCTTTCGGGAATACCTGACAAAGCGTCTGGATTTTCACCACCAAGCTTCTGCATAATCGCCCACATAGTCTTCGCTACGTGAAGCCCTACGTCTCCCCCGAAGTTTACTCGGTGGACTGTTCCGCCGGCTTGTTCAATAAGATTAGACATCGCATCACCGACAACACTCGTATAAAAATGTCCTGCATGGAGAACTTTAAACGGGTTTGGGTCAGAATATTCCGTCACCACTACTTTATCTTTATAGAGATCCGACTTTCCATAATCAGCTGACGTCATCAACGGGAGCTGAGCAAGCAACATCGTGCTTGAAAGCTTCACGTTAATAAATCCAGGTCCAGCAATAGTAACCTCAGCAAATTCATCTGTTTGACGGAGTGCTTCTGCGATTTGTTCCGCAATTTCACGAGGGTTCTTCCCCACACGGCCAGCGAGCTGTAGTGCGATATTGGTCGCGTAGTCACCAAAAGCCGGCTCAGGTCGAGTGACCTTAACCTCGGTATCGATTTTATATAGATCACGAATGATCTGCCGTACAGTTGTTTCCATTGCTCACTATTATAACAGAGGCGAGCTAGGCTGCGGCTTTTGCGGCTTTTATCAGACTAACAAAGAGTGCATGTGGACGATAAGGACGGCTCTTAAACTCTGGGTGTGCCTGAGTTGCAGCGAAATATGGGTGATCTTTTGCCTCGATATATTCGACAAGTTTACCGTCGGGAGATTTTCCAGAAATGACGAGTCCACCCTTTTCGATATCAGCAATATAAGCCTGATTCACTTCATAACGATGGCGGTGGCGTTCAATAACATCAGTTGCTCCATAGGCACTTGCTACCGCTGATCCAGCCACTAGTTCTGCAGGATAGTCGCCAAGACGAAGTGTTCCGCCGGTTGATTCTTTGCCTTGCTGTCCTTCCATAATATAAACAACGTCGTGCTTTGTATCAGGGTCAAATTCGGTACTATTTGCGTCTTCTAACCCAGCCCGACGAGCGGCTGCAATAACGGCAATTTGTAGCCCTAGACAAAGTCCAAGATATGGCTTCTTTTGTTCAAGCGCGTAGTCGGCAGCACGGATCTTTCCTTCAATCCCACGGCTCCCAAAGCCACCAGGAACTAAGAGTGCGTCAACCGTCTTGAAATCACTTTCTTCGGCTTCTTCGGCATTAATCCATGTCAGATCAAGGGTTACCTTTTCTTGCCACGCAGCAGCCTTTAGCGCTTCGATAACGGAAATATAAGTATCTTCGTTATCAAGATACTTTGCCACCATACCAATTTTGACTTTTTTGTCGTAGGTTGCTTCCTGCGCTTCAGCAAGTTCTCGCCACTTCCCTAAGTCTGCAGGTGTATCGTTTCCCGTGAATCGTTCGAGAACGCCACCAATACCACTCGCACTAATAGTAAGCGGTACTTCATAAACAGTCTTCGCATTTGGTAACAAGATAACTGCATCTTCAGGCACACCACTAAAGCGAGCGATTTTTGCTGCAATATCACCAGGTGCTGGCTCTTCCGTCCGAACCACCACACAGTCTGGAACAATTCCAAAACCGCGAAGTTCATTAAGGGCGTTCTGTGCAGGTTTTGATTTAAATTCTTTACTTGTTTGAATAAAGGGAACGTATACGACGTGAATATAGAAACAGTTCTCACGACCAACACGAGAGGCAAAGTCACGAATCGCTTCAATAAAGCTCAGTCCTTCATAATCCCCAACCGTCCCTCCAACTTCAACAATGTGCACATCTGAACCTTCGGCCGCTTCTGCGATTGCGTCTTTAATTGCGCCGGTCAGATGCGGAACAAGTTGCACGGTTTGACCGTGAAATTTTCCCGCTCGCTCATCAGCGATGAGTTGACTTAACAATTTTCCTGAAAGGGTGGCATTTTTTTGTGTTAATTCCAAATCCAAAAAACGCTCATAATGACCAAGGTCGAGATCTGTTTCGGCACCGTCTTTGGTGACAAAACACTCGCCATGTTCTTTTGGATTTAAAAGACCCGCATCAACATTTAGATACGGATCACATTTTTGAATCGAGACATTACTGCCTTTAGATTGTAAGATTGCCCCAATACTAGCTGCGGTAATACCCTTACCGACACCAGAAAGCACTCCCCCAGTTACAAAGATATATTTTTGTTTTTCCCCCATGTGTGTCTGCACCTCCATGGGATTTCATTGTACCACCAAGTTATGCAAAAGCGCTACATAGATGGTGTTGTATTATTATCACTACACTAGATATAGCGTTTATGAGATCAGTTGTTGCGCGTCTGTACCTTGTGGGTAGTGGCGAAGTGGTGCACTATCCATCTCCCAATCAAGCTGTACTGGTGCAAGAATTTGCCACGAACGAATAATCTCAGGGCTGGTGGTGAATATATACTTTCGCCCTTGAATTGCTTCAACGAGCACTCTCTCGTAAGCATCAGGAAGACTCACGTTATCTGGTCCCACTTTTCCTTCTTCAAACACATCGCTTGTTCCATCCTTGTAGTGGATCGTAATAGCGGTCTTTTTCTCATTCAAGCGTTTGCCTGTTGTTAGACGAAGGGGAACATTTTGCCAACCAGGAGCATCACTGAAGAGCTCAACACTTGCAAATGTCTCTGTCTGACTGCCAGGATTGGCTACTTCTCCATCGTATCCTTCGTATTGCGCACGAATCGCCTTTACAGGTTCGGCAGGTTGTAATGCCTGGAGCGCATCCAAACGACGAGAAGGAAGAATCTCTAGATCAAAATCACCCGATGCATCCAAGAGTACCAATGACAGTAATTGCATTAAGTGTCCTTGTAGAATGTCGCGTAGTGCTCCGGTCTGTTCGTAAAATGCAGCGCGATCCTCTACTCCAAGTAGTTCCGAAGCGACAATCTCAATAGAAGCGACCTTTTTGTTATTCCAATCACGATGATGCTGTTCAGCAGAGACATGCATACGAATAATCTCAGCCGCAACTTCTTTTGCCATGTAGTGGTCGATTCGGTAGATTTGATCTTCCGTAAAATAACGCATCGTCCTTTTAATAAAATCCCGTGCTGATTGCAGGTCAAAGCCAAATGGTTTCTCGAACATAATCTTTACATTCGGCGTATTAAGTCCTGCTTCACCTAAGAAATCGACGATATCAGCTGCAGCGCTTGGTGGCACAGAAAGATAGATCACCGCTTGCTCGTCACTTTGAAGATCAACAGACTCTTTCAATCCGATGTAGTCACTTGGCGTTGCAAGATCCATCGTATGAACTGTTGTACGCTCCGCAAGTAGATCGCTTTGCGTTGACTCTTGAATGAGCTCAGGTACATTCACTTCACGTCGAGACACACCGATAATAGAGAGAGGCTCGCAGTCCCCGCCCTTTACAATCTGATTAAGTACCGGCAACAGTTTGCGACGGCTTAAATCACCCGTAATTCCAAAAATAATCAGTTTTGTCTTCATATATCTAGTATACACGTTCTCTATTAATACTATATAAAATATAGCAATTTAGCCAAGGAATTCTTTTGGCACTGGATCACCGAAGCGAACTTCTTTTGTATCAATGATGCCCCGGTTGGTCATATGAGGAAAATCACGTTGGTAGACTATATCTACCGAACCAAAAGCTGCATCCTTCCAATCAAACCCAAGCGTATCTGCAACACTTTTAACGATCGACTCAGAAGGAGCCTCGATCTCAATATACGGCTTAATCCATGGCCATTCATCAATGACTACTTCGGCGCCCTCCAGGTTCCAAGTTTCTCGCCTGTTTTCTTGAAGAGTAATATACTTCCAGCCAGCTTCGGCAAAAATTGTCACAGCTGTATCGAAATCGCCTACGGTCGTTTCGATTTCTTTTGTACTATCAATAGTCGTTGCTTCGACATCGAACATGCGTCGCTTAAACGTCAGTGTCGTCTTATCTCCTTCATTGCGGATACGAATAAATGAGTTGTCCTTTACATGATGAGGTTCTTCGATAAGCGCTCGCTTCATAAGACGCATGGGGTGCACAAGTGTCGCACCCGCTGTTTCAAGACGTTGACGAATATCATCAACGACAACGTCAAGAAACATCGCCTCAATTTCTGATTTCATAGCAAACCTTTTGGTTACAGACTTCTATTTTAGAATGCTCGTATCTGGATCGTTTTCGTCACGATCTGCGCTCGGACTTTGTCCAGCAACAGGGGCAGTTCCATTCACTTCGTAGCTAGTGTTGGTTGCTTCAAAGAAGTTTACCAATTGAAGCGTATCATTAGCCGCTGACATCCATTTTGCTGGGTTAGAAACCTTGTAGTGTGCTTCAAAGCCAAGCTCTTCAAGTCGACGGTCGGCCAGATACTTCACGTACTGGTTGATGTAGTCACTATTTAGTCCAAGAATACCGTTTGGCAGCAAGTCTTTGTTGTAAGCTTCTTCCATCTCAACACCATCAAGAATCATTTGCTTGATCTCGTCGGCAAATTCTTCAGTTTGGAGATCTTCGTTTTCCTCAAGAACAGTCAGGATCAAGTTGATACCAAACTTTAGGTGAAGACTTTCATCGCGCACTACCCAGTCCATGAGGCTGGCAAAGTTACGGAGAAGGTTTCGCTGACGGAAACTCAACGCAACCATGAAGCCGCTGTAGAACCAAATACCTTCAAGGATGATGATATACGCAATCAAGTTACGGATAAAGTCTTTCTTTCCTTCGGTTGTCGTAATATCGAGTGTCTCTTCGGTCATTCGCTTGATGAACTTTGTCTCAAACGCTTCTTTACGTGCCATTGAAGGAGTATCAACGTGAGCTGCATAGGCTTCTTCACGATCGATTGGGAAAGTTTCAAGAACATACTCGAAACTCATACAGTGATTTGCTTCTTCCCACATCTGCTTTGCAAGATAAAGGTGTGCTTCAGCTGCATTTACATAAGGGTAAACACCAAACGCGAGTGCTTTGTTCACCAAAAGTTCATTTGGGTTAAAGTAGCTCATCAAGAAAGTCACCGCGTGACGCTCTTCTTCGCTCATCTTCTTCCAGTCAGCAAGATCCTGACCCAGTTGGATTTCGTTCGGGAACCATGTATTTGCAACTGCTTGCTCGTACAGGTCCATCGCCCATTTATATTTTACTGGCTTCAAAAGAAGTCCGTCTTGAATACCTGTTCCTAAAATTCCTGCCATAATACCTCCTAGTTTAGCTCTACCGTTTGAGAGAGAGCAAGCGTAGCCAGTATCTCTTCGTCAAATAACGTTGGGTGTGCTTCGTGTTCAAATGTTTCTTCGCTAAATAATTGTTCGCCAAATGCCATGACGATTACCCTACTGGCAACCTTCACACATCGTGAGATCTGCTGGATCAAGTGGTGCTGCGGCAAAGCCACGAGCTGCTGCGTCATCGTTAGCCATTGACTGAGCATTCGCCATCGCTGCGTCGATAGCGGCTAATTTTTCTTCGAGTGACATGTTGTCGTTGATGATTGTTGATGCGTTCATTGCTGAATTCCCCTTATACCCTATTTATTATGTTCTTTTTAGCTTTGATTTTTCTTATGGACTAGTTGCTATCAACCATACCTACACCCCTACTTCTTGCTTCTTTGCGAAACCGAATCCGACTTTTCTTGGTCCACCCATACTTTCGGACTTGTTTACCTTAACGGTACTTTGTTCTGCAGTGTGTCGTGGTTTTACATGTAGGTAGTAAGTAGTCTTGAGTCCACGCTTCCATGCTTCGAGGTAGATCTTCTCATACTCATCGATGTCTCGTGTGTCGAGGTACATATTGCGGCTAATTGCCTGGTCGACCCACTTTTGTGCGCGTGCTGATACTTCGATAAAAGCGTACGGAGAAAGCTGGAAGCTTGTCTTGTATACATCCTTAAGGTGTTGTGGGATCAAATCGATCGTCTGTACATCACCTTGGTTACGAAGTACGTCATCTTTAACGTCATCCCAGATGTTCAGTGCCTTAAGGTCGTGAACAAGATTAGTATTCACTTCAAGGAACTTACCGTTTAATGTTGCACGAGAGAAAATCTGTGCAAACTGAGGGTCAATACCAGGAGTTGTTCCTGAAACGTGTGCATTATTCGCAGTTGGCGCAATTGCCATCAAAGTCGCGTTGCGCATTCCCTTTTTGACCTTAGCTCGGAGCTTTTCCCAGTCAAGCTTGTGTGTGCGAGAGATAGCAACCTTTACCTTGCGGTCCTTTTCAAGGATGTCGAGCGTGTCGATTGGAAGCATGCCCTTACTCCAACCGCTGCCCTTGTAGTTAGGGTAGTTACCGCGCTCTTTTGCAAGGTTCGCACTTTCGTCAATCGCGTGGTAGCTAATGAATTCAAGAAGCTGGTCAATAAGATCGTAAGCCTCTTTACTTTCGTAGCTGTACCCAAGCTTTTCGATAACATCAGTAAAGCCCATGACACCAAGGCCAACAGCACGGTTCTGGATGTTTGAATGCATTGCTTGCTCGATTGGCGTGTTTGTAAGATCAACCAAGTTATCGAGTTGACGAATTGAAATACGAGTTGCACGTTCAAGGCGATCCCAATCCCAAGTCTTACTTTCTGCATCAAGGTGAACAGAGAGGTTAATACTTGAAAGGTTACACACTGCTGTGTTGTCTTTATCTTGTGGCAAAGTAATCTCAGTACAGAGGTTCGAGTGGTGAATTGTTCCCGTATTGTTGTTCAACGCACGAACATTCATTGTATCTTTCCAGGTGAGCCACGGGTGGCTCGTTGCCTGAAGCGTCGTAAGAATTTGGCGATATTGTTGCTTCGCAGGAATTTTACGGAAATCACGTAATTCACCAGCTTCGGCTTTTTTCACATACTCTTTGTAGCGTCGGCTGAAAGCATCACCATATAGTTCGATCAAGTCAGCTGTCTCGGCTGGATCGAAAAGGTACCAGTCATCGTTCTTTTCAACACGGCGCATAAACTCATCACTTAGAATGACTGCCGTATTCGCAATACGAGTACGGAGGTATGGGTCACCAGAGTTTTGCTTAAGGTCGAGGAATTCTGGGAAGTTAAGGTGCCAGTTTTCCATAAAGATCGCTGCAGCACCTTGTTTTTTACCCTTACGACTGACGGCGAAGAGTGCGGTGTCGAGCATTTTAATGAATGGAATTGGTCCCGTTGATTCAGTGTTGGTTGTCTTGACTGGACTTCCAGCAGCACGAAGCTTTGTTACACCAATACCAATACCACCGGTTCCCTTAGCAATCCACATAGTATCGCGGACACCGCGGGCAATTGCATCCATATCATCTTCAATATCGAACAAGAAACAGTTTGAAAGTTGCGGGAATGAACCACCGGCGTTGATACGAGTTGACCCGGCTGGGTTTGCGTCGAGCTTGCTAATGTATTCATAGAACTCAAGTGCAACAGCTGTCGGGTCCTTTTCAAGAAGGCTCAGTCCCATCGCAATTCGCATAGCAGTAAATTGAGGCACTTCGATTGAAACACCACTGTTGTGTCGAAGACTATAGCGGTTACGGCTCGTAATAACTCCGAGGTAACGCATAAGGCGGTCACGGCTTGGTTCAAGTGCTTCGGCGATCCTCTTTAGATCAAACGTTTCACCGTTCATACGAGCATCGAGAAGTCCGTCTTTAATCCCCTGCTTCAAGAACTGAGGAAACTTCTTTGCGTGAAGTTTTTTCAACTCAGCTTCATTAGCGAAATCACCAAGCGTGTTCTTGTACATGTTCTTCAATAGTAAGCGAGCGGCGATGACGTCAAAGTCAGGATCGTCTTTTACATTTTGAAGTGCAGTATTAATAACCGCTTCGTCAAGTTGTTCGGTAGTAATACCGTCAAATAATGTTAACTGTAGCTCTGATGCAACCTGAACGACCTTGCTGATCTGATCTGGAAGTCCCTCACTGGCCTCGACTAGCGCAAGATTAATCTTGTTCGCGTCAAATGATTCGCGGGTGCCATCGCGTTTCACTACTGTAATTGCGCTCATTTCCTTATTCCCCTACTACACATTGAATGTTATTTTTTTGTTGTACACATCACCTCCCCAGATGCCCCGTTTTAAGGGGTGCAAGAAAAACACCGGTGTAGCGGCCGACTGTTATAACTTGCTAAATGTGTGTTTTGATGTCAGTACTACATATGTAGTGCTTAACGTTAACTATATGCCCCTACATATGGTTTTTCAAGCATTTTTATATGTTTTTTTGACCACACGATCGTGCTTATGGTGATTACCCCTTATAAATAGAAAATAGTGTCATGTTTTTAATTTACAACGCTATATATGGTGTTATCTATTGCTTTTTTCAACTTTTACTTTTGCAAATCAAAATATCGGCAATGTACAGCTAGTTTTGATTGTAATTCTTTTTATACTATCGTCTTTGTCAGTAGCAGAGGGCCCCTTGTAATTACCTCTCTCGGGGCCCGTGAGAAGATCGTAGCTGACATAACAACCATTTGAGGCCTTGTGGTACGTAAAATCATAAGAGCCATCAAATTTTGCTTGGCGGTCATCATAGTCTGCAAAATGCGGATTAATAATTTCATATGCCTCACCCGCAGTCACCCCTCCCTCACAACTCAGCTCCGCATCAATGGCGGCATGTATATCAAAACTACCTGGAGTTTTTTCACGCGAAACCTCACTACACCCTGGAGGGATAGGTACCGCGTCTATCTCCTGAGCACCGACAATATGCGCGTAAGGATCTCTCGCCACGAAGTAGGCAATTGGATATCCAAATGTCAGCAGACCAGTAACAATTATCGAAAGTACAATAAGGACTTTTGCCCAGCCTGGAAGTTTTTTTGGCGCAGGCGGAGGCAATTGAGAGGCTAGTTCAGCGACACTCGAGGGAATGGGTTGAATAGCAGTTGCCGGGCTGGGTGGATTTACGGGAGATTGCACACTACGAGACTCACGGCGAATATCGTCTTCATTACCTAAAGGAGTGAGTGTTTTCATATGCCCCTCAGTCTTTTTCTTGAATCTCGAACTAATAAGAAAATTAGCCAACTGATGCCGATAAGATAAAAGCCGAGCTGTGTTATCGCCAAGATAGGGACAACAAGACCCCAGGCGCCTTCGTACCCCACCGGAGACTCGGTCGCAATACAAGGATCAGTGGATCCCGAAGTTTGAGTGCGACAATCACCCTCTACATACGGAACGGGCTCGCTGACATATCCAAAGTAGTGTGCGTCTATAGTATCTCGAATGTACGGAATGCTAAGACTAAGGATAACGGCGAACAGTATTAAAGTGATTGGAAGTATATATTTCTTCATTCATAAACTATAGCAAAGTCCATCATCACGATAAATTAAAAGAATGACCACTTTGGGTCATTTTTTCGATTTGGCGGAGAGGATGAGATTCGAACTCACGGTACGATTACTCGCACACACGCTTTCCAAGCGTGCGCCTTCAACCACTCGGCCACCTCTCCATTGCCACAATTATAACAGTTGTCATTTCCACGCCACAATTACGGTTGCCTGTCGAGAGATTTCCTTACATAATAGAACGAATGAAAGCCGCCACCCTCCCTCCTGTTATTGTCTTGAAAGATCTGAAGAAACGCTTCGGTATTGGTGACGCCGAACATTATGCAATTGAAGGGATTAATCTTACGATTGAACCCGGCGAATTTATCGCGATCATGGGGCCAAGTGGCTGTGGTAAGACGACGCTTCTCAATATCCTTGGATTACTCGATAACGATACCGAGGGTGATTACGAACTTGAAGGACGAAATGTTACGACACTCAGCGCCCGTCAACAGGCACGAATTCGAAGTCGACAAATTGGCTTTATCTTCCAGAGCTTCAACCTCATCCCTCGTCTAAATGTTATCGATAACGTCGCGCTTCCTCTTATATATAAAGGATACACACGACTAGGGCGACTAAAGAAAGCTAGCGACATCTTACATACCTTCCATCTCGGAGAACGTGAGTACTATATGCCTCATCAATTATCAGGTGGACAAACACAACGCGTCGCGATTGCTCGCGCGTTAGTAAACGAACCCTCAATTATTCTTGCTGACGAGCCAACCGGAAATCTCGACTCCCACGCCAGTCACATTATTATGGAAGAGTTATCTGATCTACATAAACGCGGCAATACTATTATTATGGTGACTCATAATCCGCGCCTCACTACTTACGCAAGTCGAGTGATCACTATGCTTGATGGTCAAATTGATACTGATACTCAACTCACCCCTCCCCTTGTTGGTCCAGATACAAAAAAGCCACTTAATAAAAAATCGAAGAAACGGAAACAAAAGTAATGCGCTTTCTCATTTTTAATCATATTCAGAATGCACGAGAATCCCTCAAGGGTAACCGGCTTCGAAGCTTCTTAACAATGATGGGGATTACGGTTGGTGTTGCAAGTATTACAGCGATTCTCGCTCTCAGTGCTGGAGCAAGCAAGATCGTGACCGATCAAATCGATGCGCTCGGCGGTAACATGATCGTTATTCGCCCTGGACGCGACGTAAACACAGGTCTTGATCATATTGGTCAACTTAGTGGTCAGCAACATTATGCCGCAAGCACACTCACCGAGAGCGATATTGAATCAATTAGCCAAATTCCCAACGTCGAAGGGGTTGCACCACTAATGATTCTTACGGGAGCAGTAAAAGGTGAGAGTGATGCGCCATACGATACCCCTATTATTGCAACCACTCCCGAGCTAGCGACCGTAAATGAGCTTGTTCTTCAAGACGGGCAGTTCCTTGACGAAGCATTGAATGAAAATACCGCAGTAATTGGTTCACAGTTATCTGTTAATACCTTTGGTACTGAGGCTTCGATCGGAAAAACACTTTCTGTTCGTGGTCAGCCCTTCACCATTATCGGCATTCTGAAACGAACGAATACTCCTGTCAATTACAATGGTGTCGACCTCGATAATACAGCATTCATTAACAGTCAAAGCGGGTTTGCAATCAATCAAGGCGGAGTGCAAATCCAACAAATCAACGTTCGAACAACGAGCGTGAGTGCACTCGAAACTGTTACAGGTGAGATTACCGCAGCTCTGCTGCGCAATCATTACGGACAAGCAGACTTTTCAACCTTTAGTGGAGAGGCGATCGCTCAACCGACCAACCAGCTTTTCACTACTATTACCGGCGTCACTGCTGCAATTGCTGCAATTTCGCTCATCGTTGGTGGTATCGGAGTTATGAATATCATGCTCGTCAGCGTTGCTGAGCGAACACGCGAGATCGGTATTCGAAAAGCGGTCGGTGCGACAAATACAGACATCGTCATGCAGTTCCTCATTGAATCCTTAGGTCTCGCGATCGGAGGAGGTATCGCTGGATATGTCATTGGTTACGCGCTTGCATTCGCTATTAGTACATTCCTTACTTTTGACCCCGTCTTCACATGGGAAATAGCTGGCATCGCTGCCGGAGTATCCCTGATTGTTGGCGTTCTGTTCGGCCTTTACCCTGCAATCCGAGCAGCAAGAAAAGATCCGATCAATGCGCTTCGACAATATGAATAAATCTCTAGGTTAATTCGTTTTTGAATCGTTCAATCAATTCCACAGGAGTTGGATCGACACCGTTAAGCGTCGCAACATAAATACTTGCGAAATCAGCAAGGATAGAAGACCACAATAGCTGTGCAATGAGTGACTCGCCCTTAAGCTGAATCGTCTGTGCCTTTGGACGAAGCCCACTCAAGAGACGGTCGGATATTTCAAATCGCTTAAGAATCTGAGAATGTTCTTTATCACTCACAAGGTCAAAGATGGCGAATGGCTTTTCGACAGGATGTGACGCCCATCCCATAAATTCATTGTGATTAAATTCTGGGTACTCGTTCCAAAAGGCAACATTCTTCGCATTTTCGTTCCAGCTAATCTTCCATTTGTACGCAATCGGTGCAGTTAACGCTCCCCCGTAGAACACAGGGGTCTTCCCGACTGCCTCTTCAGCAATTTGCTTGGCATAGTTATGCTCTGTTGGAACATCTGCACCCCATTGAGCACTTTCGCGTCCAAGCCAACCAGACAATGACTCGATTTCTTGAAGTTTACTGTGAACAAGTCCGAAATTCTCCAGAAGACCAATTAACGCACGAAGGTTGTATATAACTGCCATACGCGGTTGTAGTCCGCTCGGTACACTGACGTGTGCGATATAGTATTCACTCGCAAGATCAATCAAACGACCACCAGAAGCGATAATACCTAGCTGTGCGCCATGTTTTTCAGCCTGTTCAAGTGCAGAAATTGTCTCTTCTGTATTTCCTGAGTAGCTACTCGCAATCACCAAGGTATTACGGTTCACATAAGAAGGAAGGTCATAGCCTCGAACAATCTCAAATGGAATCGTGAGGTCATACTTTAGCCACACTTTAGCGATTAAAGCAGCGAGTGCTGATCCGCCCATACCGGTGACCACGATACTCTTAATCTCACGTTCATCATGTTCTTTATTCCAGACAACTGGATCAAATCCTGCCTGGGTATACTGTTCCGCGGCAACCTTCAGTGCTCCTGCGGGGTCCTTCTGCTGTAAAAATTGTGCATTATCGAGCTGATTATTCATTGACTTGCCCTTCCCTTTGTCACTATGATACAGTATTTGTAAACGAAGCATAAGCATAATAAGAGGTGGGCATGGACATAACTCCGCAGGATACAACGCAACAACCAATCAGTGACGATCAAGAACTCGCAAAAGCGCTTGCTGGAGTCGTCCCAGAAACATCTGATCCTAATCCTGTTGCAGAAATTGCAACAGAACTTCCAGGGGTTCCTGCAATGCAGTTTGAGGAAACTCCTGCGCCAGTAGCAACACCAGCTCCCGTTGCTGCACCCGTCGCAAGTGCGCTTCCTCCGGTAGAGACAATTGTTCAAGAGGCGCCAGTAGCGGTTGAGATTCCCTCTCTCCCTTCATTTGAGACACCAGCCCCTGCTCTTGATACTCAAAGTAGTGGTGACCTCGAAGGAATCAAACATGATGCCTTGAGCGAACTTCGCCCACTTATCGATAAAGTTGATCTTCCTGCCGAAGAAAAATTCGATACGTACTTGATGCTTATCCGAAGCACCGATGACTCAACCCTAATCGGCCCAGCTCATCAAGTTGCGCAGACAATTGTTGATGAAAAGCGTCGCGCTGAAGCACTTCTCGACATCATTAAGGAAATCGACTTCCTTTCTCACACTGAACCAACTCTTTAATCCATATCATCATAGTCCAGCTTTTCAGGATGCGGTACAATAGAGCTAATGTCTGTTCGCTTTGCAACCCCCGATGAAATAGCCCAGTGGGACTCGCTGATTATTCGTAATCCCGATGGTGGTAATATATTTTCATCAAAGGAATACGCCGAACAGAAAACTTCTGGTGGCTATACGCATCACTTCCTTATGGTAGATAACATCGCTATAACTGTTCTTGAGAAGAAAACTCCTCCACTCGGTAAGCTATGGTATTTACCAAAAGGCCCAAATGTCACCTCTACGAAAAATCTTTTTGATATTTTGACCGAAATACGTCCCTTCGCAAAACGTCGTGGTGTCTTCGTGATTCGTATTGAGAGTGAGCTCGAACGTAAATATCAATCAACGCTCTCACGTCACGGCCTGAATAAAGCAAAAGCAGTCATCCCCAACCCCTCTACTATCACTCTGGATATTAGCCCTGATACAGAAACACTTCTGTTAAGTCTCCCTCAAAAGGGCCGTCACGCAATTCGTCGTGCAGAACGCGATGGAGTAACAGCAGGCCCCGTTAAGGCAACCGACAAGAACTGCCAGATTATGTATGCACTCCTCTCACAGACTGCAGAAGGCCAGTTTGGCATTCGCCCATACGAATATTACAAAACCTTCTGGCAACGATTCGAAAAAGCTGGGATTGGGCAATTATTTTTCGCCACCTTTGAAGGCAAGACCGTTGCTGGAGCGTATGCGCTTGTTTTCGGCAAGAAAAGTACCTACAAAGATGGTGCTTCGATTCGTGAACGGACAGCGTATGGGGCAAGTCACCTCTTACAGTGGAAAGTCATTGAATGGGCACAATCCCAAGATGCAGTGTTGCACGACTTCTGCGGATCGCCACCGAGTGATGAAATTGATAATCCCGAGCACCCTCACTACGGCATTGGGCGATTTAAACAATCATTTAGTCGTCACGTCGTGGATTATATTGGATGCTACGATCTTGTCGTTACGCCCCTTGCCTATAAAGCATGGGTAAAGATTGGCGAACGAGCCTATCAACATTTCTACCACAAGCGTACGAATGATTATTATTACTAGTTTCTGAAGGATTTTCTTATGACTCGCATAAACCACACTGTTCTTATGTCTGACGCTCAACATTTTTCTACTGCTGAAGCAATCAATCCCTACTATGGTGAGCAGCTCGCCAGCATCGAACAAGCAATTCATGAACATACAGCAATTAAAAGTGCGCTCGAATCAGCCGGCGTCACCGTCATTACTGCTCCATCCCCTATCGATAGTCAAGACGGCGTCTACACAGCCAACTGGGCGCTCGTACGAGGCAGCAAGGCGATTCTTGCACGACTTCCTGATGTCCGAAAGACAGAGGAAGCATATGCCGCTCAAATACTGGGCGAACTCGGTAAAGAAGTTATCTATGTTCCAGAAGGACTAAAATTTAGCGGACAAGGTGACGCACTTCCTTGTGGGAACTATCTATTTTGCGGACAAGGCTACCGGAGCGACGAAGCAGCACAAGCATTTGCAGCCGAACAGCTTGGATTCGAGCGTATTCAATTACGTACCATTCCCGCCCTCGATGAACAAGGTACCCCTGTCATTAATGCAATTTCAGGGTGGGCCGATAGCTTTTTCTACGACATAGACCTCGCGCTCTCAATTATTAAAGATCCTACAGACACCACAAAAGGTCTCATCGCCTACTGCCCAGACGCATTTTCACTTGAAAGCCAAGAAGTACTTGCTAGCTTTGAAGGGGTTGATAAGATTATCGTAAGCCTCGATGAAGCACAGCATGCATTTGCAACAAATCTTGTCTCAACAGGAGAAACTGTCGTCATGAGCGCACACGCGCCCCTCTTAAAACAAGCCCTCGAGTCTCGTGGCCTAAAAGTTCTTACTCCCGAAGTTGTTGAGCTTGCAAAGGGCGGCGGCTACATTCGCTGCACCACCCTCTCACTTGTCTAGTTTTTGCTCGACTTCTTTAGCTCTTGAAGCGCAGCTCTTGCAACCTCTGACTCATTCCAAGGATTTTCACCATCGGCACGTTCGATGGTTTTTTCATGTCCCTTACCAAGTAGCACAACGACATCATCTTTTGTTGTTGCTTGCGTCATCGCGAAACCAATCGCTTCCTCACGATTAAGAATAAGATGAAGATCATCGTTGAGTTTTTTACCTGCTTTTTTAGCACCTTCAGCAATCTCATTCAAAATTTGAGCACCGTCTACGTCGCGATCATCTTCTTCTGTGAGGATTACGACATCAGCATACTTTGCAGCGATCTCACCCTGAACCGGACGTTTCGCTTCATCACGACGACCAGCCGAGCCAAAAACGGCAATGAGTTTTCCTTTCGTCAACGGACGAATGCTTTTGAAAAAGTTAGTAAAAGCATCTGGCGTGCTGGCAAAATCGACAATCACCTTAAATGGTTGTCCTTCATCGATTACGTTCATACGTCCTTCAACGGTTTTCAAGGCCGCAATTCCTTGCTCGATCTGCTCTTTTGTGAGCCCTATTTTCCTACCAACCGCAATGGCGGCGAGGCTATTACTCACATTGAATTCACCCGGGATATTCACCCGAATTGCATATGAGTCATCATCAATGACAGCCTTATACGTTGAATGATCAGTTGCTAATTTAACATCGTTAGCTTTTAGATCACCTTTAGATATTCCGTATGTTGTCGAATTATTAACGGTTGCGACAAACTTGTCAGCACTTGGGTCTTCTGCGTTTACGACTCCGAAACGGAGACCGTTCTTGTTTGCGATTTTAAATAAACGACGCTTTGCTTCAACATAGTTTTCAAAGGTACCGTGATAATCCAAATGATCATAGGTGATATTTGTCATGACTGCAATTTCATACGGAACACCCCATACGCGGTACTGCGCAAGTGCATGACTAGAGGTTTCTACCACCACCCATTCGACACCGGCATTCGCAAACTCTTTTAATCGACGCTGTAACACTCCGGCTTGAGCTGTTGTCACGTGTTCTTGTTGAGGAATAATCTCACCCCCGATACCATTGGCAACCGTTGTTAAAAGAGCAACTTTAACTCCTGACTCGTGTAGCATACGATGAATTAAGAATGAGGTGGTGGTTTTTCCGTTCGTGCCCGTTACACCGATAATTCGCATCTTACGCGCAGGAAAACCGTATTGAACATTCATCAGCATTGCTTCGCCGAGATGGCCAAGCGGCTCAATTTTACGAAATACTGTCGTTGGGATCATTTTTTTAACCGTAGAGCGAATAGTAGACATACAACTATTATACCTACCAGGCCAAAAACCAGTAGCCACCAAAAATTAATTGTGTGATGAATGATGCGCGTCTCTTTGGCGGTAGACCATTGAATACCCTGGGTGGTTACCCCTAACACCGCTATTTCTCCTGGTGTATTATCCATCGCGATTGAATTATTGCGCGACTGACCCAGCCCTATCTCTGCTCTTAGTGATCCCGCATGAACATAAGACAATTCGGGTATCACAGCTTCCTTTTTCTGAGTTACTTTGGGTAATGATTTATATCGAATTGTTTGATAGAGATCCAGCTCCGCTCCCGTCACAGACACACCGTACGCATGAAGGGTATGATATCCATCTGTCAGTGTGTTTGGAAAGCTAATACTTGTTTCGACACTTCCGTCTGATGCCACAAACGTATCTCGAATCAATGTTGGTTCTGAATGGATTTCGAGACGTACTTGGCTATGAGGTAAGAATGACCCCTTTTGGATTGCCACATTTGCTTCAAGAGAAGTATCATCATGCCTCCGTATAAGTTCTGTCTGGACTGTTCGTATCACAGACGACACTCCTGTGTGCCAAAAAGGTGGTGCAATCGGTGCAGCAGTTATCTCCGCGCACGGTACGTTGCTTTCATTACAACTATTTGTTACCCCTCGTTGAATCTCCTGAGCAATTCTTTGCGCAACAAGTGAATGCCCCAAGGGTGTTGGATGAAATGTCTCATTGCCAATGAAATACGACACTGGGAGCGAGCGGAACAGGCCCGAGTCATCACCGTATCGAAACCCATTTACCGCTTTATTGCCATCAGTCCCGCACAAGACTTTAGCCTCGTATGCATTCTCAACATCTATAAATATCGCCCCTGCCGTCCGAGCGGCTGCTTCTATGACATCATTGAGATAATAGAGCGCCTCGCTCATGAAACGACGTTCTTTTTCGTTCAATAACAACCCTGTGAGTGTGTCGCACTCACCATTACTATCAATACCTTGGGGATATCCAATAACATACAGTGTAGAACGGGGAGAAAATGAATGAATTCTTTTGTAGGTCGAGACGAGTGGATCAAATAATCGAGCAAATTCACTCGCTGTCTGTGCCAACTTATCATCATCGACCCACTCACACTCTGATGGCATCGCACAGCTTCGTAATTTATCAATTAATCCTGAGTCGTTCCCGCCCAATCCCACTGTTATTATTCGAGGTTGAAACATATCAACAAACGTTGACTGCTCAATCCTGCCAGGAATGAATTGGCTCATAGCTTCAGCTTTCAAAGAATCTAATGCCTCGTCGGTTATTACTTCTTTCGGAAAACGATAAGATTGTCCCCTATAGGAATCATTCTGTTTCACTACATCGGGGATTCTCGCCCCTGAACAGGCGACACTTTGCGCTGAAGTTGAAGGAATCGACAGTTGAGCAGCGACAAGGAATGGATAGGACCGTCGACTCGTATGGCATTTTTCTATAAGCGTATTTGTCATAGGGAGATAAAACTCATCACTCAACTCCCCTTCTCCACTAGAAAAGGAATCACCGAGCCCAAGATACTCAAGAGATGGCTGATCTTTCAAAGCATATGGGCGAATACGCAGTTGGCGCTCTGCGTAACCAGTAGTTACGAGGCCGAGATTGAGAGCAGTGTCCGATGAACCAAAGCGTGGGTGGTGTCCAAATCGAAACCCGTGTTCATAAAGCCCCACCCCTGCATCACTCTGTGGACAAATCATCGTTTGCTGTGAAAAACTTTCTGACATTTCAGCAGTTATGGCCTGTCCACACCCTCCAGTTATGGTAATGATGGTAAATCCTGTATTTCTTCCTGTGACGGCGACAGTACTGCCGTCATTCGTTACTGCCATCTCTTCACGAGGATCCATACCCCTTCCATAGAGCCTACCTGGCGCAATAACACGCCTCGCTACTCCTGTTGAAGTATCGACTAACGCAGTCCCTTTATTGATAATCTCAAGAACGGCCCAACTTCCATTTTCAGAAAGTGCAATTGCCCCCGTAGGAATAACGGTGCCATCATGCGCAGCGATTACCTCTCTTTTCGAGCGCTCGGAGAGTTGAAAGTATCCAGCCAATGTTGTGGGATCGAACCGCCACTGGAGGTTTTCGACGAAATCCTGATAAATCACTGCTTGAGTGCCGGGGTAGTTACCATATTCTCTCGCCAGCAGTAGATCTTTGGCCTCAGAATATCGACAATCGAGGCCAATAGTTTCACATATTCCGTGTACAGGGTACAGTCTTGAGTCACCCAGTACTCCAACGGCAATTTTTGATCCGCCCCCTTGGTCCATATAGGTGACCAACTTTATTTTTTCACCATATACACAGACCAGCCGCTCCCCTACCCCAGCAATCACAAGTGTTTGATGAAACGTTTGACAGCTGTCGCCGAAGGGTAAAGGTATACCCTGATCATTTGTAATGACTGGACTTTCCGTTCCGGACACCCAGGGCGATATCGCTTCCGCCGCATGGCTATTAATTCCCCCGATAAGTACAACAAAAGCCACACCCAATAAGCCTTTCAGTAGCTTCATAGTTCCTCGTTTTCTGCGTCGCGTCTATTTCTAGTCTAATAAAAAACGCTGAACCGCGACAAGCCTCATCATGTTTTGGTTAAGAAATGTTACACTATTACAGATGAGAATACTTGGAATTGAGAGTAGCTGTGATGAAACGGCGGCCTCCATCGTTGAAGATGGACACCGCTTACTTTCAAATGTCATTCACTCCCAAATCGATATTCACGCTGCCTACGGAGGAGTAATTCCTGAAGTTGCCGCCCGAAGCCATATTGAGGTTATTAATCCTGTTATTAATAAAGCTCTCTCTGACGCCTCCCTAACCTGGGATGACATTGATGCCATTGCAGTAACATACGCACCCGGACTTGTAGGATCGTTACTCGTCGGCACACTTGCTGCTCGCACTCTTGCAGTAACAAAAAATAAACCGCTCTACCCTATTCACCACGTCGAAGCGCACGTCTACGCCAACTTCGTAACCGATCAGGCAGAGAGTTTAACCCTCACCCTTCCTTCGAAACAACCAGACTTCCCCATGCTTGCTCTCATTGTCAGCGGTGGCCACTCTCAACTAGTTCTCTTTAAGGATCATGGTGATTACGAGTTACTTGGACAAACTCAAGACGACGCTGTCGGAGAAGCCTTCGATAAAGTCGCTAAGGTTCTTGGACTCCCTTACCCAGGTGGACCATCAATTACCACTGCAGCGCTTAATGGCGACCCAGCAGCCTATCGTCTTCCAAAAGCGAAGATGAGCGGAAAATATGATTTTAGTTTTTCTGGCCTTAAGACAGCTGTTCTCCGAGCCGTTCAACACGAAGTGGGCGTTGACACGACTTTCCCCTCATTCGAGCTTGCAGCACGCCTAAATGATGCCCAGAAGGCAAATTTTGCTGCCAGCTTCCAGAAGACAGCTATCGAGACGCTCGTCGACAAGGCCGAAGCCGCATTCAAAGACCACTCCCCTGCCTCTGTCGTTATCGCAGGAGGAGTCGCCGCAAACCAAGAATTACGCCGTCAGCTCTCTGAACGACTTCCTTTAACGATCGAATATGCTCCCATGACCCTTTGTACCGACAATGCAGCTATGATTGCGACACTTGGATACTTCTATGCACAGAAGCACTCCCCCACCCCAGTTAATGAAGTCACTGTTGTTCCAAGTCTATCGATGACACAGACCGCTTGGAACAAGTCTTAAGCTTTTACTAAGCTAAGATTTTCGACGTACTTTTTGAAGTAAACGTTTTGCTTTTGGAAGGGCAGAAGTCCAAATAGGGTAGAGCGCTGAGAGTGGTTTATCAAAGGTACCTGCAAATACCGTTTCTTCTTCAGACCATCCCTGTTTAAAGTTAGAGACACCGCCGACAACGAGTCCACCGAAATCGTACTCAGAAAGTCCCCATTCTTTCATCTTGCGGATGACATACCATTTCAATGCGTAGTTTGCTCGCAATCGTTGCCCATCTTCGTTCATACCACCATATAACTCATAGGCTGTCTCAAGGCTGACCCCCATCCAGAGGAAAGCAATTGGCTGCCCTTCAAGATAGGAAGCAAAGATAGGGGAGTGATCACCCATCTGATGAAAAATGTCCTTATAATATTGATCACTATGGAGATTAAACCCAGCCCGATCAGCAGTTTGACGATAGATAAATAGGCATTCGTCTAAATCCTCGGTCGTTCGTACTCTCTTGATCTCGATGCCTTCGGCAGCTGATTTTCGAATATATTGACGAGTCTTTTTGGCCATAACCGCCAAGAGATCGCTTTCACTTTTCTTTAGATCCAATACCATCGTTTCCGCAGACAGAATTGCGTTCGTAGACCTTCGCCATCCCTGTGGAGTCTTAAATTCACGTGAATTCGGTTCAATAGTCAGCACTACAGATGAGTGATCTCGCTTAGCAAGTTTTGCGATCGCATCGAGGAATTCATCACGATAGGAATCCTCGACAATAGGACCACGAGGTATATAGGCAAAAGATTTAAAAGGGAAGGGGAGTCGACGGAAAAGAACCTGAGCCGCACCTACTTGCTCATCATTATCAAAGGCACAAATCCTTTCAGCAGACCATCCGTGAGCGGCCTTTACTTGACCCCAACCCCAAAGCTGTAGGGGATGTCCCTCATTCTCGAGAACGTATTCATCCCACTGTTCTTTATCGCTACATCGCTGAATTTCAATCATATTCCCATTATACAGTGCCGACCGCCTCTGTGATATACTGTTACTAGAGTTAAACATACTAAAATACAGTCTGTACCTGTTGGGAGTTGTTGTGAACCTAGCGAAGGCTTACGAACCAAATCAATACGAGCCAAATATCTATGCACTTTGGGAAAAAAGTGGAGCTTTTCGTCCACGTGGAGTAGGTGAACCTTTCAGCACCGTCATGCCACCTCCAAATGCTAATGGCAATCTTCATATCGGCCATGCTCTCGACATGAACCTTAAAGACATCCTTATCCGTTACAAGCGAATGAAGGGTTTTGATGCTATCTACATTCCTGGCGCAGACCATGCCGGATTTGAAACATGGGTCGTCTACGAAAAACAACTTCAAAAAGAAGGAAAGAACCGTTTCGACTTTTCACGTGAACAGCTTTACACCCAAGTATGGAACTTCGTTGAACAGCAACGCGGTAACATGGAGCTTCAACTAAGAGCACTTGGTACCAGCGCATCCTGGGAGGATCTTGTATTCACTTTAGATGAAAAAGTCATTAAAACCGTCTACTCAACTTTCAAAAAACTATGGTCCGACGGCCTCATCTACAGGGGTGAACGCATCGTTAACTACAGCACAAAGTTCCAGACCAGCTACTCGGATATCGAGGTTGATCACAAACTTGAAAAAGGAACGTTATGGCACATTGCCTACCCTCTGATCGACAAGATCGGTGAAATTGTTATCGCCACGACACGACCAGAAACACTCTTTGGCGATGTAGCTGTTGCCGTTAATCCAAATGACGAAAGATATAAAGATCTTATTGGCGCTCATGTTCAACTTCCTCTTACCGGGAGAGAGATTGAGATCATTGCTGATGATTACGTTGACCCTACATTTGGAACTGGTGCCGTAAAAATCACTCCCGCTCATGATCCAAATGACTTTGAAGTAGGGAAGCGTCACAACCTTCCTCGGCGTCAGGTAATTGATTTCGACGGAACGATGATGAATACTCCGACCCAATTTGAAGGACTCGAAGTAGAGCAAGCACGCAAACGTGTCCTTGCAGCCCTTCAGGCTGAAGAATTGATCCGTAAAGAAGAGCCGTACGAACACACCGTAGGATACGACTACAAGAGTGGACTTCCGATTCAACCTCTGATCAAAGATCAGTGGTTCCTTAAAATAGAGCCGCTTGCAAAGCGTGCGATCGAAGCGCTAGACGCCGGTGAAATTAACTTTTTCCCAGCTAGTCGTAAGCAAATTCTCAGACAATACCTTGTTAATGTCCATGACTGGAACCTTTCTCGACAAATCCCTTGGGGTATTCCTATTCCTGCATTCCAAAATGTAGAGAACCCAGATGACTGGATCTTCAATGAACATGTTGATGAAAAGACGATCACTGTTGATGGAAAAGTATACCGTCGTGAAGAGGATACATTCGACACTTGGTTTAGTAGTGGTCAATGGCCATTTATTACTACCGATGCTCTTGAAGGGGGTGATCTTTCACGATTCTATCCAACAAGCTTCCTAGAAACAGGAACAGACCTCCTTGATCGTTGGATTGCACGTATGATCATGCTCGGCCTCTACACTACCGATAAAGTACCGTTTAAAGACGTTTACCTGCACGGAATGGTTCTCGACGAACATAGTCAAAAAATGAGCAAAAGTAAGGGCAATGTAATTAACCCTATGGAAAGTATCGCTGAATATGGCTCTGACGCGCTTCGTCTTGGAATCATCGCAAGCCGTAGCCCTGGTCAAAACCAAGCGTTTAGTACCGATCGAATCATCGCTGGAAGAAACTTCTGTAATAAGCTTTGGAATATCGCACGTTTCGTAGAACACAAAGTAGGCGAGAATTATCAACCAGGATTACCAGAGGCAAAAAGTCCCGCTGACCACTGGATTATTAGTGAGCTTACTACTGCAACGGAAGCGATTGAGCGCTCCCTTGATAACTACCGCTTCGCAGAAGCGAGCGACAGTATGTACCATGCTATCTGGGATGGTGTCGCCGACTGGTATGTTGAAGCGGCGAAAGACCAAGACAATCTCGATCTCCTTGCATGGGTACTTAATACGAGCCTAAAGCTGGCACACCCATTTGCTCCATTTGTCACTGAAACAATCTGGCAAACACTGCCTTGGAATAATACTGTTCTCATGAGCGAAACGTGGCCGGAAACGCTTCCGTTCAATGATATTAGTGCAGCAGAATTCGCACAGATTCAAAAGCTTGTCACGGAAGCACGCTTCGTTGCAACCTCACTTCCAGGCAATGAGAAATATGCACTGCTCTACCAAACAGATAGTCTTATCGAAGATAACAAGGACTTGATTAAGCGTCTCGCAAAACTAAAAGATGTCGTATTGACTGATCAAGCAAGGGGATTACGCCTCGCCGTTAGTGGACGTGATGCTTGGCTAGATGTCTCTCAGGAGACCCTCTATGAGCACCAAACTAACCTTGAGCAACGACTCGTCGGCACACATAACGATATCAAAGCACTTCAGACTCGCCTCAGTAATGCAAGTTACGTCGAAAAAGCACCGGCAAAATTAGTCGAGGAAAGCAAAAAGCAGCTTGAAGAAAAACAAGCGATCGTCATTCAGCTCGAACACGAGCTTGAAGTCCTTAGCTAAACAGAAGGCCAGATACTGATCGAATCAGTACCGACGGCACTTACCCTCTTACTAGAGAGGTGTCGACGGTCATCATCTCGGGGCTGAAGTCGGGGGAGTGGACTTCGCAAAGAAGACAGGTGTTTTGTTACCGAGAAACGCTCAACGTGAACGTGGCTGTCACTTGATTTTATCCCCGAATCAACAGCAGCATAGGTAGCTAGGGCCGCGGGAAGGGCGATTGCGACCGTTGTTGCGCGATCAATTTGCGTGTCATGAAACAGGACACCAAAAGCGGTAGCGATAGTAAGTATAAATGCGAGTGGTTTAAAAAGTGCTTGATTCATGTTTGTTTTTTATTGGTTACGTAATACCAATACTAGCATAAGCTTTACACTTTGTCAATTACCTACTCGTGATGATAAGAACCGCCGCCCGTAATCTCTTGTGCTCGGTAAAGCTGCTCGGTCAAAATAAGCCGAACGAGTTGATGCGGAAACACCAGAGGTGAGAGCGACCAAAGATAGGTTGCCTTTTCTCGTAATTCATCAGTAACACCGTATGCACCACCAATAATAAACGCTATTTTCGCAGAGTGGTTGAGATGTTCAACTAAAAGACGCGAGACACTTGGCGAATCGAACAGTTTTCCACGTTCGTCGAGTAATACAATTATGTCATACGACTGAAGTCGGGAAAGTATACGTCCAGACTCTTCCTGACGCGCCCTATCATCCTCCAACGATGAATGTGGTAAAAGTACCCATTCGGTATTAAACGGCTTCTTTAAGCGCTTCTGGTAACGTTCGATGCCAGCCTCAACCCATGCTTCGTGTTTTTTTCCCACTGCAATAATCGCTATAGGCATAATTTACTTGCAAGCGCAGCGAGCGCTTCATGGTCTGGCTCTGCCTTTGTTTCAGGTGTGTAATATTCTTCGGGAGAGTTAAAAGGGACAAGATGAACGTGGGCATGAGGGACATCTAAGCCAATCACTTTCTCGCCGACACGTTCTGTCTCCAAAACCTCTTTGAGGCGCAGAGCGACCTTCTTCGTCGTTCGCATAACTGCATCGTAATCCTCATCAGGAAGATCCCATAGGTATTCTACCTGTCGTTTTGGGATAACGAGTGTGTGCCCGGGGACAGATGGGTAAATGTTTAAGAAAGCGAGTGTTTTATCGTCTTCGTATACTTTGTGGCTTGGAATATCACCACGAACGATTTTAGTAAAAATAGAATCCTGCATAACCCTAGTGTACTCGTTTTAATGGCGATGGTGAATGGCCAAAAGGGAACTCTTCGCCTCTCGTGAATGAGCAACTGTCGCATCGACACTTTTTTGGTCAACAACAAATACGACAAGCATGAGCGCAACAGCAGCACCACTCCCTAAGAGCACTCTTAGCGTCTTAAAGCCGTGATGAAAGTCACCCATTGAAACAACAGGACGTTCATCATCTCGAGAAGGAAGCAGCGTCTTAAGCCGCTGAGAAAGACGCTGGATTGATCCGTTTCGAGTTTCTTTAATCATCTCCCAGGCACGCCAACCGAGTTCGGGGTTATTTTCAATCATACGAAATAGTGCCTGATCAGCCTGATCGACACGTCGGCTACACTCTTCGATCTGACGAATAATCTCAATCGAACGAGATCCAGACGATCGGATAGTCTGTAAGTCGACTAAACGTGCTCGAACACCATAGCATTCAAGGATTGCGGCGTGAAGTTGTGTATCTTCCATATATTTTGACTATGAAGCATGAGTGATATCTGGTCAAGATTAGGGGAATAAAAAGAACCCCTTTATGGGGGGTTCTCGTATAACTCACTTGGCGGAGAGGGAGGGATTCGAACCCTCGGAACCTTGCGGTTCACCGCTTTTCGAGAGCGGCCAGTTCAACCACTCCTGCACCTCTCCAGTGAAGGCTATTGTAACAGCCTTCACTGGATATTAACAGAGGTAACTAGCTTAAAGTAAGGTCGAGAGTTGGCTTTTCGTCGTAAGCACTAAACCCTTGGATGAGCCATTCATCGCCACTTTTCTGAACGATAACCTTCAGGTAGTTAGTGTCGCCAGAGACATCAACACTGTATATGAATGCCGCAGCTTCAACGCCGTTGCTGGTCGCTACTTTCTTCCCTACAAGCTTTTCTTCACCTGTAACAAGTGGAGCAGTGTTTGTTAGTGCGGTTTCAAGTGCAGCTTCGCTGGTTGCTGACTTAAACCCTGGGCTTGCAATTGCATACAATGCGCTTGAGTTGCCAGCCTGGATATCATCAACTGCCTGGTTACTGACCTTTTCCGGAGCCGCAGTTGCGACCGAGACGACTACAATGAGTGCAATGACCAAGATAATGACCGCTCCAACTATTCCAATCAGTACTTTCAGCCAAGTCGGGAATTTCTTCTTCTGCGATACGGCAGGTGTGGGGTTCACTGGTGCTGGTGCAGGAGTGGGGTTAGGGTTAGTAACAGGTGTATTTGGGGTCTGTTCTGGGTTCATAATAAGCTCCTATTCATTAACCATTCGGTACCTCTAGTATATCACACCTCTGTAAAAGGCTTTTGAGTAACAATAATCGGGAGTACAATGAGAGTATGGCAATTATCAATAAAGGCTTTGAAGGTAAAGGTGGGAATCATCCCCGACGCCTCCCTCCCGGACAGACAGAAACGATACAATGGCCCGTTTTAACATACGGCCCTACTCCAAAGATCGATCTTAAGAAATGGTCACTTACTATTGATGGGGCGGTTAATACGCCGATCACCTTAAATTGGGAGGAATTCAATAAGCTCACAAAAACTCAGCTTGCTACCGATATCCACTGTGTGACTCGCTGGAGCAAGCTCGGAATGATTTGGGACGGTGTCTCAATTGATGATCTGATCGGATTAGCAGGCGGACTTACTAAGGATGCTCAGTTCTTAGTTGCGGAAACTGTTGAAGGATATACAACGAATGCTCCCGTTCGCGATGTTATTAACAACCAGGCGATGGTCGCCACACATGCCGGAGATGAACCGTTAACACCCGAACACGGCGGACCAGCTCGACTATTCATTCCTCATCTTTATTTTTGGAAAAGCGCAAAATGGATACAACGACTTACGTTCACACCAAAAGATCACCCAGGCTTCTGGGAAGTAAATGGCTATCATAACTACGGAGATCCATGGAAAGAAGAACGCTATAGTGACTACCAAGGCTGGTAGCAACGACTGGTTCACCGCAACGGTTGAATCAATTATTGAAGAATCCCCGGCAGTGAAAAGCTTTGTTTTCCGCACTCCACGAGCCATCAACAATCTTGCTGGTCAGCATTTTGAGTTACGTCTTACTGCGGAGAATGGCTATCAGGCAGCTCGACTCTATTCAGCAACCGAACCCGGTAATGGCGATTTTACATTAAAACTGACAATTATGGAGGTGGTGAATGGGGAAGTTTCACCCTATCTTCATCACACCCTAGAAGTAGGGGATGAGGTTGAAATTCGCGGACCATTTGGCCGTTTCTTTACCTGGAGCCCCGAAGACACCCGTCCAGTTCTATTGATCGGCGGGGGATCGGGGATTGTGCCAATGCATGCGATCCTTACCGCACACGAAAAAACGGACGCAGCCTCAAAAATGAAACTTTTATATAGCAGTCACACCTATGAAGATATTCTATATAAAGAAGATTTTGTCGATAATCCAGACGTCACAATTACACTGAGTCGCCAGCAACCAGAAGGCTGGGAGGGTAAATCAGGCCGTATTACCACCGACCTTATTAAAGAGATGGTAGAGAAGTTCTCTCAATCACCTGTTTGCTATGTTTGTGGGATGAGTGCGTTTGTCGATGCAATTTCGGAAGGACTTGAAATCGCAGGTATTCCGTCGACCTTGATTAAGACCGAGCGGTTCGGTTAGATCCGTCCCTTATCCGCTTTGAAACAAGACTAAAACAAATCGTTCCAGTAATCGCACAGATAGCCACCGCCCACATCTCTACTTTTGGTGGTAAGAATGCAATTAAGAAAATGCCTGCCATTATCGGTGAACCAACAACCGCCGTCAACATCCCTGCAACCGCGCCAAGGATCGCACCAAGCCCCCCTAATCCAGGAAATAGCTGCCCAACAATAAGACCGAGGGCAATTCCCATATAGATCGAAGGGAAGACAAGTCCACCACGATAACCCGTTCCTTTTGACCAGGCAGTTGCGAGTAATTTACTTACGAGCAATAGGACGAGCGCAGAAAGACTAAACTGAGCGGCGTTTTGAATAAGTAGATGCGAGCCAATATTGCCGCTAAACTGAACCGTTTGGCCACCAATAAAATACAAAATACCCAGAATCGCAGAAAAAATACCGCCAATCAGCCAATCCTTCGCAGGGATGCGTCGTGCATACAACCAAATAGCCGCTTCATTGTACCGTTTCATAAGCCATGTCAAATAAGCAGCGATTCCTCCTGCAACAAAACCGAGAATCAATGCCATCGCAAAGTCATGAGCAGCGAAGTGAGGGAGGGTTGGTACGGTTCCATACCCTCCAGCTTTACCCGTTAAGAGGTTAATGGCATCATTAGTCAGAAACGATGTTAAACCTGCAACGATTATTATTGCGGAGGGCTTTAATATACCCTTGGTCGGTGTCTTCTGCTTCTTAACTCCTTGAAACAGGATGAGAAGTGGAACAAGTATAAGGAGCGGCGAACCAACAAAAGCAATGAGTAATGCTCCTACGCTCGCTAGTACAAGAGCCTGTTTCGCAGAGTTTAATTTTAATCGTACCGCTACAAACGCACCAATTCCCGCAGATGCTGCCATAAGTGCTGCTTCGGGACCGAGCGATGCACCAGCAAGAAGGCTCGCAGCCCCAATAGCTAAGATTGTCCCAATTTCTGAAAGCTTCACTGGCGCATTCTTCATTTCATCAAGAATATCCGCTTCAACAGGGACCACTCGTTTGTCTTTGAGAAGCTTTATAACCAGCGTTAACCCCAACCCCAACACAATCGCAACGGGAATCACCAACCATCGATAAACATCGGTGTGGAGCAGATCATTCCACAGCCAAGCAGTAACCTCGACACCAACAAATTCAAATAGAGAGAGTAGTGCTGCATCTATGATGCCGATACCGATTGCAGCCAGCCAAACGAGGAAGTGCTTCATTATATATCTAGTTATAGCACAAGGGTTTAAACCTATCGACCAACTTGACTTTTTAACATAAGTATGATAAAGTTTAAATACATTCAAGCCAAAACAAACAAACGGAACCTTAACAATATGAGTGAAACTCAAAAAAACCCTACACCTGACGAAGCGGCGAACACCCACGCGGCGTTCATTAACGAATTGAAGCCTACTGTTGAAGATACAGACGAACTTAATGTATACAGGAAAGAGATGGCTGCTCAAAATTTTCTTGATTCCGCATTTAATCTCGAAAATACCTCTATGATATCCTTTCGTTCACCAGAAAAAGTGGCTGCTGCCATTGAATCGGTTTTGGCGAATGAATCCTCCACAGAAGAACTGAGAGATTTTGCCCTATCGTTAAAAGACGTAGAGGACGGCGAAGAGTGGTTAGGTGATACCCGTTACCATGAGCTACTTGAAGCTGCAGGTATTAAAGTTCACCTCGACCTAGATCCTGTACAGAAAATTCAGGAAGCAGCAAAAAGTTTAGATCAAAATACGTCCAAAATTGAAGAAGACCTTAAAAACTACGCTGAAGAACATATCGATGCACTCCATACTGCAGCATTGGCCCACGCCGCACTTGAAGGTGTACAGATTAATCACCCTAATGCTATAAAAATTAGTAAATAATAGCCTAACATCACCAAACAAAAAAGAAAGAAATTAAAAAAAATGAAATCTCCCGACCACCTATTAGCAGCAAACACTGATCGATTACCAATCTCAACACAAGGAGAGGTACAATCTTGGCTCCACACTGAAGCCATCGGAAATACGGCACATGCAGCAATGTATCTTGATCGGTTACGTGAAATAACAGAGATAGCGGAGTCGATGAAAGGCACCCCCGAGGGCAGCTTGCTCATGGACACGATTACACTCCTTGCTGGTGAAATCGGAAGAAGTAGTGAGAAGAATTTCCAGAAACAGAAGGTACTTGACGACGGAACTGCATTGTATGAAATCGAAGGCGTCACACCCTTCCGGGAAGTAAACGATAACGATATCATGCTCACCGCAGTCAAGTTTAATGCCAACCATCCTGAATTTAAAAATTACGAGAATTCAGAAGGGGTGACGGTTCTGCATCAAAATATCGAAAGTCTTGTCCGCCAAGACCTAAAGAATGACCAGGAACAATCACAAGGATAACTAAGAAATAAAATAGACTCACAAATAGTGAGTCTATTTTATTGAATGTAACTTGGCTGCGCATCGTAAAACACTTCAAGCTGTTATCATGCTACGATTTGCGAACTCGCAAGAAGAGATATCCAACAAATACAACCGCACCAACGACATACGCTGGTATAGTCGTGATTTGATAGGGTAGTTGGACATAGGAAATAAAGGAACCAGCCAACCAGGTCGCGATCCATCCTGTACTCATAGCAATAATCGCATCAGATAAACGAGCTAACCGAGTTGTATGATACTTTGCTAAAATCCTATATGAAATTGCTACCAAAACAACAGGTACACCAAACAGTCCGAAACTAATGGCTGCAAAACTTGGGTTGAAGGTCCCATTTATGTATGGATACAGAAACGCTCCGATAAACGCGATTATGAGAACAATCTGGAAGGGTCGATACAGTAGCACCGAAGTGTTGCTCTTTCGTTTTTTAGCGTACGCGACGGCAACCGCAGCCATCAGTATAATTGTGAGAATAACCGGAATGACGTTCGTAACAACAAGGGGTGTAGGGTAAGGGGATTCACTCACCCCCAAGACTGAACTGAACCCAACCCAGCTAAACAGTTGTGCCACCCAATATGCAGCTACGCCAAAAAGTACCCCATTATAGTGGTGGAGGGATTTATTTTTGGAATGTGTCGCTTTATCTCCAATGAAATACGAGGCAAGCGCCGGAAGGATTGTTGCAATTGCAAACGTCACAACCATCACTATGATGTTGAAGTGGCGAGCTCCAGGATACTGAAAACTGAAAGCAAAGGGAATTGCTGTTGATATCAGGAATGAAAGAACCGTTAGCGCGAAGAGTGTGTAGCCAAAGGTTATCGTAACTTTGTTATATGGTATCGAAATTTTTTTATGTTTTGTCATGTTAAACATGAGTATAATTCAGAATGGTAATTATTTCTATTTATCACAACAAAATAGACTCGCGAGAGGTCTGTTTGATAACCCTAGAACCAATGTCTATGGTGATATCATGAATACATGACTAAGAAATTACTTGCAACTGACTCATTTTTCATAAAGGGTGAGAATATATTGAGACTTAAAGAGGCAGGATTTGAGGTTTCCCACCTAGATCTGCCCGCGGCTTCCGAAGAACAGTTAGTTGAAGCGATTCAAGATGTTTCGGTATATATTCTTGGTGGTATTGAGCAAGTGACCGATGCGGTTATCACCGCCGCAAACAATCTCGAAGCTATCATTTTTTGTGGTGTCGATTACGATAAGTTCATTCCGGGCGCAGCACTCGCTGAGTCAAAGGGCATTAAAATTTTCAATGCACCCGGAAGTAATGCCGTTGCTGTTGCGGAGTTTGCCATCGGCATAGCACTTCTTATGCAGCGTCAACTAATTAGCGTCAGCCGATCTGGTGATAAGCGGTACTTATCTACAGAATCTATCCAAGGTTCGACAATTGGTGTTATTGGCGCGGGCAATATAGGGCAGAAGATTATTGAAGGAGTAAAGCCCTTTGCACCTAGTGAAATTGTTTTCTTTAATCGATCACCGCAAGACATAGCTTCAGCTCGGCAAGTTGAACTCGAGGAACTGGTTACTAATTCGGATATTATCTTCTTGGCACTTCCGATGAAAGCAGGGTTGGTTTTGGATGCAAAGTTTATCTCGAAGTTAAAGAAGGGAGCACTCATTGTGAGTATTTCGCCTATGAATCTGATCGACGCTGAATCTATGAGTTCACGACTGATCGCCGGCGATATTCGAGTAGTTATTGATTGGCCCGCACCATCTGACGAACTTGCCAGTTTACCCCTCGAAACTTTTTATAGCGTAAATAGCCATAGTGCCTATAATACAAAACAGGCTATTCGCCTCGTCGCCGAAAGTGTTACAGATACGGCAATTAGCTTAGTTTAGTAGTAATAGAAACAAAATAGACTTCATATGAAGTCTATTTTTATGTATAACAAATTTGGTACACCCGACAGGATTCGAACCTATGGCCTTCGGCTCCGCAAGCCGACGCTCTATCCAGCTGAGCTACGGGTGCATATGATACGACCCGTTGTCTTAAGAACAACGGGCAATATCTTTGTAACTAGAAGGTGCTTTCAGTCGTCAAAAAACGAACGAACAACGGTTATTGTAACACAAGAAAGAGGTGATGACCACCTTAGAGGCGGAGTTTTCGCACCAAAACGTCGATAAGATCGAGCTTTAGTTCTTCCATAGGAAGACGCTGTCCAAGTGTGTCAACGATCTGCTCACCAGCCTCTTCGGGGAAGTAAACTGATACACCAGGCGCAAAACGTTTCCGCGGAATCAGCATAATTGAGTGGTGCTCACCATCACGAATGAGGCCAAACGCCTTAAAATCATCAAAGTGATACAATCGCTCGCCAACATAGAGGCCCTGCCGGGCGCTCAAAGCATAGGTTAACATGCGAGGTGGTCGACGAATGTAAATGACCACAGCGACAGCCATAACGATAACAAGAGCGGAGAATGTCCATGAACGAAGTAAGAAAAAGTCGATCGCAATAAAGCCAATGACAATCAGTACGAATAATACATACCACCAGCCACCTTTATCGATATGGACATACTCTTGTGCCGTCCAGGTTACCGGGGTATCCTCGATCTCTTCTTCGATAGACTGAACTTCTTGTCCTTCATTCGTAATAGGAGTCTCGTCTTGTTCATCTTCTGGCTTCCAGTAGCCCTTCTGATCATCGTTGTTCATATGCTCACAGTATAGCATGAGCATCGTTTGTATGTGCGTCACCACGTCAGAGAATATCTTACAAAAAGAAAAAGCCCATGTATGGGCTCTTCTATTTGGCGGAGGAGGGGAGATTCGAACTCCCGCTCCAGGTCTCCCCAGACTAATGATTTAGCAAACCATCCCCTTCAGCCACTTGGGTACTCCTCCGTATGTTGCGTCGCAACGGCTGCGATAACGTGATTGATTGTAGCATAAAACAGATACGAACACTAGCGTCGAGCGACAATATTTGCTACAATCCTTGTATAGTTGTGTAATAACCGTTAAAAGGAGTGAACGTATGCTAGGAACCCCATTGCGCCGAACGCTTGTTGCGTTTTTTGTTGTATTCAGTGCAACGATTATTCTTTCTCTTCCAACTTCGGCCTACACTATCTTCGAAGGAGTAAATGCAGCCCACGGAACCGGACAGCCGACCGAACTATTCGGGGCAAGCGGTGTCGTGTCAACAATTACAAACCTTCTCCTGTTTATCGTCGGTGCGCTCAGCGTCGTTATGCTCATCATCGGTGGCCTACGCTATGTTATCTCTGGAGGTAACGCAAGCGCAGTGTCAGCAGCAAAGAACACTATCCTTTATGCTATCGTCGGATTAGTCATCGCATTCTTAGCCTATGCTGCTATTAACTTCGTTCTTGGTGTACTCGATCCAACAACAGGTGGAAACTTTAGCGACGTCTAGGCTAGATCGCCCACGTACCACCAGCGTTCTGCACAATCCATGTCCATACACCGCCAACACCAACATTCGGACAAGTAGTACCACCACTTATTCCTTGAACAGGACCAGCGAACTCGGTCACCGCGTTTGTTAAGCTATTGAGATAATAACTCTTTCCGTCTTTTACATCAGCAGCGACTGCCCAAGCGGTTCCGGCGTTATTACGGCACCAGATTAAGGCATTGTAGGATCCTTTGGAGAATTGAACGCCCACAGACGTTAGGTCTGCTACGCTATTCGGATATACGGATGTCGAAGAATCTGCCTTAAACAACTCTGCTTTTTTTGAAAGGGTATTAAAGTCAGCCTTTATGGTTGTGACTTGTGCGCGATTTTGTATACCGTTATAAGCCACGATAGTAATGGCCGCTAAGATGGCGATCACAACAATCACTATAAGAAGTTCAACGATGGTAAAGCCGAATTGTTTTTGTTTTGCCCACATGAATGTCTATAACTATGGTGTATATCGCGCTTAAGGTCAATATAAAAGAGACGACCCAGCCGAGTCGTCTCTTTTAATTGGCGGAGAGGGCGAGATTCGAACTCGCGGTGAGTTGCCCCACGCTTGTTTTCAAGACAAGTACCTTAAACCGCTCGGTCACCTCTCCATATAATGTGTGTAACTTGGCTATTTTAACAGATGTCAGGTAATCAGTCGAGAGGCTGACGCGCAATTGCCGCTACCCAGATAATTCGGGCGCCGGCACGGTGTAATTGATGAGCCGCTTCTTGCACGGTTGCACCTGTCGTGACGATATCATCAATAAGAAGATAGGGGACTGATGAATCGAGCTCCCTTATCGCACGATATGCCTGATTAGCTTGATGAAACCGCTCCTCACGTCCTACGGTGTGTTGAGTTGTCTGAGTTAATCGCGCGAGCAATGAGTGCGTCGTTAGCCCTCGTAACCTTCCGAAGCTCTTCGCTAAACGCAAGGTATGATCGTATCCTCGTTCTCGTACATGGCTTTGCACTGTCGGAATAGGGATGATTACGGTGTTCACGGGAAGAATAGGGAGTCTTTCATGTAATAATCTTGCCAAAGTGTCAGAAGCAGCGTGCAAAGATTGAAACTTGAAACCGCCAACGAGATGCTGAAGTGGACCTTGTCGGTCACCTATAATCCACGATTTTGTAAAGAAAGTACCGTGTTTTGTGCAAATTCCTTCATCTGAAAGTGCCCTACACAGCAAACATAACTGCTTTATCGTGCTAATGATGTCATATTTACATTTGTCACATAAAAGTGCTCCAATCTCACCACAAGAGGCACAGGGGTGTGGTGCAAGGAGCGAAAGTAGGTGGTCGAGCATTGTGTTTTTTACGTTTTACCTCACTATTCGGTTGATTAAGAGACTGGTGGTCGTTATAATACGAAGGACTATTTGTCAAATGAGCCTAGAGAAAGTGGAGGATATCATGGCCCGCAAACAAAACGAAGACCTATTAATTGAAGATGAACTCGCGGCAGCATTCCTGAGCGACGACGATCTCTCGACACCTGACGTACCTGCACCAGTCGCGACTGATGATAGCTGGGACGACAGTGAAGAAGAATTCCCAGGACAGCTTGCTGTTGATGTGTACGAAACAGACGAGAAGCTTATCGTGAAAGCTCGTACTGCAGGAGTTAACAAAGAAGATCTTGATGTCAGCATTAGCGACGGCATCTTGACGATCAGCGGTACTCTCAGTAGTGGTGACGACACCGATGCAATCAACTGGCACATTCAAGAATGTTACTGGGGCGAATTCAGCCGTACACTTGCACTCCCTGTGAGCGTCAAGGAAGACGAAGTTGAAGCAGTCCTTAAGGATGGCGTTCTCACTGTTGCTTTCTTGAAAATCAAGCAAGAGCAAGCGAAGAAAATTCAGATTCAGTAATTGCGAGTTACCGATTCAATATAAAATAAGCTCCCTCACCGGAGCTTATTTTAATAGGGGACTCTTGCATCACCATTAACGATAATAAAAATACCTCGGCATAACCGAGGTATTTGTTTTTTGAGATTCTTCTTTATGCTGCAGGAAGCGCACCAAGTACCCAGTTGACGATAGCGAAAGCCAGGAAGGCGATCACAAGACCAACAATTGCGTAAAGGATTGTATTCTTCGCTGCTGTTACGTTTCCGCTGTCACCAGCAGAGATTGTGTAACGAATACCACCGATGATCAACATGATCACGCTAATAGCACCGATAAGGAACAATAGGACGTTTACGATAGTATTGAAGATAGAGTTAGCACCAAACAAGGTTGCTGGTGTACCTTCACCTTGTGCACAATCGACACCTACTTCTACGGTGTATGTGTCCGGGGGACAATCTGCAGCTGAAACGCTTGGAGCAAGTGGGCTCACAAGTGATACAAATGCGAGTGCCGCTGCGACGAATAGTCCGCTGACTACATTCTTTGTTAGTTTTTTCATTGAGTTCATTCCTTTCTTAGTAGAATCTCTTGTTTCTCTTGTTATGTTATAGCAGATATTATTAGATTTGTTAAGTAGTAACCGGTGGAGCTGCAGGAACGAATAGCTGAAGAACCCAGTTAACGATCGCAAATGCAACAAATGCAACAACCAGGCCAACTACTGCATACAGAATGGTATTCTTAGCCGCCGTCACTGCGCTAGTGTCACCAGCGGAAGTCGTATAGCGGATACCTCCAACAATAATCATAATGACCGAAAGTAGTCCGATGATAAAGAGAAGAGTATTCACCACAATACCAACAACGTCCATAACTGTTACCTCATCTTTACCCTGACAGATTGCATTCGCGCCGCCCTGTGCACAAGCGTCATCAATTGCATTCGCAGAGACATCCGCTCCACTCGCAAACAGTGTCGCAACTCCTACAAAAAGAAATGCTGCAACTATTAGTGTTTTTAATATACGTTTCATTTAAAATCTCCCGATTACAAAGTTAGTAACACCAAATGCGGCAATAATAACAACGAGTCCTACGATGGAGTAGAGGATAAGGTTCTTTGCTTTTGTGATGCTCGCTGAATTTCCAGCAGAAGTGACGTACATAATACCCGCAACGATAATAACGATCACGGCGATAAGACCAGCGAGAAAGTAGGCGATATTAAGGACGTTTGCAAGAATTTCGGCATCTGTCAGCGCATGGGGGATATTAACTTCACCCTGGCCATCGCCTGGCGTTAGTAGTGCTGCAAAATTAGTTAGCTTGCTCATGTGAGAAATATTCCAAATATTAAGTTAAGTATAGCAACGGCACCGAGAGCAATCGCGAGGCCAATTACGGCATTCAGGATCGTTTTACGAGCGGCTTCGATTGAACTTGCGTTACCACCACCGGTCAGGAAGCGGAAACCACCGTATAGTATGAAGAATGAGGCGATATAGGCAGCGATGACGACACCTATTTCAATAACATTAAAGGCGAGTTTGGTAATGAAGCCACCTATACCACCGACACCCGCATCACTAGGGCCCTTAACTGCGCAAGTTTCACCTCCATTCATAGGATCTGCTTCAACCTTTACGAGTCCACGGTACCAAGGTGGTATGCCAAGGAATCTCTTCTCGCACTCAGACTCTGATAACGCCGACACAGAAGTAGGGACAGCAACTGCTAGCATTGGTCCAGCAAATACCAAAGTAAAGACAAACATGGATATGGTTAGCTTCAAATACTTCATTAGTTAAATACCCCGCCTGGTATCAAGAAGTTTAGCCCGACATACATTAATGCATACGCTAATATACCAATCACAACATTAGTTATAATCCCCATAGCTTTCTTGACTTGTTCGGAACTTCCTCCGGCAGAAATATATAAGATAGAACCGTACACAATACCCCCTAATGCAGCCACAGCTACTAGCCCAGTAAGGATGTTTATTACAATAATCAGCACACTCCACAGAGCGGTACCCTGAACACCACCCTGACCCGTCGGGGTACACTCAATGATCGCCGTATTGACGTCACCACAACTTGCTGCATTCACAACGCCTGCTGAAACCATGACCGCTCCGAGGCCGATAAAAAGAGCTAGTAAACTAAGTTTTATTGTTTGTTTTCTGATCATAACTACTTAATAAGATACGACCTCTCAGGCCATAATGCAAGTTTTATGGCATAAGCTATTTACTTTTTTTACCTTTTGTGATATATTAACATCAAATCGAACACTATATAAAAGTGTCCATTGAACCCAAGCCGATAAGAAATACATTAGTAGTATCGCCAAGTGTGAAAGGAACCAATCACAGTGTCAGAACAACTTAAGAATCCTAACTTAATGCACGTTATCGCCCCTGATCGTGCCGGGACTACGGGCGGATCTAGCGCCGGTACAAAAATAGAATCTACAGTAGCACCAGAAAAACATATACCTTTCTATAAACGACGCATAGCGAAAATTGGCGCTGGAGTACTTGCAGTTACTGCAGCAGCCGCAACTACATTTGCGATGCTCTTACCTAAGGGTGAGGCTATAGACACTACAGACCCTAATATAGATAAAGGAACTAGCGTTACACAGATCGAAGAAGGTAACAACCCGGATGTAGTTGAAGCTCCTGTAAAGAACCCCCTTCTAGGGGAAGGTCAACAGAACGTTGAACAGTATGTTGCGTATCCCGAAAACGAACCCCTTCCTGCTGAACTAGAGAAATATAAGACAATGCCTATTGAGGAGTTCACTGTCCTTCCTAAATCTGAGCAGGCTTTATACGCATCGTGGCTCCTACGTCACCTAGATACTTTTGTCGGAGAGTACGAAAACCAACTAGGGAATAGGTTCGACGCTGCCACCGAAAAACTAGTATCAAAGAGTACTCAGAATACCGCACAAGAGGCACTTGCTTCAGCTCAATGGATACAAAGGGTTGCACGATCTTTCGATAGCGAAGATGCCAAAAAATTGGCTGTCGCTGGTATTTGGAATCCTCAACAAAACCCCGAATTGAGCAATTTGATTGCACAGGCTGAAGTGGCCGAGGTACCACCCCGCGCTATGGCAGAGGGTAACATGATTCCGATTGTTCCTATTACCGAAAGCAGTGAACTCATAAGCGATATCGACGGTTCTTATCATTACGAGATTACCGCAGCCGATGGGGCAGTTGATGGCTCCGTATATTATGCGGAATATACCGACTATAAGGGTGAACCTATCGGCATCTGGATGCTATCGTATAACTAGCACATTCTTTATAGAACACATCATAATGTAAACAAGAACGGATAACTACCGTTCTTGTTTTATATGTAATGCATATGCTTAAATACAAGTACATGCAACGATCAAAAAAACCTCAGTACTTACGTAAAGGACTCCTTTTCTTTCTTAGTTTTGCTTTTGTCGTGTCGACTTTCTCAGCCCTAACGGGAAGTGTGTCTGCAAAAAAAGTATTTGATATGACCCCCCAAGAAGAGGCAGCGTCTTTTACTTATTACACCGCATTACGTAAATGTGTAATTGATGCAATGAATAGTCAAATCAACACCGTCGTGGGTGAAAGTGGCGCAGCAGATCCTACGAAAGTTGAATGGTTTAATACTGGATTTGCCGGAGGAACAAATACTACTTTCACAGTTTTCAACGGCAGCTCTTCTTCACAGAAGGACTGTAAGGACATTGTTAAGCCCGCACTTGAACTTTGGGGATGGAGTGGTGCATATACTGAGTTTCTAAAAGATATGGGGTATAAGTTTTCTGCAAATACTGACCCTCCTCGTTGGGAGCGAGCAAACGACAGCAGTGAATCACGATTGATGGCTTTTGAGTCAAGTGTTCAGAAAAAAGCCTACAATTCAACCTTTATCACCGAAGCGCCTTCATTAAGCGATGCGGGGCGATATGCTTTATTTGCATCATTCACATCAAAATGTGCCTTAACAACTTTAGGTGCATACCCCTCGGGAGTTAAAGACCCAACCATTCGCGGCTATGTTGACAACAATACGATAAAAGACGATATTCAATACACAAAAAAACCACTTATAGGTGATGACGGAAGGGTATCCACTTATGCGATATCGTATAAAACAAACATAGCCTTAATGGAAGTTTATGGTCATGGCGGTACACCAGATGGTTCGAGGGTGGGCTGTGCGACAATTGTCGACACACTATCAAGTACCGCACCAGGCATGGCTACCTACAATGCAGTGAAAGCCTGTGAGAAAATAGGTGTTACAGATAAAGATCAGCCCGGTTCAACAGCAGCATGTGCTTACGGCTATGCAAATACCGACATAGCTCAATGTCAATCAAAATATTCTGGCAATACAGTCTTACGTAAAGCATGTTTTATTGGGCAGGGGAATGAGGCTGCCGAAGCCTGTACGCTAAAAGCGTATACAGGCAAAGACCTACAGGCATGCATAAACGGCTCAAAAAACAAGAATCCTGATTACTGCGATACTGCATATGCGGGTGTTTATTCCGCAGGTAAGTTTACGGCTCAGGAATCAGAGAAAGCGGCCTGTAAGTTTGGTCAAGGTCTTGAAATTATAGATTCTCCTACGGTGATTGATGACGGACTTGGCGGTAGCGACTGTACGGCCAACCCTAGTGGCGAAGGGTGTAGCGAAGCATCAACATGTACCATCGAAGGTATTGGCTGGCTAATATGCCCTGTTGTAAACTTCATGTCCGGTATTGTCGATGGTGCATATGCATTCGTTTCCAGTCTACTAGTAGTACAACCACTTCTCACTACAAATACGAGTGGCGAGAATATGTATAAAGTATGGACCGTTATGCGTAACCTAGCGAACGTTGCTTTCGTTATAGCTTTTATGATCATAATATTTTCTCAACTGAGCAGTGTAGGGGTGAGTAATTACGGTGTTAAAAAACTACTTCCTCGTCTGATTATTGCGGCGATTTTAGTGAACATATCATTTTGGGTGTGTGCGATCGCTGTCGACCTCTCTAATATTATTGGCGGGTCTATACGAAGCGTGTTTGATGCGGTTGGCGCTACAATTCCCACACTGCCAAACAGTGGCGCTGACGCAGACATAGGCACAACCTGGACAGGAATCGCCGGGACTGTCTTGGCGGCTACGGCGGTCGTAGGAACCGTTGCGTACGTTGGAATATCTGCATTTATCCCCGCCATACTTGCTGCGCTTCTTGCGATCGTAGCTGTATTCTTAGTTCTGACACTTAGGCAGGCTCTTATCATTCTTCTGATCGTTGTCTCTCCGTTGGCTTTTGTTGCATATTTGCTTCCAAACACAGAAGAGCTGTTCACGAAATGGCGTAAATTATTCATAACACTTTTACTAATGTACCCTATTATTGCCGGTATTTTTGGCGCATCAGCACTTGCATCTCAGGTGATCGCCTCTGGATCGACAGGAGCCAATAACGCGGTCGTCATTCAAATTATGGCCGCTCTCGTATCAATTCTGCCACTTGCGCTCACACCGGTAGTTATGAAGGGTGCTGGTGGGCTCCTTAATCGATTTGGTGGTGTTATTAATAATCCCAACAAAGGACCTGTTGATAAGCTTCGTAAATCGGGTGAGGCATACCATAAAGACAGACAGAATATTCGTAACGCAAGAGCGCTTAGTAGTAATAGTAAATTTGGTCGTAGTGCATTTGTTAAATGGGGTGCTCGCCGTAACGCTATTAAGGCAGGTCGAGAGTCTGAAATGAATAGAGCAAACACTACCTATATAGCCGGACAATCAGAGAATAATGCAGCATTCCGTAATAAAGTTGCTGGTGGTACATCGTTTACGCAAGCCGCTGAAGGCGGAGACCAAAGAGCACTCGCTAATGCCATTAACACTAACCTTAAACTTGAAGCAGATGAAGTCAGTGCAGCTAAGGCGGTGATTGAAAATGCTAACTTAAGTGGAGATGAACGCCAGAAGCTCGCTATGACTGGAAAGTATGAAAAGATGGATGCTAGCGGTAAGATAATCGCAACATACTCTGGTAAAACTATGCAAAAAGCTGCACTCCAAGAGCAACTACGAACCGGATCAATGGCTCAAATTCATGAAATTGCAGAGAATTCTGGTAGCGCGAGACTCAAAGAATTTAGCCAAACAATATCTACCGGAATAGCCAGTAATGGTGTTGCATCTAAGAACCCGGCACTTGGCGGTAAAACTCTTGATGCAATAGCGCAAGGTAGGGTAACGAATAGTACCGATCTTGATAACGTTATCCTAGGAGCGATCAAAGAAGGAAAATATACAGCCGAAAGCATGGCAACTATGCATGATGACTCTCGACAAAGAGCTATCGACCTTGCTATTGCAGCCAGGGCGGCGGGTGACTCTTCTTACTACGATGCACTAAAGGATGCAAAGGCAAAACTCCTTGCATCGTCTGAATTATCAGCCAAGGTGGGTGGAAATACTCGAGCATTGAGCGACTTCGGTCGGATCACGTAGAAAAATTAAGGCCGCAAGGAACCTGTTATACTATAACCACTATGGCAATGTACAAAGTACCACAGGATGTCGAGGCTGACGATAAATTAATCGGACCGTTCAGTTTCCGACAATTTATCTATTTAATCGTCGTCGCACTTGCGATTGCTGCAGCCTGGGGGCTTGCACAACTTTTTATTGGACTCGCCGTTATTCCATTGCCGATCGTTCTATTATTCGGTGCCTTAGCGCTTCCGCTGCGTAAAGATCAGCCAATGGAGATTTATCTTGCAGCAATGGTTTCATTTTATCTCAAACCTCGTCGTCGCTTATGGGATCCAGATGGAGTTGATTCGTTGATTGAAATTACCGTCCCAAAGACGGTTGAAGTACATCTTACAAAGGGACTCACACAAGAAGACGCTGAACAACGCATAAGTTATCTTGCAAACCTCGTCGACTCACAAGGATGGGCAATTCGTGGGGCAGCCGCACCAACTAACACCCCTGTGAATAATGACGTCTTCCTTGAGGCGCAAGATGCAACTGATGTACTCGACACCAACACGGCCGTCTCTCAGTCGTTCGATGCATTAATGGATAAGCGAACTGCACAGGTGCGCGACGAAGCGATAGAGCGGATGCATCAGCCAGCGGCACCTATCGCAACGCCAACACCATTTCCAACACAACCAACACAGATATCTTTACCACCAGCTGTTCCGGTTGTGACTGACGGTTTCTCGGCACCATCATCTACGCCGCCCACTGTGCCAATTTATAATCCATATCCGAATTTTCAGCAAACGGTTATTCAACCGATGGGTGACACAGCACATTTATATACTGATCCGACTGCAACGGCCATTACTCAACCTCCAGTACCAGCTCCTACTCAACCTCCACGACCTCAAACCGAACCAACAACCACTAGCGATAAACCCGTGTCAGCTGGTATAATGAACCTTGCAAATAATACCGATTTATCAATCGAGACAATTGCTCATGAAGCGCATCGTATTCAAGAGAAAGAAGATGACCTAAATGAGGAAGTAGTTATCTCGCTTCGATAAATTAGTCTAACAGGGGAGTGGGACGAGTCAGGGCATGCCACCAAATAATCAACCGTATAGCCAGCCAACGCCCCAAGGGGTACCACCCGTTGCAGGACCAGTTCCGCAGCCTTTTCCTACGAGCCCGCAACCAGCAGCTGTAGGGTCCGGTGATTCTGTTGCACGCCCAACTCCAAAAAACCCAAACTCAAGCCAAAGCACACTCCAGCTCTCTGAGTTACGTGACAACATGGTTGTTATGATCGATGGAACATTCCGTGCGATTATTGCTTGCCAGTCAATCAACTTCGACCTAATGAGTGATCGTGAACGCGAAGGGGTAGAATATAGCTACCAGAACTTTTTGAACTCGTTAAACTTCCCCATACAGATCCTCATTCGTTCTCAACGGGTTGATATCGGGCCGTATATCGATCGACTCCTTGCAACACGTCGATCACAGGATAATATGCTCCTTGGTGTATTAATGGATGATTACATTGGCTTTATTGATGCACTTTCACAAGAAGCAAACATTATGGAGAAGACATTCTATATTGTTGTCCCGTACTTCCCGCAGGGTGATGGAGCTAACTTTGTCGAACAGGGAAAAGGATTTTTTGGTAAGCTCTTTGGTCAGCAGAAAAAGAATGTTACTCGCATTGACACTGCTACCTATGAAAAAGCAAAAGATGAAATCAAGAACCGTGTTGATGTGGTTCGTTCGGGACTTTTCCAAATTGGCGTCCAAAGTTCTCAACTTGACACTAAAGCGCTTGGTGAAGTGTACTACAACTTCTACAACCCGGACACGGCAGTACGACAACCGCTTGCTAACTTTGAGGATGTAACGAGTATGTATACACAAAAGGCGCCGTCAGCAGGTCCGAATGGGGGAGTATTATAATGGCTAAAGCAAAAAAACAGTCTGCCGTTGACGTTGCTGCGCAACAACGTGCTCGCGAACAGGTTGAGGTTGATCAAGCCTTTCTAAAGGGAGTTTCAACCCTTCGTGATCTGATTGCGCCAAGTAGTATTGAGATTCACTCATCATATTTCCGTCTCGGAACAAAGTATGGACGAACATTGTATGTCTATGGATATCCTCGTCAGATCTACACTGGTTGGTTAAGCTCTTTAATTAATGTCGACGAAGTACTCGATGTGAGTATGTATATCTATCCTGTCGACAGCCAAGTGGTCCTTAATAACCTTCGCAAGAAGGTGACTCAACTTGAAGCAAGTACCTCAATTAATAACGAAAAAGGGAAGACTCGTGATCCTGCTCTTGAAGCAGCGATTAATGACGCAGAAGAACTTCGTGATCAACTACAGCTTGGAGCAGAGCGTTTCTTCCGCTATGGACTCTATGTCACTCTGTATGCGGATAGCTTGGACGAACTTAATTTTGTTCAGAATAAGATCGAGACAATGTTCGGTCAGCAACTTATCTTCAGCAAGGTTGCCTCTTCGCAACAGGAGCAAGGTTTAAACAGTACCGTCCCACAGATGTCTGACCAGTTACAGATTCGTCGTAATATGAACACTGGTGCAATTAGTACGAGTTTCCCATTCACAAGCGCTGACCTCACCGATAACACTGGAATTCTTTACGGTATCAACATGCACAATAACGGACTGGTTATTTTTGACCGCTTCAAACTCGAGAATGCCAACATGGTAGTGTTCGCAAAGTCGGGTGCAGGTAAATCGTTTACTGTGAAGCTTGAAGCACTCCGAAGTATGATGCTTGGAAGCGAAATTATTATTATAGACCCAGAGAACGAGTATCAAAAACTTGCCGAAGCGGTCGGGGGAAGCTACATTCGCCTGAGCCTTAATTCAAACACTCGTATCAACCCCTTTGACCTTCCTCGTGTCATTGATAGTGATGAGGCCGAGGATGCCTTACGCGCTAACCTAGTAACACTTCATGGACTTTTCCGTCTCATGCTTGGTGGTACACAGGTGAGTGCAGCTGGTATTCCTATGTCAGCACTCAATCCAGCAGAAGAGGCCGACCTTGACCAGGCACTCATTGATACCTATGCACGTGTTGGTATTACAAGCGACCCACTCACTCATAACTCACCCCCACCAACTATTTCCGACCTTTACGATACACTCCTTCACATGGGTGGGAGTGGGCCGCAACTTGCACAACGGCTTCGAAAATACACAACTGGAACCTTTGCGGGTATTTTCAGTCAGCAATCAAATATCGACATTAATAACCCAATGGTGGTATTTAATATTCGTGACCTCGAAGATGAGCTTCGTCCTGTTGCAATGTATATCGTTCTGAGTCACATATGGAATATCACCCGTACGATTCAGAAGAAGCGTATGTTGATTGTGGATGAGGCGTGGCAGTTAATGAAGTATGACGACTCGGCGAATTTCTTATTCAGTCTCGCGAAGCGAGCGCGTAAATATTACCTTGGACTTACAACCATCACCCAAGACGTCGAAGACTTTATGGGCAGTAAGATGGGCCGTGCAATCGTTGCTAACAGCTCAATGCAACTTCTTCTTAAGCAATCTTCAAGCGCAGTTGATGTTCTTTCGGATGTTTTTAAGCTTACTGAGGAAGAGAAGAAGCGACTTGCGAACTTTCCAATTGGACAAGGGCTTTTCTTCGCAGGGCCAAGTCACGTCCACATTCAAATTCAAGCCAGTCCAACTGAAACTCAGCTGATTACAACAAATCCACAAACTGCACCCGGACAGGGAAATCAACCCCTTAGGTAGGGTATAATAGGAAGCAGATGGCATCTCCTAATAGCACTCTTCCAAAAACACCCGAAGAGCAAGACAAACTATATAACCCGGGCGAGCAAGCTTCTCTAGAAAAGATGGGCGCAGGGTATGTTTCAAGTGGTACTGATCAACTTGAGTCTTTTGCTAATGATCCTAATAATGCGTCTAAAGAAGTCAACGACAAGGAAGAATCGCCAGAACAAAGCCCGCCAGCTTCTTGGGAAAATAAGACGAGCGGATCACAAAAGGGAAGTCGCTGGCAAGCATTTGGTACTTTCGTAAAAAAACGCGGAGCTATTTTTGGCATCAGTGGCCTTCTTATAGGGGGTGGTATTGGCGTAAGCATCTTCTCCGGACCAACACTCCTTCTTGTTCAGTTTAAAGAGGTAATGGTAGATAAATTTGATACTGGACTTGCTTTTAGGGAAGCTCGAACAGGAAAACTAATGAAAGCTCAGATTGATGGGGCTACTACTGGTTTTTGCTCAAAGGGTCTCACTATTCGCTGCAAGATGACCACTTTATCAGCTGACCAAGTAGCTGATCTCAAAGGAGCAAGTATTACTGTTGAGCCAGAAACACCAAATATTAAAGATAAAGGCGGTGAAGTAACCCGAACAAAGCCAACAGCATATATATTTAAAGGTAAAAGAATTACCGCCGCGGAATTTGCAAGTCAATCTGGACCAAGGACTGAATTTGGTAAAGCATTAAGACTTGCTTATAACCCTAAAACCGGTGGATTCAACGGCAACGCCTTTAGGTCGGTCATGGAGCGCTATGGATTCTCGAGAAAGTCGGCTAATCTCAGCGGGAATAATAATGAAGAGCGAATGAAAAAACTTGATGCGCTCGCAAAAAATGGGGCTACTGGAGCAGCTACACCAAAGGTGGCTGCCGACTTTGAAGAGTTATGTGAAGGCTCTACTGATCCTTGCGATCCACAGGAAAGGGCTGATAAGTATAACGCAACACTAACCGACATAGACGAGGATTCTGCGTCCGGAAGAGCAGCGAAGAATGCTTCTTCGATTTTAGGGGATATCCCCCTGAAGGGTATTGTATCGGGAACAAAAATCACAGGAATTGTCGACAATTACTGTACGGCATATGGTGCAATAAATGCGCTTGGGTATGCCGCAAAAACAATTCGCGCCATTCAACTTGTACGCTACGCATCAGCCTTTGTGAATGTTGCCGACGAAATAAAAGCCACCGGGAATGTTAGTCCCGAAACAGCAGGGTTTATGGCTGGTATTCTTACTGAGGTAACTATCGATGCCACAAGTACAACACGCAGGATAATAAAAGGTTCTGCTACAGATTCATTAGGATATAAGTTTGCTGCGTATGGTGACACATCTGCAAATAAGAATAGTATGAACATTGCATCACGTTATCTTGCTGGTGGAGGGTTTACCGGTGAATTAATTGAGTTTAGTAATATAATCGCAAATAACTTTCCCGGAGGGAGAAAGCAAGCATCTGAAGTTTGTGGGGTTCTTGCTAACCCAATCGTTCAAGGTGCATCTATAGCAGTAGGGCTTGCTGCTTTACTTGTCCCGGGTGCAAATGTAGGAAAAACTATAGCTAATGCTGCAAGTTCTATAGTAATTAATGCAGGACTCGCCGTACTTCCAGCACTCCTTGGTGATATCGTTGCAGGTACGGTCACAAGCTCAATTACAGGAGAAGAATCGGGAAACGCCATTACCTCAGGAATGGGTAAAATGCTTGCCGACGGTCTTGCCGGATTATCGGGTGGAGCATTAATGAGTAAACCGGATGCCCTATCCTATGCCGGATTACAAAACCAAACAATTGCTGCATACGCAGAAAGTGACAGAGAGACATTAAGCCCCCTCGACGCCTCAAGTCGCTACACATTCCTTGGAAGTATCGTTTCCAACCTAATACCCACTATTAACACCGCCTCTCAGTCGGGGGTTGGCCTTCTTTCTTCATTAACAGGGGTTTTCTCAACCTCCCTAAACAGTGTCGTGCCAAAGACTCAAGCCCTCACTACCGAGCAGTACGAAAAATCACTTGAAGTGTGTCAAGATATTGATGTAAGAGATGGGAAATATGCGACTGATATATTCTGTAATGTTATCCGCGGTATACCACCAAAGTATCTTAATAAAGACCCTATATTAGTGGTTGATGAGTTAATTCGCGACGGATATCTTGAAGAGTCATCCGAAGAACCAACCCAGAAGTATAAAGATTTCATAAGTAACTGTATTACCTCTGAAGAGTCACCTGGCTATGGCGGAGCCACTGGTTTATATGAACAAGCGAAAGTTGACGAGTGCATCATCACTGATGCGAATGCAAACCAATACCTAAATTACGCCGATAGAGAAGTTGAGTCTGTCATGAGCGGGGATGCTGCGAAACAAACATCAGGTAGTCTTGATGTTAGTGGAGATAAGGCTTCTCTCGCAAAGCAAATTATTAACTCACCAAATGTCACCTATAATAACGGTGACAACCCTGGATTCGATATTAAAGATCAGATTGCAAACATTGCAAATGGTACAAGTGACGGCAATACTGCACCATGTCAGGTAAATATTCACATCCTAAAAGTTATCGCTGCCTTAGCACAATCACATTCGCTGGTCATTAGTGATATTAACCGAGACTGTGTTCAATCAAATATTGGGTCTGCTTCGTCCCCACACCGCACCGGCCTTGCAGTGGATATTGCGACTTATGATGGAGGCTTAAATACCGCATCTCCACAAATCACCGAGCTTCTCGATATTGTCGTAACGGTTATGCCTGAAGGTTCTGACATTGGTATTGTTGGTGGGTGTAATGCCGTAGGAAGTAGCTATAAGGGATTCGCTATATTTGATGATCCAGGCGCATGTGGACACCTCCACCTTGCAGCTCCAAAAGGATCAGATCCGGATTATAAGTCATGATAAAAATATCTCCTCGAAAACTATTTCTCTTTTTCATCAGCGCAATATTTCTTGCAAGTTTTATAGTGACACCAATAAGGATTGCTCGGGCTGAAGATTTAAAGTGCGACACTGACTTCTATGCGAGAAATGATATTCTTTTTTATAATCCCTGCGAACAATCTTGTTTTGGTAATACAGGAGGGGCACTTGTGGGAGCGGATAATAAAGAAAAGATTTGGAATTGGTTGATTGCAAAAGGTATGACTCCTATGGGTGCGGCGGGCATTATGGGAAATATGAATAATGAATCCGGGTTCAATCCTTTTCGATTCCAGGGTTCTGCAACGAACGAAGAAATTTGGCAATATGACGGAAACCGCTTGGGCTACAACGGGAATGCTTGGGGGCTTGTTCAGTGGGATGGTCCACGACGCGTCAGTTCATCAAACGAACAGGGGACGACTGGGGTTCTTGATCAGATTCGTATAAACCACCCAGACTGGGTGAAGTTTATCGATAAGAAATATGGAGATTCAGCAGAATCTTATACTGTTGCCGAACAAGAGCAACCAGGGATTACAAATCAGTTTATAGACTTTAGTCTAGAGTTTATGTATTTCGAAGCAACACCTGGAGGGAATCGATCAACAGTATGGGAAGAAGTAAAAGCAGCCACTACCGTTCTTGACGCAACGGTTATATTCCATAATAAGTTCGAGGGTTCAAACGATAGCCCTGAACAAGTTGCAACAAGTCGTGGTGCGGCCGCGCAAGACATCTATGATACATATAATGGATCAACCCCAGGAGCACCTTCTAGTTCGCCACAAAGTACTTGTGAATCAGAAGAACAGCCAGCTTCACAAGAATTTACTTATTACTCGCAGCTCGACCCCCAGTGGCGTGATACTAAATTAAAAGATACAGGAAACGCAAATGAAGGCGGCTCATTTGGTGCTGATGGGTGTGGGCCAACAGCCGATGCAATGGTGGTCGCAACATTACTTGGTGATAAAAACATTACACCAGTAACAATTGCAGAGCTCGCAAATAAACACCAGCTAATTGGCGGTTCAGGCCCTTCAAGTAATGGGTCTTATGGACTAAGTGGTAACTCCGAATTTAGATTCGTACTCGAAGCAACGTATGGTCTGAAGAGTACTGATATAGGTGATGATATTAACGCTATCGCCGAGTTTGTGAAGGGTGGGGGATATGTCATTATGTCTGGTACAAGTGGTGAAGGTAATGATGATCAAAAAACTCGTGAAGGTCCTTTTTCTGCTGGTGGACATTACGTTGTTGTGAAATCCGTTACTGCCGACGGCAAGCTAGTGATTGCAAACCCATACAGTGTTAACGGAGGTCCTGCATTCACTCCGGAAGCTGGACATCCTCAACCTTGGGACGCAGAACAAACTTTCGAAGCTTCACATTTTGATTCATTAAATATTACCGGTGCATATGGATTTAAAAAGGCATAATATGGAACGACGACGAATTATTAGCATTATTATCGTAAGTATCGTTTTATTAATCATCATCCTTAGTGTGGTATATTTCTTTACTCGAAAAGATGAAGTACAAACAGGGAGTATTACCGATAGAGACACCGGAAAGATTGCCATCACAGGCCACACAGGATATATCGGTGAAAGTGATTTAGTTATCTTCGGTGAAGAGAATCTTTATAATAACGGGTTAACAAAGGATCAGTTTAAAAATATCAGGACAGCGCTTATTCAATATAGTATTGATAGGTTAGATAAAGATATTCAATCATTAACCGTTAGGCCACAAGACCTAAAAATAACAGGGGATACTATCACCTCAACAATACGTATAGGGCAAACTGACGAGCTGTTACCTATTGAGGTAAAAATAGATACTGAAGGTGGTGTTGTTGTGCTTGTATCAGATCAAGATAAAAAACATGGCGGACCTTTTATAGGGGTGAGTGGCCTTCCTTATACAGCGCTCGGAAAAATAACTGTCGATCAACCGAATGAGAACATAACCTCGTTATCTCAACCCGTCACATTATATATTTCCGCCCCGCAGGGGTATCGCAATGGTCTTATTGAGAAATTAAAAACTCTCGGTCACACACCATCAGAATTTAGTTATATATTTAATGATTATAGGAATCCTTTCGAATGATTAAAAAAATAATAATTATACTTCTTATTATTACGGCTCTCGTTGCAGGGGTGTGTATTTTCTTTTATATTCGCTCATTCCACACGTTATCAATTACTTTTAGTTCAGGGATTTCTTCTGTGGTGGTTAAAAAAGGTGAAACAGCAATAAAAGAAATGTCCGAAAATGGAACAGTATCGCTTCAAGATGGAAGTTATTCAATTATTCCAAAGGGTGAAAAGGTATCCTCGACCGCTATTCCTTTAACTATTAAAGGTGAAGATAAGGTGTTTACGGTTGATCCAGATTACTCAGAAACATATCTTCAAACAACTCTCGAGAGTGAATCAACGACTGTAACCGCTGCTATAAAAAATAAATACCCAAATATTGACGTTAATTTTGTTATAGGTAAAGGTGCTTTATATAAAAAGGGTGAGTGGTACGCTACAACACTGACGCAGATCGTTGAAAACTCTAATGATACAAGTGATGTATATCGAGTCGTATTAAAGAAAGAAGGGAATAGTTGGGTAACTAAAACAACTCCCGAAATTGTCCTTAGCTTATCGAAGTATCCTGAAGTTCCTGAGTCGGTAATAAATAGCACAAACAATCTCACAGGAACAGGGACTGTGTATCGAAACTCGCGGGCAACCATCGATAACGATTACTACACCGTTCCTCTTGAGTAGTATTATAGTTTTATTTCTTTTGCTTGAGGAATACTTCTGTTCTCAGTAGTCGTAATAATAATCTGATAATTACCGGTATGTAAACGTGCTTGACGAGTCTCATCAAGTTCACTAAACACATCATCAAGAAGAATAAGTGGTTTTATGTTTGTAAGTTGCTCAATAATCTCGACCTCTAGAAATTTTAATGCAAGAATAATCGTTCGTACTTCACCCCGTGACGCAACAGATAATGCGGGATTATTATTAAAAAGAAAGAGCATATCATGACGGTGTGGTCCGACACTCGTATTACCAACAATCTTATCTCTATAGAGGTGAGTTTGAAGCTCATTCAACAACTTTTGTTTTATATCTCCAATAAAGGTATGTGAGTAGTGTGTCGAAACAGTATCCTTCGTTTCGGCAATATCGTTATAAGCGTCATTTAGCTTTAGATTAATCTTTTCAATAAAGATACTCCGTTGCTCAATAATATATGCACCGTACTCACTAAGGGTGATATCCCAGGCAAATAACTCATCATCACTCGCCATACCTTGTTTCAGTAGGTTATTCCGTTGTTTTAATGCACGTTCATACTTCCGGAGTGCAACACCATACTGAGGATCGAGTTGGGTAATAAAACGATCTATAAACTGACGGCGTCTTGTCGGTGAGCCATTAAGGAGACGGAGATCCTCCGGTTCAAATAGCACAACCGGGTGTTTATGTTTCGGAAGCATTCGATAGTTTGTTTTACTATCGATAATAAATTGTTTTCGACCGGTTGTTCGAGAGGGATCAAATTTTATCGATCGTTTCTGTTCATCACTAAACATAATATCGATTCGCCACCAATCTTTCTCATTTTGGAGAACATCTTTATCGCTCCCTTTAAAGGAAGTACCTTGAAGGGCGATATATAAAGACTCGAGTAGTGTCGTCTTACCACTCCCGTTAAGCCCCGTAATCACCGTTGTATTAGGGGAAAGGTCGATTGTTATAGATTGGTGGGATCGAACATTTTGAACAGCAAGCTTCTGTACTATTGCCATAGCACTAACTCTTCAGCGGCATAATCATATGATAATAGTTAGTATCTTTTTTGGTTGATTTAAAAATACAGGGAGAAAGTTTTCCGCTAAAACTACATTCAATCGTGTCATCATCTATTACAGAGAGGGCTTCAGAAAGATATCGTGAGTTAAGGGTAATCTGACCACCACCAACCACTTCAGCGGTTAGTTCTGATGTATTCTCACCGAACTCGGAGGCGATTGAGTGGAGTGAAACTGATTTCGCATCACCATCGACTGTCATAGTGACACTTCCCCCTGATTCGCGTGCAAATAAACCAGCGATTTTTGTCACACGGACAAATTCAGGTTTTTTCACGACTGCAGTTGTTTCAGAAGAGGCGGGGATGAGTTGTCGATAGTCAGGGAAATTACCATCAACGAGACGGCTAATAATTTCAGCTTCGTTAATACGGAATCGCACTTGAGTTTCGTCAAAAAGAATATCGACAGTATCAACACTATCGTTAATCGTCCGGAGTACTTCCTGAAGTGTTTGAACAGGAATGATTGCCGATACTTCGCTTGATGTTTCAACAAGACGACGCTCAGAGAGTCTGTAGCCGTCTGTTGCAGCCAAATAGAGTTGTCCTTCAAATGAATGCCAGTAGACACCTGTAAGGACAGGGCGGGTGGAATCAGAGCTTGCAGTAATGATCGTTTGGGACACTGCTTGTTTAAAATCTTCGACATTAATCGTGTAGCTAATTGAAGACTCTTCATTAATAGTAGGGAGCTCAGGGAAATCATCGGCAACAACACCATTAATAACAGAAGAGTAATTTCCTGATGTTAAATGAATGTTATCGTTAACCACCTTCAATTCAATTGATTCTTTTGGAAGACTACTGACGAATTCAGAGATAAGGCGGGCAGGGACAGTGATTGCTCCTGGTTTTGTTATCTTTGCACCAATATATTGAGTGGTTGCGATTTCTAGGTTCGTAGCTGCGACAAGTAAACGGTTACCGTCTGTGCGAAGAAGTATATTACTCAGAATAGGAAGACCTGTTTTACTACTAGCTACTCGTCCTACTGCACTGAGTGCGCGAGCGAAGTTTTCTTGAGTGACATTTAGTTCCATGCTAGTGTTCCTTTCTTATCTTTCCTTTTTTCTCTTAATAATAGGCCCTGTGGATTGTGGGTATAAGTAGAAGATAACAGATGTGATTTGATACTTTTAGCTGTGAACAATTGGGGATAAAAGCCGTGTATAAGTGAGGGGATAACTATATGTTTGTGGACATAGGTGAGTACCTTGTGTACCCATGTGTTCATTTGTGGGGAAACTAAGACACTGGTTGTACGAGTACCTTTACGCAGGTTGTACACATTTTTTACCCATGCTTGGGATAGGGTTTTAGGCATAAAGTTTCTCCCGTATTGAAGCAACTTGTTCACGAATAACAAAATCAAGCTTGATAGCCTTTTCAATCTTCTCGACAGAATGAATCGCAGTAGTATGGTCTTTACGCCCTAATTCACCAGCAATCTTAGGGAAACTTAAATGAAGTTCACTTCTTAAGAGATACATCGCTATTTGTCGAGGAACAACGACGTGCTTGTCTCGTTTTTGACTACAAATCTCTTCAACAGGAAGTTGGAAGTGTTTTGCTGTTCTATCAATAATTTGTTTACTGGTTAGGTGCTGTGGTCGAGAACGACGGACATTCCCTAGAAGACCTTCAGCTGTTGAGATATCAGGCTCAATTCCATGAAGTTCTGCGTAGGCGAGTAATTGATTTAATGCACCCTCAAGTTCACGAATATTAGTTTTAATATTCGTTGCAAGATATTCAATTGTTTCATTATTCAGTTCAACGCCTGAAAGTTCAGATTTTGCCTTAAGGATTGCACAGCGAGTTTCGAAATCAGGCATCTGTACATCAATTGTCATTCCCATTTCAAATCGACTTCGAAGACGCTCGGTGAGTGTTGGGATACTTCGTGGCGGTTTATCGCTACTCATAATAATTTGTTTATTATTCTGGTGAAGGAAGTTGAAAGTATGGAAGAACTCTTCCTGAGTCTTTTCCTTGTTCGCGATAAATTGCATATCATCAACAATAAGAACATCAATATTACGATACTTATCAGAGAAACCTTTTTTCTTGAAACGAATGTAGTCTAAGAATTCATTAACAAATGTTTCAGAACTAACATACAAAACACGAGCTTCTGGGTTAATCTTCATAATCTCGTTACCAACCGCTTGCATAAGGTGAGTCTTACCAAGTCCAACACCACCGTAGAAGTAGAGTGGATTATATTTTACTCCTGGGTTGTTAGCGACTGCTTGACTTGCCGTGTAGGCAAGGTCATTACTTGAACCAACGATAAAGTTATCAAAAGTATAGCGAGGATTAAGGTTTCCTCGAGAGGCGAGTGAAGAAGTAACAGGCGCGTAAGGAAGGGAGCCTGAGTCGGAGGAATTAACTGTTCCTGGTTCTTGACTTGCTTGAAGTGTCGTTTCTCTGTTAACGCGAGTTTTCTTACCGGTCACTATCACTGTATAGGTAATTCGTTCGGGTTTAACTCCGTTGGTAGCAAGAACCTTTTTGATTTGATCGTTGAATTTAACTTCAAATTGCTTTTTCGCAAATATGTTAGGAACGGAGATAACCACTTCGTCGTCAGAATGGCTGACAAGCTCAGTACTTTTAAACCACGTAGTAAACGTAGCATGAGAAACCGATAGCTCGATTTCACCTAAAACGCTTTGCCACAGGGCATTCATATCAGTACTATTCTCCCCAAAGTTTTTGAACTGTTATTACGTTTAACTATACGGCAACCGGGTAGTTTTCCACAACCATAAAAGGGTTATTTTATAAAAGAGCAGGGGAGGGACGTATAGAGGTTTGAGTTATACACATTTATTTATCACCCCTGTTAAAAGTGTGGATAAGTGGTGCGTAAAGGGGGATAAGTTTTATATACAATGTCACTATTTCACGAAAAATCAAACCCTGGGCTTGAAGAATAGGGGTGAATGCGATAAAATGGTCAGGATATGCCAAAACGAACTCACCAACCACACACTCGTCACCGTGCCCGTACGCACGGCTTTCGTGCGCGGATTTCTTCAAAGGGTGGCCAATCTGTCCTGAAGCGCCGCCGCATCAAAGGTCGCGCACGTTTGACTGTATAAACTAAAAAGCCGTTGTTAAATCAGCGGTTTTTTATTTTCTCACCGTATACTATATATATGATCCCTTCCCAACTCCGTTTTCACGGCCACAATAGCCTTCGTTACGTATATGCGAACGGCAAGGCTGTGCGTTCACAATCTCTCACAGTGAAGTGGGTGAAAAACAGTCACCGCAAGCAATCTCGAATTTCAGTTGTTGTCAGTAAGAAGATTATTAAAGGTGCTATTGGACGTAATCGTATCCGTCGACGTATCTATGAATGCATCCGACTACGTGTCCCCCGCTTTGGCGATACATACGATATTGTTCTTATCGCAACCGCTGCTGATTTAAGAGATATGCCTCAAGGAGAACTTGAGGCGCTCATAGATCAACTATTTATAAAAGCTGATCTATATAACTTGTCCTAGAAATGGTATAATCATACAGATATATTCCATGATACTTAGCGAGGAACCCGAGTGAACATCTTTGAAACACTCATTGTACAGCCAATTTTCAACTTATTGATTGCCCTTTATAGCATTATTCCGGGTGGTGATTTTGGTATTGCGATCATTATCTTTACGATCATGATTCGTTTTGCCCTTTGGCCGCTTGTCGTGAAGCAACTTCACCAAGTAAAGGCGATGCGTAAACTTCAGCCTGAGTTAGCCAAGATTAAAAAGGCGACAAAGGGTAATAAGCAACTTGAGAGCATGCAGATGCTTGAGCTTTACAAGAAGCACGAGGTAAAACCTTTCCGTTCTATTCTTATTTTGCTTATCCAGCTCCCTATTTTTATTGGTCTTTACCAGGTAATTCAAATCTTCACTATTCATCGAGAGAAGATTGAACAGTTTACTTATGGATTCCTTGAGCACATCCCTGCTGTCCAAGCTCTTATAAACCACCCAGAGCAATTTAATGAAAAACTTTTTGGGGTTGTTGAGCTTACGAAATCTGCAATCAACTCACAGGGTATCACCTTCTTCTTCCTTGTTGGTCTCTCACTCTTAGCTGCGGCAACACAGTATATTATCGCGAAACAAACTTCACCTCAAGCATCAACAAAGCGATTCCGTGATGTTATGGCTGAGGCTGCAGATGGTAAGCAACCAGACCAGTCAGAACTGAACGCTGTCATGATGAGTAAGATGACGAAGATTCTTCCGTTCATTATGCTGTTTGTGATGTTGAGCCTTCCTGGTGCACTTGCCCTTTACTATGCTACTTCAAACATTTTTGCAGCTATTCAACAACACTACCTCCTTAAGAAGGACGCACGTGAAATGGATAAGATTGCTGACCAAGCACCAAAGCAAACTGGAAAGAAAGCTACAGCCAAAGCTCGAGCAAAAGAAGCTCGTGAAGCCGAAGTAACAAAAGTAACTCGAATTACTGCGAAGGACACCCCGCGTAAAAAGGAAAGTTAAGGAGAAGTTATGAATAGGGAAGAATCAATTGAATTTGCTCGCCACTATGTATCAGACCTTCTTTCGTTCTTTGGGATCAATGTCGATGTTGTTGCGACAACCGAGGACGATGTGATTGAACTAGCCGTTCCTTCAACCGAGTTAAATAGTTTATTGATTGGCCGCGCTGCGGAAACACTTCGAAGTCTTCAGTACCTTGTTTCAACTGTTCTTCGTAACAAAGAAGCTGCACTTTGGCGAGTAAATATCGATATAGCTGATTACAAGAAGCAGCGTGCTGAAAAGATAGCAAAACAAGCCCGTGAATGGATTGAAGAAGTTCGTCGTACAGGTAGCTCATATGTTGCACATCTTAATGCAGCAGACCGCCGTATTGTTCATCAGGTTGCTACTGAATTCTCAGATATTCACACCTTTTCTGAAGGCGAAGGACGAGACCGAACAATTACGATTGCTCAGGCTAGCTCTTAGTTTTCTTCTAAAAATTTCTGGTATATCTCGTGTGTTTCTTGGGCCATCTTTTTCCAAGAATACTTTTTAATTTGTTGGTATCCGGCAGTAGAAAGTTGTGTACGTAATTTCTCGTCACTGAGAATAGTAGTGATTGATCGGGCGATTTCATTTATGTTTGTTGGGTCGAAATACTTTGCTGCATCTCCATATATTTCGGGGAGACAGGTTGCATTACTACTCACAACTGGAGTACCATGTGCCATTGCTTCAAGTCCGGGTAGTCCAAACCCTTCCATGAGTGAAGGAAATATATACGCATCGGCATGAGCGTAGAGCCAGTTTAATTGATCGTCTTCAACGAAATCAGTAAAGAGAATATTTTTGTACTGCTTATTTATAAAGTATTCTTCATTTTTGAGTGCAGAAATATTCTTCTTTCCTACAAGAACGAGACCAAGGTCGGGGAAGGCTTCGAGAAGAAGCTGATGTGCATCACCGAGTCGTTTAATATTTTTATAATCCGATTGTTGACCAACATAGAGAATATAGTGCTTGTAGGGAAGTTGGTAGGTTCTATTTGAGCCTATACCGGTCTCCCCTGCTTCATAAATGACCGACACTTTATCTTCTGAGATAGAGGTGAAGGTGACTAGTTCATTTTTCGTGTATTGGCTTGGAGTAATGATGGCATCACTTGTTTTAGCGACCTTCTTAAATACGTAGTTACCAACAAGCTGTTTCAAATGAAAGACGAGCCAATTCTTGTCTGAATTATAGGTTCTTACAAGTGTCAGGTCGTGAAAGGTGGTGATGGTTTTACCTTTATATAGTATTGGCTGTTGTGGCATGCAAAAGTGAACAAGATCGGGTTTTAACTTATTGAGTAATTTCTTAAAACCGAGCTGCTCAGCGAATGAATAGTTGTCGAATTCAGCAACAATAACAGTGAAGTTTGCTGCAGTTGGTTGCCAGAAGTGTTCGTCTTTCGCGCGAACGAGCACGCTATATGTGTTTGTTGTATCAACTTGTTGGAGATAGTGAAGAAGACGTTCGACATAACGACCGGTACTTGAGTTGATAATACGGGCATCAATAGCAATATGCATTATTTGCCTTTTGTATTGCTTACTCCGCTAATAATAGCGAGCTTAATTTTTTCGACGTGTTTTTTTAACAGTTCCATCATGAAGCTCCTCTATGAAATAAAGTGGTCGTTGTTTTGTTTCGTTAAATATTCGTCCTATGTATTCACCAATAATCCCTAGTGAGAGCAGTTGGACTCCACCAAGGAAAAGGATAACTGCGAGCGTCGAAGGGTAACCAGACAACTCGTTACCAAAGAAGATTGTTTGAAAAACGACAACAAAGAGGTAAATAAACGCAACAACAGACACAAAGAAGCCAACGTAGCTGGATATTCGGAGAGGGGCTGTTGTAAAAGAGGTGATTCCATCAATTGCGAAGTTAATGAGACGGCTGTAATTCCATTTTGTCTCTCCTGCTATACGAGGGTCGCGATCGTAGAGAATTTCCTTTTTATGAAAGCCAATCCAGCTGAACATACCCTTAGTGTAACGCTGGGATTCACGAATCTCTTTCAATGCTTCAACGGCACGACGATCAAGCAGGCGAAAATCACCAGTATCTACCTGAATAGGGACGTCGCTTACTTTATCAAGAATTCGATAGAAAGTTTTTGAAGTGAACTTTTTAAACCAAGACTCACCTTCACGACCCCTTCTTTTTGCATAAACGTCGTCATAACCCTCTTCCCAGTATTTGATCATTTGAGGGATTAATTCTGGTGGATCTTGTAAGTCTGCGTCGATAATTACCGTTGCGTCACCCGTCACATGATCGAGTCCTGCTATCATAGCGATCTCTTTACCGAAGTTTCGTGAAAGATTTATGTAGGAAACGCGGCTATCTAACTCAGCGAAATCACGAAGTATTGAGAGGGTTTTGTCTTTGCTTCCATCGTTCACAAAGAAAAATTCAAATTCGTAATCTTTTATTTCACTCGCAAGCTTTCCGAATCGTGTATAAAGTGTGTCTAGAACCGCCTCTTCATTATATGCGGGGATAAGGATCGAGATTTTCTTCATTACTTACTAGTATACCATTGAGAAATAGCAGTGATAAGGCCGGTAATACTTGTCGCGGTTGTCGCACCAGCCTCTTTTAAGAGTTGGGTTTTGGCGGCTGCTGATTCTTGAGCCGAGCCAAGAATTGCTCCTGCGTGACCTAATTGAATGCCTTTGGGAGCATGATGCCCCGCGATGTAGGCAAAGACAGGTTTTGTTACGGTATCTCTGATGAAGTCTGCGGCGATAATCTCTTCTTGCCCCCCAATTTCCCCAATTAAGACAATCTGATCTACCTGCGGGTCGGCCTCAAAGAGCTGGAGACAATCAATATAACCGGCGCCATGAATAACATCGCCACCAATCCCAATAATATAACGCTGGCCAATCCCTTTTTCGGTTAATCCAGCCATTGTTTCGTATGTCAGTGTTCCTGATCGACTGACGATAGCTGTTTTCCCTGGGAGTGACATACTAGCAGGGATAATACCAAGCTTATTACTACCGGGTATAAGAGAACCAGGAGAGTTTGGTCCGAGAAGTGTGCTTTTTGATTGACGAAGAGCTGAGTTAACGGCGAGCATGTCATGAACAGGAATTCCTTCGGTAATACATACAATAAGCGGAATTTCTGCATAGATAGCCTCAAGGATCGCCGCTTTGGCAAAACGAGCAGGGACAAAGACAACCGATACATCAACGGTGAATTGTTTTTGAATGTCTTTAATTGTGTCGAAGACAGGCACACCTTCAACGGTTTGTCCTGCCTTGCCTGGGGTTGTTCCAGCGATAATATTCGTACCCGCCGTCAGCATTGCTTTTGTCTGAAAACTTCCATGCGCTCCGGTGATCCCTTGAACAATTACCTGTTTTCCTTCGTAAAGACTAACCATTAAGGGCCTCCTTGGCTGCTGTTAGTGCATTTTCAAGGCTTGGCATCATGGCAATGTTTTTCTCTTTGAGTAGAGTAGCTGCTTCGGAATAATTTGTCCCTGCAATACGAATGAAGAGTGGAGGGAGATTTTCTATTTGGTCTTTTGCTGCAATGATTGCTTTTGCAACTTCATCTGCTCGAGTGATACCTGCGAAAATGTTGATAATAATCGCTTGGACGTTTTGATATTCAATGATTTGATGGAACGCGGCAAGAAGTGTTTCAACATTAGCACCCCCACCAATATCAAGGAAATTTGCAGGAGTTAAGCCGGCATCATAAGCGGCGTCAATTGTTGCCATAGCAAGACCGGCTCCGTTTGCTATTGTCGCAATATTTCCCCGTGGATCGATGGTTACAAAGTTGGATTCAGCGGGTGTTTCTTCAAACTCCCAGTCATGACGAAATGCAGCAGCGTCATCGAGGGTTATTTTTGCATCCCCAGCGACAATTTTGTCGTCATGGGTAAGAATAAGGGGATTAATTTCGATTAATGTTGCATCATTTGTCGTAAAACATTGATAGAGATGTTCTATAAGACCCTGTAAAACAAAAGTTTGATCGGGGAGATTATAATAGTCAGCTAACGACTGTCCGAGGCCTTCTATGTCGATATTATTATATTCGATAGGCCAGGTTTGGAAATCGGTGTTCTCCTCGACTTCAACACCACCATTTATGTGGGCGATAAGTTGCATTGAGGCTGATGTTCGATCGATAACCATACTCAGATAGAGTTCTCGTTTAATTGAGAGCTTTTCTTCGGCAAGAACAACTTTTGGAGTAAACCCCTTGATCTCAAGCGCGAGAAGCTTGTTGATAGTTGGCTGTAATTGCTCGAGACTGTCGACGATCTTAATCCCACCTGCTTTCCCGCGTCCTCCGGTTGGAACTTGAGATTTTAAGACAACAGGGAAGGCGAGAGAGAGGTTTTTATTGGTGATAACTTCAGAAGCAGGGGTGGGGATACCCGACACCCTCAGTAGTTCTTTTGCTTCAAATTCCAATAACTTCATATATGTATTATACAAACACTCAGTGTTATATCGTCATTTCTGATATAATGAACAGTAATAATTATGCAGTCGAAACTCTATAAAAAATACCGTTATTCACTAATCTTGCTTCGCGAACTTGTTATTACCGAATTTAAACTTCGTTATCAAGGTTCGGTATTAGGATACTTATGGTCTCTATTGAAACCGTTATTTACGTTCGTTATCCTCTACTTCGTTTTTGTCTATTTCTTGCGAATTGGTAGCGACATCCCTCACTGGCCAGTTGCTCTGCTCTTAGGTATTGTCTTGTGGAACTTCTTTGCGGAAGTAACGAATAATGGTCTTGGGGCTATCGTTGGAAGAGGTGATGTTATTCGAAAGATTAATTTCCCGAAATACGTTATCGTTTTAGCGAGTAGTGTTTCTGCGTTAATCAACCTTCTCCTTAACCTCGTTGTTATCGCGGTATTTATGTTAATTAGCGGTGTTTCTCTCTCTTGGGGTGCACTCCTCTCACCAGTGTTTATTATTGAAATATTTGCGCTTGGCGTAGGTCTGGCGCTTATCCTTAGTGCTGTATATGTTCGTTTGCGTGACCTTAACTATATTTGGGAAATTATCATGCAAGCTCTTTTCTACGCTTCTGCAGTTATTTATCCAATCTCGTTCGTCATTGATCGAAGTAGCGAAGCCGCGCGACTCATTCTTCTCAGTCCGATCAGTCAGTCTATTCAAGACGTTCGTCACCTCCTTATTAACGAGAATAATCCAACCCTGCTCACTATTACAGGTAACCCACTTTGGTACGCGGTTCCTGTCGGAATCGTTATCGTCGTGGTGATAGCTGGTGTTTGGATATTCAAGAAACGATCACCTTATTTTGCGGAGAATGTGTAATGGCTAATCAAGAGATTGCAATCAGTGTTTCAGGAGTTTCAAAAGACTTCTTTCTTCCTAAAGATAAGTCGAACTCGGTTAAATCTGCAATCGTTAATATCTTTAGAAATAAAGAACATGGAGTTGATGTACAGCACGCCCTTAAAGATATCTCTTTCGATATTAAAAAAGGTGAATTCTTTGGTATTGTCGGACGAAACGGAAGTGGTAAGAGCACCCTCCTTAAGATCTTGGCCGAGATTTATCGTCCTACCGAAGGTTCGGTAAAAACAAACGGCCGCCTCGTTCCCTTTATTGAATTAGGGGTTGGGTTTAACCCTGAGTTAACAGGTCGTGAAAATGTTTACCTTAATGGCGCGCTACTCGGATTCTCGAAAAAGGAGATAGACGCAAGATACCAAGAGATTGTTGAATTTGCCGAACTTGAGGCCTTTATGGATCAAAAGTTGAAGAACTACTCTTCTGGTATGCAGGTTCGTCTTGCTTTCTCTGTTGCAACGCGAGCTGAAGCGGATATTCTTCTTGTTGACGAGGTACTTGCTGTGGGAGATGCTGAGTTTCAGCGAAAATGTTTCCAGTACTTTAGGAAGTTGAAAAAAGACAAGAAAACGGTCGTCTTTGTCAGTCACGACATGGGCGCAGTAAAAGAATATTGTGATCGAGCGATTCTTATTGAAAAAAGTGAAATTATTAAGAGTGGAAAGGTAAGCGAAGTTGCCTCTGCGTATACAAAGCTGTTTATCCCTAAAGATGAACGACAAGGTGAAGAGGGTATTAATACGAAGCGATGGGGTGATGGAAGTATTAAATATACAAACATACGACTTTCTAATAAAAAGTTTACCTATAACGATAAAGAAATCTTCGTAACAGCAGAGTATAAAGCTAAAGAGAAGATTCAGAATCCTGTGTTTGGCTTTTCGGTTAAAAACGGGGGTGGAACAACACTCTTTGGAACAAATACACGTCTCCTTAACAAGGAAATTGAAGATATTGAAAAAGGATCAACAGGTAAAATCACCTGGAAAGTACCAAATGTTCTTAATGATGGTGACTACTTCGTTGATGTCGCGGTAAGTAATTCAGACGAGACGACTCAGTATGACTGGTGGGAAGACTCACTTTCGTTTACGGTTTATAGGGAACAACACACGACCTATGTGATTGAACCACCTATAGAGGTTGAGGTTACTGCTACATAAGTATGGTAAAAAAGCAGAAAATCTTCATTGAGGCGACCCCGCTGACTAATACCCATTTGAGTGGTGTGGGACAAGTTGTTCTGGAGACTATACGCGCTTTTGATAATGACGTCTATCGTGATGAATACGATATACGAGCATTTGTGCCTTTCGATGAAAAGGAAAAAATGTCGAAATATACCTTTCGTAACATAAAGATCGTTTCGTTGCCGTTTCCGCATAAATTTCTTAGTTTATTTGCCCGCCTTCCCGTCGCTGTTCCTCTGGATCTAGTTCTAGGAAGAGGACTATATATATTTCCAAATTTTCGTAATTGGAACCTTGCCTTCTCAAGATCGGTAACCTATATTCATGATGTCTGTTTTGCAATCTACCCAGAGTACGTTCAACCACGAAATTTAAACTTTCTCAAAAAGTATATAAACATGTGGATAGGGCGGACTAATCGGATTATTACTGTATCTCATACTTCAAAAAAAGAGGTGAATGAATACCTCAACGTTCCTACCGACACGATTGATGTGATAGAGAACACGATTGATACTACGTTCTACTCACCGCAAGATGCGAAAGAGGTAGCGCGGGTGAAGCAACTTTACGACCTTGATAACTATCTTCTTTTTATTGGTAATATTGAGCCGCGTAAGAACCTCACGACCCTTATTGATGCGTTTGAAAAGGCTGAGATAAAAAAGCCAACAACGTTATTTATTGTTGGCGGTGATGGCTGGTTAAATGACAAAATATATAAAAAGATCGACCACGCCGTGTCGCTTGGGTTGGACGTCAGAAAGAATGCCTCATATATTCCTGACGAAGATCTTCCTGGCCTTCTGACGGGCGCAAACGCGCTTATACTACCATCTTGGCATGAAGGGTTTGGCCTCCCTGCCCTACAAGCGGTTGCTTGTGGAACGAAAGCGATTTGTGCAGATATTCCTGCACTTCGAGAGTTGTCCGGTAAATACGAGACTGTATTTGATTTTTTTGATCCAAGTAATAGCGAGGCACTGGCGCAACTACTTTATACCTATGCTGATAAAAAGGTATTAACAAAACCAGCGAACATTACTCGTACGTGGCGCGATGCTACGGATGAATTACTTGTAGTATCACAGCGTATGAAAAGGAGCCATTCATGAAATATATTATCGATGTCACTCAATTAGTTCATTGGCAGGGACGACTGACGGGAATTCCTCGAGTTATGCAAGAGTTAGCAGTTCGTTTCCCTGGTGAGCAGCGCGATGTCATCTTTGTTTCGTGGGTAAAAGAAGTTGGTGATATGTGCGAGGTTAACCTTGATGCTACGCTTGCTATACGAGGTAATGGTATTGAATACGTCAAATCCCACACCTCATCTGCCCAAGAGGCAACTAACACAATTGAGGCGCCCGTCGAGCCAACAAAGCTCTCATTGACTCGTCGTTCAAAAACACTCGCCAAGAAGGTGTTGCGTCGAATTGGTGCTGAGGATAATCGATTTGTCGCCGGTGTAAGATCGTCTCTCTTTCAAAAAGAACTTGCGACCTACAAAAGACTAGAGATTTCAAAAGGCGATGTGTTCTTTATTCCTGCGGGTGAGTGGTGGGATGATAACTTTATTTCTCTTGTACTTAGCTATCAACAACAAGGGGTAAAAATCGTTCAAGTTGCCCACGATTTACTGCCAATCGTAACCCCTCAGTTTTCGGGACATGCTACCGAAAGTCTCTCGACCTATAACAGTAAAATTATGCCAGTCGCGAGCCTAGTACTCGCAAACTCTGAATCGACAAAGAAGGATTTGGTGAACTGGCTTTCATCAAAGAACCTCCCTGTTCCAAAAGTCGAAGTGTTCCGAATAGGTGAAGATTTTACTTTTGAGTCACCAACAGAGCCGACCGATGAAGTGTTTAAGTCTACGGGTCTTAAGGGACAGGACTTCATCATTGCCGTCGGGACAATTGAGGCTCGAAAAAATCATGCACTTCTGTATTACACCTATAAACTTGCCAAAGCAAGAAATATAACCCTTCCAAAACTTCTTTTAGTGGGTCGACGTGGTTGGATGACGAACGATGTATACGAATATATTACCAATGATCCTGAAACAAAAAATGATATTATCCCACTTCACGATATTAGCGATCCTGAGCTTTCTTGGTTGTATGACAATAGTTTATTTACTATTTACCCAAGCTTCTACGAGGGATGGGGAATGCCTATAGCTGAAAGTATTATGCGTGGCGTTCCGTGTCTTGCAAGCAATACAAGCAGTATGCCTGAAGTTGCGCCTGGATTTGCTCACTACTTCACCCCTAGTTCAACTGATGAGCTCTTAGATGGTATAATGACTATGTTAAAGCCTGGGTATCTTGAAAAAGAGAAGGCTAAGCTGAAAGACTATAAACCGACTACTTGGGATGATTCGTTCGCCCAAGTTATAGATCATCTGGAGAAGATATGAGCAAAAAATTAAGAGTATTACAATTCAGTTCACGAAGTTCTGATAACTGTGGAGTCGGTAAATACCAGGAGAATTTCGTTACTATCTTTCATGATATGAATGACGAGATTGACACTGAGTTCTTTGATTCTTCTCCTTATAAAACACGTATTATGAACCAAGAGCAGCTTGACGAGGTGATCGGCCGCCTTAAAAAAGAACTTGCGCACTACGACGTACTTCATATTCAGCATGAGTTTGGACTTTATTCTGGCACGGAATTTGCACAGTTGGTAGAAGCGGGTAAGCAGATGGGTAAAAAAGTAGTCGTCACCGTCCACCTTTCTCCGGCGTTAGCATTCAAGTTTAAGCCTCGTACAGGAATTGGTCCGCGTAGTCTTGTTAACTATCTTCGACAAAAACGTCTTCACCTTATCTTTAAACAGCGTCACATTTATCCTATGCGAAGTGCTGATCTTCTCATCTCTCATAATGCTGGGACAACAAATAGCCTTATAGAGTACGGGATTGATGAAAGCCATATTTTCCAAATGAATCACCCTGTGCTTCCTATTACGAAACCAAAGACAGTATCGACGGAGATTGCCGACAATCTTCATAAAAAAGAAGGCGATGTTATCTACTCGACAGTTGGTTTTATGCACAAACACAAGGGTATTCAAGATGCAGTGAAAGCTTTGAAATTCCTTCCCGACAACTACAAGCTTGCGGTTATTGGGGGGATGCAACCAATTAGTGACGAAAAGAATATCTATAACAAGATAACGGATCTCATCGATGCGCTTAACCTGAAAGACCGTGTGTATATTACAGGATTTGTTGCTGAAGACGATCGTTTAAATGCGTTGATCCGTGAAACAGATATTTCTGTCTATCCTTATGACAATACATATTATGGACAGGTTTCTTCAGGTGCACTTAACTTAGCATTCTCGAACGAACGCCCAGTGATCGCTTACCCAACCGATAGCTTTAAAGAATCAAATAAAGAGTATGGACAGATCGTCTTAACGAATACACCAGCCTACTACGAGCTCGCAAGAGAGTTAAAGCGTATCGATGCGCCAACCCAGCTTCTCGCTGAAGGTAAGTACGCTCACGAGTACTCATGGCCGAGGACTGCTAAGGTTCTTGTTGAAGAGTTACAAAAACTCGTTTAATCGCCCAGATTACTATTGTAGTAATAGTGTACGGATGTTTGCTTTATCGAGTGCTTCTACTAACGGCTGCGTCTTCTGATCGACGACTACAAAGAAAGTTTCATTACTCACAGTGTCCGCGCATTTTCCTATGCGTGAAACCTGGTTCTCTAACGTTTGGTCTTTTGTGGTAAAGATATAGTTATTACATAGATCATATCGGTGACCGAGTCGATTGGCCGCATAGGTTGCATCGCTATTTTCGCCCATTGAATCAAACTTAAGAACAACAAGCTGAGTAGACTGCTGATCTTCTTTTTCGAGATAATTCACTACTTGTGAAGCAACCTCTCCTGTGACTTTACTGTTCCGTTGGACAAACCCACTGAATGCGAGAAGATTTTGCCCCGTAGAGATACATAGTAGCGCGAGAAGACAGATAGCAATGATACTACTTGAGAAAGGTATTGAGTCTCGTTGTTTGAAACTCACAACGAGCGAGGTGAACCACGGGACGAAGAAGATTCCAATTACTGCAACGACAAGCCCTAGTACCTTAACGAAATAGTATGTTGTCTTTTCGGCTGTAATAAGCTGAAAAATGAAAATCCCGGCTGCAAGAATGATAAGCGGCGCTACTGACACAAGGAAGCGGGTATGAATAGATGCTATTGAGCTTGTCCGAGTCCGTAGCCAGAATAGGAGTGTTCCGATACAGAGAACACCTGCAAGTATTGTGCTAATCCAGAACATACCCCCATCATTATTCAGAGCTGCCGTTGTAGAGGTTGAGCTGTATTTAAGGAGAATCGCTATTTGGAATAAGCCTCCGATAACTGCAATTGCCAAGAGTCCTAGGCGAATCAAGAATGATTTATTATTTATAACTTTCTTTAGGGCTGGAAGAGAGATTTTCTTCAGAGCTTTTGGTGTGTAAAACCCTAAGACCAACATAGCGATAACTGCAGGGAAAGGGAGTACCCAGGTTTGAGAAACAGCGACAGCGGCAAGGGAAGCAACAATCATATGAGGAATATTAGAGCCACGATCTTCTTTATCGATGAGCATAGCAACGAGGAGCATGAGGTAGGCGAGGCAGCCGATAAATGAACCGAAACCGAGAAGAAGAGAACCCCAGAAGACGAGTACTTGGATGAGTATGTTTGCGAGAGCAAATACGATAATCGTATCAAGTGAGGTGCTGTCTTTACCGAGCTTTTTACTCATCGACTCCCATATTCTCCACATCAAACGAGTAGCGATAAAGAGCGCAATGACATACCAGAACATCAGTACAAAGATATAGGCATTAACTTTTAGAGTGCCTGGGCTTTCGGTACCGAAGAAGTTTATTCCCATCCCGTTTGCAATGTTTGATGTCGCAACATGCCAGCCTTGTGGATATGCATTGAGGTTTGTTATGGTTTCAAGTTTTACCGATTCAAGATCACCATATACATAGCCCTTGTTGTCAGAGTTTGTGGTTAGCAGTGAGAGATGGGCGCTATTATCGTATCCGTTTGTTAAGAGCTGAAAAGAGGCAGAACTGGATGGCTTAGGAAGGTAAAAACCGACAACGATAAAACCAATAATCAAAAGGGAGAGACAGAGAGAAACGATATCACCACGATCAATAATTTGCTTTGACGACCTATCGACTATTTTTGTTCGAGAGAAGATGAATAACATTAGTAGGAATGCTAGAGCTACAATAATTGGATACAGCGGTATGTGAATTGCCCAGGTGAGAACACCGACAATCATAATGACTGCAGCTAGAAGGGCAAAACTGAGTATCGTACGCCCCACGACTGTTCGGAAGGTGGTTGAGAATCGCAGTATGTGAACACCACCGGCTAATAAGAGGAGGTAACTTACTACATAAAACGGAGTCAGTGCAAATAATAGAGTGGCTACGAGAAACAGTGTTGTGCGTGTACTAAGTCGAGGTATCATTACAGCAATTATACACAATATTTGTTGCGGGGATTTATATTGTGGCCCGGAGCTTGTCCACCCCGCTAGACATGGGGTACTATGGTAGGCATGATATCTATCGCAAAACCGATTATTGAAGAAGAAGAAATCAATGCTGTCAATGAAGTACTCTTGTCGGGAGGATTAGCGCAGGGACCGAAAGTTGCCGAACTTGAGGCTGCTTTTGCGGAGTATTGTGGGACGAAATACGCCGTGGCTGTTAATAGTGGTACTGCAGCGCTTCATGTTGCTTTACATGCAGCAGGTGTTACTCAGGGTGACGAGGTAATCACTGTCCCTTTTAGTTTCATTGCAACTATTAATCCCATTCTTATGGTTGGTGCCACTCCTGTGCTTGTCGATATTGATCCAGATACATTTACTATTGATGTGAACAAAATTGAAGCGGCGATTACTCCGAATACGAAAGCGATTATTCCTGTTCATCTTTACGGACAACCTGTAAACATGGAGCGCATAAATGAAATTGCTCAAAAGCATAATCTTCGTGTCATCGAAGATGCGTGCCAGGCGATTGGCGCAGACTATCAGGGGAAGAAAACTGGTGGACTGGGTAATGCTGGTTGTTTCTCTCTGTATGCAACAAAGAATATTATGAGTGGTGAAGGCGGCATGGTAACAACAAATGACGAACAGTATGTCACTGCGATGCGAAGTTTTCGTCAACACGGAATGAGTGCACCGTATATGTACGATGAGCTTGGGTATAACTATCGTCTCACAGATCTTCAAGCGGTGATCGCAAATGAACAGTTAAAAAAGGCTGACAGATTTAGTACTGCCCGGCGTCATAATGCTGAGTTATTGAGTGAAGGACTGAGTGGTATTCCTGGACTCATCGTTCCGGTCATTGAGTCGGATCGCACTCATGTTTTTCATCAGTACACGATTCGTATTACTTCTGAATTCCCTTTGAGCCGTGACGAATTTGTCGAAGCACTTCATAACAAAGAAATTGGCGCAGGTGTGTATTATCCAAAGCCACTTCATGCTTATCCACATATCGCGAAGCTAGGATATAAAATAGGTGATTTCCCTGAGTCTGAGAAGGCTGCTTCAGAAGTGGTTGCACTTCCTGTTCATCCAATGGTAACCGATGCTGATGTGCAGACGATCATTACTGCAATTAAAGAGATAGCACATGTCTAAGCCTCACAAAAAAACGAGAGTTGCGGTTATTGGTGCAGGAAACATGGGAAAGAATCACTTACGAAACTACTTTCTTCTTCCTGAAGCTGAACTTGTTGGACTTGCCGACGTAAACCCTGCAACTGAGGCTTTAGCTACAGAATATAACACTGCCTTTTTCACTGATTATATAAAGATGCTTGATGAGACGAAGCCTGAGGCGGTATCAATTGTTGTCCCGACACCATTACACGCACAAGTCGCAACGGCGGCAATGGAACGAGGCATTCATTGTCTTCTTGAGAAGCCGATTGCAAGCACTATTAGTGAAGCGGACGAACTTATTTCGTTAGCTAAGAAGAATAACCTTGTGTTCACGGTTGGTCATATCGAACAATATAATCCATTAGTTGTCGCTCTGAAGCAGCTGATTGATACAGATACAATAGGCGAAGTTACCTCTGTTGTGTGTAAGCGTGTCGGTAGTTTTCCGGGTGTTGAGCCAAAGACCGATGTCATTCTTGATCTCGCGGTGCACGACATTGGGATTATTAGCTACCTGTTAGGGAAACAGCCTGAATCACTGACCAGCCACGGTTCGAGAACGTACCACTCGCAAAAGATAGATGCTGCGGAAATATTCCTTGATTACGGAAAAGCTTCAGGGTTTATTCAAGCAAATTGGTTGACGCCAGTTAAGATCCGTACCATTGCAGTGACAGGTTCAAGTGGCTATGTTGAAGGTAACTATGTGACGCAGGAGCTTGAGCTCCATCAACATACTCTCATAAAGAAGACCGAAGGGTTCTCTGGCTTTGTTATGGAGATGAAAGCTCAAGAAAAGCAGATTATAAAAGTCGATTTCGAAGAGCCACTTGCTAAAGAGCTTAAAACATTTCTCTCGCACATTAACGGGGATAAGAGTAATACAATCGTCACTCCAGAGGAAGCGCGTGAAGCACTACGTCTTGCTCTGAAGGCTGCCGAACCATACGAAAATAAGGAGAAGATATGAAAAGAATTTTAATTACAGGTGCCGGCGGTTCTGCAGCATATAACTTCTACGATTCACTCAAGCTCGCTTTTGGCGATGACCTGTATGTTGTTGGTACGGATGTGAAGCCGTTCCATTTAGAGCTCATTGAGGTAGACAAGAAATATCTCGTTCCTCCTGTTACCGACCCAACATATATCGATGTGATTAACAAGATTATCAAAGATGAGCAGATTGACCTTATTCACCCTCAGCCAGATGTAGAGGTTAACTTCATCTCAAAAAACCGAGACAAGTTTAATGCAAAGGTATTTCTTCCTGGGTATGATGTTGTCGAAGCGTGTCACGATAAAATGACCTTTAACAAGCTGCTTGCAGATAAAGGGATTGCCGTTCCGAAGGCTTACTATATTGCCACACCACAGGATCTAAAAGATTCACTTCAGGATCTTCTGACAATTCAACCAAAGGTCTGGCTCCGCGCTATACGTGGTGCAGGTTCACGAGGAAGCCTGCCTATTAATTCGTTTTACCAAGGTGATGCCTGGATTGATTATTGGAGGAATTTCAAGGGAATTGATTATGGTGATTTCATGGCGAGTGAATTTTTACCTGGTCATGAATTTGCTTGGCAAAGTCTCTGGTATGAAGGTGAGCTTGTGACTTCTCAGGCTCGTGAGCGACTTGAATACATCTTTGGAAATCTTACTCCAAGTGGACAGACTTCGTCACCATCTGTTGCGAAGACTGTTAATCGTGATGATGTTAATGAAATCGGACAAGCTGCGGTCCGTGCTGTTTCCGACAAGCCACATGGAGTGTTTTGTGTCGATATGAAAGAAGGGGGCGACGGTGTGCCAAAGGTAACCGAGATTAACGTCGGTCGCTTCTTTACGACAAGTAACTTCTTTGCTCATGCAGGACTGAATATGCCCGCTATGTATGTAGAGTTGGCAATTGACGGGAAGACAACTCAGAAGCCTGCTGTGCTGAACCCTCTTGAAGATGACTTATATTGGGTAAGAATGGTTGATATGGGATATAAGCTCGTTAAGGGTGATCAATGGACCTCGATAAAAGCGCAATAAAAGTTCTTGTTTTTGATCTCGATGGAACGCTCTACAACTTAGGTATTGATTGGGTAGCGGTTAAAACTGAGCTTACGTTGATTGCAGGAGATGCAGCTGATCCTCTCGGTGATATAGCGAACTTACCTACAGAGAAAAGGCAGGAAGCAGAGGCGTATCTCCGCGCAAGTGAGCAATCTGGTGTTGAGCACGGATCGGTGATCGTAGGAGCTGCTGACGCAGTAAAAACCCTTGCAGAGACCTATCGTATAGGGATTGTTTCTAGGAATTATCATGAAACTATTCAGCAAGTGATCGATAAACTTGCGTTAGGGGATGTCTTTGCTATAGGCAAAGATGATGTCGTGCAACAAAAACCTCACCCAGAGGGTATTGAAAAAGTATTAGCTCATTTTGGCGTAGGCGCTGGTGAGGCATTATTTATAGGAGATACGTATCACGATGTCGGTGCTGCACATGCAGCAGGGGTCGTTTCTGTAATTGTCGCCAATTCTTTGAACGACTATGCGCCTGAAGGTGCGGATAGGTATATCGCTACCCTCTCAGAACTTATTAATTAGCTTTTGTTCTCGTTATTCATGTCCATCGTGATGGCACTGAGGAAGAGTTGGAATCCGAGGATAATAGGGAGTACTGATAACATAACAGTTCCGGTGCTTGGTGAAGCATTGTAAAGAATTTTATCTATAATGATGAAAATTCCAAAGCCGAGTCCGATAAGCCCTAATGTAATACTGAGCAGTAGGAAAAGGGCAATAGGGTGAAAGTTTACAAGAATATATTTGTAGTAGATTCGCTTCCAAAAACCCTTCCATACCACCTTAAGCGCACGCATTGAAGTTTTAAAGACAGGGATAGTGCTTTGCTCATCTCCGTATATTGCAGGGACGGGTTCATCTTTAACTTTTGCATCCATGATGGCAAGCGAAATGAGGAGTGTATTCTCGTAATCATATCGCTTTCCGATATAGTCCATGGGTAAGTTTTGGAGTGTTTTTCGCTTGAAGACTCCATATCCATTTTGACTGTCAAAAATACTGTAGTAGCCAGTAGAGAACTTTGTGAGGATGGTAATGAATGTGTTACCTATGCGCCTAAAACGAGGCATTTGTTTTAGTTCTTCCAGGTGTACGAAACGATTTGCTTTTACGTAATCAACATCGTTATCGATTAAAGTATCGATCATGTTGGTCATGAAGTTTTGGTTACATTGGGCATCACCTGCCATTGTAAAGATAAGATCTGCCCCATTATCAAGCGCTTGGCTGAACCCTTTAATATAGGCACCACCTATACCAACATTTTTTTCCAAATGGACGGGTGTAACGCGTTTATTTCCTTTGGCGATCGTAGTGATTTTTTTCCAAGTTTGGTCTTTGCTATTGTCATCAACTGCGATGATCTCATCAACAAAGTCAGGCATTGTGTCGATGGTTTTTCCGATTAGCTTTTCTTCGTTATAGCACGGTAAGATTGCGGCGACTTTCAGATTGCGGTACATGCTCATTCCTCTCAGCGATCACTAGATATATAAACCCTATTTACAATATCTTATCATAGCTCTCTCTACTTGAGCGGGTATAGAATTAACAGCTAACACGGTATAATGTGATAATGCATATCTCTCGGGGGCTCGCAAAGCAGATAATTTTGTTTTTAATCGTTGGTGGTACGACATTCCTTATTGATCTTTTGGTCACTTTGTTCTGCTATCACGTATTAGGATTGCCTGCCTACTTTGCCAGTGCTATCGGATTTCTTTCAGGCTTCTTTTTCAACTTCCCTATGAATAAGAAGCGTGTCTTTAAGCACGATAGCGATGACCGATTTCGATTTGTGACACAGATCGTTTTATATATCGCATTGAGTGTCTTTAATCTTATTGTTACGTCATTCCTTGCCGAGCTGATTGTGATGGTTGGCATTGATATCACCATAGCCAAGGTATTTACCACCGGACTGATCGCAGTATGGAACTTTATTATTTTCCGACAGTTTATTTTCTCCAAAAAACCCCAGTCACATAGCACGGGCGGCTCCAACTAAACCCGATTTTATGGTAGAGTATAAAGATATGAATAAAGTGGCCGTGCTCATTCCTTGCTATAACGAATCAAAGACCATCGCAAAGGTTATTGAGGATCATAAATCTATAAAAAATGCTGATATATATGTGTATGATAACAATTCTACCGACGATACAGTTGAGATAGCTAAGAAACACGGCGCTATCGTTAAACATGAATATCGACAGGGTAAGGGAAATGTTATTCGAACCATGTTTAGGGATTTAAACTACGATGCGTATTACATGGTTGATGGTGACGACACTTATCCTGCTGAGCAGGCCCAAAAGATGGTTGACCTCGTACTCGAAGGTCGCGCAGATATGGTCATCGGCGATAGGTTAAGCTCGACGTACTTCCAGGAAAATAAACGATTTGGTCATAACTTTGGAAACGTACTTGTACGAGGATTGATAAATCGCTTATTTAAGTCGAACGTACAAGATATCATGACGGGACAACGAGCCTTTAGTCGTGATTTTGTTAAGAGTTTCCCTGTGCTCTCAAAGGGCTTCCAGGTGGAAACTGAAATGACGATACATACGCTTGATAAGAATTTGAAATGGGTAGAAGTACCTGTTGAATACCGAGATCGACCAGAGGGAAGTGTGAGTAAATTAAACACAATACCCGATGGAATAAAAGTTATAAAAACTATATTTGATATGGTGCGAGAGTTTAAGCCTTTATTGTTTTTTGGCATCTGCGGCTTGATTACATTTTTGGCTGGCTTTGTTCTTGGGATTTTTCCTGTCGTCGAGTATTTCGAAACTGGATTGGTAACAAAATTCCCTAGCCTTATCATGGCCGGTGTTCTTCTTATTGTTTCGTTGTTATTATGGTCAGTTGGTTTGATTACTGATTTAATCAACAAGAAAGACAGGCAACTGTTTGAGATAAATCTGAACTTATTGAGAAAGGATTCAAACTAGTTCATGTCGATCATCTTGGCATTTTTAGCACCTCTCTTATACCTTTTGTGTTTGACTGGTGTTTTTGTTTATGTGTTCAAAAAGAAGTTTAACTTCCAGTTTCTCCTTCCGATCGCTTTAATCTCAGCCACGCTGTTTGTTTATTTCTTTACGCTTATTTTCCACCACATAACGGCAGGTATCATTATTACTGCCGTTGTCGCCGCAGCATTTATCCCGCTAGTTATCCTCGATAAGAACCGCCGAGAAACACTGGTCCATTTATTCTTTACCCCTGGGTTTGTTATTTTTGTTTTACTCTATACACTACTGTTTGCGTTCCATTATAATTCGGTTCCACAGCTCTTCTCGGACGATACTATGCATTGGGCGCCTCATGTTTGGACAATGTGGCTTCGTGATGACTTCTATACCTCTCCGGGCGTTAGCATTGTTGTTCACGGTGACTATCAGCCAATCCTACAGCTGTTCCAGCTTATGTTCACAAAGCTTGCAGGTGTATACAAAGAGGGATTCTCGTACATAGCACTAGAAATTACCTGCTTTGCGATGATATTCCCCGCATTAAAGAATCTTGTGTGGAAAAAAGGTCGTAACGTAAGAACTGTTATCTTGTCGCTCCTTATCCTGGCAAGCTTTATGATTGTGCCGACCTTATTAGATGTGACACATCTTTTCTATAATTCATTGCACCCAGATTATGCTATCGCATTTGTGTTTGTTCTGGGTGTCTTCCTTGCGGTGACTGAATCTCGGATCTTCTCTTGGAAAAGTGCGATTATGTTGTCGCTGGTTGTAACGTTCTTGTGTCTCACGAAACAGTCGAGCGTGCTGTTTGCTGGCCTGGTTGGTTTAATCTACGCTTCCGGTCTTTGGTTGAGCTATAAGCCCGGCGTAAAGCCGCTAGTAAGTAAACTTCTTGTGTATGTAAAGGCTTGGCGCAAGCATTGGGCAAAAATACTATTAGCGATTGCGTTATTGCTCCTGCCGATAGTGGCGTTGAAGTTATGGGAAGTACAGACAAAGGGCTTTCAGTCGCCGTATTGTTGCGTTGCGATCTTCCATATCAGTCCTTCTGATGCCCTAAAGGTACCCGGGGTTCTTCTGAAAGACGAGGGGAATCCGTCACAGCAAAACTACGCAAGAGACTTCTTCAGGTATGTCTTGACCTACCAGGCAGGCTTCACAACACAGATCCTCGTCAATGTAAGTTATATGCAATTCATTCTCTTGTTTATAGGAATAATGATATACGTCGGATATAACTACAAAGACAAGTTCCGGCGGTCAAAACTTGCAGTGACGGTAACAATTATTGTGCTTGGTTGGTTTGCGTACTGTTTTGCTATCTATCTCACATTCCTGTTTGGCGGAATGATTGATTCTGAACGAGATAACCTTATGACGGGCGATCGTTATTTACGAACATACATATTTGCAATGATTCTCATCTTGTTCCTCATGTTGATCAGTTTCATAGTTGCTAAGTTTAATGAACACAAGAGTAGTGGTAAAACACTGACTATTTTCTCAGTAATTTTGATCGTGGTTGCCGGATTACTTTTCAACGTCGAGATTATACGCAACGGGTATTTAGTCGAGAGCCTTAAGTTTAAGGGAGACTATAGTGCTGTGGGCATTAGTGACATACCTAAGCTTGCGGATCGCATGCGGACGTTTACGAAATCTCTCGGAGGAACATACGAAGATCCGAAGAGGATTACTATTGTTGAACGCCCCGACGAAAACACTGGCTATTACTTTAGATATCTTGTCGTACCAAATAGATTTGATAACGGAAATGACATTGTGTTTGGTCGTGGCATGACCCAGGATAAATTGTGTCAGGTTCTACGAAATAACGACTTTATGTTTGTTAACCAAGCGTATAACGATAGTGAATCGCTTGATATGTTGAATGGATGTATTACAAACCATATTGATTCTCTCACACAGTATGAAGCCTTCAAGATTGAAAAGGATGGTGATTCGTTACGTCTCAATGAGTGGCGGTTTTGATACAGCTTCGCTTAATCTAGCTTTAGCTTTGTAGTAGGCTGCGGTGAGCGCAAAAGATAATGACAGGGTGAGTGTGTAGGTGACAAACAATCTTAGGAGAGGATCACTGTCGAGTAATCCGAACTTAGCAAATACGACACAGATTGGCTGCATAACCACTAAGTGAATAATAAATACACCCATAGCATAATTCTTACCAAGGTGGGCGAGACCACGGATTAAAACACTAGTATTGGTATTTCGTGCTGCTAAGAGCAATAACCCGGCTGTTATAAATGGTGTGAATATGTATAAAACACTGTAATTGTATGGGCCAAACACAAATGGGGTACCACTAGTGTGCATGATATATTCATAAAGATAGAAAGCACCAGATGTAATAGTAAACAGTATAAGTGTCTTGTTCTTTATGGCCGAAGGACTGTCTTTGAAGTATTTTGCTAGGAAGTATCCGAGGCTAAACCATGCAAAGCCTACAAACCAAGTCTCGTTGACTGAAAACGGTAATTCTGGAAATCCAGAGAAGGACCTATAGGTATTGAAAAGAAGGTGGAGGGATAAGAAAGTAAACGCAACTAATAGTAGCCAGTTATCCTTCTTGAATGCACGAGAGGCTAGCCAGAAGAGTATTTCTACGATTATTAATGACGACAAAAACCATAGAGGCCCAATCGCATTTGGCGCTCGACCAAGTGCAAACATTTCAAATATATTTCGGAGTTGAGGGAAGATGACATACAGGTTGTATAAACCATTAAACTTCGACAAGATTAGGATTGCGATGCTTGTGCCGATCGTCGCAAAAATGAGAACCTTTACGAGTTTAGGGATTTGTTTTTGCAATTTTTGAATTTGATTTTCACGATTCTTCGAGAATATAAACCACCCAGAAATTGCAAAAAACATCGGTACTGCTAGGCGCGATATCCCAAATAGTATGTCTATGATTTTCGAGGAAAAATTATCTGAAAATACAACACCTTTGTTTACTTCAAATATATGTATATATACGACAAAGCAAATTGCTATGAAACGCAGGGCATCAATGGCATAGTTTCGTGTCGGTTTGGTAGATATGGTACTACCGTCGCTATTTTCCATTTCTCTAGTATAGGGGTATGTCTAGTTATAGACAATGCTTGACGCTGCATTGAAAGGCCAATAGATCATACCGCCTGTAAATGTTTGGTAGGCTCCGTCTGCATTGTAAAGCTCATCACTGGTTGGATAACCTAATCTTCCCCATTCGCTGCCTACAGATGTCCATTTAGCGCGTATGCCGCCACTGAGTGTGTGAGCACCCGTTGCACTCGATTGGTAGATGGTCGCACCGTCTTGGAATATTTGGTAACAACCGTTATCTCTAATGCCACATACAGTATCAGTTTTCGGGTAACCGAGTGATCCCCATTCGGCATTCAGTTGATTCCATTTATCGTAGATAACATTCTGTACAATAAAGGATTCACCCTTGCTTGTGTAATAAATCCTCCCACCTTGGAATGTTTGGTAAGCACCACCGCCCTTATTTCCATATAGCTCATCGCTGGTTGGATAGCCCAGTGCACTCCATTCACTTCCACTTGCACCCCATTTAGCACGGATGCCGCCAGTAATCGTATGCGCACCTGTTGCGCTAGACCAGTAGAGAGTACCATTCTGGAAGATTTGGTAACAACCATTGTCCCTCACACCACACACCGTGTCGGTCTTTGGATAGTCGAGAACACCCCATTCAGCATTCAGTTGGCTCCAGCGAGCGTAAATAGTGTTTAGTACTACAAAAGCTTCGCCATTAGAGGTGTAATAGATCCTTCCGTTTTGGAATATTTGGTAGGCACCGCCACCCTTGTTGCCATACAATTCATCGCTGGTTGGATAGCCCAGCGCACCCCATTCGCTGCCGCTTGCGATCCATTTGTTGCGTATACCGCCACCGAGTGTGTGAGCACCCGTTGCGTTAGACCAATAAATAGTCACGCCATTCTGGAAGATTTGGTAACAGCCATTGTCGCGGATTCCACACACTTCTTCACTTTTTGCATTGCCGAACTGGCTCTTATACGCTGACTTTACGTGATCACCAAGAGGGTAGACAGGTGAGCTGTCGAACCAGTCATTAAATAGTCGCCAGAAGTTTCTGTTACCGTATGCTCCACATCCATCGCCACTTCCGTAGAGATTATCGAGAGCAGATTGGTTTGGTTGGTAGGGGGTGTAGATGTAGAGACCAGCTGTTGCTTGGTTTTGTATGTATACTGATGAACTCCCACAAGAGTGATTTGGGTTGTAGTAAATATTATTATTACGGCCAGCGACATAGCTATAGTCGTTAGGATATTTCTTGTAAATTTGGAATTGTTTTGCAGCGTTGTATACCTGGTTAAGGAAGCCATAATACTTTGAATCACACGCTGCGGTATCAGGACAGCCATAGCCTGTCGCTGTTTTGTACTGGCTATTCAGTGGCCAAGTATCAAGGACAAGAGCCTGCTCTTTTTGGAGTAATACGATCAGGACTGCCGGGTTAATATGACAGGCGCGCGCAACATTGTAGATAATTTGCGCTGCAGACACGCCTGACCCTGATGATATACCGTTACAATATCCACTTGCCGCCTCGATTTGCTGGACATCTTGTCGATAATCTTTTAGACAGGTGTAAGGAGGTGATTGCCATCCTCGGCTAGCGGCATATTGCGCATGAGTAAGATCGCCGCGACCATATTCAGTTGCACGTTGTGTTCCGTTGGTGTCACATGAGGGAACTTTGCTGTTGAGTGTATTCTGGATATCGTTAACGCTGAGCGCATTTTCATTATAAAAGGTTGAGTCATCGATAATGTAGCCTGGATTCCAGTCTGCTTTCGTGACAGCATTTGCCGTTGATGCATTATGTATGAAGACATACCCTGCGGTAACGATGATGAGTAATAGAGCAAGAATCGCAACAATCAAACGTTTGTGAACTTTATTGTTGAATAGGATATCGAGTGACTTCATTATAGTTGTACCTCCATGGCTGGTGACTTTCCAGTACTGGTCGATGAGGTATATTCAACTACCACACTCCATTTACCGGACTTAACGTTTGATTTTGCAATTTCAATAGGGCGACATTGAGTAGAGGTGGCATTCACAAAGGCTTCGGAAGTTCCGGTGACGGGCGCACTACCTTCCATTGTCAGCGTAGCGGTACAGGTGCCACCACCTTCGATAATTCCTTCTACGTACGCACGAACTTCGACTGTGTCTCCGATTATTCCTGCGGAGGTGATACTAACAGCGACTGACTGTTTGTTGTTTGAGGTGTCTGGTTTAGTCTCGTTGTTGGAAGGGGTATTATTCTTATCGCTTCCGTAAGTGGTATCTGTTGTATTTGTGTCCTTAGAATCGCTATTCGATGAAGGTGAGGTTGACTGAGAATTTTCTTGCGTAGACGAAGTGAAGGGCCACATACTCGCTTGCTTGGCGTAAGTAAGGTAACCAATGACGCCGCCAACAATAAGAAGTACTGCGACGAGAGAGATGATGAAGACTTTTTTACTTTTTTTGTATTGGATATTCATTTGTATACTATTTAAACATTAACAGTATAAAATAGCAATTATAACATGTGTAATTATTGTGTTTTTTTGTTGCGAAAAACGACCTTAGCGTAGAGCACGTAGTTCCAGGTAAGTGACACGATTGTTGCAAGAATCTTAGCGATAAACAGGGCAAGAGACTGATCGATTGCTGTCAGTGCCGGTATGCCCATGATGAGATAAATAACGAGTGGCTGAAGTACCCATAATGCAACCATGGTGACAAGGATGAAAAGTATAAATTCCTTCACCTTATTTCCGCCCTCTGCTTTGAACGTGTAGTTTTTATTTACGATATAGCTAACAATAAAAGAAAGACCGGTTGAAAGGTAATTAGCGGGAATTTCATCAATGCCGAAGTGGACAAATGTGAATAGAAGGATGAAGTCGAGTGCCGTTAACCCGACACCTACAAAAAGAAAGCGAATTTTTTGTGCATGTTTAGTAAGAAGTTGTTTCATATAGTACCCATAATAAACTACAAATGATAAAAGAACATGCCCTAAGGTGTTCTCATGTATAATGGGTAAGAGATAACGTTGGGGAAAATATACGGCCGTGCCAAGACATAAACTTTCTGAATTTCGTGCCAAAACTATCATTAATGCCTTGCTTGATCAAGAATACGAGGGCTGGTCGGTGACACCCGACACAGCTTTAGTAAAATCTTTTGGGAAAGCATCTCGCTTTGTCGTAAAGGTTGACCAGGCGGTGAAGCAAAGATATAAAAAAGGTCTTATCTTCTTAGATATTCCAAAAACTGAGATCAAGGATCGCGTCGGTGCGCTTAAGGATTTGGGCTACACTCACGTTCTGATTGAACCATACCAAAACCACGAGAATGTTGAAGAGCGCTACCTTAGCTTCAGGCGCGAACGTGAGGGGGTTATCTTCAGCTATAGCAGTAGCGGTGGAGTCGAGATAGAAAAGCATTCGGACCAAATTCACTCAGGTGTATTCGAGGAGTTTGATCCGGTTGTATTAAGTCGGGATACCGGAATCTCTGTCGATATTTTACGATTATTGAGAAGTACTTTTGACCGACTTCACATGACCTTACTTGAAATTAATCCTTATATTGTCAAAGACCAACAGCCGGTTATTTTAGACGTAGCAATTGAAGTAGATTCGAGTGCTGAGCTACTTGTTACTGATTGGACAGAGTTGGATGTGCGTACCCCAGCAACCAATCTTACAGGAGAAGAGAAGCACGTGCGCAAGCTGAACAAAGAGTCTCCTGCGTCATTTAGTCTAGAAGTAATTAATCCAGACGGTGCAATATTCTTATTACTCTCAGGTGGTGGCGCGAGTGTTGTTATTGCCGACGAGATTTTCACACTTGGACACGGCGAGGCTTTGGCGAATTACGGTGAGTATAGCGGCAACCCAACAGAAGATGAAACGTATCTTTATACAACGCAGGTACTAGCGCTTCTTTTGAAGTCAAAGGCAAAACGAAAAGTGGTGCTGATTGGCGGTGCGGTCGCCAACTTTACTGATATTGCGGCAACATTTCGCGGAGTAATCAGCGCCCTTGAAGAAAATAAGAGTGAGATCGCAAAACAAGACATTAAGGTGTATGTGCGAAGAGGTGGTCCTCGTCAAGAAGTCGGACTAAAGCGAATCACGAAAACTCTGCAAGAACTTAATATTTTAGGCGGGGTATATGACCCATCGACCTCGATTCCTGAAGCCGTTCAGCACTTAACGAAAGCACTGAAATCATGAAGATTGCCTCTCTCAGAAATTCAAACCCGAAGGTAATTGTTCAGGGAATGCACCCTGGTATTATTCAGTCGGTGCTCGATTACGACTATATTTTAGGACGAGCAACTCCGAGTGTTGTTGCTGTTATTGCACGAGGGCGCAAAAAGGAGCGTTTCCATTGGGGTAACTATGAGATTGAAATTCCACTTTTCAATTCCCTCGATTCCATTGATAAGGAATTGCTGCGACAAACCGACGCTGTTATTAACGTGCAGTCTGCTCGAAACGTTCGCAACTCCGTACTTGAAGCAATGCACTTATTGCCGAACTTGAAGGTACTCTCTATCTTTGCTGAAAATACTCCAGAGATTCATTCATTAGAATTGATCAATGAGGCGAAGAAAAAGGAAATTCTCATCGTAGGTCCCTCATCGGTGGGTGTGTTGCTTCCTGGCTACATGAAGCTCGGTGCAATTGGCGGCACAATGTTTGAACAGCTCATCGAAGCTCGCATTAAAGAGTCGGGTGATGTCGCCATCGTTACGACCTCTGGAGGAATGGTGAATGAACTTATTCGAGTCGTTAGTGGTCGTGGGCGAGGAATATCGTTTGCGATTGCTATGGGTGGAGACCGTTTCCCTATTCTTGAACCTGCAGAGGCGCTTATGTTGGCGCAGAATGATCCTCAAACAAAAGAGATTGTTTACTTCGGGGAACTCGGGGGAACTGATGAGTATAAAATTGCAGAACTTGTTCGTGAAAAGAAGCTAACAAAGCGAGTCGTTGTGTATATTGCAGGAGTTGTCGCTGAACTCTTTACGACGCCACCACAGTTTGGACACGCAAAGGCGTTAGCGCAAAATGAAGATGAGTCAGCGAGTGCAAAGAAGCAAGCTCTTCGGAGCGTTGGGGTTATTGTGTGTGATGGGTTTGATGATATTGCAGCATCTATTACCCCGCAACCACTCCAGAGTACTGACACGATTAGTGATGATATAAAAACTCGGCGAAAAAGTTATTTCATGAGCCATATCTCAGGGGAAGTTGATGGCAATGTTCAATTGTTGGGTAACGACCTATTGTCGACAGTTCAAGCGAATACTGTTTCGTCGCTCGTTCTCTCTATGATGCTTGGCACACAGGTTGATTCTAAAAAGCTTATAGACTTTATAGATTTTGTTCTTCGTCTGCTTGTTGACCATAGCCCGAATGTATCTGGTGCGGTAAACACGATGATTGCTGCCCGTGCGGGAAAAGATATGGTTTCAAGCCTTACGGCGGGACTGTTAACTATCGGTCCACGTTTTGGTGGTGCAGTGAATGATGCAGCCAAAGCCTGGCTCGACGGAGTTGAGCATAATACAACGCCAAAAGAATTTGTGGATAGTCTCACGAGACAGAGTGGGATCGTGCCAGGTATTGGACACAAAAAATACCGTATCGATAAACCCGATCCGCGTGTTGAGGCGCTTGAGTTGTTTGCTCCTAAGAACGATTCGAAATATTTGGACTTTGCTTTATCGATCGAAGCGATTACAACCACAAAGAAAACAAACTTAATATTAAATGTTGATGGTGCCATTGCCGCAGTGTTATTAGACCTGCTCTCTCAAGAACTGAATTATTCACCTGCGCAGCTACGCGAGCTTGTGGATATTGAATTCTTCAATGCATTATTTGTGATTAGTCGTTCTATTGGCTTTACTGCTCATTATCTTGATCAACGCCGAAACGATGAGGGTCTATTCCGCCTTCTCGACGATGACTTGAGCTACTTTCCATCTGAAAATTAGAGCAAAATGTTATAATAATTTCATATGATTACCGTAATAATTGCCGGAGGGTCTGGTACACGATTGTGGCCCCTCTCAACCAGTGACTATCCGAAACATCTATTAAAGTTAACAGGGGACCGAAGTCTCTTACAATCTGCGTATGACCGTGCGAAAGAAGTTGGTGACACTGTCTATGTCGTTACCGAAGCGGGTCATGCACATCATGTGAAAGATCAACTGACTGATCTTCCTGAAGAAAATTTTCTTATCGAACCGGGACGTCGTGGAACAGGAAACTGTATTGCCTTTGCTCTTGATATTATTGGCCGTCGTCACGACCATGATGAGCCGATTGCTTTTGTGCATTCCGATCATCACATTCGCGATATTGAAGGCTATGCCCGATCGCTTCAAACAGCAGCCGAAGCATCCCAACAGTTGAACAAGGTGACATTAATTGGTATTGAACCAACCTTCCCTTCAATTGGATTTGGATATATTGAGCGTGATGCAGAAGTTGGTGACACCGATGCATTTAATATTGAGTCATTTAAAGAGAAGCCTGATTTCGAAACCGCCAAAGAATATGTCAGTGCCGGTAACTACTTGTGGAACTGTGGGTATTTTGTCGGATCGGTGAATACATTCCTTTCCGAAATCAACAAAGTATCACCCGAGCTACAGGCAAGTCTTGATTCACTTGGTGGTATTTCTGAGCCACTTACTCAAGACTATAATGACGCCTACCTTTCTTTCCCTGATCTTGTTATTGACTATGCACTCGCCGAGAAATCAAGCAATCTTGCTGTTGTTCCTGCGACATTTGACTGGATGGACATCGGATCATTCAAGGATCTTCACGAAGCGAACGTGTCTGATGAAAATGGTAATTTCTATAAAGGAAAAGCTATTTATGACGACGAGCTTGAAAACGTCTATATTCACAACGAAGAAGAGAAGCCGGTTGTGGTGATTGGCCTCGACAACATTGTCGTTGTTAACACACCAAATGGTATTTTGGTTGCTCGTAAAGATCTGAGTCAGAAGGTAAAGGATGCGGTTGAGCGCATTAAGAAGGATCAGGCGTAGATGAAGAAAGTACTAGCATTTGACCTTGATGACACACTCGCTATTACTAAATCACCTATCAGTGACCAGATGTCCGAACTTCTTGCTGAGGTTCTCCAGTCATTTGATGTCTGTATTATTTCCGGTGGTCGCTTTGAGCAGTTTAAGACACAAGTAATCGATCGATTGCATGTTGATGCTCGATTCTTACACCGCCTCCATTTGATGCCGACGTGTGGAACACGATACTATCGTTTTGATGATCTTAAGAATGAATGGAAGCTTCAGTACGCCGAAGATTTAACTGATGAGCAGAAACAGCAAATCCAAGATGTTCTTGAGACGTCTGCGAAAGCACTGGGACTTTGGGAAGAACAGCCAGCTGGCGATATTATTGAGGACCGTGGGAGTCAGATTACTTTCTCAGCCTTAGGACAAAAGGCGACCCCTGAAGACAAATATGCCTGGGATCCAGAGGGAAAGAAGAAGGCCGCACTCCGTGACCTTGCAGCGCAGAGTTTACCTGGTCTTGAGGTTCGTGCCGGTGGCTCAACCTCAATTGATGTTACTCGTGAAGGAATTGATAAGGCGTACGGTATGCAAAAGCTTATCGACGCGACAGGCTTCTCAAAAGAAGATATCCTCTTCTTTGGTGATAGATTACAAGAAGGTGGTAACGATTATCCTGTAAAGGCGTTTGGTATTGATAGCCTTGAAGTTTCTGAATGGGAAGATACTGCTGCTCGACTTGAAGCCATTCTTGCGGTTGTTTGATGAGACTAACTTTTTAAAAATGAAAAACACCCCCGGCCGGGAGGGTGCTTTTCATAAGCGCTCCTTCCGGTTGAGGGTGGGGTGGCGTGTTACGCCGCTTGGAGGTGACGGGACGAGAGAGGAGGAGTGAGGTCGGCGATCGTACCCTTCGCGCTGGGCGAGAAGTGTGCGTGTCCATTGTCCTCCAGGGCAACGCCCGATCCGAGCAGGACCGCGCCGTTGCCGCTGAGCTCCTTCCATTCGCAGGTAGCGGTGTCCTCGAGTGTTCCGCGCGTCCAGCCCGTGCAGGTGAACGAAACGGAAACCGAGGTTCCCACTACCTTGATGTCGGTGACCTTGGCGAGCAGCAGAGTGTTGATGCACTCGTCGTCATTGCCGAGTACGATCTCACCGCCAACATAGGTCGCCAGCATTTCCTGTGATACTTCCTGTAGCTGCATTGCTCATCTCCTTTGATTTGGATCTGGTAACAACTTGAAGCTAGCGTAACATATCTAGAGGATATCGTTAATAATTTTATTTATCTTTGTCGTAAAGAGTCCACGATCAAACCGCTTGGCTTTTCGGTGTAGCGTTGCAGGTAAGAACTCGAGCTTCTCGAATCGTTTAATAGCCGCAGTTACACTTTCAACTGTTTGCTCCTGGAATAACACGCCACTTTCGCCGTCTTGAACAATATCTAATGCGCCGCCCTTGGCGTAGGCGACAACTGGTGTGCCGGCGGCGAGCGCTTCAACGGCAGCAATGCCAAAATCCTCTTCGCCTGGAAAGAGGAATGCTTTGGCAGTTTGTGCAAGGCGAACAAGCTCCTTGTCACTCACGCGGCCAGTAAAGGTCACCGTTGGGCCTGCTAAAGATTTCAACCGTTCGGTGTCTTGGCCACTCCCTAAGATAGTTAATGGTAACTTAAGCTCATTTGCGGCCTGTATAGCGAGGTCGAATCGTTTATAGGGAACATGACGCCCCCAGATGATATAGCCTTCACGGTGACCATGAGGTGGAGGCGTAAAGCGATCGATTGCCACTGGAGGATAGACGATAGTACTTGAGCGGTTGTAGTACTGTTTAATTCGCTCTTGAGTGACCGTTGAGTTAGCGATGAATACGTCGATCCCCTCGATAGATTCAAGATCTTTTTTACGCATCTTTTTTACAAGTAACGGGATAAAAGGGCGAATAAAGGGAGTGAACGCACCAAATTTAAACTCTCTTTTAAATTCTTCATAGTGACTCCAGTAATAACGGATAGGAGTGTGGATGTAGGCAACGTGCTTTTGGCCAGGACGAGTTTTACGAATAGCTTTTGCCTCGGCGCTACTACTACTAATAATCAAATCGAACTCAGAGAGATCGAGTTCGCGGAAAGCTTTCGCGCGAAAGGTTGGCCAGAGTGTATGTTTGAATCTTAGCGATTTCGGTAGTTTAGTTTGAAGATAGGTGGTGCGAACGTCGGCATCTTTAAATGCAGGGACGGCTTCTTTGTTATAGACCGACGTGTAGATAGGGGCTTTAGGAAAGAGTTTATGGAGTTCTTCGACGACTAACTCTGCGCCACCCGAAACAGTCAACCAGTCATGAACGATGGCGATTTTCGGTGAACGGGTTGGCACTAACGGGCACCTCGTCCAAAGAGAACAACTGCGACAGTCTTGAATAAGATACGAAGATCAAGCCAAAAGCTCCAGTTTTGCGCATAGTAAAGTTCAAGATCGACACGTCCTTCAAATGGTAAGTCGCTTCGTCCTGAGACCTGCCAAAGGCCAGTGATTCCAGGTTTCACACTGAAGAGAAGGGCGCCACGATTACGGTAGAAGCTTTTTTCATCGGGAAGAATAGGGCGAGGACCAACAAGACTCATGTCACCCTTGAAGACGTTAAATATCTGCGGAAGTTCATCGAGTGACGTGAGACGGAGGAAATGGCCAAACTTAGTAATTCGAGGATCCTTTTTTACCTTACGATGTTCGATATACTCTTCGGCAAGATCGTCGCGGCCCATCTTTCGGAAGATGCTAATAGCGTCTTGTCCACTGTACTTTTGCTTCATTGAGCGGAATTTATAGACACTGAAACTCTTCCCGAATTTACCTACTCGTGTGCTAACGAAGAAGGCAGGGCCTGGATTGAGGATTTTCTGAAGGATGATAAACACCACCATGATAATTGCCCATAGCGGTATTGTAATGACGATAATGAGAAAGTCGAAGATGCGCTTTAATATTGCACCCCATCCTACAAGTGGTGTTTGGTAGACGGTAATTATAGGATATCCCAGAAATACATCGACGGTGTTCTTTCCTGAATAAAACTCAGCTTCTGCGGGAATGAAGTTGTAGTCGATATGGTGTGATTGCGCGATGCTGAGAATCTTTTGGTTTCGTTCCGGTGTTTCAAAGAGGTCGGTCTGAATAATGGCAGTGATATCGTCGAGTTCGATGTTTTTGAGTGCCTCCTCAACTCTTGGGTAATGGCGAGCATTGAAGCGTTCGGGCAGAATCTTCTTTGGTCCTGCGATGGCAATAACTTCGTAGCCACTTTTCGCTGTATTTGCGAGGCTACGGGCAACGTCACTGGTAATACCTGAAGATCCGATCAAAAGGACACGCTTTGTCCCTCGACCATAACGGAACAAGAGTGAGCGAATGAAACGCATAATCTCGCGTTCGATTAGGATTAATAGGAACGATCCTACGAATGCATACAGTGCTACTAAACGGGCAGGGAAGAGATCTTTGTCACTAATGTATTCCCAGCCAATGACTAAGAGAATTCCGATGAATGTTCCCACTGCGATCTTTGCCCATTCTATAAGACGGCGGTTATAGGTGCTTGGTTTGTAGAGTCCGATAATGGCAAAGATGAGGATCCAGAACGGCACTATTAACAGGAACGAGAAGAGATAATCGAAGGCGTAGATGTTCTGAAGCAGTGGACGAGGGTCGTACTGTACTCGAGCGACGTAGGCAAGCGCAAAAGCGGCGATCAAAACGAGGGTGTCGATCAGGATAAGAATGAGGCTATAGAACTTACTATTTTGTCGACGCATAAGTAGTTATTAGTATACCACGACGGAGCACGACGTGGGTGGTACACTAAGAGGTAGCAATGACAAAAACAGCCTTTAAGTTCGGGTATCTTGATACATTCTTCGTTGGCCTTCTCTTGGTGATCTTTGCGGGCATCATCATTCATACCCCTTTAACTATTTGGTTAGGGACATTCTTTCCTCAATCAGAACTGTTATTGAAAGGTTGGAAGGAGATCATATTGACGGGTGCGCTTGGGATTGCCGCGTTACTTGTCCATCGTCACCATCGCTGGGATATTATTAAGAATCCTTTTATTGCCCTAGCGGGTTTATATGCCATCATCCATATACTATTAGTTCCGTTCCACTTCTCGAATGGGATGTCTACAATTGCAGGGTTAATGATCGATTTACGATACGTTGCCTTTTTTGCATTAGTGGTGATTGCGATTCAACTGTATCCGCAGCTTCGAACACTCTTTATTAAGGTGTTTATTGCAGGAGCACTCATCGTCTGTGTGTTTGCGGTGCTGCAGGTCTTTATTCTGCCATCAGATATATTGGCGTGGCTTGGGTATAACGATACGACTATTAGTCCTTATCTCACCGTTGATGAGAATCCAGACTACGTGCGAGTAAATAGTACTTTGCGCGGCCCTAATCCATTGGGCGCATATGCGGTGATTGTTCTTGCGGTCCTTGCGGCTTACTGGTTGCGCCTTAAGCGTGTACTGGCGGGCAAAAAGGTTGTTTCAGCAGGGGTTCTTGCGATCGCTGCGATTATTGCGTTATGGGCAAGTTACTCACGAAGCGCGTTAATTGCCGCAGTGATTGCACTGGGACTCATTCTCTTTCTCACGATTGGACGGAGATTAAATAAGAGCGCATGGTTTGCCGTTATTATTGTTATTGGTGCAGTGGCCGGTGGACTGATTGCTGCACGTGACACCTCATTTGTATCGAATGTTATTTTGCATGAGAATGAGGGAACGGGGGCAAATGTCAGTTCAAATGATGGACATGTTGAATCGTTAATCGATGGCCTCAACCGAACACTTCACCAGCCGCTCGGTGGAGGAATTGGTAGTACTGGATCGGCCTCTTTGTATGGTGATCAAGCACTTATTATTGAGAACCAATATCTATTCATTGCTCACGAAGTGGGGTGGATTGGACTTGCTGTATTTATGATACTCTTTGTAAAGATTATCTGGACGGCATGGCAACGGCGATCCGATTGGTTGGCACTGGCAGTATTTGCAAGCGGTATTGGACTAGCGGTGATTGGATTGCTACTCCCTGTCTGGGTTGATGACACAGTATCGATTATTTGGTGGGGCTTAGCGGCTCTAGTAATAGGAGGAACATATGGCGGAACGATCCACAAAAAAGCAAAAAGAACTACTTGAGTTCGTCGATAGCTTCATTCAGGAACACGGCTATGGCCCAAGTTATCGGGAAATTATGAATGGCATGGGCTACAAGTCAGTTTCGACGGTGGCGATTCATATTGATGGCCTAATTACGAAAGGTTTCTTACGAAAACGAGATAACTCAGCTCGATCTCTTGAGGTGGTTACGACACAGTTGACTGCACCTGCAACTTCTAAAGCACCGAGCGCTGCCAAGGAAAAGTGGTTGGTTGAGGCCATTAATGAACGGTTTGATCGCTACGAGCAATCTGCCGATTCGCGAACACTTGATGAGATCTATGTGTTGATCGGTGCATTGAAGATTCTCGGGTTAGATGGTGCCCATGAATCGACCAAGGCGCGTCTACAGAGCCTTCGATAGTCTCTATAGATTGTGCAGCTAGGGATTGACGCATCGACAGGGGTAAAGGTATAATACCTTCTGTATTCCGACGTAGCTCAATGGTGGAGCAAGAAGCTGTTAACTTCGAGGTTGCTGGTTCGAGTCCAGCCGTCGGAGCCAAGTGATTATGACAAAGAAAGACCGTGTTCTAGTGACCGGTCTTTTTTGATTATTTCTCTCTGTTAAATATGGCTGAAATGACAGTGACCGTCATGCCCGGGGAGCCTCGAAAGTTTATTCCATGACCGTGTTCCGAGACCGTTGAATTACTCCATTACTACTGTTATTTTGGTTCGAGTCCGATCCCCATGATAGATCAGTCGAATCTATCTATATGATCGAAAAGCCATAGTAGTTCAGTAAAGCTTCCATCGTCTCTACCAATGAGCCGATTTTCTAAAGGTCCAACCTCACTCGCTCGTCCGTTTGCTTGTAGGTAATTTGTATAATCAGGGAAGATATATCCTTGTAGCCACGCTTTGTCACCGTGAATTTTATTCAGTCGTTTGTTGATTGCATTCCAGAGCTTCAATACCTGGTATAGGTCACTAATACCAATTTCACTGGGTACCACGTGATGCCTTAAATTATGAGTCCGGTAGGTTCGGGGGTTTACGTATGTTGTGTAGTTTCGATTATTATCATCGAGCACTACCTTGTTTATTACAGAGAATCGTCGATACCTGTTTCTTCCTGTTTCGTAAAGGTGGCCGTGTGCAATCGCGTTTCTTAAAACCAGGCTTTCTTTGAATCTGTCGACAAGTTTTCGAGAAATTGCTGTGTCGTCTAATAGACCTTTAAGGCGAGTCGCCGTATTAGATTCATCTTTCAGCGGAAGATATTTTGCGGATGTCGTAGTGTCGTTAATCAGCAGATAAATTATCCTATTAAAGTAACCTTCAAAACTAATAAAGAGCATAGTGATTGCTGTTACGCAACGTTCTCTCTCTGCAACCGAAACCGGTGCACCGGTTTTTCTAAAAACTAATCCACCCGATATATCTAAAGCAAAAAGCGTATTATCCACGATGATTTCCGGGAAAAATGTAGTCGATATTTCTGTGCTATGCGGCATAGTAATATTCTACACCTGTATAGGCGATTCGACACTGCTGGTAACTTGCCCGTTATTGAGGAGGAATTTAGTGTTTAATCCTTCAACTAGCTCCGTTACAAGTTTCGTGCTTGATGATGAAAGGACATAATCTGCATAAGACCTGAGTGGTGCAATGAAGCCTGTGTTAATCCCATGTATAGGTAGGTAATAGAGCAGTATTTTTTGGTGCTGTGAGATTTGTTTTTGAATAGTGTAAGACAATTTTATGTCTGACTCGTGATCTATGATGTATTGTTTGAATTGTTTGATCATGTCATCTTCATTCATATACTTCTGATCACAAGCGCGGTTCTTCCCCTTTGCGCGGGTTATACGTAGAGGGGATAAGGTCATCAATTTTAACAGTTTGTATGTTTAGGTCCTGTTGTTTCATAACAAGGTACTCCTTTAAGGAGCTGTTTCTGGCAAACAAAAAACGTTCTGCAAGTCCATCAAACAGCTTTAATTGCTATTTGATCGGTTTGCAAAACGTTCAAGCGTCTTATCTGGTTACATGCGTAACGATCTAAATATATTTAAACAGAACGTCATGTACGGAGTCAAGATTATTTGCGGGTCTTTCTGTATCGTTGAATCCTCTTGTAGTCTGGTTCGCCGTAGATGCTTTCTTCTAATTTCTTCCACCCAATTTTAAGCAGGCTGTTTTGGGGCGCGTAACCTGTACGCTCAGCTCGTTTCGCCAGGGAGGCATAACTTAAACTTGTTGATGTTTGATGTTTTAGGACGACTAAGTCTCGTGATGTGCATGCGCCTCTGGTGATCCCCATTTTCGTTAAGTCGTTGCTAAAATCTGATGTTGGATATATGAACTCCGCGGCAAATACCTCGGCACCAATTTCTTTCACTTCATCTTGAACTTGAGTGAGGCAGAATGCGTTTGCAGAATCTCTGTCCATAAGGTGATGCTTTAATTCGTGCGCTAATGTAAAGATATAAGGTTCATCCGGCAGTCGTGCTATTAGCACTGATGGAGACCCGTTGAGCTCAGGGAAGTATACGCCCCTGAGCTTTTTGAAGGCCGCACCCGTCATTCCGGTCATTGGCCATAGGTCAATGTTGATGCCGTAATGTTTGTAGATTTTTCGAAATTCATTACGTGTTATACGAGCTCCTTTAATGCCGAACAGCGTCCTTTGTTCAAGTGCTAGTGCCGCCATCTTGGTGTAGTATTCTGTGCGTTCGTGCATTAGGAATGTTTTAGTTCTTTTTTAGTTGATTCTGTGCGTTTTTAATCTGCGCAAACTGGGTTAGTGCGTCAATGTCATCTTCGTGTAGTCCTTGCGCTGCCCTCATTAACCCCGCTAGTGGGTCTGACGTACCTTCATCTGGAAAGAAGGAAGATATTGGTTTACCAAAAAACTTTGCTAGATCGTCAATATCTTTGAGTTTGGGCTTGTATACTGCCTTTTCCCAACGTGAAACGGTATTGGTTGCTACCTTGAGTGCGGTGGCTAACTCTTCTTGTGAAAGGCCTTTGCCTCCGTTATAGGATGTACGAAATTCTCTGATTCGCTCACCTACGTACTTTGATACCTCCATAGTGCTCCTTTTCCTTATACAGGATATTATATTCCTTTTTGTGTTGACATGCAAGATCGAAGGGAATATCCTAATAGTGTAACAGTAATACAACACAAAAAGGATTGTTTGCTGTAAATGTGATGGGGTTAAGATCACTAATAAATCCTAATAGAAAGGGGAAATAATATGTCACAGCGCAATTATCACGTTACCCGGCGACCAGACGGTCAATGGCAATATAAACTACCACACGCGCAGCGCGCTTCGGGTGTGGTGCGCACACAGGACGAAGCCGAAGCGGCAGCAAAGCAGTCAGCACGTAATGGTGGTGCTGGTGGAGAGATTACAATTCATCGACCAAACGGTCAAATTCGCGATCGTGACACCATCGCGCCCGCGAATGACCCTAGTGCGTCGAAAGATACAAGGCATTAATTATGGGTCGAGGATCCGGTACAAGCCAACAGGGTGTCAGTAAGCCGAAAGCTGAACACGCTCCCGTTATTGGCGGAGAGATTGCAGTATTGGGTGATGAAGAGTCGTTGAATATCTGCTTGTTCACCTTGGAGTTAAAAATTAAGTACGCAGCCGATACGGTTCATCAGGTAGCTCGCGGAAGTGCGGTTACTTTGGCGAGAGTGGCTTCTGATGAGGTTGGTGTCTTTATCGACAACAAGCGATTCTCTTCCTACGCAGGCGAGCAAAAAGATCGTCTGCTTGCATGTATGGCCAAGGGTTATGTTTATTCTGGTCGAGTGCAGAATGTGGGTGCAAATACTTTACGTATCGTTGTGAAGGGCGGGGCGCTTGGCCATGAAGCACCATGAACAACTTAGGATTACGGACGTAAGGCGACCCGATTGTCCTTTTGGTGATCGGCTTGAGTTTGATGATTTTCACTGCAACGCCGCAGGCATCAATGCCCGTGGCTATGACCTTATTGGAGAGGATTCCGAAGACTTTGCTCTTCGATTGGCTGAGGTGAACGGGGTTGATTTTGAAGATATAGTGGTTACTGACCCGATTAACCCCAGTCTTCCGCGATACATTCCAACGATTCCTAATGGTAGTGGTAAGTTGTTCACCGAGTACACACCTGAATATGTCGCTGTGAGTTTGAGTGATGTTGTGTCGGCAAAGCAAATGAAGGTCGCTGCCGATATACATGCGCGCCTGGGAGTTTCAAGGAAGACTAAAGTCATCTTGCTGGGTTTTGCAAACGATGCGCTGCTTGAGCGAATGTGGCCTGCCGCAGTACGACACAGGGTGATTGCCGAGTTAAGTAAGCTTGATTTGCACGCGGTCATTCCACCGGATTACTCGGTCTGGGCTAATCAGCCGCATGCCGAAAGGCTGATTAATCAAAAAAAGAGCATGATTATTTACAAAGAGATGATCAGCGTAGGTTTGCCAGCAATCCCGCATATTACGTGGCACGGAAAGAAGGATATTGATGAACACCTTCGCCTCCTGGAGAGGCACCCGAATATCAAGACAATTGCCCTGGATCTGCAGACTATCGGACCAGACGCAGAGTGGCAACGATTGCTCGTTGATCTTGCTTACCTCGCTACAAGGCTCGATGGTGATACGAGGTGTCTGATCACTGGTCCTTCGGTAAAGTCCCGAATTGAACAGATTATTAGAATTTTACCAAACGCAATTATCGTAAATAGTGCAGCAGCTCAAAAGGCTGTGCGTAAACTATTGTTCGGTGAGGACTTAGCGTATGCGCCGATCTATGGCGTTGATAAAACTGACATTATGCGTACAAACGACTATGTCATGGGGACTCTTGTGAACGACTTGGTTAAGAAATACGCAGAATTGAAAGAAGAGGCATTAAGTCCTCGCGGTTTGCGATTCGTGGACAGGATCGGTCAACTTCCTACTGCGCAACGTAAAGGGTATAATATTTAGTAAGTCGAGTTGGTGAAGTGGTTAACACGCGGCGCTCAGTAAGTTCAGGACAAAAGTCGTGGATTTATGAATGCCGCATCGCAGGTTCGAATCCTGTGCTCGGCGCCATAAAATATTATGATTATAAAATTCTCGGTATTTCGTGACTACGAAAAGGCTTTTGTTAAGGCTAATGATGCGATGATGGCACTATTGGTGGCATCAAATTTAACAGTGGATCACCTAAGCCAATACTCGGGTGATGAAGGTCTATTGCCGGGTCTATTTGAAAAAGTGCCGGAAATCGAAAGATTAAGTCGAACTCCTGATGAGGCGGCGGTTATTTTAAAAAAGTCGGAGGCTTACTTGGCCAATATGGCTGTTGTCTATGTACTAGCCGTGCACCAGGAGTATATGGATGCGGTCGTAGCCTTTTTGAGAGAGTATCACTATGAGGTTGAGGGTAAGAACCCGGACGGTGAGCCTGCGGCGATTGATAGTGAGAATGTATATAAAGCTATCGAGGAGTGTTGCGGCTCGTCATTTGACGCGGATCTCTTGGAGCAATTTATTTTCGTAAGGCGCTTGAGGAATCGAATTGTTCACTACGGTGGTAGTCCGGGCTCAAGATTGCGGCGGGAGGCTGGGTCAATGGGTGGGGCAAACCGAGGACTTTGGGAGGTGCGTATGGGAAGGTCGTTGAACGATCTTTTAAGTCACGATTACATCGAGTTAACGGCGAAAGAATTGATGGGCGCACTCTCTTTGAGTAGGAGAATCGCTATAGAGACACAAGAGCTTGTAGCCGCAAAAGTCGACAGGTCAATTTGGGCGAGTATTGCTGTTAGTGAGTATGCTGAAGAAAATCCAAAGGGTTTTAAAAATATTGGACAGAGAATTAGGAGAGTAAAGGGTTACGCTCGAGAATTTTACGGAGGCCTTAATCTTACTGATTTCGAACTGAATGATGCTCTTGAACTACACGTCGCCTCAATGAATGAGACATCCGAAAGTTAACGCAAGGCTGTGTCTCATTTGTAGCTTTTTATCTTGGGTTTAACACAGATTGCTGAAATATATTAAGTAAGTCTACGTGGCTACTGATCGAGATAATCGTAATAGTCATCCCTAAAGATTCCTTCGGATGACTTTGAGTCGAATATACTTAAGAGTTGGCCTCTCGTAGCTCTGTTCTCATCGGTCATTTCTTTGTATAGTTCGTCGACTATATCTTTTAGATCCTGGGATACAGATCCTCTTCTTAGCTCGCGTACAGTTTCGAAGAAATCTATTTCGGTGTAGATTGTTTCATCGATCGGATTAATTTCTAGTAATGACTTGCCTGAGGGTGATAAGTCACCTGTTTTTTTAAATAGAGATACTATAGCGATAATATATTCACCGAAGGCCCGATCCTCATATTTGAAGATGTCAAATATATCATTATATATTCTGCAGCCGTAAAACAATTTGGCTGCACTAGAATCATAGCGTAGCTCATAGGTGAATACATTTAAAACATTCGATAATTCATAGATCAACTCGTAATAATTTTTAAGAATTGTAGCAATATTGAACCCAATCTTATCTAAGTCAATTTTGGGATTATTAATGAAGTCTAAAAAAAGATCGCGCGGGCGTTTTGCCGTGCCTCTTCTATCGTCCAGGTTGTAGTACCGGGTGCTTGTGTCTAAAAAATTACTCAGTAGATCTAGAAAGTGCTCCTGGGTGGAGTCGGTGTTAATCTTGCCAGATTGAACAAGTTCGTTATGTAAACCTAGGATGTTGTGACCTCGGCCTCCGGCTGAAAAATTAGGGTCGATTACCTTATTCAACTTGTGAGATACTTTTATTAATCTCTCGAAACCAATCGCAGTCTGGTAGAGAAAGTAAAAAATATCCGACTCGGTAAGTACTTTCGATTTGATGGTGTTTATGTCATAAAGTCTACTTAGGCCTTGATATATAGCCTGTCCGGCATTGTCGAGTTCGCTATTAAGCGCCAAGCTGCGGACTGAAGTGTTTAAGTCGTCGTCGGTTATCTTAATTTCATCCATGACTTCAGTATAGCGTAGCTGGTAGTCCTTGTTGTCGGGACCTCTCCATAGGTCACTTTAGGCGCAACATCTCTTAGATGGATGATTTTCTATATGAGCCGGCGTTGATTCTCCATTTCAATTAAGGTATTAAAGTAAGCGATGAGTCGTCTTTTTTCTTCTTCGCTCAAGACTAAAGAAACCTTACATGTTGGGGTATAGCCACTTTTCGAGACCGCCTCGGGGAGCCAAGAAATGAAGACCCGTGCGGTCTTTTTTTGGCTTTGTTGTTTGAATAGATTCAGCAACCTCGACATAAAATAATATCTGGTTGCAACAAATTTACTTTTTTCTGAAACCAGACACCACGAGTGATATAACGCCAAGAACAATAACGACAATGCCTAAAGCTAAAATCAAAGCTCCGTGGAAGTACGATATCCATACAGTTCCTAGACCGAGTAGAATAAATACAATACCGGCAATGGAAAGGTCTTTTTTTGAAACACCTTTATCTGATTTGAATGAGGTCATTGCTTCTCCTGGGTTATTTTTCTTTATATTACACTGAATGGATTCTATTCGCATCGAATTCTACCGTCCACTCGATACCAAACTTATCCCGAAACATTGCAAAATAGGTACCCCATGGACTATTATCCATAGGCATTTCAACCGCTCCGCCCACGCTAAGGCCATTGAATATCCTGTCTGCTTCTTCGCGACTATCTGTACTAATTGATATTTTAGACCTATTCTCGTTTTCACTTACCGGGCCTAGGCTTTCGGGAACATCATTGGCTATTAGGATATTGTTTCCAACAGGCAGTGTAATGCGCATGATTTTATTTTCATCATCTTCCGGTAGAGGGAATTCAGGACTTTTTAGGTCTTTAAAGCGCACGACTGTCTCGAACTCTCCGCCAAATACAGATTTGTAAAAATTGAAGGCTTCTTCGGCGTTTCCGTTGAAGTTAATGTAAGGATTGATGATTGCCATAGAGTATCCCCTTAGGTGAAAATTTAGTTTCATTTTCTATTTTAGCAAATACAACTCTTATAGACTGTTTTAACCCTCTGCAATTCACCGCATTTACACCGCTCATATGCTATATTTAGTATAAGCATGATAAGGGGAGTTAAACGGCGCAAGCTATTCATCGGCAGTGGTGCCGCTATCTTTTTATTGGCTCTCTTAACGAGCGCTCTTCTTGTTAACCATTATGTCTGGGCAGTTGATGCGACCGGACTGACACTTTCAGTTGTTACTGACGATAAGGCTGATGCAGCAGGCGACTCCGGCACGACAAATGGAAAAGTTCCCGTAACGGGTGGCCAGATTGTGTACCGATGGGGTTGGACGAATGTCACGGGTGGAACCACGACAACTTTTGCACAAGCATTGCCAGTTGGAGTGACGTGGAATGCTGCATCAATTGCATCAGGGTGTGCGGTCACAGGTTCTTATTTAACGACAGGTGAAACTTTAACCTGTACGATCACTAACTTGACAGATATTGCAGGTACAACAGATAAGACTGCGACAGTGAAAAATATTGCAAATGGAACGGTGCTGACAAGTAAATTAGTTTCCGGTTCTCAACAATCAAGTAACGTGTCGCTCACTGCTGCTGGTTCGAGCCAGGTGGCGGCACAGATTGCTCGGGGAAGTGCGACGTACATGACGGATGCAAAGGATCCGGCAACGGGGATTGTCTCTGGACTTCAAATACCATTTAGTATGGCTTTTTATGTTCCTGGTACGACAGCAGATCAGATTAAGGGGCAGGAGAGTCTTGGGAATAACCTAGGGTTTAGTTATACTGTCACGCTTCCAGCAAATGCGCAGCTTATTGGCTGTGGAACTGACACAACGTTCCAAAATGATAGTACCTATTCAACGATGCCCTCATTTGGTACAGGTTCGTCGACAGCAACAAACCGAGCTGCGAACTCCGGCACGATGAGCTGTACGCAGAGCGGAACGTCATTGACGGTGACGTTTAGTGGCGTTGACGGACGGCTCAATCAGGTACCGACATCAAGTGTAAACTACTACCCTTCAAAGGGTATCTTTGCACTTGGTGGTATGAAAATTTGGATGCCAGGAACAACGTTTAATTCTTCTTCATCAACAAATGTTACCCTTTCAGCAAGCGCAGCTAGCTTTTCGAGTATTTCAAGTATCTCTTCTGCAACAAGTCTTGTCTCGACTAGTTATGGTGTTCAACTGCCCGCCTTTACGTTGAGCCAAACATCTGCATCTGCAGGAAGCAATGCACCGTACCCAAAGGGGAATTACAATCAGTCAACACAACTCAGTGTTCCGTCGGGCTCTGGTCAGTCGGCGACAAATGCACAGCTTTGTATGGTGTGGGATCCAACACTTCAAAAAATTAGAAGTGATATTACGCCACTATCAATAAGTAGTACCAACATTACGCCTGCGGCGACGGTTAGCAACTTTACGATTGAGTATGGAACGGCGACGTATGCTGATGATACAGCGCGACGCACTACCGATTGTGGGTCAGTAGGGGACAATGCGCTCAACTGGTTTAGTAGTGTGGCAAACGCTGGAGGCTCAAGTGAAGTATCGGCTGTCCGTATTCGCTATAATCGGTCGCTTGATCCGGGACAGTTCATTACGATGAACGTTGCGGTGACCGCACCAACTGAGCAAGGGTTATTGCCAACTGCGGGAAATCCAACAGGTCTAACATACTTACAATACTTCAACCAACGAAAGTCTGATCAGACGGCGCTCGTGAAAGCGACAACGTATTCAGCAAGAACAAGTTTATCAAATGCATCTGTACGAAGCGCGGTTACCTTCGGCTCAAGTGACGTAAAGCCGGGTGCAACAACGAATGTATCAATACAGCCAACGGTTACAACGGGAACGGTAGGGTTTGCAGATGGACGCCAAGCGTTAAATGTTACCGAGACAGTAACATTGCCAAACGGATGTTATACGTTCGTTCCTGGGAGCCCTGCACCAATAAGCGTGATTCCGTCAGCTCCCGCTACACCAAGCGGTGCACAAACCTGTGCTGATGTGACAGGGCAAGTGATCGTTTGGAACCTTGGTAATGTAACGACAGGTACGGCCGTCCCTGCAATTACGTTTGCACTTAACGCGAATCCAAGTACACCAGTCCCATCAGTCGCAAGCATCTCGGCGGTTATTGCGTCAAACTCAGATAAGATTGCCTCATCGTCACGTACGACGACCGATACGATTAATGTGAATACGGTGAATCAATTCCAGGTCTCGTTAAACGCTTCGAGTACTAATGTGAATACGGATATCCCTGTTACGTATCGTGCAGGTTGGAATAATGCTTCGTCATCTGACATGGCTGGCACGGCATATGTTGTCGACGTGTTACCGTTCGTCGGTGACGGAAGAGGGACGAGTGGACTTGGTGGATTAACGGTGAATTCCGTCACTACAACCCCCTCGGGATTAGCGGTGGAATACACGACCGATGATGCGAGTGGTGTCATGACTGCGTTGAGCAGTGACCAGTCAGGATCAACAGGAATCACATGGACAGGTACAAAACCTAGTTCGGGTATTACGGCTATTCGCGTCAAAACACAAACACTGACTGCATGGCAGTCGGGATACATGGATATATCGGTGACACCACTTAGCTTTGCAAAGGGCGGACATATCAATAATGATCTGTATGCAAAAGCTGACGCACTAACCAGTGGGTCTATTGGAGTTGAAGATCTTACGCTGAATTCGTCTTCATCGGTTATTGAAGGCTTCCTTTACAAAGATACTGATTATTCAGGAACGAAGAATACGGGTGATGTTGCAATTGAAGACGTGACAGTTACCCTAACTGGCTACAACTTCGGTCCAAATGGTATCAATAACCTTGGATCGGGAGACGATATCACGGTTTCGACAACGACAACAACGAGTAGTACGGGCGCATATACCTTTACGGTAAGTCCGGGTATTTATAGTGTGTCAGCGGCAACTACGCAGGTCGTCAATTCAACGAATAGTAATCTCATCGTACAGCCTGCTGCTAATTTCGAAGTGAGCGGTGCGGTAACGATAAGCAACAAAGACTTCGGCTATCAAGAGCCAATTAGCCCGCCAGTAGCAGTTAGTGATAGCCGAACGATTTATCAAGGTGAAAACGTCACTATAAATGTGTTGAGTAACGACACAACTTACGTACCCGATGGTGTCCCTGCGACCACAATCGGTAACCTCACCACGCCAGCTCGTGGTACGGTGGTGTTGAATGGCAATAATACCATTACCTATACCGCTAATTCTGTTTGGCCTGGGTCTGTGCCTGGCCTCACCTATACATCGACGTTTGATTACACGCTGACAAACCCACAAGGTTCAAGCACTGCGACGGTCACAGTGACAGTCAAGCGTCTGCCGTTTGGGACAACTGACGTTGTTGCAATCAAGGACGGCCAAACGGTTGATATTGATGTGCTCGCGAACGACTTCGGGGATACGATTAGTTTTGATGACAGTGCGTCGCCAACCACTAGTGGTGCCGGTACGGTCTCCGAGCTAGCTGGCAAGCTGCACTTTGTACCAGCGACTCATGCCTGGACAACAAATGAGACAAGTTACACTGAAACACTAACGTATCACATTGTTGACGCTGCAAATTATACGGCGACAGGGCGGGCGAACGTCACCGTGTACCGAGCACCGGTGATCACGAATGATACGCGAACAATTGCCTATAACTCTACGGAAACTATCAGCGTCCTTGCGAATGATCTTGTTGGCCGAACGCCGGCAACTGTTTCCTTATTAAGCCAACCGTCAACAGGAAGCGCGACGGTTAGTGGGGCTGACGTTGTCTTTACGCCAGCCAACGGACAAACAGGAACGGTGAGTTTTACTTATCGAGTCACTGATGGTTTGGGGCAGATCAACAGTGGGACAATTACTATTACAGTTGCGAATGACTTCAATGGGGCAAATGATGGTTCGATCGGAACACCGATCCGTACTCCGCAAGCGGGTAAGCTGATTGATGTCCTTGCGAATGATACGGGCTCAAGCCTGTCTCTTGTCAGTACGACAAGTCCGGCGCATGGTACCGCGGTGATTAGTGGCGGCAAGATTCAGTACACTCCGACAGGCAGCTATAGTGGTACAGATAATTTCACGTATACGGTAAAGGATGTACTTAACACTAATAAAATAGTTACTGTTTATCTGAAGGTTATTGCTTTGCCAACAGCAACAAATGATACGGTTTGGACAGATACTGCAACAAACCTTGATATAGATGTACTCGCAAATGATAGCTATGATACAAGTAGTGTGTTGACGATTGTTTCATCACCAAGTCAAGGAACTGTGAGTGTTGTCGATGGGAAGATTCACTATGTACCTCCAGCTAGTGGCGGGGTAACAACGAGTTTCGTCTATCGAATTACCGATGATGTTAATCAGACAACAACCGCTACAGTTAACCTAAGCGTTGTTGGTGTGTTCGCGGCTACAAACGACGGTTCTATTGGATCGCCTATTGCCGTTGGTGTCGTCGGAAAATCGATCGATGTTCTCGCAAACGACACTGGCTCAACACTCACGATTACGAACCCGGGTTCGCCGGCGCATGGTACGACAAGTGTCCAATCGGGAAAGATTTACTACACACCATCAACTGGCTACACAGGAGCAGATTCATTTGTCTACAGCGTGACGGACATGGTGGGAACTGTTAAAACAGCAACGGTGTACATAAAGGACTTCGTGACGCCAAGCCTCACGAACGATACGGTTTGGACAGATATTGCGACAAATCTCGATATTGATGTCCTTGCTAATGATACCTATGACGCGGCATCTACACTGACAATTACTGCCGCACCATCTCAAGGTACTGCGAGTGTGGTTTCTGGAAAGATACACTTCGTACCCACAACGACAGGTACGACAAGCTTAACTTATAGGTTGACAGACCCTGCAGGCCAACAGGCAACAGCAACGGTATCAATTACAACCGTCACGGTGTTTACTGCTGTTAACGATGGATCGAGTAGCTCACCGATCGATGTTCCGGCGGGAGGGAAGAATGTTTCAGTACTCACGAATGATACAGGATCGAGCCTATCAGTTACCGCAACGACCGCTCCAAGTCACGGGGTAATAACAAATAACAGTGGCGTTATTCACTACGTCCCTGCGAATGGTTATGATGGGGTTGATACCTTCACTTATACGGTGACAGACCAGGTAGGATCAACTCGAACGGCAACGGTATATCTCAATGTTATTGCCGTGCCGGTTCTGGTTGCCGACACAGCAACAACTGATTCAGATACAAGCATAGAAGTGAATGTTCGTGCAAATGACACTGTCGATGCATCTGGTGTACTTGCGCTCACCAGTCAGCCAGCGCATGGTACGGCAAGCATTGTGAGTGGGAAAATTATGTATGTTCCTGAAGCCAACTACGATGGAATCGTCACTATCGGATATTCGTTAACAGACAATCAGTCTCAGTCTGCGACGTCAACGGTAACGATTACGATTACTGCTGCATTCCTGGCGCGTGATGACGGTACTGTCCAGAGTCCACTTTCGCTCTACCCAGAGACAAAGAGCGTGATGGTTCTTGATAATGACTCTGGTGTTGGACTCGCGGTAACAAGCACAACAGTGCCACAACACGGTGTCATTGTGATATCGACAGATACAAAGACGATTACATACACTCCAGTAACTGGATACTTAGGTGACGATAGTTTCGAGTATACGGTTACCGACTCACATAGTCAGACGAGTAGTGCAGTAGTGTATGTGCGTGTTGTTGCAAAGCCAGTTGTTTCAGCACCTGTTACAGAAACACCAGCGATAAGTAGTCAAAAACCAAGTACCTCACCATCAACTAAGACACCAACAGCAATAAGCCCAGACGAGGTGGCGGGAGAGTCGATAGAGACAAAGCCGACACAGACAAACCCGACAAGTGCCGTCGGTCAATCGATTTTACTGAATGATTTTGATACATATTTTGATGGTGGAAAGAAACTCGCCCTAACCAATAATCAAGTCATCCATTTCAATATCGAAAAGCCAAAAGAGGTTGAAAAGCATACCGTTACTATCGCTCGTGTCGGTGACAAGTATGTAGATGTGGTTATTCGCTCAGATCCAATTAACGCCCGGCTCGCCATCGGTGAGGTAAAGCAATTTGACGTTAATAAGGATAGCCATAACGATATAGAAGTATCACTGGTGTCTATTGTCGACGGACAAGCCACCATGACCTTTACACAGCTCCAGCAGGTCGCAAGCACTGCGACAAGCAAAGTCATGAGCTGGCAATGGTGGTGGCTTCTGGTTATAGTAGCAGTGCTGGCTATTGGGTATGGTATCTACAAGCGTCGTGCATCGTCTCGTAAACAACAATAGAATCCCTTAAATATATTGACATAATATTACTTATATAGTATTTATATAAGTAATTATGAGTATCTCAAATGCGGAATTTAGTGTGCCGCTTGTTTATCGAGAGCCGCCCGAAGTTGGAAGGACTTATGGTGGTTCACGGGCGTTATTTCGTGAGGCAGCGCATCAGTTTGGTGTCGACCTTACTGAACAAGAAGACTACGAATGGATGGCAGGTCTCGAGTTTGCAAAATTAGTTGATCACCTTGTTGATGTTGAAAAGCAAGATGCCAGCACCTCTTATAAAGAAATCATTTCGGGTAAATTACGAGACGATTTAAATAGTGATATACAAGTGCGTACGATTAATTTCATGGCTCGAAAGTCTCTCGACGAACGAGCAGGCATTCTTGAAATATTAGATGAAGTTAATACTCTCGTAACGGCACAAAGAATCGCCACTAAAGCTTCAGAGGTGGTAGATATTCGATTTACCGAAGCAGAGCTTCTCACTTCCTTGTTCGCATTAGAAGAGAGGGGCTTGACAGACGATGCAGCGCGTCAAACTTTTAACAAATGGCTTGATCAGTGGCATCGGGCCGGATACCTCGTCGATACTTTGTTCGATATGCGTGATGATTTTAAGAATGGTGAAACAAGCGTTATTCCTACGATTGGTGCAGGCCTGTATTATGCCGGAGTTGCTTCGCGAGAATCGTTTACGGCAGTTCGTAAAACGCCAGCTGCACTTATTGGAAAGTGTGCGCTAGAAGGTTTTCGCTACGTCATCTTACAGAAGAGTATTAATGTACAGGATCAATAGAGCTGGCTTCGATTTGTTATACTTACCATATGAACAAATACTGGTTTAGGAAACGTCAGGGATTAAAATCTAAAGATCTTGGCTGGGGCTGGGTGCCGATAACCTGGGAAGGTTGGGTGCTTGTTCTCGCATTAGTCGCCGTAATCTTCGCTTCTGCCTTTTTGCTTTTAGGGAATAATATCGCAGCCGATACTGACCCATCGTTAGCAACTATCTTTACTTTCTTGGGACTCGTTATCGTCTTAGTTTGTACTGCTGCTCTTATTTCTCGTAGAAAGACACAGCCTTAAGCAATGAAAAAGATGCAATTTTCAACCCAAATAGACACTTCTAAAGAAAAAGTCTGGGATACCTTATGGCGAGACGAAACGTTTCGTGAATGGGCGAGCATTATTGATCCGGAAACGTACATGGTTGGAGAGTTGAAAGAGGGTAATGAAATACAATTTATATCCTCTCACGGGGGATACGGTGTGACGAGTCTAGTAGAGACACTGGTGATTAATGAATTCCTGCTACTCAGGCACAACGCAGATACGCAAGAAGAAGGAAAGTTAGAGCGTGAAAAGCAGTGGACGGGTGGTAGCGAGAGCTATTCACTTGTTGAAAATGGTAGTGTAACGACGGTAACGATTTCTTTCGATGTCCCACTTGAGCTTGAGGAGTATTTTAAGATCAGTTATCCGAAGGCTTTGGAACGAATTAAGACTTTAGCTGAAAAGAATTAACATAAGCTTTGTTCGTGAGCATTCTGCATCTCTATTGTTAGAGATACTTATGCCATATGAGGATAATTTTGAATTTGCTTAATATCGGTTACGCTGCTATGCTTACCATAGACAAGATGCGCCTCAATTGAGATCACGATCTCCGGGGAAATATCAGTCAACCCTTTCAAAGTTTCAGGTTGGATTTGATGAACAGACGTTCAGACAACAAACTAAACAAAATCATAAGGGCTGATATGCAGAAGACTTACATTACATTTATTCCATTAATCGCACTGTTTGCGATTTTCACTATATTTATTGCTGTCATTATGACAAGTAATCAAGCCGCTCATGCAGCACAGGCGACGGTGAATCTTCGCACCGCTTCGCCATTTGCGATCCTCTCAGGAACACCTAATATTACAGATGCAGGAAATACCTCAGTTATTAACGGAAACGTTGGGCTTAGCCCCGGAACTGGTGCGGGGAATGGTTTAACTTGCTCGCAAGTAACAGGAACCATTTACTCAGTTGATGCGACCGGACCACTCCCTTGTCGGGTGACGAATGGACCATTGTTGGTTACGGCCAAGAATAACCTCACGGCAGCGTATAACGACGCGGCAGGACGCACGCCCTTAACGACCGTTCCTACAGAACTCGGTGGTACAACGCGTGTTGCAGGTGTATACGACTCATCCTCAACACGATTCGGTATTAGTGCTGGCGCGGGACCACTGATTCTTGATGGTCAAAATGATCCTTCTTCTGTATTTATATTTGAAGCACCATTTAGCGGAACAGGATTAAACGTTAACTCTGGAAGCACAGTATCCCTTATTAATGGAGCTCAGGCGTGTAATGTCTTCTGGCGAGTCGATACAGCAGCGATCGACACGACTGCAAACTTTGTTGGAACGATACTTGCTTTAAACTCGATCACTGTTGCGAATGGAGCGACAATTCAAGGTCGTCTATTAGCACGAAATGGTAACGTGACATTGATTAACGATACGATTACCGCACCGATATGTGCAGGTAACGATACGGGTGATGATGGATATGGTGACGGCTCTGTTGTGCCTGGACTTCCAAATTCAGGTGAGATGAGCAGCCCGTATATACTCTGGGGAGCACTTTCACTGCTGTTCGTGACCAGTAGCTCGCTGATCGCTTATGTTGTCTATAAAAAGCGCTCTCTCTAAGAGGTAGCAATGTCTCGTCGACAGACACGAATCATACAAAAGGTCTTTATTGCTATTACAGTACCTACGATCTCCTTATGTGTGACGCTCATTGCTCTATATGCCGTAATCCCTCGTTCAGCTACCACAGTAACTACCACGCAGAAACCAACGCCCAATACTCCCGATAGCATGCCTGCCTCTGTCGATATTGCACCACCGACACAGTTGAATATAGAAAATATTAGCGTTGCAGCTGCCATATACCCCGTTGGTTTAACATCAGCAGGTGACATGGATATCGACGAGAGTCCTACTGAGTTGGCCTGGTATAAGCTTGGCCCAAAACCCGGTGAAGAGGGAAGTGCGGTTATCGCTGGACATTATGGTTGGAAAGATGGCATCCCGTCGGTTTTCAATGACCTTAATAAACTTGTAAAAGGCGATAAACTCTCTATTGTTGGTGAGGACGGTCAAATGAAAGAATTTGTCGTAAATCGCACTGCAGTGTACGCTCCCGATCAGGATGCAACCGATGTCTTTAGGTCTTATGACGGAAAGGCTCATCTTAATTTAATTACCTGTCAGGGTGCCTGGAATAATACGACTCATACATATACAGAGCGATTGGTTATTTTTACCGATTATATACAGTAGAGCGATTTGCTATACTGATGCTGAAATGAAAAAATCTACGACCCGAACCGAACGTAACTGGGCACTTGTTATCTTTAGCTCGCTATTAATTTTGATTGGACTTGTTCTGACGGTGCTTGCTATTGTGTATTCTAGTGAACTGGGCTGGTGGGCATTGCTAGTTGGACTAACTGGCCTCTCGACCATTGGCGCTTCTGTCATGTCTATCGTAAAGAATGATCCTAGTTGGGTTTTATTGAACCTCATTCTTCCATAAAGTGCAGACTCCATTTTTCTTAAAGTGGTTACGTTTGTTATCTCATTTGCTATACTCACTACAATGACCGCTAATCAATCGACGCGCCTTAATCAAGAAATTGAATCCCTCAATTTCCTTACGCAACCTGACACATTTTCAATACTTGAATCAGCCGCAGACTTATTTGTGCAGCATGTCGATGACACGGTGAAGATCTGGGCTTCAAGCCGTGACTGGTTCATGGAAGAATGGGGGCGTGATACGTTCATTTCACTTCCAGGATTATTGCTTACGACTGGCCGCTATGATGAGGCAAAGCATGTATTCTTACAGTTTGCTCAACACGAACAGAATGGTCTTATTCCGAATGTAATTCGAAACAATGAACTTGCTTACAATACGGCTGATGCTCCGCTTTGGTTTGTTCATGCTCTGAAGGCTTATGTTATCGCGACAGGTGATTGGTCGTTTGTCGGTGAACTTATGCCGAGAGTTAGAAATATCATTGCCGGCTACACCCGCGGTGCAACTTTCGGACGGAGTGGTAGAGATTATCGGATCTACATGGATGAGGATGGGCTAATCGTGTCGCCTCCGCAGGCAACGTGGATGGATGCTGATCCTGCTGGTGATGGCTCCACTCCTGTTACGCCACGTGATGGAAAGTGTGTTGATATTAATGCACTTTGGTATGGCGTGCTCCGGTTCGCAATTACTGCAGAAAAAGCGCTTAATGTGAATGCAGATACGACTGAACTAGAAACCCGAAGCGAACAGGTAAAATCATCGTTTCGCAGAGAATTCTGGAATGAGAACTCAGGATGCCTATACGACGTTATTGGAGATGGAGCGGTACGACCAAACCAGCTTATTGCGATAAGTCACGGTGAAGATTTGCTTGATGCAGCACAGCAGGCGAAAGTACTCGGCGTTGTTCAACGAGAGCTTTTGACACCGGGTGGTCTACGAACTCTCTCTCCTCAGGATCCAATGTATAGAGGAGAATACGACACTTCAGCACCTATGTCTGTAAAGGACTTAGCCTATCATCAGGGAACTGTATGGCCGTGGCTGATTGGCCCATACTGCGAAGTGGTCAATTCTGTAAGAAATCGAGAGGGCGTAGTAGCAGATGCTATTCGTCATGAGATTGGCACCGCTATTGCTCCGCTAGTGCAGTTTTGCCTTGATAGTGAATTCAAATCTTTACCTGAAGTTTTCTCAGGTGATTATCCCTATGAACCAGGGGGGACTACTTCGCAGGCTTGGAGTGTGGCTGAGGTATTGCGGGTTCTCAAGAAGTTTATGGTTAAATAGAAGTATGGAAAATGGTGGGCAACCAGAATATCGACTGCCGCAGTTAGCGGTGTTTGATATTGATGGCACGATTACTGCAGCGCATAGCTCAAGTATCCCACAAGAAGTGTTGGATGGCTTTTCACATCTTCGTCAGCACGGGGTGATTACGACGATTTGTACCGGACGCCCCTTTGTCCGTATGAAAGAGGCACTTGGCGAATACTATGATCAGATTATCGATGACAAGGCGCTGCTTTCGGTTGAACACGGGGCAAAGATTGTCGATAAGTGGGGCAAAGTTGTCGTTGAATCAGAATTTAATGACAACGATATTGATAAGCTCGTTGAATTTACTGGGCTGAATATGGACATGGTTCAGTTCCTCGCCTATAATCCTGCAGACTTAGCGATGAAGTCGCAGATTTGGTGTCCTGAGCCTTCAGACGTTGAGAAAACTCAAGAAGCAAGAGGATGGTATGCTGATGTCTTTGGCGGTTCACTCATCGATGTAAAAGAAAAACTTTATAGCATTCCCGTGAGTAATGTCACCTTGAAACTCAAAGACTTTATTCACGTCGAGAACCTGAAGCTTGAATTTACTGGCGGCTCGATCAAGGCGGTCTTTCAAGACGGTGCCATTGAGTATATGAAGAGTAAGGTGAGTAAAGCACGAGCTATCACGTATATGTGCAAATACCTTGGAATTTATGAACACAATATACTTGTTGCAGGAAATGCCATTAATGACGTAAATATGTTGAACATGGAAGCGAAATACCGCATTCTTGTAGGACCAGAAGGTCCGGAGCGTGAGACGATTCTTGGGTACCTCTATGGCCATGAGCTCATCAAGTTTATGGACACACCTGAAGACCTGGGTCGGTTCCTTCAAACTCTTTAATCAGAGTATAATAAGAGTAACAACGAAGGAGGATATATGGCTATTAAGACTGCATATTTAGCAGGAGGTTGCTTCTGGGGGCTCGAAGAACTAATCCGTGAAGAACCGGGGATCGTTGACACCGAAGTCGGCTATGCTGGTGGAGAGAATGACAATCCAACATACGAAAACCACCCTGGGCACGCCGAGACGGTAAAGGTATCGTACGATGACACGAAAACAAGTTATAAGGAAGTACTTGATTTCTTTTTTCGAATTCACGATCCAACAACCAAGAATCGTCAGGGCAATGATGTCGGATCAAGCTACCGTTCGACAATTTTCTATGAAAACGACGAACAGCAGAAAGACGCCCAAGAGGTGATTGCATTAACTGAAAAATCAGGACTGTATAATAACCCTGTTGTTACGAGCTTAGAGCCATTTACTCATTTTTATGATGCCGAGGATTATCACCAAGATTATTTACGAAAGAATCCCGGCGGCTACACATGTCACTACATACGAAGTGAAACGCCACTCGCTGCCTAGTTATTTGCCATTCTTCTCACGATGCATGCAGCCAGGCCAGCAACATGGTCGGCGAACCCCTTCGGCTAGTTCAGTGTGAGTTCTCTCGACACGACGCTTTCGCGTTTCGATGAGTTTGGCACCTTCAACCCAACAAATCCACTCGTTACGGGCAAGTGGGGTAATATCATTCCATGCTTGCAATCCATCCGTGTGAGACAGTAATGCCTGCCGAAGATCGGCGGGCATTTTATGGACGGTTCCGGCTGGAATTTCTTGGGTTTTCATGTATCCCTATGATACACCGTCGCTCGGTGTATAACTAAGCTTTCGCAAAAGGCCACACCCACTCGCGAACTTCCGGCATGTCTTCGCCGTGTTCGATAATGTAGTGGTTGTGCTCGATGAGCTTTTTCTGCATGTCTTCGTAAAGAGCTTTTGCGTCATCGTCATTAAGGTGAGCGCGCTCAATGACATCCATGACGAGGTGGAAACGATCAAGCTCGTTCTTTACTGTCATATCGAAGGCAGTCGTGATCGTGCCTTCTTCTTTGTAGCCGCGAACATGAAGGTGTTGATTAGCGCGACGGTAGACAAGACGGTGAACAAGCCAAGGGTAGCCGTGGAAGGCGAAGATAATTGGCTTATCGGTCGTAAAGAGTTCGTTGTAATCAATATCGCTCAAACCGTGTGGGTGCTCAATGTCAGGCTGGAGGCGCATCAAGTCGACAATATTAATGACTCGAATTTTTAAGTTAGGAAGACGGCCACGAAGAATAGCAACTGCTGCCATCATCTCGAGAGTTGGCACGTCACCAGCAGCAACCATGACGACATCTGGATCATCACCGTTATTCGTTGATGCCCAATCCCATACGCCAAGTCCCTTTGTGCAATGATCAACTGCTTGTTCCATTGTGAGCCATTGTGGCGATTCATGCTTACCGGTAATGGTTAGGTTGATATAGCCACGGCTACGAAGACAGTGATCCATGACACTCAATGTCGTATTGGCATCAGGAGGCAAGTAGACACGCGCAACGTCTGCCTTTTTATTGATAATGTGATCAATGAAACCTGGATCTTGGTGGGTAAAGCCGTTGTGATCTTGGCGCCAAACGTGTGAGGTTAACAGATAGTTAAGTGAGGCAATTGGTTCACGCCAAGGAAGCTCGTTCGACATTTTCATCCATTTCGCATGTTGGCTCACCATTGAGTCGATAATACGGATGAATGCTTCGTAGCTATGAAAAACACCGTGACGACCAGTTAAGAGGTATCCTTCAAGCCAGCCTTGCGCTTGGTGCTCGCTGAGCATTGCATCAAGAACCATACCATCTTGAGCAAGAAAATCATCACCATCTTGAATACGAGCATTCCATTGTCGGTTGCTGGCTTCAAAGACAGCCTCGAGTCGGTTTGACATCGTTTCGTCTGGTGCAAAAATACGGAAGTTGCGTGTTCCTTGGTTAAGCTTTTCGATATCACGAAGCCATGGACCAAGTGCATGAGTATTACCTGCATTCACAATGCTTGGATATTCAACATTCACTTCATAATCGCGGAAGTTAGGGAGTTGTAGTTCACGAAGCAATTTGCCGCCATTAGCATGAACATTTGCGCCCATACGATGACCGCCTGTTGGGGCGAGTTCGGCGAGCTCTGGAATGAGCTGGCCTTTTTCGTCGAATAATTCTTCTGGCTTGTAGCTCCTCAGCCAGTTTTCGAGTGCCCCGAGATTATCGGTATGTGCACCATCAACGGCAAGGGGAACTTGGTGTGAACGGAATGAATCTTCGTTTGGAAGTCCATTCACTTCTTTTGGTCCTGTCCATCCCTTTGGTGATCGAAGGATGATCATTGGCCAGCGAGGACGGACAGTATTACCATGTTCACGGGCTTGCGACTGGATGTGTTTAATTTCACCAATAACCGTATCGAGTGTTTCGGCCATTTTGGCATGCATGTATTCTGCGCCATCACCCTCAACAAAGTAAGGTTCCCAGCCGTAGCCACGGAAGAGCTGCTCAAGCTCCTCATGTTCAATACGTGAAAGGATCGTTGGGTTGCTGATCTTGTAACCGTTAAGGTGGAGGATAGGTAATACGGCACCATCGGTCTTTGGGTTTAAGAATTTGTTTGAGTGCCATGCGGTTGCAAGTGGCCCTGTCTCCGCCTCACCATCACCAACGACACAAGCGGTAATCAGATCGGGATTATCGAATACTGCACCAAAGGCGTGACTCAGTGAATATCCTAACTCACCACCTTCGTGCATTGATCCTGGTACTTGCGGTGAAACGTGACTCGAGAGTCCACCCGGCCATGAGAATTTACGGAAGAGGGTAGTCATACCTTCTTCGGTCTGTGGCATGTCAGGATAGATTTCACTCCAGGTGCCTTCTAGGTAGGTGTTCGCCATGAGTGCCGGGCCACCATGGCCAGGTCCAGCGATGTATACCATATTAAGATTATTCTGCTTAATGACACGGTTAAGGTGTACATAGATAAAGTTTTGCCCTGGTGTTGTTCCCCAGTGACCAAGTAGCATCTTCTTGACGTCGCCAAGTTCAAGCGGACGACGCAAGAGGGCATTGTTGCGAAGATAGATTTGTCCGACAGCAAGATAGTTAGAAGCACGCCAATACGCATCCATTTTGTGTAGTAGGTCTGGTGAGAGTGTTGTATCTTCCATTATGCTTTTTCCTTATCTATGACTGCTATTGTTTGGGTGACGATGCTGTAATCTTCTCTTGCGGGGATGACGTGTACTCCAACGTCCGATCTATCACTGGAAATAAGCCGTGCGTTCTCTGCGTTACGGGTGTCATCGACGATAATATCGAGGAATCCAAGTCCTTCAAGGATTCGTGCGCGGATTTCAGCCGAACGCTCACCAATACCACCGCTAAAGATGATACTGTCGACACCTCCAAGGGCAGCAGCATATGAACCAATCGTTTTCTTGATCTTGTAACAAAAGAGATCAATGGCAAGTTTAGCCTGTGGGTTTTGGTCTTGGGTATCAAGCAGAACATGCATATCGGCAGTTGTCTCGGATACGCCTAATAATCCGGACTTTTTAGTGAAGAGGTCACTAAGTTCGTCAGCAGTCATCCCTTTTTGGGTTTCTAAATAGGTAAGGATACCTGGTTCGAGGTCGCCGCTTCGGGTGCTCATCATAATGCCCGATACGGGAGTAAATCCCATGGACATATCTACAGGGAGGCCGTCTTTACAGGCAGCAACACTGGCGCCACTTCCGAGGTGGGCAAGGATAACACGACCTTTATAGGCAGTCTCGCCCTCATGTTCTTTAAAGCTAGCGAGTAGCGACGCGTAGGAGAGCCCATGAAATCCATAACGACGTATACCTGCGGCTCTTTGTAGGCTGAGTGGGATGGGGAGTGTTTTTGCAACCTCGGGAACGTCGTGAAAGAAACTTGTGTCAAAACAGGCAACGTGAGGGACATTTGGATAGGCGGCAAGAAAAGCATTTATTGACGCGAGCGTTCCGGGCATATGATTAGGGGCAAGAGGGGTGATGCCGGTCAGGTACGAGATAAGATCTGGAGTGATCGGTGAGGCGGACGAATAGCGCATTCCTCCATGGACAACACGATGTCCCACTGCTTCGATTTCTTCAGGACGAATCGATAGTTCGTCTGTGATCCATTGTTGGATACGCTGCGTTGCGCTTTCAGGCGTCTCTGATGATGTCCCTATATCTTCAATCGCAAGTGATGACTGAGGCGCGTCAAGGTCATGACGATTAAAAACGGACACCTTCAAACTTGAAGAGCCAGCGTTAACGGACAACAATACCATGATCCACCCTTTGCATTATTTACCTCTACTATACCACCTGTTACCGGTTATGGTAAGGGGTGATATAGAGAGAACGGAGTCATGTTACTTTTCTTTAAAAAAAGAATCCAAAAATAACGAATAAGCCACCAATAGCAACAAGAACTACGCCGACATAGGTACGATAATTATAAGCGGTCATTTTTGTGATGAGCCTCTGGATACCCTTAAATGTTTGCGGGTGATAGAGCCGTACAAGTAAGAGTCCAACAAAGGGAAGAATTGTCGCAATAAGAAGAACAATGAAGAGAAGAATTTCTACTAATATGTTCACACTTACTTCATGGATGAATCGTACACTAAATAATAGGGCGGCAAATCCGCTGAGACTTCCCATCGTTTTAAATAGTCCGATTGCGTATAGTCCAGAGTTTGCACCGATAGTATGCTTTTTTGCCTTCCTGACCTTACTGGGCTCTTTATGTAGATTAAAGAGATAATATAAGCCACCAATAATAAACAGGGCGCCAGCAGTAAAATCAAACCAGTGGGTCGTTGTAAGTGTGATGAGCGTGCTTCTCGTCACTTCACGAAGGGTATCCGGCTGGATAAAGTTAGACAAAGCTACCAGTAATACAACTGCACTGGCAACACCAGAGAGTAGGATAACACTTTGACGGATTGGTCGAGTTGCCTTTGAGAGAACAGTAAGATGGGTGACGTAGAGTACTGGACTAAACCCGACAATCAGGCCTAGACCAATTAGGGCGAAGATAGCTCCGAGAACTGCGATTACGGTAGAAATTACCAACATAGCTATTGTTATTGTAATGCATGACGTGCGTAACGCTATTATTGTGTGCTACAGTTAAGCCATATGACGAAAACTGTAACCCAGACTCCTCGTTATTGGCCATTCATTGTATTGGCCGCGGTTACTGCTGGACTAGTATTTGTTTCTCCGTATTTGGGTGTTGTTTGTTTAGCTGCACTGATGGCATATTTATTCTACCCGATATTTCGACGCGTTAAGACCAAAATACGTGCACCCTCGTTCGCCGCTGCTATCACTCTCGTCTTCTCACTGTTTATTGTCATGTTACCGCTCGGAGTTATCCTATTGCTGACATTTGTACAATTAGGTGCACTAGCAAACGAACTATCAATGGCATACAGTAGCACTAATAGTGGTGCGGGGCTACCCGACTTTATTCGATCCACCATAGAGGCTATTAATGATGCGTTGGCACCATTCAGTGGACAAGATGCAGTAGTAACAGGTCAAGGTGTTATCGAGTTTATTCGCGGCACACTCCCCGAAGTTATCAAATCACTGACGGTTGTTCTTGTGGGGATTATTGGCAGTATCCCGTTGGCGATCATTCTCTCTATTATGTATATTGTCCTGTTTGTTGAATTTCTCGTTTATGGCAAGAAGCTTATTGAGATGATCAAGACGATTAGTCCGTTTGACGCTACTATTACCACCCATTACCTACAGCGAATTGGGTTAATGGCAAACGCGATGGCAAAAGGGCAATTACTCATATCATTTATTATTTCGGTATTATCATCGACCCTTCTTATTTTCCTGGGACTTGGGGAATACTTTTTCCTAATGGTTGTCCTTTTTACTATTCTCAATCTTGTTCCCTTGGGGTGTGGTGTTGTGGTGATTCCTATTACAATCATTGCTATATTGCTAGGGAATGTTGTTCCTGGTATCGTTGTGCTTGTTTTGTATCTGATCATTAGCAACCTTGATGATGTGATTCGACCACGGATTATTCCAAAAGGTGCACAACTTTCAGCTGGATTAACAATGCTGGCTGCATTTGGTGGAATCTATTACTATGGACTTCTCGGTGTCGTATATGGTCCTGTGGTAATGATTATTATTGTGACGACAGTGAGTATGTATGTATCCTACAAGCGAGGTCAGCCCGCGATTTCAAACGCTACTCTTTGACAAGACAAAGAGGTTTCACTGATCGTGCTAATGGCTTTGTTGTGATATGATAGACTCAACATATAATGGGTAAATTGGAGAAAGAGACATGGATGGGGGACCGTATCGTGCGCCACAACCGGCAGACAGAAGGGTTATTAGTAGGCCGGAGCCGACACGTAGGCAAGCTGAAGCGTCTCAGCCAGAGGCCCCACAACAGGCACGAGTCGAGCAGAAAACTATGCATCCAGTAGCCCCCGCACAAACCACCGCGAAGCAAAAGAAGTCGTTTAAAAAGCGGTTTATTTTGCCATTTCTTGCAGTCATCTTCGTTATTATTCTTGGTTTCGCAGGTTGGTTTGCATGGACGAATGCACAGAATGCTGCAACTGCTATTGATGAGAGTAAGTATCAAGCGGTCTTCTTTACGAACGGGCAAGTGTACTTCGGGAAATTGAAGTCATTCAATAGCGGATACATGAAGCTTACTGATATCTTCTATCTCCAAACACAGAAAAGTGGAGACTCTGATTCTGAAAGTCTTCAGGAAACTACTTCTGACCAGAACAATGTTCAGCTGATTAAGCTTGGTGAAGAAATTCATGCCCCCGAAGATCAGATGATTATCTCAAAGGATCAAATCCTCTTTTACGAAAATCTCAAGGCTGATGGTAAAGTTGCCCAGTCTATCGAAAAATACAAAGAAGCAAACTAGTTAAGCGACTTTATGTAGCTTACCCAGGCGGCATCGTCGATCTTTTGATCTGACTTGATAAGAATCAATAAACTATTCTTTGTGAATATAACTGACTGAGGACCTTTAGCTGATGATCCAATATATACTTTGATGCCATTGGCATCTATTTTTGTCGTAGCATTATATTGTTTTGCAAGTTCGGCAACGTTGTCATCGGTATCGCCAATAAAGGATTGTGGTAGGGGTTGTTCGCTCACATTTATAGGGGTATCGCCGATCTTATCGACATATGCGTAGACAGGGTCGGCTTTTGAGGGGCTCACGCGTTTCCAGCCACCGAGGCTATCAATAGATTTGCCGCTTGGGAGAATGGTCTGATATTCAAGATCTTGAACACTCTTGCTGAGCTCATTTTGACGGGCATCTCTTGCGAGGTCACGTTGACGGATAATAGAGAAGGTAATAATGAGCCCAATAATAACCAGAAGAACGCCGGCAGAGATAATAATATTCTTTTTTGTGAAAAGAATGCTGCGGATCGTTGTTTGGTCGACATCATTAACCGGCTGGGAAGACTGAGGAGGAACCCGAGGAACAAGAGGAGCATCGCCACGTTGTGGCACGTTGAGTCTTGTTCGTCCCCCGCGGTATCTTTCTGGTTTTTTGATATCCACTTTAATCAATCCTGCACTATATTTCAGTGCTTAACTACTGTGGTCATTTTAGCATAACAGGGATGTGCTCATAAAGCTTACTCATTGCTGAAGGTGAAGCCAAGGTTGCTCGCATAGGCATTGGCGTTGTTTGAAGCGGTAAAGTTTACCCTAATGACAATACTATCTCCGGCCTCAAACCCACAGGTTGAAGGGTCGGCGGTACCTGTTGCGACGGCAGACTGCCAGCTTGATTGCGCGCCTGTTGAAACAGAAACTGGCAGGCCGCAGGCAGTAAGCCCCGTACTGTTATTGTTGCGGTATACCTGATACGTGACTATTGCGTTTGCGTGATCCGTACGCCCCATGAGTGAGGTTGATCCGGAGGCGAATTCCTTAAAGGTCGATGGAAGTTTGTAGGTAACATAGAGGCTCTTGTTTTGAGCGGTTGGTTGGGCAGAGGTCCAATTATAGAAGTTATAGGTTTCATTGGTGCTACAGATATTTGGCTGCGATGAAGTTCCGTCATTAATATTTAATGAATCAGAGCAGAGGTCTGTGGTCATTCCACCGACACCATTTCCGTTTGTGACGGCGTTTGTATACTCGGGGCTCAGTGTCACGAAGGTATCAGGACTTGAGCTACATGATCCCCAGCCGTCGGCTTCATAACATTGAAGTTTGCCAAGTGTCGTGTCGTAGTACATGCTTCCCAGGAGCGATTCATCAGTTACCATTGGTGCAGAGGTTGCTTTATCGACAGTAAAGAGTGTCGGTGCGCCATCAGCAACACCGTTACCGATTTGGACATTTGGCGTTCCATTTGTCGTACTATCGTTAATTGAGAATGGTGTTGCTGTGGTCGTTCCACTTGCAACAGTCCAGTCAACACCATTCCATAGAAGTGTGGTGGTTGTATTTTCATTCATTGAGATCTGGTTGGCTGCCCCAGTTCCACCGTTTATTGCTAAGGTGAATGCTTCAGATCCATCTGCAGCGGTGACATAGAAAATGCGTCCAGGAGTGGTATTGGCTGGATCAGGGAGTGTTGCGGTACGGCCGGTTGCACTAAATCCAACCATGACTGCCGCAGCGTTATTAACGGTAGGGGTTGTGACCGTACAATCGGTGGCGACAACAGCGCTGCCGGTATAACAGTTGGCATCATTTGTGACGGTTGAGAAGGTTGGTGTGTTGATAACGACAAGTCCACTTGCGCCAGTTCCGCTCCCACTTCCTCCGGCAAGTGTGACATTACCACCATTGGCGTCGCCAGCTGTCGCGTCTCCACCTTGGATGGCAAGTGAGCCACCGTCAACACCCGTTGTCGTACTTCCCGTTGCCTGGATGGTTGAACTGTTTGGCTCTGCTGCGGTGACACCGTTACCAAAGTAGACGGTGTTTTCGGTATCAGAGAAGGTTGCACGAGTAACCCCATTAGTGCTAATGGTAACAGCATTCTTTGCTTGAATGTCTGTTGTTCCGCCAGCAGCAGATTCGCCAGAACCGATAGTGACATTTGTCGTGCTTCCCTCGGTGTTGTTGGCACCAATACTGATTTCTTGAGTCGCTGTGCCCGATACGCTCCCGATAGTAATTGAACTAGCATGCGTCGCACCGATAGAGATTGTGCCGTCGATACCTGTACCGGTTTTTGCGCCTGCATCAATTTCTATATTTCCTCCGTTGCCGTTGGTGCCGCCTGCTGCACCACCCTGTAGACTAAGGCTGCCACCGTCACTCCCATCACCGCTACCTCCAGCACCCGCAACAAGCGTAAGTTCACGTCCGTCCGTGTCTGCACCTGAGGTATCAATCGATATCTCATGATTGGCATTATTTCCGAAGGTAAGGTCGCCGGTTTCGTCAACGGTAAATACATCCGTGGCAGTGTTTTGGAGTTGGATCAGATTGCCAGTACCCGTTTTATTGATGAAAATACTGCTGGTGTTTGTACCGGCGTCAGTTTGAACACCTTGACCAAACTGAACGAAATTATCAACTGTCTTACCGCCGAGGGCGTTCGAGTTAAGAGCGTAAGGTGAAGCGGTGAGTCGTTTCATCGGAAGCATCTCACCATCGGCGCCACAGGGTGCACTACCGAATGTTGTACAGCCGACGGCGCTTCCGGCGATATTCATCGAGAGCCATAAGGTATTTTGGTTCCAGTCGATGCTGGTACCGAATGGCGTAACTGAGCCGAGGTTGACTGACATAAAGCCGTTTTTCACCTGGACGGCACCAGTTGCGCTGCCGTTGTTGATGTATGTCTCGGTCCATTTAAGTGTTCCACCGGGGTTACCTGCAGCAGTTCCAGCTCCATCTTGGTAGATCTTGAACTGCATGTTGTAGTAGCCATCGGGAACGATTGTTCCGTTCGATTTCAGTAATCGTCCCTGGAAGCCGATAGTTTGGGTGACATTAGGTGCGGCGTACGAGGTTAAACCAAAGAATAGCGTTGTAATTAACGCAATAGATATCGCAAAGAGTCCGAAAACCCTTAACATATGACGTCGATTAGCAATTGTACGACGCCAACCAAATATAGTGGAGAGATTGCACCACACTGTCATTTTTATTGTTTTACTACCGTTAGGTTGTATTAAATGTTTGTCTCACTTACGACGTGTGGTGGTTCATCAAAGCTTGTGATTATTTTAACACAAGCACAATGTTGCGACAAGAGAGCGTACCTCTTACGCTATGGTATAATAAGCACAACCGCATAATAGAAATTCATGGAGCCTAAACAAACAGTGAAAATGTCACGAATTATCCTCAGCTTGGCAGCAATTGTCGTCATGGCTGCGGCGGTCATTTTGCCAGTTTCTGCGGTCACTTATGGGGGCGGTGGGGTGCAAAGTTATGCCTCTGACGCACCGCTTGATAATGGTACTATTGTTCTGCTAACAGGCAAGGACTCGAATCGTGTAAAAATCGCTACTCAATCAGAGGTTCAAAACATGTTTGGGGTGACGGTTGACCGAAGCCAGTTGCCTATCACTTTGACTAATACGACGATCGAGAACGAGACGTTTGTTGCCGTATCGGGAACCTATAACGCGCTTGTTAGTACGCAAGGTGGTCCGATTGCAAATGGTGACTATGTTACGCTTTCTTCGCTGAACGGTGTTGCCATGAAGGCAGGGACTGAAAAGACGACAGTTTTCGGTAGAGCGAATGGCTCTTTTGACGGTAAGGGTATAACACTCGGCACGACGACCTTAAAAGATACAAAGGGAAATGATAATAAGACGGTAGTTCTCGGTTCGATTCCAGTCACAATCGATATTCGCAGCAACCCAAATGATAAAAGTACTAAAGTTCAGGTGCCTGAGCTGCTCGAACGTATTGGACAGGCGATTGCCGAAAAAGAAGTGAGTCCGATTCGTATTTATTTGAGCTTAGGAATTACGGCAATTAGCATCATTGCGGCAATTGCAATTATCTACGCGGGCGTTCGTAACAGCGTGATCTCGATTGGTCGCAACCCAATGTCGAAAAAATCGATCTTCCGGGCGCTGCTAGAGATTATATTAACGAGTATATTGATTTTAATAATTGGTCTTTTTGCGGTATATTTACTACTGAGACTATGATGCTTAAATAGGGTGGTTAACGTGGGATTATTTCAACATAAAAAGGATGCACAGAAGAAGTCACCGGCTGAAGAGGTGGCTGATACTGAAGAGCACTTTTTTGATGAGAATTTCCGCGAAGAACTTCGTAACCATGGCCGTTGGTATTTTGAAAAAGTTATTAACGAGAATGCCGACCTCTTTAAACAGGATCTTGATGCGACGATTGCCCAGGTCAATACTGATCTTAAGGCTCATGTCACTCAACAACTTGATGCCGCTGTTATTGATGTTAATACGGAAGTAAAAGAACTTGTTACAGGTCAACTCGATCGACAACTCGCCGAATACAGCAGAACTCTAAAAGAGGCACAAGATACTGCGCTCCAAACCCTGACACGCAGTGCCCAAGCACTTCAAGAACAACATCAGCAACTCGCTCTTTCATTGCAGAGAAGTATCGCCGATCAGGAAGCGCTTCTCAATAACGTATTTGAAGGAAACAAAACCCAAATTGCGACGATGAGCGATTCACAGGCATCAGCTTTGAAGTGGTTAGCGCAAAGTGCTCAGGCGATGCAAGAGCAGTACCAGCAGATGAGTACGATATTGCAAAACAATGTCGCAACACAAGAAGCTGCATTGGTGGGCGTCTTTGAGAAAAACATGGCGCGTGTCATCGAACACTACCTACTTGGAGCTTTGGGCGATCAATACGATCTTAAAGCGCAACTTCCTTCGATTATTCAGCAAATGGAAGCAAACAAGAAAGTTATTGCGGACGATATGAAACTATGACCGAAACCAAGGTAAAAACGCACGCTGATTTTGTACTGCCACCAAATGTGGTGAGTAAAAGTGACCTTGCGCGCTTGGTAAACGAATTTGAGCATGTCGATGATGAGCTTATTGAGGCGGCAGTTCGTGCGAAAACTGGCTCAACCAAAAGTGCTCAGCCTGTGCTCTCTCAGTCGTTGACTGACTTCTTGAATCAAAACAAACCTCAACTTAGCAATAGCCGTGATCGAAGCGAACTGATTAAACAGATGCGTCTTTTGAAAGATGCGGCGCCAGTTATCCATATGACTTTCGCAGTGACTGCGGATCGGGATAGTTTACAAAAACTTTCGGCATGGTTACGAACATCAATTCACCCCCAGGCAATTATTGAAGTTGGGCTACAGCCAGCGTTGGTTGCGGGAGTATATCTACGAACACCAAATCGGGTACACGACCTAAGTATGCGTGCTATGTTGGATGGTCAGCATGATGCGCTCGTGGCAGAACTGGAGTCACTTCGTGGAAACAAATAAGCTTTTCGAGAAGTTGGTGAATGAGGGAAAGCCAGTCGGTGAGATTATTGGAATTGATTCATTCTTGATTAAGGTTCGTGGGCTTCATCCTTGTAATGTTCACGCAGTTATTCGTTTCGAGGATGGTAGTCGAGGCTACGTCCATCACGTGTACGAAGATTACGTTATGGTGATGAAACTTGATACGACCGTATTGAAGGTCGGTATGGTGTGTGTCGTTGAGCAAACCGAGTTACTGACAAAGGTGGGGAAGAATTTCGTTGGCCGCGTCGTCAACATCTTTGGTGAACCGATTGACGGTAAAGGCGCTATCGCTGCCGATAAGGAATGGGAAGTTTTTCATGATGCACCGATGCTTTACGAACGTCGCCTCCTTGATTCGCAATTGGAGACCGGAATTACTGTCCTTGATATCAATTACTCGCTGGTACGCGGACAACGCATGGCGGTACTTGGTGATGGTAAGGTTGGTAAAACGGCGATGACCACACAGATTGCGATTAACCAAAAGAATACAGACATCACCGTTATTTATGTTCTGATTGCAAAACGCCAGCGTGACGTCTCGCAGCTGGTTGACCGTCTTGAGAAAAATGGGGCACTACAAAAGGCAATTATTGTTGTGACGAATATGTTCGAGTCACTCATTGCAACCTACCTTGCTCCTTATATCGGTGCGGCACATGGTGAATATTTTTGGCATGAGCTTGGAAAAGATACATTGGTTATTTACGATGACCTTACGAGTCACGCGCAGGCCTACCGTGAAATTTCCTTGATTGCAGGAGTGAGCCCTGGACGAGACAGCTATCCTGGGGATATGTTCTACACTCACTCATCACTGGTTGAGCGTGCTGGTCGACTTGACCGTAATGGGGCTGCGCAAACGATTCTCCCAATTATTTACGCGCCAGGTGGTGATATTACCGCCTACCTTCCAACTAACGTCATGTCGATGACTGACGGTCAGTGGATTCTTGATCGAAACATCTTTAAAGACACTATGCGCCCAGCAGTTAGTACTGGGTTGAGTGTGACGCGTGTTGGTGGTGTCGGCCAAAACAAACGTCAAAAAGGCCTTGCTGCTAAAATCAACAAGACACTTGCTGGATATCGCCAGGCAGAAGAATATGCCCACTTTGGTACTGAATTGTCACCTGAAGCTCAAGCCGATTATGATACCGGCAAGGCGCTCTTCAAGTTGATGAATCAAGACATTGGTGAAGGGTATAGCTTTATGGATCAGCAGCTATTGCTCGATATCGTCTTGAACGCTACTGCAACTGAGACTATCGACATTAAGAAGATGAAAGAATTGGTTGTCGAGCACAGTAACCAGGTTGTTGAAGAGGATGATAAGACTAATTTCGATGAATTACGTGACCATCTTAAATCTCAGGTAGTGATCGTCAATCAAGTAGCCGCCGATAAGGCCGCAGCCGAAGTTGCGAAAGCTGCCGCCGCCGCAGCTCCACCGGTTGAAGAAGAGAAGACAGATAAAAAGGATAAAAAAGCATGAAACGTCCATTAGAGATTCAGGCAGAAGAACGATCAATGCGTACCATCGTCAGCTTGACGAGTGCCTTTGAAAGTCTCTCGAGCATGAAAATTATGCAAACCAAAACCCAGGTACTGATTAGTGACGAGTTCTTTAATGAGGTTTGGAATATCTATAAACAAATTCGTGTTGATGTGATGTTTAACTTCGGTCGGGCGGTTGATGAAACACCAATTGAAAAGGAATTATTACTGTTGATTACTGCGCCAAGTGGCTTGACGGGTGACATCGACCAACGTTTGGTGAAAAAATTCCGCGAACATTATGATCCCGAGAAAAATGACGTAATGGTTATTGGTCACCACGGTGCACAGCAGTTGGATCAGCTTCATATCAAGTACGATATGTATTTCGATATGCCGAAAAAGGATTACATTAACGTCGACCCGCTTATGGCAGAAATTAAGAAATACCGGAATAGTCGCGTGTTTTATCAGAACTACATCTCACTCTCTCAGCAAGAAATTAAAGATCTTGATTTAAGTGAAGTGGTATCAAGTATGGGTAAGGCTGCTGATCTCGACTTGGTAGGCGATGACAAAATTACAGAGAAGAATTATATTTTTGAACCAAATCCAAACATGGTGACATCGTACCTCGAAACGTCGATGCTTCGTCTGACATTAGCGCAATTTATTTACGACAGCCGTTTAGCACAACTTGCCAGTCGTTTGCGTGCGATGACCGCAGCGAAAGAGCGTTCGGTTGAAACGGCAACTGAATTACATACACAATACAGTCGTGCAAAGCGTGCGTTAGTTGACGTTCGCTTGAAGGAGAGTCTCGCTGGTCTGAAGAAAATTCGAGCAGGAGGTGGATCATGAGTCAACAAGGAGTCGTTCGCGTTCTCAAGGGCCTCGTTATCAAGGTTCAGTTTGATGACGGCATGCCAGATCTTAACGAAATGGTGTATGTTGTTAACGAAAAGAAAACACCATTGTTGGTGAGTAGCCTAGAGCATGGTGACACGGCAATTTGTTTGAACATCGCCGGTGATTACTCGATTCGAAAAGGTGACAAAGTAGATCGTAGTGGTCACTCTTTGGAAATTCCTGTTGGAGATGCAATGGTTGGTCGTGTCTGGGATGCCTTAGGCCGTCCGATTGATGGAAAGCCACAGCTTGCCGATGAAGTCTTGGCACAAATGCCAAAGCGCCCAATCTTTAGCCCGCAATTCCAAGAAACTTCATTGAAGGGTCGTCCTGATGAAATCCTTGAGACAGGAATCAAGGTACTCGACTTCTTTACGCCATTCGTGAAGGGGCGAAAGATCGGTATTATCGGTGGTGCCGGTGTCGGTAAAACCGTCCTGACTATGGAAATGATTAATAACGTCGCCGTAGGTTCGGGTGCGCTGAGTATCTTTGCCGGTATTGGTGAACGTATTCGTGAGGGACACGAACTCTACAAGACTTTGGAAGATAATGACCTGTTGAAGACAACAGCTATGTTCTTTGGTCAGATGAATGAAAACCCAGTCCAGCGATCGTTGATCGCATTGAGTGCGATTACCCTCGCTGAATATTTTCGAGATGACCAAAAGAAAGATATTCTTCTCTTCGCCGACAACATGTATCGCTATATTCAAGCGCGAAATGAGGTCTCAACCATTATCGACCAGACCCCAGCAGAAGGTGGCTACCAGCCGACAATCTTCAGCGATGTAAAAGCGATGCAGGACCGCTTAACGACCAACGAGAACGGCTCTATTACAGCCCTGCAGACTATTTACGTGCCTGCCGACGACTTGAGTGACCCTGCTGTGCAAATGATCCAGCACGAGCTCGACAGTACCATCGTATTGTCACGTGCTGTTGCTGCACAAGGTATCCGTCCATCAGTTGATATTAACGCATCAAGTTCATCTTTGATGACACCCGAGATCGTTGGAGAACGACACTACAAACTTAATACTCGTGTGCAAGCGATTCTCCAGAAATATGAATCCTTAAAGGGGATCATTGCCATTATTGGTGAGAGCGAGTTGTCGAGTGAAGACCGCGACGACTACAACAAGGCAAAGAAGTTAATTCAGTACTTTAGTCAGCAATTTAACGTGATGGAGAAGATGACTGGCATCCCCGGCGAACATCACACACGTGAAGATACGTTGAACGGCATCGAGGAAATCATTAAATAATGGCCGAAGAACCGGAGACACCGAAGACTGAAATTGAAGAGCTTGTCGCTGCGGCTGATCCGAAAAAGCCAACGATTGCTATTAAGGTCTATGCGCCGTTCAAGGTGTATTACGAAGGTGACGGCTACAGTATTAGTGCGGTCAATGCGACAGGGCCCTTTGATATTCTGCCGCGCCACCATAACTTTTTGTGTATGTTAGTCCCCTGTAATCTCGTTGTTGAAACACCAGAAGGACAAAAGACTTTTAAGATTTCACGCGCACTCATGCACGTAAAAGCCGACCGCGTTGTCGTATTCGTTGACGTGTAAATCTTTTAATTTGTGATGAAGTAATCGTAAGCAAACGCCTGGTTTGATGGGGCAGGGCTTGCTGCACAAATACTAAAGCCACTATTGTTTCGATCGACATAATACTGCGTAAGGCCAGCACCGGCACCAACAGGACTGATGACAACATGTGGTTGGTTGGTGAATGCTTGTTGGAAGTTAATACGGACGAAACAACCAGCAGTCGGGTTGTTACCGGTGTTAATACTCACAGTACCGGCAGTATCTGAACCATCGACTGAGGCTGAGCCACCGTTACCGAGAACTCCTGAATTAATCGTTCGGCTTGGTGATGGGCCAGTGAATCGGATGTGATTTGGAACTTCGAGCGATGCATTACCGGCAAGAATAAGTCGAGTGACGGTGATTTGCGAAGCGGTTAACGCGCCGCTGAATGATGATGTACCGGAAACATTCAAATCACGAACGGTCGTACTTCCTTGGATAGCGGTATTGGCTGCAACCTGCAGGCTGTTGATTTGCGCGTCGCCAATATTAGCAGCGCCGGAGATGGTGATACCAGGAGCTTGAATTGTTCCCCCTGCTTGAATATTGCCTGCAACGTTTAAGTTACCTCGCATGAGAGTTTGCCCTGAGATAATTGCGTTACCTTGAATCGTTAAGGTCTGAGAGCTGTCACCAACTGTCACATCAGTATTGTTTAGTTGTTGGAGTGCTTCTTCATTAAGACCTTGTGTGGCAATGCTTGGGATATCAGGAGCTTTTTGACTATTTAAGAAGTTGACGACCGTAATAGCACCCGCAACGACGATGAGGAGTACGAAGAAAAGAAGGTAAATATTTATCTTCTTAAAAATACGCTTGAGTGGCGAGATCTTTTTCTCAGTCGGTTCGGTGGTCGCATTTGGATCTGCCGCAGCTTGATCTTGTTCAAGATCGTCAGGAGTGCGACTAAGAGCATCGGCAGGAGCTTTTGGCGCTTCCGCTACTGGTGGGGTCTCGGGTTCCGAAGGGGATTTTTTGTCAGGCTCCATGGTCTTCTTGATCTTTAATGTTTACGTTTATGGTTACGTCTAGCTTACTATACTTACAGGCTTCATACCAGTTGTGTTTTTACTGTCCATAAGGGATAATTACACGTAAAGCTTATGCAAAACTGGAGACCATGGAGATACGCAAAACTTTTGCTGTTAACAGTGTTATTTGTCATTGCAGGAGCGGGGACGGCATTTGCCCAAACTTCTACCTCCAATAACTACCAACTAACTGAGACTCAATTTGGCGCTACCCAAGAAAGCTGTTCAGGTCAGTACTGTGCGCAAGCAACGATTGGTGACATTTCAAACGGAAATGCAATGACGAGTAGTTCGGCGACATTTGAAGACATCGTCGACAACGAACCACTGCTTGATGTGATCATTGGATCGAGTGCATCGAACCTTGGAGTATTGAGTACCGAAACGACTGCAACGAAAACAACGACCGTCCAGGTGCGAACATATTTGACCGGCGGGTACACACTGCAAATTATTGGTGGCGCACCAAAGTTTGGCGAACATGTCTTAAAAACCCCAACAACCCCTACCGCCTCAAAACCAGGAACCGAGCAGTTTGCCTTAAATGCGGTCGCTAACACGACGCCAAACGTTGGCGCTAATCCAGTCCAGGTGCCGGATGGGCAAGGTGCCTTCGGAGTCGTTGAAGATGATTACTTTACCCCGAACCGCTTTAAGTATGTAAGTGAAGAGGTGGTTGCGCGGGGAGTAACTGACTCTGGGCGAACCGACTATACGATTAGCATGATTATTAATATCTCAAGTGCAACGCCAGCTGGTCATTATACGGGTGATTTTGCGGCTGTAGTGATCCCGGCTTTTTAGCCTTCCTTAAACTTCATACACGAATAATTCTAAGGAAAATATCTGTCAATTCGTTAACTTTATTTATATGATGAATATATAACGAAGTGGGGGTGTGTATGAAGAAGATGCGGTTACTATCATTAGTACTTATTGCAGGAATATTGTCCGTTAGCTTTATTCTAAGTTTACCAACTAATGCCGTTGTGCCTGGCATTAATACTGGTATTGATTATAATACCAGCGGCACTAGTCCGAATATGGGCAGTACAGCTTCAAATTTCCTAACTATAGATAGCTCACAAGATGGAAGGTTTGTTGTCTTTCAGTCTCCAGCAACGGATATTACATTGCCCGCCGGGTCCGGTTATCAACTGTATGTTAGGGATCGATTAACAAACACTACTGAACTAATTAGTAAGTCTTCTTCGGGTGTTACAGCAAATACAACGAGTGTACGCGGACGAATAAGTGATGACGGAAGATATGTCGTCTTTGACTCTAACGGTACAAATCTCGTAACAAGTGACACGAACAATGAAGGTGATGTTTTTATTCGTGACAGAAAATTGGGAACAACGTCGCGAGTAAGTTTGACGGGCTCGGCCGGTGAGGCTAACGGAGCAAGTTTTGACGCAGATGTGAACATTGACGGTACGAAAGTTGTTTTTACATCTCGCGCTACGAACCTAGTTTCAACACCTGTGGTAACTACAACTACAAATAAGGTATACATGAAGGATATGACTACAGGTGAAGTGGTGTTGCTGTCTAAAAACTCCTCCGGAGTGATAGCAAATGGCGACAGTGCTACTGCACAGATTAGCTGTGAGGGTAGAATAGTAATTTTCTATTCACGAGCAACGAATCTGGCGATTGATAGTATAACTGATAGATTCCGGACGTATGTACTCGATCTGTCAAAACCCCATGACCCACGAGCTATAAGGGGTACCGCTAACGGAGATAATATGAGTAGTTATCTGTCTTGCAATGGAAGTTATATTAGCTATGCATCTACGTCCAGCAATTTAGTCACTGGCGATACTAATGGTAAGCAGGATGTTTTCTTATATGATAGGATTAACGACACTGTCAAAAGGGTCTCTGTTGATAGCGCAGGCGTGCAAGGAAATGACTCGTCTGCACTATCGGCAGCATCTACTAATCTTAGGCATGCAGTTAGTAACGACGGTAAGTATGTTGTATTTGAATCGGCGGCGACGAATTTAGTCACCGGTGATACTAATGGAGTCAACGATATATTTATAAGGAATGTTCAGGTTGGTACTACGGAAATCATCTCTAAGAACTCCACTGGTGCTATTGGCAACGCTAAGAGTCAAGTTCCGACTATTAGCTCAGACGGAAAATATATCAACTATTATTCGAATGCAACAAACTTAGTTAGCGGTTTCACTGGTACCGTTTTTGCTTCAAGATCTGGCGCTGATTTTGATTATTAGTTGTTCGGTGTGCTTTTAGTATTTTCAGGATTGATAAAATCCTGAAAATGCACGGAATGTTGTGGATAAGTCCATTTCGTGAAAAATATCTATTGCAATTGACATACTGTTAATGCTAAAGTACGCCTGTACCCTTATAAAAGGATTAAAAAATAAACACAAAAGAAGGAAAAAAAATGAGTACACACGCACTCAAGTCTATTGCTCGACGTAGCTCGATGCTTGGTGTAGCCGTTGCAGTTCTTGCAGTCGCTATATTCCCAGCAGCTAGCGTATTCGCCGACGCATTGAACCCGCTCACAGAGCGTTCGTTGCTATTAAGTAGCTCCGCTCCAGGATTCCAAGACACAGACGGTTCGGGAAATTCAAACGATCTCCCAAACGCGATTGAAGAGAACTATGCACCTGCTGGTTCAGGTCCAAACGGTAAAAAGACCGGTGAGACTTTCGCCTTTAACGTAAGTACAGATAGTACTGCATCAGGTAAAGAGCTCAAAGCCTTTACACTACAGTATTGTACAGACGCTGCTGGTAAATGTAGGTCTCCTGGTGATAACAGTGGAGATGCTCGTAACCTCGACCGTACGACACCACTCTCAGGCCAAACATTAAATCCTGAAGATTCAAGCACTTGGAATACAGGTCGCATTCCAAACCGTGGCGATGATACCGCAACAACCGCTGACTTTAACGTAAACTACACGTCACCACAAGAAGCTGTCGGTGCTGTGAAGAACGACTTCCAGGTTTTCGTGAATGATCAGCCAACTACTGGATGGACGATGACAACTGCAAACGTTGAAACAATGACCCATTCAGACACGCTTACAGGTAAGCAGAATTACATTAAGCTTGTAAATACTGCCGGTGTAGAACCAACAACTGGCCAAGAAGTTCGTATTGAATTTTACGCTTCTGAGACAAAGTACATTACAAACCCAGGCTCAGGTTCATTCTTCGTAAAGATTAATACGTACAATACAACTGACGACACTAAGTTTGTTGATAAAATTCCTGCGGAAACTAACGTCAACATCCTCGATGGTGGTGTAACCGTAGCGAACGTGATGACTGACTCAATCCACATTACCACTAAGGTATTGGAAACAATGTCATTCTCAGTTGGTACGCGAAACCCTGACACAACAAACGTGTCTCACGGAACTTGCCAAAACATCGACCAAGTGAATGACAACCGTCTTCAACTTGGTAACCAAGATGCAGAGTACTCACTTGAGACAGATACCGCTTACGATGTCTTCTCATACTGGCGCCTCTCATCCAACTCATCCGGTGGTGCAACTGTGTACTACTCGGGTAATACACTCGCTAACACCGTTGGTGACGAAATTGCTGAAATAGGTGCTACTGCTGACATAAGTATTCCTGGAACAGAGCAGTTCGGACTTGGATTCGTTGACGCTGGTGATGATACCTTCCACCAATCTTTCATCGACAAGGTGGAAGAAGCAAACAGCCGATTCAAGTATCCAACACTCTTGCTCCAAGACGAAAGTGCTCCTGGTGAAGACGATGCTATCTACCTCGCCCCAGAGGCACCATATGCAAATGGTGAAGGTCCAATCAATGGAGTCTTCGATGAATCAGACGGCGCAAAATTTGCCTTCAAGAAGTCAAGTAACACCGTTCCTGAAGTGATTGCACAAAACAATCAAATGGTCATTAGCTGTGCGACTGCTAAGATGCGCTACATTGCGAACATCGGTGCAGATACACCAGCTGGTGTATACACTACAAAGATTAACTATCTTGCCGCTCCACAATACTAGAGATAGTATTTAGAAAAGCTCATAGTTAGCATAAATAACCGGTCCTAGAGGCCGGTTATTTTATTTGCGGAGAGGATGTTACGCATAATGCTCATTCTTTAGTACAATAACAGGTATGCAACATAGGTTGGTTAGGTTTCATGAGCACGTCATTATGTGGCACCACGCGTGGTCGGAGGTGTTCTTGTTGGTACTTCTGTCTGTGTTAGTGTTTGTCATGCCCGCTTCTGCCGCAATGCGTTTGCAAGAGCGTAGTCTGTATATGCAAAGTAGTGTGTCAGAAGCGATAACTTCCTATACGGTAGCGTTTCGCTACATGAGCCCTCAAGCGGTGAGTTCAATTGATATGCTCTTTTGTATAGACCCAATTCCCTATCATGAGTGTGTCACACCACCAGGGCTTGATGTTTCGGGGGCGATCCTCGGTGATCAAACAGGCGAGACAGGCTATTCAATCCTTTCCAAGGATACGAATCATATTATATTGACACGCCTTCCTGTGGCGAACAGTGGAGATGGCGCATCATATAGATTTGATAATGTGAAAAACCCTACCAATACCGATCAGTCATTCTCGATTCGTTTACGGACCCACGCAACACCGAATGCGACTGGCCCTCAAATTGACTTCGGGTCGGTGAAGGGGCAGGTGACAGAAGGAATTGCGATTGAAACACAGGTGCCCCCAATGTTGATTTTCTGCGTGGCCGAACAGGTAGCAGATAACTGTGCTGAAACAAATGAGACTTACTATACCGACATGGGGCTCCTCGAGCCGCAAGCGACGTTAAGTGCTCAATCTCAGATGTCGGTAGGAACGAATGCAACGGGTGGTTTTGCTATCACCGCTAATGGTTCTCCGCCAAGTGCAGGGACGAGTGTCATTGATGCATTACCGGCTTCAACTGAGAGTAAACCCGGTACAAATCAATTTGGCATTAACCTCGTCGCAAATGATACACCCGTGGTGGGGAGTGATCCTGAAGGTCCGTGGGCAAATGCGATTACTTCACCTGATTATGGGGTAGCGAATCGTTATAAATACATACCTGGCGATGTCGTAGCGTATTCTCCAAATGTGAGTTTAATGAAGAAATTTACGGTGAGTTACATCTTAAATACACGAGCAGATTTACGAGCCGGTGTATATAGTACAACGATTACGTATATAGCCAGTGGGAGATTTTAATGGTAGAATACAGCTTATACTTTAAAGACAGTAAACGTGAGGGAAATAATTAAAAATGAAACGCTTTAGAAGCATTGTTGTCGCTGCTTTTGTGGTTTTGAGCGCAGTTGCGTTCGTTCTGCCAACTCCACCAGCTTCGGCAGAATCAGCCTCGCTGAGTATTGTGCCAAAAAAGAGCTACACGATTGAGCCAGGTAAGTCAGTAAAAGACACTCTGACGATTCGTAACCTTGATGCTGAAGATACTCTTCAACTCACCCTCCGCGTAATTGACTTTACCTATACAGATGACGGTGGTACACCAAAGCTTATGCTTGCCGAAGATGCCCCTCAAACTACCTGGTCTCTAAAGCCATATCTTAGCCTTCCGAAGACACTTACGATTGCTCCGAAAACCAGTAAGACTGTCGACATGCGAGTCACTATGCCTGCTGACCATGGTGCAGGTAGTTATTATAGTGCCATCCTCTATTCAACAGGTGCTCCTGATGGTGGAAACGTTGGACTGAGTGCCTCGGGTGTGACACTTGTCTTTGCATCCATCCCCGGTGCGGTCGATGAAGACCTGTCACTTGAGAAATTCGGTGCCTATACTGCCCCTCAGGGTGACAAAAAGGGAAGCTACTTTAACTTCTCGACACAAATGCCGCGCACAATTGCCTACACGTTAAAAAACGAAGGTAATGTTACTGAAGCTCCCGTTGGAAGTATTACTTTGAAGCACATGTTTGGTGAAGAACAAGTAATCAAAGATGTGAATCCAAATAAGTCGTTGGCCTTAATTGGGCAGACTCGAACTTTTACTGCCTGTATTAAGCTTGAGTCTGAAGAAGTTGACTTCAATGGATCGGCCTCGCAAACAGTTGCTTGTTCTGAGCCAAGTCTTTTACCTGGTCTTTATACGGCGTCATTGGATATGTTTTATGGACAGAACGGTAACAATACAGAGGAGCTACATAGCACTTCATACTTCTGGTACCTCCCGGTCTGGTTTATTATTATCTCGGTTATCGTCCTTCTCCTTATCGCTTACTTTGTCTGGAGAATCGTCCGTCAAGTAAAGCGAATAAGGAACCGTGGCGGTGCTCGTCCGAAGAAATCGTCAGCTCGACGTCGACGCTAACACTAAGCCTTTCGCATCTCGCGAAGGCAGGCTACAATAAACATAAGCATGATAGAAAAAATAAGCTCTGGCGCACAGTGGGCACTCCTGATTACGATCGGCGTGTGCCTTCTGTCGCTTTTTTTGTTTGTGCGACCGTCGGCGGCAATTAATCAGATTCCAGAACCTGATCCAAAGCCAGGCTCATACGGACTTGAGGCAACTAAGGCACAGGCTCCGCCAACTCAGGGCGCAACAATTACCACACCAGGGAATGGTGCTTCATTTTCAACCTCACCAATAACCGTCAGTGGTATCTGCCCAACAGGGCTGCTCGTTCAGGTATATGACAATGGAGTAATGGTAGGGTCGGTCATGTGCGTCGGTGGTAGTTTTAGCATCCAAGTGAGTTTATTTGCAGGGACTAACGAACTGACGGCAACTGTCTATGACGATCTTGAGCAAGCAGGACCAAATTCTAATACAGTAACCGTCACCTATACCGACACGAGATTTACTGCCTTTGGTCAACTCATTACTTTGACGAGCTCGTTCGGTCGACGATCGACCCCAGCGGGCAGTGAACTAACATGGCCGCTTCAGTTATCTGGCGGAACGGGTCCGTATGCTTTCAGTATTGACTGGGCAGATGGAACAGCGGCAGAACTAAAGAGTCAATCGCTTGCGGGATTGGTCACGATTGCACACACCTATAAGAAAGCTGGTATTTATCAGGTGAATATCAAGGTGACTGATGTAAATGGGGTAAGTGCATTCTTGCAGGTGATTGCAGTCGCCTCCGGCGTTGTTGAAACAGCTGCACCGACTGATGATTCGGCGAATACGGGTGAGAAAACCACTATTCTATGGATACCGGCCGCCGTGGCGACGGTACTACTCCTGCCAACTTTTTGGTTAGGACGACGGAGTGAGGTTGTGTCACTCCACAATAAAATGTTGAAAGAAAGCGCTCGCTACAAAGCGAAGTCATCTTAACAAAAACTTGACAAGCATAAGTAGTATAGTGATACACTGAGCCTATTACTAGACAATAAAAATAGTAAAAAGAGAATATGAGTGAGGAAAAGGGAAGTGAACGCCTACAGGTTATTTGACCGCCGTGTTGGATTCTTAGTCATTGCAATCGTACTCTTGCTTGCGACAATTCTTCCAGGTATCGCTGCTGCTTCTCAGTTAACACAACGTTCCATTGAACTTACTAATTCTTCAGTTTCTGCAACTGGCGTTACCTATACGGTTAATTTCACCTCGGTAGGTGGTGCAGGTGCATTTATTGTCGATTTCTGTAGTAATAGTCCTGTCATTGGGCAGGCTTGTAGCCCACCGGCAGATTTTGATGTTGGAACACCCACTTCAACAACATCCGGATTTACGAGTGTCGCGGCATTAAATGATCATACCGTGAGAGTGACCGGGGTTATTGCTGCGGCAACTCCCATAACCGTGGCAATTAAAGGGATCACCAATCCTTCAACATCGGGTCCACTCTACGCACGTATTGTTACTTACGACAGCGCTGCAAATGCAAATGAATATATATCAGCAGAGCCACTTGGTGCCGGTAGTATTGATGACGGGGGAGCAGCGATTGCAATCACTAATACTATCGGTGTCGCCGGTTCGGTACTTGAGACAATGACCTTCTGTGTTTCGAGCGAGGAGATTAGCAAAGACTGTGCCGATGTTGAACCGCCTACTTTGAAACTAGGAGAGCCAACGGGCGATAGTGTTGCTCTCTCGGCGGATGCCATTAGTACGGGTGACTTGTATACGCAGATCTCAACCAATGCGGTGAGTGGCGCAGTCGTGAGCCTGAAGAGTAGCGCAATTGGGTGTGGCGGCCTGGTACGTGCAGGTGCACCAACGTCCTGCGATATCTTACCAGCACTGAATACTGGCATTTCTGCAGGTCAGGCAAAATTTGGCGTAAAAACTGCAACCGCTACGGACAGTGCAGATGCGGATGTGATCGGTACGTTTCAGCCTGTGAGTGGGTCTTTATATAACAATTCGACCTATGCGTTAAATTATATCTCTGGTGACGCTACAGGTATTACGAGTACATTTGGAGACGCGTTCCTTGATTCTCGCGGTGCTCCGGTTAATAACAAAAATATGAAACTTACCTTTGGCGCGAGTATCGGTAATAGTACACCAGCCGGGCTCTATTCGGTAAACCTGGGTCTGATTGCAACAGGGAGATTCTAGAACGTGAAGATCGTGCAGATTCGTACAGGCATCTGGTTGGGGCTTATAGCTGCGGTGGCCTCTTTACTCCTTGCGGTTTCCTATGCACCAGTCACTCATGCGGCGACAGCCAACACATTAAAGGTTTCCCCGGTCCGAACTGATATCGAGACAAAACCAGGGGCGAGTAAGATTGTTCAGACGACAGTGACAAACCTGACCGACATGCCGATCACCGTTCGTCCCACTGTGAACGATTTTGTAGCGGGTGATGAGCGTGGCTCACCTGCGCTCATACTCGATGAAGGGAAGTTTGCACCCTCCCATAGCTTGAAACGTTTTATGGCGCCACTTGCCGATATCACTATTCCGGCTCGTCAGGCAAAAACTATTAACGTCGTCATCACAGTACCTGTCGATGCACCGGCGGGTGGCTACTTTGGAGCGGTCCGTTTTACGCCTAGTGCAGGTGATACTGGTGGACAGGTGAACCTCAGCCCGAGTGTTGCGTCGCTCGTCCTCCTTACCGTCCCAGGCAAGATGGTTGAAAAAGTTGAGCTGACACAGTTCGACATTCAGCAAGGTGGCTCAACTGGCTCATACTTCTTTAGCTCTGAAGATCTTCATGCAACCGTTCGCTTTAAGAATGACGGGAGTGTGCAGATCGGTCCATTCGGGAAAGTATCCGTCCAGAAGGGCGATAAGGTCATTTATGAAACTGACTTTAACAATAAAGATCAACGAGACATGATTCTACCTGATAGTGCGCGTATCTGGGATATCCCGCTTGATAATATTGATAGCTTTGGCGAATATACTGTTACGGCAACGTTTACCTATGGGTTAAAAAATCAGACAATTGAAGTAGTAAAATCATTTTGGGTTATTCCACCAATTCTTATTATCATCGCCGCAGCCCTTCTCCTTATTATTATTGGGGTGATTGTTATCGTGATACTTTTACGACGTCGTTCAAGACATCGACGTCGCATGATGCGAAACCATCAGTACCATAGACGCTAGTGGTGATATCGCAGGTATTTTTGTATACTTCTTTTATGAACTCTCAAACATTAAAAATTGCATTTAAAACTTTATTTGGGTTGCTGGGATTAACAGCAATCATTACTGAAATTGTCGTATTGGTGGGGCGCAACGCGTTTGATCCTGCAAACTTTTTTAGTTACTTTACTGTCCTGAGTAATATATTTGCCTTCACGATGTTATTTATAAGAGCGTATGCGCTCGCTACTCGGAAGAAAAGCCCAGTACTCAATATATTGAGGGGTGCAGCGGCTTTGTATATGGTGGTAACAGGTATTATCTTTGCAACACTTCTTGCAGGTATCGAAGGCGCTCAATTCACTGCGGTGCCATGGGATAATATAGTGCTTCATTACATTATTCCTGTCGTTATGCTTCTCGACTGGTTAATTGATAGGCCGTCAACAAAGATTCTGTATAGGCAAAGTATAGTGTGGCTTATTTTTCCACTCCTGTATGTTGTCTATAGTCTTATTCGTGGATCAATTGTTGGCTGGTATCCATATCCATTCCTGGATCCTGCAAAGAGTGGCTACGAAGGTGTTCTTGTGACGAGTATTGGTATAACGGTCGTCTGTATTGTCGTCAGCCTCTTACTTGTGAAGATCTCTCGCCTCGGAAAGTTAGCAAAAACTACTCGATAACAGGAAGTTCTGTTACGGAAATGTGCAATGTTTTTGAGAGTAAATCGAGCTGCTGAAACTTACAGAATTTAATCGCTATATCATCTTGGTCATATATTCTGTAATAGTGGTCGAACTTTTTTACTTCGCCACTAAATGTCTTGGCTGATGTCGGTTCGTTGATACGCTTAATATACCAACCATTCGGCTGTTGCTCGAGGATGTGTTTAATTTTTGCATAATGATTAAATGCCATATAAATAGAGTAGCAGGATTCAGCGAATACTCTGCTATGATGTCTATATGAAGAAACTTCCTGTGTGGAAATTAACGCTCCTAGTTATCTTTACGTTTGGAATATACTTTATTATCTGGGCGTTTCAGACTCGAAAATATCTAAATGAAACTTATAAACAAAACATTCGCAGTGGCCTCTGGTTGGTCATCCCTGCAGCCGTAGCAATCGCGCTCCTTATACCGGCAACATTTATTGCAACCTTCGCCGTAATTGGAGCACGAGGATCAGAAACTGATCTTGCCTATCTTTTAACTGTAATATTTAGCATTCTCTTACTGATTCCTTTTGTGATTAGTGTTTGGTGGATGTGGCGTTTTGGACGAGCGGTAGGCGTTGCGACTCAACAAAAGCTGCCGAACTTTTGGTCAATGACACTCTATATTCTTCTCGGGCAGTATGTTAGCCTTTTTCAGCAATATTACTTAAATAGAAGTTCTCCTGAAAAGAAAACAGGAAAGAAGGTCATAGGAAGGCCCTCAGGAAAATTTATAGCACTGGCAATCAGTCTAATAATTCTTGTTGGAGGAGCTGGGATTGCATCTTCGGTATCAACCTTCGCAACACTACCCGCTGAATTTGACCAACTACTTAAAGATGAGGGTATTGATTTCGAAACACTCTATAAACAGTTCGATACATCTGATGAATTGCGACATAATTACGATACCTGTGTTGAAGAGATGAACGCCGAGTATGGTGACACTATTACTGAGGAGCAAGAGGTAGCCTACAATAAGAAATATGATAAGTGTGAAGAACTAAGGCATACGCTAAACGACTATATTGATAGTACAATGTGAGATATCTTACAGAGAGTACTACACGTCTTATTATGATTAGGAATATAAGCAATTAATACTCCGTTAGCTCATTGAGAATTTATACCACTTAAGGTAGAATTGGTATAAATGGATCCAGAAATCGTTAAGGGTAGTCGCGGTAAACGCTCATATGCTGTTGCATATGTTATTATTTTAGGCCTTGTCATTGGACTTGCTTACGTCATTTTCCTTTATCAGCAGCTGGCAATTGATATTAAAGGCTACCAGGCCCTCAAAGGAAGAGTAGACTCAAGCCAGAAGAGTATCTCATCCGTAGAATCTTCATTGAGAGATCTTCCTTCTGTCCGAATTGATGATGGTGTCCTGAGTGTCTACGACGGGAGCGTGACGCAAAACGCAGAAGTTTTAAGTGAAGACGAAGTACTTGCGATCATTCAAAATGCTACTATCACAGGGACGCCGGGCGCAACCGGTGCCCAAGGAGTAGCTGGTCGTGATGGAGCAGTCGGCGCAACGGGCGCAACCGGGGCAACGGGAGCTGCGGGTGCAGACGGATCTGCTTCAGCCAAAGGTGATAAGGGTGATACGGGGGCTACTGGAGCGCAAGGTCTTCAAGGTGCAACCGGAGCAACGGGCGCAGCTGGTATTAACGGCACTAACGGCACAAATGGTGCCCAGGGATTAAAAGGTAATACTGGCGACACTGGTGTGCAAGGTGTAGCGGGTGCTACTGGTGCAACCGGAGCAACGGGCGCAAAGGGCGATAAGGGGGACACTGGTGATGCTGGCGTTCTTTCGACATCGTTTGGCAACGGGCTTAGTGGCTCGCTTGCAAGCCAAGTCCTATCTTTAAACATAGTCACCGCGGCCGGCGGCGGACTTTCTAATGGCCTTGATGGACTAAGTCTTCTTGCTAACTGTGATACGGACGAAATCCTCAAGTGGAATGGAACAAGTTGGGTGTGTGCAAGCGACGAAAATGGAGCAGCGACCGTTGCTGACCTCACATCATCAACTGCAGGGGTTTCTATCACAGGAGGAACAGGGGCAGTTATAGGTAATGGAGCGACAGTCAGTATTGCAACGGCAACGGGTTCTCAAAACGGACTTATTTCATCAGTTGACTGGCAGACGTTCTCAAACAAAGAGTCAGCACTCACATTCAACGGCAATGGAATTTTCGAACGTAACGTAAACACAATAAGCGCGAAGGATTGTCAGTTAAATCAGACATTTATCTATAACGGTTCAGCGTGGGGTTGTGGAAATGCTGCAAAGGGAGACACAGGTAATACTGGCGCACAAGGTATCCAAGGTGAGACAGGTGCACAAGGTCCGAAGGGTAATGCTGGTGACGTAGGAGCAACAGGTGCGCAAGGTATCCAGGGGGTTCAGGGTGTTAAGGGTGACACCGGTGCAACCGGGAGCCAGGGTATCCAAGGTCAAACCGGAGCGACTGGAGCAACGGGTGCAGCTGGCACTAACGGCACTAATGGTACAAATGGTGCCCAGGGATTAAAAGGTGATAAAGGCGACACTGGTGACGTAGGAGCAACAGGTGCGCAAGGTGCTCAAGGCGTAAAGGGAGATACCGGAGCGACGGGCGCTCAGGGTGTAAAAGGTGATACTGGTGACACGGGTGTTCTTTCAACATCTCTAGGAAATGGGTTGAACGGATCTGTATCTGGGCAGGTTTTATCGCTGAGCCTTGTAACGGCTGCGGGAAGTGGATTAAGTAATAGTGCGAGTGGCCTCAGCCTTCTTAATACCTGTAGTAATAATCAAATCTTAAAATGGAGTGGGTCTGCTTGGGTGTGTAGTACTGATGCTAGCTATCTCTCTGGCACGGGAACTCCAGAAGCAACGGTAACTGCAAGCATCGGCACATTATATACAGATCTCGCAACTGGAATCGTCTATAGCAAGATAACTGGGACAGGGAACACTGGTTGGGTAAGTCTGGCTCAGTCAAACAATGTTTCGCTCAGTTCGTTGGTGGCGGCAAATGCATCAAGTACGATCGATAACCTTGCTAACGGATTGACATGGAACTGGAGCACAAACACGACAGGAACTGGGCTCGCAATTAATCAGAACGGTCTGACAACAGGAAACGCTTTCTCTATTGCAAGCACGGGCACAACGACGACAGGTTCACTACTCTATACTACCTCTGCTTCAACAGGTTTATTTGCTAACGGTGGCGTAAGATTCGCCTTTACTGGTGCTCACACGGGAACAGGTTTGCTCCTTAGCGATGCAACAACGACCGGCCAGGCGATGAACGTCGCGGTGAACTCACTAACGACTGGTGGTGGATTGCTCGTGAGCGGAACAGGCACCACGACAACTGGTATGCTCTTCCGTGTCCAATCGAGCTCAACGGGAAACTTCTCTACAACCGGTGCAGCTAACTTCACTTTTGCTGCACACACAGGATCAGGTATTCAGGTTACTGATAGCACAGCAACTGGTACATCGGTAAATGTGACAACAAACTCATTGACGGCAGGAACGGGCCTGAACGTTACCAGTACTGGTACAACGACAACAGGAAAGATTCTTAACACATCATCCGCATCTGCCGGTGCATACACTGCCGGTGGTGTGAGCTTTAACTTCACCGGTGCTCATACAGGGTCGGGGGTTCTGGTGACTGATGCAACTCTTGCGGGAACTGCACTTGGTGTAACTGCTAATACCCTGACAAGCGGAAACGGTTTTGCAGTGAACAGCACGGCAACTGCTTTAACGGGAAATCTTGGCTATATTGCACTAACAGGTAATGCAGTTACCAACACGGGTAACCTTCTTAGCCTCAGTTCAACAGGTGCTTCAAGTCCGGTCACTGGTTTGAAGATAAATGTCGCAGGAACAGGACTTGCGTTGGATGTTACTGGATCTGTTGCCTTTCGTGCGGGGACTACCTATACAGCGAGTGGAATACAGAATGACGTCACTAGCTTCTTAAACAGTAGTTACTATCGTTTGGCGCCAACCGCCGATCTTACACTGACTGGTATAACAGGTGGAGTTGATGGTAAATTACTCACACTAACGAACACGAGTGCATTTAATGTTATTGTTGCGAACCAAAACGTATCAAGTGTTACAGCTGCTAACCGTATTATTACTGGTAAGTCTGCAGATGTAACTCTTGCAGCAGATCAGACTATTACGTTTCAGTACGACTCTGTTGCCGCAAGATGGCGTATGGTAAGTACGACTGGAATCTAGCAATCTCCTGACAACTTGAAGTAATGATATAATTATCCTAAAGGACCGACTATGAATGTAACCGATACCCACTCTTCAGCCACCCACACTCAACCGCCACGTCGTGGGAGAAAGCATCGTTTTCCTCTATTACCGATACTTCTTACCGTGATAATCTTAGGACTTGCAGGAGCAGCGACGTATTTCTATCTCCAGTACAACCAAATTAAGAACAATCCGCAAGCGATTAGCGAGCAAGAGACAACAGACCTTGTTGCAAAAGTAGGGAAGCTGATTGCCCTTCCGGGCGATGAAACACCCACCATTGCGACGGTTGAAGACAAGTCAAAGTTAGCTGGTCAGGCATTCTTCTCGTCTGTTGAAAATGGTGATAAACTACTCATTTATACAAAAGCGCAAAAGGCGATTATCTACCGTCCTTCAACGAACCAGATCATTAATGTTGGTCCAGTGAGTATCGATGCCGCTGCAGACGGCACTAAAACTGAAGAATAAGCACCGTTTCATGCCTTGACATGGCTGGTTATAATCTTTATGCTTAGATCAGACATAGTCAAAACAAAAAAAGCTTTAAAAACAAAAGAGAGAGATTATTTACATGACGAGCACATACGTCAGGATTAAAAGAATTGCCGTCGCAGGTTTATTTGCCTTAGCGACTGTTTTAACTCAATTTGCTGTTGTCCTGCCAGCATCTGCCGCAACATTAACATGGACCGGTACAGCAGGTGATGGAAAGTTTGGCACGGGCGGAAACTGGAACACCGGTAATGCACCTGTCAACAACGACATATTGACATTCAGCGTCGCATCATTAAGCGCAAACGCAACACTTGATAACGACATCTCAAATCTTTCTGTGGCAGGTATTAACTTTATCGGCTCTAACGCTTCCTATCGAAAAATTACTATTACAGGTAACGCTTTAACGTTAACTGGTAATGTGGCGAATACCAGCACGACTAGCGGAAGTCCGATCAGTCACAGTCTTAACACGAACCTTGTCATCGGTGCTCCAGTGACAGTAAACGATGTTGATCTTGGCGGAAGTGCCATTAACACGCAAACTAATGCATTAAGCTTCACGGGTCAAGCCGGATGTGGCGCAGGAGTATCTGCGGCGGTCTCAGGTAGTGGTGCGATTAACGCAAACACTCAATACGGACTGCACCTTAATGGAAATAGTACGACCTATTCAGGGGTCATTACTTCTACAGCTGGAACAATCTATGCAATTATTCCTTCACTTGGTACTGCTGCTGGTGGTACTGTAGCCTCTGGGTCGGGAAGTATCGTGATTATTGCCCCTGCAGACGCATCTACTGCTGAGCCATTGACACTCGGTGGAAGTGGAAAATTATCATCAACACCTAACACCTCGGCTGGCTGTTCGGGTGGTGGCGCACCTGTCACGAAAAACCTCACATTGACTGGTGCGGTAACACTCCAAAGTAACTTTGTGTACGGAGGTGATAATAATGCTATCATTACCGGTACTTACAACGATAATAGCCACAACTTCTCAGTTGAGTCTGGATCCGTAGGTACATTAACAACACCTCAGGGTGAAGTAGAAGTACCAACTGAAACGATTACCTTAAGTGGCGACCAACCAAGTCAAACGGTGAATGTACTCAACAAGCAGATTGCGATTCTCGAAGGTACACGTGGAGACATTAATGTCAGCTATGGTGGAATCTTAAAGGGAACGGGAACAGCTAATCGTATTAGCCTTGATGACGGTGGAATTGTTGCTCCTGGTAATTCCCCAGGCAAGCTAACGGTTATTGACCAGTACTCATCAAGCTCTACGAGTAAATTACAGATTGAAATCCAGAATACGACTAACTATGACCAGCTTGCTGTCGGAAGTGGCTTCACTGGTACGGGCAACAGTAATGCCGTTTCGCTTCAAGGTGAACTCCAAGTAAGCCTCTATGAAGGATGGAAGATCAAGCAAGGCGATACATTCCGTATTGTCGACAACTTGAGCGCAACAGCAGTCAGTGGCGTCTTCACAGGACTTGCTGAAGGAACACAGTTTACCGTTAACGGCATTGTTTTCAGCATTAGCTATGTCGGTGGAGACGGAAACGATGTCATCATTACTGCGCTCAATGCCGGTAACGACCCAGCTGCGCCAAACACCGGTGCGCTTCGCCAAGCTCTCGCTAACCCGTTGGTTGTCCTTGCGCTTGGTATTACGACGGCTGCTCTTCTTGCAGGAATTGCACTTCGACGACGAACACAACGCTAAATGTAACTTGATAAACAAAAAGGTGAACGGGCGAACTAGTCGCTCGTTTCCTTGCTCACTATTATGAATGATATATTACCTCCAAATCGAAGACCTATTCCGCCGCGTGATCGAACGCGGTCGGTTGATCGTCAAGTGGTTCATGAGCGCAGGATTACCCCTCCGCCTCGAATGGTAAATCAAGCACCGATAGTCCAGCTTCCGAAGCAAACTGTGCCTCCGGCGCCCGTTGCTGTCCCTGTTGCCGTAAAACAAACCTTTGTTCAGGATGTCATGATCAAGCAAGCGCCACCTCGGGCAAAAGTTTTGCTAGACGTCCCCGTGACCACTGCCGAGCCACTCATTCCTCAGGCGACTGTTCCGCGAAAAGTCATTACCCCTCAACCTCAAGACAGGCCTGAATTAACTGACGAACAACTGAAATCGATTTCAGTCACCGAGCCAATTAAGGTTGTTGAGGAGGTACCTTCTGCGGTTAAGAAACGACGGACACCACTAAAGAAACGTCTTCGCCCCTCATTTAAGTGGAAACGTTCATGGTGGCTTTTTGTCTTAGCCGGAATCATCATTATTATCACAGGGTATGTTGCTATTGATACGTGGCTCACGAACCGTAACATTAGTTCCCAAGTGGGAAAGGCATCAGTTAAGGGTGCATCGACTCAGGAAGAAAATCATCAGGCCGCTGAAGGGAAGGATGAGCGACAGTTTGGCCAAGAGACTCTCGATAAATACAAAGTAGCGGCTGATGTCCCGCGGACACTTAGTATCGATAAACTTAAAGTGAAATCACGAGTGCTTCCTATGGCAACTAATCCTGATGGAAGTATTCAGACCCCAAAGAATATTTTTGATCTCGGGTGGTATACCTCAAGCACAAAGCCGGGAGAAATTGGGGCAACATTTATAGACGGGCATGCCTCTGGCCCGACACGTGAAGGAATCTTCGCCTATCTCGATACGCTGAAAATAGGTGATAAAATGACCCTCGAAAAGGGTGACGGTTCGACGATTACGTATCAGGTTGTTCATACTGAAGTCGTTCCTCTTAATGAGGTGAATATGAAAAAAGTATTATTACCACAAGGAAATGTACTAAAAGGCTTAAATCTTATGACTTGTACGGGTACATGGGTGAAAGATAAAGCAACCTACGACAAGCGCGTTATTATTTATACAGAACAAGTAGAATAGGTCTCCGCTCTATTTGCGGTATAATAGGGAGGTTAGTATGTCAAATATACCTCGATCAAAGATGATACGAACGGGTGGCCGACAGCCTCGACCGAGCCGTCCCCCTCGTCCCACCACGGCACCTGGCCGTAAATTAGCACCAGTCACTGGCTTTTTTCAAGCTCGTTGGAAATGGTTTAAAGGCCTGAGTAAACCGAAGAAAGTTGCTCTTATCGGTGGGCCAATCTTGGCATTCTTAATTCTTACGCCTGTTATTACTTACGCATATTTTGCGAGCGCAATCTCTGACCCCGAGCAGTTATTGAACTATAACAATACGGGGGTCGTGCTCCTTGATAAGAATGGTGAAAAGTTCTACAGCTTTGGTACCGCAGATAAGGGTGAGCGCGTGAAGCTTGATCAGATCTCTGACTTTACCGAAAAGGCACTTATTTCATCTGAAGATAAGAATTTCTATAATCACGGGGGATTCTCTTTAGTAAGTATTCTTGGTGCTCTTGTTGCTAATGTGACCAGCGGTGACCTGACTGCGTATGGTGGTTCGACGTTGACCCAACAGTTGGCGAAGAACACCGTACTTTACGACGACCAGACTGTATTTCGTAAATATCAAGAATTAGCGATCTCTGTCGCAATCGAACAGAAATACAGCAAGGATGAGATCCTCGACCTTTACTTGAACTCAGTGTATTACGGTGAGGGTGCTTTCGGTATCCAAGCAGCAGCTAAAACGTATTTTGGGAAATCAGCAGCCGATCTAACCCTCGCTGAGAGTGCAATGTTGATTGGAGTTTTACCAGCGCCAAGTGCTTATTCACCGATTACTGGAAACGCAACATACGCCAAAGAACGCCAAGCGACCGTTTTGGGCCGAATGGTTGATAATAAGGTTATTACTCAAGCTGAAGCCGATGCCGCTAAAGCAGAGGTACTGGCGTATGCGCCGCAAGATACAACAAAGAATAGCCTTGCCCCTCACTTTGCCGACATGGTTTTAAAGGAGCTCTATAAGACGTACGGCGAAGAAGAGGTAACACGATCTGGATTTAAGGTGACAACAACTTTGGATCTTAATCTACAGAAATCTGCAGATCAGGCAGTTGCGAGTCATATCGCTTATATCCAACGAAACGGAGGATCCAACGCGGCTGTCGTTGCAATCGATCCGCTAAACGGTGAACTCCGAGCGCTTGTCGGAAGTGCTGATTATAATAATGATCAATTCGGGCAGGTCAATATGGCGGTTACACCAAGGCAGCCAGGATCTAGTATTAAGCCCCTTTATTACACCGAAGCATTGCAGAAAGGACTGATTACTCCTGCAACAATCCTAGAGGACAAAGCAACTGACTTTGGTGGCTATACGCCTAAGAATGCCGACGGAAGATTCCGCGGTAATGTAACAGTACGAAATGCTTTGTCGCAATCATTAAACATCCCTGCGATTGAAGTGATGCAAAAACTTGGTGTAGATACCTCAGTCCAAGCAATGAAGCGGCTTGGAATTAGTACGTTGAATGACAACGCCAACTATGGACTTTCCTTGGCACTTGGTTCAGCAGAGGCAAAATTGACTGATATGACTAATGCCTATGCTGCCTTCGCCGACGGTGGCCAACAGTTTACACCAACAACTATCTTGGCGATTAATAATAAATTCGATAAAAAGATATTCGAGAAAAAGACAGAAACCGCGAAACAAGTAATAGGTCAGGATGCTTCATTCTTGATTTCGAATATCCTTGACGATGAAGCGGCCCGTGCGCCGATCTTTGGAAGCTCATTGAATACGCCAGGAGATAGCGTTGCGGTAAAGACCGGAACCACCGATGATGCTCGTGATGCCTGGACGATTGGGTATGCGAAGACACTAGCAGTCGGAGTATGGGTTGGTAATAACGACAATCAACCAATGCTTAACGGGGGGTCCGCAATGGCTGGTCCGATTTGGCGCGACACCATTACGGCAGGATTAAAGGGTCAAGCAGATCAACCATTCGTTGCTCCAGCAGGTGTACAGCAATTGACCGTCTGTCGAAGTAACGGACTCCGTGCCGTCGGTGGTGGTACTGAGGGTGTCTACCAAGAGTACTTTATACGAACCGCTGTTCCTTCAGGAACCTGTGACGTGCCGGTTGCTCCAAAGGATTCTGACAATGACGGCGTCACTGACGACAAAGACAAATGTGCCAACACTCCTGCGGGAAGTAAGGTTGATGAAACAGGGTGCGTGGTCAAGGAAGAAGAGGAAGTGATCATCGACACTGACAATGACGGCGTCACTGACGACAAAGACAAATGTGCCAACACTCCTGCCAATACAACAGTCGACGAAACTGGCTGTCCAGTGACTGGTAATGGTGGTACGACTACCCCGACAACGCCAACTCGTACTCAATCGGGTGCATTGTCGCCAGCTACAAACCAAATTCTCGGTGCCGTTCGTCGTCCCGTATTGATAACAGCGTAATTACTATGGCTAGTTTAAGTTTCAAAGACGTTCCTTTCAAAACAATTGCTCGTATTGCCGTATTGGGTGTATTGATTGCGGTCTTCTTTGTTTTAGCACACCAGGTTCGCGATCAAGACACACTATCCTTTGATGAATTAGCACTGAGGACAATTAATCAGTTGGCCGGGTCTGGACTTGATCGTTTCTTTGTTGGGATCACGCAACTTGGGGGAGTATTCGCTTGCTCACTGATATCATTTGCACTCTCAGGTATTTTTGCACTTCGTCGACAATGGCGCCGCGTCGCAATGGTAGCGATCGGTATGGGCGGTGTCGTGGTATTGAATGTCACACTTAAGCTTCTTTTTGAACGAGTCCGCCCTGATTTGTGGCAGCAACTTATCATCGAAAACAGCTTCTCGTTTCCCAGTGGACACGCTATGGCAAGTGCTGGACTCGCATTCCTTATTGGCTATTTTGTATGGCGATCTTCGCTTCACAAATCAATGAAGGTGATACTCTGGGCATTATTAATTCTTTACGTAGTCCTTATCGGTTTCTCTCGTCTTTATCTCGGTGTTCATTATCCAACCGATATTATCGGAGGATGGCTCATCAGCGTAGCTTGGATGCTTATTATCATCCCAGTGGTTGCTCACTATAGGCGAAGTAATACTTGACATACTTTTCATACCCAGTATACTAAGTATAGTATGCACGACAAAAAACTTTACGGAACAGCAACGGTGGGATCAAAAGGCCAAGTGGTCATTCCTGCTGATGCCCGAGAGTTATTCTCAATTAATCCTGGCGACAGACTGTACGTTGTTGGTTCGGAAAAAGCGGGATGGATCGGCTTCTTAAAAGAAGACCAACTTCGTGAAATGGTGGATCACCTCACAAACAATGTCGAGCAATATAAAGACTTTTTAAATACAAATCAATCGGAATAATTTATGCATCACCATCTTAGTTTACGTAGCAAGCTTATTATTATGTTGTCCGTTATGGCCAGCCTTTTCTTGGTTGCGCTTGACCAAACGATCATCGCGACCGCTCTCGGCAAAATTGTTGAAGAGTTCAATGCTTTCGATTCACTGAGCTGGATCGTCACCGCTTATCTGATTACCACAACCATTACTGTGCCAATTGCCGGTAAGCTATCTGACATCTTTGGTCGTCGTAATATTCTGCTTATTGGTGTGGGTATCTTTGTCCTTGGGTCGCTGCTCAGTGGAATCAGTGGCAATGTAACTGAACTTATTGCATGGCGTGCCTTACAGGGTATTGGTGGTGGTATTATTACTGCTAACGCCTTTACGATTGTTGGTGACCTCTTTGCAGCCCGTGAAAGAGGTAAGTGGCAGGGTCTTATCGGTGCGGTCTTCGGAATTAGCTCGGTAATCGGTCCACTTCTTGGTGGTTGGTTAACTGACGGTCAACATATTTTCGGTCTTACTACTGACTGGCGTTGGACATTCTTCATTAATGTTCCTATCGGTATTCTTGCTTTCGTCCTCATCGCTATATTTAGTCCTGCGATGAAGCACGCAAAGAAGGCTGTTATTGATTACGGTGGAGCAGCGCTTTTGGCAGTTGCCCTTGCGACGCTTATTTTGGCTGTTGATAATACTGAGACGATCTTTGCAGGACTTCTCGAGACAACAGGGCTTACCCTTGGATGGCTGCGAGTGATTATGTTCTCGATCGTTGCCATTGCTGCGGGTTCATTTATCTACACAGAAACAAAGGCGAAAGATCCAATTATCCCACTTCGCTTCTTTAGGAACCGTAACTTCGTTCTTGTTATTGCTGCCGCTGGACTCTTTGGTGCTGCGTTTATGGGATCGATCCTTTACCTTACGCAATTTAATCAGCAAGTGTTTGGTGCAACGCCAACGGAGTCTGGCCTGATGCTCTTGCCGATGATTGGTGGGCTTATGCTTACGAGTATTGGAACGGGTCAGATTATTTCTCGAACTGGTCGCTATAAGCCATTCTTGCTTGGTGGATTCATCCTTGCAACGATTGGTATGGCGCTGTTAACAACCCTCAATCCTACAGTGAGTTATGGGTACGAAGCATTCATTATCGTATTACTTGGACTCGGTCTCGGTGTCGCAATGCCAGTGCTTAATTTAGCGGTTCAGAATGAATTTGGACAGAAAGACCTTGGTGCAGCGACTAGCTCAAACCAGCTCTTCCGAAGCCTCGGTTCGACTATCGGTACGGCTGTCTTCGGTGCGTTGTTAACTGCAGGTATCGTTGCGAATATCGGTGGCATTAAGAACACAGAATACGTGCAGTCCTTAAGTGGCAATGCTGAGATATCTCGAATCGGTAGTTTGGATAATGCAAACACACTGTTGACCTTGAACACTCCTGACATTAGTAGCCAAATTTCTGCAGGTGCACAAGAAGCATTTGATAAGTTGCCAGCTCCTCAAGCTGAGCAAGCAGCGAAGCAATTCCAACAGAACCAACAGACGTTCTCTGACAAGGTGATACAAGCCTTCTCGGATAGTCTCCATGTCATCTTTATAGTAGCAAGTGGCCTCATGCTCACTGCGACGGTACTGATCTTCTTCTTGAAGGAACGCCGTCTAAAGGCTGCCTCGCCTGATCAGACACCTGGCGAATTGTAGTAGTTTATACACTAAACCTGTCTTTTTAACAAATTACGCTTGTGCTCAGTTTGATCTTGGATTAAGATTAAAGGAATAGCGCTTACGTCTGCGCATTCTTGACTATTTCACGCACTTTTGCTAATATTATTATTGTGTTTCACGCCAAATCTAATAATAAAGGTCGGAGTGCGTGGAGCTGTACTTAGTACAAGGAGTGAATCAATCACATGCCGATAGCCATCGAATTTGTGCCATCACGGCGCAAAAAGATAGCAGTGGATGTGGTGCCCGCCGAATGGCGAATATTTATCGCTCACTAAAGTCCTCCCCTGTGGGACGAGCGAACCTAAAACTCGAAAAAAACAAAACACCCCAAGGCACCGGGGTGTTTTTGATTGTTTTGTTAACTGTTAGTTTGCGAGCTTCTCGTCAAGAAGTTTCTTAATCTCTGTTAAGTCACCCTGTAGGATACCTGTTGAGGCAGCTTCGGGAAGTATCTCACCATTCAAGATGAATGTAGGGGTAGAATTAACCTTTGCATTTGTCCCTAATGATTGATCAAACGAGATCTTCTGGTTAACGTTAGAAGAAGCGATGTCTTTCTCGAACTTCGTTGCATCAAGTCCTAGGCCTTGTGCATATTGCTTGAAAGCACCTGTTCGTTCTTTTGCGTCAAGATTTGACCAGTCGCTTTGGTTCTCGTAGAGATAGTCATGCATCTCCCAGTATTTACCTTGTAAGCCAGCTGCTTCTGCTGCTGCAGCCGCGGCACGAGCGTTCGGGTGAATGCTTGTGAGTGGGAAGTTACGGAAGACAAATGAGATTTTGTCACCATAGGTCTCGAGGAGCGTATTAAGGTTAGGATAGGCAGCACCACAACCTGGGCACTGAAAATCTCCGTACTCAATCAATACAACTTCACTTTTAGTGTTGTTGAAGACGTGATCAGCGATTTGTCCGTTCTTGTCGCTTGCTGCGATGACCGCACTCGCGTCTGCATTTCCTATATCTTCTGTTTTACCGCTGTTTATTCGTGAATAAACAATTAATCCACCTAAAATCAGCACAATTACTGCTGCAAAAATAATCCAACGCACCTTACTCATGTCTGTCTGTACCTCCGAAATTTACTATACCCATTATAGCAGACGAAATACTTAAGCTATTGAGCACAGTAGCGTACAATAATCTGTAAGATGAATATATTTCTCGTACTATTAACGTTGCTCTTTGTTGCACTTCTTATTATTGTGACGGCAATGCGACCACAACCGAGTGTGGTGAGTCAATTTGAGCTTAAACGTCGAAGTAAACACAATGCGGGAGCGCAGGCGCAATTTGAGAAAGAGACGCGCCTGAATGACCTCCAAACGATACAGTTTATAAAGACCACAGTCCTTTTAGTAGTAGTGACTATTCTTTTGATCGTTACCTTTGGTTGGGTATGGGGAATAATTTTTGCTATCCTACTCGCTATTGCCTTGAGTCCACTCTCTCGTCTTGAGCCCGTTGTACGTGTTAGTCACTGGGTATATGCAAAGATTGATCCGTGGCTTACGAAGGCAGTGATCGCAATTCAACCTGCGCTGAGAATCCTGCGAACGGCTACCGGCCCCAACGTTGATGAATATCGTCGTTTTGATTCTCGAGAGGAACTCCAGCATTTAATCGAGAAATCAGGTGCAGCCCTTGATTCAAATGAGCGACTTCTTCTGTCGCATGCCTTAAGCTTTCGAGATAAAACCGTCGATTCAGTAATGACTCCACGAAATGTTATTTCAACTATCAAAAAAGGAGAATTTCTTGGGCCACTTGTACTCAGTGAACTCCATGACAGTGGTCATAGTCGACTGCCGGTTATCGATGAAGACCTCGATCATATCGTGGGGACACTTCATATCCGTGACCTCCTCTCACTCGATATTAAACGGTCAGTTACTGTTGAAAAGGCAATGGAGCCAAAAGTCTTCTATATCCATCAAGATGACACGTTAGAGCACGCACTTGCTGCTTTTCTCGACACTCATCACCATCTGTTTATCGTTATCAATGACCAGCGAGAAACAGTCGGACTCTTGTCACTTGAGGACGTCATTGAAACTATGATTGGTCGAAAAATTATTGACGAGGATGACAATCATGCTGATCTTCGAGCGATTGCGCGAGAGAAGGGCCAGACGAATAACCGGCCAAAGACGCATGTTGACCTCTAGCCTTATAGGGGTGAAAGTGGTATAGTAACAGATAATGAATCGTATTTTAACCAAAGAACTCGCGCAACATATCGGCGAGACCATTACTATCAAAGGCTGGCTCCATAAGAAGCGTCTCTTGGGTGGCCTTAACTTTATTACCCTACGCGACCGTTCTGGTATTGCGCAGACTAAAATCGAAGACAAAGACGAAGTAGAGAAGCTTCGTGGTCTACAGATTGGTACCGTACTTGCGATGACTGGCTTGGTTGTTGCAGATGAACGTGCACCTGGTGGTGCTGAACTTCACGATGTAAAAATTGAAGTACTCGTACCTGTCGTTGACGAGTCTCCGATTGAGATCGATAAGCCACTTGATCACAAGTCGGAGAACCTTGATACGCTTTTTGAGCACAGGGTTATTGGACTTCGTAACTTACAAGAAACGGCAATTTTTCGCGTTCAAGCAGCCGTAAAAGAGTCGGCACGCCGATACTTTGCGGATAACGATTTCACAGAATTTAACTCACCAAAGCTTTTGTCTGCAGCCACTGAAGGCGGCGCGGAAGTCTTTAAGCTTGATTACTTCGGTAAAGAAGCAACACTTGCACAGAGTGCACAGTTCTACAAACAGATGATGGTAGGGGTGTTCGAGCGAGCTTACGAGATTAATCCAACCTATCGTGCAGAACCGTCGGCGACAACTCGTCATATGACTGAGTTCATTCACATTGATGCCGAGATGGGCTTTGTTGATTTCCAGGAACTCCTTTCTATGACAGGAGAATTCTTGAAGTCTGTAACGACAAATGTTTGGCAGGTACGAGAAAAAGAGCTTAAAGGCCTGAATGCGAAGCCTATTGTACTTCCTGATACAATTCCACAGATTGAACTTGAAAAGATCCATGAGCTATACAGTCAAGCAACGGGCGAGGATAGTCGTGGCGAAAAAGATATGCGTCCTGATGAAGAGCGCTGGATTACTGAGTACGCAAAGAAGAATCTAGGAAGCGAAGCGGTTTTTGTTACCGGTTGGCCTGCAAGCGAGATGAAGTTCTATCACCGTAAATCTGCAGAAAACCCTGACTTCGCAGAACGTGCCGATCTTATTTTCCGTGGTGTTGAGATTGCAACTATTAGTATGCGTGAAAATCGCTACAAGGAATTAGTTGAACAGTTGAAGTCGATTGCTGGTGGTGATCCGGAAGCTGACGGTTTCCGCTTCTACCTACAGGCATTCAAATATGGTCTTCCTTCGCACGGTGGCTTTGGCATGGGACTTGAGCGTCTTACGCAAAAGATCATTGGTCTGGCGAATGTGAAAGAAGCGAGCCTGTTCCCAAGAGACATAAATAGGTTAACTCCGTAATAATTATGCAACCCACTCAAACACAAACACCACTTCCAGAACCAACCCCACTTACACCACCAATGGTGCCACTTCCAGAACCGGAGCTTCCGGTTATTGTTGAGGCCCCTCAGACTCCCGTCACACCGGAGCCAGCTGCGAAGCCACTCCCTCGACAACGACACTATCTTGCGTTGTTTTTCTTTAGCTTCGGCTGGGGAGTATTTGGTGCTGACCGTTTCTACATGGGGAAGATCGGAACCGGGATCTTAAAACTGATAACCGCAGGTGGTTTTGGTATATGGGCACTGACTGACTTGATTATCATTATGGCGGGCGCAATGACCGATAGGCACGACCGTCCTGCATTGCAGTATGCAGAATATAAGAAGTTCGCGTACCGAACCGTCTTTGTTTTTGCAGTAGCCATTGGTGTTGGTGTGTTGATACTTGGAATTATTACTATCTTGAGTGTTACCCAACTCATTAACGCATATATGGATGGGGGACTCGATGGCATCCTTCCTGGGCTTAACCAGATCATCCCTGGTGGCGGTGGCGCGGGCGGACTTGATCCTGCCGAGCTACAAGAACTCGGTATCTAGCCGTACACAAGCGCTCTCTTTTTAGATCTAAACGACAGGAACGACGTCAAGCGAGCGCCAAAGATACCAGCTTGCTACTGTTTCGTATGGGTGCCAACTATGATCGAGTGCGACCTGCTTCATTTCATCTTCGGTTGGCTTTTCGGGAAGTGAATAGGTTTTTATCATTCCATTTTTAATGCCTAAATCTCCGACAGGAAGTACATCAAGTCTCCCCATGCAAAACATCAAGAACATGTGAACGGTCCATGTTCCTACCCCTTTAATCTGCGTAAGTTCACTAATAACCTCGTTGTTTGAAAGGCTATCGAGATGATCAAAGTGAACGGTTCCGTCGATAACTTTGACGGCAAGATCCTGAATATAGCTGGCTTTTTGCCGGGATAATCCAACCGCACGGAGTGTTTCTATGTCTTTTGTAAGAATGGCCTCAGGGGAAGGGAATGAGCCTATAGGGAATAATTCAACAAATCGTCGCAGAATCGTTGAAGCCGCTTTGACACTCAGCTGTTGAGATATGATACTCTCCACTAACTCTTGGTAGTAATTCTTATGTGGCGTAATGGTTGGAATACCATACAGATCAACGAGTCGTTTCAGCGCAGGATCTTTAGCAGCGAGATGCTGTGCTGCCTTTGTAAGGGCTTGTGGAGAGGCGATATCTGACACTATTCAATCTCTATACTTTGACCATCGATACGCTGATAAATGGTGCCCGCTGCATCTGCAAATTTGCTTAACATTCCATCTACGACGGATTGTCCTGCTGCGCTATAGATGGCGTCATGGGTAGGAAAAGTGAGACGAGCGCCTATGGTCTTCATAAAATCAATCGATTCACTTATCTTTAGCCAAGGTGCCGCAACGGGGAGTGCGAGAGTATCAACTGACTTCTCGGGAACAGTGAACGAATCTCCAGGATAGTAGACACGATCCTCAATTAAAACGCCGACATTTTGTATGAGGGGTATGTCTTTGTAAATAGTGGCGTGTTCATCTCCATAAAAATCGAAATCAAAGCCTTGAAGCGCAAAGCTATCACCACCCTTTACGGTTCGGGTATCGTACTGGGAAAGTTGAGAAGTTACCTCAGTTGGCCCCAGAATGACTACTGTGGGATTTTTGGCGACAATCGCTTCAATATGCTCTTCATCAAAGTGATCACCATGGTTATGGGTGATAATTAATACGACGACTGAATCGGGGATCGAGAGGTCGCTCGTAAAAGCACCAGGATCGACAATAACTGTTTTGCCGTCTTTCTCAATCGTAAAGCAAGCATGTTCATATTTTGTTAATTCCATGTTTCCTCCTAACTTCTATTATACGCCGGTATAATAAGAGCGTGAATTATGGGGAATTTAAAGAAGCGGTATGGGAGGCGAGTCGATCGCTCTATCGAGACATGCCTTGGCGCCGTCAAACAGACCCATATTATGTGTTGGTGAGCGAATTAATGCTACAGCAAACACAAGTAGACAGGGTAATTCCGAAGTTTGAGGCATTTTTGCAAACTTTTCCGACAATTGAAACATTAGCCCAAGCTTCATTATCCGAGGTGCTCACACAGTGGAATGGTCTTGGCTATAATCGTCGAGCAAAGTTTTTACATGAAGCGGCAAAAAAAGTAATGACAGATTTTAATGGAGTCATCCCTCATACTCTAACCGAGCTTGTCTCTCTTCCGGGGATTGGTCCCAACACCGCAGGTGCAATCTTGAACTATAGCTTTAATCAGCCGACTGTTTTTATTGAGACGAACGTCAGAACGGTATTTTTCTATCATTTCTTCAAAGACTCTCAACTTGTTTCGGATGCTGAGTTGAAAGTTCTTGTCGAAGCAACGATAGATCAGGAACATCCCCGTGAATGGTACTGGGCATTGATGGACTACGGCGCATTCTTAAAGCGTCAGGGGGCCGGGGCGATTGATAAGAGTAAGCATTACAAGAAGCAGGCCCCATTGAAGGGGAGTCTTCGTGAGGTCCGTGGGAAGATTATTCACGCATTATCGCAGCGAGACTGGAATGTAAGTGAACTTCGACAAGAAATGCCACAAGATGATCGATTTGAAATTGCTCTTACGGCACTTAAGGCTGAAGGTATGGTGCAACAATCTCGCTCTCTGCTGCATTTGCCCTAGGTACGGTATAATAAAAGAACATGAAACGACATCTTGTTCTTATTGGTGCCGGTATAGCTGTTGTTGCGGCATTTGTTGGTGTATCTGCTGCTTCAGTCTCGGCACAAACAACGCTCACTGAGGAGCAACGAACGCTTGTTAAGGGTAATTGTATGTCGATAAAGAACACACTTAATCAATTAAAGGCGAGTGATGCACTTCTTCGTGTAAACCGCGGACCAATCTATGACTCAACTGAGACGAAGTTAATGAACAGTTTCAATAGTCGTTTAACCAGTAACCGCTTCGATGCTCAAGGCTTACTATCGATTACTTCAGGATACGATAAAGCACTTGATACGTTCCGGCTTGATTATCAGACATATGAGCGTTTGTTAACCGCAGCTATTCGCATCGACTGCGCAAAGGATCCGGATAGTTTCCATGCGGCAATCGAAAATGCTCGAACAAAACGAAAGACGGTCCATGAAGATGTACTCCGGTTACATCAGTATATCGACGACTACCGTTCGGAAGTAGGGGCATTCAAGAGTAACTTTGAGCGGCTTTCGGGAGATAACTAATGGACGACATGCCTCCACTGCTTCCAAAGAAAGACGGTAACGAATTAGTCGGTTTTTGGGCAGAACACCGTTTCTTCATTCTTGTATTTGCGACGATTATTATTTCGCTTGTTCTCGTGGGGGTGAGTCTCGTTATCTACAACGTTAGTGGTGCCGCACAACTTGATCTGAGTCGCCCAGGCTATCAATCGGTTAGTAATCAAGTTGAACGTGAAGACACGAGTGATATTTATAGTCCGTCGGGAAGCGTCACGATCGAATCAATCGATGAATTTATAAAGCTTTATGATGAGCAGGCGAAAAAGACGAAAGCTATTGATGCATTCAATGGAGACCCTTTGAACCCAGAGCTCCTTGAGTTTAGCGAAGAGACCCCTCAGCAATAATAGTACCGCCCCTTTGTGGAGCGGTACTGTCATTTAAGAATTTTTTATAGTTCGCGCAGCTTATCGAGTAAGAATGCTCGTTCCGCCAGTGGTCGCGTGTAAGCTGAGAAACCGTTACGTCGCGGTCGCTCTTGCGCTGCGTAAGTAGGAACTGCTTTTTCCATTTGATAACGTAGTCTGCTTTCGGGGCTTCCGATCGAATCGTTAGCACGCCCTGCTAACATCAGACGGCGAACGTCTCTTCCGATGCTCGTTGCAACACCACTGGAAACTTCAAAGTGAAGGTGACGGACAGGGTTGAGGTCAGGGCTGCCAGCAAAGAGACCTTCCACGATCACGAATGGGCGCGTAGAGACTTCTTCGTCGTAGACGACTTCCTCGGTTGCAAAGTCGAAGTGTTTGCGGCGAATTGTTTCGCCATTTGCAAGCTTTTTAAGATCTTCGGCAAGTTCTACGGTGTGATAGACACGAGGATCATCCCAGTTGGTCCAAGGGGCGCCGTATGTTGCTTCGAGCCATTTCTTACCACGGTGATAATCGTCGGAAGAGAGGGTGAGTGGCTGGAATGATTCACCGAATGCTTCCACGAGTGTTTTTTCTACCTCACGGGCAACCGTTGATTTCCCCGAGCCTGACATCCCTGAGATACCCAGTACTACTTGCTGGTGCCCAAGACTATACTGGGTGACTGCTTCGGTCACGATTCTATCCACTAGTCCATCAATCGATTCACTTTTCGGAAGAAGTGTCTCTTTTTCATGGAGGCTGTGTGCTATCGATTCGTTTAGGACGCTACTATCGCCGGTTTTATCGATCAGTCCTTCTTGAAACGCATCAACAAACTGTTGACCTGTGGGATCCTCAGAAGTTTCTTTCTCGATCAGTGGTGCTTCAAGGCCTTCAACAAAGTCGATCGTCAAACCATCGGCAAGCTCTGTCCGGATTTTTCGTACTCTTGGGTAATCAGGATTACTTTGATAGAAAGTAAAGGTCTCTGCATCAATCTCGGTCTCAACTTCCATTCGATCGAGGTTGCCATCGATGACCTCACCGGTGTCTTTCAATGTTGCGGTGTATTTTGTTCCCTCTGGTTTGTAGGCTGCTCGTACTCGTAAGCTAAACTCTTCACTTGGGTGGCTTAAGTAAACCTGTTCAATGGCGACACCAAGATCTTTGAACGCATCGAAATAATGAGGGTCGCGAGGAACTAATTTCTGTTCTTTTTCTCTTCGTTTAAGCAGCTCGGGATTTGTTCGAGAAAGCTCAAAGTTTTTCTGACTTAAGTTTTTTTCGATCATTGACATGTTGTCGCTCCTTTAATATTAACTGATGACAAGTTCAGCATAACTTGCTATTCTACAAACGTATAGAAAGTATAATTTGAGTCAAATATGATTGAGCAACTTGCCGTCGACCATCACATAAAACGCCACATTATTGATGTGCTTATGTATCATGAGTCGGCACGCTTTCGCGATTTACGTCCGCCTCGAACGGATACAAACTTATTTAGCTATCATCTTAAAGCCCTGGTGAAAAGCGGTTTCGTACAGAAGAACGATGAAGGATATACGTTGAGTGTTGCAGGCTTGTCGTATGTCGATCGTGTGAGTACTGAAAAGAAGGTAATCCGAACCCAACCAAAGGTTATTACGATGCTATTGATCCAGAATGGTGAGGGTGACGTCCTCCTACAAAAGAGAAATAAGCAGCCATACATCAATGATTGGACATTGCCCTATGGTAAATTACACATTGAAGACGCGACCATCAAAGATGCAGCCGAACGTGAAGCTGAAGAAAAGCTAGCCGTCACAGATGCGGTACTTCGTCATGTAGGAGATTGTTATATTCGAGTCAACGTACAGGACGAGATACTCTCAACAACATTGGTTCATCTCTTTCGGTTCGAGACAGATACCATCGTGCCATCAGAGAATCTTCAGTGGGTCCAGCCGCACAAACTAGGGAAATATCGACTTGCTCCTGCGGTTGAAGAAATTGTTGCGAGAAGTTTCTTTAACGATCCCTTCTTTTTTGAAGAGTTTACCGTCGCATACGGTATTTAGGCAGAGGCTGAGAGCCGTTCTCGTATCCAGCTATCGATTGTTCCTGCGCCCATACTTAAGACAAGCGCGCCTTCTCTACGGGCTAATTGAATGTGATCCCATAGTTCATCGTTAAGATCTGCAATGTGAATATCTTGCTTATTCGCGATGCCCTGAATAAGTTCTTCTGGTGAAAGAATTGCTTCGTCAGGATCTTCTCGTGACAAATAGGTTGGGAGCCAGAAGATAGTATCGGCAAGTTCAAATTGGTCACGATACAGATCTTTGATGCGGTGTTGTCGTCGATTTTGATGAGGCTGATACACAAGGACAACCTGATCTGAGAGCTCTCGGGCTAATTGCAATGTTGCGGCAATCTCTTTTGGATGATGACCGTAGTCACTGTAGAGATTTTCGCTGAGTCGTTCAAAGCGTCGGTCCGTACCGGGAAAGGTGCTGACTGCCGCTGTGGCAATTTCAGGTTTCGCTAATCCAAGATATTCAATGCCTTTTACTACTAACGTGGCATTGCGGCGGTTATGCGCTCCAGCGAGAGGGAAAGTAAGTGTATTTTCTAATACCCAACTGCGCTGGGGTTCATCGCCAATGTATGCTGCATCTGTTCGCCAAAGGATCGTGTGCTTTGATTGTCCAATAAATTGATGAAATGCATTAGTATATTCTGTTTCTGTAGGGTAGGTATCAGGATGGTCGTAGTCAATCGATGTTAGTAGCGAGAGCTCTGGCTGAAAATTCAAAAAGTTGCGATCATACTCATCACATTCATATATGAAGTACTGGCTTTTTGGATCGAATTTGCCACTTGGTCCAAAGGGGAGTGTCGTTCCTACCGAATAGCTGACAGGGATACCAAGCTGCTGCATCGTCCATACCATCATTCCCGTGGTTGTCGTTTTTCCGTGCGTTCCCGCAATCGCAATAAGTTTGAGATCCTTCTCTTGGATAATGTAGGCAAGAAATTCGTCACGTTTTCCCACTCGAAGTCCTAACTCCCGAGCAAGGATAAGTTCAGGATGGTTATCGGGAAGCGCTGAGGTGTATACGAACCAGTCGATAGGTGATGCTTCGTGGCATTCTTGAAGAAACGAGCCGTCTTGACCGATGTTAACAGCTATTCCTTGTTCACGGAGTTCGTGAGTAACAAGGTTCTCTGTTAAGTCCGAACCCATGACGATGTGTCCGGCATCACGGGCGATCTCTGCGAGAGGTCCAATGCCTACACCGCCAAGCCCCGAAAGATAAATATTCATATGCCAAGTATATCATTGAACCGCTTGGTTTCCCTGTGGTGTATACTAGAAAAAGAATAGTAGTGGGCAATAAATAAACATGTTACAAAAGGCTTTCCATAAGATATTAGTTAGACGTCATTTTTGGCGTCATGCTACGTTTAGTGAAATATCTGAGCTCTATATGTCACGTATGCTGCGTATGCTGGCCATACACATTAGTGCGTCGTTTATCTCGATCTTTCTCTATCAACAGGGATACAGCATCATGTTTATTGTGGCGTTTTGGACGTGTATGTATACGTTTAAGGTTATCATTGCTTTGCCCGCGGCCGCATTAGTGGGATGGCTTGGTCCAAAACATGCAATCTTATTTTCCAACATTCTCTTTATTCCTTCGATGATCGCGTTTGCGCTTTTGCCTGAATTTGGTCCGTGGCTTCTTATTTTTGTCGGTATTTTCCAAGGTGTCTCTATGGCGCTCTACACTATTGGATATAACATCGACTTTTCAAAGGTGAAAAGCGCCGAGCACGCCGGTAAAGAGATTGCATATATGAATATGATTGAAAAGATAACAACAGGTATCAGCCCGCTTATTGGTGGATTGATCGCGCTACTACTTGGTCCTCAAGCGGTGCTTGTGATTGCTGGATTCTTCTTTGCGCTCGCTGCGCTACCACTCCTCAAGACGGCAGAACAGGTGACTCCAAAGGTCCGCCTTTCTTTCAAAGGTTTCCCGTGGCATCTCTTTCGTCCAACTATTGCCGCACAGTTCGCTATTGGTTTTGATATGTTTACTTCGGGGACGGTATGGATCTTGTTTACAACAATTTTCATCATTGGGATTGAATCGAATAACGAAGTCTACGCAATTACGGGTGCCCTAAGCTCGGTCATCCTCTTTGCTGCCCTAGCGGCCTCATACGCATACGGAAGATTAATCGACCATCGTCGAGGCAAAGAACTTTTACAATATGCGGTGATCGCTAACACGATTACCCATTTTTTGCGGCCATTTACCGCATCGCCAATTGGCATTGCAGGGCTAAACGTCGCCAATGAAACCGCCACTACGGGCTATGTAATGTCATATAACCGTGCTTTGTTTGATAACGCAGATTTATCAGGAAAGCGAACAGCTTACCTCGGTATATCAGAGCTCGTCAGTAATATTGGTGCGGCGACAGGTGGAGCGATATTGCTCATCATGCTTACTATCTGGGGCGAACAGGTATCACTTGAAAGCTTCTTCTTTATTGCGGCTATCGTATCGCTACTCATCTTAACTGCTCGATTCCCTCTGTTTAAGCGTTAACATGCTACAATAAGGACAAGTAGTAAGGTGGGAAATCTCTCATATCGTGGTAGATAAAAAACGAGTCCGACGGAGCATAAAAGATCTTCAGCGTCTGAAAACATGGCAGCTGATTATTTTGCTGATCATCGTTGGTTTTGTCGCAGCAACCTTCTTGCGCCTCAATAGTATCGGAATGAACGATCGACGTGCGGCAGTAATCACCGCTGATCAGTCGGGTGATGAAACGAGAATCATCGAGAGATTGTATGATCTACAACAGTATGTTTCCGCTCACATGAACACCGAACTCGGCAGGGGGGTCTACCTGGAAGCGAGCTATAATCGTGATCTTCAGGCGTGGCAAGCAAACCAGTATGGAGATAGCAATCCAAACGGAAATATTTATAAAAAAGCACAAGAAGTTTGTGCTCCTCGCTACAGCAGTTATTCGGCCGCTTACTTGCAATGTACCACTAGTGAACTCGAGAAATATCCCGCGTCAACTGAGATTGCAGACGGTTCTGGGCAGCCTCGACAAGAAACGTATATCCATGCCTTTGCCTCACCGGTGTGGTCACCTGATTTTGCAGGGTGGGCGATTGTTGTGTGTATTGTGCTAGCGATCCTTATAGTTGTCCGATTGATCAGTCTCTCTGTGCTTCGAGTGCTTCTAAAACGGCACTATCGTCACGCATAGGTGTTGACAGGTGTGGCACTGTGGCTGTACGCTTACTCTCGTATAGCACTAATAGGAGGTATAAGAACTACCATGGCTTACAGTCACACAAACTCAAAGGGCGTCACTTACTACTTGCACAGCACCGAAGTAACTCTTCGCGGTGGTAAACCGCAAACTATTTACTTCTTCGCAAAGGTAGAGAAGAATGCAAAAGGTCAACCAGTAGACCTTCCTGAAGACCGCATCGTTAAGGAAAACCCACGTAACGGATTCCTTACTGTTTCTAAGAAGAAATAGTTTAAAAATACACTTGCACCATGAGCGGTATGGTTCTATACTAAGGCCAAACAAACAGGTGCCAAAATTGCCCCCTCCCCGGGGGCATTTTTGTTGTATAATGAAAAGCAATGGGAAACATAATTACCGTCAAGAATCTCACCAAAAAGTATGGCGATAAGACGACCGTAAAAGGTATTAGCTTTGCTGTCGAAGAGGGCGAAGTCTTTGGTATTCTTGGTCCTAATGGAGCAGGGAAGACAACGACGCTTGAGATGATTGAGGCCCTTCGACCGATTGACGGTGGCTCAGTTATTCTTGATGGTATTGATGTCCAAAAACATCCAGCGGATGTTAAAGAGATTATTGGCATCCAGCTACAATCTACTGCTTTCTTCGATAAGTTAACGCTTCGTGAACAATTGCGTATGTTTAGTTCACTCTACGATGCTGACAGTGATCCAGACGTTCTTTTGGAAGAAGTGCAGCTGACCGAGAAATCAAAAAGTTACGTAGAAAACCTTTCTGGTGGGCAGAAACAACGCTTTAGTATTGCTGCAGCACTTGTCAACAAACCGCGTGTTCTCTTCCTCGATGAGCCTACGACAGGACTCGATCCTCAGGCCCGCCGTAACCTTTGGGAGCTAATCCAGCAGATTAAGAAGAACGGAATTACCGTCGTGTTAACGACGCACTATATGGATGAGGCCGAACTACTTTGTGACCGAATCGCTATTATGGATAATGGAAAAATTGTTGAGTTAGATACTCCGAAGAAATTGATTAAAGCGCTTCTCAAACGTGGCTTTAAGAAAGAGCACGAAGTTGAGCTAGCGAATCTTGAAGACGTCTTTATTGATCTGACCGGAAAGGGACTTCGCGACTAATGAAAAAGATTAATGCTCGTTACTTCCGCGCAATTGGCGCATTGACCCGTGCCTATATTCATCGCTTCTTTCGCGATAAGACTGGTTTGTTTTTCACGTTCTTGTTTCCACTCTTATTCTTAGTAGTCTTCGGCTACCTTAATAGTGGTAGTGGTGATATTAGCTTTAAAATAGCGCTGATTAATCAATCCGATACTTCATTTGCAAAAGATTTTGAGAGCAAGCTCCGTGATAACGACTCGTTTAAGATTAACGAAGATAAGACAATCGATGCGGCGAAAGAAGATGTCGCACAGGGAACAATCGACAGTATTATCGAGTTACCGGAAACCTTCGGTGAAGTAAATGCCACAGGACAACCATCGGGTTCTGTCGTTGTTTATTATAGTGATGCCAGCCCTCAGTCAGGACAAACAGTTGCGGCCGTCATGCAGCAAGCACTCGATGGTATTAATAAGGGACTTGGACAGCCAGAGCCACCTCTTTCTGTAGAGCAGAAATCAACTGCAGCGAGTGATCTCTCGCCATTTGACTATGTCTTCTCGGGACTACTTGGGTTTACTATCCTAAGCTTGGGTATCTTTGGACTAGCGAATCAACTCCCTGCAGAAAAGAAGACAGGTGCACTTCGTCGTCTCCGTGCATCTCCGATTACGTCTGGTCAACTTATCTTTGCGAACATGCTGTATTATATGTTGATCGGGCTTATCAGCCTTGTCCTGATGTTTATCATCGCGATGACACTGTTCGACTTTAATATGCAGGGGAATTGGCTCGAATTAGTTGCGTGGGCAATTATTAGTATCATCCTAATGTTTGGCTTTGGACTCGCTATTGGTGGTTGGGCAAAGAACGAGACGCAGTCTGCAGCACTGACTCAAGTCGTTGCACTACCTCTTATGTTCTTGTCGGGAGTATTCTTCCCTCGCTATCTGATGCCCGAATGGTTACAGGGTATCACGTCATTCTTGCCACTTAGCCCAGTCATCGACGGTTTCCGTATGATCATGACAGAAGGTCGTCATATCATTGAGCTTGGCCCGCAAATTGGACTTATTGCTATTTGGATCGTTGTCATCTATGTGATTGCAATCCGCGTATTCCGCTGGGAGTAAGCTTCGGCTACTGTTGACTTTTATAGATGTTTATGCTATAAATGAGTCATGTCGAAATTCGTTAATTTTTCTTACGAATCTTCACGGCAACCTGCCGAATCTCAAACTGTGTCCCCTGATGTCCTTCCTTTATTTGATATTGAAGAGATAAACCAGCAGCCTATACCACTAGAAACCCCCGATGTACCTGAAACGCTTCAGAAACCGAGGATTGCTCCCGACCACCCTTCGATGCATCATCACACATACGATTATAGTGAAGGGGAAACGGCTTATACTTCATTAGGTGGTGGTAAAAGCGAATACGAATCGCGTATTGAAAGTATGAGGGCAATGGTTGCTGCAAATATGGCAAGTGAAGTAGTGCGTCGTCAGGTTGAATTAATTGACCAAGCTGAATATGCAGCAAGTGCCAAAGAGAATATCTCAGAGATTCGTCGACAAAAGAGAGAGCTCGATGCGAGAAACGGTATTGATGTTGATTCACCGGCATACCTCGCAAATGAACGAGTTGAAGCGCTTCGGCGCTCGCAGCGAGCAAAATAAAATATCGTCCAGTGAGGCGATATTTTATTTGAAGGTTAAAGCTGTTTCTTGAGTAGTCTGGAAAGCAAAGACCCCACGATAGTACGTGGAGACTTGCTCGACACGAGATCGTGGGGTAGGGCATGTTGATCGAGCGCACTCGTGGCAGTATCTAGAGCCGAGGTGAAGCCTCATCTTCTGCTGAATCGATGAACCCGCACTTTATGAGGAACCAGACTATGGGGGACAGGATCAGACCGAAGACTCCGAGGAGCAGACCGGTGAAGACACCATCCGCCCAAAGATCATCATCCTTGGGGTACGATTTTGGCTTTGTTGAGCGGGGCATTACAGCTCCTTTGTCGACAGTGACCATGCTTCTCTAAGATTGTTCTTAGAGCTAAATAATAGTATGAAGCTAACTGAAGAGATTGCAAGCGATAGCGCTATCGCTTACGGGGTTCCTTCAGGGGTGATCTTTGCTATACTAGAGCGTAATGCATAACCTGTTTGCAAGCGTTCGTCCAGCTCGTTTCATTGTACTGATTCTTTTCGTGATGAGTACGATTTTTATGTCTGCTGTATTGATGATGCAGCAAACAAAAGCGGCCGGTTTTGCGATGCAGACTGGATATTACGTCGGAACAGGTGTTGCTGGTAAGGTCGTCTCAGGCGTCGGCTTTCAGGCGGATCTTATTATCATTAAGGGAAGATCGGGAACGAACGCGGCTACTTCGGAGACGGTTTTTCGCTCGACCGGTATGGCTGCGACGAATGCTGCTTATTTTGGAGCAAGTGCAGATACGACGGTCACTGCTATTACGCCCAATAGTGATGGGTTTGTGCTTGGACTAAATAACGCTGTGAACGCTGTGAATATGGTATATGCTTGGACGGCCTTTACTGGTTCAGATTGTACCTCTACGGGTAATTTCTGTGTTGGAACGTATACGGGAGCAGGTGGTGGCGCGCGCGCTATTACGACAGGATTTCAGCCTAGTCTTGTAATCGTGAAACGATCAAATGGTATTGGTGGACATTTTAGAACTGCTTCAATGCCAGCAAACCAAAGTAGCTATTTTAATACCACCGCTAATGATACCTCGGGCGCCCTTATTAGCTCATTTTCATCAACGGGATTCTCCGTAGGATCCACTGATAATACAAATACGGGTATTTATTATTACATTGCATTCAAGACGACCACAGGTGCGTTTACTGAAGGCACTTACACCGGTAATGCCACTGACAATCGCGACGTTACAGGGCTGGGATTTACCCCAAATCTTGTTATGGCAAAGAATAGCTCGAGCGCTACTACGGCAAATCGAAATAGTGTTATGTCTTCGACTGAATATGGAGGAGACTCATCTAATTTTGTTGGTGATGTAGCGGCGACTTTTGTCGATTTTCCTGATTATATTCAAAAACTGGATAACGGTAGTTTTCAAGTGGGGGCGTCTCCAGGTGTTAACGAGACAGGTGCCACGATATATTGGTTTGCATTTGGGGGAGCGCCGACACTTTCAGGAGCATCGGGTACTTACAAAATGGCTACCGGTACCTATACCGGAACTGGATCGGCATTATCGGTATCATCACTCCCATTTAGTCCTGATCTTGTCATGATTAAGGATAGTGGAGCAAACTACATGGTATTCCGAACGAGCTTGATGGCGGGGAATATAAGCTCATACTTTGCGAATCCTTTGGCGGACTTTAATAATGCGATCACTTCGATCGATGCGAATGGTTTTTCTATTGGGACAAGTCCTGTCGTGAATACGAGTGGAAGGGTTCTACACTGGCAAGCGTTTGGTAATGCATACAGACCTGATACGAAACGAGGTGCTGCTGATTTTTCTATTGGCGCTTATGGATCCACGGGTCTAGCTGAGACTTCAATTGTTGGTGCTCCGTATCAAATGGACTTTATCGGTATTAAAAACAGTGGTGCGGTAGGTGCAGCATTTCATACGAGCAGCCAGGGCAATGACGTCACGGGATTCTTTACTGCTGCATCCGAAGTGTCCGGAGGAGTAAAAGCGTTTAATTCAACCGGATTTCAGGTAGGAACGAATACCGCTGTCAACGCTAACGGTGGGACATATCGTTGGTTTGGTTTCAAGGCAAGTAGTAATTTTGCAGTAGGAAATTACACTGGGACGAACGTTGCGGATCAAGCGGTAACAGTTGGTAGCGGTATGCAGCCAGATCTTATGTGGATCCAACAATCAACAGATGCTTCAGCGCCGGTGAGTCGGCCGAATACACTCACAGGTGATATATCTCAAAGATTTAGTGCCAGTGTTAATACTGGAGGACTCATTAAGTCGTTCACTTCTACAGGTGCAACACTGGGGACGTCAGCTCCGGTGAATAGTGATGGAAAGGTGTATCGTTATATGGCGTGGCGAATCCCTTCAGGTAATCTCACCGGTGATATTGTTGATGCCGCAGGTGCGCCTGTTGCATCGCCGCATTTTACTATGAATAACTCTGGGTATCCGTATGCCTGTGATGAGATAGCCGGAACACTCGGTACTTCAAGTCAAAAGATTCGGGTTTCGAATATGACCTCTAGTTCTGCATGGTCGATGTCGATTGCGGCAACAGAGGGAGCCGGTGCACTTTGGAGAAACTCTGGAAATACACAGCAGTATGATTACAATGAATCAAGTGGAAGTCCAGCTGGCTGCTCGGATGGTAGCGACACCGATAGTGTTGCCGGTAAGTTACGTATTGAGCCGAGTGGCGCAACGATTACCCCACAGTCTGGCTGCTCGACAACTAATATAAGTCGCGGAAGCAACCAAGACTTTAATGAATCGACCACCAGTGCTATTACCCTCATGACGGCATCATCTTCGGCAAATGTTGGGTGTTACTGGGACCTAACGGGGGTCAACCTCCGTCAATATATCCCTACGGGCCAGGCGAGCGATAGCTATAGCCTCAATCTTACGATCACTACTATTGCTCAGTAAGAATATTTGCCCGATCCAACCATAAGTGTGTTAAAATCGATACAGAAATACGCGTTTATGCGAAGTGGAGAAGAGAGGGATAAGTGAAAAGAATTATATTACCTGTTTTTGGTTTTATTGCGCTGGTGGGGGTTATTGTCGGACTTGGTGCTACTTCAAGTTACGCGGCAAATAACGCAACAGTGACACAAGTTATTAACTCAGGGACATTAACCACTGATATCCGAGACGCATCTCGAGTAACCGTTGCAAGTCCTGTTTTTGCTATGACCGCCGCTCCGTTTTCTTTCAACTGCCAGACGCTTACCGGTTCACTTGGATCGAATACACAGCGAATTTATATCGATAACCCAAGTAGTGCGAATAATGGCTGGACATTAACCGTTGCTGCGACAGGTGGAGCAACGAGTCTCTGGAACAACACCGGCGTTACACAGAGCTTCGACTTTAACGACCCAACCACCGCTGGATGTGCTGATGGTGCTGATGCTGATTCGAAAGCAGGGCAGATGACGCTTAATCCTTCTGCAGGGACACTTACTGCCGACTGTACAACATGTGCAGTAACGAATATTACAAAAGGTTCTTCTTCAGCATTTAACCAAGGGACGCTTGATAGCATCACACTCCTTACGGCGGCTGCTGCTTCCGACGATGTTGGCCGATGGTACTTAACTGGTGTGACGGTGAGTCAGTCTGTTCCCGCTGAGCAGCCCGCTGATAGCTACTCATTTGGCCTAACGGCAACTGTCACTGCTTCTTAGTGTTTGTCCTCAGGTGCGAAAAGGGGCTTTATGATAAAATCAAACAATGGTAATTATATGAGTCGGACGATATTTACACGACGCTTCCTGACACTCGTACTTGCAATAAGTGTTCTCTTATCAACACTAGCTCCAGCCATTGCGATGGCGGAGTCTTCAGGTATTGGGGGAAAACCCGCAAATCCCGATAGCGCAAATCCACGGACGAAAACAATCTTCGTTAAGACGATGGAGCCCGGTACGACAGTCACGGATGCTGTGGCTGTTACGAATAACACCGATACAACGAGGACGATTCTTGTTTATAGTACCGACTCGGTCAATTCAAGCGGCGGTGCTTTTGCCTGTGCGCAAGCAGTTGATGCTCACTTGAATGTAGGGAAATGGATTACTCTTAGCCAAACAAGTGTCGACGTTCCTGCAAATATGACGATGAACGTTCCTTTTACTATCACGACGCCAACTAATGCTGAGCCGGGCGAAGAAAATGGCTGTATTGTATTACAAGAGAAGAAAGACGCGACTATTCAAGGAGGCATCGCGCTTAATTTCCGTACGGCAATTCGCGTCGCTATTTTAACACCAGGGACGATCTACAAAAGTGTTGATACGTTAAGCATTGACGTACTTTCACAACGTAATAAGGTTATTATTTCGCCAACAGTGAAAAATACAGGAAACGTCTCTCTCGATGCTGACGTTGTGAGCAAAGTAAAAACAGTATTTGGAACCACTTTATCAGAGACAAAGGATTCATTTCCAATTTTAAGAAATCAGCTAACTACCTGGAATTTTGAACTTGATAAGCCTTTCTGGGGCGGTGTCTATATTGCAAGTTATGCGGTGAGTTATGATAAAAGTAATAACTTTATCGGTTCTGTGGATATGGCTGCTCAAATAGAAACGATTCAAGGTCCCTCGAAACTCTTTTTTGCACTCCCAAATCTTTCTGCAGCTTGCATTGAATTGTTTGTTGTTTTTGTCATCGTTGGTTTGATTGTCCGCTATCGAATTAGTAGTATGCGTCGTCGCGTTATAAGCGAGAAGTGGGTCAACTATACAATTCTTGAGACAGATCAGATTCAGGAAATTGCAGAATCATTCGGTATTTCATGGAAGGCACTCGCGAAAGCTAACGGCATCAAAGCTCCATACAATTTGATTCCAGGACAGACAATAAAAGTCCCACATGTTAAAAAGCTAAAAAAATCTTCAAAAAAACGTGGAAACTCTCAAAAATAGTTTAGTTGCTCTCGTCATCAGTGTGGGTATTTTTAGTGTTATATTTGCGAGTACGGCAATGGCGAACACAGAAAAAGATGCAACTGTGCGACTCAATCTCATGAACCTTGATTGTACGATCGACCAAGTGTTTGCCGGTAATGAACCAAGCTATATTGTTACTCCGGCCGGCTGTAACATTCCTCCTGTAACCGACGTTATTCCCACGACAGAAACACCGAGTGATCCAGTTGTAGAGGCGCCACTCTCAGACACCTCTCGACAACCAGCGACCCTCCCAGAACCAGAGGCTGAGGCTTTTTTCCCGACGCCTTACGATATATCAACTCCCTCTAGTGCGACCAACTCAGGTGAAGCCGGGCCGTCAATCGTAGCGCCTTTGCCCAACGATGAAAGGCCGATATCGGCAGTAGCAACTGTTGCGACGATTGGAGCGAGCGCAGCTGTCTCTCTGATAGTTGTTGATGCTTTTATCTTTAACTCACAATTAGTAAACGGTGCTGTTTCAATGGGTCGACGATTGGTTCAGTTGATCTTGAAGATAATCGTTCGATAAAATACCTTACTGCACTCGATTTTATTTTGTGACTATTCTTCAATTTTAGTGAAGCGAGGAATGGTCTTTCCATCAATAGTGATAGTTTCAAAAAACATATCGAAGGGCCGCACCCAAATACTGTACGGTTCATAAAGAGCCTTATAGATAACGAGCCTCTCTTCAGTTTCGGTGTGAGTACCTTCTCCGATAACTTCATACTCGTTTCCTTTGTAGTGCCGATAGTGTCCAGCGATACTCATGATTTAACGGCCTCAACCGTTTCTACGATAAGCTTTTCAAGGAGATCTGTGCTGTCTTGAATGTCCTTGATGTCGATATACTTTGCATCTGTTACTCCATCACCAAATACAAAATTGGATGAGTCAATTTCTGCTTTGTAAACGATCCACGTCATCCAGATATCTCTTTTATCGAGATATACATTTGTCGAGTATAAGATTTTACCTACTTGTACAGTGTCTATGCCGATCTCTTCTTTGATCTCTCGTTCAAGACAGTCTTTTGCTGATTCTCCATGCTCAAGCCCACCCCCTGGGAGACTCCAGAAGTCTTGCTTTTCCTTGACGACAAGTACTTTACCTTCAGTATCTGTGATTAATGCTTTTGCGACAACTCGGTATATTGTAGATGGATACATACTCACATAATAACAGCTCAATAGCGCGAGGTCATGCAAGAAAATTAGAACAAGTGTCTATGTATTATGCTGAATAATCTTAAAGACGTGCGCCTCACCGGCTGTTGAATCGGGCGATAATAATAAAAGTTCCGAATTTCCGAAATGAAATAGTGTTAAGACATCTTTCCAGTCGAGATCGTAGTACTGTGCGTAAATCATTTTTCCGAAGTCTCCATGGGTGACTAAGAGAATTGATCCGTCCTTATGCTCCTCGACAATTTTATTTAATAGGGTTTCAGCTCTGCGCAGTAGGTCGGGGAAGGTTTCGGCACCTTCTGGTGAAAGAAAATAGGTAACCGTATCTGTCTTAATGATATCGGGAGCACATAATTCTTCGATACGTGACTGCTCGAGGCCGGTCATTTTACCAAAATCTCTTTCAATAAGTTCGTTGACGACTATTGGTTTAGGAAGACCATTTGCGTCAGCTATAATTTCGGCCGTCTTAGAAGCTCTCTTTAGTGGTGAACTTAAGACACTATCAAAAATTAAGCCTGTTGTTTTGATTTTGTCTGCAACTTCATGTGCTTGCGCGATTCCTATATCAGTAAGAGGGAGGTCTCTATGACCATTCAGAATGCCATTGGCGTTATCTTCATTTTGTCCATGGCGAGCAAGGTATATTTTCAGCATGATTCCATAATAACAAAAAGAACTCAATGAAGAGTTCTTTTTGTTAGCATAAGCTCGTTGGTGGGGCTGGATAGAGTTGAACTATCTACCAAGTGGTTATGAGCCGCCTGCTCTGACCGATGAGCTACAGCCCCGCTGCAGGATATTATAGCATGACGAGTGAATGTAAAGATGTGCTTGCGCATCTTTACTGAACGAGGAAATGCTAAATTCGGTCTGAGGGTGAATATAGCATCGTTACCCCCGATGAGCTATAATAGCTATAAAGCTCATGCCAAACATAAACATCCATAAAATAATCTATCACCTCCGTCATCGATATCTGACGTTAAATAACGTGGTCATCGCGATTGCTTTTGCAATTGCGGCGAGTTGGCTTATCGGTTCTCTTGGAATGATGCAGCGAAATTACGCACTGCAAAAAGATTTAGATTATAAGCAACGTCAGCTGCAACTCACTCAACTACAACGAGATAATTTGAAACTACAGCGAAGCTATTTTGGCTCAAGTGAATACCAGGAACTGGCAGTTCGTGAGTCACTAGGGTTAGTGAAACCAGGCGAGAAGGCGTTGATTCTTCCAAAGACGACTGCAACCGATGCTCCAGAGGTGAAGAAACAGGTAGCAGTGGCAACGCAGGCGACCAACTTGGAGCAATGGGTGAATTTCCTTTTCGGTGGATATAGTAAGAGTATTTCGGGTCAATGAGTGACATCATTGGTGTCGTTTCGTTACTAATTGCCGTTATTAGCTATGGTGCATATATTCGTAATATCTTTAGAGATAAAACGAAACCGCATGCAATCACGTGGTTGGTGTGGTCGATCTTAAATACACTGGTTTTCTTTGAGCAGATGGAATCTGGCGCAGGTCCTGGCGCATGGGTGACTGGAGTTGCCGGGTTGGCAAACTTGGCGATCTTTGTCCTTGCGCTGCGTTATGGAGAGCGAAATATTACTCGGTTCGATTGGCTCTGTCTAGGCCTCGTTGCCGTTATGTTGGCCTTTTGGTCGACGATATCCGACCCAACTCTGATCGTCGTTATTGCAGTGAGCATCTATTTGGCAGGGCTCTTTCCGACGATTAGAAAAGTATCAAAGAAGGCAAACGAAGAGACCGCACTCACGTACGGTCTCAACGGGTTCAAGTTTTTACTTGCATTCTTTGCACTACAATCGGTAACTATTGCGACAGCTTTGTACCCATTAACGTTATTTATTGTTAACGGGTCATTTGTCGTCTACCTGCTATGGGCACGCCAACAACAGGGAAAGACGAAGCGGCGAAAACGTTAGCCGTTGTATGAGTTGTAAGAATTGTTTGAACGATCTTGCACAAATGTGAAGGCGTGGCCAGTTTTACCAGCACGTCCAGCACGTCCGATACGGTGAACGTAGTCATCGTAAACCTTAGGAATCGAGTAGTTTACGACATGGGTAATGTCGGCAACGTCTATACCACGAGCGGCAACGTCAGTGGCAACCAAGAAAGTAATCTGGTTGTTCTTGAAGTTCTTAAGGGCACGCATACGCTGTCCTTGGCTCTTTCCACCGTGCATTGAGTCGACAGGGAAGCCGTGGTCGTAGAGTGACTTATAGAGTCGTTCAACACCACGTTGAGTTTCGTCAAAGATGATCACTTTACTTACTTCGTCTTTAGAAAGAAGTTCTTTGAGCTTATCAAATTTGTCGCTACCATCTGTGTAACGAACGACATCTTGGTGAACGTTTTCTGAAGCCTTTGAAGATTCGATCTTTACAGTGACAGGATCTTTTGTGAAGGTCTCAATCAGTGAACGGATTTCGTTGTTCATGGTTGCAGAGAAGAAGAGTGATTGACGCTCTTCTTCCATTTGGTCAAGAATGGTACGAATGTCACGAACGAATCCCATATCAAGCATACGGTCAACTTCGTCAAGAACGACAATGTTGAAGGCGCTGAGGTCAAGGCTACCACGTTCAAGGTGGTCTTTAATACGTCCAGGGGTACCAACAACGATACGTGGTCGTGAACGAAGGTCGCCAAGTTGTGCACCCATTGAGCTACCACCAATAAGGAGTGCGCCCATAAGGCCGCTTCCCTTAGCGATGCTTCGGCACTCAACTTCGATTTGCTGAGCAAGTTCGCGAGTTGGAGCGATAATCAATACTGCCTTTGTTGGGTCGGTAATTAACTGGCTAAGGATTGGCACAGCAAATGCTGCGGTCTTTCCTGTACCGGTACTTGCCATACCAAGAACGTCTTTGCCTTCAAGGGCGAAAGGAATTGCTTGGTCCTGGATAGGAGAAGGGGTTTTGTATCCCTTCAAAAGCAGGTTGGCTTTAATAAGCGGAGCGACGTCGAAGTCTTCAAAGTCATGTTTTGCAACATACGTATTTTCTTCAACACGTTCAACAGCAGACGCAATGAAACGTCGTTCGTCGATGTACTCGCTTTTTTGTTTATTATTCGACTGACGTCGTTTGTGTGGGGCTTGTTTGCCACCGAAAGAAGCTCGATTCGAGCGATATGAATAGGGCATATTTGTCCTTTGTTTAGTTATAGGTATTTCTCGATTGTCGGCATGATATCGAGTAAATAAGTAACCCTGTAACTTGAACTAAAACCCAAGATCATAATAACAACTGTATTGATAATAGCACGAAACTTTCAGAAAAGCAATACGAGGATATCTTTACCTCTATTACGCAAGTCTAAAAAACGACAAGAAAATTCCCCTCAGAATACCTAAAGGGTTGATGACAAGAGAGTCAAAAAGGCTGCGTTACGCAGCGAGCTTTTTTGCAAGCTTGATCTTGATCGACTGCAATTTCTTCTTGAGAAGACGTTTGCGTGATGCGCCGTGCCAGTTTTTGTGCTTAGCCATGGTGGATTTCCAATTAATTACTTTTTTCGTGTCATGAGCCGGAGATTAGAAAGATAGTGCTGTGGATTGAGCGTTAGGTGCTGACTGAGGTACTTCATGTGTTTGTCCACAAAAAAGAACTCACCAACTGAGTCGGGCGAATAGGTCGAATCGGTATTAAACCGAGGATCTTCCATCATCTTTCGCAACTCTTCTCGAATGTCCTCTGCTTCTTTCGAATTGAGGAATTTCTGTACACCTAATGGACTACTCACGGTACGATCTGTACTCCTTCTTCTGTATATTATGCACCTAAAGGGGTAAATATCCTAATTTTAACTATTCTACCTCTGTTAGACATTGTGAGTAAAGTATGGTATAATTACTATTAGCTAGATTTTCTTAATGACAGACTTCATCTATTTGTAGGCGTAAATCTTTAACAATAACGCGAAAGGTTTATGATGATTTCATTTGTATGGCCACCTGGCGAGCCGATGCTTGCAGGAACCGGCGGCTCAGAAACATATACTGCAGGGCATGTTCGTGAACTCAACCGACGAGGCATCGATGCTCAAGTGGTGACGATTGGTCATGGGGTAAAGGATGGTCGACAAGACTTTTCTGATATTCCTTTTCTTGCACTAAAAAACGAGCAAGGTATTAGTGAATTACCCGGAACGGTTGTGTTTGTGAACCGTGCATACATGGTTCCGACGAAAAATAAGTCGTTTATTATTTTGCACTGTTCAATTCCAAATGTCGCTGACAAAAATCGACACAAGGAATACATTGACGGAAAAACGGTAATTGCGACAAGTGTCTATAGTGGGCAGCAGTGGGCACTCTATCTTGATGTTCCATATAGCCGGATGAATATCGTTCTTCCTTTTGCTGATCCGATTTTTGGGAATGTAAAGCGTTCGAAACCAACAAAAAAGATACGAATCTTATTTGCGGGCCGACTTCATCCTGATAAGGGGATATATACGATACTTGAAATGATGCACCAAAAGGATATGCAAAAAGGCGATTTCAGTGTCACTTTCTTGACTGCAGGACAACACGTTAAGATTGGTAAGGAAATCGCACGGATGCTCAAGGATTACCCGTATGCTCGTCTCATTGCTCCACAAAAAAGCGTTGCAGGGATGGCGAAATTACTCGCACACAGCGATGTCTTATTAATGCCCTCTGTATTTGCGGAGCCATTTGGTATGTTATCTATTGAGGCTCAGCATGCAGGTTGCCGTGTGGTCGCAAGTAATGTTGGGGGTCTCCCAGAAACAAACGCAGGACTTTTGACCTTAGTTGAACCACGAAGCCCTCTCTCCCTTATTACCGGTATTAAACAAGCGGTTGCACTTGGACAGGCGACAACAAAAGAACGTACTCAGGCTGTCGAGCGCTTTACGCTTCATGAATCAGTCGATGATTTGCTCAAAGTTCTTCGAAAGACAAAGTAACTATACGATACAAGAAAGTATTTGTTTTTCACTCTCGACAAGCACGGTACTACGAGCATCAATCGAAAAGATCTCTCCGTCTATTTGGACGAGCGAATCATTGACAGTTTTGAAGGTAAATTTTTTTACCGTTTTATCTTCTTTAATGCCCGTTAAGGATGCTCGTAGTAATAACTTAATTAATTCAAGTTTATTACGTTTTCGAAAAATACTTACTTCAAATTTACCATCAGTAATACGTGAAGATTGAGATACCTTTAAGACTTTCGACATGCGTTCAACGTTACTGAAAATTAAGCTATCGTAGGTGTGTGTTTTGCCTGCAATTGTTGCTTTAATTGAGGTCGGTGCAAACAATGTCTTCGCAACAATCCCTATTTCATTAATAGGGTTGAGGTCTTGTTTATTAAGTTCATCACCAATCTTTGGTGAGACACCGAACCCGATGTAGGAGTGTCCGTAGCGTTCAAGGGGTTTTCCGTCAGAAGTACTTGAAAGCTTCAGAAGATCTATTTTTCGACTGTTACCTTTTGCGATTGCTTCAACAATATCTTCGCTGTGCAAATTATGATAATGATCGTTTGCGTTACCAGCTGGAAGAATACCGGTGGTCGGGTGGGCGCCGTCATTCTGGGCCTTTATCGCCCCATTAACGACTTCGTGATAGCCGCCATCACCACTCGAAGAAATAATGAGCGGGCGCTTTGACGCCTTACTGATCGTGTAAGCTAACTCCTCAGCATGACCTGCATGTGTCGTGGCGATGAGCTCAATCTTTTGATTGGTAAGACGTGTCTTAATGTCATTTTTAAACTGTTCAGCAAGCCTCTTACTTGATCCTGTACTGTTAGGATTGTAGATGATTGCGATAGTTGTATAAGTCATCTCTCTAGTATAGCTGTTTAAGCGAAGAAAGGGCTACCTGTCTATTTAAGAGCAGTACTGAACTTTCCATAAATATACTCATTAAATTGGCGCATCTCGTTACTTAATGTCGCATCGGAGCTTGGATCACATGGTCCCAGAAAGCCGACGTAGACGGATTCGTCTCCAATTTCACCTGCTTTGTATGTCTCGTTAACCGCTACTGCGTCTTCGGCAGTGTAAGTGTAAACGCCAATTGTTGCATTACATCCTGTTGTTGACGTTGCAGGATTACCATTAGATTTGTTGATTCTGCTTAAGAGGTCTTTTGAATATACCTTATAGTAACCGTTAGATGCGTCAACTTCAGCGACAATATCGTCATACTTAGCGTCGCTCACGTCGATTGAAATAGCTTCCTTATTAAGGGTGAGGTCGATCGTTTCAGGTACGACCGCATCTGCTTCAGTTACTTCTTCTGTGTCGGCGGTGGTATTTGTTTGGACCGTTTCGGTTGCTGATTTAGGGTTGATGACGTTTTGCCAAAGAATGAATCCTAGAGCACCGAGTAGTGCAACAACTAAGATAATGACTATAACGATGTGTGCGCTACCAGTTTGAGATAAGCGAGTTTTCATTTGATGCCCTTCCAAATTAATTATCGCTATTTAAGCATTTTCAAAGAAGCATAACAAGTATTATCATTGTGCTATTGTTAATCTATGAATTCATCACTATCACAAAAGGGCAGTGCACATGTTGTTATCATTATTATCTTCGTCATCGCTATTTTGGGCGCGCTTGGATTTGTATTATGGAATAATTTCTTAAAGCCAGAAGCGCCCAAGTCTACAGAAGTAACCCAGCAGGTAGAGGAGAGCGAAGCTCCGAAGGATAATCTGACGGAAATTGCCGGTGATGAAACGCTTGGTACGAACGTGGCAATTAAATACCCTGCAGGTTGGACGTATAAACAATCAATTAATACGACAACGGCCAGCGATGTGTCTGTCTATGATAAAGATGATGTTGTCCAGGACCAAGATGTAATCACGAGCCCTAGCGGTGATGTTATTGTCACGCTGAGCACCACAGTTCCAGGTGGTGTGGGCGGTATTTGTGACAATAACGAGCGTAAAGTAGTTTTTATTGATCGCGCTCCGATTGAAAAATATCCAAACGTAAACTTTTTAGCCAATATAAATCAAAATACTTACGAAACAACTTCTGGCTCGATATCGAATACTACTTATTCGATAGGAGCATCCCGTAAGACGAAAGAGATAGACGCAGTGACGACACAGAGTAACACGGCCTGCGATCTCATGTATGCGTCGCTTATTAACTTCAAAGCTGAGCCAGGTACTCCGTTTATACAGCTTGGGATCACTTTCGGAAGTATTAAAGATGATGACCCTACGCTGAATGCTGAAAAAATCCAGGCGAAGATGAAGGGCGAAGAGTACGAGACAGCGAAACGAATTGTGCAATCAATGTATGTAAAAGAATAGGCTGGGCCTTTCATACAAAAAAGACTTCCGTGAGGAAGTCTTTTTAATAATCTTGGTTGCGGGGGTAGGATTCGAACCTACGACCTTGTGGTTATGAGCCACACGAGCTGACCGGACTGCTCCACCCCGCGATACAAGGTCCATCTTAACAGATATGGCGGGTTATTTCAACCGCTTACGCGAGTTTTGCTGCAGCGACACGGACAGCTTCTGCCCAGCTTAGGAAGGCGTGTGGGGTCTCAGCGAGCTGTGCAGCGGTCAGGTTATGCTTTACTGCAATGCCTATCTCGTGGATCATGTCACTGGCGTGTGGGGCGACAATCGTACCACCAAGGACCACGCCTTTCTTGTCTGTGATGATTTTGACGAAGCCATCACGGAAATCGGCGGTGTTGCTTCGAGCGATAATGTTTAACGGTGCCACTGCCTTGTTAATGGCGAGGTCACGCTTGCGACAGTCATCTTCACTTAATCCGACATGTGCGATTTCTGGGTAGGTATAGATAACTCCAGGAGTTGCAGTGTAGTCGGGAGTAATCTTTGTCTTTTGTAGAAGGTTATGAGCGGCAATGCGGCTTTGCAGAAGGGCCGTATGGGTGTTACTAATACCGCCAAGGACGTCACCAGCCGCGTAAATGTGCTTGCTACTTGTTTGGAGGTGTTCATTTACTTCAATACCTTTTGGCGTGTAGACGATAGAAGCATTTTCAAGTCCAAGATCGACATTCGGTGCTCGGCCGGCTGCAACGAGGATTTCGTCCGCTTTTACATATTTTTCAACGCCACCACGGGAAATAAGAATTCGCTTTCCGAGGCCCTCTTTATTCACCGATAAGACACGAGAATGGGTGAGGACAGTAACGCCTTTTTGTTCGGTAAGGACGCGTTCAAGAAGCTCACCAACTTCACTGTCTTGTTTTGGCAAGAGGCGAGAAGCTTGCTCGGCGATATACACTTTCGTGCCAAAAGTAGCCATGAGCTGAGCAATCTCGATACCGTGGCTTCCGCCACCGATAATAAAGAGGCTTTTTGGGGGGCGGATTGCTTCGAGAATAGTTCGTGGAGTGAAGAAAGGAATGTCTTCAAGGCCCTGGATATTCGGAGTGACCCATGAAGACCCGGTAGCGATCAAGAAATTAGCGGCCGACAAGTGACGTCGATTGACGCTAATCTCATTTGGACTAAGGAAGTGAGCCGTTGCATTGAAAGCATTAATCCCGTGGTTCTCGTAGAATTTTCGGTTTCCACCTGCACCGGTTCGTTTAACGGCCAGGTCTTTCCAGGCGCGAATTGAAGGGTAGTTGTAGCCAAGTGTTGAGGTTCGGAGGCCGAACTTACTTGCGTGACGGGCTTCGTCATAAAGATGAGCAACATGGAGCAAGGCTTTCGTTGGAACATCGCTCCAGTTTGGGGAGTCACCGCCAAAGGTGTCACTCTCAATAATAGCAACGCGCTTGCCTGAGCGTGCAGCGATTGTTGCTGCAGCACTTCCCCCGGCACCGCTGCCGATAACAATGAGGTCGTAGTCAAATGTGTGTGATTGAGCCATGATTTCTCCTTACAGTATAATTCGATGTTGTTCGTATAGATAGGCAGCGTCGGGATGGTGGGTATTGAGGTGTTTTGCGGCAATACGGCGGAGGTCACTGCTGGTAACGTTCGGACGGGTGGCAAGCCAATTAAGGACTGCGTCTGTAACCTTATCGGCGATGCCGGCCGCCTGACCACTTGGTGCTCCTGCACTTAAACAAGCAGCTAGAACACTGGCATGTAACTTTTTTCGTTGGAATGATTCTGTCGGCCGTCGTCCGCTTCTTTTGATGATGTCTACCGCGAGATCATTATGCATTAGGCGACTCCCGATACATCAGTCAAAATCTTACAGACATAGACGAAAAAGCCGAGCACCATCAGGGCACTTCCCGCAGCGAATTGCAGGAAGTGCTTATTTCGTTCTCGCCATTTCTGAATTTCACTAAGGTTATGACCACTACTAATGAGCACCCAGATACTTAAGAGGGTGAGGAGGGAGATGACCGTGTAGATAGCGATACCAACCAGCTGCCACATGCCGGGAAGTTGAAGGAGGACAAGTGCACTAATGACAATCGGAGCAATGATAAATAAGAGCTCGCTGATGACGCTTGTAAGACCGAGACTGAAGGCTTCTGAAGCGTCTTTTGTTGCTTTACTTCGGTCACTTAAATGACGAGCGAATGAGCGGGGGATCCATATACTCGTCCCCTTCTCTTTTCGATAATAGAAAAACCAGACGGCAATACCCATACCGATTAATAGTCCACAGCCGATAGCCCAAGCAAGCGGTGGTGCTTCTGCGCCAAAGATATGAAGGAAGACCAGTGAGACGAACGAAAGAAGAAGAAGTGTCATAACACCAGCGCCAGCAACAAATCCAAAGGTAAGACGAATTGCTCGCTTTTGAGATTTCTGTGTACTGAGCGCGTGACCAGAGAGCAATGTTAAAACACTCACGCTCAGCTGGAAGCTGGCATGTACGAGCGCCGCGAGAGTGACGATAGCGAGCGAGGTAACGATATCCATATGTTTATTTTTAATTCCTCTTACCATGGTTATACCATAAGCGTTGCACCTCAGTCAAAGAAAAGCATAAGAGGGTATTGACTTTTCATTACGTTTGTGCTTAAATACATACATAAAGCAATAAAAACAAAAAAAGGCAACACGGACATGGAATCAACCACACAATCAAAAGTAGAAGCAGTCACAATGAGCGAAGTACTTTCATTAGCGACTTGGGACCGTCCCCGATCAAGTGAAGAATTACTAAGTTTTATTGAACGCCGTGAATCAACAGTCGGTCGATAGAGAGCGATAATAGGGGAAGTACGTAGGGCACTCACCTGCCCTATTTTATTTATAATTCGTGAGAGTATACTGAGAACATGAAAGCACTCAAGTTTATTGGAATCGCAGTTCTTATTATTGTTATCGCAGGAGGTTTGGTCGCGGCTGGGTATTATATATCTGACAGTAATCCACACAACCATAATAATAATGTTCCTGACAAGACGTCTTCAAACTCAAATTCGGATGATGTTATACCATCAAAGACAACAAAAACAGCAACTTGTAACGCGGATGAATTAAGTCTCGCCATTGCAGATACTAATCAGCCGGGCGCAGGAACGCTTGCCCTTAATCTTGTTCTGACAAACACAGGAACGCGAGATTGTATTCTCGGTGGTTACCCAGGAGTTTCACTGGTTAATGACAACGGTAATCAGATTGGCGAACCAGCAGCTCGAACGACAAATATTGCCGAGAAGACGCTGACCTTAAAGCCACAGACCAGTGTTACCTCTACAGTATTTTATCCAGAAGAAGGAAATTTTGACCCAGGTACTTGTACTGATGGCGCAACAAAGCTTCGCGTTTATCCACCAAACGATACAGGGTATTTAAGTATTGCACAAACGCAAATTACTGGATGGTGTCCTGGATTTCAGGTTGGACCAGTTCAAGCAAATTCTTAAACTGTCACTTCTCCAATAAAAGGTAAAGCCCCGCTCACAAAGGAGCGAGGCTCGACCTTGTTGCGGGGTATGGCTGGTTGATCTCCCTTTCCTTAGTAGATCGGGTTTCCGGACACCGGCGCCTTGGCGCTGTCTGCGTTGGGGGCGATGGCATATGCCGAAGCGGTTGCTCCACTGACTCGTGTGGCGGCGACCACGAAGTTGAGTTCGCCGGTGTTGAGCGAGGGATTCACCGTTCCGACATGCTGGAACTGGTACTCGACCGAACCATCCGAGTTGACGACGTGGCTGACGAAAGACCAGCCACCTCCAGTGACGGAAGTGGGGGCCTCGCCGGCACATGCACCGGCAGAGAACTTCACGAACACGTAGACGACATCTACCGGCTTGCTGACGACCTGGTAGGTGTCGTCGGCATGATAGTTGTTCTCGATCTGTACACCGGTTTTGATGCCGGTGACATTGCCGTGGCCGTCGTCGACGTAGTTGTTGCGCCAGGTGTTCCAGCGCAGTCGTGCATCGATTACACCGCTCGCGGCTGCTGCGGGCGCAGCGGCTGTGAGCAGGATTACTGGTGCCGTCCAGGCTGCACCTGCGAGGACGGTTCTGCGGGTCAGCGCCATGTCTTTGACGGGCGTTTTGACATTGGTGTCCATTGTATCCTTACGGGTCATGCTTTCTATGGGCAAGAAAGCAGTGGGATTTGAGCAGAAGGGTATCTACTCAAGCTTGTGTACTATACAATAAAATTATAAAAATAGCAATTACATTAGTAGATAAATATGGGTTATTGACTTTATATAGTACTATGTATAACATAGAACTATGACCGAAAAAGAGAAAAATAGCGAAGTATATGCTGAACAGCTTGCCGTTCAGCTTCGAAAAGGATTCCTCGCCTTCTGTGTTTTGAAGGCCTGTTCTAAACAAGCAAAATACACCAGCGACATTATTAGCCAGCTACGATCTGCAGAATTGGTGGTGGTTGAAGGAACAATTTATCCGTTACTTTCACGATTACAAAAAGACGGACTGCTCATGCATGAATGGCAGGAAAGTGAGCAGGGGCCTCCTCGTAAGTATTACCGCACGACAAGTTATGGAGCAGAAGTTGCTGATCGAGTCGAAGAGAAGATTAACGCATTGCAATCAACATTAAAGAAGTTATAAGGAGAAATATGAAAGATATAACCAGAATCCACATTGCAAAAGTCCCCTATAGCGTTGAGCTAACGGCGAAAAAACAGTTAGAGAAATACATTGCAGAATTAGAAGCATATACAAGTGATAGTGAATTGCTTCAGGATATCGAAATTCGTATTACTGAATTACTCCTTGAGCGTGGTGTTAAACAGGAGGACGTCATTTCCGATGCTGATGTCACGGCAATTCGCGAGCAATTAGGTGAACCGAAAGAATTCATGTCTGACGAAGCAGCTCTGGAGATTGATCCTGAAATTCTCTCAAAAGAGACGAGCCGTAAATTTTACCGAAATCTTGATAGTGCTGTACTTGGTGGTGTATTGAGCGGTATCGCAAGTTACTTTCAAATCAATGCACTATGGGTACGTTTGGGATTTATCGCACTGATGTTTGTGTCATTCGGGATTGTCACCCTTCTTTACGTAGTGCTCTGGGTAATTGTGCCACCAGCACGTACTGCTGCTGAAAAACTGCAAATGTCAGGACGACCGGTGACCCTCGGCTCGATTCGAGAGCTGAATAGTAGTGATTCCGGAATCGATGGTGAGCGAAGAGCGGCGATTATCAAGCGGGTAGGAACGATCATGCTTGGACTTGGTGCTGTTATTGGTGCACTTACCTCAATAGCTGCGGTGGTACTCGTTGCTGTTGAATTAATTTTTAATAACAATACCTCAGGTTTTAATGCAGGTGACCCCTACTACCTTTCGTTTATACTGGCGTTTATTGCTGGCATACTTTTGACGGTTCTTTTCTTGCTGGTTACATTTGCAGCATTCACTCAAAAATTCAATAAGCGAATTCTCGTCAGTGGTGTCATTATCATTGTCTTAGGGTTAAGTTCGTTCGGTGGGGCAATTATATCTGCAGCATACCAGAGTCAGCTTCGCTATGACGAAGTGCGACGCAATACTGTTGATACGACTCTAAAACTACCAGATAATTTTAATACCGTGAGATCATTGTCGGTCGATGTTGCCGAAGGAACACGAGTGTCATATATTGTTGATGACACAATAAACTCTCTTACACAACGAAGCCTAAAGAGTTCGCCGGATGCAAAAGTAACTGTTGAGAATGGTGTTGCCAAACTATCACTTGGTCGCTCAAAGACAGCAACACTCTTTGCTGAATCAACGATAACGATCTATGGGCCTCGACTTGATAGTATTCTCTTGAGTAATGGAAATGTTGCGTATAATGCTGCGAGTCAAACGACGTTGAAGGCGGAAGTATACAATTCTTCTTATCTGCAGCTTGTAGGGTCTCGTATCGATGACTTGACGATACGAACTGACGGAAATGCGCAATTAAGTGCCGAAGAAGCTGCGGTTGCTAATGTTAAAGTCTCGATCTATGGGCAATCTTCCGTAGGGCTTGGGAATATTAAGTCTTTGAATGTGACAAACCCTGATGTCTGTGCCTCAAATACAGTTGCGCAACTGTCGGTCCAAAACATCGTGAGTGCTAATTACTTACACAATGGCGTTGAGGCTGGAGTGCAATCTTCTGAAGGCCCATGTTTGAATGTAGAATTTGCTAAGGATACTGCGTATGGGGAGTATGGATACCAGGATTAGTTAAAGGTATTCGAAAAAGAAAAAACCTCACAATATGTGGGGTTCTTTCTTTGGTAGCACCGAGTTTGACGAATTGGAACTTTATTAAATCTGAACTGTTGTCGATGTGGAATATTGTCGCAGATTTAAAATCGCAACAACTTATTCCTCTATGGGTCTTTGGTTGAGCCATGGCAAATATCTCACTTCTTAAGCAGCGATATCTTGAATATTACGAGGATGTTCCAATCCAAAAATACGCCGCAATGGCTGTTGGTCGAGATGAGGATACTGTATTGCGATGGAAGAAAGATGATACCGACTTTGCGGATGCAGTACAGAGAGCTCATGCGCAACGGGTCCGTAAAAAGGTCATTGCGGTCAAAGCCGAGTTTGCACTTGAGCGCTTGCAGAAAGACCTATTCAGCGAGAGGCAAGAAATTAACCTCTCGCCTGCGCCAAGGCCAATAAGCGACCCTGTTCTTCGGGATCGCTTAAAACGCGCTTTTAAAGATTACATGGTCGCCAAAATTAGAGATGCTAAATCAGACAACGCTTAGCATGGTAATTATATCTTTTCGCAGGCTGTTGAGTGCGTACTGAGCGTTTTTGCTACAATTCCTTATCTTATGCTTTCCGCCACAGAGACAGGTCATGTGGCCTTTGTAAGGGCCGGTTTTTAGCTTTTTAAGCAAGACACGCATCTCAGGGGTATTTTTGTATCGCTCTGCATTCTCGAGCGTAAGGCGTTTAGCTGTAGTTGGATTAATGTGTGAGCCCTGTGTTTGGTACCACTCCAATATTCCCGATAGACCATGACCTGATGTTGACCAAGCCCACTTTCCAGTCTTTCGATAATGGGTTTGCAAGAAGAGGAATGGTATCAAGTATTCTTCAAAGTACGTCTTGATGGAGAAAGTAGAGCTGAAAGTAAGACTAATTTGTTGGGGTGGTGCCAAGCAGAAATCGCCGTCTGGATTAACGTGCATATCCGCAATGTTCGTAACTTTATGGGTACGCGCCGACGCGGCAATTTTCCCACTCAGTTCATAGCTCGAGGGGATTAGGTCCCCTCGAGCTTGTCTTACGGCAATTTCGTAGCTATCCGTTTCATAGACCATGTTTTCGTCCAAGGCGTGGCTCGATGGCGGAAAGAGGGTGTACGCACCACTTGTCCTGTCGAAAGACATTCTAAAAGGTAGCTCGCCTTTAATTTCGATGCCATTATAGCGAAGAGACGGGTAATTATCTCGTAGCCAAGATATGTCGCCTGAACTTAACATCGTCTATTCGCGCCAAGGTGCCGGTGCGGCTGCGTAGGTTTTTGCCGAAGTTCGAGGTGTGCTCGTTGGTGTAATGCTTAAGACTTTCTCTATAACCTCGTTCGTATCATCGTTCCAAGTAAATTCCGGCATCTTTTCGTTAGCAAGGGCGATTTCCGTTACGATTAATTCCTTTTGTGCCTGAGTAACTTTGCCATTATTCGGGTCAAGGTAATCATCGATATACTTGTTGTCGCCCATTGCAATGTATGCGCGATCTTCGATGCAAGGTGCACTTCGGATATAGTCAGGCAAAATCAACATACAGTGCCGGATAGCTTCATAAACGGTCATTGTTGGGTTTTTCTTAAATTCCTCGGCGCATACTTGTTCAAGGTGGAACGCCTTTAGCTTCATTTCATCACCGTGCTTAGCCTTGATGCCATTACGCCAAGCTTTGAGGAACTTGGCCGTCTTGCGATGGTTGCCGCCACTGACATTATCAAGGCCTACTGCTTGTGCAATGTAGCCCTTAGGATCTGTGTATGTCCAGCCAATTTCTGACGGATCATGGGAATCGTAGAACTTCTGACGTTTTGAATGGCTACGCTTGATTATTTCAGGCACCTTGTAAATCGGTTCGCCAATCTCGTTACGGAACCTTGTTGGCGTTGCTGGTACGACATCGATTGAAAATTCTTGCCCATCTAAGTCGTCAAATAACAAAGTGATAGAGTGGGTTTGCACCTTAACTTCTGGCTGAGTGTCGGAAAACTCTTTGTATTGTTCTTCGACATCGGCCGCTAGCTGCTGCATAAACGATTCCGTGTTGTTCCAAATTTCCTCATCGTCCGTTACCCAAATCACGTCTAGGTCGTGGATTGGTCGGACAGCTGTTTCGCGAGCGAATGAACCTGTTTGAAAACATTCGCCGGCAAGAAAGTTATCGATTTCGTCGAACTTCTCACTTACATAATCCTGTTCGTCGTCTGTAGGTGAAAGATTGGCGCGAATGTAACGCTTGATGTTGTCATCAATATCATTTGCGGTCATACTACTTGCTCTCCGGGTAGGTTGTCATGATAGACGTAACGTCTGACAACAATCGTAGAGGGGTGTTGCATAGCGTGTGGAGTGAATAGCGTTGAATGCGCTCCATGTGGTCAGTTTTGAATGAAATTTCACCAGGCTTTGCATATACAATTACCGGTACCTGACGTGATTGAAGCTGTTCGTACGTTTTCCAGAAATGACTTTTTGGGTCTGCGTCGTACTGAAGCACCACTAAGCGATGCTTCGTTACGAGATCGACACTTCGTGGGTCCGACGCTAACTGGTCAATATTAAAAAACTCGACATCTTTTAAGAGTCGAGCCTCATGCTCCATTGATCCTTGGCGCGCTGGGATAACCGCAACCGGTCGTTTTAAGTTTGTTAGTAATCGGCGTTCCTTGCGCACGATAATTTTTGCCGCAGCAATACCGCCACTGACGCCTAAGACGCCACTACCGATAACGGTTGCTGTTAAGACTGGCCATGCTGCCGCTACAATTGTTGCGACGTCTGCTGCTTGTGATAGAGTATCACTCATTTTTTAGTTTCTCCTTTTCAGAACTTAAATTAAATAAAAGCCCATAGGGGAACCGGTTGCAACGTTGCTGACAATGACGTACTATTAACAAGTGCGCTTATGCTTTAAGCATAAGCAAGTCGAATTTGTAGCAGAAAAGAGCGCGTATGCTCTTTTTTGTTTGGCTGGATTGCCCCTATTTCTTTTGTGTTAGGATTTTGTGTGTTGAGAGTTTCCGCGCTTGATCTCGAATTTGTATGTGAGATGTGGTTTGCCAGGTCTCCTGCCCTGAACCAGTTGGTTAATATTCTGAAGAGAATTTACCTATTGGATGCCGTTATTATACATGATGCTTATGTAAAAGTCAAGTGTTTAATAGGGGTCAAACAGCAAACACAGCCTTTGCTCAGGCTATTTACAGATTGGCCTCTATTCAACTAATAAACAATATCGCCCAGATGGGCGATAAAGATGTCAAAAATTTGGTAGCACCGACAAGGCTTGAACTTGTGACCTCAGGCTTATGAGTCCTGCGCTCTAACCAGCTGAGCTACGGTGCCAAATAGTACAGACATGATTCTAACAGAGAATGAGAATATTTTCCAGAGAGCAGCCGAAGTCGACTTCACTAGAAGTGGGCGGGTGAGGTCTGATACTATCTGCTCATTACTATATTAGGAGATGTACGATGACAAATAAGATAGAACAATTCCGCGATCCACAACTTGATACGACCGGTGAGGTAGTTGGGTGTTATGAACGAGAATTTTACGTATTCTCGAATTTCTCAAGTTTTCAGGTTGAATGGCGAGGGAAGCTTTGGCCAACTTCTGAACATGCATACCAAGCAGCGCATTTCTTCGATACAGACCCTGCGTTATCAGAGGAGATTCATGGGATGCATTCAGCTCATCAGGCATTTATTTGTGCTAAGTCGAATACGCTTAAGGTAGTAAAAAACTGGCAGGACATTAAAATAGAGATCATGGAAGATATCTGTCGACATAAATTACAGCAGCATGACTATGTTCGCGAGAAGCTATTGGCGACACTCGATGTCTTAATTGTCGAAGACTCCCCTGTCGATAGTTTCTGGGGTTGGGGTCCAGACCGCAAAGGCCGCAATGAACTGGGTAAGGTGTGGATGCGACTTCGTGATGAATTGAGGGTCGCGTGAGTTACGAACCCGAAGTTCATTCAGCACAGATGATAATTCTTCGAGAACTCCTATTTGTGAATGAGTTAAATTTTGGGAAACTCCGAAAGGCAACGGGCCTTGAAAGCGATTCATTTAATTTTCATTTAAAGAAACTCATCGATAATGAATATGTAGTGAAGCAGGGTCCTGGCCGCTACCATCTATCACCACAAGGAAAAACTTATGCGAACCGTATGGATACTGACGACAGTACTATCGAGAAGCAACCAAAACTATCAGTCGTCATCGTCCTTGAAGATGCCGAGGGACGGCAGCTTTTCCAAGAACGTTTGAAGCAGCCATACTATGGGTATTGGGGGCATCCGACAGGGAAGATACGTTGGGGAGAAACGATGCTTGAGACAGCAGCACGTGAACTTATGGAAGAGGCTGGTCTGACGGCGGAATTACGAGTAGTGGGTATGTATCATAAGCTCGACTATGAGAAAGATACAGGTGAGCTTCGCGAAGATAAATACTTCTGTATGATTCACGGAGTAAATCCAGAAGGTGACTTACGCGACGGCGAAGGCTGCCGTAATGAATGGTTGACGATCGATGAATTTCTTGCAAAAGATCGGCGGTTCGGTGATCCTGTGCAAACAAATCAGATCGTCAGCGGGGAGCACTCGCCTATTGTTGAAACGAAAGATTTTTACGAGTCGACCCACTATTAGCTAAAAGGTAAGGGGGCTTCCTTGAAGCTGCTGGATTTCCTTATCTAACTGAGCAATTTGTTGATCGTGTTCTTCAATCATGCGACTGCGCTGTCGTTGCATTTCAGCAAGCTGTGCCGTAAGTTGTTGCTGAGTGTTCATAAGTTCTGATGCCTCTGCTTCAAGGTCGGTCGCCTTATTCTCAAGACTTTCAGCGGCCTTTTGGTGGGTTTGTGCGCGACCGGGAGCATCCTGGTCGTTGTATTGCAGTGCCTTATCTCGCTCTAGTTGGGCCTGTTGCCGTGCGCTCTGGGCATTCTGCTGGTCCTTCAGTATTTGCTTCTCAATGTGTCGAATATCGTCGCTCATATGACCTCCTTGTCTCTTTATTATACCGCTCCTTGGGCGTATACTAAAGACATACCACGTGATACTCACTGATCTGTCTAGATTAAGCGTCCCTCGCGAACGGTCATTCATCGTCTTCGGATTCTTGTTAAGAAACGGACAAGGAAACGGGCGAACAATTCAAAAACGTTTCTCTAACTATTATTTAGAGGATTTTGAAATGAATGACGAAACTTTTTTACAGGAGCGCGTAGAAGTGATTGCTACCTTTGGACACGGGCATCAACCCTGTCGACCGATTCGATTTCGCAGAGCAAGCGGACGAGAGATAGAGATCAAGGAGCTAGGGCTTCGGCATCCGTTTAATAGCGGTCAAAAGACAGTTCATATTTTCGATGTGACCGATGGGGGTGCCGACTACCGTTTAGAGTTTGATAGTGAGCGGTTGACTTGGCAACTAACCATGGAGGCGGATCATTATGACTGAGTTTAATCATGAACGACCATTGATTATGCACATCGACCTGAATAGTTGTTTTGCTACTGTTGAACAACAGGCGCGACCAATGCTGCGTGGGAAGCCAGTCGCAATTCTCAACCGTCGAACCGAGATGACTGCAATTGTGACGGCGAGTTATGAGGCGAAAGCGAAGGGGGTTAAGGTAGGGATGAAATATAGAGAGGCCCTTGCGCTTTGCCCTGGGCTGATAGGTCTTGAGAGTGATCCGCCAAAGTATCGATACGTGTACCACAAGCTACTTGATATCATGAAGGATTATTCGGCGCATGTAACGATGAAAAGCATCGATGAAGGAGTCATTGACTTTCACGATAGTTCGGTTGATATTCAAGGCCGTGATCTGGTTGAAGTAGCTCATGAGATCAAACAGCGGCTCAAAGATGAAATTGGTGTGTGGATGCGCTGTAATATCGGCATTGCGACGAATCGTTTTCTTGCCAAGACCGCAGCCGGTCTGAATAAACCGGATGGCCTCAACGTCATTACACCCGACAATTTGCGAGACGTACTAGGGAAGTTGGAGTTACTTGATTTAACAGGAATTGCACATCGGAATCAGCATCGATTAAATAGTGTCGGTATCTATACTCCTATTGAAATGCTTGAGACGGATGTGGTGACATTGCAGAAGATTGTTTTTAAAAGTGTGGTTGGTCGTTGGTGGCATGATCGTTTAAGGGGTTGGGAAGTCGATGATGTGGCGACGGATATCAAGCGAGTTGGGCGACAATACGTGCTGGAACGGTTCGATTTAAGCTACGAGGAGATAGTGGAGCGACTGCACCATCTCTGCGAGTCGGTCGGATCACGTATGCGCTCTCAGCAAAAATCGGCAAGGGGAATATACGTCTATGTAAAAACCCGAAGTCGGGAATACTGGCACTCCTCTACCCTATCGCAACTCCCCTTCTCTTCCGACCAAACGATCTATTTGTTGGCACGAAGGTTATTTGAAAAAGCACCGGACGAGCTGAAAGAGATAGGGATTCATTGCTATGAGTTGGAACCGATCCTAGATGATCAGATGAGCCTCTTTAATGATCAGATTATTCGTGAACGTCAGGTGACCGAAGCGATCGATGGTATTAATCAGCGGTTTGGGGAGCGAACGATTCATTCAGCTCATACATTAGGGAGTGGTGTCTATGTGAAACAGAAGATCCCGTTCGGCAGTACTCGCTATTTGTAGTGGATACAATTTTTTGCCACTTTAAGCTTATGCTAGAATAAATGCATATGCAGTGGGCAAAAAAACAAAAAGGGTTTACGATTGTTGAGCTTCTTATAGTGATTGTAGTGATTGCTATATTGGCCGCTATTACTATCGTTGCTTATAACGGTATCCAAAATCGCGCGAAAGCTACTGCTGCACAGCAGGGTATTTCGCAGGCTAATAAGAAAATTCTGGCCTTTTCTGTCGATAATAGCGACACATATCCAGAAGCTACGTCGACAAATAATGGTATCGGCAACCTTGTTTCGCTTGGTATTAATAATACAGGGGATACTACTTATCAGTACTCTGCGAACAACGACTCTAGCCCGAGGACATTTTGTATAACAGCAACTAACTCTAACCAATCCTTCTATCTGTCAAATTCTGTGACGAAGCCAACAAGCGGTGCGTGTCCTGGGCATGGATCGGGTGGAGCCAGTCCAATTACTAATATGGCTGTTAACCCTAGTTTCGAGAATGGTGGCACTTCATATACACTTCCTGGTAATGCAGGTGCGGTTATTGCAAGTGACTGGGCTGCGAGCGGGAGTAGTTCGATGAAGATGACACCGCCAAATGCAAGCAGTGACAGCTTCTTTGGTATTGGTGGAGATGTTGGAGCATTTCGAGCAGGTATGCAGGCAGGTAAGACGTACACTATATCAGGAACGGTTCGGCTCACCGCGCCACTAACAGGATCACTTATAGGTAATGGATCTCGACAAATAACCGCTTGGTATACCACTGCTGCAGGTGCGAATGTTCTGGCAGCACAAAGCAACCAGGCACCTAATAGCGCAGGAACGACGCGCGTGAGTGTTACCTTTAGTATCCCTAGTGACGCAACGGGTGCATGGCTTCGTTTTTACCATGGCGGATCATCAGGTTCAGGAACGGTATGGTTTGATAATATTATGATTACCGAAGGTTCAACGCAATATAATTATGCAGACGGCTCTTCATCTAACTGGGTATGGAATGGCACGGCCAATAACGCTACTTCGACAGGATCTCCTCTGTAATGAACCGACGTGGATTTACGATCGTCGAGCTGTTAATCGTCATCGTTGTCATCGCCATTCTAGCGGCCATTACCATTGTTGCTTATAACGGCATCCAAAATAGGGCTAAACAAAGTGCTGCTCAATCAGCCTTATCACAGGCCAACAAAAAAATACTTGCCTATGCAGTACAGAACTCGGACACCTATCCGGCCAGTTTGGCGCTTGCGGGTATTACTAATACAGAGGGCCTACAGTATAGCTATGACAACGATAGCTCACCAAAGAAATATGGACTCACTTCAACAAACGGGACATTCTCTTTTTATGTTTCAAATGCCACAACTAATCCGACCGCCGGAGGCTATCCTGGACACGGACAGGGTGGAGTTCCGCCAATTGAGAATCTTGTTCGTAATCCAAAGGCAGCCACTGTTGCGACAGACTGGGGCTTTGGTATTGGAACAGGTGGAGCGGCATCTGCGGCTACTATCTCAACAGGAGGTCCAGTTTCGGGAGCCTCGTCATACCGAAGGGCGACATGGAGTACTGGACCAACGACAGGTGCTGTAAACCAAACGAATAGCAATACCTCAGCCAACTTGATCGAGGAAGGTAAGACATATACTATTTCGGCATACTTACGACCAAGCTGGGCAACGACCACGCGTCTTACAGCTGCGATTCTTGATAGTGCAAATGCGACGCTGGTATCGCCAGCAACGACAGACCTTACACACACGGCAGGTCAATGGACGCGTCGATCTGTGACAACAATCGCCCCTGCAGGCGCATATAGAATCATTATTTATGCCTATGCGGCTGCGGGAGGAAATCCTCGCCCTGGCGTTGGTGATACGCTCGATGTGACGGGTTTTCAGATTACTGAAGGTTCAACATTGTATGATTACGCTGATGGAGATTCAGCAAACTGGGCATGGTCATCAACGCCTAATATGTCGACTTCTAAAGGACCACCGCTCTAGCACTCGCCAAACAACTCCGTATCTGTTAAAATAGGTATAAATACCGAATAACTAATGGAGTTTCTTGTATGTCAGGACACAGTAAGTGGTCGACGATTAAACGTGAAAAAGGCGCTAAAGACGCAAAACGTGGAGCCGTCTTTACAAAACTAGGCAATCAAATTGCTATTTCTGCTCGCGCGGGAATCGATCCAACGATGAACTCGGGGTTAGCTCTCGCGATCGAAAAAGCAAAACAGGCAAACATGCCTGCAGCAAATATACAGCGTGCAATTGATCGCGTTGCGGATAAAAATGCAGCTGTACTCGAAGAGACAACTTATGAAGCAATGGGACCTGGTGGCGTCGGGATTATTATTGAAACCGCGACAGACAACAAAAACCGTACCTTCCCTGAGGTGCGTAACGCGTTAACGAAGAATGGTGGACGAATTGCTGATGCTGGAAGCGTCATGTTTCAGTTTACTCGCAAGGGCGTGATAACTGTCACGGCAACAGGTGAAGATGCACTTTTGACTGTACTCGATGCAGGTGCTGAAGATGCGATTGAAGAAGGTGATGAAATGATCGTTTATACAGATCAGAAGGACCTCGCGAAGGTCCGTACGGCAATTATGGAAGCAGGTCTGGCAGTTGTTGGCGCTGAACTACAGTATGTTCCTAATACATCCATTACGATTGATGAAAAAGAACAGGCAGAAAAAGTACTAAAAGTACTTGATGCACTCGATGATCTTGACGATGTGACAAATGTTCATACAAATGCAGATATTACAGCTGATATTTAAATAGCGACGACTTCATAGAGACTTAATTCCCGTTCATTAAGCTAAAGATATGAGAAAACATATCGTGAGTTTGGTGATTTTTGGTGTATTAGTTCAGAGCGTTTTGTCGTTTTCGGTAAGCGCTGAGTCTTCAGATTCGGTGATTATTTCTCATATCCAAACAGGTGTCAGTGGGGGAGCAACTCAAGAATTTATTGGTCTCTACAATAATGGTGAAACAGAGGTAGACGTAACCGACTGGTGCCTCCGTAATAAAGGAAACATTGCATTTGTCTGCTTTTCTTCACCCGTAGAACAACTCTTTATTATGCCCGCTCACTCTTCTGCACTTATTGTCTCTCGGTCTTTTGCCGATACGTTACCGGTAGAGATTGTGCCTTCATTGGTATATGTGCCAACGAGCCAAAGTAGTGGAAGTTTGGTCGGTTCAAATGACACACTTAGCTTAGTTGATGACAAAGGAGAAGAGAAGGATCGTCATGGATGGACGACGGCAGTTGCAACGGGAATGATTTTCCGGCGAAATATTACTTCAATGGACCCTCTTATTTTTATGAATGGGGGATCGGGCGAGAATTGGGGAATTGTCGCTCGTGAAGGACTCCCTTTACCTCAAGTAGAACTCCGACAGAATGAAACTGCTGATATCTGTCCGAATATTGCAGGGGTACAAATGGCCATATCCGAAGACGTAACAATTAATGATGACGGTACCTGTGTCCTCGTACTTCCTCTTCCACCAAAAATTATTATTACCGAGTTGTTTCCAAATGCACCCGGGAGTGATGATGGTCAAGAATTTGTTGAAGTATTTAATGCCGAAACCTTCCCTGTGGATATATCGGGGTATCAATTGTGGATAGGGTTAAATCCAACTAAAGGACTGCCATTACCCGCTATGACGCCACTTGATCCAGGGGAGTATAGGGTGATTACTCAGGCTCTATTACCCTTCTCTCTGGTTAATACGAGCGGTAAGGTTAAGCTGATGAACACAGAGGGCTTAGTAATGAGCGAATCAGCAGTGTATGATTCACCGAAAGAAGGACAAGCTTGGATTCTAGTGAACGACGGCGAATGGCAATACAGTAGTCAGCCAACACCTGGAAATATAAATATAGTGCTTAGTACCGAGCTTGAAGATCTTGTAGCACTTCCAGTTCAAAAGTCTTGTGCCGCGAATCAGTATCGTCACCCAGAGACTAATCGTTGTCGGTTAATTCCAAGTGAAGACGAAGCGACTCCCTGTAAGCAAAATCAGTATCGGAATGAAGAAACCAATCGTTGTCGTTCGATAGCAGCCACAACGACACAGGTGGCCTGTAAAGAAGGCCAAGAGCGTAATCCGGAGACCAATCGTTGTCGAAATATAAAGAAGATGACAAAGATGGATTATGGAGTGCTTGGAGCAACATCAAAAGGGCAGCCAAGTCAGTGGTATATTGTGCTCGCAATTGTTGCGGTGATGACTATACTGTTGGGCTATGCTGCCTGGGAATGGCGTAATGAGCTAAAGGTGTTCTATCAGAAGCTACTTCGGTTTGTTCGAAGGGCGGAATAACTCTATACTAGAGGAATGAGAGTTCTTGGCATCGATCCCGGTACTGGCATCCTAGGGTTTGGGGTGATTGATGTTCGTGGGCAAAAGATAAAACTAGTAGAGGCCGGGGTGATTAAGACACCTGCACACACTCCACATGATGAGCGTTTAGAGGAAATTTTTGACGGCTTGCAGGAGATTATTGCAGCAACAAAGCCTGATAAGTTTTCAATCGAAAAGCTCTTTTTCTCACGCAACGTGACGACGGCTATGACAGTTGCTGAGGCGAGGGGTGTCGCAATATTGGCCGCACGTAAGGCGGGGCTGCCAATCGCTGAGTATACACCTATGCAGATAAAACAGACACTAACGGGATATGGAAAAGCTGATAAAAAACAGGTTCAAGAGATGGTGAGAATACAACTTGGCTTAACTGAAGTGCCGAAACCTGACGATTGTGCGGATGCGCTTGCTGCCGCAATAACGTATGCGTTTATGTCTCGTCTTGATGAAGCATAATACTTGTAGTATTAAGCACCACTGCTTGATTGAGTCTTTTGTGTCATAATAAAGCTATGATTGCACACGTGTCTGGGGTAGTGGCCGAAAAATTTGCAAATTCTGTTATCGTCGATGTTCATGATATCGGGTATGAGATACAGGTTTCTTTGAATGACTATGAAAAAGTCTTACTTGGTGAGACGGTAAAGTTTTATACCTATCACCATATTCGAGAACAGTCACAAGAACTGTTCGGCTTTTCTTCCTTAGCAGCCAAGAAGTTATTTGAACTTCTGATTACGGTTCAAGGAGTGGGTCCAAAAGCAGCACTCGCTATCCTTGGTCTTGGCGATAGTGAAACGGTTCGCAATGCAATTGCACATAGCGATAGTGGATTTATCACGAAGGCAAGCGGTGTCGGCAAGAAGACGGCTGAACGAGTTGTCGTCGATCTTTCGGATAAGGTAGGACTTGCGATAACCGTCGCCTATGCTACTGGAACACCCATAGCACCAGCAGGAGATGAAGCGCTTGAGGCGCTGATGGCACTCGGCTTCACTCTCAATGACGCAATGGCTGCGCTTGAATCAGTTTCGACTGAACTTCCGACTGCTGAACGAGTGACTCAAGCACTTAGGACGGCTCGATAATGGCTATTGAGCGTATTGTCGACACAAGTCAGCATGAAGATGATGTGACTGAAGAGATTATTGAAGTAAGTCTTCGACCAAAAAGTTTTCAGGAATATATCGGCCAGGATCGTCTAAAGAAGAATCTTAATCTCGCCATTGAAGCGGCAAAAAAACGGAGCGAACCGCTTGATCACATTCTTCTTTATGGTCCTCCGGGACTGGGTAAGACGACCATGGCGACAGTGATTGCAAACGAGATGGGTGCAAATATTCGTATTACTGCCGGTCCAGCAATTGAAAAGGCGGGTGACCTTGCAAGCATCCTCACGAATCTTCAAGATGGTGACGTCCTTTTTATCGATGAAATCCATCGATTAAGTCGTACCGTTGAAGAGGTCCTGTATTCTGCTATGGAAGATTACAAACTCGATATTATGATAGGGAAAGGTCCGGCAGCACGAAGTGTCCGCCTTGATCTTCCACGCTTTACTGTTATCGGTGCGACGACTCGAACAGGTGCACTTGCGGCGCCGCTTCGTGATCGATTTGGTCATATGTATCGTCTCGATTTCTATGATCCCAGCGAGATTAGCCGGATAATCCAACGCGCCGCAAATATCCTTGGTAACAAGATTGATGATTCCTCTGCGACTATGCTCTCAACACGCGCACGATTAACTCCGCGTATTGCTAATCGTCTTTTGAAGCGAGTTCGTGACTACGCTGATGTTAATGGCGATGGAATTATCGATACGGTCATCACAACGAAGGCACTTGCTTTGCTCGAAGTTGATGAGCTAGGGCTTGATGCAGGCGACCGCAACCTCTTGATTCGAATGATTGATCATTATGGTGACAATCCTGTTGGACTTTCGACATTAGCGGCATTAACCGGTGATGAAGCAACGACGATCGAAGACTTTTATGAGCCATATTTAATGCAAATAGGCTTTATTGAACGAACTCCCCGAGGACGTCGAGTGACTCCGAAAGCATATATTCACGTGGGACGGCCACCAAAACAGGTATAATAGGATTATGAACGATAAGCCCTCTCCTGCTACCCCAGAAGATACTGAGTACAGCCGCCCTGTTGCCTATGATGCAGAAGGACGTCCATTGTATGCCCACCCTCCTGTGCAGCCGGTAACACCTCCTCAACCACAAGTGGTGCAACAGATTCGACCAATTGAACCTGTGAAGCAAGAAATGAGCGAAGAAGCTCGAAAGCGACACGAAGCCTCAAAGCGTCGCTATCCTCTCCTCAACCTAAGTGAAGGTGAGTATGTTATCCGTGCGATTCGTCGTCACCCTATTGGGCTCATTATTCCTATGGCATTAGGAACTATCTTGATAGCGCTTGCTTTGTCGGTTCTTTTTAACTATCCAGCAATTGTTGAACAGCTTGATTTAACGGGTGCTGCGGCAGACATAGGGGCGATTACGCTTCCTGTGCTTCTTTTCTGTGTTGCTATAGGGTTAGGTATGTTTATTGTGTATTACGTCTATGTAAATAATAAGTTCTTCTTAACGAACGAGAGTGTTATTCAGGAGATTCAAACAAGTTTATTCGCTCGACACGAGCAGACTGTAAGCCTTGAGAATATTGAAGATGCAAGTTTTCAGCAACAAAATATAATTCAGTCACTCTTCAATTACGGATCAATTCGCTTAAGTACCGAGGGTGACGAGACTACTTATCACTTCACGTATGTGGCTAACCCAAAAGAACATATTGCGACACTCAATAATGCCGTCGAAGCTTTTAAGCTTGGCCGTCCTGTTGAATCGTAACGAAACTACGTACGGTTCTTTTTGATGTAATCAGCTTCGCTCTCTAAAGTAGTGCGGAGTGTATAGCTGGCGCAAGCGTCACCGTCACAGTTCGTCGCTTCGTAGCGATAGTTGCTTTTTGCTTCTCCAATAGCAACCCCGGCAGGGTCTTTGAATAGGTCAGGATCTACAGATGGGAGCGTTTCAGAGTTAAGTGTGCGAGGGTAATGATTGTTTGCTTTGAAGTAAACTTCTTCAAGTCCGTAGTACATTGCATTAATCGCTGTTTTTCGCTGAGTATCACTTGCGGCAATTTCAATATTATTCTTCTGAATGAAGAAAACGACGCTAGCGATGCCGAAAACGACGACAACAAAAATAATTTCGATAACAGTAAAACCACGAGACGATGTATTCATACCTCTGATTATAGCAAATTAAGATTTCGACACGTATAATAAGAAGTAAGTTAAAGAGAGGGAAGTATATGCCGGCAAAGAAATCAGAAAAGACCGAGATTTCAGCAACACCACTTGCTAGTGAGGGAAAACTTAAAGCACTGGGTCTTGCCCAGGAGCAGATCAATAAACAATTTGGAGATGGAGCGATCCGTCGCCTTGGTGATACGAAGACTATTGACGTTGAGCTTATTAGTAGTGGCGCGTTAAGTCTTGACCTTGCCCTTGGTGGAGGATATCCAAAGGGACGCATTATCGAGATCTATGGTCCAGAGTCATCAGGTAAGACAACCTTAACACTTCATGCTATTGCCGAAATGCAAAAGCAAGGTGGAACGGCAGCTTTTGTCGATGCAGAACATGCACTTGACCCTGCGTACGCACGACGACTTGGTGTCGATACAGACAATCTTCTTGTCGCACAACCAGACAACGGTGAGCAAGCGCTTGAGATCGTTGAGACCTTGGTTCGCTCTAATGCGGTTGACCTTGTGGTCATTGACTCAGTTGCCGCCCTCGTGCCGCAGGCCGAGATTGAAGGAGAAATGGGCGACAGCCACATGGGCCTTCAAGCTCGTTTGATGAGCCAGGCACTCCGTAAGTTAACGGGTATTATCAACAAGAGTAATACGATTGTTATCTTCATTAACCAGATCCGTATGAAGATCGGTGTTATGTTTGGTAACCCAGAAACAACTACCGGTGGTAACGCACTAAAGTTCTACGCTTCTGTCCGTCTTGATATTCGTCGAACTGGCCAGATAAAATCTGGAGAAGAGATAATCGGTAACCGCACAAAGGTGAAGGTGGTCAAGAACAAGATTGCCCCTCCTTTCCGTGTTGCTGAATTCGATATTATGTACAACGAAGGTATTTCAAAGACAGGTGATGTTCTTGATCTCGCAGTCCTCCATAATATCGTCGGTAAATCAGGTGCATGGTTTGACTACGCAGATGCAAAAATTGGCCAAGGTCGTGAAGCAAGCAAGACTTACCTTGCTCAGAATCCAAAAGTTCTCGAAGAAATCGAGAAGAAGGTTCGAGCAAAGGTTGCCGAAGAAATCGCTGCTTAATAGACGATTTGAATGAAAATCACCAGAATATCTCCGCAAGTAAGAGATAAAGACAGGGTTAATATATCTGTCGATGGCAAATATAGATTTAGCCTCGACCTTCTTCAGATGCTCGACCTAGGCCTGAAGGTAGGTAACGAATATACTGACGAAGAGCTGCGGGTGCTCGAGGAAGAGAGCAAGTTTGGAAAGCTCTATACTCGAGCACTTGAGTACTGTCTTGTACGGCCTCGGAGTCGACGAGAAGTTCAACAGTACCTTTATCGCAAGACGAGGCCAACCCGAACGAGAACTGGTGAGTTACGTGACGGTGCTTCAACCGAGTTGACTGAAAGAGTTTACGAAAGACTTGATCAAAAAGGATATCTTGATGACAAGGTGTTTGCTCGATTTTGGGTTGAAAACCGTAACATGCGAAAAGGGTCAAGTATGCGAAAGTTACAGTCTGAGCTTTCGAGCAAGGGAGTAACTTCGCAGATCATTCAGGCTATTCTTGGAGAAACCGATCGTCGTGATGAAGATGAACTCGAAAAGATTATCGCAAAGAAAAGTAAACGATACGATGATCCACAGAAATTTATGGCATATCTTGCTCGCCAAGGTTTTTCATATGATGACATCAAGACTGCGCTCGCAGCTGATGGAGACGAGGACTAAGAATCTTGTCGATCGACCTGAGGTGAGGGTTGGCGGAAGGGATTAACGTATTCATAGCGTGGTGAGTCTTTCACTGGTTCGACCCTTTCGCGCTTTCCTGTTGATTTAACGATAATGGCATTGTCGTTAATCTCAACAATCTGAGATCTGTTAATAAGTAAACCTGTATCAGTAATACCTTTAAGTATTCCGCGTTTAACGTGAAGCTGTTGGATGACAAAGCCCTGGCTTTCGAGTGTATAGTCTTCTACCTTGCCAAGTCTATGGCGATGTTCATCAATAACAGGTAAGCCGACAAGATTAAAATTAAGATCGTATATACGGCGAATCTTAATGACATCATCTAAACCGATTAATTCATCGGCGTCATCAATAATCATTCCGATAGCGGCAACCTCTCTTACCTCGTTTGTACGGAGGAAAGAAGGGTGTTCTGCAAGTAATGGACCCTCGATTTCATAGGCGAGAATAGTCAAGTTTGCTGGATCAATTAAAGCTCGCTTGGTCTGACCAAGAGCTGCACCGGTTTGAAGGCTCATGACCGGTGTGTTATAAAAGCGTGTACCGAGGACTAACATACTATAAGTATACCTTAAGCGACTTACTCAGTGAACGGGTTACTTCGTACTGAGGAGGCTGTCGCTGGTGGGAGCGTGTCGTCGCTGGTGTGGAGTGAGTTGATTCGATCAAGCGTGACTTGGTCAATCGAACCTGCATCAATAGACGAGTTGTAATCGTCAGTTATCGAGGCGTCATTAAGGATATTCGTAAGGAGAAGGACGGCAGCAGCGAGACAGCCAATAATAAACACAATAAAGATGGTCATATGGAAACGACTAAAGATCTTTCCGATTGGCTTTAAGAATGATGGTGCTTTGCTTTTTTGCATAATTACCTCGTTAAGACCTTTAGGGTTATATCTGTAACATTAACACTATCGCCTGTAGGGTTTTCTGGTCGACTCACCGTAATACCTGCGAGCTGCATGTTTGGAAGGTTACCTTCGATAAGCTCGAGGAAATAAAGAAGCTTCGCATAAGAGACTGGTTGGGTAAATGCGATCTTTATCTGTCCATTTCCACCGGGGAAATCAGTACTCGTAAGAGATATTCCTGCAGTCGCTGCATACTTACTGAGGTCTTTAAGTGCTTGAGATTGATAACTTGATGAGCTAACGGCAATTTTGTCTGCTTTCTCAACAAGTGTTCGGGTTTTCTCAAGCTGTACCTGCAGCTCCCTTAACTGTTCAACCTGTTTTCCGCTTGCTGTTGCATCTTCGGTCGTTCGGCTTACCTCAACTGCGACTGAGCGAATCTGCTGGAGGCCGAGATAGAAGCCGCCGACCGCAAGGCCAATTACCAAGAAAAGAGCCAAGAAAAGTATCTTGCGAACAGTTGTTGGTTTTAATCCAGTGAGTTTCATTGCGCTGCCGCCCCTGCTATCGTCAATGTCATCGTGACACTTACGGGATAGTTAGCAATTCCACCTGTCTCACTTACTGAACCGAGCGTCACATTGGTAAACATGCCCGTGTTCTGGAACTGAGGCTGAAGGGAGGCGGTGATTTCATTGCTTTTTGCATAAATCTGAAGGGTGATAGTTGACGTACCGTTGAATGATTCAGGGTTTAGTGTGATCTCTTTGAGCACAGCACCTGTCGGCATGCTTTGACCAATCCTACTGAGTGCTTTTGAATAGGAAATTTGCTGATCAAGGGTTGATTTGGCACCACTAAGATTGGTGGAGAGTGAAGTGATCTCTGCTTCGGTTGCACTATACACCTCGGCCTTTGTGTCATTTGAGGCAATGAGCTGCTCGGCACTTGTTTTTGTTTGTGTAAGAAGGACATAAGAGCCACCAAGGACAATCACAAGAAATCCAAAGGCGATGGCGACAATGTTGGTGTAGCGAATCAAGAGGACGTTCGTGCGTCCCGCTCTGATTTGGCGCTTTTCTTCATCAGGTAGGAGATTGATCATTTCCAGATAGCTCCTGGCGGAATACTCGCTACTCCCGCAACAGCAATGTATCGTGGACGGAATTGCTTTGGTGGTTCCTGGATTTTCGCAAAATCAAGCCGTTGCCACGGACTAGCGACGCGAGCGGGCATGATAAGAGCATTCGTAAAGTACTCACCGATACCAGGTAAATTACTCCCACTTCCAACAATGACGAGTTGTTCGAGTTTTCGTTCGCTATTGATGCGTTCGTCATAGTAACGAATTACTTTCTTTACTTCTGCAAGGATGCGTTCTAGGCTTTGCTCGAGTGCGCTTGTGAGCTTTGCCTGGCGTGGACCGGCGTTGAGCCCATTAAGTACCTTAAGCTGATGTGCGTTCTCTAGGGCAACATTCAGTTTCTTTGCAATATCGAGCGTAAAGGTGTTTCCGCCGATGGCTAATCCACCGGTGACACGGATTGAACCGCGATCAAGAATGGCGATGTCTGTCGTAGCTGGCCCGATATCAACAATGACTGTTGGCAGATCACCCCGTTCTGTCGCTGTCAGTACGCGTGCCACAGAACAGATACCAGGTTCGATAAGAACTGGCTGTAAGCCAACCGCTTCAACACTTTTAACAATGTTATCGATAACGACCTTTGTCACTGCACTCATGAGTACGGTGATTTCTTTTTTAGAGCGTTCAATTACTTGATAGTCAATGTAGAGACTTGAAGAGGGAATAGGGATGTACTGTTCAGCTTCGAGAATAACGGCATCGTGAAGTGTTCTTTCTGCTGAATTTGGGAGTGTGAACGTCCGAGAAAAGCTTCGAGCAGTAGGGACGGCAATGGCAACACGCTTCGTCCCGATGGTTCCAATGATATTATCTTCAAGTAATATTTTAAGATTATCGGACAAGTAGGTCTTTCCTTCGACCTCAAGTGCTTCTTTAACTTTCAGTGGTTCAAGGTCAATTGAACCATATCCTTGGACAGTCCATCTCTTTGGATCGATGGACATGACTTTTATACCAGTATGACTGATATCGAGTCCGAGGATTGGTTTATCTCTGAATAGTATTTTTGACATGATGCCCACTGTATATAACTGTGTATATTATAGCATGAGCGATATCGAGAAAGGAGTGTCTAGAGCTACTTAATACTTGAAGAAAGTGAAGCGATTGGGAGCATGACACTTGCCGCGATTAATCCTACCATTCCACCCATGACAACAATCATGGCAGGCTCAATAATCGAACTCACACTTTCAATCGCTAAGTCGACTTCCTCGTCGTAGAAATCGGCGACTTTAATGAGGACGCTGTCGGTTTGACCAGTTTCTTCACCAACAGATAGCATTTGACTAACGATACCAGGGAAAAGTGGATTTTCTTCAAGAACAGCAGAAAGAGGGCGGCCATTCTTTACCTCTGTGATCGAATTTACAATCGCTTCTTTATAAAGGGTGTTTCCTACTGCACGAGAGGTGATGCTGAGACATTCAAGCACGGCAACCCCGGCTCCCATAAGTGCCGAGAAAGTACGAGAGAAACGAGCGATAGCAATCTTGCGCAGAATGGTGTTGATACCAGGAATCTTTAAGATAATCGTATCGAATACGCGCTTTCCTTTTGGTGTACGTATGTACTTGATTAGGGCAAATATTAATCCAGCAACAACAGGCAGAATATAGTACCAATACCCTGTTAAGAAGGCGCTAATTCCGAGCATGGCTTGGGTCAATGCAGGCAACTCGGCATCAGGACCACCGAGGTCAGTTAAGATAGTACCAATCTGCGGAATAACAAAGATCATCAGCCCAAAGAAGGCGAGTACGGTAATTGAGAGAAGGACAACCGGATAAGCCATGGCACTTTTAATACGTTTACGGATTGCTGCACTTTTTTCTTGCTGTGCGGCAAGACGCTTCAGGATGTCATCAAGAATTCCGGCGGCCTCACCGGCACGTACCATGTTGACGTAAATGTCGTTGAAACTATCAGGGAACTTATTGAGCGCATCCGCCAGAGGTGTTCCTCCTTCTACGTCTTTTATAATGCTTGCGAGGGTTGTTTTGAGAAGTTTATCTTCAGCGTGTTTTTCGAGAGAGGTGAGTGAGCGAAGGAGGGGGACACCCGCACTGGTCATTGCACTCAATTGTCGAGTAAAGATCACGAGCACGTCAGATTTGATCTTTTTTCGTGTCAAGAACCCGATGTTGAGCGCCAATGCTTGGTTGGTCTTTATTTCTTTAATACTGACGGGCTGAAGGTTTTGCTTCCGAAGGGCATTAATAACTGCCGCTCTGTCGGGTAGTTCGGTTTTTCCGTCAATTGTTTTGCGATTTGTATCAACCGCGATATATGAAAATTGTGCCATAATTATTCCCTACTTACCCTAAGTACTTCTTCGATGCTTGTTTCTCCGCGAAGCGCCTTAATAAGTCCATCGAGCTGCATTGTGTTCATACCTTCGCTGATAGCCTGTCGTTGAATCTGGTCACTTGTTCCGTGACTAATGATAAGTTGCTGAATGGGCTGCGAGTTAGTCAGTACCTCGTAGATACCAATACGCCCCTTATAGCCTTCACGCGCGTCATCATCATTGAAGTCTTTATTTGCTCGCCATAATGTTTTGATACCTTTTTCATCAGTGCTCAACGGGGTATCGCCACCGAGTCCTTCTGACGCGGCTTGCTTTTCAAGTTCATGAATCAGCTTGAAGCCTCGCTCATCACCAAGTTTGAACATGTTAATAATTTCTTTAATATCGTCCTCGGTAGGTGCATAGCTAATTCGTGAATCTCGATGCAGACGGCGAACGAGGCGCTGTCCGATAACGGCACGGACCGTACTGGCGATCAGGAAGGGTTCAATACCCATATCAAGTAGACGAGGCAGGGTGGTGGCTGCGTTATTTGTGTGTAGCGTACTAAAGACCATGTGTCCCGTAAGGGCGGCCTGAATACCTAAGTTTGCTGTTTCTCCGTCACGGATCTCACCGACCATGATAATGTTCGGGTCTTGGCGTAGAAGGGCACGAAGCCCGCTGGCGAAGGTCATTCCTGCCTTCACGTTTGTTTGGGTTTGGTTAACTCCAACAATCTTATACTCAATCGGATCTTCAATGGTCGAGATGTTCACATCTGGCTTGTTGAGAATTGAAAGAATACTAAAGAGACTGGTCGACTTACCTGAACCGGTCGGACCAGTCATGAGGAGGATGCCGTTTGGTTCAATCATTTCGCGTTGAATATCTTTTAACGCTCGTCCCCAATACCCTAGTTCTTGAAGAGTAATCGCTTGGTTTGACTCATCGAGAATACGCATAACAATCTTCTCGCCATCGGCAATTGGAAGGGTGCTGACACGTAGGGCGTATTGCTTTCCGGCAACCTTGATCTTGAAACGACCATCTTGTGGTACGCGGTGTTCGTCGATCTTTAATGTCGAAAGGATCTTTATGCGGCTTGTGAGTGCGCCAATAACGTTACGAGGAAGTCGGTTTACCTCTTTAAGAACACCGTCGATACGGTAGCGAATCTGGACAAATTCTTCGCGAGGTTCGATGTGAACGTCACTGGCGTGAGAGCGGATAGCATATTCGAGAAGTAGGTTAACGGTTTGAGCAATTGGAGAATCTTCAGCGATATCTTGCTCGTCAACATTTTCTACTTCACTTTGCTCGTCACGTTGGACATCGATAACTTCATTCAGCTCTTTATTAACGTCTCCGCGGTAGGCTTCGAGCGCACCAAGGATGTTCTCTTTTGTAGCAATATAAATTCGAGAGTTTGTCCCGATTTCTTTTTGAATGAAGTTGACGGCTTGAATGTCGTCAGGATCTTCCATCGCAAGGTGACGAACGCCATCTTCGTCGACCTTAAACACGATAGCGTTGTATTGTCGGGCAACTCGCTCAGGGATGAGTTTTAGTGCATCTGGAGGAATATTTTGCGGATCAAGTTCGATGTAAGGGATACTGGCGTATTCAGCAAAGGCTTTGACGAGAGAGCGCTCGTCGGCGATACGATCATCAAGAACGGCATCTTGTAAGGGGCGCTTTAAGCGAGCCGCCTTTTCTTTTAGCGTCTTTATCTGCTCAGGTGTTGCTAGTTCTGCCCGCCCAAGCACAGTTTCGAGTATACTATCGGAAATGCGCATAATGCTTACGCTCCATTGTATCCCAGCAAGGATAAAAGCACTAGAGTGGTATACTATATTTTAGTGAAAAAATACCTAAAAAATGTTGAGGAAACACACGCGTTTGGAAAAACGCTCGGTTCTTTATTGCAAGGCGGTGAAGTTATCGAGTTGGCGGGTGATGTCGGAGCAGGTAAAACAACCTTCGTAAAGGGTATTGCTGAAGGACTTGCGATTACCGAAGCAGTGCAAAGCCCGAGCTTTACGATTAGTCGTGTCTATGACGGTCGCGACGGACTCATTTTGGCGCATTATGATTTCTATCGATTAGGGGATGCGGGAATTATGGCAGATGAGTTGCATGAGGCGGTTCTTGATCCTCAAACAGTTACCGTTATCGAGTGGGCTGAAATTGTTGAAGGCGTGCTTCCAGGTGAACGAATCCGCATTCAATTTTCTTCTCCGAGCGAGAATGAGCGTGAGTTAGACATCCATGGCCCTGCGAATATTATGGAGAAATTATGATTATTGCATTTGATAGTTCAACACCAACCTTCTTTCTCGGTGTATATCGTGATGAAGAATGGCATGAATATCAGTGGGAAGCGGGGCGTTCGTTGGCGAATAACTTGCTTAAATATCTTGAAGAAGTTTTTGAAAAAGAAGCTCAGTCACTTTCGGATGTGACCGGAATTATTGCGTATAAGGGCCCGGGTAGCTTTACTGGTCTTCGTATAGGTTTAACCGTCTTTAATACTTTAGCTGATTCTGAGACACTCCCTATTGTAGGCGAAACTGGCGAAAGCTGGAGAAATGAGGGCTTGGCAAGATTAGCTATCGGTGAAAATGACCAACTCGTTATGCCTGAGTATGGCAGTGCTCCTCACATCACGACACCTCGCAAATAGCCTTGCGTCCATGCTGTATTCGGCGCTACAATAAAATGAGTCTGATCTAAGACATTCTGAATAAATTTTGATACTTTCAGTACGACCTGTGATTAAATTTTTGCTAAGACGAACACTTAGCCGGGCTGTGCTGAGGAAGGATACAATATGGTAGAGGGAATTATCGCCGCAATCATCGGGGTACTTGCTGGTGTGGGCGGAACAACCGTCTATAGTCGCAATAAAGCAGCAAATGGTAAGCATAAAGCCGACCAGCTCGTTGCTGACGCGAAGACAAAAGCGAGTGATATCGTGCTGAAAGCGAAAGATGAAGCACTTCAGTTCGCCAATGATGCTAAGAAAGAAGAGACGGAACGACGAAAGACTTGGGACAAGACAGAAAGCCGTCTTGCTGAACGTGAAACGTCACTTGACCGTAAACTTGATGAACTTGATAAGCGTGCTGAAAATCTTCGTTCTCAAGAAGATGAAGTTGAATCATTAAAAAATGACATTCGTGAAATTCGCGGCCGTCAACAAGAGAAACTTGAGAAAATTGCGGGACTAAAGAAGTCTGAAGCTGCGCAGAAACTCCTCGATATGACCGAACGCGACATTAAAGACGACCTCGTTGGCTTAGTCGATAAGTTACAGAACGAAGCGAAAGACAACGCCGAAGAGAAGGCGCAACTTATTCTTGTCACTGCAATGGAGCGAATGAGTAGTGAAGTTACCGCAGAGCGAACGGTTACTGCACTTCGCCTTACTGATGATGAAATGAAGGGTCGTATTATTGGAAAAGAAGGACGAAACATCCAGGCGCTTCAACGCGCAACCGGTGTCGACATTATGGTTGATGATACCCCTGGAATGGTGATTCTTTCAAGCTTTGATCCACTCCGTCGCCAAGTTGCCCGTCTTTCTCTCGAGCTCCTTATGAAAGATGGACGTATTCATCCGGGACGTATCGAAGAAGTGGTTGCAAAAGCACAAAAAGAGATTGAAAAAGAAGTAACTCGTGCAGGCGAAGACGCTGCTCGTGAAGTTGGTGTTGTTGGTATTCCTAAAGAAATGATCCAACTGCTTGGTGAATTAAAATTCCGTACTAGTTACGGACAGAATGTCTTACTCCACAGTACTGAGATGGCTCATATGGCCGGTCTTATCGCCGAAGAGATTGGTGCTGATGTTCGTACGACAAAGATCGCGACACTGCTTCATGACGTTGGTAAGGCGGTCACACACAAGGTAGAAGGCAAGCATCACCATATTGGCGCAGAACTTGCTCGTAAGTACGGTATGAGCGAAGAAATTGTTCATGCAATCGAAGCCCACCACGATGATATAGAGGCTACCACGCCCGAGGCTCTCGTTGTTCGTGTTTGTGATGCATTATCTGCTGCTCGTCCAGGCGCTCGTAATATTAGTGCCGAGAACTTTGCGGAACGTATGCGTGATCTCGAGAATATTGCTAACAGCTTTACTGGTATCGAAAAGTCATATGCGATTAGTGCTGGTCGTGAGGTACGAGTGATTGTTCGTCCAGAAAACATTGATGATCTTAGTGCGATTAAACTTGCACGAGATATCGCCAATAAGATCGAAAGTACAATGCAGTATCCTGGAACTATCAAGATCAATGTGATTCGCGAAACTCGAGCAATCGAATACGCTAAGTAGTTTTGACGGTCACTGTCAGTGCACGGTGATCGGTCAGAACTTCGTCGGAGACGACAATAGATTCAAACTGGTAGTGAAGAGGAATAAGCGCATAATCAATGCGCTTATTCATGTCTGGAAAAGAAATATACGGAACGATAGTTGAGGCGCTGTAATCATCTTTCCAATATGCCGAGCTACCATCAATACTACTGAGGTTGTAGTCACCGATAATAATACGGGTTTCGCCACGCGCTTTAAGAAGTTCGAGCGTTTCTTCGAAGTGGGCAGTCGCATAGTCGACGTAATCGGTAATTGAGAAATGGACATTTGCAAACTTCACGATCTGACCATCAATCAACAGATCGATCAATTGAATGATACGATTATGTTCATCGCCCTTTTCTTGTTTCAGGATGAGGGTATCGGTCGAGACTACAGGGTGTTTACTGACAAATGCCAGTCCCTCACGGAATACAGGATAATCAATGCCAACCTGTAAGCGAGTAACGGCACTATGAAGTGAGGGATAGCGTAGATCTTGATTTAAGAGTTGTACCTGGTTAAGTACTGAGAGTTCTGGTAGGTAAACAACTTCTTGAAAGACGATGATATCAGCGTCAGTCTGTTGTAAGTAATTAAGAATATCAGGACGACGCTGTTCCCAGTTGTTAAATCCTTGTAAGTTAAGCGTCGTAACGGTCAGTTTCACATATTCTAGTGTAACAGGCTTGCGTTTATTTTTTAGAAGCTTTTTCCGGCGTTTCTTCACCTTCGATTGAGATATGTGGAAGAATACGGTCGAGCCATTTCGGAATCCACCAGGCTGCTTTATCAAGCAAGCTCATAACAGCGGGAACTATAATGAGCCTGACAACAAATGCATCGATAAGAATACCGAAGGCAAGGCCAAAGCCAATTGTTTGGATGATCGCGTTGTGATTACCTATAAATCCAGCGAATACAGAGATCATGATGATCGCCGCCGCTGTTACTACCTTGCTACCGAGGCTGTAGCCGCGAATAACTGCTTGCTGTGCGTCCTTTGACTTGTTATGGGCCTCGTGGATGCTTGAGAGGAGGAAGAACTCATAGTCCATTGCAAGACCGAAGAGAATACCAATTGCTAGAATTGGGATGAAGCTGACGATTGGACCAGGTGCGTCAGTAATACCAAGCCAGCCCCATTGGAAGACAGCGACCATTGCACCAAACATTGCTGCAACAGAAAGAAGGAATCCAAGCGTCGCCTTCACAGGAATAAGCAATGATCGGAATGCGATGACCAGTAGGATAAACGAAAGGCCGACGATGAGAAGGAGGTATTCAGGAAGAGCGCCGGCGAGCTTGTCATTGATGTCACCTTGTAGTGCGGTTGCTCCAGTAACTCCAAGCGTAACTGAATTGCTTCCTGTTAGCTTTTCAAGGTTTGCATCATCTCGTAGATACGAAATGAGGGTAAGTGTAGCTTGATCGGCTGGTGCTGATTTTGGAACAACCTGGATGATTCCAACGGTTCCGTTATTGGCGCTCTGTACAGCGGTTGCCTGCGCAACATCATCAAGTGCGGCAATCTTATCTGCGACAAGACTTGCTTGGTAGAGCGGCGCATATTGCTCAGCTTGGGTCTGAAGTTGTGCAGCGGCAGCTAATTGCTGTTGGGGGGTGAGTGTCTGGGCTTGACTTACTTGCGGAGCATATTGCTCTAAGATCTTTGCTTGAGCTGCTGCTTTGTCGGCTTCGGTTGTTGCAGGAAGACCTTGAACCAAGACGAGGAGTGGTCCATTCGCTCCAGTTCCAAATCCTTTAGTGATAAGGTCATAGGCTTTACGCTCACTGCTTGCAGTCGGTGCGTATTGTGCGGTAGGAAGACCAAGTTTTAGGTCGAGTGCTGGAATGGCGATCGCACCTGCAAATACGACACTAAGAACAAGCGCAGTAATACGATGACGAACAATGAACTCACCCGCTTTGTACCAGAATGTTCGACGTGAGACAAAGTCGGTTGCGTGTGGACCTTTTTTCTGAGCTGTGACAATTGCTTTGCGTGTCTTGCCGCGGAAGATATGATGCTTTGCGAGTCCAAGGAGGGCAGGTGTAAGCGTAATAGTAACGATTGCCGCAAGCGCCACAGTTGCCGCACCAACGAGTCCCATGATGGTGATAAATGGAATCTGAAGCACAGCGAGCGCAGATAAAGCGATGACCACAGTTGCCGCCGCAAAGAGGACTGCATTACCGGCGGTTGCGATTGCTTTTGCTGCAGCATCTTTATAATCGTACCCTTCAAGAAGTGAAGTGCGGTATCGGTTGATGACGAATAGCGCGTAGTCAATTCCAACAGCAAGCCCGAGCATAATACCCAGGACCGGTGTGGTTTCATTGATACTGAGAACTTGGCTGAGGGAGAAAAGCCCCGCCATACTTACCCCGATCGAGAACAGTGCGGTGAGGATTGGAAGTCCTGCTGCGACAAGTGATCCGAGGGTAATGAGAAGTACAACGAGTGCGATGATGATACCCGATGCTTCACCTGGTCCAGCAATTTCGCCTGGAGCGTTGTCGACAAGGTTGCCGCCAACTTCAATCTCTAAATCAGTGGCTGCTCGTGCTGATGTAACCTTTTCACCAATAGCAGATGCCGTTGCAGGAGTTGGTGAACCAGTTGAGCTATTAATCTGAATTGTCAGGTAAGCAATAGTCTGATCTTTTGATATAGCGGTAGGATTTTGGGAAGGGGTGATGACAGCATTAACTGACTCAACGTCTTTTATCTGTTCGGCGAGTGTATTAATTTGCGTGGTGTAATCAGTAATTGTTTTTCCTTGAGGTGCTTGGAAGACAATTTGGCCGGTTGTTTGACCATCATTAGGAAACAGCTCTCCATAACGATCGAGTGTCGTCTGTGCTTCCGTTCCAGGAATGGTGATCTCTGAAGAAGTCGGTTTAATGAATGTCACTGCTCCAGCGATAAGGAGGCCAAGAATAACGAGCCATATTCCAATAACACGCCATTTATGTTCGTACGCAAATGCCCCGAGCCGGTGTAAAAAATTTCCCATATTAATCCCTCAATTTGTTATATAAATCTACCTCTATTTTGTCTGCCTGTAGATCAGATGTCAATGATTGCTTTTCAGCACGTTGGAGTTGGCTGAAGATCAGGCGTATAATAAGAAGAGCAAGAGAGGAGGACTATGCCTTATTCAACGATTAACGAGCTTCCTGGTGGAGTGAAAGATCATCTTCCGAAACATGCTCAGGACATTTATAAAGAAGCGTTTAATAGTGCCTATGATGAATACAAAGATCCCGATGAGCGTCGAGGTGACGCAGATCGAGAAGAAACGGCACATCGTGTCGCATGGTCCGCAGTGAAGAAGAAGTACGAAAAAGGGACTGATGGCGACTGGCACCAAAAATAGTCAATTAGTAACTGTGTTAAGTGGTTCTGCGCCGGACGCTGCGCGACGACTACTCGGGTGCGAGCTTCAGCGCACTTTGCCTGATGGCACAATAATGCGTGGACGAATTGTCGAGACGGAAGCGTATGACGAACAAGATCCTTCGAGCCATACTTTTCGAGGCCAAACACCTCGCAATTCGGTAATGTATGGTCCGGCCGGTCACCTATATGTGTATTTTATTTATGGGATGTACTATTGCTGTAATATCGTAACTGGCCCTGAGGGGTATGGTGAGGCAGTACTAATTCGTGCTATCGAACCAATAGAAGGCGAAGATTTCATGCAAGAGAATCGTCGCAATGTACGAGGCAGAAATCTTACGAATGGTCCTGGAAAGCTATGTTTAGCACTTGGAATCACAAAAGATTTAAATGGGCACGATCTTACACAGGTGCCGCTTGAACTTATTTTGCAGCCTGAGATTAAGACAGGGATTGTTCAGACAACACGAATAGGACTTCGTTCCGAAGATATAACTGAATGGAGATTTTACCTTGAATCAAGTGAATATGTTTCAAAACGGTAGGTATACGATGTTCGAATACCCTGTCGTATTTGTTGATATTGAAACGACGGGCGGAAGCTATCGCAATAGTCGTGTTCTTGAGATTGCCGCGATTCGGGTTGAAAATGGTGAGATAACGCAAGAGCTGAATACACTCATTAACCCAGAGACATATGTGCCTTCGAGTATTACTGCTTTAACAGGAATACGATTAAGTGACGTTCAGGATAAGCCGCTCTTCTCTGATATTGCCCATGAGCTGCAGGACATTATGAAGGGAGCGGTGTTTGTTGCTCATAACGTGAGGTTTGATTATTCTTTTATCAAACAAGAGTTCGCAAATGTAGGTGTCGAATTTAACCCACGATTATTATGTACGGTTCGATTATCTCGTGCCTTGTACTCGGATCGTACAGGACATAGTTTGGCGAAGCTCATCGAGCGTCACTCTATTCCTGTTTCTGCACGGCATCGTGCATTGGAGGATACGCGGGCTATACTTTACTTTGCCCAACTTGCTTATAACGAACATGGCGCTGAACTCTTCAACGAGGCAGTGAGCCGGCAATTGAAAACACAATCACTGCCACCGCATCTTGACGTGTCTGAAATTGAAGCTATTGAGAACGTCCCGGGCGTTTATATTTTCAGGGATGAAAGCAACCAACCAATTTACGTTGGAAAAAGTATTTCACTCAAAAAAAGAGTGATGTCGCACTTCCAAAGTACTACTGCAAAAGAACTAAAGATTAGTCAGCACGTTCATCATGTCGAGACAATTCAAACAGGGAGTGAGCTTGCGGCATTGCTCCTTGAATCGAAACTGGTGAAAGAATTACAGCCACTTTACAACCGGCTTTTACGACGAATCTCACTGTACGCAATGCTTGTAAAAACTCATGAGGATGAGTATGCGACGTTGTCAGTGCGAACGGGAAGTATTGAGGACGGCAAAGATCTTTCCTCTATTTATGGCATCTACCGTAATCGGACGATGGCGAAGAAAAAGATAGAAGAGCTGACGCAACTGTTTCGACTTTGCCCAAAACTAATGGGGCTTGAAAAAACAAAGGGCGCCTGTTTCTCGTATTCGCTCGGAAGATGCAAGGGTGCATGTGTTGGAAAAGAATCTTCTGAATCCTATAACCAGCGGTTTGAGATCGCACTTGAGCGAAGCAGGGTAGCCCCATGGGAATATACCTCCGCAATTAGCGTGCCAATTAATGAAGCAGGTGAAGGGATTGTGATAGAAAACTGGATCATCCAGGGATTCTTAAATGTTGAAGGTGAACTTGTTGTGAATGATATTGAGCCAAGTTTCGATGTTGATGAGTATAAGATTATTCGACGGTTTTTGAGGCAGAATTCTTCTTTGATTAAACCATTCAACCTATAGGACGCTAATAAAACCAACAGGGGTGAGCATACTCTTGCTTGTTTGAAACAAAAAAGTTCGCCTCTGTTAAAGAAGACGAACTTGAGTAAAAATCTCTTGGTCGGGGTGAAAGGGCTCAAACCTTCGACCTCTCGGTCCCAAACCGAGCGCGCTATCAACTGCGCCACACCCCGAAACGGTGTTTACCAAGGTGATTATACCTTAAAGTTTTCAGTATTTCTAGTAGTGAAGTGATAAATTGGTTGCCTCGTTGTATCCGTTCGCGGTATGATAGAGAGACATGAATTCGCTTAAAGCAACAACAAAAAAAGTCTCAACTTTCATTTCTCGACATCCAAAGATCGATATTCTTTTTGTTGCGTTAGGGCTGATCACCTATCTTATCGTGACGCTGTGGACGGTTTCTGATGCCTCGATTTGGTTTGATGAGGCTTTTAGTACTTATATAGCTCAGTTTAGTTTTGCTGACATTGCGAAGTTTACTGCCGCAGATGTCCACCCACCCCTCTACTACTGGTTACTAAAGACGTGGGAAATGTTATTTGGTACAACCGAAGCAGCGGTTCGTTCAATGAGTGCCTTCTTTGGTGCGATCGCGATTGTATTTGCGTATCTCACCACACGAAAACTATTCGGACGGAAGACTGCGGCGTTATCTTTATTGCTTCTTATCATTTCACCAATGCTGGTTCGTTACGGACATGAAGCGCGAATGTATACATTAGCTGCGGCAATTGTTATGGCTGCAACTTATGCATTTATTATTGCTCAAGATTCAAAAAAGAAGCTTCCGTGGATTGTTTACGGTGTATTAATTGCAGCAGGTATGTGGACACATTACTTCACTGCGCTTGCTTGGCTTGCGCATTGGATATGGCGCGCAATTGTTATTCGTCAGGATGAGGGCAAGAAGAACTTCTTTAAACACTTCTTTACAAAGCAATGGACGTTGACGTACGCGTTTGCTGTGGCGCTGTTCTTGCCATGGATTCCGTTCATGTTCCTTCAGCTTGGGGGTATTCAGGGTACAGGATTCTGGATCGGTTCAGTGGGAATTGATACACCAGCAAACTATCTCTCGAATATATTTTTCTATCTTGAGCACGGTCAAGTAAACGGTTGGCTTGCGGTCCTATTCTTTATTCTCGTGGGTGTTCTTTTGGCGGGAGGTATTCGCGCGTATCGAGTATTATCAAAACCCGAACGTCAAAAGTACCTCCTTGTACTCTTATTGGCATTTGCTCCTGTCGTTCTGCTCTTCATTGTTTCATTGCCTCCATTAAAGTCATCATTTGTTGAACGGTATCTTGCCCCTGCTGTTGTCGCGTTTTCAATGTTTGCTGCAATTGCTATCGCCGTTGGGTTACGACGTACTCGCAAGGCGTGGACACCGATTATAGCGGTGCTGCTACTTGGTTCAATGGTGTTTGGTGTCGTGAATGTTAATTTTTACGGTAACTATAATAAGAACTCAAGCACGCATATTATGACGAAAGAGCTGGTGCAGGAAATACACAAGAAAGCAAAGCCAGGCGAGCCAATTGTTGCAAATTCGCCATGGATTTTCTATGAGGCTGTATTTTATTCAACTGACGAAAATCCTATCTACTTTATCGATGCAAACACTGATTATAAGTTCGGCTCGCTGGATATGTTGAAGGATAGGGATCTCCATAAGATTAAGGACCTCGATGCATTCGCTCAATCACATCCAACGATTTGGTATATTGGCAATACAAACGATAGTGACGTCGCTCCATATTCTGATGACTGGCAGAAAATTGATACTGTTTGGGCGTATGATTCAATCAACGGCAAGAAAGTATATCGCGGCACAGAATATCGTATTAGCGCGGAATAATCTTCATTAAGAATTTCGTACGCACGGCAAGGTATACGATACCAACGGTGAGGATCGATATTGCTAAGTTCACAAACCACCAATTACTTTCTTGATTGAAAAGAAGCATGATGAAGAAAACGACAAATGCCTGGATTGTGTAAACGTATAGGGAATTTGTTCCGAATGAAAGCAGTAGCCACCCTGCATACTTCTTGATTTTTTCCTCAAAGCGACTGAAGATCCAGTAAAGAGTAGTGAACCAAATACCGAACAGAATTAAACGGGCAAGTGGTAACTGATCTTTATTAAAGTAGGGGCTGACCCCGGCATTAATACTCGCAAGAGTCGATCCAATCCCTGGAATGTCATGCCCGAATACAAACAGAATATTTGCAATAAGTGTTACGGCCGAAACAATGAGAAGTGAGCGAATCGTGATAGTTTGTAGCTTTGCGGATTGCCGTTGCCACCAAGCGCCGATAGCTTTCCAATGGTAGCCAAGGACAAAACCAGTAAAGAAGACGAGCTGCCAGCTGATTGGCTGTGACATTTCTCCGGCAGGCCATGGGCTGAGAGGGTAGAGCGCCCAGATACCAAAGCTAGCAAGCATGACAATATACCATTTGCCTTTTCGAAGGAGCCATAGCGCCAACGGACTGAGCAGGATGAAGATTGCATAGAGTCGTAAGTAGTCTGCCCAGCCATAAAGATACTGAAAAGTAAGCGTTTTCCAGATAACATCAAGTACTGAACCGACTGGCTGGTAGATACCAAACTTCAATCCTGGATCACCAATAAACAACCAGCCGATGAAGGTAAAGAGAAGCACGAGAATGACGCTAGTGATGTAGAGTTGAATACTTCTTTTTACCAACAGGGAAGCGGCAAATTTGAATGGTTTATCAATGAGCTTAGCACCACGAACAATACCCAGAACGATTCCGGAAATTAAAAAGAAACCTTCAGCAGTTGAGGTGTAGAGAAAGCTCTCTCCGGTTATCCATTCAAGTCCGCTGGGATAGTAGTGAAGGTGGTTTAAAATGATGACGACTAAGAAGTAGCCGCGAAGCAGATCGAGCGTAAGAACGCGGCGTGGGGAAGTAGAGCTTTTCACTGGATATCCATTATACCAACTTAACTCTTACGTTATACTGAATATATGGATATTCCTTATCGTGCCCCTGAATTTAAACTTCCTTCCACTGATGGAAAGGTGCATACCTTAGAAGAATATAAGAATGAATGGATTATTCTTTACTTTTATCCAAAAGACGATACACCTGGATGTACTACCGAGGCATGTAGTCTTCGGGATGCCCGCGATACTTTAGCAGCAATGGGTGCTGAGATTATTGGTGTTAGTAAAGATGACCCGAGTAGTCATGAAAAGTTTAAACAAAAACATTCACTCAACTTCACACTTTTAACTGATGCCGATGGAGAAACGATTTCAGCCTACGGTGCTTGGGGTAAGAAAATGTATGGTCGTGAAGGTATTCTGCGCAAGACCTTTATCATTAATCCCGCAGGAGAAGTGGTAAAAGTCTATGGACGTGTGACGCCAATGGGCCATGGTGATCAGGTCATTGCGGAACTGAAAAAGCTACAAGAAGCAGGTAAATAGTGTCAACATATGTTGTGGCGGTCAGTGGGGGAATTGATTCGGTAGCGCTACTTCATATGCTTGCACAACTCTCCGACCAACACCAACTAATTGTGGCGCACTTCGATCATGGTATTCGAGATGATTCTCATGAAGATGCTCGTTTCGTTGCAGCACTTGCTGAAATGTATGGACTTCCGTTTGAAACGCAAAGAGTTGAGCTTGGTTCTAATGCAAGCGAAGAACAGGCGCGTCAGGCCCGCTATACATTTTTGAAAGAGATTGCAGCACGGCATAATGCGTCGATTGTCACCGCGCATCACCAAGATGATGTTGTTGAAACCGTCGCTATCAATCTCCACAGAGGAACGGGTTGGCGAGGTTTGGCGACTCATAATGCAGATGTTACACGACCATTACTGAATTATTCAAAAGACCAGCTTCGGCAATATGTCCAGAATCATAACCTGGAATGGCGAGAAGACAGCACTAATCAAACAGACGCCTATCTTCGAAACCGTGTTCGTCATCAAGCAGCGCAGCTATCGGCTGAGAAAAAACAGCAGATTCTTGAACTACGTGCTCGACAACTTGAGTATAAGCGACAGATTGAAAACGAAGTAAAGCTACTAGTTGGAGGTGCGTCATCTGCAAGTCGATATTTCTTTACGCATAGTACGAAAAAAGCGGCGATTGAGTGCCTTCGGTACCTTACGAAGGGAAAGTTGACACGCCCACAATTAGAGCGGACCCTCGTTGCGATCAAAACAATGCAACCAGGCAAAATATATGAAGCAGGAAATGGAGTGGCTTTGCACTTCACCACTCGTAATTTTTCTCTGTCACTGATAAAATAATAAGAGAAGATACTGCTACTTATCCTGAAAGGAATACTTTGCTATGGCGAGAACCGCCCCAACTGCCCCTAAGAAACCTAATAATTTCCTCCGACTCTCATTATTCTGGGCAATCCTTGTGTTTGCTGTGATTGCAGTAATTGCGCTGCTCACCCCAACCGAGAACCTAAAATCCGTTGCGCTTTCGGACGTTATTAACCGTGCGAACAATGGTGAGATAACAAAAATCGAAATCCAAGGTAACGAATTGAAGGTAACTCCAGAAGGCTCTGATAAGCCAACTGAAAAATCAACAAAAGAAGCGGGAAGTTCGATTTACGAACAAGGTCTGAAGACTGATACGAGTACCGTTGTTGATGTAAAACAACCTTCAGATACTGGTGATATTCTCTGGAACTTAGCGATCATTATCATTCCAGTCATCTTGATTGCTGCATTCTTCTTGTTCATGATGCGTCAAGCACAAGGGCAGAATAACCAAGCACTTGGCTTTGGTAAGTCAAAGGCAAAGCTTTATGGTGAAGATAAGACAAAAGTATTGTTTAACGACATTGCTGGAAACGAATCTGCGAAACAAGACCTTGAAGAGGTAGTTGATTTCTTGAAGCACCCAAAGAAGTATGAAAATCTTGGGGCGAAGATTCCTAAGGGTGTATTGCTTGTGGGTAATCCTGGTACCGGTAAGACAATGCTTGCACGAGCTGTTGCTGGTGAAGCAAACGTTCCTTTCTTCAGTATTAGTGGTTCTGAATTCGTCGAAATGTTCGTCGGTGTTGGTGCTTCACGTGTTCGTGACTTGTTTGCAAAGGCGAAGAAGAACTCTCCAGCCATCATCTTTATTGACGAGATCGATGCTGTCGGTCGCCGCCGTGGCAGTGGTATGGGCGGAGGACATGATGAGCGTGAACAAACCTTGAACCAGATTCTTGTTGAAATGGACGGATTTGAAGTAGGAACGACAGTGATTGTTCTTGCGGCTACAAACCGCGCTGACGTACTCGACCCAGCGCTCCTTCGTCCAGGACGTTTCGACCGTCGCACAAACATTACTCTTCCTGAGCGAAAAGATCGCGAAGCCATTCTTAAGGTTCATTTTAAGAACAAGCCAGTAGACAAGACAGTTAACCTCGATACATTAGCTGCGAAGACTGCAGGATCTTCAGGTGCTGATCTCGCAAACATTGCAAACGAAGCAGCGATCGTTGCCGCTCGTCGAGATTCTAAAACGATTAGTAATGCTGACTTGACTGAAGCATTTGAAAAAGTAGCTATTGGTCCAGAACGCAAAAGCAAGGTAATGAGTCAGAAGGACAAGGAACTCACTGCCTATCATGAAGCGGGACACGCATTGGTTGGGCACATCCTTCCTGATAGCGATCCGGTTCACAAGGTAACGATCATTCCTCGTGGTGGTACCGGTGGAGTAACGTGGTTCCTTCCACCGGAAGATACTGCTTACACGAGCGTCTACGAGTTCAAGGATATTCTTGCTCGTGCATTAGGCGGCCGTGTTGCTGAAAAGCTCATTAATGGTGCTGACGGTATTACAACTGGTGCTGGTTCCGACCTCCGCAAAGCAACTGAGATTGCCCGCGACATGATTATCGAACAGGGAATGGGCTCGAAGCTTCGTGACCAAGTATTCCATGAAGATAATGGCGGCATGATGTTTGACCGTATGACTCACGAGCGTCCATATAGTGATGATACTGCTAAGGAAATCGATGAAGAAGTAGCGGGTCTGATTAAAGAAGCTGCGCAGCGTGCAGAGGTAGTGATCAAGTCGAATCTTGATAGCTTGAAGAAATTGGCTGAAGCGCTCTTGGTAGAAGAGACTATTGAAGAAGAGGGAGTAGTAAAACTCTTGAAGGATGCGAAGTTACCGAAGGAGGCCATGCTTTACTCGTAACGCGCGGCATGATTGCCAATGATTAATTTCCGAACGACTCTCTCAAGACTCAACCGAAAGTTGCCGCTGAAACTAGCGGCAACCTTGCTAGCTGGTTCTTCGTTAGTCGCAAGCTTACTCGGACTTTTCCGGGATCGTATCTTTAACAGCACTTACTATCTGACATATCCAACCGGCGCAGATGCCTATAGGGTCGCTTTCTCGGTTCCTGATTTCATGTTTATTATTTTGGTCTCAGGGGCATTGAGTGTCAGCTTTATCCCCGTCTTAAATCAGCGCCTCTCTGCCGGTAACAAGCGGTCCGCTTGGGAATTATCAACCAGTCTGATGAACTTAATGGCAGTCGTGACGCTGATTGCGAGTGTTCTTATTATCATCTTTGCCGAACCACTGGTGAGATATGTGGTAGGTCCAGGATTAGTTGAGTCGAGCCAGTCACTTGCGGTGAGTATGATGCGCGTAATTGCGGTGAGTCCATTCTTATTTGCGGTTGCGACGGTTATTACTAGTATGCAGCAAGCAGTAGGTCGGTTTGCTTTCTTTGCGCTTGCACCGGCGATTTACAATGTCGGTATTATTATTGGATTACTTTTCTTCACGAATGGTATTAATATCTTTGGTTGGCAAGTATTTGAGGGCGGTATCATGGGAGTTGCACTCGGAGTCGTCCTTGGTGCAATCCTACAGCTTATCGTGAGTACCTTTGGGTTGTTTGGGATGGGCTTTGATTATCGCTTTAAGATATTCTGGAAGAATAAGGGCTTTCGACGAGTACTTCGTCTTTTGCCGCCGCGCTCACTCGACCAAGGTATTGATTACGTAAATAGTATTGTTGAAACAAACCTTGCCTCTCGAATGATTGCCGGAAGTGTGAACGCCTATCAACAGGTAACCTCGCTGGTGTATATGCCAATTAACTTAATTGGCGTAGCGATTAGTACTGCAGCTTTTCCAAAGATGACCGAACGTATTGCAGAGGGGAGGCCTGACCTATTTAAGCGTGAGCTACAGACAGTGCTGAGAGTTATTATTTGGTTGGCGCTGCCCGTAACTGTCGTTGCTATCTTCGCCCGTGGATACGTCGTCAACTTTATTGTTAACGGGGGTGACCCGTACATGGCAAGTATCTTGGCTGTATTAGGTATCGCAATCCTGTTTCGTTCAGTGTACTTTATATCGGCTCGAAGTTTCTACGCGCAGCAAGATACCAAGACGCCACTTTACATTTCCTTCTTTACTATCGCATTGAACATTACCTTAGCGGTGACATTTACGTTTGCATTTGCAATGGGTGTGCAAGGACTGGCGTGGGCAGCGGTGATCACTTCTGCTGTTGAAGTTGCAATCCTCTTTACCCTTATGTCAAAGCGAATTAATGGGTTATTCGATCGTAAGTTTGTGAGCGCAATTTCTCGTATGGCGAGTGCTGCCGGCTTCATGTCGATCATTACTTACATTACAGTGACGTTGCTCCCGTTGAACGCAGACGACCAAAGCTTCTTCTCTACCTTCCCGAAGTTTGCTATCATTACGCTCGCAAGTCTGTTATCCTACTTCCTGTTCAGTTATCTCTTTAGGCTATCGGAAACGATTCCGGTAATCGATCGAGTAAAGAAAATTCTATTTAATAGTCCGAAAGCTTCCCATGACTCAAGATCACATTCGTAATTTCTGTATTATTGCCCACATCGACCACGGAAAGTCGACGCTTGCTGACCGTATGCTCGAAGTAACGGGAACCGTTCAAAAACGTGATATGAAATCACAACTGTTGGACAGTATGGACCTGGAACGTGAAAAGGGAATTACGATTAAACTCGCTCCTGTTCGTATGAATTACAAAGGGCATGAGTTGAACTTGATCGACACACCAGGGCATGTTGACTTTAGTTATGAAGTATCTCGAAGTCTTCAAGCTTGTGAAGGCGCGATTTTGGTTGTCGATGCGAGCCAGGGAATTCAGGCACAGACCTTAGCGAATGTTTACCTCGCGCTGGCTGCCGACCTGACAATTATTCCTGTGTTAAACAAGATCGACTTGCCTGCCGCCGATGTTCCACGAGTGAGTGCTGAAATTATTAATCTTCTTGGCTGTACCGAGGACGACATCCTTAAGATCAGCGCAAAGACAGGCGAGGGTGTGCCTGATGTGCTTGATGCGGTTGTTAAAAGAATCTCTGCACCACGGGGAAGCAGCGAAGAGCCAACTCGTGCACTTATTTTTGACAGTTACTTCGATGACTATCGGGGGGTCATTCTCTACGTTCGCGTTGTTGATGGTGAAATAAAAAAGGCCGACTTAATTGATATGATGGCTACTGGCGCAAATGGAATCGCGCTTGAGGTTGGGTCTCTTAACCCTGCGATGAGCGCCAGCCCAGTTCTAAAGAGTGGGGAGATTGGATACATTGTTACCAACCTTCGCACCACTCGCGATGCTCGAGTCGGTGATACAGTGACGGTCCGTCGTCAGCCTGCTACTGAAATGCTTCCTGGGTACAAGTTGGTGAAGCCGTTTGTTTATGCAGGATTCTTCCCGGTAAGTAACGATGACTATCAGGCACTAAAAGATGCGGTAGAGAAGCTGAGTCTGAGCGATTCAGCCCTTCAGTTTGAACCGGAAACCTCACCGGTTCTGGGATTCGGTGTTCGTATTGGATTTCTTGGTTTACTCCACCTTGATATTATTCGCGAACGACTTGAGCGTGAATACAACCTTGATCTTGTCATCACCAACCCATCAACCGACTATCATGTGAAGTTAAATTCTGGCGAAGATCTCGACATTAAAAGTGCCAGTAACTTGCCTGATGTAACGCGAATCAAAGAAATTCGTGAACCTTGGATTAAAGGCGAAATCATTGTCCCTGCAAACTATATCGGTGGGGTGATTCAGTTGATCGTTCAAAAGCGTGGACTGCAAACAAACCTGAGTTACATCGATGAACGTGCGTTGATTAGCTTTGAGGCGCCACTTGCAAACTTATTGACCGACTTTTATGACCAACTCAAATCAATCACCAGTGGGTATGGATCGTTTAACTACGAACTTGACGATTATCGTGTTGAAGATCTCGTTCGTGTCGACTTCTATGTTGCCGGTGAAATGGTTGACGCACTCAGTATCATGGCGCACCGTTCTGAATCTCAAAGTATTGGCCGTGAAATCACTAAAAAGCTAAAAGAGGTTATTCCACGCCAAAACTTCCAAGTTTCCTTGCAAGCCGGAATTGGCGGCAAGTTCATCGCTCGTGAAGATCTTAGTGCTTACCGAAAAGATGTCACCACCGGACTATATGGTGGAGACGTCTCCCGTAAGAAGAAAGTGCTTGCGAAACAAGCCAAGGGTAAAAAGCGCATGAAACGTTTTGGAAAAGTTGATATTCCTTCTGAAGCATTTATGGTGATGTTGAAACGAGACTAGTACTTTTAGTACGACATTGTAAATCAGCCACTTGGCGTCATAATTTGTTACAATTAAGTATGAATTTAGAACAGCGCATCTCCCAATACCGTCCATCTCCTGAAACTATCGAACTTATCAAACAGACAAAAATTGTACTTCTCGTGGGCATTTCTGGTGCCGGCAAAGATACTATAAAGAAACAATTAATTGAGCAGCCGGAATACCGTGACATTGTATCTCACACGACACGACCTCCTCGAAGTAATAATGATGTAGTGGAAGTCGAAGGTCTGGATTATCACTTCATTGACGAAGCGGCAGTAAATACTATGCTCGATACGAATGCCTTTATTGAAGCAAAGTTTGTCCATGGCACTGTATACGGCACCTCAGTACAAGAGGTGAAAGTAGCGCATGATAACCATCAAATTGCGATTACTGATCTTGACGTGCAAGGCGTTGATGAATACAAGCATTTCTCAGGCGACGTAGTGGCGATCTTTATTCTTCCTCCAAGTTATGCGGTGTGGCGTGAACGACTGCAAAAACGATACGCAACACCCGAAGAGTTTGAGCAGGAGTGGCCGAAACGCCGTGATAGTGCTATCCAAGAGCTAACAAAAGCTCTCACGTTACCGTATTACCACTTTATTATTAATGATGTTCTTGATCATACCGTTCAAATCGCAGATGAGATTGCTCATCAACCGGATGTCTTTCATCGAAAAGATGATGAGGCTCGACTTGCCGCAAGAGATCTTCTCGACGAGATTGTGCGACATAATTAGCACTCATTGACAGCGAGTGCCAAGTCACGCTACAATGAATATATGACCGAACGCCAGCGCCTTATCTTAGCGACAATTATCGAGCAACATGCCGAAATTGCGGCTCCTGTCGGAAGTGTAATGCTTGCGAAACTCTTTGGTGTTTCGAGCGCTACGATCCGAAGTGAGATGGTACGGCTTGAGGAAATGGGATTCATTGAACAACCACATACCAGTGCAGGACGAGTTCCGACCGATGCTGGTTACCGGTTCTACGTAAACTCATTAAATGAAGCGCATGCTAATGAACCACAAGGGCTTTTGCCGGATCGCAGTGCGAGAGCGATTCAGGCCCGTGTCCAGACTCACTCTGATCGTGCAGACCGAGCAATTCGAAGTGCCGTTGATAGCCTTGTTGAGCTGACGCAAAATATGGGAATCGCGACAATTGGCGACGAACTATATATGACGGGTATCGGCAACTTGTTTTCACAGCCAGAGTTCTTACAAGGAAATCACGCACAAGCTGTTGCACGTTTGCTCGACAACCTTGAACCATGGCTTCGTGAAGCAAAACCAAACGAGCCACTCAATGTCTATATCGGATCAGAAAACCCTATTGGAAAATCAAGTGGAGCGACACTGATTATCAGTCGTTTCCGTTCGCCATACAGTGATAATAGTTATATTGGTGTTCTTGGGCCAACTCGGCAGAGCTATGAAAAAGTCATGCGATTGGTTCGAAACACCGGAGCAATGTTAGAGGAGACATTATAGATATGCCTGATGCAAAAGATAAGAAACCAAAACAACCTTCAGCAGAGCAACTGCAGATTCTTGAATTAACAAGTGATTTGCAACGAACTCGTGCCGATTTCGAAAACTACCGAAAACGCGTTGATGCTGAAAAATCAGCAGCTCGTGAATCTGGTCAAGCAAGTGCTATTTTGAAGCTTCTTCCGGTGATCGATAACATTGAACGAGCAATTGCTTACACACCTGAAGAGCTTAAGGATAACAGCTGGGTACAAAGTGTTTCTGGTCTTGTAAAGCATCTGCAGAAGTCTCTCGATAATCTTAATTTGAAGCGAATTGATGCGGCGCAAGGAACGGAATTTAATCCAGACCTCCACGAAGCAATCCAGTTTGACGAGGATGCAACAGGGGATAAGGAAGTTATCGCCGAAGAGTTACAGGCAGGTTACTTATTGAATGGTCATGTGATTCGACATGCCATGGTAAAAGTAACGCGACAATAAAACAAAACACCCGAAAGGGTGTTTTTTATTTACAAGGGTTGGGTAGAGAGGAATGAACCGCTCTACCCAGTTCCTTTGTGGGGATGGGGAGCGATCTAGGACGCGTGAACGGTGAGTTCGATGATGAGGTAGCCCTCGGGTCGAGATGCACTTTGTTCGCGTGCGCATGGTTGCCAGTAGGCCTCCTTGATGTGGACGTCGGGGACGTTCACTCGGTGCATGCAGGCATTCAGAACGACTTCAACAGTGCCGTCGCCGTTCGAATTGATGAGCCCGTCGTGGAGTTCGAGGTCAGAGACAATTGTCCTCTTTCCTTTGAACTCTTTGGCGAACGAGCAGTTTGCGGGGAGAACAACCAGGACATATTGTCCGAGGCCGCTCCTTGACCACCAATGCTTCTTGTGTTGGCGTCGAATCGCTTCGATGTCAGCGAGAAGCGTCGTGCAGTCGCGCCGAATTGCTTCAGCGGGCGTTAGTTCTTGTGGTGCAGACGGTTCTTGCGGATCGAGGACGATATCGCTATCAGCCTCAGCCACATGGTTCACCAATGGCACGTTCATTCCTCTCTAAATTGAAAATCCGCCTTGGTTTTCACTCAAGCGGATTCACTACTTACTGGGCATTGCTCTAAAAGGGTTTGTTTCCAAAAGTCTTATTGATAATAGTCCTGTTGTTTTTATTCGTCAATACTTTTATTGTAGAGGTAATTATGGCGTTTGAGGCATATGAAGAATACCTTGAAACTGAGGCTCGATTGCGCCCTATTTTAAATGATGTCGATATTCAGCTAACGCTTGCTAATCTCAGCCGACATTATGACATCCTTCACTTTTCTCAGGTACCTGATGAGCAGAGTCGACAGTGGTCAATCGACTTATCAGGAGTTGAAATTCATATGATGGAAAATCTTCATCTTCCTGCTGATGTGATGATAGATCTCGCAAAATATGCGCTGCATGGACTGACGATTCATAAGGATGATATAAAAAGGTTATAAAACTTAGTTAGCACTCTTGACATGAGAGTGCTAACTTTATTACAATAGATACAGTTAGCAATCAGTATTGTCGATTGCTAGACAATGCAATGAACTGCAAAATAAATGTATATGTAATAGGAGAGTAAAATATGGGTAAAATCATTGGAATCGACCTAGGAACGACTAACAGCGCCGTTGCCTACATGATTGCTGGGAAGCCAGAAGTAATTGCCAATGCCGAAGGTAATCGTACGACACCAAGTGTCGTTGCGATTAATAAGTCTGGTGAACGTCTTGTCGGACAGGTTGCACAACGTCAACGTGTGACAAATGCAAAGAACACAATTTACGGTGTGAAGCGTTTAATTGGTCGTAAGTTTGGTGACGCAGAGGTCCAAAAGGATCTTGATATCATGCCATACGAAATTGTTAAAAAGGGTGATGGTGTCGCCGTAAAGATGGGCGACAAAGATTACACACCAGAAGAAGTATCTGCGATGATTCTTTCAAAGATCAAAGCTGATGCCGAAGCCTTCCTTGGCGAGAAAGTCACCGAAGCGGTTATTACCGTTCCTGCGTACTTCGATGACTCGCAGCGACAGGCAACCAAAGACGCTGGTAAGATCGCCGGCCTTGAGGTAAAGCGTATTATTAATGAGCCAACTGCTGCGGCACTCGCCTACGGACTTGAGTCTAAGAAGGACGAAAAGATCGCCGTATTCGACCTTGGTGGTGGTACATTTGATGTGTCTATCCTTGAGCTCGGTGATGGTGTTTTTGAAGTAAAATCAACCAACGGTGACACACACCTTGGTGGTGAAGACTTTGACAACCGAATTGTTAACCACTTCCTCGACGTCTTTAAGGCAAACGAAGGAATTGACCTAAAGAGTGATAAGGCTGCGATGCAACGTCTCAAGGACGAAGCGGAGAAGGCGAAGAAAGAACTTTCTTCAACGAACGAAACTGAAATCAACCTCCCATTCTTAACTGCTGATGCAGATGGTCCAAAGCACTTTGAATACAAGTTAACTCGAAGCAAACTCGAAGAGCTCGTGAAGGACTTAATCGATGGTGTTGCGAAACCTGTCGAAAATGCTCTGAAGGATGCTGGTCTTAAAACCTCTGACATCGATGAAATCGTCCTTGTTGGTGGAATGACTCGTATGCCAGCTGTCGTTGAGAAGGTAAAGGCTATCTTCGGTAAAGAACCTCTAAAGGGTGTCAACCCTGACGAAGTTGTCGCAATTGGTGCTGCTATTCAAGGTGGTGTCCTTGCCGGTGACGTTAAAGACGTTCTCTTGCTCGATGTAACTCCACTCTCACTCGGTATCGAGACTATGGGTGGTGTTGCTACTAAAGTTATCGAACGAAACACAACCGTTCCAACAAGCAAGTCTGAGACTTTCTCGACTGCTGCAGATAACCAGCCTCAGGTTGAAATTCACGTAACTCAGGGTGAGCGCGAGCTTGCCGGTGACAACAAGTCACTCGGGCGATTCGTTCTTGATGGTATTGCTCCAGCGCCGCGTGGCGTTCCTCAGATTGAAGTTACCTTCAACATTGATGCCAACGGTCTGTTGAATGTCACCGCTAAAGACAAGGGAACTGGTAAAGAGCAGAATATTACTATCTCTGATAGTGGTAACCTTTCAAAGGAAGATATTGAGAAGGCGGCAAAAGATGCCGAGGCACATGCTGACGAGGACAAGAAAAAGCGTGAAGCAATTGACGCTCGAAACGGACTCGAAAGCGCGATCTACCAAGCTGAAAAGATGCCTGATGAATTCAAAGACAAGATTAGCGATGACGACAAGAAGGTAATTACCGACGCTGTCGAAGAGGCTAAGAAGCACAAGGATTCAGAGGACAAAGAAGAGCTTGAAGCCGCGGCAAAGGCATTAAACGACGCGATTATGCCAATTGGCGCGAAGATGTACGAACAAGCCGCTGCAGAAGACGCACCTGCTTCTGAAGATGGTGAGAAAAAAGATGACGAACCTGTCGAGGGTGAAGTCGTTGACGACAAAGAAAAGAAGTAAATTCTTTGCTAGGGATGAAAATCCTCAGAATACCCCCAGAGTAATTGCTGGGGGTATTTAGTTTGCTATAATGCTAATGTATGGAACTTTTCTTGGTTTTAATCTTTAGCGGGCTCGGACTTGGTGTTTTCTATTTACTCTTTGGGGTTGTTGCCAATAAAAATAATCAACGACTTGCGCAGGCCAAAGAAAGACTCGGTGGTCTAAAGGTGAATAGAAAAGCGGGACAAGAGTTTACGACGACAATGTCTCAAGCGAGTTCAAAGTTTATGGGTATTTTCGTTATAACGCTCATTGGTTCAGTGATCGCCGGCGTGATAATCGCACAGATCATAATGGAAGCTGAAGTGGGCGAATCAGGTAATCTCGTTATGTGGTTACTGCTTGCTGCAGTACCGTATAGTGTCGCCTTGATTGGTGGTATTTGTATTGTTTATTACGTACTGAATGCTCTCGTACGGTCGTATGCTGCAAATAAGTATATTGATCAGCTTGCTACTTCCTATCCGAAATCTTCTGCAATTAAAGAAGTAAAGGCACTTATTAAGCCGCGCGTAGGAGAGTTGGGTGTTTCAAGTCTCGCTGCAGCTGGGGTGATCGGAAGCATCATCGTCGGCGCGGGAATCATTGCTATCTTTTTCATCGGCACACAAGCTGCAATTGAATGTGCTCGTAGCTCAAAATGTCTCTAGTAAAGCTTCATGTCCTTTGGCAGATACTTCGTCCTCGAACACTTATTATTATTTGGCTGCACGTATGCCTAGGGTATATACTGGTGAGTTCCGAGCTTCCTGGTGCGATTGATGTAATTCTTGTGCTCCTCGCTACTGCTTTAGCATACATGCACGCAGTCGCAATCAATGATATTAGTGATGAAGCAGTCGACTCGTTGAATGCGAAGCTTTTAGAAGCCGATAACGACCGACCACTCTTAACTCATAGTGTCACAATAAGAGAGCTGAAATATATTTCGGGAGTGATTGCTGTGCTCTTTCTCATTGTCTGCGCCTTTATTAGCTGGTGGATGATACCTGTAGCTGTGGTTCTATTGTTCTTAAATATGGCGTATTCTCTTGAGCCTATCCGTATCTCTGCGAGAGGAATTTACGCACAGCTCTTACTTCCGTTTATGTACGTTGTCTTCCCGATGATCGCGGCCATAGGAGCTGTCGGAGAAGTGACAGTTCCTTTTTTCGTTGTCATGATTGGTGCGTATCTTATGTTTGTGGGGAGATTGCTACTAAAAGATATTCGTGACGAAGATGGTGACCGTCAAGCTCAGAAATTAACATTCCTCGTACGCCGTGGTTTACGCCCGACGCTTCTTCTTTCTTTCATTTTTCTTACTGGAGGAATTATTGTCAGCTTTATACAGTTGCTGGTTCTTGATGCCTCCGAGTGGGCGGGAATGGGTATTGCAGTGATCATTGCCATAGTCGGGAGTGCGTGGGCCCTCAAACACTGCTATGACGAATCAAAACTCGAGTATAAACTACTCTATGTTGGGATGGTGGGGCGATTCGCAAGTATGTGGACTTTCTTCATAGTGATGCATATTCTGATAGGACTCAGTCATGTGACCGTTTGGCAGCAACTATTCTTTGAAGTTATTACAATAGGCATATTCCTCGCGGGAATTCGAGTACTCCACGAGGAACTTATTGTCGTTAAAAGCAAATCAGTGCGAGCGAAGCGGCGATAGGTACTGTTGCATTGTCTGATCCGAAGGGTGAAACAGCCTCTGTAACGGTTAGCGCAATCGCAACAACAAGCGCCACTTGAGGGGCTGTAATAAACAAAAGCGGGAGCAGTGCAATAATAAGAAAAGCTATCGAACCAGCGACGGTTTTGTTGAAGATGATTCGAGGGGATTTCGAGTGTGAACCAGCAAAATATGCAGCGGTATCGGCAAATCCGAGAATAAAGATGACTACAACGAACTCTGCGGGTGAGTGAAGAAGCGCGGCGCTGACGGCCACCCCGATAGGAAACCAGATTTCACCTAAAGATGCATGCGCTCGATCAGAAAGACTTTTTAGAGGATAGACGACATGCAAAAAAGCCATGATAGCCGCAAACACAATTCCAATGATAACGAACGCCTTATAGCCAAGAAGAAGGCTGAGTGCAATAACCAGTAGTGCAGTTGCCACGTGAGTAATCTTTCTCATCACTCCGGCATTGATTGTGAATCGCCGAGAAATTAATTCTATAGAAACCAGTCCGAGTACGATGGCGCCAATACCGATCAGTGCTTCAATCATTACGTGAGATATCCTTCTATTATTTTCGTAGTGACCGCTTCTATAGTGTCAGTGGAATCAAGAACGAGATGGGCAAATGAGCGGCCAGCTTCAATCTCTTTTTGGAGAGCTACTTCATCGGCCCGCTCCTCTGATCCACGTTCTTTCAATCGATCTACAAGGATATCAATAGGTGCTTCGAGTTGAACGATGTATGCATCGGGATAGCTCTCAAGGAACTGTTTAAGGGTGATCGCCCTCAGTAACACGAGATTTTTATCTTGATCAGGAAGAAAGGGTAAGCCATACGATTGCCCAAAGATCTGAAGCGTCCCCAGGAATTGGTGAGCCACCTCCATACTTTTAAATTCAGATGGAGTGACGAACAAATGGTCAGTATCGTCTTCACTACGGGGCAATCGAGTCGTGACCGTGCGGATAACAGGAAACCCGAAAGACCTCCGAAGTTCATTGGCTACCGTACTTTTCCCGGCACCCGAAGGCCCAATGATAACTAATGGTCGCTGCATTATTATTACCAGTATATCTTACGTTATAATGAGCGTATGCTCCATTACCCAAAAACACGAAGAAAATACATCAAGTTCAACAAGAAGGACGCAACAAAAAATCAGTGTGCGTTTTGTGGTGATGAGAATCTTGAAGCGCGTCTCGTCGAGAAGACCGAAACGATGCTGGTTATTCCAAATCGGGTTGCCTACGATATCTTTGAAAACCGTCGCGTTCTCGATCATTTAATGATTCTTCCCTCGCGCCACGTCGAACTGGTGAGCGATTTTACTGATCAAGAGAAGAAAGAATTGATTGACTTGATAGGTGAGTATGAAGCACTTGGCTATAGTATCTACGCGCGCGGGTTTGGAAGTATTAGTCGATCGGTGAAGCATCAACATACGCACCTTATAAAGCTTGATAATACCTTGCCTAAGCTGAGTGTGTATATACGAAAGCCCTATATTCTCTTTCATAAATAATCCTTCAAATGGAAAGGCCCGCCAGCGTGTTGCTGACGGACCATGTCCACAGAGGTTCTATTACCGATCGATCTCCAGGATCACTGCGTAGCGCTCGTTGCGACCCCAGGCGGCATTGTTGATCCGCCGGATCACAACCGCTGGGACATCGAGGAGCTCGAGCAAGTACTGGGCCACGGGTGGAGGCTGCTCGGTCGAACCGATCTTGGCACTGGTGATGTGAACGAGGATACGGTGGCTAGCCTCGTCGTACAGGAGTGCACCGGTGATTCCTCGTACTCCCCATACGAAGGCCACGCGTGAAATGGATGACCTGAACGGGAGGAGCACGAGTGGCAGGAGCTCACTCGTGTGATTCTCGTCGGTGTTGATTCGTATCACGGCGTCGTTGATCAGCTGACGGTCTCGGGTGACGTACTGACCCGGTTCGTCTGACCATTGTCGGTAAGGTGCTTCTGTGGTTATTGGGGTGCTCACAAAGAGCTCCTTCCAAACGAGCCTCGTCTTCGCAAATGCTAAGATTGTAAGCTTAGAGCTACTCTAACACTATTTAGACATAAGTCAATATGTTACCGTGGCTGAGGAAGTTCGATGAATAATGCTACCCACACCATACCTGGGTCACTTTTATAGACTGGTGCGTTATACCACGAGCCGTCTTTATTAAGCATTTCTGGGAACATGCCGTGCCTCTCAATCATCGCTGAGAATCGCTCGTACTGTTCTTTATACTCTGGTCGCTTGTATTTCTTGAGCGCATGAAGATAAAATTCACCATGCCAACTCCAAATTGTTTCACCGGCGTATCCAGGCATGAATGGTGCGGTCATCCACCAGTGGTAAGTAAACTTTTCTGGGGTATTTGTGTAGATAAGAGGATACGGCTCATTTAGTTTTTGTTCATTAATATAATCAAATGTTTTTGCTGCTAAAACTTCGTTATCGACGATACCTAAGAAGAAAGGGAAGAGTGCACACTCAGCGCTAAAGGCTGTCGTTTTACGATCAGCACTAAAGTATTCACCGTTCCAGTAATCATGAATCAGTTCGTCTCGATACTGATCAATTGCGAACGGAAAGGCTGACAGCTGAAGTTTTCGTGCGCACAGCGCCATCCGTGCAACGAGCGAGACAGCGTAGGCGCTTCGATCATACTTTACAGCATCACGCATTTCACCAAAGTTCATTTGGCGAATACGACCGTCGTCTTCTAGGTATATCTTACGAAACTTTCGAAGTTGCTTCTCGAGAAAACGATGCTCCGAGCCGTTCAGTGGGTAGTCGCTCACGACAAGACAATGAAGAAGCCAGGGGAGTGTATCGATAGCGCGACCTGGCGCTTCAAAACAGTTACCTGCTTGGTCGATACAGGTACTGACAATGTTAGCGCGACGGTATTTGCTCAGTGCCCAGCGAAGGGTGTGGTGTACCTTTTCTGTCTCACCGAGCCGGACGAGTGACTGACAGACAGTTCCAAAATCACGCATCCAAAAGAAGTCAAAGTGACCTAAGCTTGTTCGGTAAAAATCACCCTGCCATAACTTGTCGAGTACCTGCTGGCATATTTCGCGAGCAGTACCTTCAAATCGTGGCAGTGGTTTAAAGTAGCGGTTGGTAATCTGACGATATTCTGCTCGTGCTGTTCCGAGGATGACGCCGATATAACGGATAAGGGGTTTCATGTGATGTCAGTATATCGCGCTTATGATAAAAAACCAATATATGCTCTCAGGATAGTACAATGATTATTCAAAGTTTAAAAACAGGCGTATAATAAGAGGTGCAAAACATAATCCAAAGGAGAAAAGTGTATGGACATATTTTCATTAATCGGCTGGATTGTACTAGGTGGACTAGCTGGATGGGTCGCCTCGATGATTGCAGGCACTAACGCTCGCCAAGGACTGCTTGGTAATATCGTCGTCGGTATTATCGGTGCGTTTATCGGTGGCTTTGTCGTCGGCTTACTTGGTGGTGAAGGCGCAACTGGCTTTAACTTATGGAGCTTCCTCGTTGCGGTTCTTGGAGCGGTAATTCTGCTCTTCATCTGGAAGGCTATCACTGGCCGTGGTCGCGAAAAAGCGTAATCACTCGTTCTCATAAAAAATACCCCGGTAAACACCGGGGTATTTTGTTAAAAAAGGACACTTACCCGAAAAGATTTGCGAAGAAACCTTTTTTCTTCCAGCCTTGGGCTTCAAGAAAACCAAAGAGAGGATCTTTAATCTTAGAAGTATCAAATGAGTAAGAGTTGAGGCCGATACCATTCGAGCCGTCTTTTTCTCCACCGATACCAAATCGAATGCTCTTCTGTACCCGTTTACCCTTGAAGGTACTTGCTTCACCATGGATGCCATTGAGTCCGACACTTATAGATGATTCATCTTTAGTTTCATCTGACTTAAATGTTCCGTCATCATTAAGAGTGACACGGATTTCATACTTCTCTTCACGATCGGTAATGGCTGTCGGAGCGAACCAACGTGAGTCGGTAATCTTCCACTTTCCTACAATTTGATTTCCTTCGACTGTATAGGCAAAAGGATTGTCATTACTATTCAATGTTTCAACTTGTGCCAGTGTTGCGTTAATTTCAGCTGCCATATGATCTCCATTTACTGGTTACCTTTCTATTATAAAGCACAACTCCTCTGTCTGTCGAAAATGTTTAGCACTCTAGACATTTGAGTGCTAAATTTGTATACTAGTAACAGATGAGTAAACGTGACTATTATGAAGTATTAGGGATTGGCAAAGACGCCAGTGCCGATGAAATAAAGAAGGCTTTTCGGCGAGCTGCAGTAAAGCACCACCCAGATAAAGAAGGTGGTGATGAAGCAAAGTTTAAAGAAATTAACGAAGCCTACGATGTCTTAAAGGACACTCAAAAACGACAGCGCTATGACCAGTTTGGTCATGCCGGCGTTGGTGGTTCCAGTGGTGGCGGAGGCGGCTATAGCAGCGGCGGAAGCCCTTTTGAAGGTTTTGGTGGCCAAAACTTTGACTTTGGTGACATATTTAATCAATTCTTCGGTGGTGGTGGAGCACAGCAGCAGTCCCGCTCACCACAGCGTGGACGTGACGTTGAAGTTAACCTCCAGCTAACTTTTGAAGAGGCTGTTTTTGGTCTCGAATATGCTGTCGAGCTTGATATTGACGACGAATGTTCTCACTGTAAGGGAACGACAGTTGAACCAGGCCACGACATGAAGACTTGTCCTGTCTGTAAAGGTGCAGGTCAACAAACTCGCGTCATGAATACAATGTTTGGTCCAATCCAGCAATCTGTTCTCTGTGAAAATTGTGAAGGTCGTGGAAAAGTTCCAGAGAAGGTCTGTACAGTCTGTCACGGTAAGGGAACTGAACGCCGTAAGCAAGAAGTGAAGCTAAAGATTCCTGCTGGCATCGATGATGGAGCGACAATTCGCGTCTCGGGTCGCGGTGAGGCAATTGGTCAAGGTCAACGGGGCGATCTATATGTGAATATTCGTGTTAAAGCCCACAAGCACTTTACCCGTGAAGGTGAGATCATCCTATCAGAAGCACATGCCGGTATGGTAGATGCTGCTCTTGGAACCGAAATCGATGTCGAGACCGTCGATGGTGTTGTTCGAATGAAGGTTCCCGCAGGAACTCAGTCAGGAACTGACTTCAAGCTTTCAGGTCATGGCGTTCCAAACATTAATAATGGACGCCGTGGTCCACATATCGTCACGTTGGTTGTTGATACACCAATAAAGTTGAGCAAGAAGCAAAAAGAAGCACTCGAAGCCTTTAAGAATAAGTAGTGTATAACATGTTTATGTTTACATGAACTTTGCTAAGATAGATGCATGAGCCGAAGCATAACAAGGCAGGCGATTGCCGACGAAGCAGCGAAAAGGGGCTGGAGTATCGAATTGATTAGTCAGTTTGATAAGTCTCTCTATGTGATTACTGACGATAAAGGACGTTCGTCTATTGGACGTGGTGGTCGTTTTATGGATGCTTCTATGCATGGTCGTGAAATCTCAATAAATAAGCACCTCAGTTATGCCTATATCGAACGCCTTGGCTATAAACTTCTTCCTCACATCGTATACGATGAACCGATTGAAGCGTTCCAGTTTCTTCATACGCACGCGCCAATTGTTGTGAAGCCTATTGATGCAGAGCAGAGCAAGGGGGTAACCGTGGACATCGTACAGGATGACCAGCTCGCTTCTGCACTCGTGGAGGCAAAACGGTACTCACTAAATGGGAATGTTCTCTTACAAGCTCAGGTTGAAGGAAAACTCTATCGAATACTGGTCGTGAACGGCAAATACTTCGCTGCTGCATATAGGCGCCCTGCCTTTGTTGTAGGGGATGGAGTGCTAACAATTGAAGCACTCATCGCAGATAAGAACAAAGATCCACTTCGGAGTAAAGATGGGCCAACGCCGTTAAAGACCATCCCGATCGAAGATGCGAGAGCACTGCTTGGTGAGGTGCGTTTAAGAGAAGTGTTACCAGCTGGTGAAATTTGTGAAGTGTCCTCGATAGCAAGCATCAGCAGGGGCGGTGAAGCGGAGGATGTCACTGATATCGTCAACCCTTTTTACCGAACGTTTGCAGAACATATTTCAAAGGAATTAAAGCTTCCTTTGCTGGGTATTGACCTAATTGTTGAAGATATCTCGCAAGATCATCCTGCCGAGGCTACACTTCCACTTATTGAGATAAATTCACTCCCTGGTTTTAAACTCCACCTCTTTCCGACAGCGGGTGGCCAATCGCGAGATCCTTCGCCATTGATCCTTGATGCACTTTTTGATAACTAGTGCACGTAACAGATGAAATGTATTGACTAAAAAGACATTTTGTGTTATTATTTATACCTATGAGCAGTCTTCCAATTGAGCACTTTACGCGCCAAGACCTTCTTGACTACCCGGGTAAGCGACCTGAGGGTAATTACTTCACCGATGGTGAATATGTTTTCGATCTTCCAGATTCCGTAGATGAGGCAATGACAGAGGTAGATAGCTATCTTCTTTCAAAAAATCTCCCTCTCCTTAAAGACCGTATTCCCGTTATTGCCTATGGTGCAAACGCGAACCCCTCAGCAATGGTGGATAAAATGTTGAAGTATATTACCCCTGAATCGACCATTGAACTCGATACACTCAAAACCATTCCTATGTTTAAAGCTACGGTTCAAGATTCCGCTGCTGTATGGCACGGACGCCCCGGACAGAGTGGTGGTATTTTTGCTGAATTATACCAAGGTGAGGAAGTAAAAGGTGAAGCCATTGATTCATACGTACAGATGCTTACCGAAGAACAGCTTGCCCTCCTCCATACGACTGAAGGGGCGACTTACGCCGTATCGGTGGTACATGACGTTGAAGTAGGTGATCATGTTATATCCGCTATAGCCTACACTGCAGGTGAATCGAGTATTCTCATTGACGAGAACAAAAGCCCTATCCTGGTTAAAGGGGCGAATCGCGAATCTGAAAAACAAGCGCTTACTGCGAGCGAAGCGCTTACCTATATTCATGACAACGAAGAGGTACAAAGGGCAGTAGGGCAGACGTCAGTTGCTGAATCAATTGTATTTGTGAAACCACTTCCGCTTGCCGAAAGAAAAGCGCGTCAGAACGTTATTGCGGATATACTGGACCATTCGGGTGCACGTAAAGTATTTCGACATCCTGCATCCGATACGGATATGATGGGAAGAACTAATTTTGTGAGTATGCCGAAGGGTATTGAGCATCAAGCTGTTGACCATACGGCTATAGAACTTCTTGAAACGAGCGTCGACCGCCTCAGGGATGCCGATGACAAGCTTATAAAGGTAATTCGAAGACAAGCAACAACTAGTCTGGAAGATCCACATAGAGAGCGTGCATTACGGGAACATACCGCACGACAACAGGCCCACGATGCTATAATCAGTAAGGAAAACATATAATGAACGATATCAATTCTCTCATCTCCTACAATCGCAATACTCCTCTGGGTGCTATTTACGATGATCAGTCTGTTTTTCTACACATGTATCATTATTTTGATAACTTTTTGACGATTAGCGATGCTTCCGGTGAATGGCTTGATGATTTTGGTCTTCGTGACACAAACGTCGAAATGAATCTCGATCACTCCGAGAGTGCGCAAAAGGTGAAAATCGCCTCTTCTCGCGAATTTGCTGATTTTGCAAAAAGCCAGGGTCGTCGCAAATACGTTTTGTATGGTCCACTTTCGCCACCTTACGTTCTTAATCCACTCTTTTACATCATGAACTCACCAACAATCGCTCATGCTTACGAACACAAGCGCTACTTCCGTGATGAATTCTCTGAGCTTATCAATATGCCGCCACACGTGGTTCGTCGCCTTGATGAATTAGATGAAGATATGTTTACCGAACTGAGCACACTTTACACGAAGTTTGTGATCCAAGATGTTGAATCTTCAGGTTCAAAGGGAACATTTATTGTTTCTAATATTGACCAGTACCGAAATGCCGTAAAGGTGTTAAAAGATACATCTTATAGTGGTAGTGTCGTTGTATCGGAATTTGTTAACGGACTTCCATACAGCGTGCAGGTATGCGTAACGAAGTACGGTGTCTTTACGGGTGGCCTTCAGCGACAACTCGTTGACAGTAAATATCTTTGTAACCTTGATTTGCCTGGCGTTTCTCGCTGGTGTGGTGGTGAGCTTGGGGGAGACTCTCCAGAGATTGTAAAGAACCGTATGCAAGAGATCGCTCTCGTGGTTGGATCGGAACTTTCAAGTCATGGCTACCGTGGAATCTTTGGTATCGACTTACTAATCACTCCTGAATACGATGTTTATGCTATCGAGGTTAACGCTCGATTGACAGGATATACTCACATTTTGAGTGATATGCAATTTGCAAAGGGCAAGATTCCCTTTGCATTGATGCACACACTTGAATTAGGCAACCTTAAGTATGAGGTTGATGACTTTGACGCGCTTCCTTCTATGAACAGCACAACCGATCCTTACTCCTATCTTATTTTGAGTAACCAGATCGATGGAGACTACATTCTTGAGTCAGAGATTAAAAATGGTATCTATGAATATCATGAAGATGGCTCGATTACCTATGTAAACAACCATTACTCTATTGCGGATATGACGGCCGATAATCAATTTATTATCTACTGTAAGTTCCGTAAAGGTGATGTAGCAGCACGGGGAAAGCGTTTACTGAAGATTATCAAAAAAGGCCGTTCAATGGCAGACGATGGTGATTTAGACGAAGAAAACCAGAAGTTTATCAACGATATTAAAACTCATTTCAGTATTGGATTCTAAATTATGAAAATCGCAATTCTTACGCGTTTACCGCACTATTATACTGAACGTCGCTTGCAAGAAGAGGCTGAAAAACGTGGTCATGAAGTGATGCAGCTTCGCTACACCGCTTGCTATGTCTCTTTGAGTTCTGGTGAGGCAAGTATTATGTATAAGGGTGAAAAGCTTAATCACTTTGACGCAGTTATCCCTCGATCGTTAGCTGGCTCTGCAGCATACGGAACGGCAATTCTGCGACAGTTTGAAGTTACCGGCGCTTATCCTGCCATTAAATCACTCGCAATTAATCGTGCTATCGATACTCTGCGAACATTACAGATCCTTTCTCGTGAGCATGTTCCTGTACCAAAAACTGTCTTTCTTCGAGAACCTGACCAGGCAGAGGAGCTTATTGACCATGTTGGGTTGCCTGCGGTCCTTAAGGTTGCGTCGCTATCGCGTGGGAACACCGTATTGGCACAATCACGCCGTGCAATCTCATCACTCATCCAGGCTTTTTATGTTAAAGACTCAACTTTCATGATCCAAGAATATATCCACGGTGATGAGGTAAAGTCGGTTCGTGCAATTGTCGTTGGGACATCAGTTGTTGCAAGTGTTTGTAAAACCGATAATGGCTTCATGAACGAGGGGAATGATGCTTCTACCAGTAAATACGACAAGATTGCCGTATTGAGTGAAGATGCAAAAAAGACCGCTGTAAAAGCAGCGCGAGCAGTTGGCCTTAGTGTTTGTTCTGTTGATATGGTGGTTGCTGACGGTAAAGCTGTTGTCTTGAGCCTTAACCCATACTTTGGTATTGAAAATATTGAAAAGGTGACTGGTCGCAATGTTGCCGGTAAGATTATCGAATACATCGAGCGCAACGCAAAGCGTGGAACGAAAAAAGACAAAGTCGGCGCCTAACACCCTACCTGCTATACTTATAGCATGAACGTTATCGTCGTCATTGCTATCGTTGCTGTTCTTCTTTTCCTTGGTGCTTTCTTTTCTCGGCGACGTTTTGGACTATTAGGGCTAGCATTAACCGCAGGAGCGACTCTTAGCACACTGTGGAGTCAGGATGCAGGCTATTTGCTCTCTGCAACTGGCTTGATCCCCGACGGTCCCTTAACGAATGCTGTGGCGCTATCGCTGGTAGTATTGTTGCCTGCCATTGTATTGCTTTTCCATGGCTATACCTATAAATCACTGCTGGGGCGAATTGTCGGAGCGTTGTTATTTACCATACTTGCCGTTGCGTTCCTCGTTGAACCACTGGGATATGCACTTAACTTAACCGGTAGTGCTGCAGATATTTATGAGCAGCTCGTTGCAAATAAGGGTATCATTATCAGTGCTGGAGTAGTGATTGCAATCATTGATCTTTTCTTTACGAAACCAGCAAAAGCAGATCACGACAAAAAGCACTGATATTGACACATCACCTCTGTTTCGCTATACTCTGAGAGTTCAACCGTACTACACGGGTCCGTAGCTCAGCTGGTTAGAGCACCTGCCTTTTAAGCAGGGTGTCATGGGTTCAAGCCCCATCGGACCCTCCAAAATTATGAAAGAGCCGTTATCGGCTCTTTTTGTTTGCTTTAATTTTATAATTGCTCGCTACACTACGATCATGTGGTGAAGGTGGGGGATAAGAAGAATTCACATTTCTTGGCTCATTGCTTGGGGATGTACGGGTCTTGTGATTGGCGTGTGGGCAGCACTCTTCTTTATGCCGTCTTTTTGGCTCCTTATTTTTGGTGTCGGTGGGTTGGTATTTGCAGTGTATATACGTCGAAGGGGTATGGTGCCGTTCGTACTAGCGGGAACTCTTATTTGTGGAGCTTTTTATGGTTCACAGAATCAAGCAAGTCGTCAGGTTATTCAGCCTCTGTATGATGAGGTGATTGTGCTAACCGGTCGAGTGAAAGAGGACAGTAGTGTGGGACAAAAAGGCTCGGTTACGCTGCAGCTTGATCAGATCGAGATTGGTGGACATTCGCTTGAAGGGTCAGTCTGGGTGAGTACGACGACCAAGGCGGACATTCTTCGAGGGGATGAGGTGACGATAAACGGAAAACTGGGAGAAGGATTCGGTACCTTCGTAGGGGTGATGTATCGTGCGATGGTAACAAAAGTTGATCGTCCGATTCCCGGCGATATAGGAAGAGTTGTTCGTGATTGGTTTGCAACGGCAGTTCGTATTGGTATTCCTGAACCGCAAGCGAGCCTAGGGATAGGATTTTTAACGGGACAAAAAAGTGCATTACCCGAGTCGTTAGCTGAATCATTGCGGATCGCAGGACTGAGTCACATTGTGGTAGCAAGTGGCTATAATCTGACAATCTTAGTAAGGTTGGCGCGACGGCTTTTCATTAAGTATTCAAAGTACCTTTCGACACTCACCTCATCGTTGATGATTATCTCGTTTGTCGCAATCACAGGACTGAGTCCGAGTATGACACGAGCAGGATTGGTATCTGGCCTCAGTTTACTTACGTGGTACTATGGCCGTTCGTTTCATCCGTTTGTGTTACTTCCGGTGGCTGCAGCAATAACGGTCGCCTGGCAGCCAAGCTACGCGTGGGGTGATTTAGGGTGGCAGCTTAGCTTCGCCGCGTTTGCTGGAGTTATGGTAGTGGCGCCGCTGTTGCAAAAGTATTTCTTTGGCGATAAAGAGCCAGGAACCTTGCGACAGATTCTCGGTGAAACGATTGCTGCTCATCTTGTGACGATTCCGATTATCGTTCCCGCATTCGGCATGATATCACACGTCGCAATACTCGCGAATATTATGATTGTCCCCTTAGTTCCATTGGCAATGTTGTTGACATTTATTAGTGGAGTTGTTGGATTAGTCGTTCCGGGTATCAGTGAATTTGTCTCACTGCCCATAACGTGGCTTCTAACCTATATGTCTTCAACGGCAACTTTCTTATCAGAGTTACCGTGGGCACAAACCGAGTTACATCTTGAAGTGTGGGTAATTGTACTTTATGTAGTGGTATTGGCGGGTTTCTGTTGGCATATGCAACGAGCGACACGGCTACGTTTGCGAGAGACGAATATGGTTATCTAGCGAGGACGTTCGCGTGCGACGTTGCGGGCAAGTTCGGTGAAGAGGTCGTCGATGACGTTGGGACTAAAGTCTCCATACCGTTGGCGAACAGCAACCTCAATAAAGAAGTCAGCAAGACGTGGATTCTTTGGGAGGATCGATCCGTGGAGATAGGTACCGATAACATTCTTGTAGCGAGCGCCTTCATGGCCATCCTGGGAATTGTTACCTGCGCCTTTGATGACGGTGGCAAAAGGCTGGGCGTTCTCTCCGAGCGTTGTTTGTCCGCTATGGTTCTCGTACCCAATAATTTCTCCAAATGATTCAGTGATCGTAACGATATTGCCAATGAGTCGTTCGTTGGTTCCATGAGTCTCGATATCAAGAATGCCGATTCCTTCAAGCCGAGTATTCTTCGAAGTTTGAAAGAAGTTACCGAATAATTGGTAGAGCCCACAGACGAGGAGCATCGGTGTGCTATTTTCGGCAAGTTGACGTAGTTTGGGTGCGATTTTTAGTAGATCTTTGTGAATCTTTTCTTGACCACTATCCTGGCCACCACCACCCACAACAATGTCGACTGTTTCAGGGAATGGGTCGCCAACATTATATTCAGTGATAATAGGGTCATAACCATACCATTCGAGCCGACGTTTCAGGACTAAAACATTCCCATGATCCCCATAGATGTTCATATCTTGCGGATAGAGTTGAAGGATGTGAATAGGGTTGCTCATGAGATTACCTCAACCTTTGTTATTTTCGACAGCTCACGTCGTAGTGTGAGCATTGCAGTGTAGGTGCAATAAATTCGTTTTGGGAGATCTTTGTTGGAATCAATGAATTGGCGCAGGGCAATTGCGAGCTCAGGCTCGATATGTGCAATAGTCACCTCGTCATATTGCAAACGAAGTGCCATATCGTATGCACGGACACCCGTGACTTCGGCGACACCTTCATGAGAGAGGCTATCAAAGTCAACATCCCAAAGCCACGACATGTCGCGACCATCCGCATAATTATCGTTGATTGCAATCATAGTTGCGTAGCCGTTTGGTGAGAATGATTTTAGGCCAAGTCGGAAGCCTGAAGGATTCTTTACCAGGACGAGTTCAAGCGGTTGACCACCGACTCGTAAGGTTTCTCCTCGTCCAAATGCAGGGGTAACTTCCGCAAGTGCCTCGATCGTTTTCGGTGCGTCAAATGACTCACCAAGAACCGTCTGGGTGAGCGCAATAGCTGCCGCGGCATTAAATACGTTATAGAGTCCTGTAATTTTGAGACTCGTTGAGTATTCTTTGTCCGCTATAGTAAATGTCGCAGCATTATCTTTATAAGCAGTTAAAAGGACATCCGCTTTAGGGCGTTTGCTTGTTTTGATAGCGGCGTTACGCATATCATCATCATTTGGAAAGGTGGCAAGAAGGTCGTCGCTAAGTCCAAAATAGCTCACACGGTGAATCGTGTCGCTTTCTCCGATGCGACGAATACGAGGATCTTCTCGGTTCAATACAATTGCTTCGCTGGTGGCAGTCGTGATTTGTGCTAACAAGGCTGCGGTTGCATCGATTTCACCGAATCGGTCAAGCTGGTCGCGCATCACATTTAAAATGAGGCTGTAGCGGGGAGGAATGGTCTCGACAAACTTAACTGCATGGGCTTCATCAAGTTCAAGTACAGCGATGTCTGCGGCGAGATTTCCCTTCATGTCGACTTCCTTGAGGAGTGCCGCGGCGACACCACGAGTGAAGTTACTTCCTGTGCGATTGGTGAAGACCCGGAGCCCTTGAGCTTCGAGAAGTGCAACGACCATTTTTGTCGTCGTTGTTTTCCCATTGGTTCCACTAATAACGACCACTCCATGAGGAAGTGGAGCGAGGGTGTTTTTAATAAAGTCTGGGCTGATCTTTTCAACGAATAGTCCGGGCAAAGCAGAGCCACCGCCTCGAAGACGTGCGGCATAACGAACCGCTTTTCCCATTAAGACAACAAAGGGGTGAGGCATATGAACTATTATATCGTATAATGAACGTATGTTCTTGGTGGGTTTACTCCAATGGTGGTATGGTCGTGGCTGGGTCGGGCAACTTGGGTTTGCTCGTAACCGTTTAAGCGCGACCGCTGCTTTCTTTTCAATCGGACAATTGATTGAGACTTTGTTCGCTCCCTTCCGACAAATATCAGCCGGAAGAGTCGAAGGTGCGATCGGTCAACAACTTCGCGCACTGCTCGATAAGGCTGTCTCTCGTGTTGTCGGAGGGGTCGTTCGCTTCTTTACGATTATCGCCGGAATTATTGCAATGACTGTACAGGCAATTATCGAAGGAGTGATTTTAATTATCTGGTTATTGCTCCCGGCTTTTCCAGTAGTTGGTTTTGTAATGTTTGCGATCGGATGGGCGCCGCAATGGATCTAGGACTTTTTAAACCACAAAGCCACCGTGCTCGATTAGCACGATTTGGCCACATCTTGAGTGCATGGGTACTTCCGCTTCAAGTATTGACGGTTGTTCTCCTGATTTTAGGCATTGTATTGATTGTTATCGGCAGTGCATTCGGTTGGATCTTTATTGGCCTCTCGGCAATACCTGCAATGATCGGAGAATGGTATGTTCGTGAACTTAAAGAGGTTCCACGTACGAAAAATGGTACTCGAGTTGATGACCTCATCGACAGCGAAATACTTGGACTCCTTCCTTCTCAGCCATCACCACAGAATATTGCTGCAATTGTCGGCAAGGTTAATGGGGGATTCTTCTTCGCAGCCCGATTTGGGGTCGGCGGAAGCTTCTTAGAACAGCTTGTGTCAACTAATCGAGACGACACTACAGCCGTATGGAATGAAGCATTAGCGATTGCAAGTACTGTTGGTGGCAGAATCTCTGCAGGAGTGCTTGTTTTGGCACTTTTCCGACAAATTCAAAATAAAGAAACATTGCTTGGCCACCTTCAACTAGAAGAAGCAGACCTAGTGAGTGGGATTCAATGGTATCATCGACTCGAAGATCTTATTGCACTACATACTGGGAAGAATCAACGATCAGGTGGGATTGGGCGTGACTGGTCATTTGGTTGGATTCCGCAATTGTCACACTTTGGGCAAAATATATCAGGAAGCCCCGTAGGATTATCAGGGGTTCGTGAAGAAGCGTTGCAGCAAATTATGCGTTTACTTGAAAATGGACGAGCATCCATTGGACTCGTAGGGCAAACAGGGGTAGGAAAGACAGAGATTGTTTACGAGCTTGCGAGCCGACTTATGCAACCTGACAAAACTGTACCTAAGGCGATTCAGTACCGACAGGTATTTATGCTTGATGCATCTCGACTGTTGTCGATTGCGAGTGGACGTGGCCAGCTTGAAGAGCTGGTTGGCTCATTGTTAGGCGAAGCATATGCAGCGAAAAATATTATCATTTGTCTCGATAACGCTCAGCTCTTCTTTGAAGAAGGGGTTGGATCAGTCGATATTAGTACGCTTCTTTTGCCAATCCTCGAGGCTGGTCGACTTCCGATTATTCTTTCGATGGATGAACAGCGTTACTTACAGATTAGTAAACGCTTGCCGACATTAGCGACTGCACTGCAACGGGTCCCAATCAAGCCGACGGATGAAGCCGATACATTAAAAGTACTTGAAGAAAAGATTCCGCAGCTTGAATATCGTTACAAGGTGACGTATATGTACCAAGCATTAAAAGAGGCGTATAAACTCAGCGCTCGCTACGTCTATGACATCGCTATGCCAGGGCAGGCAATTAGTCTGCTTGAATCATCTGCTGAATATGCTGAAGGCAAATTAGTGACCGCTCAATCAATCCAAAAAGCTATTGAGAAAACCACTGGTGTAAAGACAGCAAGTGTCGATGACGAGACAGAACGATCCACTCTGCTGAATATGGAGTCATTGATTCATGCCCGTATGATCGGCCAAGATCGTGCAGTCAGTGTCGTTGCCGATGCCCTTCGTCGCGCCCGATCAGGGGTTCGCAACCTCCAGCGACCTGTCGGGACATTTATGTTCCTTGGGCCAACAGGCGTCGGTAAAACTGAGTTGGCTAAGTCACTCGCGTCGGTCTACTTTGGTGGTGAAGATAAGATGATTCGTCTTGATATGAATGAATTCGTATCAGCCGATGATGTCGCACGATTAATTTCTGACGGCACTGAAGATCCATCTAGTCTGACCGCTCAGGTCATGAAGAATCCATTTAGCGTTATTCTGCTCGATGAGATTGAAAAAGCACATTCAACTGTTCTGTCGACACTCCTGCAACTTCTCGATGAGGGAATTCTTCGAGATACACGAAATCGTGAAGTAAGTTTCCGTGATACTATCGTCATCGCAACCAGCAATGCTGGGTCGGATCGTATTCAGGAATATATCCATCGTGGCTATAGTCTTGAGCAATTTGAGAGCAATTTCTTGGACGAGCTGATCAATAGCAATATCTTCCATCCTGAATTCTTAAACCGTTTCGATGAAATGGTAGTCTTCCGTCCGCTCCAGAAGAACGAGTTACTTCAGGTCGTTGATCTGATCCTCGTATCGGTTAACAAGAATCTTTCAGAGCAAAAGATTACCGTGACCGTTGCCCAAGATGCGAAAGAATATTTGGTTGAAGCTGGCTATGACCCTCGACTCGGTGCTCGCCCGATGCGTCGAGTTGTCCAGCGAGCAGTTGAAAATACTATCGCAAAACTACTGCTTGCAAAAGAAGTACTTCCGGGTGGAAGCGTTGAGATTAACTTAGAACAAGTGAAGACGATTCTTGATACGAAGGCACAAGCCGACAAAATCATTGCTGAAAATAAATAGCCCGATCGAGGTCGAGCTACGTATTCTATAAATTTGGGGCGAATGATGGGGATTGAACCCACTACCTTCGGAACCACAACCCGACGCTCTAACCAAATGAGCTACATTCGCCATGTTTGCTTGACCATTGTAACAGATTAGACTCGAGAAGAAAATATGCTATAATGGTTCAAGTCGCGGGCGTCGTATAATGGCTAATATACGTGCCTTCCAAGCATGTGATGAGAGTTCGATTCTCTCCGCCCGCACCAAGCATTAGCAGTATTCGAAAGTCTCCCGTCTGGAGGCTTTTTGCTATACTAAGTTCATGGCTGTACGAAAATCAAAGAAATTTGAAATTATAGACGGATATACCATCAAGTATCATGCCAATGGTGTAACTAGGTGGTCAAAAGGTAAAGTAGTGCACGGACATGCCGAAGGTTACTATGAATGGTATCGTCCTGACGGCACGTTAAAACGCTCAGGTTACTCTGAAAAAGACAAGCCGGTAGGCGAGTGGATTACGTATGATGACAAAGGTCAACCATACAAAACTACACAGAAGTAAAACTTGTAAAAGTAAATGATTTTTCGGAAGTTGCAAGGAGCTATTTCCTGCGCCGTATTGTGTGAGGTTTTATTTCTGTCACACTACAACCTTATTATAAGAGTATAATAAGAGTAGGGCTTAGCCCTGGGGGAGTAGAATGGACAATATTTGTAATATTTGTGAAATTCGACCCGCAACCCATCGCGTGCAGGTAACGAGAAATGGACAAACTGCACAACTGGATGTTTGTGATGTTGATTATCAACGCTTACGACAGCAAGCTAACTCTAGCTCTCCTTTCGAATCATTATTCTCTAGTGATGAACCCTTCGGAGCATTTGAACAGGCATTTTCTCGTCCAGAGCGCCAGCAAGTAGCTGGCATTGAAAGCTTACTTTCTGACACTGCAAAAGATATTATTCAAAAAGCCGGCATGATTGCGTATGATTTCGGCCGTAAAGAAGTTGATACTGAACATCTGTTATACGCCTTGGCAGACAATGATGTCGTTGCTGAAATTTTAAAACAGTACAAATTAAAGCCCACTGACATTAAGGGTTATATTGATAAAAATGCGCCAAAAGGCGAAAAAAGTGATACCCAAGATGAGATGGGAGTGAGCCCTCGTGTTAAGAGTGTGCTTCAAGGTGCCTATCAAATTTCTCGTGAGTTAGGGCATAGTTATATTGGCCCAGAACATTTATTTATTGCATTATCTTCCGAGCCTGAAGGCATGGCCCATGAAGTACTAGAGAAATATGGCTTAACACCGGAAAGTTTGCGCGTCAAAACTACGAAGGTAGTGGGCGAAGGAGCTGAAGGTGGTAAAGTCGAAACTCAGTCTAATACACCAGAACTTGATAAATATTCTCGTGATTTAACTGAGCTTGCTCGAACTGGCAAACTTGATCCTGTGATTGGTCGTAACGATGAGATTCAAACCACTATTGAAATTTTAAGCCGGCGAACAAAAAACAACCCCGTACTTATTGGAGAACCGGGAGTAGGTAAGACCGCGATCGTAGAAGGCCTTGCTCAGCGGATTGAGGCAAAAGAAGTTCCTGAAGTTCTTGAAAATAAACGCGTTGTAGAATTGAGCCTCTTAAATGTGATTGCCGGAGCAAAGTATAAAGGCGAATTTGAAGAACGCATTAAAGCGGTGATTGATGAGATTGTTGATCATAAAGATGAACTCATCGTCTTTGTTGATGAAATTCATACCATGGTTGGAGCTGGCGGTGGAGGTAGCGAAGGTGGCATGGACGTTGGCAATATTATGAAGCCAACTCTCGCGCGCGGCGAGCTACACCTTATTGGAGCAACGACGCTCAATGAATATCAAAAGTATATAGAAAAAGACTCCGCGTTAGAGCGCCGTTTTCAACCTGTTATGGTTCCAGAACCTACACTTGAACAAGCCATGGAAATTATTCGCGGGCTACGGGATAGTTATGAGGCACACCACAAAGTAAAGATCGACGACAGTGCCGTCCTTGCTGCAGTTGATTTAAGTGACCGGTATATTACAACTCGCTTTCTTCCTGATAAAGCCATTGATCTTATTGACCAGGCGGCGGCTCGAGTGCGCATTGCAAGTGATACGCGCACGGCCGAAATCGCCAAATACGAGGAAGACATCGCAAGGCTCAAACGTGAAGAGGAATCGGCTCGTAATCACAAGAAAATGGATGAAGCTGATAAACTCAAGAAAGAAATCGGTATTCTTACCAAGCAAAAAGATGAATTACTTGAAGTATGGAAACGCGAAAAGGGTGTTTCGACCGCTGTTGTAACGGCAAGTGATATTGCCCAAATTGTTAGTAAGCTAACTGGGGTGCCCGTAACCGAGTTAACAGAAGAGGAAAGACAAAAGCTATTAGCCTTGGAAGAAAAACTCCATCAAAGAGTGATCGGTCAGGCTGAAGCGGTGGATGCGGTAAGTGATGCAGTTCGCCTATCTCGCGCAGGATTAACGCAAGGATCACGCCCAATTGCTACCTTTCTCTTTCTGGGGCCTACGGGGGTTGGTAAGACTGAGCTTGCAAAAGCACTTGCATGGGCTGTCTTTGGGAGTGAAGATGCTATGGTCCGTATAGATATGTCGGAGTATATGGAACGCCATACGGTTAGCCGTTTAGTAGGGGCGCCCCCGGGATACGTGGGGTATGATGAAGGGGGTCAACTGACAGAAGCCGTTCGACGACATCCCTATAGTGTGATTCTTCTTGATGAAATCGAGAAAGCTCATTCTGATGTGTACAATATTTTACTGCAGGTATTTGATGACGGGCGTTTAACAGACGGGAAAGGCCGTGTGGTTGACTTTACTAATACGATTATTATTGCCACAAGTAACTTAGGCAGTCATGCCATTATCGAGAATAATAAAGAGAAGGAAAAAGATAGGAAAGATAAAAAAGCCTTAAAAGCTGAGCTTATGGAAGTGCTTCGCGGTCACTTCCGTCCTGAATTTATTAATCGCATAGATGACATTATTGTCTTCGATAGCCTTAATGAAGCCGAGATCAAAAGCATTGTACGTATCCAACTAGAGAAAGTATCCCAGTTGCTGGCAGGCCAAGGGGTTACTATTTCTTTTAGTGACAATTTAGTCGATGACCTTACAAAACGTGGCTATCAACCAGAGTTCGGTGCGAGGGAGCTTCGTCGTCTTATAAAAACAGACGTCGAGAATGTATTGGCTCGTAAATTGCTATCTGGAGAGGTGAAGGAGGGGTCGGACGTGATAGTAGATTATTCTGCTAAGAGTGGTGTAACGATTAACGTTAAGAGTTAACTCATTAATATAATATAGTTCTAACTTTTTCTTTGGTTTTAGTTAAAATTATCACAATACTTTTTCTACCTATCACATTGAAAATGATACTATATGCCTATGAACTTCATTCCTTCTTATCCATCTACTCCAGAACATGAATCAAAAAAGGAAATACTTGATGATAACGCCCGAAAGTTTATCACCGAAGCTATTGAGCCTACATTTTTAGAGGAGCATGATGCAATTTCGTTTAAGATGGTTGTTGATTGGCTCGAAACGGGTGAAGATAACGAAAAAAAGATTGTCTACAAAAAGTTTGATGACGGAACTGTGCAAATTCTTCTTATCTCTAAAGTCACTGAAGACGGCAATAGGACCTCGGAGAAGGAAAAGATTCCTGAAGAGAAGTACAATGAGCTTCTTGTTGCTTCAAAACTCCATCTCGAAAAACGACGAACTGAGTTTGAATTCATTCAAAATGACGTTCCTTTTTCTCTAAAGTATGATGAGTTTGGAGATGAAAAACTTCGCATATTGGAAATAGATGCATCTGATAACGAAAATAGAGATTCTTTCGATTTCAACAATTTTCCAACAAAGTTATTTGAAATTACGGGTGATATTCGATTCTATGGATATAGAATGACTGGTATTGTAGAATCACTATGATAAGCCCTGAAGAACTCTCATGGAACCGCGCAGTTGAACTCGAAGATTTTGAACTTGCTCAAGAGATCGTTGATTATCGTCAAGTCTCAAAAGATCAAGAACGGGCAACGGATGACCCTGAAGTCAGCGGTGCATTAAAGACTCAGCAGGATATTCTTAGGTCTGCACTGTATTGGGATATGGATTACGGGTCTCTCAGAGATGGAACACCGTAGCGTTCTGCAAGTTTAATGGAGTCTTCCTCTGTTTTCAGCTATAATAACCCAAGGTATGCCCCGGTAGCTCAGTTGGATAGAGCAGAGGACTTCTAAGCCTAAGGTCACAGGTTCAAATCCTGTCCGGGGTACCATAGACTTTTTATGTATAATAAAAATTATTGAGATGATATAGTAAGCGCATAGCTTAAACGAAAACAAAAATGAGCGAAATACCAAAAAATAAAGTAGAAATTGAAGATATTATCTTACCTGAACTTGCTCCTGGTGAGTCTTCTGTAGTATTTCAACGACACGGTAAATATGACCGAGACCGTAACTCTGAAACAGCTGGCTCTGTCACCGCCGGGAGTGCTGAAGAGATGTATGACTACGACAGAAAAACATTCGACAAACTTTTTAAACAACCAGACACTTATGTTCTATTTGTATCAAGTGATACGCAGTATGCCGACAAAGGTTTTCGTAGTCTTGAAACCGCTGAAGTGGCACAGCAGGCTGCAAAAGATAGCCTTGAATCTCAAGGGCTTGATGCGACTGAACGAATCATTAATCTTAATCCTGAATATTCAACGGCTCGTCACGATGAAACCGATCAAGACATTCGCCCCCTAGCTGGCATACGAGAACCGCAGATATTTAACCCTCGTGATGCAGGCTACGTACAGCACCTACAAGATAAGTATGGATATGCCGATGAAGAAGCTAAAACCGGGCTTTCGCCAAAAGGCTGGGCTTTTCACGAGTTCGATGGTGAACGAGAAGCTCGTGAAGAAACGGGTGCGGAAGGTGAAGAAGAACTCATTAAACGGACAAAGAAAACTTTGGCAATTCTTGAGCGATATGCACACGTGTGGCACGCCAATAATCCAGACAAAAGACTGGTTATATGGGCAGCTTCTCATTACGACACGATCAGTCCTTTAATAAGGGAAGCAAATGGCGTACTCCGAGAAGAAGACGGTAGCCTAGCCGATGTGTATCAAGGTGTTGATTATGGCGGAGGTATCGTTATTAATATACCCTCATCAGTAGAAGATGACCTCACGCTTACACGCAGAGCGAGTGAACGAATACTTAAACTGGGTCACGAAGCGGCAGTTGCTCCATTAGAAGGCGAAGATATTACTTCTCCAACAAAGCTTAACCAACCAAGGTTTTAATAGCTTCTTCGATTGTCGAGAATTTAGGTACACCTTTTTCTGTGTGCCATCGCTCAATAATCTCGATACCTTTTTTGAGCTGTTCGTGTTGATCGCTCGTAAGGCCGCCATCGTAGTTATTTTCTTGTCGCTGTGCAATTCTCTGCGTTAGAATGTCCCAGTCGGGAATAATAATCGCATCAGGTTTAAGCCACGAATTAATTGAGCTCATAATCCAGTAACCGCTATCACGGAATTGTTGTGTTATGACATCGCAACGTTGTTCAACACGCTCTATAACGGGTACGCCCTTATTCCACCAGTCTGTATTTGGTTGCGCGCCAGTTTCTACAAGGACTGGGTCACCGTCTATCCAATCCTGTGTTGCTTGATGTGTAGTAAAGTATGTTTTGCCTGTACCTGAGGGGGCAACGATAAATAAACCTTTTTCGTGCTTGGTGTATTTTGATTCAAGCTGCGTAAAGTAGTCTGAGCCGTCTGCAAAAATAACGTTTTGAATATCCATAGGCTCATTATGCCACTAATAGCTTATAGCAACAATTTTCCTTAAATGAATGTTGGGCTATTAACGACTAGGTATTTTTTCGAGACATCAATCTCTTTCGCCAAATTCACGATAACCTCATAGTATTTAGTTCTAAACCTATCAAGTATCGGGTACCAAAATCGAAACATTACTAAAAAGTCTCTGCTTAAGAGACTTTTTGTTATACTTATCGTTACTATGCGTCCAATAATAGAAATACAAAATCTTGTAAAAAAATTTGGAAGAAATAAGCCAGCCGTCAATGACGTTTCATTACGAATTTATCCTGGCCAAGTTATCGGACTTATTGGTCCGAACAGTTCCGGTAAGTCTACGTTGCAAAGGATGCTTTCAACGGTACTTCGGCCAACAAGTGGATCGATTAAATATAATGGTCGACATGTCAGAAACGGTATTCAAAAAGATAAGCTTCGAAGAAACATTGGATATGTACCACAAGGCGATTGTTTATACGGAGATTTAACCATCGAAGAAAACCTTCTACTGTTTTCCGAACCGTATGCAATGAAGGGAAAAGTTCGTAAGGAACGAATCGAGCAGTTGCTCGTAAGTCTTGAATTAACGGAACGACGTCATTATCTTGTCAGGAACTTATCGGGAGGTATGGCAAAGCGTGCTTCGATTGCTGCTGCTCTTATTCACAATCCTAAAATTATTTTTATGGATGAGGTAACGATGGGTCTTGACCCTACTTCTCGGCTGCGTATTTGGGAGCTTGTTAGAGAGCTGAAAAATAATAATATTACCGTTATTATGACGACGCATTACTTAAATGAAGTGCAGTCACTGTGTGATAATGTATTCATTCTATCGAAGGGTTCATTAGTAGAGAATGATACGCCGACAGCTTTGTTGGATAAGTATCACACCGACGATCTCGATGACGTCATACAAAAAGTAATTAAGAGTGAGCTATGAAAAATTTACTGATATTAACTAAGTATGAACTCAAGCGAATTTTTAGGAATCGTCGATTACTTATCATTGTTTTTTCTCAGCCATTTATTATCGCGATTATCGTAGGATTACTGGCACATCACAACCCGACTGATTTAAAGACAGCAATTGTTGTCTCGAATCCAAATGCAATCACAGAAGCGTATGTAAAAGAGTTAAAGAAAGACAATCGTCTTAAGATCGAAGAAAACGGTAGTACTTCCGATATTCAAAAAGGTACCTTGAGAGCGGTCATTACCGTCACGGGTTCACCAACAGGTATCTCGGAACTCGACATTGAACAAGACCCTGTCCTCGGTCCGTATAGAGCAGTACTGAAGGAAAGCGCACTGGATGCATATAATGCGACGAGTGATGAGCTTCAGTTGGGCAATTCACTTATACCAATTACCACGCACGATGCAACGACAAAAGACCTGAAGTACTTCGATTATTATGCGTCTGCAATTATGGTGCTGCTTGTGCTGCTTGTTGTTTTGAACATAGCGGGTATATCTATTACGTCCGAAAAGGCGAGTGGAACATTTGAAAGATTAGCCGTCACGCCGTATTCCAAGACAAGCATTATTGGCAGCAAGGCGCTATCTCAATTCATGATCGGAATCTTTGTATTAGGAGTGGGACTCGCAAGCTTATATCTCATATTTTCTATTACGTTAGGTGACTTAGCGGTTCTCTCGGTTCTGGGGATATTGATCGTTATGGTAGCTGTTGCCTTGGGGCTATTTATCTCTGCGATTACGAAAAGTGTTGCCGAGTCGGTGCAGTTGGCGATGTATGTATTCTTTATTACATTCCTTACCTGTGGCTTGAATGCACCGACGGAAACGGTCCATCCTATACTTTTGGCATTTATGACCTCGACACCTTTTTACTATGCTGTTGATGGAGCACGTCGGATAAACATGTTGGATGCAAGCTGGGGTGATGTTTGGATGAACTTGGTTATATTGTTCGGCTTCTTCTTATTGTTCCTTATTCTATCTATTGTGATGTTGAGGAAAGAGTCTAAGTAATATTTGGGCGTGCAATAGTTTAGTTCTACTTATATACACGGTGCTGTACCATAGTGACAAATGACATCGTTTTCCGCATTTTAAATCTGTTAAAGCTCGGTTCCTACAAAGTGGCTACAGAGCAAGTTAGACCGTACTGGCAAAAATCTCCGTTTTGGAGGCTTTTTGCTATACTCAAGTTATGAAGAAACGCAAGAGAATGATTGTAGTGTTTGTACTGACGGTAGCACTTATTATCACTTGCGTACTATGCCTTGTTCCTGTCTCTTCAAAGACCCTCACTTGCTCGGTCCCTAGTTTATATGATCATCCACGGTTTAGTATTTTGTTTGGACAGTCAGCCGAGTTCGAGGCTGCAAAAAGTGGCCCAGGCCCATCTTCTCCTGCTGAAGGAATGTGTACCGCACCGCTTAAGGTGAACCTTTATTTGTTATAGTGACTCATTGAAAATAATTTAAAAACACTTACTAGACGGACAGGATTTGTCAAAGATATGTTTTCACCAAAGTGCTGTACTATATGAGTCACCCTAGAACCATTAAGCCTCTGCTATAATAACTTTATGAATACGAATGTCTCTACTGAACGAATCATGGTTTTTGGAGACTCTTTGTCTTGGGGGTATCAGCCTGGTTCAAAACATCAACGATTTGATGCGCAAACTCGCTGGCCAGGGCGTCTACAAATGTTGCTTGGTGATAATTATGAAATTATTGAAGAAAATCTAAACTCTCGTGGAATCGAGAATGGTGATCCTCGACCGGGTAAAGAGGGCCGTAGAGCACTAGATTATATCGAGGCGGTCCTTGATAGCCAAGATCCGCTTGATTGGGTTATTGTCCTGCTTGGGACAAACGAGCTAAAACACGAAATGAATATGACAGCAGAGCAAGTCGGTGAGAGCATGGAAAAACTTTTGAGTATTATTACGACTCGACCGTCTCAATTTCGTGGCACGACTCCAAAAGTTCTTTTACTTTCACCTCCAATAATTAATGAAGAAACCGAGTATTCTCTTACTGCCGACAAATATCTCGGTGCAACTGAAAAATCGAAAGAACTTACTGGTGTCTACCGACGCCTGGCGGAGAAATTAAGTATAGATTTCGTGGCACTCGATAAGATCACTGCTGGTGTTGATGGGATTCATATTGATGCCGATGAACATGCCAAGGTTGCTCGGCTTGTTTACGCGACACTAATTGGCTAGAAAAGTACTTGGCAAAATTGAACGTATTCACAGAACCCTAGGACTGTATTTTGCTATACTTTACCTATGCCTCATATCCATACAGAAACTGGACAGCATGACCTAACGGTCGCAGCGTACATCATACGAATAGACATGCCTCAGCCAAAGGCACTCCTTCATATGCACCGTAAGTTGGAGCGACTTTTACCCGTTGGCGGACATGTTGAGCTTAATGAAACTCCCTGGCAAGCGCTTGCTCATGAGGTTGAAGAGGAATCGGGCTATCGATTCACCGAACTCAAAGTCCTGCAGCCAAAGCGACGGTTGAGGGAGATAAGAGCCGTCGTCCAACATCCTTATCCGCTATCAATTAACACACACGAGGTAACTGAAGGGCATTTTCATACAGATATTCAGTATGCTTTTAGGGTGACTGCAAGTCCGACTCAATCCGCGAGCGAAGGAGAATCTCTTGACCTTCGCTGGGTAACTCAAGACGAGATGAATGCATTAAGTGAGGATCTTATTTATTTGGGTACGAAAGATATCTATAATTTTATGTTTGACGAAGTAGTGAAAAACTGGGAAGAAGTCCCTACGAATAGTTTTGGTTTATAAGTAATGCTATCTCGAACGAACAAAAAATCTTTTGAAGGTGTCAATCTTGGCGGCTGGCTCCTTGTCGAACGATGGATGACCCCGACGCTATTTAAGGATACTGATGCACAAGATGAGTATTCTCTAATGAGAACACCCGAGGGTGCTTCTCGTATTGAGCAGCACAGGAACTCTTATATCAAAGAGGAGGACTGGCGGTGGCTATCTGCGCAAGGAATAACACATATTCGTCTACCGATTGGATACTGGGCGCTTCATGACGATGTGCCGTATCGGAATACGAAAAAGCAACTCGATTGGGCGTTTGTCATGGCAGAGAAGTATAGCATTTCAATCCTTCTTGATTTACATGCCCTCAAAGGTTCGCAAAACGGCACTATTCATAGCGGACGAATAGGTGAGGTTAAGTGGAAGCAGTACAAGCATGAATCGTTGCACGCTTTAAAAGAGCTCGCTGTTCGCTATCGTGATTCAAAGGCATTATGGGGTCTCGAAATTATAAACGAACCTAAGGTCATTGGAAATTATTTTGCTCTTTTAGGGTTTTATCGTGAATCATATAGGATGCTTCGAGGTATGCTTCGACCGGGTGTCTATACAGTTTTCCAAGATGGGTTTGTCCCGCTATTATTTTCGGGTGCCTTATGGGCGCAAAAAAGTCATCCCGTCATTATGGATACACATTTTTACCTAGTGTTTCCAAAACTGCTCTCTAAATTATCTCCGCAGGCATATGATCGGCTAAGATATATGTTATATGCAGGTGCACTATTGCTGACGACATGGCGACAGCCGGTGATCGTTGGAGAATGGAGCTCTGTGTTACCACAAGCTATGTTCGATCGCGTACCAATCGATGAGCATTATGCAATGCTTGGTGCGACCATACAGCGTCAACGGAATATATATCATCGTGCGTCCGGCACGTTCTATTGGAGCTATAAGACAGAGGGACAGGGTATGTATAACTATCGTTCACTGGTTGAATCTGATGTCATAAACACTAAGAACTGATAGGCGAAGAATATGCTTGTGTTTCTAACGTCAAAATGATTAAATCACACTACTGTAAACCGTTCATGAAAGGGTATCAATGAACACTCGAAATCAATCAGGAAGTGCACACGTCGTTATTATTATCATTCTTGTAGTAGCTCTTCTGGGCACGCTTGGGTTTGTCCTTTGGCAGAATTTCTTGGCACCTAAAGACGACAAGGTGACTGAGCAAGTAACAACTCAGGAGACAACAGAAACTGAAATAACACCCGAAGTAGATAAGACTGCGACTACTAAGTCTGAGATCGCCGCCTCGATGAACAATAACTACGAAGGGCTCTCAGCGCATATGATTAGCCCGATCGGCGGCTCGATTGCGAACTCAGACGGTATATTTAGAGACAAGACGAGTGATGAGCTAGTGGCTCTGATTCAAGATTACTTTGGTACTTCAAATCCTGACCTTGCTGTGAGTACTGACTGGACATTCGCAGATTACAAAGATTTAAATAATGATGCACTTACCAACTTGTTCAAGCAGAGCACCTTTACTGACTATGCGACGAGTTATGTTGGGCTCGCAAAAATAAAAAGTGGTGATGGGATTTTTGTTGCGTATACACTGAATAAAGATGGACTCATTACGTATGCATTCTGGGGATTGGTATAGTAACCAGCTCTGTATATTTGAGTTCAAACACTCTTAGGCCTATACTAAGAGTATGAATCCCGCAGAATCTAACACGCAGAACCCATCTTCACAACCACAGGCGACACCTGAAACTCCTCAAATATTTAAATCTGGTATTTATTGGCGTCAAAGCTTATGGAACGGCGCAAAGACAGTGCCTTCGATATTAACACTTAATAACGGTACGCTCAGTTTGAAATCGGATCGTGAAACTGCTTTCGAGGTGCCGGTACAATCAGTAAAAGTTCGCTTTACTCGATTTGGCACATTGGTAATTAAAGCCGCTGGCAAAAAATACGACATAACTGGTGTTGGTGCGGCAATCTCTCGCCAATTTACCGATGAACAGAAGCAGGAACTTGCCAACGAGAACGTTAATACCGCTACGAACCTTACCGCAGGTGGTCTGGGCGCGAATGCCTTTGGAGTCGGAGTCGGCGGAGTTGGAGGAGCAGGGGCTTCAATTGTTGGTAATATTGGAGCAATCGTCGGTTTCTCAATTGGTGTGAAAGAGCTTGGCAAGTGGAAGGCTATTTTTGAAAAAGCCGGAATCTACAAGGCTTAAGCAAAGAGTTCGTCAAGCTTGGTGAGCTGGCTCGTAAATCCTTCGATCATTCCCATTTTGATAAGTTGTTCGATCTGTTCGGCACTTTCCGCAAAGCTTGTACTGATAATCTTAGTCTTTCCATCCTCTTCAATAAATTCGTTAGTAATTTTTAACACAGGCATCTCTGTGTTTATAACACCTGATTCGTCTGAGAAGTAATCCATGTAAGTGAAACTATCGGTAGGTTGTACATCGAGAATCTCCATGAGACCCCAAGATGTTTGGCCAAACCAATCACTTTGACGTTCGTCGATACATTTCATCCCGTAGTGGACGCGTCCACCTGGAACAAAGTTGAATTCTTTTACGGTTGTTTCCCAGCCTTCTGGTCCCCACCATTTTTCAAAGAGGCCCTTATCCGCATATGCATTCCAGACTGTATCTTTTGGTCTATTTGCAACGAATTCAATGATGAGCTTCTTGTTTTCGAGATCTTTGATAACATTTACTTCTGACATAGTGTTCTCCTTATCCTATTAATGCATCCAGCTTGTCATAGCGGCCTTGCCACATCTGACGATATTGTTCGAGGTATTCATCTGCGCTTCGGAGGGCGTCTGGCGCCAATGATACCATCTGTTTTCTGCCTTCCTTACGTTTAATCACTAGCTTTGCACGTTCCATTACCATCAGATGCTTAGAAATAGCGGCAAAGCTGACGTCATATCTTTTGACAAGATCACCAACTGACAATTCACCGCGCGCGACCCGGGCGAGAATATCGCGACGCGTCGGATCGGCAAGAGATGAGAATATTGAATCAAGGTGTAATGTATATTCAACCATATGGTTTAATAATAAATTATGATGATCATTCTGTCAACAAAAGTATTTGATATGATAAATGTATGAGTGAGCAAAATCCGCATAATAGGCATTCTGTCTTAGATGACCTCGCTGAGTTAAATCTCCCCTCGGGAAAGTATATGGTCATGGGGAGTGGCATTCTTGATGCATTGGATATTCGCCCCGCAGCCGATGTCGACTTGGTGGTAAGTGATGATGTGTATAGCCATCTCCGAGAAACCGGTTGGCATGATCGGGTTGCATCGAATGGCTCAACGGGAATAGAACAGGGAGTGTTTCAGGCATATAATCGCTGGAGTGACGAGACGGTCATAAAGACGCTCGACGAACTTCTTGTTGATGCGGAGTGGGTGAATGGGGTGCCGTTTAATTCCTTAGCGAAACTTTCCTTGTATAAAGTGCGTCGCGGTCGAGAGAAAGACTTGGCAGACCTAGAGTTAATTAATCGCTACCTAGATACGCTATAATAAAGGGAAATGGTGTGGCGCTTTGGTTTACTACTTCTCCTTTTTGTCGTCTCTGTTATCGGGGTGGGTACATCTGTACAAGCTCAAGATGAAGATCGACGACTTATTACGGTATTCGACCGAGGAACGACGCGCGTATTCTTATCAGACGACAAGACGGTCGGTGATGCACTGAAGGCTCAGGGTATTGAGCTTGATGCACGCGATACGGTTGAACCAGCTACTGACGAGGAGTTAATCGCGACTGATTATCAGGTAAACATTTATCGAGCACGCCCAGTGGTTGTGGTTGATGGTGCGGTTCGCGTTAAGACAATATCGTCATATCAAACTGCGGAACAAATCGCCAAAGATGTGAAGATAACTGTTTATGATGAAGATACGACGACATTACGGCCGTTAACTGACTTTGTTGGTGATGGGGCTGGGTTACAACTTACGATTAAGCGAGCAACACCTTTTATTCTTGATCTTTACGGAAAAAAGACTGAAGTACGTACGCAGGCTAAAACGGTAGGGGATATGTTAAAAGAGAAAGAAATTATTTTGGGGGCAAGCGGGCGAGTTTCGTTGCCAGAGGATGCGCCAATTTCACAAGGAATGGAAGTGCGTGTCTGGCGAGAAGGCAAACAGACAGTCTCAATCGATCAAGAAATTCCTTCAGTCAGTCGAATTGCTTATGATGCCGATCGGCCACTTGGGTATCGTGCAGTGCAAACTCCGGGAGTGCCAGGCATTCGGAGTGTTACCTACCAGTTAGAGATAAAAGATGGTGCCGAAATCTCACGAGTTGAAATTGCTAACATCGTTACCCGTAACCCAACCGAGCAAGTTGAAGTGATTGGGCTTCGAAATGATGGATCAGGTTTGTCTTTATCAAAGGGTGCACAGTACTGGACTGACAGCAAGGGTGTCTCGCACCGGGAAACGTACTACGATCTTAATATGGCGGTAGTCATGCAAAGTTGTGGGCAAGGTGGGCGCTATACGGTACGACCCGATGGCGCAAAGGTTGATGCACAGGGCTATATCTTGATCGCTGCTAATTATTCCAACTATCCTAAATGTTCTATTGTCGAAACAAGTCTAGGACTTGGTAGAGTATATGATACCGGTGGGTTTGCCGCACGGCATCCACATGGGTTTGACCTTGCGACTGATTGGTCGCGAGCGGATGGAATCTAGAGATTATATAGGTTTCGTTCAGAGTCAGTGCTTTGTATTAATGCGTTACGCAAAGACTCTTCTAGACTCACCTGACGGCTAATAGATCCGCCAGTGTACCTCGACCAGGTGTCGCGATTATCTTCGGGAAGATCAAACATCTTATCTATGTCTGCCATGATGTCGTTATGTAATTCACCGTTATTCATTCGACCGACAACAACATTGGGAAGGAGAAGCCCACTTGAATATCCTATCTGGCTCGTTCCATTTTTCGAGATGATAACCGCCCAGGCTTCTTCAAAAATATTACCGTAGCGATTGACTAGCCCACTCTCAATACCGACATAATAGTCTGCATCGCCAAGCTGTTCGCAGTCCTTCGCTCTGTTCATTGCCCCCTCGTATGTTTCTCGATCGTGAGGGGCTTCTGGTACGAGAGACTTTGCATCGTGTGGAATAACTTCAAGAGAAGGTTGTTTTAGTATGTTCTTAAAAACTGACGTTACAACGTCGACTTTCTTTTGATTCTTTGTGCCCACGATAATTTTCATTACCTTCATTATGTCATATATGTTGGAATTTCATCGGTTAGGGAAGTTATCTTCCCTAGACAAGGTTTTGTTTTGTCGCTACTCTCTAAACATGACCCATGAAGTAAAGATTCACGAAGCGCAAACGGCTATCCTCCGTGAATTATTATTTGTACCTGCCGCAAGTTTTTCCGAGCTACAAAAAAAGACAAACCTTGAGAGTGATCATTTCAAGTTTCATATTGCTCGCCTTGTCGAAGTAGGGTATGTAGAGAAGAGATCTGATAGGGGTTATGTGTTGACTGTAAGCGGCAAAGAATATGCCAATAAACTCGACACTGATCAAAATGCCATTGAACGACAACCAAAAAGTGCGGTGATTATTGTTTTAGAAGACGGTGACCTCGTATTAATACAGGAACGATTAAAGCATCCTTATTTTGGCTTCTGGGGCTATCCTGGCGGTAAAATTCGCTGGGGTGAGACTATCCTTACGGCAGCAGCACGTGAGCTGAAAGAAGAAACGGGTTTAGAGGCTGACTTGCAGTATCGAGGGGTGTACCATGAACACGTGAGATCTGCCGAGACAGGAGAGATTCTTGAGGATAAGATTTTTCATATCGTTAGCGCACATTCACCGTCTGGTGATTTATTTGAAAATTTTGAAGGTGGACGAAACGCTTGGATGAGTTTTGCGAAACTTGCTACTGTTGAGAAAAAATACACGAGCACCGACATTGAAACAAAGATTGGATTAGGCGAGGACTCGTTTGTTGAGTCTGAACAAACTTATACAAAAGAGGAATTCTAGTGGCAAGACGTGTTATCCGTGCTGTCTTATCCGGTTCGTTCCATAAGGATAGGAAAGGCTTGCAGGATGCATATGACGAGCTTGTGACGTGCGGATGCCAAGTATTGTCGCCCCATCGACTCGATTTTGATAGTGAGAGCACGCTCTTTGTTCGTGATATAGCTGAAAAGAATGTGTCCGAGGAGGTGCTTGAAAAGCATCACTTGTTGAGTATTTCTCAGGCAGACTTTCTATGGCTACATGTGTACGATGGGCACATAGGAACGAGTACTGCGCTCGAAATAGGGTATGCGGTTGCAAATAATATCCCAGTGTTTACAAACATGAGTATTGAAGAACAGCCTATAAGTTCTTTCGTTTGTGTCGTTGGTAGTGTATATAAAGCGATTGGTTTAGTTAGTAGTGCTCGCTAGCATCACGCTTACCCTTGCAAAACAACTTCATCTCTTTGATAATCAACCTCAGACGCAGCAACATCCGGTTACTTGGACATTCAATCTGAAAGAAGGTGAAGATCTTGCCCCAAAATGCTCGTGACCTCATTATGGTTGAGGCAAAGCGCAATGACATCAGCTGTCTACTTGAACAGCTGATCACTTGTCGGAACGCAATTGATCCCGATGAGAACCCCGATCTCTACATGATGTACGATCACATGGTCGTGCACCTCAATATCGCAGCAAAGCCGCGCGACCTGACCCAGTCAGACGAAGATGACACGGTCGTCTTCGATGTATCGAGAGGCAACCCATTGCACGCGAAGGCTTACCCTATGACAAAGAGTGAGCTCTTCTATGGCGATGGATCACCGGTAGTCGAGTAGGGTGGCGTCGCCTATTGCCTGGGCCGGATCAACTCACTCTTTTTTAATGCCTGACTCCCCAAGAGAAGACCCGACAGTGGAAGCTATCGATGTGTCTCTCATCGGTGGCGTCGGGCTCTTTCTCTTTACGGATACTTATTAGATACTAGAAACTTCTGTTTCAGGTAGCGTCTTTTTGCCGAGTAATTTTGACGCCATAACGTTAATGACCGCAACCACTGGAACGGCGAAAAGGGCACCGGGGATACCTGCGAGTAATGATCCAATCGCAACAGCAAAGACAATAGCAAGCGGGTGCACCTTGACGGCTTTCCCGATAAGGAATGGTTGTAGTACATGACCTTCGATAAGCTGAACGACAAGTACTACACCAAGCATGATTACTGCGGCTAACCAGCCGTTGAAGACAAGCGCAAGAATAACTGCGATGGAACCGGTAATGACTGCTCCGACAACGGGAATGAATGAGCCAAGGAAGACCATAACGGCGATAGGGATGGCGAGCGGTATCTGTAAGATAAATGCACCAAGACCAATTCCAACTGCATCGACACCAGCAACAACGATCTGTGATTTCACGAAGCTTATTAACGTACTCCAGCCACTTATCCCAGCATCAAGAATCTTTGCACGAGATTTTTTCGGAAATAAGCCGACAAGCCATTTCCAGATATTTTTTCCGTCAAGAAGGAGAAAGATGACAGCGAAGAAGGCGAGGAAGATTCCCGCAAAGACATGTCCTGCCGTTGAACCAACAGAGGATAGCACACCAGTCGTCAGAAGTTCTGAGTTACTCTGAAGTGATGATGCAAAGTCACTGGCATATTTGTTGAGTTCGGTGGAGCTGATATTGAAAGGCTCTGCGGAAAGCACTGAGCCGGCGCCTTGAATCGATGTTTCAAAACGATCGCGCAGATCTGGGTAAGCGCTCGACACCTGTTTGGCGACGATAAAAACGAGACCAGATACGATTACCGCGAGCAACAGAAGACTAAAGGCAACGGCAAGCCCCCTTCTGACGCCTTTAGATTGCAGACGTGTCACGAGCGGGAAAAGAAGCGCAGTGACGAGGAGTGCAACTAGGAAGGGGATTACGATTACCTTGAGTTGAATAATAATAAATATGAGTGCGGCAATAAATCCGGCGATTACCAGAAAACGCCAAGACCAGCCAGCCGCCTTATCAAGGGGATGTTGCGCAGTGTTCGTATCAAGAGTTTGTTTTGTCATATCTTTAGTATAACGCAAGGAACTTAGTTGCTATACTAAAAGTATGAATAGCTCACTACTTGCGATCCGCGCAATTGCTGCCGAATTTGCCCACAGGATATTTGTGCCTGTCGTGATTACTATTGGTATTATTTCAGTCGTATTGATTGTCGTGATGGTATGGCTTCTGACGATAAGCGCATGGTGGTTGCTGCTTGCGATTCCTCTTTTTGTCGTGATTTTCGTTGGCGGCTTAGTTTTGGCTATCGTGGGGATTGGGATTCGATTTGTTAACCCCGGCACGACAAAGGCTCAGAAAAAAACGGTGTCCTCATTTGTTGATAAAATTCAACGTCTATCCGATGTCACGCAAACGCCAAAGATTATTCTCCTGTTTCGCGCTATCCGGGATGTCGCACGACCAAGTAAGGGTGGATTTGTTCAGTCGGTCATTACCGACTCGACATCATTACAAAAAGACTTCAGAGACGTCATCGACAGTTTCTCTCGCTAGCAATCTGCTTGTGCTAATAACGTAAGAATGATTAAATACATCTACGTATAAGTTTCATAAAGGGGCATCAGTGAACACTCTTCGATCGCAATCTGGCCATGCATTAGTCGTTATTATTATTGTGGCGAGTGTGGCGCTCGTGGGAGTACTTGGGTTTGTCTTCTGGCAGAACTTTGTTAATAAATCCGATACTACCAAAACAACAGAAGTTGAGACGATCAACGATGAAAAGGGGTCTGAAAAAACACTTCCTATTGTGACCTGGGGAGTCGCCTTCGCATTAAAGGATGAGCTTGATGCTAACGATTACATTGTCGGTACAGTGAGTGCTGAAGATGAGCCAACGAAGATTGCACAAGTAGTCATTACGAATGTTGAAAAAGATGCGATATACCCAGGGTGTGGGGAGAGGACTATTCTTCGTTCTTCCGATGAGTTTAAGTCAGTTGGCACGACATTTACAATCGATGAGGATGCGTCCGTTAAGATCGGTAAGTTTAGCTATGCAATTCCTACTAATCAAACCGCTTGCTATGAGAAAGCACCAGCTGACCAGCAACTTTCTTTGTCGGCAAAATTAAAAGAGATCCCTGACGATTTGACGGTCAAGAATCTCTCTGCGTTTTAGGTATTATTTTCGCTTAATAAAGTAGACGATACCGAGTGAAAAGAGCGCAACGAATCCAAGCAGAACAATAATCGCGATAGACAGCGGACTGTTTACTTCAACTTCATAGTTCAGGCTGAGAAGGACGAATGATGCAAAGCCGGCTGCAAGGAGCGCGATAATGAGATGCGCACGTACTAATTCTTTTTGTAACTCTTTATCTTTTTTGAACTTTTTAAAAAGTGATTTCTTCATATGCCTACTATAGCATGAGCTTATTCAGTAATGTCACGAATTACTGATATCTTTGCACCGAGCGTATTAAGTCGTTCGGCAAGATCTTCATATCCACGATTAATCGAGTAGATATTGCGAAGTGTCGAAACACCAGGTGCGGCAAGCATTGCGAGCATGATTACAACAGCCGGTCGAAGTGCTGGTGGCGTAATAATCTCAGCTGGTTTCCATTTTGTAGGCCCGGTGACGTAAATACGGTGCGGGTCAATAAGCTGTACATTTGCATTGAGGCGAGTAAGTTCGGTGAGATAAATCGCACGGTTTTCATATACCCAGTCATGGATTAATGTCCGGCCTTTGGCGCTTGCTGCGATGACCGCAAAGAAAGGGAGGTTATCGATGTTTAAGCCGGGGAAGGGCATCGAGTGGATTTTGTCAGTTGGTGCACGAAGCGCACTCACCTTTGTCGTCAGGTCAACCAGTCGAGTTTTACCGTTCAGAGCCATATATTCATCAGAGATTTCATACTCGAATCCCATGTTTTCCAGGAACTTTAGATCAATTTCGAGAAATTCAATTGGTGCACGTTCGATAGTAATCTCTGACTTCGTCACGATGGCAGCAGCAATAAAGCTCATCGCTTCGATCGGGTCTTCGGCAGGAGCATACTCAACGTTTTTATTGATATCACGCAGTCCGTGAATGGTCAGTGTCGTTGTTCCGATACCATCAATTTTTACACCAAGCTTTTCAAGGTAAAAACAGAGATCCTGAACCATGTAGTTCGGGCTCGCGTTACGAATAGTAGTGACGCCATCACTAAGCGCAGCTGCCATGATGATATTTTCGGTAACGGTGTCGCCTCGTTCTGAAAGAACGATAGCTTTAGCGGGGGTGACTGGTTTTGAGGTTGCGGCATAGTGACCAGTAACGGTATCTACCTTTAGGCCGAATGATTCAAGACCGCTCAGGTGTGGCTCAACAGTACGTTCACCGAGTGAGCAACCACCAGCGTAGGGGAGTTCGAATTCCTTATAACGGTGCATAAGAGGACCGAGGAACATGATGATACTCCGAGTTTTACGTGCAGCTTCAATGTCCATTTCGTTGAGCTTGAGTTTTGCTGGAGGGATGATTTCAAGATCATTTTCACCAAACCAGCGAGTTTTAACTCCGACGCTGTTGAGTACTTCAAGAATACGGTTCACTTCTTCAATACGTGCAACGTGACGAAGAACTGTGGTGCCACGGTTGAGAAGTGAGGCGCAAAGAAGTGCGACGGCAGCATTTTTACTCGTCTTTGTGACGATATGACCAGAAAGTTTATGCCCACCTTCAATGCGAAAATTAATAGTCCCTGTAGGGGTAAGGGTGATGATTTGGCTTGACAAGACTTCGCTGATACGGTTTAACATATCAAGGCTGATATTTTGCCCACCCTTTTCAATACGGTTAATCGCGCTTTGGCTTGTGCCGAGGCTTTTAGCCAGTTGTGCTTGTGTCATCCCTCGTGCTTGACGAGTTTCTTGAATTAATGTTCCAATTTTCGATGTGTATGAAGGTGTATCCATAGCAATAATTATATATCATATCTGATATACGTTCAAGTACATCGGCAATGATATAATAAGGGCAAAGAGGTATTCCTATGACACATCATATAAATAACGGCCCTATTGATGACCAGGTAATTGCATTAATTGCTGGTGAAGAAAAACGACAACAAGATGGCTTAGAGCTTATTCCGAGTGAGAATTATGTAAGCCAAACGGTACTTGAAGCACTGGGAAGTGTGTTTACGAATAAATACTCAGAAGGCTATCCTGGTAGACGCTACTATGGTGGCCAGGAATTCACCGACCAAGTCGAGCAGCTCGCGATTGATCGAGCAAAGCAACTGTTTAACGCTGATCATGCGAATGTACAACCACACTCCGGCGCATCGGCAAACGAAGCAGTGTATACGGCATGGCTTGAGCCGGGCGATACAGTCCTTGCGATGGATCTTAGCCACGGGGGTCATCTTACTCACGGAGCACCAGTTACTCGTAGCGCGAAACTCTATAACTTTATTCGCTATAAGATGAAGGACATTGATACCGGTGAGATTGACTACGATGAACTGCGTCGATTAGCGCTTGAGCATAAGCCGAAGATTATATTGGCTGGGTTTAGTGCCTACCCGCGTACGTTAGACTATGATAAGTTTGCCGAAATTGGCAGAGAAGTTGGTGCCTTGTTAATGGCCGACATGGCACATATTGCGGGACTTATTGCTGGTGGTGTTGCTGAAAATCCTTTAGATCATGGCTTCCATGTCATGACGACCACGACACACAAGACACTCCGTGGTCCACGCGGCGGTATGGTGCTAACAAAAGGAATTGTCGGCAATCCGCTAAAAGCACCAGAAAAAATTATTGAAAATATCCCAACTTTGATCGATCGTGCGGTATTTCCTGGTATGCAAGGTGGGCCGCACATGAATGTGATCGCTGCAAAGGCTGTCGCCTTCTATGAGGCACTACAGCCAGAGTTTCGTGACTATGCTAAACAAATCCTATCAAACGCACAGGCGCTTGCTGAAGCGCTCAAGGAACGAGGCTTTCAGCTGGTGACAGGTGGAACAGATAATCACTTGATTCTTGTCGATGTCTATAAGAGTTATGGAGTTGATGGCAAAGCAGTTGAAAAAGCGCTTGATGCGGTTGGGCTTACGCTTAACGCGAATAGCGTTCCTGATGATCCACTCCCGCCCTTCCGCCCAAGTGGTATTCGACTTGGTACACCTGCGGTAACAACACTGGGGTTAAAAGAAGATGATATGCGAGAGATTGCTGAGCGAATTTATCAGGTTGTGATTAAGCTTTAAGCTTTATTCTCTCTCAATTAAATACAGCCCATAACGGGCTGTATTTAATTTGCTGAGATGTATCAGACTAAGACGCTGGCATTGCTTGGCAAGCAGTAGTCGTTCCAGCAGTAACCTGTACTGCGGCTGCTGTACCATCAAATTTCCAGTAAGTAATTCGAGTACCGTTTACGTTCGTTGCGGTGACCGTTGAAGTCGTTCCACATCGCTCAACGTAGACAGCGTTGGCAGTTGCTGTTGTTGAGGTTGGGATTGCTGCGAGAAAAGTAAAGCTTGATGCAGTGATTGCATATGACTTATCACTTGCTGCACTGGTAAGCTCAGCACGAGTAATAGGGTAGCGTCCCTCTTCTGCGTTATATGCTTCAACCTTTTTGACTAAGCCATTAGCTGTTGCCTGTGCGCTTGATGTATTTGCGCGTGAAGTAATACCATTGTATGAAACGATAGTGATTGCTGCCAAAATCGCGATAACGACGATGACAATCAAAAGTTCAACGATTGTAAAACCGTTTTCTGACGTTCTCTTGTTCTGTATGTTAATGAAACTCATATTGGTGAGTTGCCCCCTAAATCATTGATGTTAACTTAACTTAAATGTACTATGTGTTATTTATAAGCGCAAGCTTTATTTTTGAACACTAAAAAAGGACAGCATTGCTGCTGTCCTTTTCGTCATTATCGAGCGGCTAACTATGAAGTTGCGCCATTGCTCTTGAATACAGGTGATGAACAAGTACCTGCAGTGATTGGTGTCCATGCAGGAGTTGTCGCATCGTACTTCCAGTAAGATACCCTTACGCCGCTGTTGCTTGCACACGCGTAGAAGATGAGCGTACTAGGACTTGCTGGTGCTGCTGTTGGAGCAGTAGTAAAGTTTGGTGTTGTACCACCAGTACCAACTGCAAATGCTGTACCGAGCATTGAGTATGACTTATCAGCAGTTGCTGTGTTCAAGTCGCTTGGAAGAGCTGGGTAAGATCCTGTTTCCGCATTAAAGGCTTCAGCCTTCTTGATAGCGATATTTGCCGCAGCCTGTGCGCTGGTCGAGTTCGCGCGCGAAGTTATACCGTTGTAAGATACAATTGTGATTGCTGCCAAAATCGCGATAACGACGATGACAATCAAAAGTTCAACGATTGTGAAACCGCTTTGCTTCTGAAGCTTAATGTTTGTATCTGTGAGACTCATGTTTGAGTTGCCCCCTAATTAGTGATGTTAATCTAAATATAATGTACTCTGTCTGTGCGTTAAGCGCAAGCATTATTTATATTATTTTGCTATTAAGGTTGAGCGAGTGACGAAGCATTAACGTCCAGGCGAGTTGCGCGAAGTGTTGCGGAGCGTGAGGCGGTACGTCCCGCTGCATCCTGTGAGGCTTCAACGGTAACCTGAACCGTTGTCGCGGAATACATTGCTGTTGTGCGCAGTGCGGCATCTGATTCAGTTGAGGCGACCGTGTTGGCGCTTGTCGCACTCGCACCGTTGTAGTAATCGATAGTCAGGTTGGTGACGCCGCTAATGAGCTTGATGTCATTCGTCTTACAGAATGTCGCAGAGTATCCAACTGCACAGCTTGGTTGTTGCCAGGGTGTACTACACCCACTCGTCAGATAGTCGGTTGGCATGATAACTCTTCGCCAAAGTGTTCCACTGCTATCGATGAAGTAAACGACATTATAACTAAGAGGGGTATTATCTTGAGCCTGTGCACAGGTTCGCGGCTGATCTTTAAGGTAGACATATCGGCTTCCCGTTTGGGTCGGATTGATGGTAGTGGCGACCATGTTGAGAATAAGGCTCGCACCGTTTGCGCCCCCTATGTTTGTAAACTTGGTCGTGTTATTACCAGACCCTTGAGGGGTCACTACAGTAAAGCTATTTGTTGATAAGAATGCTGCACTTTGTTTGACGTCTTGTTCGATACGACTCAATGTATCCTGGGTGTCATAGGCGAGGTTGTTGGATGCACGCGAGAGGATCACTTCACCAGTGAGATTTAGAATTACCGCAAGAAAGGCTCCGATGGCTAATATGACAATTGGCGCAATGACCAGCATCTCGATGAGGGTAAAGCCCTGACGAGATTTATCGCGCGACGTAGGTTGCATAGCGTACCGTCCTTTGAGGTGTATTGTAGGTAATCGTTGCCTCTATTTTCGACATTGCAGGAGTAGCGGAGTTTGGACAGGTGATCTTGACGGTTAGTTTTGCAGCAGAGAGGCCGTCAATAGAGATTGTCTCATTGTTCTTCGGTGTTGATGCAACGCAGGGCGCGGCCGCAGAAGGTGAGTACCGCCTGAGATAGTCGTAGGCAACATTTGCTGCCTTTGCTTCTGCTCGTGTTTGCCCACCATCTTGAATGACCACCGAATACATTTGGTAACCAGCAATCAGAAAAGCTGCGGCGACGAAAAGAGTGACGAGAAGTTCGACGGCGCTAAATCCAGATTCTGAAGTCGTAAAATGGCTCATTGATTTTTACTCATTACTTTATATACGGTACTGTCAGACTCAAGCCGATAGTAAAGATTATACTTTCGACATTCAACTGCCACTGCTGTACAGAGTGTTGCATTAGCAGCGAGGGGTTGGTAAACGTATTGACTGATTGTCGGCTGCGGGGTAACACCGCTAGTCGTTTGTGTTGCATTTGTCGCTATCATGAAAGATGCGCCGAGGTTTGCCGCTCCCGGTGCGATAAAAGATTCTATCGTAACATCGCGAAAGGCAGCTCTGAGTTGTGTTTCGGTGCTGACACTCGAAGTGCTTAGTGCGGTAGTTTCTGGATATTGTTGCAGCGCGGTTGAGTTATCGGTTCCTGCTGTGAAGTAGGTTTCAAGCGCATCACTGATTGCTTTAACATCCGCTTTTCGTTCATCGTCACGACTGCTTATTTGTGTGGCGTTAAGATTGACCACCGCTAATGCTAAAAGAATCCCCATAATTGTTAGTGTGATAATAATCTCAACAACGGTAAATCCTCGCCGTAACATGCTTCTAGCATAAGAGGTTTAGAGCTAAATCGCAAGTTAGTTTATTTCAAGCGGTTCTTGTTCGATGATGATACGGAAGGTGTCGCGAATTTTCCCAATAATTTCGTCGCGAGCAAGCGCGAGGTCGTCATATCCAGTCGCCGACTCATTAATAAGAACGAGAGCGTTTTTATCATGAACGCGCATACCATGGAGTAGTTGACCCTTGAAACCGGCCGTTTCAATAAGCCAGCCCGAAGGGACTTTTGAGGTACCGTCTCCCATGTCGTACACTTTCATATCAGGATACTGTGTGTATAGTTCGGCAAGCTGCCAATTTTCAACCAATGCATTCTTGAAGAATGACCCAGTATTAGGAAGTAGTTTTGGGTCAGGGAGTTTATCTGCTCGAATTGCGATAACTGTATCGCGGACAAGTTCTTGAGTGAATGTTGTGATACCGAGTGCATCAAAGCGACTTTGGAGGCTGTCGTAGAAGGGAGCTTGCGGAAGATTCTTAGAGAGCTTCAATGTGACGCTCGTGATAACATACCGTCCTTTCGCAGTACTGCGAAAAATACTCTGGCGATAGGCAAATTGGCAATCTTCGTTTTGAAGGATGACCATATTATCTGATTGTGAGTCGTAGGCCTCAACCGAAACCAGCGTATCGGCAATTTCTTGGCCATAGGCGCCGACATTCTGTACCGGTGCTGCCCCGACGGTTCCTGGAATTGCTGACATGGCCTCGATACCTGAGAGTTTCATATCGACAGTTCGTTTTACGATGTCGTCCCATAATTCACCGGCACCGATTTTTATTGTCGTCGAATTCGTGTCGTCACTGACAATATCAAACCCAGGAATACGCATGCGTATGATCAGTCCTGCGTAGCCATCATCGTGGGCAATAACATTGCTGCCACCTCCAAGAATGAAAATAGGCAGGTTCTTTGCCTTAGCATTATTGTAGACCTGTCGCAGCTCAGTTACTGTGTGGGCGTCTGCTAAAAAGCGGGCTGGACCACCGAGCTTCATCGTTGTAAAGTTTTTGAGGGGAATGTTTGTGTGAATTTCCATAATTGTTGTGTTTCATTATAGCTTTTTATGAGAATTTATGCTACAATGACCCCTGTACTTCGTGCAACAACGCGCACCCGTAGCTCAGTGGATTAGAGCACTGGTCTTCGGAACCAGGTGTCGCAAGTTCGAATCTTGCCGGGTGTACCACATATGGAAGCATATGGCACGGGTCAGTAGCTCAGCTGGTTAGAGCGTCTGCCTCTTAAGCAGAATGTCGTGGGTTCAAGTCCCACCTGACCCTCCAAAATTATTAAAAATCGCCCATAACGGGCGATTTTTTATTAAGTTAAGTATCGTTACTAAACTGTAGCAGTCGGTGCTTGTCCCGCAGGATATGGTCCATTTGCAACACTTGGTGCTGATGAAGCTTTGTCGTTCCAGGTTGAGCTGTCGACAGCAAGCCAAATAAGCCAAACAAGTGGAAGGAAGATAGCGAGTAATACAAACGCACCTGATTTTCCAAGCTTAAGACCGATGTGGTACATAGCAATCCACATAAAGATAACGGCAATGAAGTTGACGAAAGGAATGAAAGAGAGGATAGCCCACCAACCACCTTGGCCACCGATTTCAAAGAGCTTCCAGCTGTTGTAGATTGGTACCCATGCTGGCCATGAAGCAAGACCGGCTTTTTTAAAGATACGTCCCAAAAGGAGCGCACTAATGATATATGCACCAACAACGAGAACCAAATAGACAATTGCAAGAATAAGCACTGTCCCTGGATCTGATGTTTCAAATGAACTTGAGTAAAGGGTATTAGTTGTTTCCATGACTTGATTGTAGCATAGGATTTGCTAAGCTAATACTAATGAAGATACTCGACGGCCGTGAACTTGCAGGCTATATACAAGAAAGACAAATTCGTCAGGTGCGCAACCTTCGTCAGGCGCATGGCGTTATTCCAACGTTAGCAATTGTACAGACGATTGAGGACCCGGTGATTGCTGCATACGTGCGCATGAAGAAGGCGTATGGCGATGAAATCCTGATAGAGGTTCAAGAACACACAGTTGCACAGTCAGAGGTTGCTGAGTTACTCGCATCCCTTAATACTGATTCAAAAGTACACGGTATTATTGTACAGCTTCCTTTGAGCGATCCTTCTGAAACAGACGAGATTGTTAATAAGATTGCTCCCGCTAAAGATGTCGACGGATTGGGGACTGAAGCGGTATTTACTTCTGCTACAGCGACAGCGATTGATTGGCTCCTTGCTGGTTATAACGTCGATTTGAAGACTAAGAAGATTGCTATTGTCGGTGAAGGGCGTCTTGTCGGCGCGCCTCTAGTGAAGCTTTGGAAGACGACCGGCTACGACCTTACTGTTTATGATGATACGACAGAAGATCTTCAGTCAGCACTACGCGAAGCACAAGTAATCGTCACAGCAACGGGTGTTCCCGGTCTTATTACCGAGCATATGATTCAACCAAGTGCAGTAGTCGTTGATGCAGGAACGGCAACCGAAGGCGGGAAAATTGTCGGTGATGTTGCTGATAGCGTTCGCGAACGTGAAGACATTACGATTACGCCAGTCAGAGGTGGCGTTGGTCCGCTTACTATCGCGACATTATTCGATAATGTTATTCAGGCAACAATAGTTGTTGCCGATACTCAAGAAAACTAAGCGACGTTAAGAGCGTCTTTAACGCGTTGCACGACCTGACGAGGAGTCAGCTCTGCTTTTACGATGTAACTATGAATTCCAAGAGATCGAATTTCTTTTGGTGCTTCTTCCTCTCCTAAGTTAGTGAGGATAATAACGGGGATGTCTTTTCCGTGCTCACTTTTACGAATGTGAGCAAGTGCGGTAGCTCCGTCCATTTCTGGCATCTGGAGATCCATTAAGATAAGGTCTGGAGTAAACTCTTCAACGAGTGCAACGCCACGCGTGCCGTTGTTGGCGAGCTGGACATCGAAGCCGTCTGACTCGAATTTCATTCGGTACATTTGGCTGATGACTGCGTCGTCTTCAATGATAGCTATTTTGGTCATGGTCATGCTTTGATGGTACAATGAATTCACTATGATTACTAGTAGCGAAAAGGGTGTGTTCTTATGACATTGGCTGGTGCTGACGTGATAATGCATTCTGGTGGCGAAGAATCAAAAGGCTCTTATCTTGCGACGTCAATTCAACCTCATAGCCCGCGTTTTGAAAAGTGGATTGAGGCACGGCATAGCTTCATGCTAGAGAGAGGGTGGGTGACAGGACCCGAAGACGACTTCGATGGGTATGACCTTGATCAGCAGACTGAACACCTTGGAGTATATGAAGGGGATCAACTTGTGTACGGCATGCGCCTCACGCCAGTGGATGGTTTCGAGCAGTCGCTAAGTTGGAATATGGTTGAGAATTCTTCAATTCAACAGCAGATTCAAGAAAAAGCTCTCTTGAATTCAACGCATCAGGTTTGGGATTTAACACGACTTGTCCCCGGAGAAGCGGCGAGTATTCGAGCGAGCTATTCGGCGATTCCTAAACTTTTCGGTGAAGGTCTCCGTCATTGCATTGCTGAGGGAGACGAGAATCCATTATGGATTTTTGTTCTCGATGAAGGTATGAAGAAGTGGTTACTGAGACAAGGCGTTGATATTACAATCCTTGGTGAAGGTCAGGTGAATGGCGATACGGTCAACTCATCTTTTGGATATTTTGAACCTGCTAAGCTGGCGGCTTTGCAAGACGTTCATCCGTTTGCGAAGCAAGCGATGGCGAGCGAGGACTAACGATGGTTGAATGGGTGGTTTCACTAGCAGCCTTACTCGCAGCGGCAGCAGCTATTGGCGTTGGGCTGATCGTCTGGTTCGGGGAGAAGAAAAACTATCTTCGCATTCCTTTTATATGGCTCGCGGTCTTTGTTGCTATTTGGATTGCAAGTAATGTTGTTTTTGCTATTGGCCCGATATCGATTCGTTTCCTGACGGCACTCGTCAGCTACGGTGCAGCAATGCTGATCGCCGTACAGACTTTCTATTTCGTACAAAAACTTACCCATCCGAAAGGAAAGTTAAGTACTGCTAACAGGCTATATATTATTGTTGGGTATTGTGTTGCGCCGATTTCAACTATACCTGGGGTCATCGGGATCGCCATTCAAGATGCTTCGATTGTCACTCACTCAGTCGTTCTTGTCTTGTATGGGGTACTTCTTACTTCTTACCTTATTCTCGCGTGTACTTGGCTTATTACCCATGTACGAAAAGCAGATCGAATTCTAAAAAGACAAATACTTCTCATTCTCCGAGGCATTGCAATATCTTCAGTGGTTGGGGTGCTGTTTAATCTCATTCTTCCTGCATTTGGAAATTACCATTTTATTCAACTTGGTCCTGCTGGCGCAATTGTTTTTCTTGTCGTCGTTGCGTATGCGGTTGCGCGATATAGTTTGTTTGATGTACGACTCGCAATCGTACGCGGTGTGGCGTATCTCGCAACATTTGCGACATTAACCGCTGTCTATCTCGGAGTTGCACTTCTTATCGCTGATGCACTAAACAGTCCTTTCCTTTCAGCTGATCAGGCGGTCCTCAATATCTTTGCCGTGTTGATCATGGCGGTTCTGTTGCAGCCTATTAAGAAATTCTTTGATAGACTCACAAATAAGGTCTTTTACCAAGATAATTACGATACCGATGTCTTCTTCGCGCAAGTAAACCGGGCACTTAGTTCATCAAATGAACTTCGTCCAATTTTAAAGAAAGCAGCCTATGTTATTGCGAATAACCTGCGGTCTGAACAGGTCTCATTCTTTATATATACGGTCAAAAATCATCATGTGACCGTTGGCACAGAAGGCCACTCTCAATTGGCCGTACAAGATGTTCACTCGATTTCGGGCTATGTCCAAGAAAGAAAAAGCGATGACATTATACGGGCAAGTACGTTAAGTAAGAATGATCCTATGAGGCGACTTATGTTAACGTATCGTGTTGAGGTAATTGTTCCTTTGATGCGAGCACGTGAAGGTCAGGCGATAGGATATATGTGCCTTGGCGATCGAAGGAGCGGAGGCTATACCGGTCGAGATATGAGACTCTTAAAGACAGTTGTTGACGAGCTCTTGCTCGCCATTCAGAATGCACTTGCTGTTCAAGAAGTGCGCGATCTCAATGAAACACTCCAGCAACGTATCGACCTTGCGACAAAGGAGCTTCGAACAAGTAATGCACAGCTTCATCGACTTGATGAGGCAAAAGATGAATTTATTAGTATGGCGAGCCACCAACTACGGACACCATTAACAAGTATTAAAGGGTACGTCAGCATGCTTATGGAAGGTGATGTTGGACCTGTGACGAAAGAGCAAAAACATTTGTTAAACGAAGCTTTCATCGGAAGTGAGCGAATGGTGCGACTAATTGGAGATTTCTTGAATGTGTCTCGCGTTCAAACGGGAAAGTTCGTCATTGATCGTCATCCTGTGGATCTCGGCAAACTTGTCAAAGAAGAGCTTGAGGTTCTTGAGCCTGCGGCAACAGCAAGAGGGCTCTCGTTCTCATTTACACGACCAAAAAATATTCCAATGCTGAACATCGATGAAAATAAGATCCAGCAGGTGATTATGAATTTCTCTGATAATGCGATGTATTATTCTAAGGATGAATCAACAATTAAGGTGTCGTTGAAAGTGATCGATAACGCTATCGAATTCACTGTGAAGGATACGGGAATTGGCGTACCGATCGATCAGCAAGAACAGTTGTTTACTAAATTCTTCCGTGCAGCGAACGCTCGAAAACAGCGACCGGACGGAACAGGTGTCGGTCTCTTCTTGGCTAAGAAAGTTATTGACGCCCATGGGGGCGAAATAATCTTTGTCTCAAAAGAAAACAAAGGAAGTACCTTTGGATTCCGTCTTCCGATTACTCCGAAGCGTTAAGCGCCTGTAGCAATACGAACGAGTTCGATAATCAATACCACAACAACGATAATCACACCGCTTGCGATCAAGATTGGTTTTGCGACTCGTTTATGATCAAACCACCATTGACCGAGTTTTGATCGGTTTGCTGCTGAAATCTTTGTGACGACGGGTCGGGTGATTGCAGCGTCTGCTCCGGTGTATGCTTTATTGCGTTTCTTCTTAGTCTTGTTAGCCATATGTTTTTATTATAGCAAAAAGTAACCCCCGCTTTAAGGGCGGGGGTTACTTGGCCTGAATCGCTTCAGATTAGTGAGCGGTCAGACTCTATTAGACGAGTGCACGACGGCTTGCAACGTAGTAAGCGATGCTTGCAATCAATGCGCCAAGTCCAATGATGGCAACAATGTTTTCAGTCATACCAGTAGTTGGTAGTTCTGGTGGAGTAACTGGTGGGGTTACTGGAGTTTCCTTACAGTCAGGACTGTTCTTTGGTAAGTGTTCCTTACCTGGGATTGGGCAGTATTCTGGTGTTGCAGGAACTTCAAATTTACCTTTACAGTTATCGCTGGTAGCAGTCTTCTCGACACCGTTTACTGAAACAGTAACGATGGCTTGAACGCTGTATACACCAACGGTTGTTTGAGTGTAGTTCAATGTCTTAGCTGTGCTGTCTTTACGAGCAACTTCCTTGTTGTTAGCGTCACGGATGACGTAAGTAACTTTCTTGAAGGTTGCGTTCTGAACAGTGTAGTTAGTAGTGAACTGGAACTCAGTTCGTGATACTCGCTTAATAACGAGTGTGTCACAGGTGTACTTAATAGTAGGTTTCGCAGGAACTTCGAATTGTCCCTTACACTTGTCGCTAGTAGCAGTCTTGTCCTGGCCGTTTACTGAAACAGTAATGATCGCCTGAACGCTGTATTTACCAGGATTCGTTTGGGTGTAGTTCAGTGTTGTTGCGGTGCTATCTTTACGAGCAACTTCTTTACCACTTGCGTCACGGATGACATAAGTAATTTTCTTGAAAGTTGCGTTCATTACGAGGTAGTTAGTCTTGAATTGGTATTCAGTGTCTGACTTTCGTGTGATAGTGAGGGATGTACATGCATACACAGGTTTTGGAGGTGTACAAGTTCTGTCGATAATCACCTCAGCGGTATCCTCTTTGTAGCCACCGCTTGTAGTTGCGCGTGCTGTGTTAATCAGCTTGTTAATTCCACATTCAAGTGCATCTTCTTTTGGCATTGTCGCGCTGAATTTGAAGAATGCATTTCCGCCATTCGGTGCATATGAACCAATATTCAATCCTGTAGTAGTAATACCGTCAGAGGTTGATTTGTATCCATTTGTTTGAGAGTTGGCGATTAATGAACTTCCCTTTACGTAGCTCACTCCCTTAGGAAGGTTGTCGCTTAGGGTAACATTGTCTTGCTGTGTACTTCCGGTGTTAGTGTAAGCAACCTTGTAGATTACTGACGCACCAGGAGTTGTCTTTGCGCTGTCTACCCATGTTTTTCCGTTGTCGACACTAACGGTCTTTTCAACGTTAAAGTTTGGTTGAACAACGGTGAACTTATAGACGACATATCCTGCATATTGGTTACAACCAGGAAGGATGCCGTTAAGGCTATCGTATCCTAGGTTTGTGCCAGTTGTAAGGAATGCGTCTGGAAGCTTTGCTCCGTTTACGGCACCATTACTAGTAACGGTTGCAGAACCTGGTACATATCGCAATGCGACAGCCCCAGTGCTTCCGTTTTTCATGTAAGCGCTATCCCATACAGAAGTTGGGGTTGCGTTTGATGAGTTGATGAATCCATCAACTTGTCCGTTAGCACTTCCGGCAATTGTTGCAGGCATCTGCATGCGGAGTGAAACGTCCTTTGCAATACCCTTACCTGAATCGTTAAGGTTACTTGCAGCGTTATTGTGGTAGTACACCATTACTTGGTAAGTCTTACCTGGTTGTAATGTTGCATTGTCGGTGTATGTAGTGCTCGTGCTATCTTCTTTGATACGCACGAAGTTACGCTCGTCACCAACTTTTGGGTTGTTTGTGATTGAGTTAAACGTTACGTGTGGAGCAGGTTGCTCGTAGGTATATGTCGGTCGGTCTGGTCCCCAAGCAAATACTGCAGCTGGTACGATGATTGCGGCAGCAATCACGGCAACGGCAGCGGTGAAACGCTTTGGAGCACGACGAATGAGCGATGTTAATTTACTCATAGTAAATCTCCGTTCTTGATTCTTCTCGCAGATAGAATCATTTAATTAAGTTATACAGTGAACATTGTTGCCTGGTTGTTAACTCGTTCAAATCAGATCATTGTATTGTGCACGTCCGAGTCTATAAAGACTCACGATAGTACTGGTGTTGAGGTGAACTGAATCACACTGCAATGCCGAATACTATCGGATAAAACTATGAAACCACCAGTGAGGGGGTAGCCGAAGCCACCCCCTCACGTTCAATCATCCGTCCGGATCAGTGATCGGAGTTCCGGGACTCGAAGGTGCCGGAGCCTCCGGGATGGTCGGAGCGGGTGGTGCGGGTGGTGCGGGTGTTGCGCCTTCCACTGGCGCTGCAGGGCCGGGATCCGCCGTCACCGGGGTTCCCGGATCGAGCGGAGCTGCCGGAGCAGCGGGCGGGTCGGGCTGATACGTTTCCGGGGTTGCCGGTTGCGGATCAGCTCCTTGCACAGGAGTGACATCGTCAGTTTCCAGCTTCGGTGCGCATCCCGGGATTTCATTTCCGGGAGGGCATTCCTCAGGCGGGACGACAGGCACTACAGGTGTAGGTGGCGGTGGCGGATAGTTCGGTACCAGGTTGTCGCCGGGATTGATGCATCCCGCACGGATCAGCCCGACAGGGGGTGTTTCTCCTGCTCCCGCAGCCGCTGTTGCGGCGGGGGAGTTCTGTTCTGCCACCGGGACCGTGCAGGTCGAGGTGTCAATGAACAGCCAAGAGGCGTCACCTTCCTTGTTGTCGCGCGTTCCCATGTCAACCAGCTGGTTGGACGAGTAGCCGGTGTTTCCTTCGATCTGCGACGGCACCTTGGTCTGGACGACCTCCCATCGCTGGGTGTCGAACAGGGTGTCGGGCTTGAGCGAGGGGAACTTGTCTTTCTGCGCCTGGACAACTGCCATCAGAATCGGCTCCGAAGAGTCGAACACTTCCTGCAGGTCCTCACGCGTCTCGACATTCTTGCCATCCTTGCCGAAGGCCAGGGATCCCGATTCGGTCAGCGCGGGCGCCGACTTGTCGATGTTCTCTTCGCCGATGACGTAGTCGCCATCCTTGAAGCCCTTGGCCTTCATGTACCCGAGGATTGCATCCGTGCGGCACTGGACGAGGTTGGTCGTGTTGCCCTCGCTCTTGCACTCTTCGGCTTTCGCGTTGAGTTCTTCGAGCTTGGTGTTGGTGGCGTCGACTTTCGTCTCCGCCTCGGCCGTGGTTGCTTCATCCTGAGCTCCCGCGAGGGAGGCCGTGATGGTCGCGAGTTCCGCGTTAGCGGCGGTGATGTCCACACCCACGGTTCCGCAGCTAACTACGGCGGAGACAGGTGCCTCCGTGGTCGTGGGTTCGGGTGTCACCGGTGCTGCCGTACAAGACGACAGTCCAGCAAAGGCCAGAAACGCCGCGAGGACGATTCCGGTCATTTTGAACTTCGAACGCATTGGATTCCTCCTCGTTGTGCGCTCTGTAGACTTTGCCGGGGTGGCAGGGTGTCTATAGGAAGACCCTTCGTAAAAGCCTTTCAGCTTTTAGTACATAGTTCTATAGGCGAAAAGACGCCTTCAGGACATGCACTACAATGATCTGACTTGTTAACGACCTCCTCACCTGGTTAGGCTCCACACCTCACCCGTGAATGATGTTATAAATTTATCACATAATCGCCAAAAAGTCAATAGCGTATGCAATATATATGCAGAAAGCACAAGCGCTTTCAAGGCACCCGCTACATATAGTGTCGTTCTAGGCATATAAAGCATAAATAAGACACTAATTGACAAACCTTGTCAATGCGCGTATAAATTCGTATCAAGTGCAAGCTTGGGACGCCTTAGCTACGTGACACACTCGCCGTACATCGGTGAGGGAGCTAAGATGATGAATAATCATTTGCATGATATCGGAAAAAGGTACGTAATGTCCATTGCAAGTCCCGAAGGAACCGTTGTCGAAGTTGCAAACATCTTCGACAAGACCTACGACATCGGCTTGAAGCGGGTGAACGGCAAACGAACGGCAAGCGGGGAACTGCTTCCGATCCTCGCCACCTGCGACGCGCCGACGGAGTCGGGTCGACTCGACGGTTCCGCGAGAACGTTTCTGAAGAGGTACGGCTCACAGCCGAATCTCAAGGAGGCACTCGCACGGCATGCCTCGCCTGACCGCAAGGACAGCGAGGAGATCCACATCGGAGTGATCCGACTAGCAATACGCCACCTGCGGTACGAAGTGTACCGACGGCAGGTGGACGAATACCTGATCGCCAACAGACGTGAGATCAAGGTCGTGGAAACGGCCGAGGTCACCGGGCACGTCCTGGAGGTGGTGGCGGCATGAGCACCATGACGCTGCCGAAGAAGTCGACGAAGCCGACCCAGGTTTCGGCGAAGATCAAAGAGGGGGCCCGAATCCTTCAAGGGGTTCATTCGACACGAACGGCTAAGCGATGCGGCGATCCCGCGGACCTGGCTGCACGCAACGTGATGAGCTCCAACCCCGACAACGTCGCGCTCAAGCGGTGGTTCGACGCCGCTGGTAAGAACGACGACGAGCGCTACAAGGCGCTCGAGCAGGCCTTTGAGGTGTATTACGCCTCGGCTTAGGGGATCCGGGCTGGCGTAAGCCGGTCCAACCCGTTGGGATTGCGGCGGAAGCTGCGATCCCAACGGGATCACCCAAAATTATTACCGATTTACCCCTAGTCAAATAGGGGTTTTTTTGTTATAATTTTCCAGTGTTGAAAGATGCCGCTTAACTAAGTGGTTTGTTGGTCTCATCGTCTAACGGTTAGGACACCAGGTTTTCATCCTGGCAATCGGAGTTCGATTCTCCGTGAGATCACCAAGCGATTTAGTGAAGTAGGCACACCGATATATAACAATTAACGAGGGTTTACTCATTATGGGAATTATTTTCAAACGTACAAAAATCTTAGCAACCTTAGGTCCAATCACTAGCACACCAGAGATGATCGAAGATCTTATCGTTGCCGGAACAAACGGATTCCGTCTTAACTTTAGCCACGGCGACTACGCAGAGCGTGACGATCAGATTACGTGGATTCGTGAAGCAAGCAAAAAGATCGGTAAACCAGTCGCTATTCTACAAGACCTACAGGGTCCAAAGATTCGTCTTGGGATGCTGAATGAGAATATGTCAGTGAAGAAGGGTGACGAGATTATCCTTGATCACACTGCTGAACATAACGGCAACGTTCTTCCTGTGCAGTACAACCTTGCCGAAAAGGTAAAGGTAGGCGAGCCTATTTATATCTTTGACGGTAAAGTTCGCACAACTGTTCTTGAAATTACTTCTGAAACCGCAATTAAACTTCGTATCGAAAACGACGGTACATTGATGAGCAAGAAGGGTATCAACCTTCCTGATACTGACTTTGGCGGTGACATCCTTACTCCAAAAGACCTTAAAGACATTGAGTATGGCCTTACGAAAGACATCGACTACGTTGCGCTCAGCTTCGTTCAAAGTCCTGATGACATTCATAACCTTCGCCAAATCCTTGTTGCCGGTGGGTCACAAGCGCAAATTATTGCAAAGATTGAAACTAAAGCCGCAATTAAAGATGACGTTCTTGAAGAAATTGTAAAGTCAACTGACGGTATCATGGTTGCTCGTGGTGACCTCGCAGTTGAAGCGGGTGCTGAAATCGTTCCTATCATCCAGCGTCGTTTGATTGCGCTTTGCCGTAAGCACGGTAAATTAAGTATTGTCGCGACTCAGATGATGGCAAGCATGGTGGATGCGCCTGAGCCTACTCGTGCAGAGGTAAGCGATGTAGCGAACGCTGTTATCCAGGGTGCTGACAGTGTTATGCTCTCAGACGAAACTGCAAACGGAAGCTACCCACTGGAAACTGTGGCTGCTATGAAAAAAGTAATTCTTTACACCCAAGACCACGCTCCAGTCGCTCCTATCCAGGACTACATGTTGATGAAGACTCCTCAGCTTGATGCAATTAGTACTGCCGCTGTAAAGTTAGCTGAACAGGTGAAAGCCTCGGCTATTATCGCTGAAACAAAATCTGGTGCGACAGCAGCAACAATCGCTGCTCACCGGCCAAACCTTCCAATCGTAAGTGTTACGAGCGAACTTCGTGCTGCACAGCAACTTGGGTTAAGCTACGCAAACCGCAGCTACGTTCGTCCTGATAGCGAAGAAGCTGGATTTGATCTTGCGAAAGAACTCAAAGCAGATGGTTTCTTCGGTGAAGAACCGGCAACTGTCGTTATTGTGAGTGGTCAGCAACCGGGAATTATCGGAACTACTGACACAATCAAAGTGCGCGTGATAAAATAAGCTCAATACAACAATATATGGTGGGTAAATAGCGTGGGCTTCTTTAAACTGACAATTCGTGATGTGCCGCTCGAACAAAAGATTGTTCTGGTGCGGGCAGATTATAACGTTCCTCTTAAGGACGGTAAAATTGATGATGATTTGCGAATTCGCGCCAGTCTTCCTACGCTTCAGTATCTTCTTGACCAGCACTGTCGGGTGATTGTTATGAGCCACTTGGGTCGTCCTGAAGGAAAAGACCCTTCTCAAAGCCTAAAGCCAATCGCCACACGCCTCCAGCAATTGCTTGGAGTCCCTGTTAATTTTGTGAGTGATTCTATCGGCGACAAGGTAGTTCAAGCTGCGAAAAACACTCGTCCTGGCACTATTACACTTCTAGAGAATCTTCGCTATTACCCTGAAGAAGAGGCGAATAGCGAAAACTTTGCAAAGGCAATCGCAAAAGCAACGGGTGCGCGCTACTTCGTCCAAGACGGTTTCGGTGTTGTTCACCGAGCGCATGCGAGTACAGACGCAATTACGCATTACATTCCAAGCGTGTCAGGTCTTTTGCTTGAAAGAGAGTACGCCACCATTACTAAGGCAATGGAGCACCCTGAACGACCACTCGTTGCCGTTCTTGGAGGGGCTAAAATTAGCGACAAGATTACGGTCATTGAACGTTTTGTCGGTGTTGCTGACAAGATTATTATTGGTGGAGCTATGGCAAATACTTTTCTGCAATATAAAGGTAAGTATGTTGGTGCGAGTAAAGTTGAGCCAGGTCAAGAGCCGATCCTTGATCGAATTTATGCTGCAGCAGCTGAAAAAGTTAGTGCTGATGCCGTTGACTCATTCTTGATTCTTCCGACAGATGTCGCTGTTGCGACAGAAATATCAGAGCATGCAGAGCGAACTATCGTCTCTGTCGATGCAATCGAGTCTGCTCAGATTGCACTTGATATCGGGGATCAATCGATCGAACAGGTTGTGAAAGAAATCGCTGATGCGAAAACCGTCATATGGAATGGAACATTAGGCTATGCTGAGCTTCCTGCGTTCGCTCATGGCTCAGCACGATTAGCTCTCGCACTGGCTACTCAACCTGAGACCACCTCCATTATTGGTGGTGGTGATACGGCCGACTTTGTATTGAAATGGGATAGTGCAGAGGGTGCAAGCTTTAGTCATGTTTCTACGGGTGGAGGCGCGAGTCTTGAGTTAATGGCCGGTAAAGAATTACCAGGGATAGAGAGTTTGCTCAATGCGAAGAAATAAGCTACACTTAACATCAATAAGTATAAGCGGTTTGATATAATGGCGAGAGATAAAAAGCTCATTATCGGTAACTGGAAGATGAACCTCGGAGTCCACGAGGCGAGTCTCTATGTTCATACACTGGCGGAAAGAGTAAAGTCACATCGAAATGTGGAAGTAGTTCTTGCTCCGACCATTCTTGCACTACAAACTCTGAGTCTTCAGGTGAACTATCGTCAGTTTAAATTAGCTGCTCAAAACTTCTATTGGCGTGACCATGGTGCATTTACCGGTGAAGTATCTGCGACGCAACTAAGGGGTATCGTGCAATATGGTATCGTTGGTCACTCTGAACGTCGCCATGTCTTCAACGAGTCTGACAAAGATACTCGAGCGAAGGTTCAGGCGGCACTACGAAACGGAATTCGTCCAATTCTCTGTGTCGGTGAGACTGCTGGTGAACGTGCGCTTGGTGAAACACAGGATGTTATCCATGATCAGTTAATCGGTGGATTGGCGAATGTAACAAGTGAAGAACTTGAATCAGTGATTGTTGCTTATGAACCTGTCTGGGCAATTGGTACAGGCGATAGCGCAGTCCCTCACGACGTGACATTGGCTGCTCGTGCTGTCAGAAGCCAATTGAAACACCTCTATGGCGCAAAGGCTGCCGAATCCGTCCAAGTTATCTACGGCGGTAGCGTCACTGCTCACAGTGCTGCGGATTATTTAGCACTCCCTGAGATAGATGGACTACTCGTAGGTGGAGCAAGCTTGGACCCAGAGGCATTTACAGCGATTATTGAAAAAGCTCATCAGAGTAGTAAGGGAAACTAGGGTAGGATATGCAGGATATTGATTTTGATGAACTTGATCGCGCGGTTAATTCTTTAATTAGCCCTTCGGATGCTATCCCTGAGCCAGTCACACCTGCTTCATCTCCCGCTCCAGAGCCGATAGTGATTCCTTCTTCCTCTCAGCCAGTGGAAACGCCAATGACTACAGTTGCTCCTTCTGCAACAACCCAACGCCCGAGTACTGGTCGTTTCATGGATGTGGTGCATCCTTCTTCTGATATGCGTTCGACGACACCAGCGGCAAACCGAACGGTCACTACTCGACCAGCTCCTGAATCTCTCGCAACACCGGAACCTCTTTCTGTACTTGAAATAGCAGCCCCAACGCCTGAATTGATTGAAGAAACAGGAGAGACGGTTGATACGACACCAACACCACTTGAGACACCATTCTTAAGTGATCCGCAGGTAGAAAAACGACCGTTAGGTGCGTTTTCGGATGCGGCTCCTCAGCCACCAGCTCTCGATCTCTCAGCGGAACTTGAAGCAGCGACAATTGAAGAGGCCATTCCAGAAGTCGAAACGAAGCCATCGTTTGTTGCTACGGAGACAACCGCGGATGTTGGAGCAACCGATATGTCATCACTTGAGATATCTGAAGAAACTTTGATTGGTTCAAAAGAGTCAAGCGACACCTCTCCAAATGGTCCTATGGTTGCAGAAGAGATTCCAGAGACCACTCCTGAAGCTGAACTCGCTCCAGAACCACCGATTATTCGAACCGTTGCTCCGACGGCTTCACCTGCCGGGCCTATCTCTATCGCTCAACAGTACAAAGAGCACCCAAGTACGAGTGACCAAGCCTCAGGTGCGATCTATGATACCGAGTCGTATCATCAACCACTTGCTCATCCACCTAAGACAAAATCAGGTGTCCTTATTATTATTTGGATCCTCGCGCTTGTCGTTGTTGGGGCTGGAGTAGGTGCAGCGATTTTCTTCTTCGTTCTTCCTAATCTTAATTAGGTTCTCGCTCACTCAGCGATTATAATAGATACTGATGAACGTTCTTGAGGGGTTAAATGAGGCTCAGGCCGAGGCGGTCCAGACAACAGCTGGTCCGCTCTTAATTTTGGCGGGTGCAGGAAGCGGAAAGACGAAAACGCTGACGCATCGAATCGCTCATTTAGTTGCTAATGAAGGCGTGTGGCCAAACCAGATTCTGGCGGTTACTTTTACAAATAAGGCAGCCCGTGAAATGCGTGAGCGACTTGGCAGGTTACTTGGTGAAGATGGCCATCGTCGTGATTTTATGCCATGGATGGGGACATTTCACAGCATCTGTGTTCGTTTACTTCGTATGGATGGTCAAGCGATTCAGATTCCTCGAAATTTTGTCATCTATGATGAAGACGATCGACAGTCGCTTATTAAGCAGGTGATGAAGCAACTCTCTGTCGGCGATAAAGAGATGAAGCCGTCTCAGGTTAGTGGTGCTATTTCAAATGCAAAGAACCAGATGCTTACTCCGGAAGAGTTTGAAGCAACCGCTCATTATCCTTTCCAAAAGAACGTCGCGAGTATCTATAAACGCTATGAAGTACTTCGGAAAGAAGCGGGTGCTCTCGACTTCGATGACCTCCTGCTTGACGGCGTTCGGCTACTACGCGATGCAAAAGATATTCGCGACAAGTGGCGTGCGAACTTCAAACATATCCTTATCGATGAGTACCAGGATACAAACGCTGCACAGTATCATCTCGTGAAACTCCTTATTGGCGAAGAACAGAATATTTGTGTTGTCGGTGATGACTGGCAGTCTATTTATAGTTGGCGTGGTGCCGATTTTACGAACATATTGAATTTTGAACGTGATTTTCCAGGAGCAAAGATTGTAAAACTCGAACAAAATTATCGAAGTACCGGTAATATTCTTGAGGCGGCACAAAACGTCATTTCAAAGAATACACAGCGCAGTGAGAAGAAGCTTTGGACCTCAGAAGGAGCCGGCGCGCCTGTACAAGTTCATGGTGTGTACGATGAAGCCGAAGAAGCCCGACTTGTTGGTGAGCGTATTGCTGCGCAGGTATCGATTCAAGCAAGAGATTTTAGTGATTTCGCGGTGCTCTATCGAACAAACTCACTGAGCTATACACTTGAACGTGCATTCTTGCAATTACGTATTCCGTATCAGCTTGTTGGGGGAGTGCGCTTCTATGATCGCAAAGAAATCAAAGACATGATTGGCTATCTTCGACTACTGTATCAACCAAATGACCGTATGAGTTTTAGTCGAATTGCGAATGTTCCTGGGAGAGGAATTGGTGCGACGAGTTTAGAGAAATTCCTTACTTGGCAGTCAAATCAGGCACTCGATATTATTACTGCACTTGAGCGAGTAGGAGATGCGGGAGTTATTACGGGTAAAGCTCGTACGAGCCTTGGAGCATTAGGCGCATTGTTACGACGACTTTCTGATCAGGTTGAAACATTGTCGCCTACTGAGCTGGTTGAAGAGATCCTTAAGGGGACGCGGTATCGTGAGTATATTCAAGATGGCTCACCACAGGCAGATGATCGTGAAGAGAACCTTGGTTCACTCTTATCCGATGCTCAGAATTTTGCCGCTTTGCCTGATTTCCTAGAGGAGGTTGCCTTGATGTCGTCTGCTGATAATTCGGCCGATGGACAGAAAGTAACCTTGATGACGCTTCATGCAGCAAAAGGACTGGAATTTCCCGTCGTCTTTATTGTTGGTATGGAAGAGGGGATCATTCCTCATGCGCGAGTGTTCGAGGCAGGCCCCGCCGAGCTTGAAGAGGAGCGTCGCCTTTGTTATGTAGGGATGACTCGAGCCCGAGAAGAGCTTCACATGAGCTATACCTATAGTCGCCTTCAGTTCGGACAACGAAGTTATAATCCTGTATCTCGATTTATTAGCGACATGGGTGATCAGGTTGCAGAGACAAGCCCCGCCCCAACTTTCTTTGGAGCGCGTAATGACGAACCGTTCTATAGTGATGAAGTCGGCTTTGATGTTGGCGATCGTGTTCGTTCATCTGTTTTTGGTGTCGGTGAAATTATCGATGTTGACGGGTTAGCGGTAACAATTTCTTTCCAATCAGGACAGACAAAGAAATTGAATGCAGAGTATGCGCGACTTGAAAAACTATAAGCGGTATAGGTGTTGTTAGTAAATTTGTTATAATAAGACAAGCGCACGGAAACGTGTGACCAACTTTTCATGAAACTTTTATTATCAAAATCCACCACGGTGTGGGGCATTGGCGTTGCTATTGCCCTACTTTTCGTTGGGTTGCTTTTTGGAATCATATACACAAAAACAACTTCCGCTTCACAAGATGAGGGTCGCCTGATTACGATTTATGACCGAGGGGACGAGGAGGTGTTCTTGAGTGATGCGGCAACCATCGCTGATGCACTAAAAGATGCGGAAGTATCACTTGACTCACATGATGTTGTTGAACCTGGTTTGGATGAGAAACTTGTCGCAACCGAGTACAAAATTAACATCTATCGCGCTCGTCCGGTAACGATTGTTGACGGTGCACTGCGCCAAAAGGTAATGACCGCCTATCAAACACCAGAGCAGATTATTAAAGATGCTGACATTTCGCTCTATCCAGAAGATATTACGAAACTTTCTCGTTCTGATGATTTTGTTGCAAATGGGGCCGGCCTTGAGCTTGATGTCACGCGCGCTACCCCCTTCAACTTTACGCTGTATGGAAGTACGACTGAAGCGCGTACGCAAGCAAAAACGGTCGGTGACATGTTGAAGGAGAAAAAGATTACTCTTGGTGATAATGGGCGAGTATCGTTACCACTTGAAGCACCATTAACATCAGGCCTTGATGTACAGGTATGGCGAGAGGGTCGTCAAACTATTACCGTCGATGAAGCAATACCATATGGAGTTGAGAAAATTCGTGACGCTGATCGTGAGCCAAGCTACAAGGCAGTTCAAACTGAAGGTAAAGATGGATCACGAAAAGTAACCTACGATGTTGAAATTCGTGATGGTAAAGAAGTGAATCGAAGTGAGATTGCGAGCCTGACGACGACCGAACCAGTGACGCAGGTTGAAGTAATCGGAACAAAACTCCCGACACCAACAAATCCAACAGAGAATCAGGCGGTTGGTCATGAGATGATGCTCGCCGCGGGATACGGTGAAGACCAGTGGCCATGTTTGTATAACCTATGGATGCGCGAATCGGGCTGGAAAACAACAGCTGGAAATGTCAGTTCGGGTGCATATGGTATTCCTCAAGCGTTGCCTGCTTCAAAGATGGCAGCCTTCGGTTCTGATTACTTGTCGAATGCGCGAACACAGATCGCCTGGGGACTAAGTTACATTAAGGGCCGTTATAGTACACCATGTGGTGCATGGGATTCATTCTTGCAGAAGAATTGGTATTAATTATGGCTGGACCAAAGAAATCCCTCGGACAACATTGGCTTAAGGATCGTCTTATTCTTGCAGGTATTGCAGAAGCCGCGGAAATTACCGAAGAAGACACAGTGCTCGAAATTGGTCCAGGGCTCGGGACACTCACAAGTGAATTACTGCGTGTGGCAAAAAAAGTCGTTGCCGTTGAACTCGACGGACAACTTGCCCGTAAACTTCCTGGGCAATTTCCAGGTACTCCGCTCGAAGTAGTGAACCAAGATATCCTCGAATATGATCTTTCTCAACTCCCGAAGAATTACGTCGTGGCAGCGAATGTTCCGTATTATATTACGTCAAAAATTATTCATCATTTGATGACAGCAACGAATAAACCAAAAACGACAGTGCTGCTTATTCAAAAAGAAGTTGCCCAGCGACTCGCTGCAAAAGCAGGTGATATGAGTATCCTAGCAATTAGCGCACAAATTTATGCAGAAGTGTATCTTGATCAACTCGTCCCCGCAGAGTACTTTACCCCACCTCCAAAAGTCGACAGTCAGGTTGTCGTTTTGAAGACACGTCCTCAACCACTTGTTGCCCCTGAAGAAGAGAAGTTATTTTTCCAAGTTGTCAAAGCTGGCTTTTCGGCGAAACGAAAAAAGCTTCGAAGCAGTCTCTCGGCAGGATTACATATTTCTAAGGATGAAGTTGATACTCGTTTAGCTGGTATTGGTATCGATGCGACACGACGTGCCGAAGATCTTTCGATCGAAGAGTGGCATAAAGTTATGAGCATTGTCTAAGATACCCGATCGTTGCTGTATCTGTTACAATAGCTGTAATGGAAAAGAAACTATACATCGCAACTGCTATTCCGTACGTAAACGGAACCCCTCATATTGGAAATGCGCTCGACTACCTTCTTGCTGATATTTGGGCGCGGTACCAAAAACAAAATGGACACGAAGTTCGATTTCAGGTAGGAACAGACGAGCACGGAAATAAGATCGCTCAAAAGGCTGCCGACGAAGGCATCGATCCTCAAGCTTACACTGATCGTCACTATGTGAATTTTAAGACATTGATGGAAAAAGTTGGCGCAAGCTCAACTGATTTTATTCGTACAACTGACCCTCACCATATTGCTGCGGTTCAGTATATTTGGCAGAAACTCGCTCCGTATATCTACAAGGGCGTCTACAAAGGCTGGTACTGTGTTGGCCATGAAGCCTTCTTTACTGACAAGGAAGTGCAAGAATTTGGCGGTGTGTGTCCTGATCACCAAACTCCTTTCGAACAACTTCAAGAAGATAACTACTATTTAAAGACCAGTGCTTTTACTGATCAGATTAAAGCAGCAATCCAAGATGGGACGATGCAAATTGTTCCTGAATTCCGTAAGAAGGAATTTCTTGAGCTTATTAAGGACGGATTGCAAGATGTTAGTATCTCTCGTCCTCGCAAAAACTTGAGCTGGGGTGTTCCTGTTCCTAACGATCCTGATCAAGTTATGTATGTCTGGATTGATGCACTTGCTAACTACATCACTGTCCTTGGCTATCCTGATGTAGAAGGCTGGCAGCAATATTGGCCTGCTGATGTACAGGTAATTGGTAAAGACATTCTTCGTTTCCATGCGGGTATTTGGCCTGCGATGCTCCTTGGACTCGGTCTTGATCTCCCGAAAAAGCTTCTCGTACATGGACACGTAATTGTCGGTGGGGCAAAGATGAGCAAGACTGTCGGTAATGTTGTTGATCCTGTTGAGATTATCGATAACTATGGCGTTGATGCCTTCCGCTACTTCTTCTCACGTCACATTCCTACACTGGACGATGGTGACTTCACTTGGGAGAAGTTTGAGACTGCATACAACAGTGAGCTTGGTAATGATCTTGGAAATCTTATTCAGCGTGTTGCGAGTATGATTACGAAATATCAATCTGGGGTGATTGGACAATCTGAACAGACCGAACATGATATGACACAGTACCATGATGCTATGGAAGAGCTTGAATTTAATAAAGCAATCGATGAAGTATGGGGGAAGGTTCGTAGCCTCAACCAGTACATTGATAGCGTGAAGCCTTGGGAAGTTGCTAAAGGAATCGGAAAAGATCCCGAAGCTGAACCGCACCTTGCAGAGATACTCGCTCACTGTGCAGGAGCATTACTGCAGATCGGTGACCTCCTATTGCCATTTTTGCCTACGACTGCGACCGCAATCCACTCTATCTTTGAAAGCGGCGTTGTTCGTCCAACTGAAGCAGTTTTATTTCCAAAGATTTACTTACATACTCCTGATCCACACGCACCGAAGGCATAATGTTCGTCGATACTCACTGTCATATTCACGAGGCTGACTATCCGTTGAATCGGGAGGAAACGATCGTGCGTTCGACTGAAGCCGGCGTGACACCACTGCTATGTGTTGGGACGAATCTCGACAGTAGTCATCAAGCAATTCATTTCGCCGATACACACGAGAATGTGTATGCGACGATAGGAGTTCACCCTCACGACACGAAGGATGGCTTTGATATACGTCCTTTTGCTGGTACTTCAGAGAAAATCGTCGCAGTGGGAGAAATTGGCCTCGACTATTTCTATACTCATAGTTCGAAGGAGACCCAGATTGATGCACTTGAGGCCCAAATCGAAACGGCACTCGAATATGACTTACCGATTGTTTTCCATGTTCGTGAAGCATTTGATGACTTCTGGCCTATTTTCGATTCGTATGAAGGAATTCGCGGTGTTCTCCATAGTTTTACTGATACGGAAGAGAATCTTGCCGAGGCGCTAAAGCGAGGACTGTATATCGGTGTCAACGGTATCTCGACGTTTACAAAAGATGATACGCAAAAGGCAATGTTTGATGCTATTCCGCTCGATCGTCTCGTCTTTGAGACAGATGCACCTTTCTTGACTCCAGCGCCATTTCGTGGTAAAGTAAATGAGCCAGCGTTTGTAAAAACAATCGCCGAATACCACGCTTTAAGACGGGGGATATCGGTGGAAGAAATTGCAACAGCAACCACTGCAAACGCTCGCGTACTTTTTACGCGAATCTAAGACAAACATAGCAAAGACAAACGGTACTTTTTTAATAGGACCATTCTTTTTTATGAGCCAGCCTTACGAACAATATCAATTTCCTCAACATGACAACGGTGATCCCGAATCAACCGTTCCTCTTGAGGATGCTGTAGAACAGCCCCTTGCACCAGTAATTGATATGCAAGCCTATCGTGAGCGGATAGAACAGGGAAGTGAGCAACCTCTCGCCTCATTCAAAAAGACCGAACAGGATATAGAGACACTTCGAAAGAATGCCGATGAAACGACGATCCCTCGCTATCGTTTAAGAGTATTACTCTATCTTGCGCAAAAACTGATCGGACCACGCCCCGAAGGAAACCTTGAGAAGCAACTTGTTGATATCGAAAGCGAAATAGGTGGCCGGTTACTCACGCAAGTTACAGGTATTAAATCCCAGCGTTTCTGGTATCACGATGGAAATTGGTTTTATGAAGCAGTCGACACAAAAGGACCGTTGCATGCTCGTTACCAATTAAGCGATACCGACATCATTAAACTTGTTGACGGACTAAGCACAATGCTTGCAGAAGAAGAGAAGCAGAATCTTCTCGCAACAATCCCTCGTTATCATGATGCGATTAAAGATGAACTTTACGAACGCGAGAGTCGTAAAGATATCGCCGCGTAACTGGTATAATTAAAAGAGTGAACACTTCTTTGTACTATCTTGACCATGCGGCAGCAACGCCAATGGATACTCGGGTCATGACTGCGATGCAGCCATACTTTTCTGATCTGTTTTTTAACCCTTCCGCACCCTACGCACCTGCTATCGAAGTGCGCCGAGCTTATGAGGACGCAAAAAGTGTCATTGCTCATTCAATTGGCGCAAAAGGTGATGAGCTTATCATGACCGCAGGGGCGACCGAATCGATTAATCTTGCTTTTAACAGTATTGGTGGTCATACAATTACTGCAAATATTGAACACCACGCCGTCCTTGAAGCAGCGAAACGTCACGACCACACTATTGTTGCTGCTGATGAACGTGGCTTTGTGCCGGCACAGCTCATTAAAGAGGCGATTCGTCCTGATACGCAGTTAGTCAGTATCGCATTGGCGAACAATGAGTTGGGGACAATTCAACCTCTTCGAGATATTGCGGAAATTGTCCGTGCTGAACGGGCAGCCCGACTTGAAAAGGGTGATCATACCCCGATCTACTTACATAGTGATGCGTCACAAGGAGTTGGTCAGCTCGATGTCACTGTTGCTCGATTGGGAGTCGATCTTTTGACGCTGAATGCAGCAAAAATTTATGGTCCAAAACAGGTCGGTGTTTTATGGGCGGCATCGCACGTTCGTCTACAGCCACAAATCGTTGGAGGGGGGCAGGAGCGAGGAATTCGTAGCGGCACAGAGAACGTTGCGGGTGTCGTTGGATTCGCAAAGGCTATTGAATTGGCCTCTACACATCGAAAATATGAATCAGATAGACTTGCAAAGCTACGCGACACGCTACAGAAGGTGTTGATTGATGCAATCCCTTCGGCAATTGTGTCGGGTCATCAGCGACACCGTTTAGCAGGCCATTTACACATTTCCTTCCCGGGGCTTGATGCCGAAAGGGTTTTGTTTGCTCTCGAAAATAGAGGCGTATTAGTTGCGACGGGAAGTGCCTGTGCCGCTAATCAAGGAACTCGTTCGCATGTACTGACAGCAATCGGACTTGCACCAGATGTTGCCGATGGAAGCCTTCGCCTCACGCTCGGCCATCTTTCTGATGAGACGAATATTGCCGAGGCGGGCGCAATTATTGTCGAAGAAATTACTCGTGAATACGACCGGGTCGCAAAATGATAAAGTATCTCATTGCGATTCCTATCGTTATCACGATCTTTATTATTGGAATTACACTGTTTTTGCAGCCGAATGATTTCATTAATTGTGGCGAGACCCCCGCAGCAAACGGCCCATGCGCAAAGGCTGATGCGATCGTTGTGGTGAGCGGTGGTGATACCAATGGACGTACCGACGAAGGGATTCGTTTGTATAAACAAGGTTGGGCAAGCTCAATTATTTTCTCTGGCGCAGCTCAAGATAAAAGTGGGCCAAGTAATGCCGCAGCCATGGAGACACGCGCCCTCATGCAAGGCGTCCCAGAAACCTCCATCTACACAGAAGAATTATCAAACAGTACTCAGGAGAATGCGGTTAATACCCAAGAGATCTTAAACGATAACGATTTTAGTCGAGTGATTCTTGTGACTTCGGGCTATCATCAACGTCGTGCAAATCTTGAATTTGAAAAACGTGCAAACAATGTCGCAATTCTTAATCATCCTCTCGTGAATGATAAGGATTGGTCAGGCTGGTGGTGGGTCACTCCTCGCGGCTGGTGGTTGGCTGGTGGAGAGATGGTAAAAGTTGTCGCATTCTACGTACAAGGAGGTAAATAATGACTAAGGTATATGTCGGTATGAGTGGTGGCGTTGACTCAAGTCTCACGGCAGCTCTTTTGAAAGAACAGGGCTACGATGTTACGGGTGTTTACATGAAGAACTGGACACAGGACCTCCCTGGTATGAAATGTCCTTGGGCGGATGATCTTGCCGATGCAAAACGAGTGGCCGTCCAACTAGGGATTGATTTCAAAGTTTTTGATTTCGAAAAAGAGTATCGTCACAAAGTCGTAGAATACATGATCGATGAGTACAAGCTTGGGCGAACCCCAAACCCCGATATTATGTGTAACCAGGAAGTAAAGTTTAAGCTCTTCTTGGAAACTGCACTTGAAGAGGGTGCTGATATGATTGCAACCGGTCACTATGCGCGCGTCGAAAACGGTGTTTTGAAGATGGCTGAAGATACGAATAAGGATCAGACGTATTTCTTATATCGTGTTACCAAGGCCGCATTGGATAAGACGCTATTTCCTTTAGGTGAATTTAAAAAGTCCGCTGTTCGTGTAATGGCTGAAGAACGAGGATTGTATACGGCAAAGAAAAAGGATAGCCAGGGAATTTGTTTTGTCGGGCAAATTGGTATTCGCGAGTTCCTTTCGCAGTATGTGGAGCAGGAGGCCGGCTCGATCATTGATAAGCGAACAGGAAAGGTACTTGGCCAGCACGATGGTGCGATCTTTTATACGATTGGTCAGCGTCATGGACTTGATCTTGGCGGAGGCTTGCCGTATTACGTGGTCGGTAAGGATATGGACAAAAACGAAGTCTACGTGACGACTGACTTGAACGATGGCTCGTTGTGGCGACCTGAAATTATGCTTTCAAACGTACATTGGATTGATCAGATGCCGAGTGACGGAATGTATCAAGTGCGTGTTCGTCATCGTGCTGCTTTAACGAACGCTCGTTTGACGCGGGATGGCGATGATTATAAAGTTGCATTCGATAATGCCGAGCGAGCAGTCGCTGCTGGACAATCGCTCGTCGTCTATAACGGTGAGGTCTGTATTGGCGGCGGCATCGTTTCGTAAGTTGCCATCCGTCAATGCCTATGCTTAAATGGCAGTAATGAACGTGTGGGCAAAACAAAAAGGTTTTACAATCGTCGAGCTACTCATTGTTATTGTTGTGATAGCGATCTTGGCAGCAATTACGATCGTTTCCTATAATGGTGTTCAAAGTCGGGCAAAGGATTCTTCAAGAGATTCTGGCGCAAAAACTATTCGTACGGTCCTCGAGCTATACAAAGCTGATAATGGAGGATATCCAAACGCCTGTGGAGGAGTTAACATTGGCTGTAATGTGACAAACCTTGCAAGCTTCTTAGTACCTGCCTATACTTCGTCACTGCCGAACGATCCAGATACAAGCACGAGCTTTCTGTATGTATTAGCGACGGGTAATCAAGGCTATGGTCTGCGTGTGAACTACCAAACAAAGGCACAATGTCAATATCAGGTTGGCTCGGGCACAAATCCGAGCTGGTGGAGTGGCCTGGCTCTCTGTTGAGGCACCTCTCTCACTCTGGTATACTAAGTAGTAATGAACGCTCAAGATATCCGCAACTCCTACCTCGAGTTCTTTAAAGAACGGGGTCACGCCATTATTCCGCGTGCCAAACTTATTCCCTATAATGACCCAACAACACTTTTTACAGGCAGTGGTATGCAGCCGTTATTGCCGTATCTGCTCGGAGAACCGCATCCTGAAGGAATTCGTTTAACCGACAGCCAAACCAGTTTACGGGCACAAGACATCGAAGATGTGGGTGATAATCGCCATACGACTTTCTTTGAAATGCTTGGTAACTGGAGTCTTGGTGATTACTTTAAAGAGCAACAGATTCGTTGGTTCTTTGAGTTCCTCGTTGATGTTGTTGGTCTTGATCCAAATAAGCTCTATGTCACTGCATTTATCGGCGATGAAGCACATGGTATTCCTCGTGATAACGATGCGGCAAACATTTGGCAAAAAGTTTTTGAAGAAAAAGGTATTGAAGCAAAGATCGTTGAAGTTGGTAGTCAAGCAGACGGTGATGTTCGAGGCATCAAACCAGGCGAGCGAATCTTCTTCTACGACGATGGCGAAAACTGGTGGTCACGAGGTGGTGGACTTGATAAAACACCGATTGGTGACCCTTCTGGTCCTGACAGTGAAGTCTTTTATGACTTTGGTCCCCAGAACCATGCCGAAGGTTATGGACTTGCACATCCTGCAAGTGACAGTGGTCAATTCATGGAGATCGGCAACCAAGTCTTTATGCAGTATCGTCGACTTGAAGACGGTTCGTTTGAGCCCCTTGAAAAAATGAACGTCGACTTCGGTGGGGGTCTTGAACGTATCGCTGCAGCGAGTATCGATAGCCCAGACGTCTTCCGTATTAGTCTTCTTTGGCCAATTATTGAGAAGCTTCAAAAGCTCTCGGGAAAAGACTACGAAAGCCATACAGCGAGTATGCGTGTGATCGCTGATCATCTTCGTGCGGCAACCTTCTTGGCTGTTGATGGCGTAAAACCTTCCAATAAAGAACAAGGCTACGTAATGCGTCGTTTGATTCGTCGTGCAGTGCGTTTCGCATTTGATCTAGGGATTGAACAGAACTTCCTCGAAGAAGTAGTGCCAGTTATTGCTGATATGTATGTTGATGATTATCCTGAAGTTGCCGAACAGCGAGATGAAGTGATTGCGACACTCGTAAAAGAAGAAAAAGTTTTCCGACAGACACTCCGCAAAGGTATTAATGAACTAACGAAACGTAAAGAGAATGGTCTTACAGGGACCGAGATCTTTACTCTCTATGATACCTATGGATTCCCCATTGAACTTTCAACTGAAGAGGCTTTTAAGCAAGATATTCCACTTTCTGAGACCTGGCGTGAAGAATTTGATGCCAAGATGAAAGAACAGCGTGAACGATCACAAACTGCCGCAAAGGGAACCTTCAAGGGCGGTCTTGGTGGACAGACCTTGCAGCACAAGAAATATCACACCGCGACGCACTTAATGTACGCGGCACTTCGCCAGGTACTTGGCAATCATGTCACCCAACATGGGAGCAACATTACCGAAGAGCGTCTTCGTTTCGACTTTAATCATGATGAAAAAGTAACCCCAGAACAATTAGCCGAGGTTGAACGTTTGGTGAATGAATGGATTGCTGAAGATTTGCCAGTATCGTTTAATGAGTATCCAACCAACGAAGCATTTGAAATGGGCGCAATTGGGGCATTTGGTGACAAATACGGCGAAACCGTTAAGGTCTACAAAATGGGCGAAGAGCCGCATCGTGTGAGTTTTGAGATTTGTGGTGGTCCACACGTTGATCATACGGGGCACCTTGCTGAAGACAATAAAGTCTTTAAGATTACCAAAGAAGAATCAAGCAGCGCTGGAATTCGACGAATCAAAGCCGTACTTATCTAGGCGATCAAGTACATCAATAATATCTTCAATATGACTTTTTTTCGGGATAGGAATGGGAATAGCTTTTTCATTCGAGATATCTTCAAAAGTATACGGTGAAATTGGTGAAGAGTTTGCCTGAACATCGAGCATCAAAACATTTTGAGTGATATCAGCGTTTGCGATTTGACGTTGGATTGACTCTGTCAGATTCATGCGGGTACCAATCAGTTGACCTGATGGGTGGATAATCGTCTTTGTCACTTCGAGACTAAAAATACTATCATCAATCGTTTCGGTTTCAGACAAATTAATGTGAGACATAAAATCGGCACCGTCAATTGAAAAGGTGTAGAGGCTGCTGCTTTCGGGAGAAAGCTGCTTAATCACTTCCACTGCCTTATCTACCGTAAGTTCATGACGAATTTCTGATGGAAAGAGGCTAAAGAGCACTTCATTGAGCGCCGTATGGGGGAGCGGAGTGGTATCGACGAGGGACTCTCGCAAAATAATACCATGATCATCTCGCAAGACGAGTGGTGCGTAATCTTCAGGAAAAATATGAATACTATCAATGGCGAATGAGCCATCTGTCTTTTTAATTTCAAAGTTTATGATTCCAGGGATTCCCTCGGGCTTTACGGGAAGACCAACGAACGTAGGGAGCTGGAGATTATCTCGACCATAGCCGGAAAGAGAGATGGTTGCCTCGGTCGCATGTTGTTTTACCTTGCGCTCGAATGCCTGGCGGTCATCAATAAGCTCAAGTGTAAATTGTCGAAATTCAACGTTTCGGTCTGGGTTTCCACTATAAGCCTGATTCATTATATTATTATAGCATAAATATGTGTATTTAACAACCTTTAGGACCATAAGCACCTTTGTTATATAATGGACGATAACTATGGTATTAAAAAAATTGCACAGACCTCACAAGAAAACAGCAGCAGAAGATTACATTGTTGCACTTGATATCGGAACCGAATTCGTTAAAGCGCTCATTGCGAAACGAGAAGGTGAAGAACTCCGAATTGTTGGCGTTGGGCGCACACGTCAAGACGTCAGTGACATGCATTCAGGCGCAATTGCTGATATTGCCGGCGTCGTGCGTAACTGTGAAGAAGCGCTTGCTGATGCAGAGGAACAAGCCGGGCTTCAGGCTAAACAAGCCGTGATCGGTATTGCCGGAGAACTCGTGAAGGGTGTCACTGATACAATTAGGTATCGTCGCCCTCAACCTGATCGTCCGCTTGACGCTGCTGAGATGGAATTTATTATCGAAAAGGTCCAGGAGCGTGCCCAGATTAAGGCACAAAAGCAAATTGGACTTGAATCAGGCAACGATGAGGTTGAGGTAAAGCTTGTGAACAGCGCCCTTGTCAGCATTCATATTGATGGCTACAAGGTCAGTAATCCAATTGGCTTCCAGGGTCGTGATGTTGCAGTACAGATTTATACCGCTTTCGCCCCCATGGTGCACATTGGCGCACTTGAGCGTGTTGCTGACGAACTTTCACTTGATCTCCTTGCAGTTGCCGCCGAGCCATTTGCGGTAAGCCGTAGCGTTCTAGGAAGTGATGCAAGTAGCAACTTCACAGCCATTCTTGCCGATGTTGGTGGTGGAACGACTGACATTGCTGTCGTAAACGATGGTGGTGTTGAAGGGACTAAAATGTTCGGTATTGGTGGACGAAGCTTTACCCAGACAATCGCTGGAGATATGAACCTTTCATATAAAGACGCCGAAAAACTAAAGGTTAATATTGGACATAGCCAGATTAAGCCGAGTGTCGCGAAGGAAGTAAATGCAGCAATCGATAAGACTCTGGAGGTCTGGATTGCCGGTGTTGAATTAGCTTTGAGTGAGTTCGATTCCGTTGATCATTTGCCAAATCGTATCTTACTATGTGGTGGTGGTTCGAGTCTTGAACAGCTCGTCGAAGCATTAGAGGGAAGTGAGTGGCACAAAGAATTACCATTTACAAAGAAGCCAACTGTTCATCACATTAACCCATCAGAAGTTATCGGTGTCACTGATGAAACTGGTGACGTGACCGACCATACCTTCATTACGGCAATGGGCTTACTGAGGGTTGGATATGATACACTAATAGGGAGTGGAGAAGGGGATACAATAAAAGAAAAATTTAATCGCCTCCTCAAAATCTGACATGAATAAAGACGTTATTTACATCGATGTTGACGACGACGTCACGGCTATCATCGGCAAAATAAAAGCCGCTGAAGAAAAGATTGTCGCCCTCGTTCCTCCGAAGCGCTCCGGAGCGCTTCAAAGTGCCGTAAACTTGCGATTGCTCGATCGTATGGCAAAAACGAGTAAGAAGCAACTTGTTCTCATTACAAATAATCAGGCACTTGTTGCATTAGCTGCCTCAGCTTCCATTCCGGTTGCTAAGAATCTTCAGTCAAAGCCGGAGATTGCAGAAATTCCTGCCCTCTCTGTTGATGACGACGATGACATTATTGACGGTAAAGATTTGCCGGTTGGTGACCACGCTCGTTCGATCAAGGTAAAAGACAATAGTACCGACAAAGCAATCGAGACAATCGATATTGATGACCTTGACGCTGCACCATTAAGTGTAGGGGCGCAAGCTGCTAAGAAATCTAATAAAAATAAAGTTAAGATTCCTAACTTCAATAATTTCCGTAAGAAACTATTCTTTGGCATTGGTGGCGGTATTCTCCTCGTCGCTTTGCTTATCTGGATGTTTGTCTTCGCGCCAGCTGCAACGGTTATTATTACCGCAAAGACAACGCCAGCTCCGGTGAGTGCAACCGTTCAGCTCGGTGGAACGACTGCGACCGACTTTAGCAAGGGTATTATTAGCTCCGTCTCTCAAGAAGAAAAGAAGAATGAGACGATTGAATTTGCTGCAACTGGTGAGAAAGACCTCGGTACTCCAGCGAAGGGGACGGTACGCTTCTCTACAAATTCAATTAGCAATCTTGGTACGACAATTCCCGCTGGAACCAAACTTACTTCAAGTTCTGGTGCAACCTTCACTACTGACGCTGCAGCAACAATGACTATTAATAACTACACTGGTGCCGACGTCGCGATTACCGCTACAACAAATGGGACTGGCAATAATGGGGTAACGGGAAGTGTGAGCGGGGCACCTTCAGGGATCTCATCAACAATTCCAAGTGCAACAGCTGGTGGAACAACTAAGATGGCGAAAGTCGTCTCTGCTGAAGACGTCGAACGGGCAAAGGGTGATATTATCGGTCGTTCGACAGATGCTGCCAAAAAAGCCTTAATCGCTAAATTTAAAAATGGTGAGAAGGTTATCGACAGTAGCTTTACGGTGAGTCGTGGAAATCCAGTTTCTGCACCAGCCGTTGATCAAGAAGCAGCGAATGGTAAGGCAACGCTCACCATTGAAACTACCTATAAGATTCAGGGCGTATCAACAGGTGAACTTGAGTCATACCTAAATAAGAGTCTTGAGTCCCAGCTAATCAACAAGAAAACGCAAAAAGTATATGATTCAGGGGTGAAGACAGCGGCGCTTGGCAACTTCCGACAGGACGGCGGAACGGCAACTGCTTCTCTTACCGCTACAGGTCAGATCGGTCCACAGATTGACGAAAATGCGATTAAGGAGCAGGTAAAGGGTAAGATCTTCGGTGAAGCTCAGTCGACACTGCAAGAAATTGACGGTATCCAGGATGTGGATGTGAAATTCTCATACTTCTGGGTTCGAACTATCCCGAATAACGTCGATAAGATTAACGTTGAGTTCAAGATTACGAATGGCTAAACAGTCGCTGGTGTGCCTCGATGTCGGCGAAAAGCGCATCGGTGTCGCCATCGCGGACACGAGTGTTCGTATTGCGCTTCCCTTCGATACTATCCTGGTTGACGGTGGCGAATTAACGGCAATTGCTACTATTGTCACTGCAGAACAGGCCGATACGATTGTTGTTGGCTATCCTCGTAATCAGTCGGGGGAATCGACTGCTCAATCTGAATATGCAGTACGATTTGCTGATACTCTCCATGACATTACGGATAAGATTATATTTCAAGATGAATCCTTAACAAGCGTTATTGCCGAGCAGCGCTTAAAGGAAAGCGGTCGTCCATATGACAAGAAAGAAATTGATGCCTATGCAGCAGCAATTATTCTGCAAGATTACCTAGAGGCGAATTATGGATAGGATGGATCGTCGCCCGACTCAACGACCTCAGGTAAACATTCCTCCTGCAGCGTCACCTTTAACGCCACCCTCTCCTCCGGTCGTGCCGGAAGGAAACACTGTTCCGCCTCAAATTCCGAGGCCGCAACCAATCGGAGACTCTGGCCTCAATAAAAAAATAGGTCGTTCATCAAAAGTTAAGAAAATTATTCTATTCTCAGGTATAGGGCTGATTGTTCTGGTCGGTGCGGCACTTGCAATTGGATGGGGCTGGTATCAGTCACAACTCGCACCGGTTGATGCAAAAAGTACCGAAAAGGTGAGAATTAAGATTGAATCAGGAAGCTCGCCTGCTGAGATTGCTGCCTTATTAGAAGAGCAAGAAGTCATTCGTAACAGCGATGCATTCGCGCTATATATACGCCTTAGTGATACAAGGGACTTTTTGCAAGCGGGATCATACCGCTTATCACCATCGGAATCGACTCCACAGATTGTTGAGCATTTAACGAAGGGAAATGTGGATACATTTAATATTACGTTTCTCCCCGGAGCGACACTTGTCGAAAATCGCAAGGTATTGCTCGATACAGGATACACAGAGGCAGAAGTTGACGCAGGGCTAAATGCGACTTACGATTCACCTCTGTTTGAGGGAAAACCAGAGGGGGGTGACCTCGAAGGATACATTTACGGAGAAACGTACCAAGTTGGCGGCGGAGCTTCGGTAAGTGACATATTGGCACAAACTTTTACTGAATTTGAGAAAGTTGTCGAAGAGAATAATCTCAAGGCTGAATTTGAAAGTCACGGATTAACATTATTCCAAGGAATAACACTCGCTTCGATTATCCAAAGGGAGTCAGGCGGTAATGACGAAGCTCAAATTGCCCAGGTATTCTATAGTCGTCTCGCGGTTAATATGCCGCTTGGCTCAGATGTGACCTATCAATATATTGCCGATAAAACAGGGGTTGCGCGTGATCCAGGACTTGAATCTCCGTATAATACTCGTGTAAAGACAGGGCTTCCTCCTGGTCCAATTGCCACACCCGGCAAGGCTGCACTCCTGGCTGTGGCACATCCCGCGGCTGGAGACTATCTCTATTTCTTAAGTGGTGATGATAATGTTACCTATTATGCACGTGACTTAGCTGGCCACGAGGCTAATATTGCTAACCATTGTAAGCAAAAATGCCAGATCCTCTAACAGGGGTGAGGGTATATAAAAAGACATAAACTTCATTGACCTTACGGTATGATTTTGTTACACTTGTGAAAGCACATTACGTGATTTGTCTACTAGCCGGAAGTACAGCAACTGCTGAATGACCAGTATGCGAGTGGGAAGACCGAACACTGATGAGCCTACCAGAATTGTCGCACGGGTATCGAAATTAGAAATTATATTAGTAAAATCGGTCGACACATACCCCTTTCTCTTTAGAGAAGTAAGACTTAGTACGGTAGACGCCTTCATAGTAATATGAACGGCAGGAGAACGATAATTCGTAATCAGATCACGACGAGCATTGCTCATCAAGGATCAGTTGTTGGAACCCAACAACGGACTGCTCAACGACGTGCGTCGAAGAGCCGTATCAAAGCTTCTACCGTTGCGATTTACGCGAGCGTGTTCACACTCCTCGTTGTCGTGGTGGCTCTCGGTTACCGAGCCCCACAAGAAGCATCTGGCGTAGCGAATTCACTTTCGGCTGCCTCAGCATTGCAAAACCCAGAAAAAGAAACGAAGACTGCCGTCAATGACGTCGTCGCTTCTTCAATTGCTGCTAACGTCGCTAACTCGACCAATCTTTCGGTTGCTCCATCGGTAAGTAGCTTAGCTATCTCAACACAGATTCAAAGTGAGCTTCCTACATCGGATGACTCATCGATTTCAAAGCCACAAATTGTTCAGGTTTCATCGACAAGCCGTGAGATTACGAAATATACGATTCAGCCAGGTGATACTACTGATACAATCGCAACAAAGTATGGTATCTCTAAAGATACTGTTAAGTGGGCAAATAATTTGACAAACGATAATCTGACTGTTGGTGCAACGATCGATATCCTCCCTCATGATGGTATCCTCTACACAGTAAAGACCGGCGATACAATACAAAGTATTGCTGATAAGTATAAGGCTGATGTTTCACTCGTGACCGCTTATAACGACCTAGAGATTTCAGGAGTAACTCCTGGACTGAAGATTATCGTTCCAAACGGTGTACTTCCTACTGAAGAGCGTCCTGGGTATGTTGCCCCTGTCGCTTATCGATCACCAAGCGCTTCACTCAGTAGCGGCGGTTCTGCCTATGCTGGATTCCGTAGTGGCTCTGTTGGTAACAAGTATGCGTACGGTAACTGTACATGGTATGCCTATGAACGTCGTGCGGCTATGGGTAAGCCTGTGGGAAGTTTCTGGGGTAATGGTGGATCATGGGGATACAGCGCTGCAGCGTCCGGCTACCGTGTTGACCGTATTCCTGAAGCGGGTGCAGTACTCGTTGAAGCAGGTTCACCTGGTCACGTTGGTGTGGTTGAGTCAGTCTCAGCAAACGGTGACATTGTGATTAGTGAGATGAATAACGCTGCGTACGGTGGATTTAACATCGTAAACAACCGTAACATTTCTGCTGGTCAAGCAAGTCTCTACCAGTACATTCACTAGACCGTTTCAAGTCGTTCTTAAATCGCCTCTGTTAAAACAGGGGCGATTCTGTTATAATAAGTAAATATGTTTGTAGATACCGCCAAAGTATTTGTTCAGGCTGGACGCGGCGGTGATGGTGCCGTTAGTTTTCGTCATGAAATTTATGTCGATAAAGGCGGACCTGACGGTGGAGAAGGTGGTAAAGGTGGCGATGTCATCTTTATTGCAGTCGAAGGACTAAACACTCTTATTGATTTTCGTTATAAGCCTGAGCTGAAGGCCACTCCTGGTCAAGCTGGTGCGAAACGTGATCGTCACGGACGGTCTGGGGATGATCTCTATGTAAAGGTGCCTGTTGGGACTATTGTTCGCCGCGATGACACGGTTATCGCTGATCTCACCGAGAACGGCCAAGAAGTTGTCATTGCTCGTGGTGGTGATGGTGGTTTCGGAAACGCCCACTTTAAGTCATCGGTACGTCAAGCACCTCGGATTGCTGAAAAGGGTGAAGAAGGTGATACCTTTGAAGCGCAGCTTGAATTAAAGCTTCTCGCTGATGTAGGACTCGTCGGCTTTCCGAATGCCGGCAAATCTACCTTTCTAAGTGTCGTAAGTAACGCTCGTCCAGAAATCGCTGATTATGCTTTCACGACGTTGACCCCTAATCTTGGTGTGGCTGATATTGACGATGGAAGCTTACTCATTGCTGACATCCCTGGATTAATCGAAGGGGCAAGTGAAGGTAAAGGGCTTGGTGATGCTTTCTTACGTCATGTTGAGCGTACTGCGGTACTTCTTCACCTGGTTGATGCTTACAGTGACGACATTGCAAAAGCCTATCAGACAATTCGCCATGAGCTCGCTTCTTATAATGAGACACTTGATAGCCGACCGGAGATTATTGCGTTAACAAAGACCGAGGGTCTAGATGAAGATATTATTCAAATGCAAATAGATGCATTGAAAGAAGTTGCCCCTGAGAGTCAGATCTTTGCAATTTCTTCGACGGCTCACACTGGCTTGAAAGAGGTACTCCGTGCGCTTCGTAAAATGGTAGTTGAATCACGAGCACAAGCACTTCTTGATGAAGAACACGATGAGGATACAGACGGACTGCCGATTATTTCACTCTCTTCTGATCAAGTCGAAAAGGCGTGGCATATTGAAAAGCTCAGTACACTTGATGGCCAAAAGTTCTTCCGTGTAAGTGGTCACAAAATCGAAAAGTTCGCTCGTCGTACGCGATTTGACACACACGAAGGGGTAAACCGACTCCGTGATATTATGAAAAAAATGGGAATCTCCCACGCTTTGACTCGTGCCGGTGCAGAAGGCGATACGATCATTCGTATTGGTGCTGACGAATTTACTCTCCTCGAACAATAAAAAGCATTACATATATTGACTTTGTAGCAAATAAGTGCTATAATCGCATACAATCTTAGGTGATTGAGGTATTCCTCTCGACTAAGTTCATTGAAAAATTGGATAGGTTATTGCGATGGATCAGTGAGTACACATGGTGTATTTAGTGATCCGTCGCAATTCCGCGAACGGTGACCGTGCTTGTCCATGTATGCCATATATGGACGCAAGGCTCGGTAAGGAAACACACGACACGACGTCGTGTGCATGACGCCTCGAGTGGGGCAAGAAAGGAATCTGAGGACATGAGCCCCGGAATCTCCTGCAACACGAAGAAGAAGATCGGCCTCCTGAAGACGAACCTCGACGAGGGCTGCGAGCTCATCGCGACCAACACCGGCGCCGGCGGCACCTCGCTCGCGACCGGCTGACCCACACCGGGTCGGCCTCGAGCGCTTGTCGCGCTGCACCTGGTCACTGGTCCTCCTCACCAGCATCATGGAAGTGAATCCGCATAAGGAACTGGCGTGTGCCACTCCGCGGTAGCGTTCGTGAATGTGTCCGTACGGACAGTGCCGGCAAGTGGGCGAACCGGGGGCCGTGAAGGCTCCCGGTTCGCCGTACTCCTATCCAATTTTTCATTTTCAACACCCATTTAGGGTGGTTTTTGTTTTTATGGCTATAATAGAAAGAGATGGCAAAGACTTTTTTCTTCTACGACCTTGAAACATCCGGCCTCAGTGCGCGTGATGATCGCATTATGCAGTTTGCTGGACAGCGAACAACACTTGATCTTGAACCGATAGGTGAGCCGTTTAATATACTCGTGGCATTGAACGACGACACGCTTCCGAGCCCCGATGCCTTAATGGTAACGGGAATTACGCCGCAGCAAACGGTCAATGAAGGCTATACCGAAGCACAATTTGCAAAACTTCTTATGGAAGAGGTATTTACCCCAGATACGATTACAGTTGGGTTTAATAGTATTCGCTTTGATGACGAATTCATCCGACATCTCTTTTGGCGTAATTTTTATGATCCGTATGAATGGAGCTGGAAAGAGGGTCGGTCACGTTGGGATCTTCTCGACGTTGTTCGCATGACCCGTGCACTTCGTTCAGAGGGTATTGAATGGCCAGTGGTTGATGGTAAGGCGACGAACCGTCTCGAACTCCTCACGAAGATAAACGGTATCGATCATTTTAAGGCACATGATGCATTGAGTGATGTTGAAGCATTGATTGCCGTCACGAAACTGATTAAAGAAAAGCAACCGCAACTGTATGGGTATCTCTTGAAACTTCGCGATAAAAAAGAAGTGATGAAACTTATCAATCTAGAGGATAAGCAACCCTTCGTATATGTGAGCGGACGCTATGATGCCGATTTCCATAAGGCAACCGTCGCCTTTCCATTAGCACCGGGCAAAAATGGTGGCGTAGCTGTGTATGATCTTCGTCATGATCCAACGCCATTTATCAGCCTAACATTAAAAGAACTCGAAAAAATATTTTATACGCCATGGGAAGAACGTAAAAAAGATGGCTATGTGCCTATTCCTGTAAAAGAACTTCAGTACAATCGCGCACCTGCCGTGGCACCTTTGGGTGTTCTTGCTCAAAATGATGGTTGGGAACGAATCGGTCTATCGGAAGAGATGATTACAAACCATCGCAATGTTCTTCTCTCTAACCCAAGTTTTGCTGAAAATATTCGTACTCTTTTCGAGCGCCGCCCTGAATTCAAGAAATCGCCTGATCCAGAAGCGCAGCTCTATGACGGTTTCCTTCCACAGCGTGATGTGTTGAGCGTTGCTAAGGTGCGTGAGACATCTGGCCAAGGATTAGCTGATCTCCATCCTGATTTTGTGGACGAGCGGCTCTCTGATCTTCTCTTGCACTATAAAGCGCGTAGTTTCCCCAAGTCTCTTGCTGAAGACGAAGCAAAAAACTGGGAAGCGTGGCGAACACAGCGTATCCAGCGCCAACTTCCTGAATTTATTAGTCGACTCAATGACATTGCAAGCAAAACAACTGATGAAAATAAGCAGTTTATTCTTCAGGAACTGCAGCTTTGGGCGGAAAGTATCGTTCCAGTTGATGCTGATTAAGCGCGACGACGAGTCAGTACTGGTTGCGCGAGCGAGACGAGACGGATTGTCATTCGTCCGGTAATAAATCCAAATACACCTGCGAAAAGAGCCAACATACTGCCGGCATCGACATATAACGTAGTACCTGGAATTTGACCTGCGATGATGAACATCATAAGTGCATGCGCGGCATCCATGCTATCAAGAATGAGCAAGGCTGAGAGGCTGAGACTGATGATAATAATGAAACGGCGCATAACAATATTTCCTAACGTTGCTAGGAATATAGCAAACAGGGGTAGTAAAGTGCAAGCATAAGGGATAATCAAATGTTTGCAGGACTGGAAAAAACCTGAAAAAGAGCGTATAATTAAGCAGTTATGGCAGAGGTTATTCGAGTTGTAGGAGCGCGTGAACACAACCTAAAAAACATTAGTGTTGAGATTCCGCGCGATAAACTAGTGGTCATTACCGGCCTAAGTGGGTCAGGTAAATCGAGTCTTGCATTCGACACTATTTATGCAGAGGGGCAGCGACGATACGTCGAGAGCCTTTCAAGTTATGCCCGCCAATTCTTAGGTTTGATGGAAAAGCCTGATGTCGATCAAATTGATGGATTAAGCCCAGCAATCAGCATCGACCAAAAATCGACAAGTCGTAACCCGCGAAGTACTGTTGCGACAGTGACTGAAATTTACGACTATCTTCGTCTTTTATTTGCGCGTATTGGGGTGCCGCATTGTCCTATTTGCGGAAACGCTGTTACACGTCGAACTCCTGAAGACATTGTGAATGAAATTATGAAGCTTGCTGAAAGCGCTCGTCTGATGATTCTTGCCCCTATCGTGAAGAGTAAAAAGGGTGAGTTCGCTCATGTTCCTGGGCAGTATCAACGCCTTGGATTTGCCCGAGCGCGGGTCGACGGCATCGTTTATTCACTTGATGAATTTCCTGAGCTTGATAAAAAATATAAGCATGACATCGAAATCGTTGTTGACCGTATTGTTATGGCTGAGGACATGCGTTCTCGTGTGTCTCAATCTGTCGAGCAATCACTCGATATTGCCGATGGCGTTGTTGAGATTTTGGATGTCGAAAGCAACACAAGTCACATTTATAGCCAGCGCTATGCTTGTGTTAATCACCCTAACGAAGAAATTCCCGAGCTTGAACCTCGTCTCTTTAGCTTTAATGCGCCACAAGGTGCTTGTCCTGTATGTACGGGCCTCGGCAGTCGACTTGAGGTTGACCCTGAACTTGTCTTCAATGCAAACCTAACCGTTACTGAGGGCGCGATTCGTCCGTATAATCGCATCAATAGTGATGCTTGGTATATGAAGCGTTTACAAGCGGTTGCTGATCGTCATAAGTTTAGTTTAAAGGTGCCAGTAAATGATCTTCCTGATGATGCTGTGCAAAAGATTTTGTATGGAACGGGTGACGAAAAGTATCGAGTATCACTCGGAGATGGTCGTGCTTATGATGCTGCCTACGAAGGAGTTATTCCAAATCTTGAGCGTCGGTTTAAAGAGACTGACAGCGAGTTTATGCGTAAAGATATTGAACGGTTCATGCGCGAACGTCAATGTACGGCGTGTAAGGGTGCTCGTTTGAAGCCAGTCGTTTTAGCAGTTACTGTCCACGATCTTAATATTATGGATATCTGTACACTTGGTGTTGATGCAGCAATTGATCTACTTGAAAATCATTTGAACTTGAACGATGAAGAGCAGTTCATCGCATCGCAAATTATGAAAGAGATCAAGGCTCGTCTTGGCTTCATGAGTAATGTCGGTTTGAATTATCTGGAACTTGCCCGCGCAGCAAATACTTTGTCTGGTGGTGAAGCACAACGTATTCGTTTGGCGACACAAATTGGTTCTGGACTTCAGGGTGTGTTGTATGTGCTCGACGAACCATCAATTGGGCTTCACCAACGTGATAATGATCGTCTCATCGCAACATTGAAACATCTTCGTGACTTAGGAAATACTGTCTTGGTGGTTGAGCATGACGAAGATACGATTCGTCACGCTGACTACCTTCTTGATATTGGACCTGGTGCAGGAATTGCCGGTGGACACGTGATCGCCCAAGGAACTCCAGCTGAAGTTGAAAAAAATAAAGACAGTATTACCGGACGTTACCTCGCGGGAACGGAAAAGATTGAAGTACCAAAGAAGCGTCGTAGGATCGAGAAAGATCGTGCTCTCGTGATCCGAGGAGCTCGTGAAAACAACCTTCGAAATATTGATGTATCGATTCCTCTCGGTGTCATTACTGTTGTGAGTGGCGTGAGTGGGTCTGGTAAATCGACGTTAGTGAATGACATTTTGGCGAAAGAATTGTCTGCACGTTTGCATCGCGCGCACGATGTACCCGGTGCCCACGATAACATCGAAGGTATTGATCAGCTCGATAAGGTTATCGTGATCGATCAGTCGGCAATTGGCCGAACACCACGCTCAAACCCAGCAACGTATACGGGAGTCTTTACACCGATTCGTGAACTTTTCGCAAGTACAAACGAAGCGAATATTCGGGGCTATAAGGCCGGTCGCTTTAGTTTCAATGTTAAGGGTGGACGCTGTGAGCACTGTCAGGGTGATGGTGTTATTAAGATTGAGATGCACTTCTTGCCAGACGTGTATGTCACCTGTGATGTCTGTAAGGGAAAGCGCTACAACCGTGAGGCGCTCGAGATTAAGTACAAAGACTCGACGATTAGTGATGTTCTTGATATGACTGTTGAGCAAGGTGCGAAATTCTTTGAAAACATTCCTTCAATTGCTCGAAAACTCAACACGCTTGTTGATGTCGGGCTGGGGTATATCAAGCTTGGTCAACCTGCGACAACCTTCAGTGGTGGTGAGGCACAGCGAATTAAACTTGCCTCTGAGTTGTCACGACGTTCAACGGGAAAGACATTGTATATTCTCGATGAACCAACGACCGGATTGCACAGTGCTGACGTGAAACGCTTACTCGGTATTTTGCAGAAACTTGTTGAGGGTGGAAACAGTATGGTGATTATTGAGCACAACCTTGATGTCATTAAAACGGCCGATCATGTCATTGATATGGGTCCAGAGGGTGGACTTGGCGGAGGAACGGTTGTTGCTGAAGGAACACCCGAAAAGATTGCTGCAGTAAAAGATTCATTCACCGGAAAATATCTTAAAGCGCTTCTCTAGGCGTTCTGCGAAAGAATAAGAACATTGTAGTCGGCAAGCGGAAGCTTGGCGACTCCTTTTTCGTCAGTGGTTACTGTGGTGATATTTGTCTCACTAAAATCAGTACTGTAACCTCTCCAGCTGCTATTAAATCGAACGTGCCATTCACCGGGGATAGGGAAGGTAAATGAATATTCATCAAATTGCTCATCACTGGCATTGATAATGACGATCGTATCATCAAGTGGACCGCCTTCATTCCAGCGGTGATAGGCAATAACTTTTTGCTTTGAATCGTCGTGGAAGACATTACTATTTGGCCCAATTAGTCCTGCTGTGTTGCCGTAGCGATTTAATCGAAGATTAATCACATGCTGATGCGCGAGAACGATACCAGCAAATTGCTGCGTGCGTTCCCATTCAAGCATTTGCCAATCATTGAAGGCACCTTCTTGTAAGAACTCACTTCCTTGAAGGAGGAGGGGGATGCCTGCTGAAGTGAGGGTAACACTGTTTGCCAAGAGCCCATACTGACGCGCAGATAAGCTGCCTGCATTGCCGGGACTTGCCGCTTCGTTGAGGCGCACTGATCCGTTCGCCGCTGTGTCATGAGAATCGCTAAAGATAACTTTTTGAAAACTGTCATTGTTATATATGTGTTTGATTTCGCTAGCGAGCGTATTACCGTACGGTTCTTCTTCGAGTCCTAAGAGTGATCGAAGGGTATGAGGAAAAGCAAGTCCCCATTGGGCGTCAAATCCTGCGCCACCATCTTTTACGGGTTGCGTCACTGCTTCGTCCATCGAACTATCTTCAGCGACAATGAGACTATGTGGATTAACCTTGTGGGCGAGTGTCGTCATTTCTTGAAGGAGTGTCCATGCGTCAGCGATCTCTGTACTCTCGTCGCCATAAGGGCCTTTTGTATTGCGCATATAGGTAGTCGAATCAACACGGAGCCCATCGATCCGATACTCGTTGAGCCACATAGTGACATTATCGAGCACATAGTCACGGACCTCAGGACGGCCATAGTCTGGGCGTCCTCCCCAGGGTGTTTCTACTCGTTCGTCATTGTAGAAATAGATGCCCCCGCGATTATCTTCACTCCAGCCATCATACTGCCACATGTCGGTTTGAGCAGAGAAGTGATTGTACACGACGTCTAAAATGACCGCCAGTCCTCTTTGATGGGCGGCCTTAACGAAATCGAGTAAGCCGTGTCTGCCACCGTAGGTACTTTCAACAGAGAAGAGATGATTTGGTGCATATCCCCACCCGTTACTCATTGCGATACTCGTGACAGGCATGAGTTCAATTGTGGTGATACCGAGGCTTTGAAGGTAGTCGAGCTTTTCGATCGCACTGAGGAATGTTCCTACGGTGGCGACATCAGGTCGATTGAACGTACCGATATGTAGTTCGTAGATGATCTGCTTATTTTTATCAATGACGGGTGATTCACTGCCTTCCCAGTCGTAGTGGGGGTCAATAATAACCGATGAGCCTTCTTCTGAAGCGGTCAGTTGACGTGCGCGTGGGTCATTCTTTTCAAGGAATGTTCCGTCTTGTGTCTCAATTCGATACTTATATGATTGACCAGTCTGTGCATTTTCAACAAACCCTGACCATGTTCCGTCAGTGTTCGTTAGAGGTGTTTCTTCCCAATTGTAAGGCTCACCAACGAGTACGGTAACGCTTTTTGCAAAGGGAGCCCAGACGGAAAAGTCGACGCCCTTGTCGGTGACTCGTGATCCTAACACATGTTGAGTGTGATGCCCCATAGTGCTTATAGTATGCGTCTAATAAGCGTATTTGACAAGCGAACGAGGCTATTTACGTCGGCCAAAGATTGAAGCGAGTTCGCGCTTCGTTCCTTCCCAAAGGGCAGTACGATTTTTCTTACTCTTAAAGATGTGAATTGCGGGAGGAAGAACAGATACAAGGATGATAAGAGCAATGATAGGGAGAAGTACATGGTCAATCTCGATACCGAGAGCTTCAAAGGTACCACCTAGGGCATATCCAATGTAGGTAACGCCTGCAGCCCACAGTAGCGCACCGATAATGTTAAACGAGAGAAACTTGCGGTATTCCATGCGGCTTGCACCGGCAACGACAGGTGCAAAAGTACGAACAATAGGGATGAAACGGGCGATAATAATCGTTTTTCCGCCGTGTTTTTCATAAAATTCTTGAGCACGTTGAATGTACTCTTGTTTAAAGAGTCGTGCGTCCTTTTTCTTAAAGAGTCGTGGCCCAAGTTTGCGTCCGAAGGTGTAGCCGACACTATCACCGAGTACTGCAGCGATGAAAATGATCAGTACGGCGAGGTGAATGTTGAAAGGAAGCATTCCGGCGTGAATCAGGAAACCGGTGGTAAACAGAAGGCTGTCGCCAGGAAGGAAAAATCCAATCAAAAGGCCAGATTCGGCAAACACGACAAGCGCGACGCCGATAATGCCGACGACGGCGATAAAGTCCAGAAGATCTACACCAGGTATCATAACTGTCTCTTATTCTAGCATGAAACCCCTATGGTATAATAAGAAGTACGATATTTCCGTAAGGGTATCCATAATCCACGAAAGGAAAAAGGAGAGACATGGGAGATAAAATAACGTTACGTTTAGATGTACGTGAATTACACGGTAAAAAAGCGCAACAACTACGACAGCAGGGCATTGTTCCCTCAATTGTGTACGGTCAGGGTCTTGACCCTATTAGCACACAAGCTCCGTATAGTGATATTGAGCGTACTTGGAAGAATGCCGGAAAGCATACTCCAGTACAACTTGATATTGATGGCAAAAAGAAAATTGCCATGATCAAGGATGTTGAACTTGAGCCAACACGACGACGGATTGTTCATATTTCATTCCACGCGGTGAAGGCGACTGATCCTGTTATTGCCGAAGTGCCAATTCACCTTGTCGGTCAAGGTGAGAGTGAAGCAGAGCGTGCAGGACTCGTTGTGTTGCAGTCTCTAGAGAAGATTGAGGTTCGCGCATTGCCGATGGACCTTCCTGAAGCACTTGAAGTTTCAATTCTCGAGCTAAAAGAGCCGGGTGACCATGTATTACTTGGTGATATTGTTTTGCCAGCTAATGTTGAACTTGTTGAACACAAGACAGGTCATGGTGACGAAGACGAGGAAGAGCCACAGTTGACCGACTTAACTGTCGCAACTGTCTATGAACCGTCTGCACTTCAAGCAGCAAACGAAGCTGCTGGTGGTGACGCTGAAGATGTCGCTGATGTTGAAGCTGAGAATGGTTCTGATACTGACCAAGATTCACAAGCCGAGGAGACTCGACCAGGTGGTAAGGGACAGGCTGAACCAAAGCAGTCAAACGTTGACGCTAATAAATAGCCAGCCAGTTCATTTAAAAAGCTCCGCGATTATGCGGAGCTTTTTATTATTCTTCGATAAAGCCACCTGATTGATGATTCCAGAGTTTGGCATAGATGCCCCCTTGTTCAATCAACTGACGGTGCGAATTATCTTCAACGATTGCGCCATCTTGAAGAACGAGAATTCGATCTAGCTTTGCGATAGTCGACAAGCGGTGCGCGATGACAATACTTGTTCGGCCCTTCATTAGCTGTTCCAATGCTTGCTGGATAAGGGTTTCACTCTCACTATCAAGTGCAGACGTCGCTTCATCCAAAATAAGAATAGGTGCATTCTTTAATATTGCACGAGCTATAGCGATTCGTTGACGTTGTCCTCCTGAAAGTTTAACGCCACGTTCGCCGACGAGCGTGTTGAATCCCTGAGGAAGCTTTTCGATGAACTCAAGTGCATTTGCCTGACGAGCGGCTTCACGAATTTCTGATAACTTCGCAGAAGGCTTACCGTAAGCTATGTTGTCACGTAAGCTTCGGTGGAAAAGCATTGGCTCTTGTGGGACATATGAAATTGCAGAATGCAGATCATTTTGAGTGACTCGTGAAATGTCTTGCTCGTCGATACTGATAGTTCCTTTGTCGAGATCACTGAAACGAAGGAGGAGTCGAGTGAACGTTGTTTTCCCTGAGCCAGAGTGGCCAACAAGTCCGATCTTTTGTCCGGCAGGAATGGTAAGATTAAACTTTTTAAAGAGAAGCGCATCTTCACCCTCGTGGCTAAATGAAACATCTTTAAAGGTAATTTCGCCATCTTTAACAATAAGTGGCTTTGAATCTGGATCATCAATAACAGTTGGTGAAGTTCTAAGAATGTCGGTCATTTCCTGTGCATCACCGAGTGCTCGGTTGAAGTTACGTAAGGTGCCTCGTCCAAAACTCCATAATTCATGAGTGATCTGTCCAGTGTAGGATACGATCAAGAAAACAGTTGCTGCATTTGCGCCCCACAAGACAACACTCAGAATTGCAAAGAAAAAGGCACCAATTGAAAGAAGGGTTGTTGAACCACTAAAGAATAGGTCGACTTTTGCCGAAGCAATCATGAGATTTCGTCCTGCCTTAACAGTCGCTTCGGTTGCTTTTCCGTAGCGTTGATTTTCGTATTTCTCAGCAGAATAACTTTTTACTGCCATGATGTTCGATACCATATCGGCAAGAAGTCCTGTTTGTTTATTTGAAACGGATGCCTCAACTTCATTGAGAACCCGAACGTTCCTTGTGATACGAATCGAGATGGCAATAAACAAGATTGAAAACAGAATAAGGAAGACGACAACGATTGGTGCACGGCCCCAAAGGATGATACCGGCAAAGGTAAACGAAAGTATCAGTCCGAGCACGTCGAATATAGCTGTGTCGAACATACGTACGTATGCGCCGGTAAACTTACTTGCTTGGCTGACGAGTGATCCGCTAAAACGATTCGCGTGGAAGTTGGCGTCAAGTGTCATTAACTTCTTAAAGATATCCTGGTGCATATCTCTGGTAATGCGAAGTTCCATATTCCAAAGAATAATAATGGCAAGTCGCCACAAAATGACACTTCCCAAAACGCTACTAGCAGTAAAAAGAATGAGTGGCCATCCGAAAACAGACCAGATATCAGCCGGGCTAAATGATTCAGTGGTAAGTTTGCCAAGAACATCTGCGATCACTAACGGCGGAGCAAAACGTAAGAAGAATGTTCCACTAATAATGACAATCAATAGGAATGTTAAGCTGAGCTTATATTTTTTCACATACTGCCAGTATAGCGAAACAATACTAGCCGCAGAGTGAGTAAGGGTTTTAGTTTTTTCTGACAATTGAAAACTCCATTCAAGAGATAAAGATGGCAACGCCATCATGATATATTAATTCGCTATTGGTTCGGCCGTCCGAACGTTGGGCGAGTAGAGGATCCGGCTGGATCATAGTATTTCTATTTTAACAGTGGTGGATTAAAAGGACAAGCTATTTCTTCAGTTTTTCTTCAACAAATTGTTGTCTGACCTGAGCAATGTGGCGCACTAATGTATCGGGGATGGGGGTACCAGTAGGAAAACTGAGCGTCCCTCCTCCTGTGACATATGGAGCGATTTCATCGTGAAGGAGTGATTCTACAGTTGAATTTCCGTATGGATAAATACTGATGCCTTTTTGTGTTGCAGCAAACCCGAGAATGGGAAGATCTTTGTAAAGAAACGTGGGAATGCCATATTTCCAACCATCCTCGACTGTACCAACTTCTTCGTGAACAAGTTCGTAAAGGTGTGCAAGAATTTCTTTTTTGCTCTCGACCTGTTTTTCGATGTAGTCAGTAATGATACTCATGGGTCTACTATACCACCGGTGAAGATGGTATAATAGCTCTCGTGCAAAAGATTTTATTGTATTACAAATTCACCCCATTGTCTGACCCTGAAGCGACAAAGCTCTGGCAGAAGACCCTTACCGAGAGCCTCAACCTTCGAGGCCGTATTCTTGTGTCTACACAAGGATTGAATGGCACGGTGGGTGGTGAGCTCGATGACCTTAAGCAATATATTAAGGCAACGAAAGAATATGCCCCTTTTAAAGACGTTGTGTTTAAGTGGAGTGACGGGAGTCGTGAAGATTTCCCCCGTATGAGCGTGAAAGTTCGTCGTGAACTCGTCGGCTTTCAAAATAGTGATAGTGAATTCGAAGTTGATGAGAATGGTGTTGTTGGTGGTGGAACCCATCTTAAGCCAAATCAGGTTCATGAACTTGTTGAGAAATATGGTGATGATGTTATCTTCTTCGATGGACGTAACGCACACGAAGCGGCGATCGGGAAGTTTAAAGATGCAGTGGTGCCGAATACCAATACTTCTCGTGACTTTATTGCTGAACTTGAAAGTGACAAATACGACGACATTAAAGATAAAAAAATTGTCACTTATTGTACGGGTGGCATTCGCTGTGAAGTTATTAGCGCCATGATGAAAAAGCGTGGCTTTAGCGATGTCTACCAAATGGACGGTGGCATTGTGAAATACGGTGAAGCATATGGAGATGATGGGTTGTGGGAAGGAAGTCTTCGTGTGTTTGATGATCGAATGACTGTTGAGTTTTCTGACCATGCGAAGACGATTGGTGAATGTACGCACTGTTCTGAGCCAACGAGTAATTATGAGAACTGTGCATTCGCGAACTGTAACGACCTGGTTCTTATTTGTGAGAACTGCAAAGAAACGCCTGATCTTCTCTTTCACACTGATGTGTGTCGACAGCGCGCCGTCGCTCTCACCACTGTTTAATTTCTTTAATTTCCTTCAAAACTAAACTCTTGCATTAGTAATAGCTGAGAGTATAGTGAGATTTACAAGGAGGTTTCAAGAAATGGTTTCAAAACAAGATAAGCAATTAACATCCCAGGTGTGGGGATTAGTCGTTGCACAAGGGGTCATCGCAATTTTAGCTGGTATTGCGTTACTCTTTTGGCCAGGAATTTCAGTCGTATTAGTCGCGTTACTATTTGGAGTATTCGTACTCGTTTGGGGTATCGTTGGACTCGTTCGTAGTCTCATCGGTATTGGCACAATTCACCTTTGGTGGGTAGAGCTCATTTTCAGTATATTGTTGGTTGGTCTCGGAGTATTCTTACTACGTAACACCGCCTTAAGTATCGGTATTCTGATCATGTTGACTGGATTTGCTTTCATCGTTCGTGGTGTCGTTGATGTGGTCCAGGGCTTCTTTAGCAAGGATGAAGATATTAAGGGTTCACGAGCGCTGTATATTATTCTCGGTGTGATTGGTATTGCAGCGGGTATCATTACTCTCAGTAATCCAGTGTCTGCCGGGGTTGCCTTTGTATGGATCGTTGGTCTGTATGCGGTGCTCTATGGTGCGATTTTGCTTGCAATTTCACTTCGTACTCGCGCACTGCTTAACTAGTTTTCAATTAGGTATAACAAAACAGGGGCCACCAGCGGCCTCTGTTTCATTTTTGGCGTATAATAGTAAGAGTGAATGCAGCCCTTGAAGCCAAACTTAAGACCCTTCCCCGATCAGCAGGGGTTTATTTTCATAAATCAAAATCGGGTGAAGTAATCTATGTCGGTAAAGCAGCAGTGCTGAAGAACCGCGTTCGTCAGTACTTTCAAAGTACGCGCGATATGGACATAAAGACGAGGGCGTTGGTTGAAGAAATCAATGATACTGATTGGATTGAAACCGAGAGTGAGCTAGACGCGTTATTCCTTGAATCCGAAATGGTGAAGCGCTACATGCCACGATTTAACATTTTACTCCGAGACGATAAATCGCAGTTATTTGTTCGAATTGATATGAAAAGTGAGTGGCCGACAATCTCCTTCACTCGTCATCCGATTGATGACGGCGCCACGTATTTCGGCCCATATTATAATGGCTATGCAATTAAAAAAGCGCTCCGTTATTTGCGGCGTGTTTTTCCTTACTATACAAAACCACCGAAAGAGGGTGGACGTCCAGACCTCGATGCGCATATCGGACTTAGTCCGCGACCCAATGTTTCAAGTGCTGAATACAAATCGAACCTGAAGCGACTTATTCGTTACATGGAAGGTGGTCGTCGAGCAATCACCCGTGAACTAGAAAAAGAAATGCAGTTAGCGGCAAAGCTCCATGATTTCGAGAATGCTGCGGCAATTCGCAACCGCGTAAATGACCTCAAGGCGCTTCAGCAGAAAATCATGTTTGGTGATCGTGAATTCCTTGATATTAGTAAGGACCGTGCACTGAGTGACCTCGTTGATTTATTTGGGTTAAAGAAAGCCCCTGCGCGTATTGAAGGCTATGACATTAGTCATATGGGGGGAACGAATGTCGTCGCAAGTATGGTTGTCTTTACGAACGGAGCGAGTGATCGAGGGAATTATCGGAAATTTAAGACACGCATTGAGCAGAATGATGATTACTATAATATGACCGAAACGCTCCTGCGTCGGTTTAGTGAGAAAAATGTCAAAGCCTGGGGGATGCCTGACCTTGTTCTGATCGATGGAGGAAAAGGCCAACTTGATGCGGCATTAAAAGCGGTTGAAGAGCGAAATATTGCCGTTCCAATCATTAGTATTGCAAAGCGAGAAGAGGAAATTATTGTCCACAAGACACGATCGTCAATCGATGTCTCAGCAATCATGGCGTTAGCCGAGAATCCGGTAAAGGGTATCCAGGTGACGAGCTCAGGAGACTATTATGTTGTTAACCTTCATGCGGGACAGTTGAATGCATCATCCCACTCAAAAAACCTTCGAGGTGGAACAGTGACAAATGCATTTTCTGATGTCGTAAAACTATTTCAGCGAATCCGTGATGAGTCGCATCGCTTTGCTGTAAGTTACCATACCGTCTTGAAACGACAGAAGCAAACTGCGAGCATGCTTGAAGATGTTCCGGGCATTGGGCCAACGACGCGACGAAAATTGATCCGTGAGTTTGGAAGTCTTCGTGGAGTGGGCGCTGCAAGTGATGAAGCGCTCGCGGCATCGATTGGGCAATCAAAAGCTGCCATTCTGCGTAAGTATTTGCCACCCCAATAACGCTCATGCTATAGTATGAGCACTATGGTGATGGGCTCTCAGATTCGACAAGATCGCAAAAAAGGCTTTACTGTCGTTGAGCTGATTGTTGTGATCATCGTTATTGGAATTCTTGTGTCGGTTTCTATTGTCGGTTTTTCAACTTGGCGAAAATCTGTTGCTGAAAAAGAAGTGAAAAGTGACCTAAATGGGGTCGCTGCGGCGATGTCAAATTACCGTAATTTTAATGAAGGCTATCCTACCGCACCGACATTTACCGGCTCTGGTGCCTTATTTGAGCAAAGTGATAATGTTGTACTGACCTATGTTACAGGGACAAACAAGACATTTTGTATTAATGGAGCGAGCTCGGTCAATACAGCAGTGAAGTTCTATCTTAATGAAACATCACCTGATGCTAAAACTGGTTCCTGTCCACTCTCAGCACCGATGGATCTTAATGTCGCGGTCATATCTTCGACACGTCTGACGCTTAGCTGGTCAGGATTAGTTGGAGCATCAAGTTATAACTGGGAGCGATCAACAGCTTCAAACTTTAGTGCCAATCTCGTCACTGGTACCGTCACTTCGCCCACGTTAGCAACGATAAACTTGAGTCCAGATACGACTTACTATTATCGATTGAAAGCAGTATCTTCCTCTGGTACTTCTGGTTATTCGAGTACAGCGAGTGGAAAAACCCAAAAAACTCAATGGACTCCGTCCTTTGCGAACGGAACAACGAGTACAGGCTGTAGTACTAGCTGCGTAGGAACGATAACAGTAGGCTTCAATGTCGGGTACACACAAACTGGTAATGCGGTAGCTGGAAGCACGTTCGAGACAAGCGCTGATATTTCCTGTTCAACCACAACAACAGCAACGACGACCTGTGGGACTCCTATAACGATGACAATCAGTGTTACCGGCTCCGGTGTCCAGGTTGAAGATCCGGATACTGGCACGTATGGAGCAACGTATGTCGTGTCATATGGTGGGCTTGCCAAGAATGCTTCATATAGTACCGCACCATTCCGTATTAGTATCCCGGCATCACTACAAAGCAATCATTCGATTAATGTATCGATTACTTCAAAGCCGGCAAATATGTACATAAAAGGTGATAATTCAAAGATCAACTTTACACTCGCAAACTAGTCGCCCGACGCTCGGCCTGATAAGATAGCTTGTATGAATGTGTTTGAACAAAACAGGGCCACGCTTCGTCAAGGATCTGACTTTCCTATTATTCTTACCGGATTCGATAAACTTCAGAGAGTAAACGATAGTGCCTACGAGTTCACTCAAGAAGCGAATTTCTGGTATCTTACTGGTATTGAAGAGGCGGGATGGCGCCTTATTATCGATAGCAATAAAAGTACCCTCGTGGCACCAAATATTGACGAAATCCACCACATATTTGAAGGTGGTTTGTCGCGTGATGAGGCACAACGAATCAGCGGCATTGATGAAATTGTTTCAACAGAGGAGGGGGAAGCTTTACTCAAGCAACTTTCCGAGACGTACGATACGGTAATGACGTTAGGCAAAGACCCTCACTCTGTTCACTATGACTTTACGCTTAATCCTGCTGCTCCATTACTCCTAAAGAAACTAAAGAAACTTTTTAAAAACGTAGAAGACATACGTATTCCACTTGCGAAACTGCGGGCAATCAAGCAGCCTTCAGAACAGGTGCTTATTCAACAAGCGATCGATATAAGTATCCAGGCATTTGAATCACTTCACGATACGCTACAGCTGAAACAACAGGAGTATCAGCTGGAAGCTGATCTATCCCATAGTTTTCGATATGCGGGTGCGTCTGGTCACGCCTATGACCCAATTGTTGCTTCAGGTAAGAATGCATGCACGCTTCACTACGGCAAGAATATGGATGAACTCCCCGAAAACGGCCTTGTGTTGATTGATGCTGGCGCACGATACGGAAATTATGCTGCCGACATCACGAGAACCTACGCTATCGGAACCCCTACTGATCGTCAAAAGTCAGTCCACGCTGCAGTAGAGAAGGCGCATCATAAAATTATTGCGTTGATCGCACCTGGTCTTTCAGTAAAGACTTACAGTGAGAAAGTGGATGAAATTATGAAAGACGCATTGCGAAGTGTCGATCTTTTAAAAACAAAAGATGACTATCGTCGTTACTTCCCGCATGCAATTAGTCACGGACTTGGTATCGATGTTCATGATTCGCTTGGTGGAACAAAAGAGTTGCAGGTGGGTATGATTCTCACTGTCGAGCCAGGCATCTATATTCCCGAAGAGGGAATTGGGGTGCGCATTGAGGACGATATTTTAGTGACCGACGATGGTCACGTAAACTTAAGCGGCAAGCTGTCGACAGCGCTGTGATATACTAAAAATATTCCATGAAACAACAATTTCTTGTCTTTATTGTCCGATGGGCACTCAACTCCTTTGGGTTGTGGATCGCTGTTCGCTTACTCGGAAGCGGTTATTCAGATGTTGAGGCGCAGTCTGGATTTTGGGGATATGTTCTCGCTGGACTTATTTTCTCACTTATAAATAGTATCTTTAAACCACTGGTCGTCATCCTGTCTCTGCCGGCTATCCTCCTGACATTAGGGTTGTTCGTAATCGTCGTTAACGGTGTTCTGGTCTATGTATCGTTGAAACTTGTTCCCGGAACTGGACTTTCGATGTCATTCTTTAACTCAATTCTTACCGGAATTATCCTAAGTCTGATAAACTATATAGTAAGTGCTGCGGTTGAAATTCGACGCAGTAAATCAGGAGTTTAATTTATGAGCATTCAAACCATTCTTCAGATCATTACCGTGGGCTCGGCTATTCTTATGATCCTCTCTATCCTTCTTCAACAACGAGGGGCGACTCTCGGTGCAGGATTCGGAAGTTCTGGCGAGCTTTATACGAGTCGTCGTGGCTTCGACAAAAACCTTTTTGAGGTAACGATTGTATTTGCAGTACTCTTTATTCTATCTATCATTGCTGCTCTCTTGTTGCCAGTAGCGAACTAAGGAGCGCCTTCTAAGTGGCTGAAAAGCAACCGAGTAAATGGCGGCGAATGCCGAAAATGAGCTTTAATTCTAAAGAGCTTTCTCGTCGTATGAAAAAAGTTGAGGGTGCAACAGTAAAGCATGCTCGTCGTTTTGTATTCAAACGCTGGAGTAGCTTTCGGGAAGCTCGTCGCCACATTGCCTTCTGGGTACTAGCAATCGGTATTATTATTGGTGCAAGTGGATTGCAGATTTTGTGGTATCAGCAGAGTTATCGTACCAGTGCCTATGCTAACGATGGAACGTACGCAGAGGCGGTATTGGGTCCTATAGATACATTAAACCCTATCTTTGCGAGTTCAAACGCAGAGGAAGCAGCGAGTGAGCTACTATTTAGTCGACTCTTAAGCTACGATCAAACGGGAAATCTTAACTATGACCTTGCTGAAAGTATGAAGGTAAGCGATGACCAACGAGTTTATACCGTTACACTTCGTCCCGATGCTCGCTGGCAGGACGGGACATTCATTCGTGCGCGTGACGTTGTGTTTACTGTCGATCTCTTGAAGAACCCTGCAACTCGCTCAACTATTACGGGCTGGAATGACATCCAGGCAGTTGCTGTCGATGATCGGACGGTTGAATTTCGTTTGCCTGGAGTTTACGCTGCCTTTCCTCATGCATTAAACTATCTTCCAATCCTGCCTGAGCGTATCTTACGAGATGTCGAGCCAGCCGCGCTTCGTGAAAATGCATTTAGTAGTGATCCGATAGGGAGCGGGCCATTTATCGTTCGTTTCGTACAAGACATTGATCCCGCTTCGGAACGAAAAGTAATTCACCTTGCACGTAATGATAATTATTTCCGTGGCGCTGCAAAAATTGAACGATTCCAGCTCCATGTCTACGACAACACCGACGGTATTGTTCGAGCGCTTAACACCTCAGAGGTAAATGCAGCAACTGATATTTCCGTTACACAGGCACAAACGGTCAATAAAGAGCGTTATGAAGTTGAACGACAGCCAATCAATGCAGGTGTATATGCACTGTTTAATACAAAACAAGGTGTCATGAGTGACATCAAGGTTCGTAAAGCACTTCAAGTAGGAACAAATACCGCTGAGCTACGCAAGATAGTCGGTGAAGGCACTCCCGAGCTATACCTCCCTTTTATTAATGGACAGGTGAGCGGTGATTTACCCGCTGCGCCAGTAGTTAATAAAGAAGAGGCGGCAAAACTACTTGATGAGGCGGGCTGGAAGCTTGATGCTGGTATTCGTAAAAAAGACGGTACTGCACTACGCATAACAATGGTGACGACTAAGAATAGTGACCTTGAACGTGTTCTCGACTCATTACAGCAGCAATGGCGAGATTTAGGAGTAACGATCACGACAAGTATTGTTGACCCGTCAGATCCCGCTCAGAACGTTGTATTGAACATCCTTCAGAAACGTAATTATGATGTTCTCTTGTATCAGCTGACAATTGGTGGAGACCCTGATGTCTATGCCTACTGGCACTCGAGTCAAACCGGAACAAACGGATTCAATTTCTCGAATTATGCAAACGCTACTGCCGATGCCGCGTTATCAAGTGCACGAACCGTTACTAACAAAAGTCTGCGTGACGCAAAATATGTTACCTTCGCAAGACAATGGTTGAACGATGTTCCTGCAATTGGTTTGTATCAGCAAACCTCTCAATATGTCTTTAGCTCTTCAGTCCATACTGAATCTCAAGATGTGAGACTGGTGTCACCAGTTGATAGATATACGAATGTTTTGTACTGGGCTGTTGGTGAACGAGTCGTTCACAAAACACCATAGTTGATTATTTATCGTACTTCATATATAATTTCACTCTGTTAGGGCGATTAGCTCAGCTGGCTAGAGCATCTCGTTTACACCGAGAGGGTCGGGGGTTCGAATCCCTCATCGCCCACCATGTTGAATTATTCTCATCATTAAGAGACGAAAGTACAGAGGTCACATCGAAGGATGTGGCCTCTTTTCGTTGCTACAGGTACGCAGATATATCGTATCATTGGGAATCGAATCAAACATCTTGTCTATAGTCCTATATTGTGATTGGGATGCTACCAATAACCTCTTGACTGAACAAAGCTCATGCTTCATAGTCATGGTCAGAAATGTGGGCACCGAACAAACAGAAATACAAGCCAAGTCCCAAGCGACATGGATTCACCATTGTCGAGCTTTTGATTGTTATTGTCGTCATCGCAATTCTTGCGGCCATAACTATCGTTGCCTATAACGGTATACAGAGTCGAGCTAAAGCCTCTGCGATACAGCAGTCAATTTCTCAAGCGAACAAGAAGGTGTTAGCCTATGCAGTCACAAATTCCGACCAGTACCCGGCTGATTTAGCCACAGTAGGAATCACGGACAGCGACACAACCTACCAGTATAGTGTCAACAATTCGGCCTCACCTCGAACATTCTGTATAACTGGAACGAACGGGTCTCAATCGTTCTATCTTTCCAGCTCAAATCCTGGTGTGGTCAGTGGAGCATGCGCTGGTCACGGTGCGGGTGGTGTCATACCTATTACAAATTTGATAACTAATCCTGGTGTTGAAGGTGGAATAACGGGATGGAGAGTAAACGGAACGGCAGGAACTGGACAACTTACATCCGGCGGTGCCGCAGATGGCTCAAGTTTCTACCGTGTGGCGTGGGCTTCGGCGGGTACTCAGATTTTCCCAGGTACCAACGGTGCGATGGTTACTGCGTCACCGGGTACTAGTTATACCGCTTCAGTTAAAGTTCGCTCGAATCCTGCTAGTTCCATGTCGCTGTATCTCGCGTGGTATAACAGCGCTTCTACGTATATATCTCAGTCTGCAGGCCCTAGCCAGACATCATCAACCAGTGCGTGGACAACTCTCACTGTAACCTCGACAGCACCTGTGAATACTGCCCAGCTTCAGTTGGTGATTGTAGGAGCATTCGGTGCGGGCTCTACCCTTGATGCTGATTCATCAATGGCGACCGTTGGAACTACTAACTATTCCTTCGCTGATGGCAGTACTTCAGGTTGGGCATGGACGGGAACACCGAACGCCTCTACATCCACTGGTCCACCACTTTAGTCAAAGGAGCCAGTCAATCTTGTGTTGGCGATACTCTCCACAGTTCGAATGAATCGAGCGCTGCGAATAAATCTCGTGTCTATGTCTATATCTATGTTATTTGAATTGAAGAATGAGGCTCGTCATACGAATAGTATTAAAGTTGGCCGCTATTGTTACTGTGGTGGTGGTCCATATGAACGAGAGAGATTAGGTGTGCCGTCCCATACCCAGTCAGTACTGTTTCCGTCTCTAAATGTGTAGGGTGACGAACTTTCAGTGAGCATGAATGAGTCGTAATACACAATTTGATCGGCAGTGCTTGACGCAGCTCCGACTCCAATAAGTGCGCCAGTGGCGTTAGCCGGAATAGTGAATGTATAGCTGGCTGTTTGAGTACCTGTTGCATTAGGAACCTTTGGTCCGTGAGCTTCAACCCAGGTCGATCCATTTGTTGAGTACCAGAAGAGAATACCGGGTCCTCGATCGTAGTTTCCTGTGAATGCAACCGGTTCATTTACTCGAGCGGTCATTGAATATGTTTTGCCAGCTTGCATGGTTCCAAATGGGAATGTAGTAACGCCTCCGTTTCCTATTCTCATGTCACCAGTATTTCCTGTTCCACTTGCTGAAAGCATGAATGAGTACGTACCGGTGCTCTTCCAGGCACTGGTGCGAGTAATCGTAACGCCACCAGAGGGTGCCCAGTTGGCTGTTGATGTTTCTGCGCCTGGATTGGTAATTAAGTTTGTGATGGCTGCGATTCCATTTTGGCCATGACCAGGATATCCACCGGAGGTTGGAGAAGTTACCGTACTTGAAAGGTAGTACGAGAAGTTACCGTTCGTAGCGGTGATACCATAGGTCCGTGGAGATGCATCATTATCGTAGCTATATTGAAGTCCGTCGGTATTTGTAATGCCAGCAACCGTCAGGCTTGTCGGATACATATCTGAGTTCTGGATGGCATAGGCGAGGACTTTTTTATTTGCTTGAGAAACTGCCTGTTGTGCGGCGCTTTGTTTTGCTCGGTTTTGGATACCGTTATAGGCCACAATAGTAATGGCTGCGAGGATTGCGATCACGACAATGACGATAAGAAGTTCGACGATAGTAAAACCGCGACGTGTCGATGTATAAGGCTGTTTGTGTTTAGATACCCACATCATTGAGCAAGATTATGAAGCACAAGCGTCATTAGGTCAAGCGACCCTAGTCAAAGATAAAATGTCATGCTATAATTACGGCTGTTGCACGGTCCTTCCTCAAGATATAGGCCTGCATATCATAAGTGTTTCTATTTATGCGCGAGTGGCGGAATTGGTAGACGCGCTAGCTTGAGGGGCTAGTGAGCATTGCGCTCGTGGAGGTTCAAGTCCTCTCTCGCGCACCACGAAATTATAAAGAAGGCTCATATGTGCCTTCTTTTTTATGCTTGTATATATTGCTTTATTGTGTCATCTATGCTTAAATAACAGATAAGGAAGCCCCAGGAATAAACCTGATGGGCATATTTTTATGAAAGACCCAAACCAGATTCGCAATGTCGCTATCATCGCTCACGTCGACCACGGAAAGACGACACTTCTTGATGGCCTATTAAAGCAAAGTAACACTTTCCGTTCTAATCAAGCCGAGATGGAGCAATCTTTGATTATGGACAGTGGTGACCAAGAACACGAACGTGGCATCACAATCACTGCAAAGCAAACCTCTGTTTACTACGGTGACTACAAGATTAACATTATCGATACTCCAGGACACGCTGACTTCTCTGGTGAAGTCGAGCGTACGCTTAACATGGCTGACGGTGTGCTTCTTATTGTTGACGCTCAAGAAGGCCCGATGCCACAAACTAAGTTTGTTCTTTCAAAGGCGCTGGAACTAGGCCTGAAGCCAGTTGTTGTTGTTAATAAAATCGACAAACCATCACGCCGTATCGATGAAGTTATCGATGAAGTTTCTGATTTATTCCTAGAGCTTGCCGTGAACGATGACCAATTGCAGTACCCTGTGTACTATGCCATTGGCCGCGAAGGTAAAGCCTGGACATCACTTCCAGATAACCCAGCCGAACATACTGACCTTACTCCAATCTTTGAAGCTATTATTGAAGATATTCCTGCACCAACCGTTGAAATCGACAAACCATTCCAAATGCTCGTGACTTCACTCGCATACGATACTTTCCAAGGTAAGTATGCCATCGGGCGTATTACTCGCGGAACCATCAAAAAAGGACAGGGAATTGTTCTTATGAAGCGAGAAGGTGACATTGTTGCCTCTAAGGTTGACAAGGTATTTGGTTACCGTGGGCTGAATCGTGAAGAAATTGAAGAAGCTGGTGCGGGTGACATCGTTGCTATTACTGGCATCGGTGACGCACATATTGGTGAGACACTTGCTGACAAAGAAAAGCCTGAAGCACTTCCCGTTATTGACGTCGAAGCACCAACACTTAGTATGTACCTTGGGCCAAACACTAGCCCATTAAAGGGTAAGGAAGCGAAGTACAATACGAGCCGTCAGATTGGTGATCGTCTTCAGCAAGAGCTCGAAACAAACGTTTCACTTCGTGTTCGTGATGAAGGTATTGGATTTGTTGTTTCTGGACGTGGAGAGCTTCACCTTTCGGTCCTTATCGAAACACTTCGCCGTGAAGATTACGAATTTGAAGTCGGTCGTCCTCAAGCTGTCACTATAGAAGAAGACGGTGTCATCAAAGAACCAGTCGAAGAATTGCTTGTTGAAGTTGGTGGTGAATTCCTTGGTGCGGTAAGCCAAGAAATGGGTGCACGTCGTGCGACTACCTTAAAGCAAGAGCAGACTGCCTCTGGGGCAACTCGTGTTACTTTCATTATCCCAACCCGTGCTATGATTGGCCTCCGCAACATTCTTATGACTGCGACTAAGGGAACGATCATTATGAATAGCCTTCCTTACGGCTACCAGCCGCTCGGTCCAAAGCTACAACAACTTCGTAACGGTGCGCTTATTGCAACGGAAGCCGGTGTCACAACAGCTTTTGCACTTGATAACGCAGCTGCTCGTGGAACACTGTATGTTGGTCCAGGCACAACCGTGTACCAAGGTATGATCGTTGGTCTTTATAACCGTTCAGGTGATCTTGACGTTAATGTGTGTCGTGGGAAGCAACTTACCAACATGCGTACGTCATCAAGTGATGGAACCATTCAATTGACTCCTTTTACTGACCTTAGCCTTGAGCAGTCTATCGACTTTTTGGAAGACGACGAACTCCTCGAAGTAACTCCGAAAAGCGTTCGCCTACGTAAGCGATTCTTAGATCCTAACCAACGCAAACGTAACAAGTAGTTTTTAGCTCGTACATTATCTGCTGAGAGCCTTGCGCGGATCGGTCCATAACGGCTATACTTTTAATAGCATGGCGCGAAATATAAACACCGATCCACTCATTACCTCACTTGTTAAAACAACCGGTGTTTTATTGAAAACTCGAAAAGGAAAAGGTCCCGATGAACTTCTCGGTGACCTTTTTCTTGATGTTCAGAATAAACAGATTTATCCCGATGGAAAGACATTCGTTGATCTTGTTCCGCGTAAACGAATAAAGTCGATTCAGGATGAATATACATTGCTTAAACAAGATCCGTTATTTGATCTTCGCGATTTCGTTGGCCGACACTTTTATGATCTCTCGACAACGATTCATCGGAAGGCACCGTTTGAAATTAAAGACGGTGAGCCTATTGAATCTCATATTGATCGATTGTGGTCGCATCTTGAGCGTCGCAATCGAGTAAACCGTGGTTCACTCATTGCGCTTCCGCACAAATATATCGTGCCAGGTGGACGGTTTAATGAACAATTCTATTGGGACAGTTATTTCATTATGTTAGGGCTCGCTGCAGAAGGTAAGTGGGATGTGCTCGAGGGAATCTTAAAAAACTTCGCCCACATGATTCGTAAATATGGCTATATTCCAACGGGAAACCGAACTTACTTCTTAAGCCGCTCACAGCCACCGTTCTTTTCGCAGATGGTACGACTTCTTGCGCGACATAAGGGTAAGAAAATTCTCCGTGATTACTTGCCGCTAATGATGCAAGAATATCGTTTTTGGATGAAGGGAACGAAGAAGCTAAAAGAGACTGAACATAAGGCCTATCGCCGTGTTGTACAGATGCCAAATAGCATCTTCCTAAATAGGTATTACGATAATAAGGTTACCCCGCGTCCTGAATCACTTCGCGAAGATAGTGAGACAGCAGAAACGGCAGCAACTCGTGCACCGGATCGACTCTTTCTTCATTTACGTGCAGCAGCAGAATCAGGCTGGGACTTTAGTGCTCGTTGGCTCTACGATAAAGATGATCTTCGAACAATCCATACTGCAGATGTCATCCCAGTGGATCTTAACAGCCTTCTTTATTTGCTTGAAGATACCATCGCAGAAGCTCACAATGTGCTCATGCAACCAATCTGGGGTAAATGGTATCGTCGACGCGCAGAACGACGCAAGAAAGCCATTCAAGAATATATGTGGGATGAAACAGCGGGTATGTTTACCGATTACAACTTTCATCACCATGTTCCGTCCGACTTTTTGAGCCTTGCAGGAGTGTTCCCGCTGTATGCGGGAATTGCGACACAAGAGCAGGCGCAAAAAGTTGCTGATAGGCTTGAGAAGGATTTCTTAAAATCTGGTGGAGTCGTGACGACATTGGTTGAAACAGGGCAACAGTGGGATAGCCCGAATGGCTGGGCGCCATTGCAGTGGACAACAATTCAAGGGCTTCGTCGGTATGGATTTGACGCACTCGCTGACATTATTGATGAGCGGTGGAGTGGAGTGGTTGAAGGTATTTATGCAGAGTCACATCGACTGGTTGAGAAATATAACGTTGTCGGTGGTAATGGGCTGGGCGGCGGTGGTGAGTACGTTTTGCAAGACGGCTTCGGATGGACGAACGGCGTTTATGCTGCACTTCATCACTATGATAAAGATTTATTCAAAAATCTTTAGAATATTTTTTCATCTTTCAATTCGTCGGGAAGAAAACCCTTATTGTGTTTAAAGTCGGCTTCCCATTTATACTCTTTGCCATAGCCAAGATCTTTCATGAGTTTGGTGGGAGCGTTTCGTATGTGAAGCGGAACAGGTGCGTCGGAATAGTGCTTCGCAAGTGCTTGTGCGGTATGCATTGCATCGGTTGTTCGGCGAGATTTTTCGCTTTTGGCTAGTGCAGTGGCAACATGGAAAAGAATGTAGCTCGACTCGGGCATGCCGACTCGCTCGACTGCTTCAAATGCGTTCAGCGCAAGACCGAGGGCGCCATTTCCAGCGAGTCCAATGTCTTCAGACGCAAAGATGACCATCCGTCGAGCGACAAACTTTGGATCTTCGCCGGCATCTAACATACGTGCAAGATAGTAAAGTGTCGCGTCAACGTCGCTCCCGCGCATGCTTTTAATAAAGGCGCTAATAACGTTATAGTGCATGTCTCCTTTTTTGTCGTAGCCTGGGACGCGTTTTTGGGCGGCTGTTTTCACCACTTCGACGGTTACTTTTTTCGCCATACTTAATGCAAGTTCAAGGTTTCCGAGCGCAACACGTGCATCACCGCCAGATAGTTCGGCGATGTAATCTAAAGACTCTTTGTTGATTCGACTTGATGCCTTTTCGAGCTTTACGGCACGATCAAGAATAGCTATCGTCTCTTGTTTTGTGAGAGGTTGAAGGACGAGGACGCGGCTTCGACTGAGCAGTGGGGTAATTACCTCGAAACTTGGATTTTCGGTTGTAGCACCAATAAGGGTGATTAATCCCGACTCAACGTGAGGTAAAAAGGCATCTTGCTGTGCTTTATTGAAACGATGAATCTCGTCAACAAATAGTACGGTTCGTAGTTGAAGATTCCAATTTTGGCGAGCATGTTCAACAATACGCTCGACGTCTTTTTTTCCACTGGTCACCGCTGAAATTTCGATGAACTCAGCCTTTACTTCTTTCGCGATAATACGCGCTAAAGTCGTCTTACCACTTCCAGGAGGGCCCCACAAAATTAAGCTAACTGGTTCGCGGTTCTTTACAATTTGACGAAGAATTTCATGGTCATTTAAAAGATGGGTCTGACCAATTACTTCATCAAGAGTTTGCGGACGCATACGTTCGGCCAAGGGGATTCTCTGCATATATCTATTATAAGGCTTTGGGTGGTACTTTGCATCTCTCGGAACGTCGCCGTATACTAAGAGTATGTCTCGAAATAAAGTATTAGTCCTCTTTGGTGGTGAATCAAGCGAACATGCGGTTTCTGTTTCTTCGGCAACAAATATAGTCGAAGCGATGAACATTGAGTTCTATGAGGTTTTTCTCGGCTACATTACAGAAGAAGGTGAGTGGCAGCAGGTTAAAAGTATTGATACGCGAGACGAACCAATCGGTGTATTGCGGCCAATGCTCGGAAAACGACATTTTATTATTAATGACGAGGTGCTTGAGGTAGATGTCATTCTGCCAGTCCTTCACGGAAAAAATGGTGAAGATGGTTCTGTTGCGGCGCTCGGCCAGCTTCTTCATATCCCTGTCGTTGGCTGCGATATGACCGCAGGGGCGGTAGCGATGGATAAGTATGTAACGAAACAACTCGTCGGCGCATTTGGTGTGCCGATCGTTCCTTTCGTGACCCATCGGGCGGGCGACGAAATGCTTGACTTCGATGAACTTCGTGAGGACCTTGGAAGTCCTTTGTTTGTGAAACCGTCACGTGCCGGAAGCTCTGTCGGAGTGCACAAGGTGAGCAGTCAATCATCGCTCGTGAGTGCGCTTGAGGATGCCCACCGTCATGATGATCGTATTCTTATCGAGAAAGCGATTGATGCACGAGAACTTGAAGTTGCGGTGCTCGGAAATTATCCTGAAATGCAGGCAAGTAGTGTGGGTGAAATTATCCCTGACGGAGATTTTTATTCGTATGAATCAAAATATGATAAGTCGAGTAAGTCGGCTGTTGCAATTCCTGCCGACATCCCTGATCATATCGCTGAACAGCTTCAAGAATATGCGTTGAGTATTTTTGAAATTATTGGGGGGAGTGGATTAGCGCGCATCGACTTCTTTATCGATAAAAAAACAGAGGCGATTTGGTTTAATGAAGTGAACACATTTCCTGGATTTACTAATATCAGTATGTATCCAAAATTATGGGAAGCGGCCGGAGTGTCGTATAGTGAACTTATTGAACGTCTTATTGCATTAGCAATAGAAAGAGGAGGAGTATAGTATGGATCTTATTATTTGGATCATTGTCATCGTCGTTATCATTTTTGTTTTGAGCGGCCTAAAAGTTATTAATCAGTACCAGCGCGGAGTTGTGTTGACACTCGGTAAGTTCACGGGTGTGAAGCAACCAGGTTGGCGCATCGTTATCCCTATCTTCCAGAAGATGACACGAGTAGATATTCGTTCAACGCCAATTGATGTTCCAAAGCAGGAAGTTATTACAAAAGATAACGTCACCGCTGCCGTTGATGCGATCGTTTATATTCGAGTAGTTGACCCAGCAAAAGCGGTTCTTGAAACAACAAACTACGTGTATGCCACGAGCCAATTCGCACAAGCGGCACTTCGTGATGTGACCGGAAACGTTGAACTCGATGATTTGCTATCAAAGCGCGAAGAGGTCAGTCAGCAAATTAAAGAGATTGTCGACAAGCAAACCGAGCAATGGGGTGTTGATATTGAGAATGTTCGTGTGCAAAACATTGAGCTTCCACAAGACATGAAACGTGCGATGGCAAAACAAGCCGAAGCCGAGCGTGAGCGTCGGGCAAATATCATTGGTGCGGATGGTGAAAAAGTCTCAGCGCAGAACTTGGCAGATGCAGCAGCGATCTTTGCAAAAGTACCAGGTGCCTTAAATCTTCGTACACTCGGAACGTTGGAGCGTATCAGTACTGAGCCAAGTCAGAAGACGATGATGTTATTCCCTGTTGAGCTTATTGACGCGCTTCGAGGTGCCTCAAGTATCCTTACAGGCGACAAAGATAAGAAGCAGTAACACCTTGCAAACAGGGGCGCTCCCTAGTATTATATGGGGAGCGTTTACGCATACCATCTTTGGCTCTTTAGCTCAGCTGGTAGAGCAGCGGCCTGAAGAGCCGCGTGTCCCCAGTTCGAGTCTGGGAGGAGCCACCAAAGAAACTACCTTATCATCAGATAGGGTATTTTCTTTTTTAGGCCGTTTACCACTTGTAATTCCCCTTACGCTTCATCATAATAGCCAGTAATAGGAGAGGGATATGTATTTTGTTAATAGGGTAGAACTTGGGCGTTCCATGGCCGAAAAAGTCGCTGACTTAAGGGCCAAGGGAGCAGTTGTTGTCTGTCTCAAAGAAAATGCATTAAGTACCAGTATTGGTCTTGCCTCTGAACTTCAAGGGTGGATCTATCCTTTACTCTCAGAACCAGTGATTATCCCCGGCGATCCTCGTATTATCGGCGTCGTTAATCAAGAAGGAGCACTTTGCTATAATCTCGGACTTTCACGTTTTGAGCGTGAAGAGCTTCGTTTAGAGTACAACAGTGTTATCCAGGAAGCATCTCGTGAAGCGTTTAGTCGCCTCAATGCGCGTATCCTTCCGTATGGTCAACTTTCGAAGAATGGCCTGAGGGGTCGTCCGATTATTCTTTGTGCCGATATTGTCCGTGACGAAGTGGAGATTGCTGCAGCAATTGAATTCCTTAAGACAATTGATACGCATAGTATCGTTAGTGTCGTCGGTAATATTAGTATCGAAGCGGCAAATGCACTGACTATCACCAGCCAAAAAAGTAATTTTATGGATATCATGACGAACATGTTCGACGATGACCATTATTTTGAAGAGCAAGAATCATACACGCTGGAAGAGCGCCAACAGTTAGCAATGAACATTTCACAGTATTGGAAATAAGGAGACTACATGGATCAATCAAAGGTAACCCCTCAACCGGCCCCGGCTACTGCAGGCTCAATCGCTCCGCAGGATCTTGCTCGTGCGAAACAAATCATCGACACGCTCTCTGCTTCATTTAGTTCAAAGGTTGTTGGGCAGGAAAATCTCCGAACTAGCCTGTTAGTTGCCCTTATTGCTGGTGGACATATTCTTCTCGAAAGCGTTCCAGGACTTGCGAAGACAACGGCTGCGCAGACACTGGCAGAAAGTATCTCGGCAACATTCAAGCGCATCCAATGTACGCCAGATCTTCTCCCGAGTGATATTATCGGAACGCAACTGTATGATTATACAAAAGGTCAGTTTAAGACGCAGCTTGGCCCTGTGCATGCGAACTTTGTGTTGCTCGACGAGATTAATCGAAGTAGCGCAAAGACACAAAGTGCCATGCTCGAAGCTATGCAGGAAAAGCAAACGAGTATTGGGGGACAAGTGTATAAGCTTCCTCAGCCATTCATTGTTCTTGCAACACAAAACCCAATTGAACAAGAGGGTACCTATGAACTTCCTGAAGCACAACTTGACCGTTTCCTACTAAAAGAAATTCTTGCCTATCCAACACCTGACCAGGAAGTTGAAATCTTGCGACGTATTGATTCGGGTGTATTGACGACACCAACGAAGCCAACGGCAGTGACAACTGCTGACATCTTATTCCTTCAGGCGCTTTTAGGTAAGGTGTACATCGATGATTCAATCAAAGGCTATATCGTAAATATCGTCAACGCGACTCGTATGGCTGGTTCAGTGATTGATCCAAAAGTAGCGAAATACATTCAGTACGGAGCAAGTCCTCGTGCCAGTATTGCCTTCCAGCAAGTGGGACGTGCCCTTGCACTACTTGAAGGTCGCGACCATGTTATTCCAGAAGATGTGAAGACGCTTCGTTATAGTATTCTTCGTCACCGTATCATTCTTAACTTTGAAGCAATTGCCGACCAAGTGCACCCAGAGCTGATAATCGATGCGCTCTTTGGCGCTATCAAAACCCCATAGGTATCCCATGGGAAGCTTACTCGTAAAAGTCAAAACGAAGATGTCTATCTATGCACATAGAAAAGTGCAGGGACTTTTAGAGGGTGAGTATGGATCAGTATTTAAAGGCCGAAGTATGGACTTTGATGATTTGCGTCAGTACGTTGCTGGCGATGACATCAAGGACATCGACTGGAAAGCCACAGCCCGCGCAGGTCAGACCTTAATCAAGCGATATGTTGCGATTCGTAAACATAATATCTTACTGGTAGTCGATACAGGGCGTAATATGTCGGCAATGAGTGCAACTGGTGAAACGAAGCGAGATGTCGCCATTATGGTCAGTGGCGTGATGGGCTATATCGCGCAAAAGCACGGTGATCTTGTGGCGATGGTTGCCGGCAACGACGAATCAACGCACTATATACCATTAAAAGGCACGAACCAGCACCTAGAAAAAATTCTGCAACATATTGAAAAGGAAGCCACGCCTGATGCTCCAATCAGTAATCTTTCACGTCAGCTTGAATATATCGCAAGAAGCATTCGTCGACGTATGATGGTGGTTATTTTGTCAGATGACATTGATCTCACCGATGAGCACGAGCATCTCTTACGTCGACTCGTTGCGCAACATGAGTTGATGTGGATTACGATCGGGGATGCGAACATTGCTGAAAAAGATGTCGCATCTCAGAACCTTTACGACATCGGTACAGGTGTGGAGATTCCTTCTTTCATGCAACAGAACAAAGCATTGTTAAAAGAGTTCACCGAGTCCGTAGAGAACCAGCGACTTGATACAGAAAAGCGGCTTGAGCGTCTCCGTATTAGTAGCCAGCGCGTGAGTGGTGAAGCGGATGCGGTTACTGCATTGTTTAAGTTACTAGAAAAGCAGAAGTATGCAAGACGCTAAAGAACTACTCCCACTTGTTGGCTATCGGGTCCAATGGATTATTATTGGGGCGTTATTATTATTGGTTACCTTTGCCTGGATTGGGTTTATTTTTTGGCACACACGACAACGGGTACAGAAGACTGTTTCGACTTTGGCGCCGCACAAAATAGCCGCAATTGACCTGGCCGCTTTAAAGAATAAATATATTGCTTTGATTGATGAAGCTGCGACGGAGCATCAACAAAACAAATTAACGGCTCGACAAACCCATCAAAAGCTAAGTTTGATCGTCCGTTTCTTTGTGTTTGAGGCGACTGGCTTCCCTGCACAGGTAATGACACTTTCGGATATTGAAAGACGAAATTTCCCGACACTGCAAAGCACGATTGCCGCCTATTATCCTGATGAGTTTGAAGCATTACTAAAAGGGAATGTAACTGTTTCAGTGACAAAGGCGAAAGACATGGTAACGACATGGCAATAGTATTTTGGTGGTTGCTGCCGATTTGGCTGATTGTACTCGTTGGGGGAGCTTGGCTTTATTTCACATTGAACAAACGGAATCAGTCAAAGAAGCACAAAGCACCAATTGCCCATAGTGAGCGGGTCACAAAATTAAGCGTTTATCAACAGCTGTATCGCCGATACCGCTTCTTGTTGATCGCGCTCATTATCGTGACATCTATTGGATTGATTGTTTCGCTGCTTCTTTCTGCTCGGCCAGTTGCGCAGACTCTCTCGACACCAGAGCAGAAAAATCGTGACATTATGTTGTGTCTCGATGTCTCTTCATCGATGGCAACCGTGAATAAGGAGATTTTCCAAAACTTTACAAAATTAGCTGAAGGATTTGATGGCCAACGCATTGGGCTGACAAGTTTCAATTCATCGGCAGTGACGATCTTTCCACTCACTGACGATTATGAATTAATAAAGTCATATCTTGCACGAGGACAGAAGGGCTATGAAGCATTTGAGGCAAACGGAAATAGGATACCCGATAGTGACAATTCAGCATACGAAGATTATCAGTTTATTCATAACGGTACGAGCTCAAACTTTACTGCGGGTGCCTCATTAGTCGGTGATGGTTTAACCGCCTGTGTGAATCGGATGGGATCAAACGGACAGAATCGATCACAGTCGATCATTCTTGCAACGGATAATGAGGTGTCAGGAAAGCAGACGATTAGCTTACCTGAGGCAACCGAATTTGCACGACAGAAAAATGTTCGGGTATATGCGATCGATCCAGGGCTTTCAGCGAATGCGTCATTTGGATCAGGTGAAACCCAACATAAAGAACTTGAAGCTCAGGCTGAGCGAACAGGCGGGGCGTATTATCTATCGAAAGATGTGCAAGTCCAGCAGATTATTGGAGAAGTGTCGAAACAAGAAGCGACGCTCTTTTCTGCACCGCCAGAAATTGTTCGTAATGACATACCAGCACCATTTATAATTATTGCGTTACTCGTTGTCGTTGGAATCCTTATCGCTGGCTGGAGGTTGCGTCTATGATCCTGCAGCCAATTATTCCATGGGTAATTATTGTTGTCCTGACGGTAGGTCTCGTAATGTTCACGCTGTGGCGTTTGCTTGAGCAAACATCACGAAGCCATCGAATGATTTGGATTCGTCGAGCAGTGTTGGTGTTACTCCTTGGTTTGATGGCAATTGGAATCAGCGTACCAGGCGGCAAGTCACCTTCAGGAATGCTGAATCTTGATGTTGTTTTCGTCGTTGATACAACTACTAGTATGGGTGCTGAAGATTACGACGAAGATTTACCGCGTTTGCAAGGCGTCCGTACCGATATTCAAGCGATTGCGAGAAAAATGACTGGCGCACGTTTCTCTATTATCACGTTTGATAGTGAGTCGAAGGTCGTCTTACCGATGACGACTGACCAATCATCGCTTGAACTGGTCGCATCACAACTGACACGAGAGTCATCAGTCCGCTCACAAGGAAGTTCGATCGATAAAGCGCTTGAAGCAACCATCGCCCAATTAGTAGCAAATAAAAAACAAAATCCGCAACGACCGAGTGTGCTGTTTTATCTTGGCGACGGCGAGCAAACTTCACTGACCGAACCAAAGTCTTTCGCAGCACTTGCATCCTATGTTCAGGGCGGAGCAGTGTTAGGCTATGGAACAGCAGCTGGTGGTGAAATGAAGCGCTACTATGGCTATGGTGATGAAAATGAATGTATCAGCGGTTCCTCATTTGGCTGCTATGTCGTCGATACCGGTAGCTTTAATTCAATCACTAATAACACGCCTGCTCTTTCAAAATTTGACGAGGCGAATCTTAAGAAGATTGCAGGCGAAGTCGGCATTCCCTACGAGTACCGTAATAACGGCGGTGATGTCGCGAATCTGTTTGATACAAGTAACGTTGAGCGTTTGGCAAACGACACGCGTGAGGTGACCCTCTACACAAATCTCTATTATGTGTTTGCGATTCCTTTTGTGTTACTGCTTGCTTGGGAACTGCTTTATCTGGTTGGAAAGTTTCGCGAACTTAGTGCTGCAAAACCAGGAAGGAAATCATGAGTAATCGACCATTTGATCTAACGAAGCTTGATTTTGAATCACGTCGTAAAGAAAAGCGACGACGATTATTACTGATTTCGCTGCCAGGTGTTTTGCTATTATTGTTTGCTGGTATTGGACTTATCGTTCCGACGATCCTCACAAATGTCTCTGCAGGTGAATTTACGAAAGGTAATTATTCTGCTGCAGCAAGTAACCTTGCGCCGCTTCGTTTCCTAAATGTCATCGAACCGTATAAGGCGCATTACAACTATGGAACTGCACTGTCAGGTGAAGGTAAGTTTGACGAGGCAATGAACGAACTCGAAGCGGCTATTGCCTATACGAACGATCAGAAGGTTATTTGTGTCATTACGTATAACCTGGTGTTGACGATGGAAGGTGCAGGGGATCAGAAGCTGAAGACAGCTGACCTTACTAGCGCGATTACGCTATACGCCCGAGCCATTAACCGTATTAAAGATAACGCAGACTGCTTTAAAGATTCAGCACTGCAACAACGTATTGAAGAGAAACTGAAGGCAACCGAAGAGGTCCGCGCAAAACAAGGGAATAATGGTACTGCAGAAGATCAAACCCAAAACACACCCGACACAGACCAACGCGCAAAGTTAGAAGATATAGAAGAGGAAGCGATTAAGGAACGAAACGAATTAGAAAGTCGCAACGAAGAATACGTAACGCCTGATCCAAAAGTGAAGCCCTGGTGACGTTCTGAGTTCTTGAATTTATTACGATCAAATTTAACTATTGACTTTACTCAATATAGTTGTAGAATTATCTTTAACGCACTTCTTGAGTGCGTCTGTTTGACCAGGGAATATCTGAGAGGATGTAACGTGAGCAAAACTGACAAGACCCAGCCCCTCAAGTACCAGGGTCGGAAGCCGAAGACGCTTCTGATCGAAGGACGAGAGGAGCAGCTGGTCATCGCCGGCACCAACGCCGAACGGCGTCTGCGCAAGACCCTCTACAAGGAGACCACGTCGAAGCGCCGCCAGCGTGACAGCGGGTTCACCCGCAAGCTGGTCCGACTGCTCAACGCAGACGACGGCCGCCGGCTGACCAAGCGCGTCAAGCGCATCTCGACCGACGTCCCGCTGATCGCCGCCGATCGCCCGTCGCTGATGATGCAGGCCGCCTGACCTGACCGAGGTCCCCAAGAAGTGTGAATGCCCGAGCTACGGCTCGGGCATTTCGCATTTAAACCCCTAATCAGTTGAACCAAAGAGGCCAATCGGGTATAATTGCTCAAGTATGCGGGTGTAGCTCAGCTGTTAGAGCGCATCCTTGCCAAGGATGAGGCCCAGGGTTAGAGTCCCTGTACCCGCACCAAATTGGATTTTAGAGACACTTCGGTGTCTCTTTCTATATCTCGACCCCTGAAAATAGCACTTATTTCATTGGTGTAAACATTTTTATTTTCGTCGACGTAAATTTCGGCTGGAAAAACTAATTGTTTACACCTTTTCATATCTACCTCTGTTAAGTCGAAAAAGTGTTTGCCTTTATCATTTAAGAAAGTAAAGGCGAAATCTAGGGATTGTTTTAAGTCGTTACAATTCGCAACATATACCGTCGGTTAATCCCAACGGCGTTTCACCTTATAAAGGGGCATCGCCCGAAACAATTAGGTGAAAGCCTGTTGCGGACAAAACGACTTAAGACATCGCTTGGCGGTGTCCCTTTTTATTTGAGACATTCCAGCGGACTATATTAACTGATGCAGGAGTGCTCAAACGTGAAAGACCGTAAAACATATAAAGTATTAACCTACTGTAGTGCCTTTTTTCCTATTAACCGTATTTATCTTGGTGAGAAGGTTGGGGCTAGATGGTGGACGTTCAACCTTCTTTTCATCGGTTGGGTAGTAGATATGTTCTATATGGACAAACGCTTTGACGAGGCTATGAACAAACGAGGCTTCACAAATACAGATATTCGCAACGCACACGGCAAATAACCTAACAAATAAGTTGTTGGTTGTTGGGCTAAAAGTAGAACCTTTACACCGTGGGGTTCTACTCTTTTTTTGTTGGGCTAAATCCCGAACAAAAGTAATTTTTACCGTCCGCAAAAATTTAGGTAGGTAGTGCGTTTACAACTATTTAAGTACATTAGCTACGTATGGGTAGGGGGGCTATAATAGTCGTATGATTGATAGAAGTCGTGTGGAGATTGCTGACATTGCCTCAAGAGCTATAGCACCAAAAAATATCGACAACCTGAGAGAGGCTGGTATTAGTATTATCTTGCCATCTCCTGTGTGGGACAAGCAAACTAGAGAGATATACCTTCGTGTGGGCGACCGTCTATTTAATTCAGACAGAAAACGTCAGACTTTTCACGAAATAATTATTGACCACCTAGGTTACGTTCTTGGGAAAGATTGGAAAGAAGCCCAAGCAAAGCTACCTCTTGATGAACGACATTTTATCTTTGAATGCTACAACGAGACAGATGCCCTGCTTAATAGCGGTAATGCGGACATCTGTAAAGAAAACGAAGAACTTAATTCGGTCGCACCTAATGGGTATGTACAGTCGCTGATTACATTAGCATTCGATGTTTATTTATTAGCGAATGCAGGCGTTTTAGATGATAAGTTAATAAATCGTCTAAAAATTAAAGACCAATATCAAGGTGCACGGTACGAAATAACTGTTGCCTCGACCTTTATCAAAGCAGGCTGGAGTATTGAATGGTGCGAAGATATTAGAGGTGTAAAAATTCCCGAATTCATCGCTACTAGTCCAGATGGCAAACACAAGATTGCAGTTGAGGCTAAAAGTAAGCACAGAGATGGAATACTACATAAAGGTGGAGTGTTCGACCCACTAAATGCCGAAAAGGGTAATATGTTGTATCTATACAAAGATGCTTTGGCTAAGGAAACATTTGGACTACCTTATGTAATATTTCTAGATTTAAATTCCCCGCAGGCTATTGCAAAATCCGACAAAGAACACTGGCTCAAAGATTTATTAGCTTTGTTCGATGCAGTCGACCCAAGCCATAATGAAAAGACGATTGATAAACAAAATCTTGTGGTCTCAACAAACTTCAGTCCTCATTACGACGGCAAAAGTACAGCGATTGGCGGACAGTATGTTATTGCCTATTCGCCAAACGCTGAACACCCAATCCCAGAACACTACTTGGATAGCATTCTCGCATCAGTTGAGAATGTACAGTCAGTTCCTATGTTATTTCCTAGCCATATTAATTAGCTAGTTGTTCTTCGAGATGTTTCTTGTAGCCTTCGATACTTTTAGCAATATCAGTGTCCCTGAAGATGTCATAGATACCAAAGCTTTTAAGGACTTGATAGCCAACGAACTTGTAGTTAGAAGTGATGTTCAGTAATAAGTCATCGACACCTTTTCCTTCAAACAAGACACCATCGGGATTATTAAACGCCTCTACTGGTGCATTCCAAGTACTCGCAATCATAAACTTCTTGCCTTGCATATGACCACCAGTTCCGTATTGGCGAGATGGGTCTTCACGAGTACGACCGTCATTATCGAGGAAAGTCTTAGCGTGAAGTCCTACGTTGAAAACTTCATCGACATACTTCTTATATATCCAAGGTGCACCAAACCAGTTGATAGGGGTTTGAAGGATAACTACATCGCTATCCAAGTGCCTTTGTGCCTCTTCCTCGGGGTCGTAGCCGTCTTCAATACGAGTTTCGGTAATCTCGTGTCCTTGTTCGGCTAAATACGCCTTAGCGGTCTCAGACATAGCGTCATTAAGACTACCTTCCGACCAGTTAGGGTAATTTAAGTGAGCATTAATAAGATGCACGTTCATATTCGTGTAAACCTTTCGTTAAATAATTCTTTAGTGTTGAGCTTGAGAGAGCTTTACTTCTTTTGCTATTGCAACGGCTTGTTCGCTAATTGTGTCAGCGAGCTCTTGGTCACCAGTTGCGACAGCTTTCCAGTACTTAGCTTTTGTCTGAAGATACTTTTGTCTAAGCTTGAGATTTTGCTCTTCTTCAATAAGCCGAGCATTTTGGTCGTTGAGTAATTTCACTTGCTCGTCTGCCATACTTGCCCCGACATCGACATTCTTCAGATATTCTTGCATCGCATCAATCGACATTCCTGTTGCACTTAAACAGGCAATGGAAACGATGTAGTTAATATCGTCCTCGCTGTACACACGGTACTTACTACTGCTATCACGGTGAACAGCTGGAATTAATCCAATTGTTTCATAATAACGAAGAGTACTGCTCGTTAAACCCGTCAGCTTAGTAGCTTCCTGTATCGTATAGTTTTGCTTTGCCTGAGTACTCATATACCTAGTGTATAAGGTTAAAGTACTTTAAGGCAAGAGGTATTTAATAGTCTGTATGTAAGTCTACTTGAGTATCTGTTTACTCTTGTACTGGGTATAAGGCACTGCTAATATATCCCTCCACCTTTCAATCTCTAACCTCAGTAAATCGTAGTTATCTTCGAGGTATCGGTGTAAACTTTTTTGCCCATCCTGCACCACGAAAATTCCCGATCCTAGTGATCGGGTTTTTTCGTGATATGAGTTCCGTGAGTCTGTACCGATTGGGCAGAACCAGAGAAATATAGCCCAGTAATCCCAGTGCGCTCCAGCGCATCTGCGGTTAGAGTCCCTGTACCCGGCTGATCATTCAAGCTAAAATACATACATGGCAAAAGGAATTTACGGAGCATTCAATAAAGATACAGGTGAATGCATCTATGTCGGTAAGTCTAATAGCTCGATAGAAGGCCGCTGGAACTATCACAAAAAACAATGGAAGACCGGGAAGCCTATTCATCGACAACCACTTTTAACCCAATATTTGTATTTCTTCAGTGACCAGATTGAGTGGAAGATACTTTCAGAACTAAGTGAACTTAAGCCGTCAGATTGGCTATATACTGATAACGACTTGCTCGAAGCAGCAGAAAGAGAAATATTTTTCCAGCTTAAACCCATCGCAAACGCCTATATACCGAATGGCTGGAATACGCTGCGCTTAGTCGAAAACAATGGACAGCCGTATGCTATTAGCGAATGGAATCCTTACGCTGTTGAAATCAGAATAGCAAAAGGCAAGTTTGCACGGTTTTCAGACGACAAGGCTCATTTCACTAGCGAGACGTAAGTCAATTATTTGCCAACGCTCCCATATTCCCCACATCCCTCACATCCTATATAATTATTAAAAGTTCAAACCGAATACGCAGAAGGTGTGGCTGATGATATCGATCACGCGGAGACGTTCTGACTAAGAGAAAATATGCGAAAAGCTCAACTAAACGATTATAAATATACTTTTATCCTATTAGGTGTGGTCATCACAGGTTTTTTTGTGGTGTTTGCGGTATTAGCGAATGATGTACCGAAGCATCCTGTTCAAGCTACGGAAAATCGCAAAATTAAAGTAGCAGCAGTTGGTGATAGTAATACGTTTGGAGCGGGTGTTGCCGCAGATAATTACGAAAAAAATACATATCCCTCACAATTACAGACGTTATTGGGGAGTAAGTACGACGTCTTCAATTATGGCGTGAGTGGTACGACATTGATCAATGACAGCGATGCGCCTTACGTGAGAACCGACTATTATACGAAGAGCCAAACCATCAACCCTGACATTGTTCTTATTATGTTAGGTACGAACGACTCAACATCGCTGCGTTGGAATTCAATCAAATATGAACAAGATTTATTGGCTATGATAAATACGTATAAGCATCTAACGAGCAAACCTCAGGTATACCTACTGACCGTGCCATTTGCGTATATCAATGGGAATGAAGCACTTCCAACTGATATTAATGGAGACACGATATCAAACCAAGTAGTCCCTATCATTAAACGCGTGGCTCAACACAGCAATACGCGTGTTATTGATGTATATAGTGTGACCAAAAATCATCAAGAATTGTTCCCTGACAAGATTCACGCAAATGCTGAAGGATACGGTATTATCGCCACACAAGTATATAAAGAACTAAAGTAAGTCGTTAAGAAAGTGGCTACTTTTTACTGATAAGCACTGTGTATTCAGATGGAGTAGTGATTGCGTTAATTCTAATTTCGTAAGGGATGCTTTCGTAATCACCATTTTCTTCAAATGACATATCAACGGCTGACCCAATGCCGCCATAACTTACTCCCTTATATGACGTGCCATTATAACTAAGCTTAGTGTAGAACACGTCAAGATTGTCGGTACAAAGTTCAGGACACATCTTTTGAGGAGTACTTGCTGGCTTAAACTCAGTTATACGAAAGGTGACTTCTTTTCCGTCGTCATCGAGGACCGCAGCCTGATTAACACGCAGGGTTATTGGTTCGTTAAATTTTGCTGCTACAGGAGAGGTTCGATTGATGATAAGAAAGGTCGCAAGGAGGATTGCGATAAGTCCTGTTATTACGATAACTATTAAGATGATCTTTTTACGTGCACTCTTGGATGTACTCGGTTTCGCTTTTCGAGAAGTAGTCATTTGCTTGTATTATACAGCGTCTATTGCACTTGCTATCATATTTGAGATTCCCTTACATAAATAAAAACTTGCGAGATGTGACAGATTGTTGATTATGTGTGATATGATGTATTTTAATTATGCCACCAATAAGAGTAGAGATGAAAATAGGCGAGCAGCGTAAGGCGCTTCCCGATATCTTTCCGGGACGACCGGTCCGTTTTACTGATACTGATGATGCAAGCGAGAATATCGTCGTTGTGAGCTGTAATCCGGAAGATGATGGAGGCTTGATTCATCGACAGGCTAAGCAGCGTAGTCGTGAAATCTTCAACCGAGCACTCCGAGTAGTGGCCGGAAAGACTGGTGAAGGAAAAGTGGTAATTGGCGAGGAAGGGTCGGCAGACCTTCCTATTACGACAAAAGTTGGTAGGGTAGTACTTTCATTCCAGCATTATTAGGTCTTTCCTTGCATGGTAAGATGGGTGTATGAAACATTACTTCCAGTCCGCCAAAGCCTATGTCTTACTACATAAAAAAGATTTCATTATTGGTGCCGGCATCCTTGTTGGCGTTGCCGTCCTGATTGCCGCTATTTTACTCGTTGTTCACAACATTAATCGACCTGCAGAAATAGTGTATCAACCAGCAAAGGCCTGTGAGTTATTGACACTCGATGAAGCAAAAAGCTTATTAGGCGACAGTGCGCTATTGAGCGGCAAAGGTGACCTCACATTAAAGGGTAACTTGGCGACAAGTAAATGTGGCTATGCTGACGGCACTCCTGATGAAAATAGTATGATCGTTGCCGCGATTATTGTTCGCTCTGGAGTTAATGACGAAGGCGTCGAACAGAATGTCGATGAATTTAATAGCGGGATACCAACTGACAATGTCGAAGTCGTGAAAGACTTAGGTGATGCAGCCTACTTCAACCAAGTGACGGGTCAGCTTAATGTTTTGAATGGTAAGCAATGGATTATCTTTAGCTATGGAGTTGGTTCGGACCCTCTTTCAAACACACTTGATCAGGCGGTAGAGCTTGCACATAAAGTCGTAAGTCAGTAAATATATTGACCTTATAACGCTCGTGCTTCATAGTATAGGGAGTTATGTGGGCATCTTTTAAAACACACCACTTACCCCGTCACCGCGAACGTGGATTTACTATCGTCGAACTTTTGATTGTGATTGTCGTAATTGCTATCTTGGCTGCGGTTACGATTGTTTCCTATAATGGTATCAGTGTTCGTGCACGGTATTCGGTGATGCAGCAAGATATTGAAGCGATGAATAAAGCAGTCCTTTTGTATTATGCGGATAACGGTAGGTATCCTTCGACCGGGTCGACCGCGGGAAATGTCAGCGGTGCTAGTCCGGCAATTCCTGGTATCTCTCCAACATATATGTCTCAAATTCCGACGATTCCCGATGATGGAAAAGGAGGGTATTATGCGTATCTCTGGTCTGCTAACGGAGCTGACTATAAGTTAATTCGTCTTTCGACGTCAACCGCAAATCTTCCGTCGATTGAAGCATCGAATCCTAACCCTGACACAGCTCGTCCGGGCCGTGGCTGGGGGGTATGGTCCTCTGGCGGATCATCCCTTTAAGCATTATTTTAGACGTATAGTTGCAGAGATTGGCTTGTGATCGGATAAGGAAATCTCATTGTGAACCTGAAAATCACTCACTTCGATAGTGTCTTTAGCGAGTATGTGATCAATTTGTGCGACTCCATGAATGGTTGGTCGATGATGAGAATCGGCGTCGTGCAATCCGAATTTATTTTGAAGATTTTCAAGCGTTCGTCCATCTGCCATTCGAGTTAATCGTTGCGCAAGGCTGATGTATTGTTTCGGACGGAACTTTGTTACCGAGAAGTCAGGGTCTACTTCGGGGAGCAGGCTAACGATAGGCGAGACAATCCGGAGTGCCCGTGCAATCGGTGTTTTTTTGTGCATTGCATTCATGTCTCCCATAAGGACATCAATAGTTTCAGGAAGCTGTTCAATCTGAGCGAGTCGTGCCGGCTCGTTCCTGTCATCAAAATGAACACCACCAATGTGAATAAGGGTGTCTGTGGATGGTTCAGTTACTTCCGCGATAAATCCTTGTCGGTGTCCAATGCGCAGTATCGAGCCTTTTCCGACCTCCGGTTTTACAATGCCGAAAAATCCTGTACCATCTGTTCGCTTTACGATATCGTCAGTTAAGCCTGAGGTTATTTCGTAGCCGAGGGCACGTAACGCAACGATTGAGGCGTCTATTGTAATACGGCTGTCATCATGTCGATATGCTTCGGGAAAGAAGGCAACGTCCGGTGACAACGTATGGACTAACTCGATTGCAGATTGCTGACGTGAAGGGTCACCAAAACTTGTGAGTGCATTGAAGGATAAAAGTTTGAGGGGTTCTGACATTATTAATAATCGTGACATATTGGTGATGTATTGTCAAAATACCCTATGATCTGATGATACTCATGCTTGCACTTACGGTATTTTTCTTTTACAGTTGTACCTAATTTTGTTGAGGATTTCGACCAGCTTGTCATCCTCCGGAATTGGAGTTTGACAAGCAGAATTGAGAGAAGGATGTGATGAACAGCCTACAAGAGACACTCCGTAATAATCATCGCCGGAGAGTACGCTTTGCAGCGGTGAACAGCCTGACCAAGGAGATCGTGAAGGCGACCACTGACCATCCGCAGATCGTTCCTCTTGTGTTCGCGAAGAACGTCACTCGCAGGGGGATGGGAACGATGCAATCGGTGATCCTCTTTCGGGTCGTTGTTCGTGGTGATCAGAGGATGGCTATCCGCAAATCGGTCGTCCCGCCCGCTTACAGCGGCAATGTGTATTACCTTTCGATCGATGGGGTAATCTCCTATCGTCACGAGGAACGACGCAGCAACAGCAAGGTCGCGACACTTCCACTCGAGGTAAATGAAGAAGGCGAAATTGACGACGAGTCCCTGTGTTTCATCGTCAGTGCGCTGGAAGGTGTGCGTGCTGATGTCCTGAAGCGAGTACCTCGTCCGCGCCTGCAGCCCCTATCCCGCTAATAACTCTTCTGCATGTTGAACATAAAAGCCCACCGCATAGTGCGGTGGGCTGTTCAATTTCAGCCCCTATTAATTAGTAGTATCGTTGGTTGTACTGAAGTTCTTTTGAAGGATTGTCGTAAATGTTTGAGTGAGCTGCTTGGCTTACAAAAGCGATAAAGCCATAGAACCAGAAGAAGGCAGTGATTGTCCCTACGACAATATAGATCGCAAGTAATCCTTGAGGTGTTGCCGATGGCTTAACGATAGCAGCACGGAGGTCAGCGTGGGTCGCTAGGGCAATACGATTAAGAATAACGGTAATCGACAGTGCAGTACCAGCAAAAACGGTTAGCGCACTGACGAGACGGAAGTAAAAGCTACCAAGGTCTTCTGCCTGAACAAAGATCCAAGGAATAAGGGCGATAGTAAGCAGGCCAATAGCAACAACTGTTGTGTTGACGGCATAGGTTGTTGCTTTGTGTTTAAGAGCAAGCTTCATGGTTGCTTCGATAAGGAATGCGCCACCAATGAGCAGGATGTAAAGGTTAAAAGCTTTCCAAGATGTTTCTCCACTCCAGATACCCCAGGTACTAAAGGTGGTCGTTACCATATTGGCCACAATTGCACCAAGGACGACAGTTGGGAGTAATGATTTTCCAATTTGATTATATTTATCGGAAGAGATAACAGCGAGCACAAGCAGGCTGTGGCTCATGAAGATGAAAGTTGTCAGGAGTGCTTTTTGAATGACTTCGTTAAATTCGCCAATGAGGATAGCAAAGATAGAAATGATTGCCGAGATGACGAGGCCGCCAATTAACACATACAAAAAGAACGATCGTAATTGACCGAATTTTGACGGTTCATTCTCTGTAGGCTTTAAAGGAGTGGCCGCCGCTTCATGTGTTTCGGTGGTGGCTTCGAGAAGCAGTTCATCAGGATCGATGACTGGCGTGTTTTTCGTAGAACTCATACTGGGTAAACTCCGTTTATGCTTTAGTGATAGTGTACCATATTTTGTAATACAGGCAACGATGGTCATTAAGGTATTCTTAAGTATTCACGCGCATAGTAGATATATACCCAACTCAACGGAGATCCTATATGACACAGGTACAATTAACCCCAAACGATGATTTTGAAATTCGCAACACTACCGATGATTCGGAAGATATTATTACCGAGGAGCTCACTGAAGACCCAAGTGAAATGCTTGGAGTGGATCCAAAAGAGCTTGCAAATGAATTGAATAAATATGATTTTGAAAATGGTCGTAAAGGAAATGATGATCGTCGCGAGGAGATGGAAGACCTCGATGAGGACGGCGAATCGCAGGACGAATAGCCGTAACTGAGAACTTCGCTGAGATCCAAGGTAAAATGCCTTGGATCTTTGCTATAATGTACCAAGATGGCGCGTTGGCGGAGCAGTTACGCAGCGGTCTGCAAAACCGCGTAGACGGGTGCGACTCCCGTACGTGCCTCCATATTTATGTCTAATTTTTTTCTGCGCGGATGGTGGAATTGGTAGACACGAGAGACTTAAAATCTCTTGACTTCACGGTCGTGCGGGTTCAAGTCCCGCTCTGCGCACCAATATAGACGAAAAGCTCGGTTCTTGACCGAGTTTTTGTTATACTAAGGGTATTAACAGAAAAGGGATAGAAATATGATTGCAGTTTGGATTATTGTTGCCGTTGTCGTTGTGATAGGAATATTTATTTGGGCGACATACAACAGTCTCGTCACGCTTCGTGTACGTGTTGATGAAGCATGGAGCGATATTACTGTTCAACTAAAGCGTCGTTTAGATCTCATCCCAAACCTTATTGAAACCGTTAAAGGTTATGCACAACACGAAAGTGGCGTACTTGAAAACGTGACAAAGGCACGAAGTGCTGCAATGAATGCGCAAGGTGTTGCTGAAACTGCTGCTGCAGAGAACCAGCTTGAAGGAACTCTAAAAAGTTTGTTCGCAGTTGCTGAAAGCTACCCAGACCTAAAGGCTAGCGATAACTTCATCGAACTTCAGAAAGAACTTGTTGATACTGAAGATAAGATTCAAGCTTCACGTCGTTTCTATAACAACGGTGTCATGAGTCTCAACACTAAGATTCAAATGTTCCCTAGCAACATCGTCGCCGGAATGTTCAAGTTTGTTCAACGAACCTTCTTTGAACTTGACGATGCTGAACAAGCGCTCGCTGAAAAACCTGTCGAAGTTAAGTTTTAGTTAGCTAGCCCGGCAATGTTCACTCTGCTTGGCGTATTCTTGCCGTATTTCACCTCCACTCTGTATGCAATCGCAGGTGGAGGTGGTTCTGATTCTGGTGGATATTCTTCTGGTAGCTCGGATTCAAGTTCAAGTAGCTTTTCGGATTCTGATAGCAGCTCGTCGGGCGGTGATGCACAGTTAGGGCCATTTGAGATTGGCATGATACTCGTATTTATGGCTGTATTTGTTGCATTTATATTTTACTCAACATATAAACAAAAGCACAAAAAGGTGGTGCATGCAGACTTGACGGCTTCATTGGCACAAGCAGAACAGGCGAGTCAGATCTGGAATCAACAGTCATTAAAGAGCCTTGGTCAAGACACCTTTCAGAACTATCAAAAGGATTGGAGCGCATACAATCTTGCTTCGATGCAGGCATATATGAGCCCAGAATATTATGCAAAAAATGTTCTTTTAATCATGGCTTTGCAGGAACTTCGTCGCAAAAATACGACAGTTATTAAGTCGTTTAGTGACATCTTCGTTGCAGATTTCTCCGAAGATCAGAAGACTTGTCGTATTGGGATGACTGTCTCGGTGCAGGATCAATTGATTGATACCCATGAAGAGCGTACTTTATTTGAACTTCCGTTGACGGTGACTGAATACTATAGATTTACTCACGATGGCAGTCGATGGATATTTACCGGTATTGATCAGTCGACTGCAGAACCATCGACTCAGGTTGCACAGCTACAGCAGTTTGCGAGCGAAAATGGCTACTTTTACTCACTCGATTGGGGGTGGCTACTTATTCCGTCAAAGGGGCAGCTGTTTAGCCAGGCAAAGTTTGGGAAATCAGATATTAACAACCACCTTATCGGACAACATAACGACATGCTTGTTCAGCTTTACACATATAACCCCCATCCGAATATTGCTGAATCGTATCTCGTTGCTCAGGTTGCGTTGCCGAAAAGCTATGGTGATATTGTTGTCAGGCGAAAAAATAGCTGGGTACGGCCATCTGTAAAGGGTCTGACTGAAGTTACTCTTGAATGGCCACAGTTTCATGAAAAATATGAAGTGTATGCGAGCGACCTTGAGCGAGTAACAAGTTTTGAGCTTCTTCACCCTGCTTTCATGGAGAAACTAGAAGCGCTTCCTATCGAAATTAACATTGAAGTTGTTGATAATACTGTCTACTTATACAACAAATCTCAAGTCCGTGACGAAACGGCGTACCCAATTATCCTTGGTGTGCTGCAAGAGGCATTTAAGCAGATGCGTCTCTAGAGTTTTAAGGATAAAAACAGTATAATAAAGAGTAACTATGTATAAAGCAATCGCAGCAAACAAGCGGAATACGATTCTGATTATGGCCGTCTTTATTGGTTTGATCGGCGCAATTGGATATGTCGTCAGCTATTTCTACGGGAATACGTCGATTACCTATTGGGTATTGGGTATCGCGTTAGTTTATGCGGTGATTCAGTATTTTGCTGCCTCATCACTCGCTCTTTCTATGAGTGGTGCGCATGAAATTGAGAAGAAAGACAACCCTCGACTATTCCGTATTGTCGAAAACCTTGCGATTACTCTTGGTATTCCGACACCAAAAATCTATGTGATCGAGGATTCTGCTCCTAACGCTTTTGCGACTGGCCGCGACCCGAAGCATGCGGTAGTTGCGGCAACAACCGGACTCATGGATATTATGGATGACAATGAGCTTGAAGCAGTGATGGCTCACGAAATGGGACACGTACAGAACTATGATATCCGTGTGAGCATGATTGCCTTCGGTCTTGTGAGTGTGATTGCTCTGCTTTCTGATATTGTTCTTCGTATGTTCATCTTTGGTGATCGACGCGACAGCAACGGTAATCCGGCCGTACTTATTATTGGAGTTGTTGCAATCATCCTCGCTCCAATCATTGCCACGATTATCCAGCTTGCTATTAGCCGACAACGTGAATATCTCGCAGATGCGTCTGGATCGTTGACCACTCGTGACCCCGAATCACTGGCAAAAGCGCTTGAGAAACTTCAGCAGTATGGCAAACCGTTAAAGCGACAGAACACGGCCTCGGCACACCTTTATATTAGTAACCCGTTACGTAGTGGTTTCTTGTCGGGACTGTTTAGCACCCACCCTCCACTTGAAAAGCGTATCGAAAGGTTACGAAGCAATGCCGAAAAGTTCTAAATCGTCTTACGCCCAGGCTTACGTAACAACAAAGAAAAACACCCAACATCGTATTCGCTCTTTTTTAGATCGACGACCACATCGTAGTTTTCAAAGAACACGACGCCGTGATTACGTTCGTCCATTGAAACTCCCTGGCTTTATTGCTTTTAATATTCTTGTTACTCGAACATTATTACAGTTTAAAAATGTTTTCATATGGCTGATTGTCGTCTATGCTGCACTAACGATTGTTTTTCTCGGGCTCGGCTCACAACAAGCCTTTTCGACATTATCTGAAACATTACAGGATACAGGAAGTGAGATCTTTGAAGGAAATATTGGAGAGCTTGGAAAAGCAGGGCTTCTCTTCGTTTCAGTTGCAACAACAGGCTTAAGTGTGGAACCTTCAGAGATTCAACAATTACTTGCTGTTATCTTTATCATTCTTGCCTGGCTGACGACGGTATGGTTACTACGTAATTTATTAGCAGGGCATAAGGTTCGTTTTAGGGACGGGTTATATAGTGCGGGTGCTCCAATCGTTCCGACAGTCCTCCTTAGCTTATTGTTACTCGTACAATTCTTACCACTCGCATTGGCTGTCATTGGATATGGAGCCGCACTTGCCTCAGGACTTTTAGACAATGGTGTCGAGGCGATGTTGTTCTGGTTTGCCGCCGGCTTTTTAACGGTACTTTCGCTTTATTGGGCGACGAGTACTTTTTTCGCGCTCATTATCGTAACGCTTCCAGGAATGTATCCGTTGCGAGCACTCCGTACGGCAGGTGATATTGTCCTTGGTCGAAGAGTTCCGATCTTTCTTCGACTGGTCTGGATGTCGCTCTCGCTCATTCTGTTTTGGGCGATATTCCTTATTCCGATTATCTTACTCATGACGTTCTTAGGGAACGTATGGCCAATCGTCCAAAGTATTCCAGTTGTCCCAGTGGTGCTTGTCATACTCAGCTCGCTATCTGTGCTTTGGTCGGCTGCATATATTTATTTACTCTATCGAAAGGTCGTTGATAATGACGCAGCCTAATTCTATACAGCGAGCAACAGAACTTCGTGATCTACTGAACCAATACAGCTATGATTATCATGTGCTTGATAACCCTGCGGTCAGTGATGCGGTGTACGATAGTTTATTTAATGAACTAAAGTCGCTGGAATCTGCACACCCTGAACTTATTGTTCCTGATAGCCCGACGCAGCGTGTCGGAAATGAGTTAATTGGTGGATTCCAGAAGGTTACTCATAGTGCGCGAATGCTGAGTCTCAATGATGTCTTTGATCGCTCTGAGGTTGAGGCGTGGGTCGTTCGGATGGAAAAGCTTCTGCCTGGAAGACAACATGAATATTTTGCCGATATCAAAATGGATGGATTAGCTTGTGCACTGGTGTATCAAGACGGTGTGTTTGTTCAGGCGGTTACTCGTGGTGATAGTTTTGTCGGTGAAGATGTCACGGCGAATGTTCGAACAATTAAGAACGTTCCTCTCCGCCTGAGAGAAGAAGAGGGCTACACGCAGTTCTTAACTGGTCGGACTGAGATCCGCGGTGAAATTGTTATGTTGAAGTCAGAGTTTGATGCATTGAATAAGCGTCAGCGAGCAGCCGGTAAGCCTGAATTCGCGAATCCTCGAAATCTTGCCGCGGGAACAATTCGACAGCTTGATCCGAAGCTTGTTGCTGAGCGACCTCTTTCATTCCGTGCGTATGATATGCTTCGTGAAGATCCGACTGAAGTACCAACAAACATATTTGCTTATCAAGCATTGAGTGCTTTAGGGATTAGCCGCAACAAAGAGGCGAGCGTCTTTACTACTGTTGATGCGGTTATGCATTTTGTTGACGAGTGGGACAAGAAGCGGCAGGATCTTCCTTTTAATACCGATGGGCTCGTCATAAAAGTGAATGATCGCGGCCAATTTGCCGCTCTTGGGGTCGTTGGTAAACAACCTCGTGCGGCAGTTGCTTATAAATATGCGGCTGAACAAGCGACAACTATTGTGAAAGACATCGTTATTAGCCTTGGAAGGACCGGTGCAGCGACACCTGTCGCAGTATTTGATCCTGTAGTGGTTGCAGGGACAACAGTTCAACACGCGAGCTTACATAACGCCGACGAAATTTCACGACTCGATATCCGTATTGGCGATACGGTGATTATTTTTAAAGCAGGTGACATTATTCCTCAAGTTGAGAGTGTTGTGGCGGAGCTTCGCCCTAAAACATCAGTACCATTTCATTTTGAGGAAGCGCTTGCTTCGCAGTACCCAGAACTCCAGTTTGTACGCCCTGAAGGCGAAGCTGTCTATCGGGTTAAAGGTGCGACAGGGCCACTCTTGCTAAAGAAAGCCCTTGAGCACTTTGCTTCAAAGGGCGCACTTGATATTGATACCCTTGGTGAAAAAAATGTTGCAGCGCTGATTGATGCGGGACTTGTGAATGATATTGCAGATATCTATACACTCACCAAAGAGCAGCTTCTTGAAATCGATCGATTTGCAGAAATTTCAGCATCGAAGTTGATCGATGCAATAGCTGAAAAGAAGCAGCCGCCACTTGAACGATTTATCTACGGGTTAGGTATTCGTCATGTTGGAACGCAGACGGCGATCGATCTTGTTGATCGTTTCGAAGATCTTGGTGCGTTGCAATTGGCGACAATCGATGAACTTCGAGCTGTCGAAGGTATCGGTGAGGTTGTCGCGGAAAGTGTCGCCGCTTGGTTTGCTGAACCTGATAACGAGGCATTATTAAATAAGTTCGCAAACGTCGAGGTTGTGCCGTTCTTTAAAAAGAAAACGGGTCCTCTCGTCGGTAAGAATTTTGTCATCACGGGAACAATGACGAGTATGTCACGCGACGAAGCGGCCGAAAAGGTTCGTCAACACGGTGGTGTATTTCAGACGGCAGTTGCAAAAGACACTACCTACCTTGTTTCCGGGGGAAGTGTTGGAGCGAGTAAGTTGAAGAAAGCTCAGTCGTATGGGATTGAGATTATCGATGAAGCGGCATTTCTAAAGCTAATAGGGGAATAGATGAAAACTTTCTTTTTCAAAAAACTTGTGCGAGATAAAGTACTTGAACGATGTATTGCAGATGAAAAAGTAAAAACGTTCTATTGGACGTTATCTGATGAAGAATATCAGACCGAACTTATTGCGAAACTTCATGAAGAAATTGATGAAGCGGCGGTGGCTGTTGATGCTAAAGAAATGCTTGCCGAGATTGCTGATGTGCAAGAGGTACTTGACGCACTGGCTGGGTTATATGGATTCACAAAGACTGATATTAACGCCGCTCAAGATTCTAAGCGGCAAAAAAATGGTGCATTTAATGAGCGTGCGTATATCGAAAAAGTTGAGCTTGATGATGATAGTGAATGGGTTGAGATATTGAGAGCTCAGCCGGATAAGTATAAAGAAGCCTGAGACTCAGCTTTACATAAAGTGAACGTCGTATACTGAGAGTATGAATAGAGTAAAGCGACATACTCGAAGAGTGGTAATTGGAATCGCCGGGGGATTGGTTGTACTGATTGGTATTGTCCTTATTCCCTATCCGGGTCCGGGGTGGCTGGTCGTATTTGCGGGACTTGCGATTCTTTCTACAGAGTTTGAGTTTGCTGCTCGCATTCTAGAGAAACTGCGTGAAGAGTATGAAAAAGGCAAAGCTTGGTTGAAACGGCAGCCTTCGTGGGTTCAGCTTGCGTCCTTGCTGGGAACGGGTGTAATTGTTGTTGTAACTGTTTGGTTATTGAACGGCTTTGGGTTTGTTAATTACTTTCTTGGACTTGATCAAGAGTGGCTTAATTCACCCTTTCTGTAGATAGGATAAACATAAAAAATAACCCTCTTTCGAGGGCTATTTTTATGATGGGCAGTTGGTAATTACCAGCTACGTTGGCGGAATGATCCACCAGCGTTTCCACCACCACCATTGCCACCACGGTCGTTTCCGCCGAAGTCACGACGAGGTCGATCTTCCTTTGGACGAGCGAGGTTGACATTGATAGGGCGTCCATCAAGATCTTTGCCGTTTAGTTCATCAACAGCCTTTTGGTTGTTTGCTTCGTCAGTAAACTGAACGAAACCGAATCCCTTTGAACGGTTAGTATCTCGGTCCATGACTACTCGAGCACTTTCGACTTCGCCGATTTGCTCAAAGAAAGCCTTCAAACTGTCGTCAGTTGTTGCGTAAGCAAGACTTCCGATAAACAGATTTTGTGACATATAGATATTTCTACTCTCTTCTTTACTACTTTTTGCGTCAGATCGACCTGGCTACGTATTGCAGCGAAGAAGAGTGGATATCTTGGTGAAGATACACGCTCAAGCTTCTAGCTTGGTACATGCGTTTGTTCTGAACAACCTCAGTTAAACATATTATGCAACGAATTACTAGGGGAGACTGAGAGAAAGCTCTTGTGCTTAAAAAAGATCAGGTGCATAATAACGGTATGCTGATGCGCATATGGGGTTCGACCTCTGCGCGGCAAAAACAAACAAGCAATGACATGCGGCCCCGGGTGGGCGCGCAGCAGCAAGAGAATTCGCTCTCCTTACAGGGGCGAATTTTTGCTTATTATGTTGTTTTTGTCTTGACTCTATTTTGCTCATGCTTCATAGTCATCAGCATAATTATGTGGGCATTATTACATTCAAAACAACTACCCCGTAAAAATCATCAAGGTTTTACGATCGTTGAACTTCTCATCGTTATTGTTGTTATTGCCATTCTCGCAGCGATAACTATCGTCGCCTATAACGGAATTCAAAACCGGGCAAAACAGTCTGCAGCTCAAACGGCAGCGAGTCAGGCTAATAAAAAAGTCTTAGCATTCTCTATTGATAACACTGATACTTACCCTGAAGCCTCTGGGACTAATGGAATTGCTAACCTCTCTGCTTTAGGTATTAACAATTCAGGTGACACAAGCTATCAGTACTCAGCCAATAATACAACGAGCCCAAGAACATTCTGTATTACCGCGACAAATGGCAATCAGTCATATTACATTTCCAGCACCACACAGAAACCAACAAGTGGGGCATGTCCCGGTCATGGGGTTGGTGGTGTTGCGGCTATTACGAATCTTTTAACGAACCCTGGCAATCAAAGCAGCGGTACATTTACTTCGTATGCAGGAGCTGGCTCAACAACGACACTCTCTGCACCGACAGTCTCCTGGTCTCAGTCAGGTAAATCCTTTAGGGTTCTATGGAATACGGTTGGAACAAACCCAAATGAAGGAGATATTGGAATTAACTTTGCACCGTTTATTACTGCAGGGACAACGTATACTGCGGTATACAAGATAGCAGTAAACCGTGCATCGCAAGTTGCTGCTCCTGCGCTGTATGCATCTACGGGTACTTACACAACTATTGATCGATCACACGATACGATACAGACTATAGCGGTTAATACTCGGCAAACACGTTGGATTACGTTTACTGCGAATGCAGCAGCGATCTCTGCCGGAATAAGGGTCGTCCAGTCAACTCAGTCAAAAGTTGCTAATGACTGGATTGAGATCGGTGACGCTATATTGGTACAAGGTTCGACAGTGGTCAATTATGCCGATGGTAACTCGCCTGGTTGGGTGTGGAATGATACACCTGGCGCTTCATCTTCAACTGGACCTCCACTGTAGCCATTTCGCTAAGTAATATTGTGTGATATCTGTTTGACTTGCCTCAGTTCCTGCTTTACAATTCAATCAGTAATGCGCTTATCCTTATCTCCAATAGAAAACCATTCTCGTCTTTTTAAAAAAGGTTTTACTGTTATAGAGCTGGTTGTAGTTATTATCGTCGTCGGTATTCTTGTTGTTATCGGAAGAGCTGCCTATAACGGAGTTCAGGATCAAGGGAGGTTAGTGGCGCTCAAGTCTGACCTTTCGAACGCACCAGCCGCCCTTGAGCTTTTTAGAAAACAAGCAGCTGACGGAAACTATCCTGTAAACCTTGATGAAGCAAAACTTACTAAAAGTGATGGTATTGAGTTTCAGTACTGGTCGGATGCGACAACAACTCCTGTTAGTTACTGTCTAACAGGGACGGTCAAGAAGACAAGTTATTACATAACGAGCGATGACAATCGCCCAGAGCCAGGTGCGTGTCGTGGTCATGGAATAAACGGCGTCCCGGCAATAGTTAATCTTGTCAAAAACCCAAGCTTTGAAACTGGTGGAGACATATCTGCAACGACCATGTCACAGAATAGCTGGGCGGGTGGCTCAGGAATTACTCCTGTTGTTGGATCCATTCCTACTTCCGGCGCCTATTCGGGAAGTGCTTTTAGGCGATGGAATCTTGGTGGCGTAAATACTACTGTGGGATATGCCTATATTGCAGCGAAAGTACCGGTTGAAACTGAGAGCGATATTGTCATGTCATTCTATGTCCGCTCTTCAACTGCGGCGTCAATATCTGCATACCTTTATTCATATGATTCTGCGGGAGCTGCGGCAACAAACTATAACGGTACTGCAGTGAGTGTCGCTGCAAACACCTGGACCCGTGTGAGTGTGAGTGCCGCTATTCCCGCTACAGGTGTTGATACTGTGCGGCCAGCTATTCGTGTGGGAACTGGATCTACGAGCGCAGGACAGAATATTGATGTTGATGCGATCATGTTGTCGGTCGGCACAACGCTATATAACTATAGGGACGGAAACAACACTAACTGGATTTGGAACGGGACGCCTAATGATTCAACATCGAGCGGTCGCTAAAACTTCGATTAAATCCAAGTAATGTTTGTGCCATAATAGAGATAATGTTTAAAGAATATATCCAGAAAAAGCTTGAGAAATACGTCCGCACCTACCTGCGAAAGCATCCTGACATCAAAGTAATTGCGGTGACAGGTAGTGTTGGAAAAACGAGTACAAAGGTAGCGATTGGGACTGTCCTTGCTCAACGTTTTCGTGTTCGACTTCATGAAGGTAATCATAATGCAGAGCTGAGTGCTCCGCTTGCTATTCTTGGTATCGATCATCCTGGGAATCTCCGAAGTGTTGGCGGGTGGTTGTCGGTGTTTGCGGCCGCCAGGCGTCGCATTCGTACTGCGAGTGATGTCGATGTTATCGTCCAAGAGCTTGGTACTGATGGCATTGGACAGATTCCTCACTTTGGAACCTATGTACACCCTTACTTAAGTGTAGTTACTGCTGTCTCCCCAGAACACATGGAGTTTTTCGGAACAATCGATGCTGTAGCAAGGGAAGAACTAGCTGCGGCTAATTTTAGCGAACATGCGTTGATTAACCGTGACAATATTGATGGATCATATGCGCAATATTTGACCAATGTGAATGTAAATACCTACGGAACGACTGATGCGGCAGAGTATCATTTTGTCGAAGAAGACTTTACTATTGATCAAGGTTTTAGCGGAGAGCTAAAGGCGCTTGAGTGGACCGATCCTCTTAAAATCACCCTAAAACTTGTTGGAGAACATAGTATTCGAGCGGCGGTTGCCGCAGCAGCAGTAGGCATTAAGCTAGGAATGACCCCTGATGAGATAAGCCGAGGACTCAGCGCTATTAGAGCAGTAAGCGGAAGGATGAACATTCTTCGCGGGGTTGAGGATACGATTATTATCGATGATAGTTATAACTCAAGTCCTTTAGCTGCAGTATCTGCACTTCAAGCACTCTATGGATTATCTGTTCCACAACGGATTGCAGTTCTAGGAAGTATGAACGAGCTTGGTGCTGGTTCAGCTGCTGAGCATGAAGCGCTAGGAAAGCTTTGCGATCCTTCGCAGCTTGCTCATGTTATTACAGTTGGGGCAGAAGCTGAGGCGCATCTTGCTCCTGCGGCGCGGGCTCGTGGGTGTCACGTTGTCAGTTTTAAGAGTGCCCTTGAAGCAGGTGGTTATGCTCACAAAGTTCTTGAACCTGGAGCTGCTCTCTTATTTAAAGGTTCACAAGGTGGCATCTATCTTGAAGAAGCAATTAAGGTAGTCTTACATTCCACTGAGGAAGAGAAGTCGCTTGTCCGACAATCTCCACAATGGCTTGAAGAAAAAAACCGTTTTTTTTCTGAATTATCTTGACATATGCATGGTATGCTATAAACATAAGTAAAAAGAGGGTACGCACTTGAATAACGATAATTTACAACCAACGACTGATCCATTAACACCAGAGCCGACACCGACTCAGCCACCGATAACACCTGATGTTACTCCAGTGAATTCACTTGATAATCCTGTAACACAGTCTGTCGAAGGTTCATCTAATCCCGTATTAGCGGCAACTCCTGCAGCGGCGCCTGCATTTCAAGCTCCGACCTCAACTGCGACGTCTGATTCATTAAATACTCCACTTGTTGATCTCGCACAGACTACTCCTCCCGTTGCTCCGCCTGTGTATCCGGCCTCTCCTACGGCGACACCATTGCCTGAACAGCCTGTTGCGAACGCAGAACCACCAAAGAAGAAAAAGAAGGGACTTATTGCGGCGATTATTGTTATCGTTATTCTTGCAGTCCTTGGTGGCGGTGGCGCACTTGCGTACAATTTCTGGTATCAGAACCCTGAAAAAGTTGTCACCGATGCACTCGGTAACATGCTGAAAGCAAAGTCTGTTTCTTATACAGGAAACTTCGAATTTAAAAACGAAGACACAACGATGAAGATTGATATTGACGGTAAGAACAGCGACCAAACTGGTGTCGTTAATGTGACTGCGGATATCACTGCGAGTGGACAAACCTTAAATGTAAAGGGTTCTGGGCTTACTGATAAGGACGGAAACCTTTATGTAAAACTTTCAGGAGTTGAAAAGGCGTTTGATACAGCCTTTGCTTCTTACGGATTGACTGCGGCGCAATCACCGTATGGTCCACTCATTAAAAAAGTTGAAGACAAGTGGATTAAGGTTGCCGCATCCGACCTCAACGAACTCAGTGAAGATGCAGGAAAAACACAGACCTGTGTTACTGATGCTATCAAGTCAATCGATACAGATAGTAGTGTAAAGAATGAACTCGTCAGTCTCTATGACAAAAATCGTTTCATTATTGTTGGCGATAAGCTAGGAAGCAAAGATGGCAGCCTTGGATACAACATCAAGGTAGATCCAACGATCGCTAAGGCATATTACGAAGGTGTCGGAACAACGAGTCTTGGTAAGAAGTTGACTGCTTGTGACGACTCAATAAAGTTTACCGCAAATGATGAAGTTGATGATGTTGCGAAAACCGACCCAGGTACTGTTGAAGTATGGGTAAGCCGATTTACTCATGAACTGACTGAGTTCAATGGTGAACGTAAGAGCACTGAAGATGGTGACGTCAGCTTTGTCTTTAAGCCTGTCTTTAACCAAGCGGTAACCGTTGATGTTCCTACTAACACTACAAGTGTTAAAGAGATCATAGATGAATACACCAAGCTCATGGGATCTTACAGTACATTCTAGTCGTTGACTTCTGACTATTATCCCTCTCTCACCTCTGGTACAATGTATAGGATATGATACGTTATAATCCTTCTGAAATTGAACCAAAGTGGCAAGCTGTCTGGGAAGATCAAAAAGCAAATGAAGTGCAGGCTGATCCTTCAAAGATAAAAACCTACGTCTCCGGCATGTTCCCGTACCCTAGTGGTGCGGGTATGCATACAGGCCATGCCTTTAGTTATTCGATTGTTGATGCTATTGCGCGATTCTATCGTCAGCAGGGTCACAATGTAATGAATCCAATGGGCTGGGATACTTTTGGCCTTCCTGCTGAAAACTACGCTATTAAGACGGGAACAGCACCAGCAAAAGTCACTGCTGAAAATATCGCAAACTTTAAGCGACAGTTTAAGCGTATGGGTGTAAGCATCGATTGGTCGCGTGAGATCAATACGAGCGATCCCGAATACTACCGCTGGACACAGTGGGTATTTACGAAATTCTTTGAACGTGGTCTGGCATATCAAAAAGAAAGTCTACAATGGTGGTGTCCTGTCGACAAAACTGTCCTTGCGAACGAGCAAGTAGAAGGTGGCCATTGTTGGCGCTGCGGAAGTTTGGTTGAAAAGAAATCCATGAAGCAGTGGTTCTTTAAGATCACTGAGTATGCAGATGAGTTGCTTGATGAAATCGAAGACCTCGATTGGCCACAGAAAATTAAAACTGCACAGACAAACTGGATTGGAAAATCACAGGGTGCAGAAATTGAATTCAATATTGATGGTCGCGAGGATACCGTGACGGTCTTCTCGACTCGTCCAGATACGCTCTTTGGTGCAACGTTTATCGTCCTTGCTCCGGAACATGAACTTTCGAAATCATTAGGAACAGGTGAGTTTAAAGAATCGCTCCATGAGTATATTGACGCAGCAGTAAAGAAGTCTGAAATTGAACGTACGAACGACACGAAAGAAAAAACAGGTGTCTTTACTGGAAGCTATGCTATCAATCCTGCGACGGGTCAGAAGGTCCCTGTGTGGGTGGCTGACTATGTCTTAGGGGGATATGGAACCGGTGCGATTATGGCCGTTCCTGCGCACGATGAGCGGGACTATGCGTTCGCACAAGCCTATCATCTTCCTGTTGTGCAAGTTGTCGAGCCTGAAACAGGCAAACCACAGGAGAACCCTGAATTTCGTCAGAGTGTCGTAGCAATTGTTCGTGATCCTGCAACACAAAAATACCTTTCCATTAATTGGGGCGAAAAAGCAGGTGGTAATTTGTTCATTGGCGGCGGGCGAGAGGCTGACGAAGATGCAGTTGAAACAGCACGACGTGAAATCCTTGAAGAAACAGGGTATCAGAATGTCGAACTTATTAGCCAAACAGGTAAGATGCATCACAACTACTTTGCTCATAGTAAAAATACCGCACGGCGCATTGAAGCAAATGCATTACTCTTTGACCTAGTGGATGAGTCACGAGTTGAAGCCTCGTTAGAAGTGGATGAGCAAGGCAAGTTTACGGTTGAATGGTTAAGTGAGGCAGAAGCACTTTCAAAAGTAGCCGATGAATTACACGCAACAAGCTTTGCGTTGCTCGTCAGTAAATCCCTCTATCACGGCGAAGGTATTATGGTGAACTCTGGACAGTTCGACGGCAAAAATAGCGCTGTCGTGCGTGAGGAAATTATCGCATGGCTGGAGGAAAAGAAATTAGGGCAGGCAAAAACAACCTACCGTATGCGCGACTGGCTGATTAGCCGTCAGCGCTATTGGGGTGCTCCTATTCCTATTATTCACTGTCCAGAGCATGGTGCAGTTGCGGTTCCCGAAGACCAACTTCCGGTGATTCTTCCGGAGATTGAAGACTATGCACCGAAGGGTGACGGACTCTCTGCGCTTGCACGCGCGACTGATTGGGTGAATACCACTTGTCCTGACTGTGGAAAGCCTGCAAAGCGCGAAACCGATACAATGGATGGCTACGCTTGTAGTAGCTGGTATCTATTACGCTACGCTGACCCACATAATGCTGAAGCTGCTTGGGACCCTGAAAAGGTTAATTACTGGAACCCTCTCGAATTCTACGTTGGTGGAGACCACGCAGTTGCTCACTTGCTCTATGTTCGTTTCTGGACGCATGTTTTTAAAGACATGGGCCTCGTGAACTTTACCGAGCCTATCAAAAAGCTTGTTTATCATGGGTATATCAATGCTGAAGATGGTACAAAGATGAGTAAGAGTAAAGGTAATGTGATTGATCCACTTGATGTGATCGACCAAGGCTACGGTGCTGATGCGCTTCGTACCTACGTGCTCTTTATGGGACCGATTGAACTTGATGCTGCTTGGAGCTCAAAGGGTATCGCGGGTATTTATCGCTTCTTGAACCGGGTCTGGACCCTCAGTCAGGAATATCTTGAAGCTGCCGATAAAACATTTACTGGTAATGACGACGCGGTTCGAGTAGCTCAGCATAAAACCACAAAAAAAGTCACTAACGATATTCGTCGCTTGAGCTTTAATACGGCAATCGCCGGTTTAATGGAATATGTGAACGACCTCTACAAACTAAAAGTAGCTGGTTTTTCTGATGAAACATGGCGTGAGGCATTGACTGTACTTGTGCAGCTGATCGCTCCGTTTGCTCCCCATATCGCTGACGAATTATGGTCACAGCTAGGCTATGAGGGCTTGATTCAACATACACAATGGCCTGTTTGGGACGACGCCTTGATTATTGAAGATACTATTACGATTGCTATTCAAGTTCAAGGTAAGCTAAGAGGTGAGATTACCGTTCCTAAAGAAACTGATGCTGAGGAAATTAAAGCAATTGCTCTCGCTCAAGAAAATGTCGCTCGATTTGTTGCAGACAAAAAACCAGCCAAGATCATTTATGTTCCTGGCCGGCTCGTAAATATCGTTTTGTAGAATGTTTATTCTTCTGAATCTTTGAATTCAGGAGCGGGAAGTGTTGTTGGTGTACTTGTCTGCTCAACAGGTGAAGGTGTCTCGATAACTATTTTATTATTGTCGAGATCATTTTCACGATCGATCCGTGCTTTTTGCGTATCAGCAATTTCTTGTTCTATGGCTGCATTTCTATTGTCGATATTATCGAGAATGGCATCAATACCTACGGTCCCGGCCGCAACAGCGCCGCCTGTCGCTAACCCAACACCTATAGTAGCTGCTGCAACTCGTACTACCGCTGCACCTCTTGCTTGATTTGCGGCTGGTGCATTGATTTCACGACTATAGCTAAGGGCTCTTCGTTCAATTTCTGCATCAATTTCTGATTGCTTTTGATTGAGTGCATGACTCATCTCGACATTCTCATCTTCATCCTGAAGTGGAGTGTTTGTTGGTGTTTCGGTAGGATCTGTGAGTGGTGAATACGTTTCGTCCATATGTACTTATAAAATACCACATTCGTCAAGATAAGCATAATCACTTGAGTATCAGAGGGAGAGATAGTATAATAACATCAAGCTTTTAATAATACCTACCAAGAGGAGCACATTTAATGGGACAACCTAAGAAACAAAGTAGTCCGCGAAAGACCGGACTTCGTCGCAGCCACCTGCGTCTTGTTTTGGCGCGCCGCGTCAACGGAACATCACCAGTCAAGGTGAAGACAACCCGCAAAGAAACCGGCAAAGCACTCGCTGACAAGTAGTGTCGCAATACTTTACATCACAATAATAAGAGAAACAAACGCATTATGGCATCTAATCGTCATCTCGGTCGCATCGTCGCACTTCAAACACTCTATGAGTATGAGTTTCGTATCCAGTGTGGCGACACCACAGTTACGTCTGAGGAGATTCTTCAACGTAACATAGATCGCTATGAAGAGGCTATTGAAGATACCGAGTTCGTTGATGAACTGGTTCGCGGAGTATTAAAAGAGCAAGCGGATCTGGATGCAAAAATCCAGCCGATTGCTCCCGACTGGCCAATCGAACAGATTGCTCGGATCGACCGTAATATCTTACGAATCGGAGTTTATGAACTCCTTCATAAAGCTGATGTAGTTCCACCGAAGGTGGCAATTAACGAAGCTGTTGAACTTGCTAAGGCGTTTGGTTCGGATAACTCGAGTAAGTTTGTGAACGGGGTACTCGGTACTGCGTATCGCACGCTTATTGAGGGAGTTGACGCTAATGGCAACACCGCAGTTTGATAAATTCAAAAAATATTTCAGCCGCAAAAAACCATCTATTCAAGAAATTGTTCGCGAGCCAACCTCGGGTGCTGTTGTTTTCCGTCGGGATGAAAAGGGCGGTGTTGAAATGCTTTTGATTCAAGATGCAAAGGATCGTTGGACAATTCCAAAAGGCCATATCGAACCAGGCGAAACCGCACAGCAAACCGCCAAACGTGAAATTGGTGAAGAAACAGGTTTAACTAATACCGAAGTACTTGGCTGGTTGGGTAAAATTCATTTCCGCTACCGTCGCATCGACAAGCTTGTGCTTATGACGACTCAAATTTATCTTATGCGAGCACTCGGTGATACTGATGCTATTCAAAAAGAAGAGTATATGAATGGCATAAAGTGGTTTAAGTTCCACGATGCTATAGATGCTATCGAATATGAAGATATTGGTAAACTAATGTTACTCGCAATGAAAAAAATCCGTCAGGAGAATTTATAATGACCGGAATGCAAGTGTCGCCGTATCAAGAGTTTGCACAAGAGAAGCTTGGTTTCACATTTGAAGATGTTGACCTGCTTATTACGGCCTTTACCCATCGAAGTTATGTGAACGAGCACCGTAAAAGTGTTTCGAAACATAATGAACGACTTGAGTTCTTGGGAGATGCAGTTCTTGAACTCGTGGTAACTGATTTCTTATTCAATAACTACACAGAGCCAGAAGGTATCTTAACAAGCTGGCGTGCAGCCCTCGTCCGTACGGAGAGTATCGGCGAAGCAGGGCAAAAGCTTGGCTACGAACCGTTAATTCGGATGAGTCGTGGTGAGAAGCAGGGGAGTGATCGTGCACGTCAGCAGATCCTCGCTAATGCCTTCGAAGCCTTGATAGGTGCAGTATATCTAGAGCGTGGCTACGCAGATGCTGAAACCTTTATTCATCAAAATATTACTTACAAGCTAGACGCCATTTTGACCGATGGAAGTTGGCGCGATCCGAAGTCTCATCTTCAAGAGGTAATGCAACGAGTTGATGGCGTAACTCCTCGCTACGTTGTACTCGAAGAAATTGGTCCTGATCACGATAAGATCTTCACTCTTGGGGTGTACTCAAAAGACCGTTTAGTAAGCAAGGGAACGGGACCAAGTAAACAATCAGCCCAGCAAGTCGCAGCAAAGCTTGCACTTGAGCAATATGAAAAGCCCGTCAGTGATTGACTTACAGATCAGAACAGTGTAAAATACTCTGAGAGTAAAAATAAGTTTTAAAGAGTTAAAGGAAGTTTCGTTTTTATGCTCGCAATTCGTTTGCAACGTCTTGGCCGTGCTGGCTACCCTACGTACCGCCTCGCTGTCCAAGAATCTCAACGCCATCCATCAAGTGGTCGTGTGGTTGCCTATGTTGGTAACTACAACCCACACACTAAAGACGCCTTCGTTCAGGTTGAGCTTGCTCAAAAGTACCTCGACAACGGCGCACAACCAACACCACGAGTTGTAAAACTCCTTAAGGACGCCGGTGTTGTGCTCCCTAAGTGGGTTGTTGAAGCTCAAAATAATAAGCAGAAATCGATTCGAAATGCTGAAAAGCTTCGTAAGAACCAGCCAAAAGAAGAAGTAGTTGCCGAAGCGGCACCTGCTGAAGACGAAACTCCTGCAGCTGAATAAACTCACTCTCTGAGTTATAATCCTCGCCATCTCGGCGGGGATTTTTTTATTGAGCTTATGCTACAATAAAAATGTAACAACTTGCGATAGTCCGAAAGACATGAGGGGGAATATGTCCACAATCGACCAGCAATTCATAGAATATATCGTAAAATCAGTAGTTGGCTATCCAGACGACGTTGTCGTTGAGCGCATTATTGATGAAAAAGGGGTTCTTCTAACTCTTACTGTTAATCCAGACGACTTGGGTAGGGTAATTGGTAAACGTGGCATCACTGCACAGAGCCTTCGAACACTACTTCGTGCGCTTGGAACAAAGAATGATGCCCGTTATAACCTAAAAATCGTTAATAATGATGGCTATGAGGGTCCGACTTTATCCTCAGAAGACCACCCTGTGGACAACGTATCAGATGAGCCTGTGGACAACAGCTCTGACTACTCAAAAAAGACTCGTGCAGAGCTTGCTGAACTTGATGACCTTGATATATAATAACCATTAGTTCAACACCAAACACTTTGAACTGCGAGAATTTAGCTCATGCGAGCGACAAATCACCACATTTGTTGAGAGCTTATGTGTACAAAAAACCACCTTTATTGGTGGTTTTTTTACTTGTTGAAGAGACAAAAGAAAGAAAGCCCTCTAGAAAGAGCTCAAGCGCAACGACGAATCGTGTGCGAGCTTCCTTCCTGAGGGCGGGTTAAGGTGTCGACTTGACACTGGGCGGAGATCCTGCATAGGTGACCGCCTTTCCCCAAAGACGGAAAAGACGGATCTGATGGAGTGGCCGTATCCCAAATCCAAGTACTGAGAGGATGAGGGCGGCGAGTACCCATGGTGCCGTGTTGAGGAACGATACGTACATGCCGATTGAAATTGTCGCGACGAAATACGCCGCGACGATAACAACGTAGAGCACAAGCTTGTTCCTGGCAGCCTCCATTTGGGTAATGACAAGCGCATTCAGTTTCTCGGTGCTGGGTGCGGTGAGAAACAGGGGCTTACCTAGCGTTGGTTCTATGAAGGTGTAGTAGCTCAAGTGACTCCTTAGAGATGGAAGGTCCGAGGTTTCGAAAAATCTATATATTTTATATCACCTATAGACTTAAAAGTCAATATACCGTACACTAGTACTAATGAAGAAAATCCAAGTAATTACCCTTTTTCCTGAAATGTTTGAAGGTGTCTTCAACAGTTCGATGATGTGGAAGGCGCAAGAACAGAAAGCGGTGAGCTTCTCGCTCATTAACCTACGTGATTTTGGTATTGGTCCTCGTAAACAAGTGGACGACACACCATATGGTGGGGGGGATGGCATGCTTTTAAAGCCCGAACCACTATTTGCGGCGGTAGAAAAAGCCAAGGAGGCCGACCCGACAGCAAAGGTACTCCTTATGACGCCACGAGGACAGCGCTGGAAGCAGGCAATTGCCCAAAACTGGTCAGAGTCTGACTACGGCTATATTTTTATCTGTGGGCGCTATGAGGGCTATGATGAACGTATTGTTTCTCTCGTTGATGAACAGGTAAGTGTCGGTGACTATGTTCTGACGGGCGGTGAGCTTCCTGCTATGACGATTATTGATAGCATCGTTCGATTGCTTCCTGGTGTTCTTGGGGGTGAAAAAAGTGCTGAAATTGAAAGTTTTTCCGACGGGGAAACACTTGAGTTCCCTCAATATACGAAACCCGCTGAATTTCGTGAGATGAAAGTCCCTGATGTTCTTCTCAGTGGTCATCATGGTGAGATCGCCAAATGGCGCGATGCTCATTCTATTAAGGCCGACAACAACTAGAACCGCTTATAGAAAGAAACTCTAGTTGTTGCCCGAGATTTTGTCTCCGGCAACGACTTGTTGCGGGACTGCGTTCTCGGGAAGACGCTAGGTCCGAGGGACAGCCCAGAGGGTGATGTCGCAGATCTCGCTGCCCCCTCCGTAGTCACTGCGGTC